>Ga0207415_1000024_pt1 | contig 208201 bp, 184 predicted proteins | sample Passage237A_FD_187369 | JGI IMG/M metagenome (GOLD analysis project Ga0207415, IMG submission 187369) | Cellulose adapted compost microbial communities from Newby Island Compost Facility, Milpitas, CA, USA - Passage2 37A (SPAdes) (version 3) ... | reverse complement strand
GACTTTAACCATCACCGACCCCACGACAGCCTCAGAGGATTACCCCCGGTGATATATGCCAAACAGTTCCTTTCCGGGGCTAGCCCCGGAAAGGAACTGTTAAAGGAAAATAAAAATTCTAATTTAGCGCTGTCCTAAAAATGGGGAGCTTACACATACAGGAGAGCTAAACTCTGATCCCAAAAAACACGAGATATATTAATAGTCGGACATCATTCTTGTCTCATCCCGGATAAATTTTCCTGAATATAATTTACTGCGTATTTAAATGACTACATTTTCAGGTACAGCAGTCAATATCTTTCACTATTATCCATGGATTAATCAGTAAAACTTACATAATTCTTTTATTTTTTTTCACAAGTCAATAAAAAAATAACTCACTGAATTTAAATAAATTATAAAAAAAATTTATACCCAACAAAACAATTATACTATTTTATTGTTATTTACATAGTGTCATTGGATAGATACCATAAATATTCAATAGTTTTTTTTACAGCTGATTCTTAAATTTCATAAATTAATTAGTTAGAGCAGCATTTGCCCGTATTAATCGAATATCTATTCTCAACGTCACATTTTTTCTATATTCACAGCAACCGAATCAGGATTTTATTAAAAGCATAACAATTACAATTCGATGGAAGAAACATTAAAAATTACATTTGAAATTGGCGGTGAAAAAATAATTATTGAAACCGATGCAGCCTCACTTGAAAGCTCAATCGAGAAAGTGAAAAAGATTGGAAAATTTATTCTCAGCGACTCCAAATCCAAAACCAAAACTATAGACACAGGAGAGATTCCTGCCAGGAGAGGAAGAAAGCCAGGCAGGAAGAAATTATTAACAGAATCTGCTGCGGAAGCAACTACGGAACGTAAAAAGCCGGGACCAAAACCGGGAAGTAAAAGAAAGAAAAGTGTCTCAGTCGCAGCAGGCAGACCAAAGAAAGCTTCCTCTGCCAGGGCAAAAAAAAATGATCGTTCCGGTAAGGAAAATCCCGAAGCAGCAATGGCTGAAAATATTTTATAATAATTAATAAAACAGGATAGTCCTTTCGATTATCTGATTGAGAAGAGGTATTTCTGAGATAGAATTACCTCTTTTTCTAATCCGTCTTTATTTATTTCTTCATTTCTTCCAGAGTGGACTTAATTACTTTTGCATGCGTGTGTTTTGTATCTTTTGCCGCATACAGCAGAGTAATTTCGTTATGATCTTTTTCCAGCTCAAGGATTTTTTCCAGCAAATCTTTATGATGATCTAACTCTTTAGCGTATTTCTTCTTGAATTCCTCCCATTTATCAGGATCATGATTAAACCATTTTCTAAGATCCGTACTTGGAGCCACCTCCTTCAACCATTCATCAGGATCCAGCTCTTTTTTGGCAATACCTCTTGGCCATAACCGATCCACCAAAATTGAAAATCCGTCTTTATCACGGTCATAATCATATACCCGTTGTAGTTTAATCATCGCTTTTTTCTAACAGAAACCTTTTTTTCTGGTCTTTGTTGACAGCCAAAAATTAAGTTTAAGCCGGTCAACACTTTAAACAGCCGCCATCTCCAGGGTGGAAAGAAATCTTCCCTTTTCATCTCTCTGGCGTTTTTTCTTTTTACTGATCTCGTTATTCCATGAAAAATTAAGATCTTCCAGCAGCCGGATTTTATTTCTGCTCAAAGGTTTTTTTGGACGACGCTGTGAAGTAACCCAGACTGCCAGCTTTCTGTCTTCTTCCCAGAATTCAGGCACATCAGAATGTCCGTAATTTTTGTAAAACGTTTCAAGCTTGCGATACATTTTATACCAGCCTTCCTCTTTCTCAGTACGGATAACATCAGACCATTTAAAGCCTATATCATTTAATTTCCTGATTTTCCATTCTTCAAGCTTATCTTTTCTGAGACGAAGAACTTCGACCCAGCGACCTAATTTTCTGTCTGTCTCATTCCTTGAAGACACATTGCAATGTCCCCGTTCCTCCCTAAACTTTTCCAGCCTTTTAAACATTAAAAGCCAGTTTTTATTTTTTTCCTTCCGAATATCATTTTGCCAGACAAATTCCACCTGCTCCAGAAGTTTTTTCTGCTGGCCTGTAAGTTTATCCTCATTAAGCCGCTGTTTTTGAACCCAGCGTCCCAGCTGCCGATTGTTCTCATATCTATATGGGACTCTGCTATTTCCTTTTTCCTGATAATACGCTTTTAACTGCTTGTAATTTACTAGCCAACTACTTTTCATTTGATTGTTTTCTTATCAGTTTACATAGTCATTAAAAAAAGCTATTTCTGATTCTTCACAAAATAAAACAGAAAGATCAACCGCATATCTATATGCGGAATCGCAGCCTTTCTTTATTTGTGACGAGAAAATACACGATATTGCCTGATCTCTCAACGTGGCTGACTGATATTAACATATCAGAAAACCGGCATATCAGACATATAAAATATATCGTTTATGCAAACATCAATCCATAGCCAAATTGTTGTTTATCTAAAACAAAATTAATTTATCCGGCAAAACTATACTCAGCAGATTATCCGCTACTTTCCTTTGTTTTGTTTACAATCAAAGGGCTGAAAAAATGACAAAATAATCCAATGAAATTTGATATGCCGGGTTTTCCGGTTGTTCGGCAATGCAAAAATAATAATTTTAAAAGAAAAATGCGACTTTTATTTTTCTTTTAACCATAAAAACGACCTTTCAATAGACATATTAATTGCCTTAATCGCGATAACCCCCATATACAAGAACACTTTAAGAAGTGTTAAATAAAAACAAAAAATTTCAATCCGGGGCTAAACTTTATTTAACCAGTATAGCCTGATATCTTTTGGGATTTTCAATCACAGTCTGAATACCCCGGGTCACTGAAAAAAGCGCATTGGGATCTGAATGAACCGGAATTCCGATTTTGTTTATTAATCGCTCCCTTAATCCTCTGAGCAGGGATCCGCCCCCGGTAAGATAAATACCATTCCCATAAATATCTCCCGCCAGCTCGGGGGGACATTCTTCAAGGGTCTGTAATATTATCTGCTCAATCTTCTGAACAGAGCTGTTCAATACCTCAATAATCTCCTGATATTCAATATAAACACCTTTGGGAATACCTAATACAGAATCTTTTCCCACTGCATAAAAAGGATCCGGCACATTTTCTCCAAGCAGGGTGGCTGCCCCGACATTGATTTTTACTTTTTCAGCAACGGTCAGACTAACATCAATTTTATATTTCTTCCGGATATATTCCTGAATATCATTATCAAAAGCATCTCCGGCCGTACGTATGGAACCAAAGTTGACAATCCCTGACAACGAAATAACAGCAGTTTCTGTGATCCCGCCGCCAATATCCACAATAAAAATACCATCCGGACGACGGATATCAATACCCATCCCGATAGCTGCAGCGATTGGCTCAAAGAGCAGATAGGTCTGACTCGCACTAAACTGGGCAAGCGTATCTCTCAAGGCTCTTCGTTCTACCTCGGTACTTGAGTATGGCACTCCGGATACCACATGATCAAATCTGCTAAAAAAGACGCGGCCGGGATATGAATGCCTGACCATCGCCCTGAGCATCTGACTCGCTGAATCAAAATCTTTAATAACGCCTCCCTTCAGAGGCTTTATCACTTTCAGATTGTGATTCGTTTTTCCGGCCATATCATATGCTTCCTGTCCTACCGCTCTGACTGTCTTGTCCGGACTGTTAAATACTATATAAGAAGGCTGCGAGGTAAAAGCGCTGGTTTTGTTTCCGAGAATAGTGTTACTATTTCCAAGATCGATGGCAATACTTGCCGCTCTGGTAAAACTAAATCTTTGCATACATTATACTACAATGCATCATGGTACGATAAGAAAACACCGATTGTTGTTGCCGGAAGAGCTTAATTTCTATTGCATTCATTAAATCGTTCTTAGTTAAACATGTAACCGTATTCTAAAAGAACTCCAGCGGTACTTCATGATAATACAGATCCCTTTACCCCATCCAGCCCCGGACAGAATAAAGGGATACTCATGGTCTTTGAGTACAAGAAGTGTATAAATGAAGATATAGAAAATAACCCGAATTAATTACTACGTTTATCAGGACTCCGTTTCGTTATTCACTTCCAGTATTTTGAATACTTTGGTCCCGCCGGGCACTTCCCATGCAATAGTATCGCCTTGCCTGTAGCCAATAAGAGCAGAGCCCAGCGGAGCAAATACAGAAATTTTATTCTGCTTTATATCTGCTTCCGAAGGCAGAACCAGTTGAAGCTTCATTTCCTTATTGTCGCCCTCGATCATTATCTTTACTTTGGAACGCATACGGACAGTATGATCAGGCAGTTGCTCCTGTTCTACTATCTGGGCTGACTGCAATTCTGTTGCAAGCTTTCTTAATCCATTATTGGAAATACCACCGGAATTGCTTTTTACAAAGCGTGACAGGATTTCGTAATCTTCTTTCGAAAGTATAATTCCTTGTTGTGCCATGTGTTTTGTTAGTTAAAGTGATATATAAATTTTTTCAATATATTTTTATAGCTGGTATCAATGGATGCTGCCGGAGGCTTCTTTGCAGTTCCGGAACCTTCAGCATCTGCATACCCATCCGGCATAGCCATAGCTGCTTCTTCATGCCCTGAACCAAAGATTTCCTGTATCCATTGCCGGTGCCTGTACACCAGTGTACTATACCAGGATCTGCTGTAATCATCGAAACAAATGCCAGAAGTTGTCAGAGCCGGAGTGACAATCATAAATGCATCGGCTCCGCAATGTCGCATTCGTATCAGCTGATTTATATGACAGCCCTGACAGGAAACCAATATGCGAATCTGATCTCTCAGGCAAAACCCCTCAAGCTCCCGGTCTATAAGTGTCAGATACCGGTAAAGCGCTCCGGATGTATTAGCCTTTTCCGGACTGTATTCAACTATGACAAAATCTGGTGTGATATTACACTCCCAGATTTTCCTGCATAATTCCCTGGCATAACTTTCGTCACTCATCTCAAGACGGACTCCTGTGGGTTTCCCTCCGGACAATTGCCGGAGCTCTTTCAGCAATTCCAGCAAACGATTGCCATAATCCCGGTGCGCATCGTTTTCCGCAACCGGTTGTTTCAGGCATAACTCCACAACCTTGACAGATGGTTGTATCAGATTCTTTTTTATTCCGTTTCTATCAGCTAACCCTTCTGTCACTTCGTCAGCCGAAACGGGCAGGCGCAACCAGTTATTCCCATGCCGGGCTGCCGACAGATGCCATGCATTCACTGAACAGCTAAATCCGGATGTCCAGGAGGCCATTCCCAAATCCCGAAGAAACCCGGAAACCGGTTTATGCTCCGGCGGTATTTCCATATTGCATACGCTGGTCCAGTACGGAAGCGAACATTGCCGGCTGCCGACTCTGAGACCTTTCTTTCTCCTGCCTGCTTTCAAAAACATTTCGGAAAAAGTAAATCCGAGTATTTTATCCGGTTCAACCCAATGAAGATCTCCGGAAAAATTATCTTCGCGCAAACTCACAAACAATCGACTGTTACTCAGGATTCTTTCATTACCTATACGTCCCAGACGAATCTGACCGATAAGAACACCTACCGATATCATAATAGACAAAATCACCAATAATCCGGACTGTCCCCATACAGCCAACCCCAATACCAGCAGATTAGCAGCAAAGACCGACCATAAACCGATGCCTGACATGGCGCCGGAGTATATTCTCAGCATAATTACTAACAGATAAATTGAAGTGCAGCCGGTTTCAAGCTTAGATGTCCCCAAGCCTCAGGATATAAAATGGCTCGGGGCTTAATAAATGAAGTCTTTGCAGGGAGCAAAAACTATAGTCTGAATAGTATTGGTATCCGTCTTATACATACAAACAGCATTTCCAGCCAGAAAGCATAGCGCTCTCCGATTCCATTCCGGAAAAGTGTTATTTGTCTGTATAATGTTCACGATGCAAGTATAACAAATTAATCAGGAATTTGTTCCCGAAACAACAAAATTGTATTATCGGTAATACAAGCTAATAAAAATAAAAGACTTAAGCAAGCCAGAGACCTCTCCGAAGTAATCACTTCCGGTAATAACGCCTTTCCCAGAGTTTGTACCAATTGCGGTTTATGGGATATCGTCTGTGCCGGGTTGCATTATTAAACAGAAGAGCAATTACAAAAAGTATAGTCACACCGGAAATTACAGGACTGACGATATAATAATAGCCCAAAGCATATATTTCTTCGGATCCAATCACTGCTATCAGGGCAGTGGCTCCACCCGGAGGATGCAGTGTTCTGGAAATCTGCATAATAACAATAGACAGGGCTACCGCCAGTGCGGCCATTAACCATATGTCAACCGGCAGATACTGACGGACAGTCACTCCGATAACGGCACTGAGGATATGCCCGCCAATCAGATTGCGCGGCTGGGCCAGCGGACTGTTGATTACTCCATATACCAGGACAGCAGTAGCTCCAAAAGAACCAATGAGAAGAATGTTATCTGCGAGAGTAAACAGGTTACCATGCAATAGCCCGATCAGACTTATTCCGGCAAAGGCTCCTGCAAAAGTCCAGCAATGTTCCCTGAAATCAATCAGTGTTTCTTTGTAAAACACGTAACGGGCAATACGAAACCGCCGATGAATACCATATCTGGCCGGTAAGGAATAATTATTTCTTCCCCACGCAGCTCTGGTAGTATATAACCATTTCATGGCTGACTTATTTTTTCTTTCAACACTTTTCATTCACCTGAACTAACGCGGTACATCAAGCTGGATCTCTTCCTGTAAAAAACTGATAAAGCTCTCAAAATAGAGCGGATATTCCTGATCCTTCATTTTGGCAAGGTATTGCTGTCTGTAAAAACCGTTCTTACCCACTCTGACAGTGTTTACTGCATGCGTTTTATATGGCTCAAAAGCCCACTGGGCCATGACAAGAACTCCCATATCTGCTTTTACCATTTCGATCCCGGCTTCGGTAAGGGGTAAAACGATAAGCTCCCTGGGCTGAATTCCTTTAGGAGCGAGCAAATGCCGGTGTATAGAAACCGTATCCATCGGCAGCGAATGAATAATCAGAGCTACCTCTTTAAAATCTTCTGCCTCTACATACTCCTTGTTATTCCAGTAATGTCCGGGAGATACCACCGCACGCATCTCATCTGTAAAAAGCGGTACATACTCCAGTCCTTCTTTAAGCTCAGGATTACTGGTAATTGCAAGATCAAGCTCTCCTGCAATAAGCTTTTCCACCGGCCTGTGTGTCGCTTCAAAGACAATTTTTATTTCAACATTGGGAAAAATGGATTTGAACTTTTTCAGAACAGGCGGAAGCCAGTGATAGCTGGTATAACATTCAGTACTAATCCGAATACTACCTTTCTCTCCATTGGAAAGCTGACGAATCTCCGTCTCTGTCTGGTCAATTTCTTTCAGTACGCCAATCGCCATTTCATACATGCGCTGACCAGCAGGGGTTAATATCAGCTTTTTATTTCTCCTGAAAAATAACGGGGTTCCCAGATAGAGCTCTGCTTCTTTCAACTGATAGCTCAAAGCGCTTTGAGAAAGATGAAGCCGGTCAATTGCCCGGGTTATACTACCTTCCTCAACTATTGCTTTTATTAATCGCAGATACCTTAATTCCATAATTCAACAAGAACGCAAATTAACTCCAGGATATATCCGGAAACGCTGTTTTTATATGAAAATATTTCATTAATGCTTATCAGTATTTTTGATACATTATTGCCCTTTCAAAAGAATAAACTTCTTCTCCAAACTCTGCCTGTACATTATCATTGATTATCCGTAAATTTATTTAAACTTACTTTTTAACCAACCATTATTACGATCATGCTTCTGTCACAGCTTCCTTTTATGCCTGCGTTTTATGACCAGTATATTCGTAAGGTTCCTGAATGTTCCCATCTGGATGCTTTGCAGTATTCCTGCGATCTCAGTCATTTTATTCCGGTCACAGCGCTTGACGAACTTAAGCATTACAGCTATGCCCCTGACAAATGGACTGTATCAGATATACTCCAGCATCTCATCGATACAGAAAGAATTCTATCCTATCGGGCATTACGTTTCGCCAGAAGTGATTCCTCTGTATTATCCGGTTTTGACGAAAACGATTATGCCCGGCATGCAATGGCCAACCAGCGAAGTATTGAAGATCTGCTGAGTGAATACCAGCTGGTTCGGCAATCTTCCATCCATCTGTTTCAGAGTTTTTCTGAAACAATGCTCCTTCGTACCGGTATATGTTATGAGATAAAAGTATCTGTTGCCTCGCTGGCCTTCATCATCGCAGGTCATCCGATACATCATATGCAGATCATCGGTGAACGTTACATACCCAGCTCTGTATAAAGCGATATAAGTCTCTTCTCTGACAAGAAATCATCTGACGCTGAAACAAAGCGGATAAACAGGAGTATTCCATAAGTCGGCTATGACGCTGATTTTTTTGTTCCGGACAATGAATGTCCTGGCCGGGAGTTATCTTTTGCTTTGTAATCTGTCTATGGATGATTTTCTTGCTGCCCGGGCCCAGATGGCAATGTCGCTCGGGTTTCATATAATTTTTGCCTGTGTAGGAATGGTCATGCCTTTTTTTATGGCCTCGGCACATTTTCTTTATCTGAGAACAAAAAAACCTTTGTATAAAGGATTAACCCGGGCATGGAGCCGGGGGGTAGCCCTGCTGTTTGCAACAGGTGCAGTAACAGGCACCATGCTTTCTTTTGAACTTGGCTTGCTTTGGCCTGTTTTTATGCAGCATGCGGGAGGAATATTCGGTATGCCCTTTTCCCTTGAAGGAACCGCTTTTTTCATTGAGGCCATAGCTATTGGATTCTTTTTGTATGGCTGGGATCGCTTTAATCCCTGGTTTCACTGGGCAACAGGGCTTATAGTCGGGCTGAGCGGAGTTGCATCCGGTATATTTGTCGTATCAGCCAATGCCTGGATGAACAGCCCCGCAGGTTTTGATTATGTAGACGGGCAGTATCTCAATATTGACCCGGTCAAAGCCATGTTCAATGACGCGTGGTTTCCGCAGGCTCTTCATATGACACTGGCTGCTTTTACTGCAACAGGTTTTGCAGTAGCCGGACTTCATGCCTGTATGATGCTCAGAAATAAAAATATTGATTTTCACCGGCATGCCTTTCGTATTGCTGCATTCTGCGCATGTGTGGCAGCGCTTTTACAACCGCTCAGCGGAGATATTTCTGCCAAAAGTGTAGCCAAGAGACAACCGGCAAAACTTGCCGCCATGGAAGCGCATTTCAAAACAGAAGCGTACGCCCCCCTTATCATTGGCGGTATTCCGGACGAAAGCACCGCTCAGGTACGGTATGGAATTAAAATCCCCGGACTACTGAGCTTTCTGGCACATGGAAATCCTGCAAAACCTGTTACCGGACTTCTCGATATTCCGCCGGACCAAAGACCGCCGATTGCAGTTACTCATTATGCCTTTCAGCTTATGATCGGCCTTGGGATACTGCTTTGCCTGCTTTCGGCTACGTATCTGTTTGCCCTGACTGTAAAAAAACACTGGCTCACCAGGCACTGGCTCCTTAAGCTTTTTGTCGGGGCGGCACCTCTGGGGTATATAGCTCTGGAAGCGGGCTGGGTGGTGACAGAGGTCGGACGCCAGCCCTGGATAATCTATGGCATCATGCGTACTGCTGATGCTGTAACACCTATGCCTGGTATCCGATACTCATTCTATTTCTTCACTCTGGTATTTATCTCCTTGTCCGTTATTGTAGTCTATCTTATGTACCGCCAGATCAGCATGACAGGTCGTCTTTACGATCCCGATGATCCGGATTATAATCCTGTAAAATAAGCTCTATGCTATACATAGTAATTGCCTATCTGTGGGCATCCATATGTCTGTATCTGTTGCTGGGCGGCGCTGATTTCGGCGCCGGCATTGTTGAGTTTGTAAGCCGGGGCAGTGATCGTCAGAGGGTACGCCGTATTATGTACCGTGCCATTGGCCCCGTATGGGAAGCTAATCATATGTGGCTCATCATTGCTATTGTTATACTCTTTGCAGGTTTTCCTCTTATTTACAGCACTATTTCTACCTATATGCATATTCCTCTTGTTTTGATGCTCCTCGGAATAATAGCCAGAGGTACTGCCTTTTCGTTCCGTAATTATGATGCAGTGCAGGACGACTTACAATCAGTCTATAGTCATATTTTTACTCTGGCAAGCCTGATTACTCCGTTTTTTCTGGGCATTATCGCAGCAGCAACTATTTCGGGATCAATAGACCACCATACCGGAGATTTCCTTTCATCCTATGTATTCAGCTGGCTAAATCCGTTTGGCATAGCCACCGGCTTATTTACCGTAGCCATATGCGGATACCTTGCTTCTGTCTATATTATAGGAATACTTTCAGACCCATATGATATCCGCCTGATGACAGCAAACATAAAACGTTTTATCTGTATCGCAATAATTCTGGGCGCATTGGTCTTTTTTATTGCCTATCTTCAGCGTATCTCCCTATTGGTACGTGTATTTGGAAGTATCACAGGACAAGCTGCTATTGCACTGGCTACGCTGTCTCTGATTGCACAAGTCATATTATTCAAAGGGAAACATTATCTGCGTATGCGTTTTATTGCTGCTTTTCAGATTGTCATGATATTACTGGCCGTCATTTTTCAACATTACCCTATTTTCCTTTCTTTTCAGGATGGATCAGCCCTGTCCCTTGCCGAGGACGAAAATAACCGGGCCGCCATTTATTTTCTGGGGCTCGCTTTGTTGTCCGGAAGTGTACTGATATTACCGGCATTATTCTATCTGATGTATTCATTTGATAAAAAAAGAATTACATCATCATCTCCCTCTAAGTAAGTATCAACACAATTCAACAGGTAACTGCCTATACAGGATACGGCCGTATTTCAATTTGCTATAGCCATTAACAAAGCTCGACAAATAAAACGCAACATTGATGCATTTTATTTATATATTTGCAACTATGTTGCATTTATAAAATTAAAAGATCAGATGAAAAAATTACCCGTAACTGTGCTCAGTGGCTTTCTGGGCGCAGGAAAAACGACATTACTTAATCATATACTTCACAATAAAACCGGGTTAAAAGTAGCAGTTATTGTCAATGATATGAGCGAAATAAACATTGATGCCCAACTGGTGGAAAACTCCGGCGCTCTTTCCAGAACAGATGAAAAGCTGGTGGAGATGAGCAATGGATGCATATGCTGCACGCTGAGAGAAGATCTGATGCTTGAAGTGGAACGTCTGGCACTGGAAAACCGGTTCGATTATCTGCTCATCGAAAGTACAGGTATATTAGAGCCCGTTCCGGTTGCCCAGACTTTTTCATTCCGGGATGAAGAAAAAAATATTGACCTAAGCCGGTTTAGCTATATTGACACAATGGTTACCGTGGTGGACGCCTGTAATTTTTTCAATGATTTTGGAAGTCAGGACCTGCTCATGGACAGGAAGCTGACAGATATGGAAGGTGATCATCGCACTATTGTCAATCTGCTGACCGACCAGATTGAGTTTGCAGATGTAGTCATTTTAAACAAAACTGATCTCGTCTCAGAAGACACAATAGGCCTACTGTCCGCGGCCCTGCACCGCCTGAATCCCGGAGCACGTATAATAAAGGCATCCTACGGTCAGGTAGAACCTGAACAGATTCTCAATACGGGGCTTTTTAATTATGAGCAGGCTGAGCAAAGCGCTGGTTGGATTGAAGAGCTAAAGAAAGATAAGCATCAGCCGGAAACCGATGCTTATGGCATCAGCTCTTTTGTTTTTCGTAACCCCAAACCCTTCCATCCCCAGCGTTTCCGGGAATATATCGAAAATAACTTTCCCGGCTCTGTAATCCGGAGTAAGGGCCTTTTCTGGCTTGCCTCACGTCCTGCTCAGGCACTGATATGGAGTCAGGCCGGTGGATCTCTGCGTGCAGACAATGGTGGTATCTGGTGGTCAAGCATGCCGTTTGACGAACGTATTCGCTATCCTTCTTTTATTCATAACCGTGATCTCATAGAAAAAAAATGGCATAAAGTATTTGGAGACCGAAAAAATGAGCTGGTTTTTATCGGCCAGGATATGAATGAAGAACTGATTCGCCATGAACTGGAATCCTGCCTTTGTACGGACAAAGAAATTGATATGATTAACTGGAAGAAAGGCAGTACGGACTGCTGGCCGGAAATGGACTGATTTTATATTCCCGTGAATTCTCCCGACGGACAGACTCATTTATTATGATCTGTCCTGTCTCATATTATCATCGGAAGTCTAATCTCTTTTTGTGAGGCCACCTGTTTCTTTCGGGTAGTTAATTAAAATTCCTTTTGATCTTTTTTATTGTATTTTTGTTTCAGTAATAAAAGTACATCCATGTTTTCTTCCGAGCATCTGCAGCCTGAAGAGATTCTCAGGCAACACGAACTGAAAGCTACTGCGCAACGCATTGCCGTACTCAGTACTTTTCTAAAGAAGGACAAAGTACTCACGCTGGCCGAGATCAGCAAACTACTTGGCGCTGATTTCGATCGTATCACGTTGTACCGAACATTGAATGCTTTTGAAGAAAACGGATTGATTCATAAGATTCCGGACAAATCCGGCAATGCGAGCTATGCACTTTGCAAACACGAATCGGTTGCACACACACATAATGATAACCATGTCCATTTTAAGTGCACCAGGTGTGAACTAACCGTATGCCTTGAAGAAATAGCTATCCCGGAGATCCGTGTACCTAAGCCATACCATGCTGTACGGTTTAATTTTCTGGTAGAGGGATTGTGTGAGAAATGTATCCGCAAGAACTAATTACTGCTTTTCTTACTGACATTCAGGTACTTTTCTTAACTAGTCCTGTTCACAGCAGATAAGCAAAACCCGCTTGTAAATTCTGTCTGATCTACAGCTTCGTTCCTTCACTACCACATACAGGATTCCAGCATGCAGAAAAAAAAGCCCCGAAATTCGGGGCTTCAGATATGAGTTGGTGATCCCGGAGGGAGTCGAACCCCCAACCTTCTGATCCGTAGTCAGATACTCTATCCAATTAAGCTACGGGACCCAACTATTACAGAGATATACTCCGTAATTTTGTGCAAAGGTACACATTTTAAATCGATGGCAAAATTTCTTGAGCAAAATTAATACAAAACATTCTCAGGAAAGCCCGGGTTCTTTACTAAATTTGGGTTCATGAAACGATACTTCTTACTTTTTGCTGCTTTATATGGCAGTATACAGATCGCTTTCGGTCAGAAAGACAGCGCACTTATCAAACCTGATTATAACCAGCATACGATTCTGAAAGGCCTGATTATAGATTTGGGTACGGCTTATATACCCTCTCACAATTATATGGGTATGGATAATTTTTTTGAAGTAAAGACAGGACGTCCATCCACTGTCAATATATACATGCATAAAAATATTTCCTTATTCGGCCATTATCTTTCGATATCTCCCGGTCTTGGCCTGGGCCTGGACAATTACTACTTCAAAAATGACCTGATTATTGCTCCGGCCGGAGATTCCTTATTCTCCATCAGCGAAGACGGACTACGAAAAAGCAAGCTATCTGCCAACTATGTCGATATTCCGCTGGAACTGCGTTTTGCATCAGGACCTAATTACAAAAAAGCGTTCAAAATAGCTGTCGGCGGAAAGTTCGGAGTATTGTTCAGTGGTAACAGCAAAATAAAATACGACCAGGACGGCACCACCGTAATTCGCAAATTTTCTGATCAAAGCCTCAATCGCATACGCTATGGACTGACAGGACGCATTGCATACGGACACTTCGGAGTTTTCGCATATTACAGTCTTTCTTCTGTATTCAAAGCCAAGTATGGCCCGGAACTGACTCCTGTTATCGTAGGAATCACCCTAAGTTCGTTCTGAGCTACCGCAATAGCCCACTGTATCAGAGTCCTGAAAACCGTGGGGGACGTTTTTCCTTAAAGGCTTTAATACCTTCTTCAAAATCCGGAGACAGTGCTGCGGTAGTCTGCATTACAGCTTCTATTCGGATTATCTCATCCAGGCTGGACTGACCACCCTGACTGATCAGCTCCTTCAGCATGCAAATAATCTGTCCGGATCCTGCTGCAATTTTATCACTAAAAGAGGCTACTGCTTCATCAAGGGTATCATCCGGCACCACCTGATTTATACAGGTAAGCTCTTTTGCTCTCCCGGCGCTGAGATGTTCCCCTGCGGCAAGAAATTCGAAAGTCAGTTTTGGACCCAGCGTTTTCAACAGGAAATAGGTTATACCTGAGTCAGGCATCAGGCCGATCTGGCAAAAGCCCGGAACCAGTACCGAGCTTTGAGCCGCAATAATACAATCACAGGACAGCAGCAACGCCAGTCCGGCACCAGCTGCTTTGCCATGCAGTCTGCCAATTACAGCTTTTTTGTTCTGGACAATAGCCTTGATCACCGGCTCATAATAGTCGAGAATAATATCACCGGCATTTAAAGAGCGGGTATCTCCCACTGCAGCCAGATCCTGGCCGGCACAAAAGCCTTTGCCTTCTCCGCCAAGCACAATCACACGTATATCCGGATCTTTTTCCGCACGTGTGAGCGCATGGGCCAGTTCCTGCAATATAGGAATATTAATCGCATTATAGACTTCCGGGCGATTGAGGAGTATTTGTACCTTGTTACCCGTTTTATTCCAGCGAAGAGTTGTATAGTTCATCCTGCAAAACCTTATTTAAAAAGAAAAATTCAGCAGCATTACGCTGCTGCTTACCAGATAGCCAAGCAGATAACCGCCATATACCTGAGCCGGGCGATGAGAGCCGAGATAGAGCCGGGCGCTAAGCACCAGCCCCGAGATCAGCACACAAAGCAATACAGGTATAAGATAGTTGATAGCCGGGAAAAGCCGTACAATCGACAATAGAATACCCAACGCTGCTCCCAGACCGACTGAATGCACACTTATTTTAACATATTTGCTTATAAGTCCGGTCAACGCTACAAGAAAACTCACAATAAAGGCAATCTGAAACAGTGTTGTGTTTAACTGACGAAACATCGTATAGTTCAAAGCAATATAATATCCTGCCACAAACAGGAAAGGATATACTCTGTCTTCCTTTTTCTCCATCAGGAAATCAGCGGGCTGGAATGTCTGACGCAGCATTATGCCGGTCACAAGCACCACCAGAGCCGGAATAATCGCTGTACTGATCAATACCACCAACAGCAGATTGGAAAAATCTTTTTCCATAACCGGATGCAAAATAGCCGGTGAATACACCATAAAAATGAATGTAAGCCAGAAAAAAAGAAAGATGGGATGAAAAGCGACGGAAATCAGCCAGGCCATCCCTTTATTAAACTGTATTGTTTTGCGAAGATACCGGTAACTCATAGTTCTTTTCTGAGACGCGCCACCGGTATATTCAACTGCTCCCTGTACTTTGCCACTGTACGGCGGGCTATGGTGTACCCTTTATCATTCAGCAGCTTTTCAAGTTTCTCGTCTGAATATGGCTTACGCTTGTCTTCAGCGTCAATCAGCGTTTTAAGAATATGCTTTACCTCACGACTGCTTACATCTTCGCCTGAATCAGTGGCAATACCTTCGGAAAAGAAATATTTCAAAGGATAAATACCAAACTCTGTCTGTACCGCTTTACTGTTAGCTACCCGTGACACAGTCGATATGTCCATATCGATTTCATTGGCAATATCTTTAAGAATCATAGGCTTGAGACGACTTTCATCTCCTTCCAGAAAAAAATCATACTGAAAGCGAACAATCGCTTCCATCGTTTTGAGCAAAGTCAGCTGTCGTTGTCTGATAGCATCGATAAACCATCTGGCCGAATCCAGCTTTTGCTTGACAAACGATACAGCTTCTTTCAGCTTCTTGTCCGTTTTGGAACTTTTATCGTAGGTCTCAAACATTTCCTGGTACGACTGACTTACCCGAAGCTCCGGAGCATTGCGGCTATTAAGGCTTACCTCAAGCTTGCCATTATTATTGACCAGAATAAAATCCGGAATCACATACTGGGTTTTGAGATCGCCACCGGATACTCCTCCCGGCTTTGGATTGAGTCGGGTAATAATAGTGACAGCATCTTTTAAATCCTCATCAGACAGATTCATTTTTTTCTGAATCTTGTCATAATGCTTTTTAGTAAACTCCTCAAAATGATCCTGCAATATTATAATAGCACGCTGCACTTCAGGCAAAGCCTGATCTTTACGCTCAAGCTGCAGAAGAAGACATTCCCGGAGATTGCGGGCCGCAATACCGGCAGGATCAAAATCCTGAATCTTAAAGAGAATTTCCTCTACTTCTTCTTCGCTGGTCATAATATTGGCAGAAAAAGCCAGGTCATTGACTATATTTTCCAGTTCCCTCCGCAGATAACCGTCCTGATCGATACTGCCGATAATCTGATGTCCAATAGCATTCTGGCGCTCGTCAAGGCGCAGATAGCCCAACTGGGCAATCAGCGAATCATTGAGCGTTGAGTGACTTACTATGGGTATTTCGCGTTCTTCTTCATCAGAAGGCCCGTCCCCCTGCATTTTATAGCCGCTTATATCATCATCACGTATGTAGTCTTCTACATTAATATCATCATCGTAGTCATCCTTTTCCGACTCATCATCATTGTATTCTCTATCCTCATCATATTCCTCACGTCCTTCTTCCAGTGCCGGATTGATTTCCAGTTCTTCTTCAATTCTGGAATCCAGTTCTGCTGTCGGGATCTGCAATAGTTTTATAAACTGAATCTGCTGAGGAGACAGTTTCTGCTGTAGTGTTTGTGTTAATCCTAACTTCTGCATATCAATTTAAAAACCAATTTTTATACCATTTCGTCCCTCGGACTGCCAAAAATTGTGCCTGATCGCTTCTGATGCCGCCAGGACTTTGACTTCTTAAAGCTACTAAAATATTCTTAAAGGAATTTTATGTTTATCCGGCAGGTTATGAAATAATAGTTTCCGTGGATTTTTCTAAATTTGCCGGCAAACGTTTTAGAAAAAAATAAAAATCTTCTGATAAATGAAAAGAATAAAGGTAAAAGATTTGCTTGCATCCCGGGAATACGGGAAGGAAGTTGTGGCAAAAGGCTGGGTCCGTACCAAAAGAGGCAATAAAAATGTAGCTTTCATAGCGCTCAATGACGGTTCTACGATTCACAATATCCAGGTAGTAGCGGATCTTGCCAATTTTGACGAAGAGTTAATGAAAAAAGTAAGTACCGGTGCCTGTATCGGTGTCAACGGAACAATAGTAGAATCTCCGGGGCAGGGTCAGGCTGTGGAGATACACGCTCTTGGTATCGAAATATACGGGGAAGCAGATCCGGAGACTTATCCATTGCAGAAAAAGGGACATTCCCTGGAGTTTCTCCGCGAAATCGCCCATCTACGTCCGCGTACCAATACGTTTGGAGCAATTCTGCGCCTGAGACATGCCATGGCTTACGCTGTACACAAATACTTTAACGACAAAGGCTTTGTATATCTTCATACGCCTATCATCACCGGCTCAGACTGCGAAGGAGCAGGTGAGATGTTTCGCGTAACCACACTGGACCTTCAGAATGTCCCCAAAACAGATACCGGCGCGATCAACTTTGAAGAGGACTTTTTTGGAAAAGAAACCAATCTGACCGTATCCGGACAGCTGGAAGGTGAGCTTGGCGCGATGGCAATGGGTGAAATTTACACATTCGGACCTACTTTCCGTGCGGAAAACTCCAATACGGCAAGACACCTGGCTGAATTCTGGATGATCGAGCCTGAAATGGCTTTTTATGAGATCGAGGACAATATGGACCTGGCCGAAGATTTTCTGAAATACCTGATCCGCTATGCGCTGGAGTATAACATGGATGATCTGGAGTTTCTGAATAATATGTATGATAAGGAACTGTTAAGCCGCCTTCGTTTTGTAACAGAATCCGCATTTGAGCGCCTGACTTATACCGAGGCCATTGATATTCTGCTCAGCTCCGGACACAAGTTTGAGTTTAAAGTTGAATGGGGTATCGATCTGCAGTCGGAGCATGAGCGTTATCTGGTCGAAAAACATTTCAAGAAGCCGGTTATCCTGACGAACTATCCAAAGGATATCAAAGCTTTTTATATGAAGCAAAACGAGGATGGCAAGACTGTACGCGCCATGGATATCCTGTTTCCGGGTATCGGTGAAATTGTGGGTGGCAGCCAGCGGGAAGAAAGCTATGAGAAACTCTGCACACGTGTCAACGAAATGGGCATACACCAGCAGGATGTATGGTGGTACCTGGATACCAGACGCTTCGGAACTGCTCCGCACTCCGGTTTCGGACTTGGCTTTGAGCGTCTGATGCTCTTTGTGACCGGTATGAGCAATATCCGTGACGTGATTCCTTTTCCAAGAACACCGCAAAACGCTGAATTCTAAGATTCAAAAGCACGGAAGAAATCTTTCATGCTCCCAATAATATCTGTTGCCAGCAAAGGGGCCATACCGGTTCTTTTGCCGGCACAATCTCCTGCATATCCATGCAGAAACACACCCACAACAGCTGCGATATGCGGGGCGTAACCCTGAGCAATCAGTCCGGTTATGATACCGGTCAGCACATCACCGCTTCCACCTGTCGCCATTCCCGGATTGCCTGTGGAATTGATAAATAAGCCCGACTCCGGTGTAGCGATTACCGTATGTGCGCCTTTGAGCACAATAGTACCCTGAATCCGCTGACTTAGCTCTTTCAATTTTTCCAGACGTTCGTAATCATTCTCCGACTTTCCGGCCAGCCGTTCAAATTCTTTAGGATGCGGAGTCAATACCACGCCAGCCGGTATTTTATCAAGGAGCTTCTTGTGCCGGGCTATAAGATTAAGCACTCCTGCATCCAGCACCAGTCCACCTTTATGGTTTTCAAGCAGCTGTTCCAACAATTTTGCGACTATTTCATTTTCCCTGATACCAGGTCCGATTCCTATAGCTGCAAAAGGGTCTGTATCCGGCAATACAGAATGGCTTTCATCAGCAGGGTCTTCCAGCACAATAGCCTCCGGCAGGGCTATCTGCATGATCGGGGTACCGCAGGCTGGCAAAGCGGCATATACCAGACCGGCTCCCGCACGATAGCAGGCAGTCGAAGTAAGCACCGCAGCTCCGATTGATCCTTTGCTTCCGGCTATAATCAGTGCCTTACCGTACGTTCCTTTGTGGCTATACTGCGATCTTTTCTTCAATTTTGACCGGATCCAGTCTCCGGTCAGGTAGCGGATATCTGAAGGCTCAGCCTGCTGAAAGTCACCGGACAAGCCAATATCCAGTATATGTAACTGTCCCACAAATGCATCATTGGCCGGCAAAAGATGAGAAAGTCTCGGCGCCTGGAGAGCAAGTGTATAATCGGCACAGACTTTTACGGGATCACTGTTGAACTTTTCACCAAAAAGACCGGAAGCGATATCAATTGCTACCACAGTAGCACCGGAAGTATTGATTTGATCCGTTATTTTCCCGAATATACCTGCCAGGGGCCGGTTGAGCCCGGAGCCAAACAAAGCATCAATAATGATTTCACCCGGTTGAAAAGAAACGACTGTTTCTTCTGAGAATCGTTCAGGCGTGCTTATATCCAGGAGTCTCCGTTCATTGATCCGGAAATCATCCGAATAAGACGAGGCCTCTGCAATATAGGTACGCACTGAAAAACCGTACTGCAGCAGCAAGCGCGCTACGACCAACCCGTCTCCACCGTTATTACCCGGACCACAAAAAACGGTCACTGGATGAGACAGATTAAACCGGTTATGTATCCAGGCCGCAATATTCTGCGAAGCCCTCTCCATAAGATCCAGGGAAGTGATGGGTTCGTACCGGATCGTATAGGCATCCCATCGTCGAATTTGTTCGGTTGTAAAGATTTTCATAGTCCGTTTTATCTAAAGACGATATACAAGCACTGCTCCTGGCCGTCCGTTGATCAGGGAAGGGACCAGACAGCTTCCGGGTCTGCCCCAACGCCATTGATGGGTCATATATACCAGATTGGCCGAGAGAATGCCTATGCCTGCACCCGCCACTACATCCGACAGCCAGTGCTTGTTGTTGAGCATACGAAACAGGGCAACGGTCCCCGCCGCTCCGTAAGCTCCGATACCTACCCAGGGAGTCTTATAGCGGTATTCGCGGTTAGCGATTGTTGCTGCCAGAAATGCCTGAGAAGTATGCCCGGAAGGCCATGAATAGCTGTTTTCCCCGTTGGGGCGCTCTACTTTCGTCAGGTATTTGAGCCCAAAGGTAAGAGCCGCGTTGACGACCTCCGCTTTTGCAATAATTATAGCTGTATTGATAAAATCATTCTCACAGGGGATCTTGACGAGATTGAGCGCAACCAGACCTGCATAAGGCGCATATATGAGATAATCATCGATTTCGGTACCACCAAAATTGTGAAAGCCTTGATTAAGCAAATCTTTTGCATCCTGATTGTAAGAAGGACCGGCCAATATTCCGGCACCCAATCCGATCAGGATGGCAGGTGCAACCAGACCCCGATAGGGATTCCGGGCAATCCACGGCCGCCCTCCGCGATCGTATTCCGTGAGCTGGCCGGAAGGCAGCGAATTAATATCTACCTGATGAAAATCAGGCTCTGACCTGACTGTATCCTGCTGGGCATCAACTGGTATAAAGCACAGGTTGAAAATTATAACTAATGCAAGAAATGGTCTCAAGAAAATCGGTTTTAGTTCTGATAACATACACTTCTCCGGCTTGTTCAGGAATATGCAATCAAACCGGCTCCTATGAGCTGAAAAATGATAAAAAAGCACGGGAATTACAATAAAAACCGAACGCTTCCATTGGACAGAGCTTTATATTTATTCAAAAAAGCAGCGCCACAAACGCTTTTATACAATATATTTGTTCCATAAAGTCAACCCTAAAACAGTATCTGTATGATTGCCATAATAGGTGGTGGAATATCTGGTCTTGCTGCAGCCATTGAACTACAGAAATGGTGTGAACCCTGTGTTGTACTTGATGCAGGTGACTCTCCGGGTGGAGTCATGCAGACAGAACGGATCGACGGATACCAGCTTGAATACGGTGCCAATTCTATTCTTACCGATCAGGAGGTCACTGAATTTCTGATTAAAACGGGATTGGAAAATGAATTTTATCCGGCGGGCAAAAGCAGTAAAAAACGCTATATTTTCCGCAATGGACGCTATCATCGCCTGCCAACCAAACCGTATGGCCTGCTGACAACTTCTTTTTTATCATGGCCGGCCAAGCTGGCTATTCTGAAAGAATGGTATAAAAAACCGGAAGTTTCCCGGCCGGACGAAACACTGGGAGAATTTATTGAGAGACGCTTTAACCGTGAAATCGCTGATTATATTCTGGCTCCCTTTATCACTGGCATATATGCCGGTGATCCTTATCAGCTGCTGCTAAAGGAAACGTTTCCGGTACTGGCATGCTATGAGGAAGAGTATGGATCGGTTCTGAAAGGTTTTATAAAAAATAAAGGAGGGGAGCGAAAGCAAGGCCTGTATTTCAAATCAGGTATGCAGGCCCTGCCGGATGCTATGGCGGCAGCGGTAAAACGGCTTGAACGCGGTGCTGTGGTACAGAGAATCACCAAGCATACGAACAATTATGAAATTCACTATATGCAAAACGGTGAACAGCGAACTCTGGAATGCGATACAGTGGTGCTAAGCGCGCCGGCTTATGTGAGCGCGGATATTATCGGGGAAGTTTCGCACAAGGCGGCGGCGGCGTTCAGAAATATAAACTACGCTCCTGTTGTCAAGGTCTTTCTGGGCTATGACCGCAAAAAGGTCCGATACCCGTTCAACGGCTTCGGTGCACTCAACCCTCCCGTAGAAAACCAGTATATGCTGGGCTCTATCTGGAATACCTCTACCTTCCCTCTGGCTGCTCCAAGGGGTAAAATATTGCTCACCTGCATGGCAGGCGGGATGATTCAGAGCAACCGCACTCAGATGAAGGATGATTATATTCTGCATCGTGTCAAAGCGGATATCGCTTCATATTTCAAAATCAAAGCGGAACCCGAGTTTACACATGTATACCGGCTGGACAGAGCTATTCCCCAAAACGACAGCGCAATCAATGCCGTTCGGGATATTTTGCCGGAACTGGAAAACTCGGGAATCTATATCAGCGCCAACTGGCTGGGTGGACCCGCCCTATCAGATTGTATCCGCAAAGGCCGGCAGATTGCTCTTAAAATTACGGAAGCCCGTTCGGGAATGGACAGTAGCTACAAAGGTTGCTGTTAATGGCATAAAATCAGTTGCTCATTCCTTCTCCATAAGCCCAGTAAAGCTCTACATCTATCCCGTAGGTAGCATACTCATAATCATTGAGCGGAAGAGGTATTTCATCAAGGTGCAAAGGCAGAAAAACTTCTTCTTCTCTCCCGTCTGCGTATCCTTTGGTCATATTGATACCTATGACAAAATCCCGGATGAGGTAATTGCCGATGGATCCTATACAATAATACAGGGATTTATCATCGGACCGGTCTATGACAGCATGCACGGTACCCCGATATTGTTTCTGTGTAAAAACTGTATCCTGACTAAAAATAATATATTCGAGATCACTGTCCTGTTCGGCATTGTATAGTTCAGGACCTACGACCAGATCAAGGCTCATAAAGAGGTTGAGCAGGTGACTTATGCTGTCATCATCCATATCGGCCGGACTGTCTGCACACTGAGCAAACAACGTGGACGGGAAAAAAAACAGGAGAAAGATGCTTGCTTTCATAATGGTGCGGTTTAGAGTGTTCCTGTTGCCCCACAAAAATCTACCTGCTTTCTTTTACGGAAAAATGCGGATAAAAGATGTTAAAGCCTTTTTTAGGAAGAAGCCGGATTCAGGGCTGACAGTCTTCCAATATAAGAAACATTCATCTAGTAATCAACAACTTTCAACAGACTCTTACAGGAAAATGTCATTTTAACATTTTCCTGTCGCATAGTACAACCAATAGTTTTCTAACACCGTATTGGTTCACAGCGGAATCTATATAAAATCCAAAACCCGCTTGAATACAACACAAACAACTTATCATGAAACATTTATTACAAACAACATTATTATTTTTTGTTCTGTTTTTTCACTTCAAAGCTTTTTCTCAATGGACACAGGTTGGAACCAACCAGGGATTTGCGAGTAGCGGGTCCGCTCCGACACTGATGATTGATCCGAATACAGGTGATGCATACATCGCTTATCGTGATGGCGCTACCAATACTTTTATTGTAAGAAAACTTGACGGGACTAGCTGGACACAAACGGGGACCAACCTGGGATTTGCAAGCAACGGATCCAATCCCGCACTGGCAATTGACCCGAATACAAGTGATGTATACATCGCGTATCCTGATGGCGCTGCCAATGCTTTTACCGTAAGAAAATTTGACGGGACCAGCTGGACACAAACGGGTGCCAGTCTGGGATTTGCAAGCAGCAAATCTGCTCCGGCACTGGCAATTGACCCAAATACAGGTGACGTATACATCGCATATCCGGATGGCGCTGCCAATGCTTTTGTTGTGAGGAAGTTTGACGGAACAAGCTGGGTACAAGCAGGCGCCAATATGGGATTTGCAAGCAGCGAATCTGCTCCGGCACTGGCAATTGATCCGAATACAGATGACGTATACATCGCATATCCGGATGGCGCTGCCAATGCTTTTGTTGTGAGGAAGTTTGACGGAACAAGCTGGGTACAAGCAGGCGCCAATCTGGGATTTGCAAGCAGCGAATCTGCTCCGGCACTGGCAATTGATCCGAATACAGGTGATGTATACATCGCATATCCGGATGGCGCTGCCAATGCTTTTGTTGTGAGGAAGTTTGACGGAACAAGCTGGGCACAAACGGGGACCAATCTGGGATTTGCAAGCAGCGGATCAGCTCCCTCACTGGCAATTGACCCGAATACAAGTGAACTCTACATCGCATATCCGGATGGCGCTGCCAATGCTTTTATCATAAGAAAATTTGACGGGACCAGCTGGGCACAAACGGGTGACAATATGGGATTTGCAAGCAGCGGCTCCAATCCCGCACTGGCGATTGATCCGAATACAGGTGAACTCTACATCGCATATCCGGATGGCGCTGTCAACGCTTTTGTTATCCAAAAAGATAACATTATAACAGCAACTTTAAAACAGTTTGATTCTAGTAATCAATTGTCCATTTATCCTAATCCAACAGCTGATTTTATGACACTTCTGGTAACAGGAGAAGCATCTGGTTCTGCTTATACGCTAACAAACAGCCTTGGTGTACAGATGTTAACGGGAAAACTTACCGGAGCAACCACCCTTATAGACCTCAGTCAATTAGCTGCTGATGTCTATTTTTTACAGATTAGACAAGGAAATCAATTCATTAAGGTAATAAAAAAATAGTTCTGCTCTGTATACAACATACAGATACAGCAGATGCTGATCATATATACTCTTTTCACAGAAGTGACGCTATATCAATTGTGTCACTTCACTTCTTTATTATACTGGCATTCTCTTATCCTAAGCCACCACAAAACCTTCGTAACCTTTTAAAATCATAACGAGATGTGTAAAACCATATTATCCAGGACTTTTTCACTCTTCTAACGTAACCTACGTACAAGTTCTTCTGATGCTGATTGAGTAAGCCGATAGAACCAGATACATTAGGTGCTGCTATCGATGTTCCTGATTTGTATCCATAACTTGTATCAAGTAGAAGATATAGACGAATACAAACTTATTCCACTAGCAACCAGATCCGGTTTTATTCTGCCATCGTCATCCATATCAGCCGGACTGTCTGCGCACTGAGCAAACAACGTGGACGGGAGAAAGTACATCTTTTGATTAAATGCATTGAACCCTTCAGGCTTCACAAGTCTCAACGAACAGGTTTCTGAGACTCTCGAGGGGAAAAAAGATTGCACAGTGAAGCCTGTACTCGTTTTTATATCTTTGCTATTACTTGCTTCAAGCAAATTACTTTCCACTTAAATACCTGATTAGTAAGAAAGCATTTATTGTAATTACATGAACACTGCAGAACAATATATAACCCGGGCTGAACCCGACCTGCAGGAAAGGCTGCGAACGCTGAGACAGCTTTTTTTTGATATGGTTCCAGGTGCTGAAGAAAGTATACGCTATAATATGCCTGCCTTCAGGGTTGGCAGGCATTATCTGTATTTTGGTGCCTATAAGAAGCATATCGGTTTTTATCCGGTATATGGAATGGATGAAATAGACGAGAGAATTGCTCCTTTCCGGGCCAAAGGCACGAAAGATACGCTGCACTTCAGACACAACCAGCCCTTGCCTGTTGAATTGATCAGGGAGATTATCCGACTGAGGATGGCGGACTGAACTCCTCTGATTTTCTGTCGATCGCAGATAGCTGGCGACACACGGCGGAAAGTTTTAAAACTGTGAATGTGTAAAATTCACACAACAGATGCATTGTATTTTTTCTATCTGATTGAATTGTTCTCATCTTTTTACACAATAAATTATTCTTTAAAGCATTTCTTATTTATCTTAGCATATAAGATATTTACATACTAAGATAAATAAGAAATGAATATGGATACATTAGAATCATTCAGGGCATTAAGCCGCCGGTACTCGGATACCTCCATTATGATGCATGAAGCCATTGCCAGAAAGGCGGGCTTATCCGGAACGGACCACAAGTACCTTGGCCTCCTTATCCAAAAGGGGCCGATGACTGCAGGTGAGCTGGCAAAACTTACCGGATTGACTACGGGAGCAATTACGGGACTGATAGACCGTCTGGAAAAGAGGTGCTTGGTCAAGAGACAATATGACAAGGCGGACAGACGCAAGGTGTATATTGTGCCTGATACAGACAATACGATGAAACTCATGGAGCCATTGTTTGCGGGATTGCAGGAAAAGTCGATCGCGCTCATTGCTTCATTTCAGGATAGCGAACTTGAGATCATACAGCGATATTTCCGGTCTGCCATAGATATTATGGATGAGGTAACCAATAATCTGAACAACTAAATAAACATGGAACAATTGTCATCGAACTACCTGGCAAGGGCCGAAATGTGGCTTTTTGTCACCACACTGACTTATTTTATGATGAATGGAGCCCAGCTTTTTGAAACGGTGGTGCTTGTACCCGGCTGGACCCGCACACCACCGGAGTCATTTCAGCTGCTCAGACAGGTTGATCCGAAAGCATTCTGGATCACCACGCACTGTCTTCATGAAATTACATTTATTCTGGCAATCGTTTTCTGCTGGAAAATTGAACCTGTCAGAAACGGCCTGCTAGGCTTGTTTATCATTCACTTTGCTGTCCGTGTATGGACCCTTCTTTATTTTGCTCCCAATATCATCACCTTCCAAAACCCTGATGCATCGCTGGCATCGGTCCCGGAGATTGCTGCAAAGGCCAGGCTATGGGAGATTCTGAATTATGTGCGTGTAGGGATATTTATTGCTTTATCTCTGGGCTTGCTGCCTCTTTGCTACAAGATGCTCAAAATGCGAGTGCCCTTATAAATTACTGTCAGACAAAATATCGCAGGATGGTTATTGATTAAGTGGGCGCAGACCACAAACAACAATGCAATGCTCCCCAGAAATCCATAAACTTTTCCCAGGTGAAATCACACCTTCAGAATATAATCAAACTGGATCGGCACGGTCAGTACAATATAACCGCTAACTTTTCTGGTCTGTCATATGGCTATTGTTTAAAAGTGGTTGGTGCCTTGTCCAGCTTATTTTTTATGAAAATCTGAGCAGTTTCCTCATTTTTCATAAAGGGTATTTCCTTGCCATTCTTTTCTTTGATCAGCTCCACGGTTTCCGTCAGCACACCGGCTTCATAGTCATAATTCTGAACAATTCTGAATTTGTTATACGGCATAAACTTACCTGCATCCGGCACATACATTGTCAATTCGGATCTGCAGAATTCGGCATCACTGGTACCTGTACCATTGCCAAGAGAAGAAACAATAGCCGACTGTACTTTTCCGGCTTCCATAGTATTATAAAGTACCTCAAAATACATCGTCTGATCCCTGTCACCCGCCTTGCCATCATAATCCGGGTGAATACGGTGCAATGATTTAACGGACTTCCAGTGATTGGCGTAGCGCTTCTGAACAACATTAAACTGATAATCATAGCTTTCGTCTCTTACCCATTGCCTGTTTTGATATCGGTAGACCTTGCCGCTACCATTCCAGATAATGGTATAGGCATCATCCGGACTGAGCGAATAACTAAAAGGTATAATGGTTTTTTTTGAAGTGCCACAACCGGTAAAGATCAGTGGCCAGGCTATCAGAAAGGAGAAAATAATCTTTTTCATCTTATAAGATTTTTTTGGGGTGTACTGCCCCACAAAAGTCTTACAACAGACGAAGAAAAAAATTGACAAATGTTACAAACATTATTTGCCGGCCACTTTCCTGCGCAACCGGCTCAGGCTTTCCCGCTCCAGTCCGATATAGGATGCAATATGATAAAGAGGTATTCTGTCAAACAAGTGCGGCTGGTCTCTGAGTAATTGAAGATAACGTCCTTCTCCATCCAGAAACAAAAAACTCTCTACTCGCTGTGTAGTCTGCTTATAGGATTGTTCGGCGATCAGTCTGCCAAAACGTTCCCAATTGTGCGACTGATCATAGGCATTTTGTAATGCAGCAAGATTGAAGGTCACAATTTCGGAGTTCTCAAGCGCCTGAATAAAATATCTTCCCGGCCTGCTCTGCAAAAAGCTGTCATAATCGGTTACAAAGTCGTTTTCAAAAACAAATCGCGTATTGATTTCCTTTTCTTCAGAGAGATAATATGTCCGGAAGCAGCCCTTGCTGATAAACCCAATTTCATGGCAGACTTTTCCTTCAGTCAGAAAATAGTCTTTCGCAGCAATTTTTCTAATCTTAAGATAAGGTTCAAACAGCAGACAGTCATTTTCTGTAAGAAAAGGAATCTGTAAAAGCCAGTCTTTAAATATCCGGAAGTCGCTCATAGATTGCTTTGTTGTTTACGGGGTTTTTACAGTTGTCCTTCAAAACGGCCTATTGTCAACTCCGAGTAAAAATCAAGGTACTGGTACCCTCGGCAAGCTCAATATCTCTGTCTGAAGCATGGTTACACAAATGCATTTAAAAAAAACATGAGGACGCCTGGTGTTTTTTAAATTATACTGCGGAGCAATATAAAACATTACGGATAAAAATCAATATTAGTCCTCCTCTTCCTTCTGCCATACTATGCAGATCCCGGCAATCCTTTCGGAAAGAATATTAAGCGTATAGGATTAGGCGCCTAAGTGACAATTAATTGATTTTTGGGAAGAATAGCTGACTCTCCTCATGTCAGAACTATAAAAAACGAGAATAGGCTTCATTGCCTGCTATGCGAAAAACGTTCACTTTTCTGTTTCTTTCCGACAGACCGGGCCACGCTCCCGCCGATGGCCGCATTGCAATCTTTGAGCCTTAAGCTTAAAATTTCTGTCTTTCAATCGATTAAAATAAGCTAAAAATCAATACATAGCGAAGTAAACGCCTGATCCTATCAGCACAACCGACCCGAAAAACTGAGACGACCACCCCGGAAAAGTACGGACTCATTTATACCATGTGCTGCTGCTTATCTTCCCTGCTCCCGATCAATATGCGGGAGAGTTTTATTCAGCAATTTTTCAAATTGTGCTGAAGTGATCGGGCTGGGAGCACGATAGGGATACATCATCACCAGAATCAGGTATATGATAATGCCAATCATCGCAGAATGCATGCTTACAAGTATCGCGTGAAGATGTACCGGTCTGATCGGAAAAAAGAAACCGCAGAGAATAGAAATGACCGAGCACACTCCGATCACCCACCACATAACTCCAGGTATCATGTCGGTTATTCCTTTGAGATTTCTGCTTCTTCTGAGATCCGATACAAACTCGAGTTTCTCCAGGATATTCCGCCTGGTCAGCTTTACATTTTCATTATCTTCACTGACCCGGGAAATATACGCAATCAGCCTTTCCAGACTCTCCTTCTCTCTGACGCCTTCTTCTCCTTTAGCCATTTGCAGCCATGAATCATATATAATATATTTGACCGTTTCTTTCAGATACAGTCTGGCCGTATCCTGAACTTCGCCGGGCAGGTCCTTCAACTCCCTGTATGCATTGGTGTATGAGGACACCTCCGAGGTGATGTGCTCCTTTTCTTCCTGATAATTTTGCCAGATCGTAACCAGTACCATGGCCAGAATAAGGCCAAGAAGCGCTCCGATAATAGTAAAAAAAGAAGCCAGAAACCTGGTACCCTCCCATTGTGTATCGTTCTGATGAATTAATTTGTATAAAATCCCAAACCAGAACATCGCTACGCACACGATACCGGTGAGCAGCGCAAACAGGACAATCATCGGATGACTATTGACTATTGTTTCCGGCATAATCTTATAAAAGAACATCAATTCTGTACGAATGTTCCGTCATTTTTCGGATATTTACATCTTACGGAACGACTGCCAGACTATGTTCCCGGAACAAGTTCATATGAAACAAATATCCCTGTTAATTGCCCTGTTTTTTGCTACGATCGCATATGTGACCGGTCAAACCATCAATAACGAAAAATCAGTAGTCGATTTTAAAATCAGCGAATTCGGAATCAAAACCGTAAGAGGAACTTTTGGCGGCATGAAAGGTGAAATACATTTTGATACCGCTAGTCTTTCATCTTCTTATTTTGATGTATGTATTGATGCATCCACGGTATGTACAGGAATAAAGAGAAGGGATGAACATCTGAAAAACAAAGATTTTTTTGAAGTAGAAAAATACCCGGTAATCTGCTTTAAGTCAGATCAGATAATCAAAACCAGTGATGGCTATATAACCAATGGCAAGCTGACAATGCATGGCGTAACACGGGAAATAACTATTCCTTTCCGCTACGCTCAAGATACGTTTAAAGGAACACTGACTTTAAAACGCCTTGATTATAAAATAGGCGAAAATACAGGAACATTTCTAATAAACGATGAGGTAACATTGTCCATCACCTGCTATCTGAAACAATAGCTATATTATTGACCTTCGGAAGCAGCCTATGGGGGTACTGTTTGCAATCGGGTAACTTTATAGATCCGATTATAAAGCATGAACCTATACAAAGAGGCATGAACTGATTCAGCTCTGCTGCGATCTTTCAGGCTTCTTCCATTTGTTAATTAAAAATATCCGGAAAACCACGCCCTGTTATACGATCAAAACATTCCATGCTGATAAGGATTATTTCTTTTCAACATATAGCTGCCTTATATGAAAAAGAAGAATGATGTGAATGAGCGAAAAAAGAACGTACAGCTTCCGGTGATCTATCTTACATTGTTATCTCTAACTATCCGTTTTTCATCATGACGGCAGGACATACAGTGCCGATTCAGTGGTGGACAGGCCGGGTACTGAGTATACTTATCATTTTTTTCATGCTTTATGACTCTGTTATCATATTTTGGGAGCTACCGGATATGATTACTGCTGCTGTAGAAGTCCCGATCAACAGCAAACACCATATGATTCACGGATTGATAATCCTTATACCAACCATATTTTACGCAATTCCCATAACATCCGTTTTGGGAGCCATACTACTTACGCTCTATCTGGGCGGGGTTGCCATTTCACATTTGCAAACAGAAAATCCTGAAACTACCCTTCTGTTTTTCCCGATTTATATAGCTTTGTTTATCTGGAGCGCTCTGTGGCTGCAAGAGCCTCACCTGCGAAAGCTGCTGCCTGTAATAAAAAACAAAGCCTGAGCTCCGTCCACTACGCTGCTCTCCAGAAGCTGAATCTGTGAACAAAGTCCGGCCCAGTATCTGTATTGATAGCGATCGTATTTGCAGCATCAACCTGATAACTATGGCCAGTGCAAAAAGATACCAGCAACAAGATCTTCATAGTTTCACTATATCATTGTACTTTTGACTCATTCAATCCAAAACCAGAGTTTCTGAAATTTCAAGCCGGTTACCAGACTTTAACCGGCTCTCTGCACGGCAATGTCCTTGTTTCCTTGTTGCCTCAGAAAAGATCACAGCTCTGAGCGGTATTGCCAGCGAGACATTGGAGCATGGTAAATGAGGAGCAGAGGGAATCACTTAAGAAAACATTATTTGTGAAAATTATCATTGAACCATACAATCCTGACTGGACCAAAGTATTTGGTCGTTTAAAGGCAGATCTGCTTCAACATATTGGGTTTGTCCAGCCCCGAATAGACCATATCGGCAGTACCTCGGTGCAGGGTTTATCTGCCAAGCCGATCATAGATATTCTGATCGGCCTGGAGGGTGAGCAGGATCTGGACATAATAATCCAACCTCTGATAAAAGCGGGCTATATCTATTATGAGGTATACAATCTGTATATGCCTTACCGGCGTTTTTTCGTAAAGCATCAGCTTGCTCCTCTCCATTTGTCTCTGCCCGTACATATCCGGCAGGAAACAGAAATCCCTGATCCGGAAACAGAGCATCATCACCGTCTGGCACATATCCATGCCATCCCTGTCGGTTCCGGACACTGGCATAGACATATTGCCTTTCGGGATTACCTGCAAAATCATCCGGAAGTCCTGCAAGCATACCAGCTGCTAAAAAAGTCCCTGAGTGTTTTCGATTGGAAAGACGGCAACGAATACAATGAGGCAAAAAATGATTTCATAAAACGGGAAGAACAAAAAGCTGTCGACTGGTATATAAAGAGGGGTTCATGAGACCGATGCAAGAGCACATAATACTGATTCAAAAATTGTGATTATGAGATAACGATACCACATTTAGTGGCTTACTGAACCAATCTGATAAAGGAAAGCCTTTAAAATATGTTTACCTTTGAGGGCCATACCAATAAGGCCAATGATTTTACCGGTTAATTAATGAAAAGAGTATTATAGCTATGCAAATGCCGTAATGGTAGCTGCAAACATAAAGTAAAACGGCAACAGGCAAAATTTGAAAAAGAATTAATCCGAATAAACAAACCAGAGGCATTCAATGAGGCAAATAATCTCACTCATAATTTTTCTTATACTGGCTTCAACTACCTTTATTTCATATAGTCAGCCGGCAGATAGTCTACAGGAAACAACCTCATTTACCGACACATTAAACAGTGCTCAAACGGAAAGTTATCATGAAGATGATATTGCACCGGGACTTGCAATATTCGCTTTATTCGGAATTGGGTTTATGCTCATTTGCATCGGGGCCGGAATCGTTCTGACTATTATCGGGCTTTTACTATTAGCTGGATTCATTGGAGCAGGAATAGTATCAGCATCAATTCTGGTGGGGCTTTATAACAAATCTTTTGAAAAGGGCTTCAGGACTTTTTTAGTTTCAGCAACTACAGTTGGTGGATTTTTTGTTGGTGGAACAGGATTTTGGCTACTTAACAAAATAACCCACTGGTTTACAACAACAAATTCTCTGCTAATTGGCTCAACCGGAGGGCTTATGACCGGGCTTCTGCTTGGTATTATGTTGTCATACGTGATAAAAAAACTGACGGCTTTTTTGATCAACTAAAAACGACTTTACAAAACCCACAAGGATTGTTTGACGACAAATAAAACAATCCTTGCGGGTTTCCTCATACCAGCCGGTGACGATAGAGAATAGCGGAGCGATTTGCGTCAGAAGAGAGCAGCTGGTCACTTGTCATCTAAACAGTATATCAGACACAAATTATTTATTATGATGCCTGGGGTCGATTGGGAATGGTCAACACAACAGCTTTAAAAAACAAAAGGAATATTTGTTTAAAGTGAGTTCTGATCGGAAGGAATATTTAAAATAGGCAACAGAAATTTCTACCGCTGTTAATCCTTGCATATTTGTGATTACAAGTTAATATAAAAGGTTTTTTAGAAAAAAAATCATTCCGCAATCCTTTAAGTATTAACTTTTACTATTTATTTTTAATGAAAGATAAAACATTAGTATCCCAAAAACGATGAACCGATACCTGCAAAACACCTTATTTATACTCCCTTTATTATTTTTTACATTCTTTGTAAACGCCCAGCGTATAACAATAACAGCGCCTAATGGTGGCGAGAAGCTTTATCTCGGTCAAATGAGCATACCGGAAGCAAGGTGGACAAGCACCGGCGGTATTACTTATGTTAAGCTGGAAATCTCTTATGATGGCGGCAGTTCCTGGAAGTTGATAGCTACAGATGTGCCCAATAACGGAATTGCCAGGTGGTATTTTCCTCCGGATATATCTTCCAGCTGTCTTTTCAGAATCAGTGATGTAAAAGACCCGTCAGTATCTGATATAAGCAATAGCACATTTTCAATCGCTCCTTCATCAATTACCATAAAAGAACCCATTGCGGGAGCAAAATACACCAGCTGTCAGGCTTCTTCTTTTGATGACAGGATGTTTATACGCTGGGTAAACAACGGAGCATTTAATCACGTCGGCATTTATTTTTCTTCCGACAGTGGCTCTACCTGGAGCCTTATAACTCATGACCGGTATAATTATCCGGATAGTACACCAGACAATTACTATCAGATAAGTATTCCCAGAGTTCGCAGTAACAAGTGCCTGATTAAGGTTGCAGAGAACAGGAGAATCGATAGTTATGATTATTATTCCGGGCAAAGCATGTATGCATTAAGCGGTGTTTTTTCCATTGACAATGCCAACCCGGATTCTATTCGCATAGTAAGCCCGACACCTGGTCAGGTTTTAAAAACGGGAGACACCCACACAATTAAGGTGGCCCGATATGGCGGGGCTCCTAAAAAGCTGAAGGCTCATATTTCTTCCGATGGTGCCAGATGGGAAGATCTTGCACTAACCAACGGCTTCTTAAACTATCGGGGCAGTACTTTTTACAATGATTCTATAATCTGGAAGATACCGGATGTTGTCTCGGATAACTATTACATTAAGGTTATGGATGAGACAGGCTGTGTAGAAGCCCTATCAGAAGGGCCATTTTCTGTAAGTCCGGTATCACGCATAATTTCTGTCTCCCCTGCTTCTTCCGGCTATACCTATTATGCTTCCAATCCAACATACGTCAGTTGGTCAACAGCTCATATGGAGTCCAAGCTGGTGGATCTGGCATTTTCTCCTGATTCAGGAGTTACCTGGACCACTATTGCCAACCGGGTTGTTAATAACGGATCATATCAATGGTTCCCGCCTTATATCAACTCCGACAAATGTCTTTACAGAGTAACCGACCATTTTAATCCTTTCATCACCAATACCAGCGGCGCACCGTTTACTATCGCTTTACCTGCTGTAAATATTATCAGTCCGAAAGCAAATGATGTATATACCTTTGGCTCTTACGCTTTTGTCACCTTCACTAAAAATAATTTTGGTTCTACCCTTAATCTCCTCTTATCTACCGATGGAGGCACTACCTGGCAGGAGCTGGGAAGAAATATTACGTCTACAACTGCAGGCTATACCTGGACAGTGCCCTCAATTGCTTCTGATAACTGTATTCTGCAGTATGAGGATAACAGAAATCCCGCCTTTGCTGCCTATAGCGGTGTTTTTTCTATTGTTCAGCCGCATCTGACTATTGTAGAGCCAAACGGCGGAAGGTCTTACGAAATTTGCACAAACGACACCATCCGATGGACTTCTAATGGTACCACTACAGTTGATTTGTCTTATTCAAGTGACGGCGGCCTCTCCTGGGTTTCAATTGCCACAGGTCGCAATACTGTAAAAGGACTTAATAAGTACGGATGGAAATATCCCTGCATAATTTCTGATAAGTTTCTGGTAAAAATAACTGACAGAGGCAGCTTCAACAGTGATGAAAGCAATGCTACTTTCTCAACCTTTCAGGGGGAAAATGGCTTAAAACTGACCTATCCCACGGGCGGGGAAAGAATGGAAACCGGAAGCGTCCAGAATATCACCTGGGACCGCATGGGATATATCACCTACGTAACTATTCAATATTCTACAAATGGCGGGGTCTCCTGGAGCAATATTGCCTATTCTACCCTGAATGAAGGTGAATATAAATGGACAGTACCATCTACAATTTCTGAGAACTGGCTACTAAGAGTTACAGACCAGCAGGGACAGTGCCTTTATGACCAGACCAAAACCACTTTTGCCACCTATCAACGCCCTTACATCACGGTAACCAGTCCTAATGGAGGAGAGTTGTGGAATACAGGTGTTACCAAAACCATAACCTGGACGAGCGGCTACACCTCAGGAAACTTCAATATGGACTATTCCCTGGACGGAGGTTTTACCTGGATTAATATAGCGGCAAATCAAAAAACAACTTCTTATTCATGGCTTACGCCACCTACTGTTTCAAATAACTGCCTGGTGCGGGTAAGTGATGCGAGCAATCCTGCCGTTTATGATGTAAGCAATGCTGTATTCAGGCTGGCAATTCCGGCAATCACGCTGACTGCTCCTGCTCAAGGTGCTTCTGTACCCAAATGCTCCGTATATCCAATAGCCTGGAACAGTAGTGCAGCTTCAACAGCAGTCCGCATACAATATTCAACAAACGATGGAGCCACCTGGATAACAATTAATAATGCAGCAACCAACCGGGAAGGATCTAATACCCTGAACTGGACCGTACCTGAATTATCACATGAGCAGGCTTTGTTAAGAATTGTTGATTATTACAACAGTTCCATTGGAGACACTAATGCTATAAGTTTCATTGAAGGGCTGCCTGGTATTACTGTTACCAGTCCTTTGAGAGGAGAGCTATTGACTTCCGGAACACAAAAATTAATTACCTGGACTTCGGTACAGCCATTTTCATACGCCGGTATACACTACTCTACCGACGGAGGACTTTCATGGAGCGCTATTTCTGCCTATACTTCCAATACCGGCTCCTATAGCTGGACAGTACCGGATATAGAATCTGATAAATATCTTGTGAAAGTATATGATTACAATGCACAATGCAATGTAAGTCAGAGCGATACTTTCAGAGTAAAGGTAGATCCTAAAATAACCATTACCACCCCTAATGGAGGGGATAATTGGTACGCTGGCACAAAACAGGTAATTTACTGGAAATCAGCAGGCATTTCTGATGCAATTTTCGATCTGGATTATTCTACTGACGGCGGTCAGACCTGGAAACCGATTGCGGCAGCTGTAAAAAACACCCTCAGCTATATCTGGACCATCCCCAATGAACCTTCGTCTAACAGCCTGATACGGGTTAGCCAGAATGGAAATCCATCGGTTTTTGATATCCCGGACAGATCATTCACTATTAAACCTTCCGGAATTAACCTTATTGCTCCTGAAGGCCCGGGAAACCTTTCCGGTTGTGGAGCTGTAGCCATTCAATGGAATAATGCAGGTGCAACCTCTTATGTGAATCTGCACTATTCTTTAAACAACGGAAACAACTGGATATTGATAAAAAACAGCGTGTTGAGCAGTACCGGGATGAACAGCTATACCTGGGTTACACCGGATACTAATGCCACAAGTGTCCTGGTAAAAATTGCCGATTATTCATATCCCGCCTTTGCAGATACCACAAACATACCGTTTTCCTTAACCAAAAATACAGACCGAAGCCTGGTAATTAACAAGCCCGGAAGCTCTGATACTCTAAAAAGCGGAGAAAGAACAACCATAAGCTGGACAAGTACCGGTACTATAAACAAAATTAATCTGGCATATTCTGATAATGGAACCAGCTGGACAAATTTCGGAGTAAATGTAAATAATACAGGCTCCACAGACTGGCTGGTTCCAACCTCATTATCCGGAAATTATTATATAAGGATAAGCGACGAATACGGCTGTGTAAGCTCAACAACAGATGATCCGGTCGTAGCAAAGCAGGTTCCCCAAATTACCATTACCAATATTACGGCAGCCACACGGTTTAAGGCAGGAACTACCCAGAATGTTGCCTGGACTTCCCGGTTCATAACTTCAGGTTTTGTGGTAATAGAATCATCCCTGGATTCAGGAAAAACATGGGGTATTGTGTCTTCCAAACAGGCAAACAACGGCAGTTACTCATGGCAGGTGCCATATGCTGATTCGTATAACTGTTTTATCCGGATAAGTGACTTTGCAGATGCTAACGTTTTTGGTATAAACAGTAAACCCTTTACTGTCTATATTCCCAAATACAACGTTCTTTCACCCAATGGCGGGGAAAAACTGGAAGGCTGTTCTGAATTCCGGATATTGTCTACAGGCCCTGCTTCACCCAAAATAGTTTACTCCACAGACAACGGCAAAACCTGGTCCAGAATTATGACGTTGGGTTCTCCCGATACAGAAAATCATGTCGGCTACGTTACACGCTGGAACGTTCCTGCAGTAAATTCAGACAGTTGTCTGATTAAAGCTTTCGATAGTGCTGACACCAGCTTCTATGATATAAGTGACAAGCCATTCACTATTGTTTCTGATGGTCCTGTATATTATCAGGTAACCCGGCCAGGTACAGGAGATACTCTGATGGGTGCCACTGAAGAAAAAGTTGTCTTTGGCACCAATGTGCCATTCAGGTATTATGATTATTATTACTCTGCTGATAATGGACACAACTGGACATTATTTTACAGTGAATATAAGGATTACGGCCTTTATGAAAAGTATATTGACTGGATGGTACCCGATGTTGCATCAGATAAATATATAATTGCTGTGACAGAAAGCAACAACCAGTGTATGACTGCACAAAGCAATCCTTTTGCGGTAAGAACGGGGCCCCGGCTAAAAATAACAGCTCCTGCCGCAGGGGCAATCTGGTTTACTCAGTCTGCTAACTACATAAACTGGGAAAGCTATAGAATTACTTCTGCCTTTGTCAGCCTGAAGTATTCTCTGGATGGCGGGATGAGCTGGATCACAATTAATGAAAAAGCAGCAAATACCGGTTACTACCAGTGGAATCTCCCCGATCAGGATTCTGAAAACTGTATCCTGAAAGTCAGTGAATTTGAAAACCCGGCTGTTTTTGCTGAGCAAAAGATTGTCATTAAGCGGCCTTTCTATCTGACCTCTCCTATTGGCGGAGAAATATATTCCAACTGTTCCTTTATAAATATACGATGGAGAAAGCCCGGGCCTTCCACTAGTCTGGATCTGGATTATTCATTGGACAATGGCCAGACATGGCAGTCCATTGTTAAGAATTATCAAAATATTTCCTACCAGGGAGTAACCGATGAATATAGCTACTATTGGAAAATACCTTCTGCTTTTTCAAATCAGTGTCTGATAAAAGTTAGTCAGAGTTTGAACCCGCTTGGGTACGATATCAGCAGGCAAACATTTTCAATTGTACAAAATCCTGACCTCAGCCTTTCCGTCTTAAACCCGACAGGTGGTGAAAGATTCATAGCCGGAGAGAGAACCCATATCAACTGGACTACAACAGGACGGGTAAATTTTGTCAATTTGTATTACTCGTCAAATGGCGGGAATAATTGGACAATTATAGGAGATACGACCAACACTTTCAATTATCCATGGAGTATTCCGGATCAGACATCTTCCAGTTTCCAGGTTAAAATAGAAGATAAAGAGAATACCTGTGTGAGTGGAGTTAACAACACACCATTTGTTGTTTCATCTTTTAAAGTCTGGCCGGGTGATACCGACGAAAATGGGATTGTAAATATCTATGATTTCTTACCGATTGGTTTATATTATGGAAACACAGGAACAGCCCGGGCTAATGCAAGCTTAGAGTGGAGCTCCCAGCAGTCTGCCCCGTGGAACCAAAATCAGCGCAACGGACAGGATATCATGGCAATTGATTGCAATGGGGATGGAATCATCAATGCAGCAGACACCAGCACAATTTCTGCTAATTATGGCTTGACCAGATCATCTGATTTGTCTGTAACAACAGGAAGGGCTCCAGGTAGTAACCCGACAGATCCTCTGCTATACTTTGAACTGGTAGAAAGGAGTAGTTCCGATGATACTGTTCACGTTCAACTGATGGCAGGGGAGCCAGATTCTCCGGTTTCTGATCTTTATGGTTTAGCTTTTGTGATAGACTACAATCAGGAAGCAATTCAGGAAGGATCGGTTAGCTTGCAATGGTCCGGAAACTGGCTGGCTCCTGCCTGGCCATCATCTTTGACATTTTCTAAAAACCCGGAATTATCCGGACGAGTTGAAGGCGTCGTCTCTAAAACAAATCATACACCCCAGAGCGGATATGGGAAAATAGCTGACTTAAAAATGGCTATTAACAAAAATAATCCTTCACCATGGCTTATGCTTTCGGTTTCGGAATATATGGCCATAAACCATTCTGGCGAAATTATTAATTTATCTGCCGAACCATTAATAATTGATCAGGTGGTTACTTCTGCGGGAAGAGGAGCTGATAGTCAGAACTTTTCTGTATATCCCAACCCAAGCAATGGGGTTTTTAATGTAAGAATCGATACCCGGAAACAGGCAACAGTATCTGTAATTAATGTGCTGGGAGAAGAAGTTTATAAGACTCAGTTAAACAACCATAAGCATATTATAAACTTAAAAGATGCTGCCAAAGGGTTATATTTTATCCAAATAAAAACCGATAAAAATACGCTTACAAAAAGTGTGATTTTGTACTAAATCGTTGTTTTCCCCCGCAGGTAAAAACAGACGGAATAGCAAAAACCAAGAATATAACTACATATGGCAATACAACAAGAACCCATGTTTTTTAATTAATTATCACCAATTAAAAAACCGAAATAATAAGTAAGCCAGTGAATACAAAAATGTATTCACTGGCTTTTTCCCTTGTTGGGAAACAGATCATTGGATATTATCCTCTTGAATGAAATATTCTATAGATTCGATTCGGTTTATGTATAGTAATTAAAGGAGTTTTCAAAAGGCATTTTCTAGCTTATGGGGAAATCATCTGAAAACCCCACGATTTTTTTACATCCTGATGCCTGGCCGCTTGACTTGTATTGAGTCAAAAGAAATCCTATTTTGCGGTATGAATCAGCTACAAACGCTTCTGTCTCACCTGCCGGACGACAAAATCCGGGAACTAGACACGGTCACCGATCGCATACAAAAGACTGCCAAAGCACATATTGTGATTCTTTTTGGCTCCTACGCCCGTGGCGATTACAAGCTCGAAAGAGGGTTGGAGCGGGGTAAGAAAAGCGACTATGACCTGCTGGTTATTACCGCGGACAGCGACAGCCGCCGGGCGATCAGTCTGGAGCTGGCCAGGGCTTTTGACGATATTGCCCACCGGTACAGCTGGTGGTCGAAACCATCGCTACGGTCAATGCGAACCTTTCTGAGCGTCAGTTTTTCTTTTCTGATATTCGCCGGGAAGGAATTGTGCTGTACGATTCGGGACAATACACGCTGGCAGAACCAACAGAAATCAGTCGTGAACAACGAAGAAAAATGGCTGAGGATGATTTTAAGAACTGGTTCAATGAAGCAAACGAGTTCTGGTTACATGCCGAGTTTAGTATACGATCCAATCTGAATCGCAAAGCCTCATTCATGATTCAGCAAACTGTCGAAATGTGCTACACAACGATTGAGATGGTTTTTGCTCATTACAATCCGCATGAGCACAATCTCTATACGTTGAGACAACGGGCCGAAGCCTTTGACCAGCGAGTAGACGAAGCCTTTCCCCTCAATACGGAGCAGGAAACCGAGCTTTTTGAATACCTCAACTTCGCCTACATTGGCGGCCGCTACCGCAGCGAAGAGGAATTTCCCGTTACCAGCGCCCAACTGGACTATTGGGCCACCCAAACGCTCAGACTACTGGCAATAACTGAACAGATTTGCGGGGAGAAGATTGGCAGATTGTGAGGGGAATCTTTCGTACCAGAGTAAAAGTAATGTTCTAAGTTATGAGGAAAGTCGCTTTCTTGACATTAATTAATATCCTGTTATATGGCACTTTGTATTTTATACTAAGAGAATACATTAACCACCAAGGGCTGAGAATATGGTTTTCCGCCTTATACTTTTTGATATTGCCCATAGCATCCTTAATAATTTTTGAACGATTTACAGGAATAGTAAATTCTCTGGCAGTCAAGTCCGGTCGTACAATTATAATAATTGCCGGTGGATGGCTGGTTTTTCATCTTATTTTGCACTACAAAAGAAAACATACTTTCACTGGATTGCTTACTGACCTGATAATAAATACCATCCCAATCCCTCTTATGACTGGAATGGCAGGGATACTCGCTTATTTTTTGTGTCAGTATACAGGTAAAATAGTAAAATCATTATATCCCAGAAAAAATCCAGAATAAGAAGCCTACTGTATCCACAAATAAATTGTGCGCGTTAATCCTCGGGCATGACTCTATACACTCTATTTGACCGGATAAAGAGCATATTTGGCTGCATTTTATTCTTTAATAAACTTGAAGACCTGAATATCCTTATCAGTCTTTATTTTCAGCAAATAAATCCCGTTTGGCAGATCACTAATATCGATTTGCTGATCTTTCAAGACCAGTCTTTTTATCCTGTCTCCTGTCTCCGAAATGATTTCAGCATTCCCCGCATATATTCCATCTATATGCAGGATGGTAGTTGCCGGATTGGGGTAAACGGATAAAATGCTCTTTTTCCCGCCATCTTTAAGCTTAACCGCCAATGCATACTCTGCTTTCTTTAAAACTACAGACGTGAAAGGCGCCAGCGATATTGGCTTTGTTATTTTTTTTCCGGACTGATGAACATATCCCTCCGGAATACCCAGTTCGATGTCGCCGGAGCTTGTATTTACAAAAAGCTTTGTCTTGCTTGTCGGCAGTGTTTCCAGTGTATCAAAATGTATTTCCTGTAGTGTCACATCGCTCAGGTAATAATCGCCATCAAACGAAGTGGAATGAAAAATCAGGGAAGCCTCTGTATCCAAACCCGCGAGAAATGGAATCGCATACTCCCCAACCTCTGTAGTAAATGAAAAACCCAGTGTGCCAGGAATAGTCGTGGACCTGAAAGGCGATGAGGATTCATTGATGGCAATCTTTGCATGACCGGTCCCCTTCCCGAGAGCTTTGAAACGCAGCAAATAGTTTTTTCCCTGTTTCAGATCAAAATTTGATGTTCCCAGATGGCTTCCGGAAAAGGTAGCAGGGCTTTCATAATGCGCCCATATTGCATTATTCCGGAAAGCCTGATGGGTAACAGCCGCAAATTTAAAACTATCACTATCGTAATCCCACCACCATCCGGTACCTGAATCAAAATGGGAATTCCTTATCAGATTCTCACCGGGTTGAATACTTCCATATGACCTGCCGCCATCAAAAGTGTTGCTGCTATTGATATCCTGCCCTGTTCTGCTTTGCCATTGTTCAAACGTAAGGATCTCTGTACGATGGTCATAAAACGGGGTCGGTTGCTCGATATATTCCAGAAAGAACGTCTTTTCTGAATATGGGTGGTTGTAACTATTATTGCTAAAACCGGCAAAACCATCGATATCCGCTACATCAGAGATCATCTCAACCAACAGACTGCTTGGGTAAATCCCCTGAAAACTATTATATTCTACTTTGTTATTGCTCACTATGTCTCCATAGTAAGGCCTGCCTTCCACAACCAATAGCTGGGTACGCGTATTGTTGTAGAGCGTATTACGGGAGACAAGATTGTCATGCGCGTTGTGAAGCATCAATCCCACATCACATGATTTCACTGTGTTATGCATGACTTCCATATGATGAGATTTGTCGTCGATGTATATCCCGAAGTTCATGATGCCATCAATAAATCCGGTACCGGCACCAGTACTAAACAGATCGTGAACATAGTTGTGATGAATCTTTCCGTTTTTGGCGCTCCAGCAATATATGCCTCCACAGTCGTTTTTGGTGAGACCTGCACGGGCGACTTCATTGTATCGGATTTCGCAGCCTGCGCCGGAAGATATACTTATGCCGGTATAGCCTGTACTGTCTACTTTATTCCACTCGATAAGAGAGCTGTCCGGAACTATAATTCCTATATACCCCATATCATGCATCATGCCTTCTCCGGGAATCAGTCCGGTTTTTGATACTATATTGTGGGCGATATGCGCCTTCCTGCCTCCTAAAAGGTTGACAGCGCTATTAAGCACATCGGAAAAACGACAGTGAAGGACAGAAATATCCGTATTCATGGAACTCCATGATTTCGCTCCGCCCACTCCGTCATTGCCCAGCTTATTAAAATCACACCTACGGATGCGAATATTGCTGTTGTCGTTTAATGAAATGCCGTCAACCCGGTAGTCCTGAAACCAAATATCTTCGATATGGATGTGAGAAATATTCTTTGCAAGAAAAATTCCGTCATTAAACAATGCGATCAGGACAGAATCAATGGTTTTATCGAACAGATACAGCGAGTCAATGGAAGCATCAAAATACCATTCATTTTCAAGATCCAGAAAGTCCCGGTGATGGGATAGAAAAAAGCCATGAAATGGCGTAAAATCATATGAGTTATGAAAGCCCAGTGTTGCTCCGACACGAATCTCTGAATCAGTGGCTGATAAAATCGGGAAACGGTCAATTACCCAGCCTTCGGTTCTGGCAACTGCAATCGCGCCTTCCAGATTTGCTCCCGCAATCAGGCCATCACTGAATGTAAAGGATTCATGTCCGGAGATCTCTTGCATTGCAATGTATTCCTCGTTTGGATATCGGGCAGGAATTAGTATCGTTTCACCGGAAGAAATTAAATTATCATATAGTTGACAATCCGGACAATATACACTCCCGTTGTCGGAAACATCAAACCATTCGCTTCCGGTAAATACTGGCTTGACGCCGTTGCCATATGCGGATATGACAATCGGGTTTGCCGGGTTTCCGGAAGCGGATATCTTCAATGTGCCTGAGTATCGCCCCCCTCTTTCAAACAGAATGCTATCACCGGGACCCACCATTTTAGTATTAATTGCCTGGATACTTCGCAAAGCCTCCCCCGGAGACTGTCCGGTATTATCATCGTGGCCGCCGGGTGATACATAATACGTAGCCGCGAATCCTGGAAGCACGGCAACAGTAAGCATAGAAAAAAGTACTAAAAAAGATCTCATAGTTTTCCGGATAATTTTTCGAATTGAAAGTTATCAACTAGTCTGGATTAGTAGTTTACAAAAAAACAGAAACACTTTTCAATTTATGCTAAAAACTAATAATCAGAATTTTAACAAAAAAAGAGAAAGAAAATCGCGTCCGGATATCATCCCCCCGCCGATAACCCTCAAGGAATCCTCGCATAACTATCATTCAGCCGGATTACCGGGCCGACCAACCGCTCAGACTACTGGAAATAACCGAACGGATTTGCAAGGGAAAGATTGACAGATTGTGACTTCTAATAGCATTCATGTAAAAACAGAAGCTCTTATTTGTATTATCGATTTGGACTTACCGGCTTTATTACCCCTAATACACATACTATCTGGTAAACACCTTACCCGGAGTCCTATTATTCGGCCGGCTGTCAAGCGACACCAAATACTGCACATCCAATCCTAATAACCACCTGATTTGTAAAACAGGAAAGCCGGTTGATTTGCATCAACCGGCTTTCATACTATCTGACAGCACTAAGAAATTTTTATTACTTTATCAGAACCTTACGGGTTTCGACACCTTCATTTCCTGTCAACTTTACCAGATAAACACCTGACAGTATAGAAGTAACATTATATTCTGAATACGTATTTTTAATCTCCGAAGAGTATACAAGATTTCCTGTTAAAGAGATAATCTCCAATCTGCTTCCGACATATCTTTCTGCAACTGTTACCTTTAGAACATCATCCACCGGATTGGGAATCATCGCATAGCCTAAATTATCCATATAATCCTGAACGAACGTAATAACTGATCCTCTTGGCGTTGCCAGGGCATAGGTTTCGAATCCGGAAATCTCAAACTGGAATGTATAAATAGTACCATCTGATACGCTGCCTCTTCCGATATAAATTTGTGGTTCAATGACAGAACCATCTTCTATTATACCGTCGTTCCGGGTTGAAAAGCTCAAAATAACCAGATCATCGACTCCGGTTCCCGGCACCTGCTCCAGTAAATCCAGAATTTCCTCTTCTGTAAAAAACAGTCTGACGACAACCGGTCTGGTGGTAGCTTGTCCGGATGCTTCCAGTGTTATGATTCTGGATCCAAGCAGACGGCTGTCGTATTCGAGACTACCGGATGTTACAGTCGTCATAGCAGATACTTGGCCCAGATCCTGATCCTGATCGTGAATTCCTGCCATGAGCTTGTCATTGAGAGAGCCGATATAGGTATAGCTGTCATGACCGGCAATATCACAAGAACCGGCAGCATCTCCGGTTTCGACCTCTTGTGGTATAGTCGGCGAACAGCTCCGTACATATTCGGTAATTCTGACCAGTACCCGCGTACAGGACGAGAAATTGCCATATTGGAGTACCAGATTTCTGAATGGTGTAACCTGGGTAAAAGAACTGAATTTTTCCGAATTGCCGGTTCTCGCTATCCTTTCTCCCGAGTTTTCATACATAGTATCTCTGGCAGCCTCACAGGATATAACCGACATAGGTGCTCCGGACGATATGGTAAACCAGTAACTTCCGGGACCAAGGGTTTTATTGACCGGAACGGTAATAATTTCATTACCACTTGTGACCCCAGAAATGCTGCTTCCCGAAAAAGTCCTGCTTCCCGGTACATTTTCCAATACCATTGCACTACCATTCCACACTTCACGGGTTGAATTGCTATATATTTCAGCGTTAAAATGGTAGGAAAAAGGAAAACCCAATGCTCCTACACGTATATCAAACGACACAAAGTCTACCGGCTTTTCAATGACCAAAAGTTGTTTATAAAAATTCGCTCCTTCAGAAAATGAATTGTCACAATTGAATTTTGATATTGTCTGTAACGTCGATTCACCTGAAGTTCTGTCTTCTACCCAGACCTCAACCTGATTTCTGCCGTATACATTTTCAGTCACAAGATCGTTCACAGGCAGTTTAAGCCACACACTTTCCTGATCAACGGATACACCTATCGGGCTGCCGTCATCGGGGTGCGTATACCAGGCATATTCATTACGGAGCTCCTGATTTTTCGCAGACTCAGTGACAGAAACCTGTGCCGAATCCATTTGGTAAACTAATTGGTCTGAAACTGTAAAAAAGCCGTTGAGGCTTATTCTTGCCTGAAGCTCTGCTTCCGGACAAGTACAGGAAGTTTCATCAGCCGTTCTCAGATCTGTTATGGTAAGTATGTAGATCCCCGTATCTCTGAAATCGGAAATCGCCTGCCGGAATACCAGTTCCAATGGCTTCGCAGACTCATACGGATTGACAATGGTCTCAATGTCTCCGTTCGCCCTGGTCCACACTGCCCTGAATCCGGGCATTAAAATACCAGGCATAAACTCAGTCTGCTCATTGGCACATAGCGCTCTGTCAGACAAATGATACTGCTGGCATATATCTTCATAAAGTGGCCCGTCTATGACTATGGTATCCTGTATGGAACAGGCTTCATTACCTCCATTTGTCGTTTTAATGATATACTGGCCTTTTACCGCGTTAAACTCCATCGAGGATGTTCCTGTTACCGCGTTCCCCACTCCTTCGTACAGGTACGGCTCCGCTCCCCCTGAAGTGGCGATACGTACGAAACCATCCGCGCTTTCCGGACAAGTGGTACTGATGACCTCAATGGAGTTTTGTAACCGGATTGTCAGATTGATGGTAATAATACTATCACAGCCCGCCTGATTGAGGATGGTGTCTTTATATGTTCCGCTTCTCGTCCATACGTTCCCGCCTGGTGAAGTATAGGAACACATTTCAGACACCTGAATGTCCGAATAGGTTATATCGCAATAGAGATATCTGGCAAAAAACACATCATGATCCGCAGTTCCGGTTTGCCGGGGAACAGAGGTGAGCCGGTATGGGGAGCCATATGGATTAAGGTTAACCGTTTCTCTGAAATCGCCCACCAGATAGAAACCTCCCGGAAACAGATTTATATCCTTGGCTGACTCACTATTTACGCTCCCTATCACACGTATCCACTCCAGCAAACCTTCCTGACTACACTTAAGAATAAACATATCAACGCTGCCTTTTGAAGAGATTTTATTTACCTGATCTCCGGCGGGAATAATCAGATCGCCTAAAAAAGTTCCTGACACGATCGGGTTGGAGTTTTCATCAAACTTCAACGCATAAAAATTGATGACCGAAGACCCCGAAATCGTTGTTTTAGTCCATAGATTATGACCGCCGGTTGTATATTTCGCTATATATTGATTGGTATTACCCAGACGTGTCCTGAGCTCTCCGTTTGTAGCAACCAAGGTGTCCGTAAATGAACCGCATACATAAATTTCATCAGAAGAATTGATAGCCATATTACTTACGTATACCTGACGATGTCCACCTACCCCTTTAGCCCAGACCAAGGCCCCTTCGGGATCATATTTCGCGATAAAGCTATTGATGGAGGACGCAGAAATCCTGTCATGACTATATAACATGAATTTTCCGGCAGACAGGTCAATATCTATGGAGTCAGAATAATATCCGGACACATATACATTATTGTCTTTATCAACAACAACACCAGTAGCCGCATTATTTCCTGCCGCTTTAGACGACATGGCTGAAATAAATGTTCCGCTACCCGAGTATTTCGCGACAAACAAATCTTCGTGCGTACCGAGCGTGTTCAAATTATCTGCCGAAGATTCGCTATCAAAATCCAATGTGCCGGAAAACCTTCCCGCGACATAGATATCCTGGTTGGAGTCAATAGTCAGATGCCTGGCATATACTTTCTCTCCATTAGTTCCCCCGGGAGCAATCATTCCCCGAACCCATTGCAAACTCCCTTCATTGCTGATTTTGGCCAGAAAGGAATTCGTATAGCCGCCAGAACTGATGACTGGTGTGACATTATCTGTGAAATATAACATATCTCTGAAAAAGCCCAATACAAGCAGGCTACCGTCGGCCGTAAACTGCAATGCTTTGATTTCATCGTATCCTATACTGGCAAACGTTTTTACCCATAGCAACTCCTGCCGGGAATTGTATTTCGCGATAGCGACATCATGGCTTCCTCTGTTCTGAATGACGCTTGTGGCCTCTCCCAGCTCAAAATCAACATTACCCTGAAAATTTCCGGCAACATAAATATTGCCCTGATTATCATGAAGGATTTGGGCTCCGTAATCTGTAAGCTCAGTGCCTAGCTGAAATGCGTAATCAATTACCGGTACTATTTGTGCTCTCAGACCGGAATTAATCACTAAAAGGCATAAAAAGGGGAAAATAAAAGTAAACTTCGATTTCATCTAAATAGAGTAAAAGTGATTTGATATGCAAAAGTACTGAATAGAATTAATCATTTAATTTCCAGCGCAAAAATTAGTTTTTCCCATACGAAACGTTTAATAAAATATAAGACTCTCTCCGCCATTATTTGGTATTCGGCAGTTACCTGGAGCAATAAATTTTACACCCATGCTGAGCTCTTATTGTATAAATCCGCCAAGGGCTATGATCAGCGAATATAGAAGCCTGGGAGCTTCACCTGCCGGCAATGACAGCAAATCGCGGAGCGTATGAATAAGTAAAGATCAGTAGCATAAGATCAACTAAGGGAAAAAACCATAGTTTCATACTGATAAATCCAGTAACATTCACGGGCTGGTATGCATCAAATGAGTATATTAATATTAAAGAAATTAAAGGATAATAGAACATTATAGAGATTTAATGGCGGGAAAGAGTTGGGGAGATTTATGAATTTAAAAAATGTTTATCTGATCCATAAATCCAGCAGGATCTCCACTAAATTAGTTTTTTAAAAGCACCCAAACCAAATGATTGACTTTCTGATCAGCAGCTTTCAGCTGTCACCGAAAGAAGCTGAAATTTTCTCTGAAGGCTTTGTGGAAAAGTCCTATGCTAAAAACGCACTATTTATTGAGTCCGGAAAACCCTGCAATAAAATCGGTTTCCTGGAAAAAGGGCTTATGAAATGTGTGCTGATTGGTGCAGAACGGGAAGTGGTGGATGATTTCGTTACCGAAAACCAGTTTGTCGCTAACTACTACAGCTTTCTTACCCGCAAACCGTCGTCCAAAGATATTATCTGTATTGCAGACTCTGTTGTCCGGGTAATACATCGGGACCAGCTTGATCAGCTCTCGCTCCGGCACCCTTTTATAGAATCTGTGGCACGCATTGTTACTGAAAAACTCTTTATCGCCACACATCAGAAATTAGAAGCCCTAAGACTACTTAGCGCAGAAGAAAGATATCTCCGCCTGCTAAGTTCCAATCCGCACATAGTGGAGAAAGTACCTCAATATGAAATCGCCTCATACCTGAATGTAAGCCCGGAAACAGTAAGCCGGATCAGAAAAAAACTTATGAGACGTTCTTGATCTGTATCAACGGGAACATGTACCGGGAAAGCGATCTTTGTCAGAAAAAAATACTATGACAACATATCTGGACGCTACCCCCGAAGCTGGAAAAGCATTTTATCAGAAATTTCATCAGAAAGGCAGCATAATTATGCTGAATCTGCTGCGCTTCAAAGCAAAAGCAGACTATCCGGAACTGAGCGAGCTCCGTCCCGATGCAGAGATTTCAGGCAGAGAGGCATACACGATGTATTTGCAATGTATTGCTCCCCTGCTGACCAAAGCAGGCAGCGAAATACTATTCAGTGGTGCAGGCGGTGACTTTGTGATTGGCCCGGAAAACGAGTCATGGGATATGATCCTGCTCGTCCGGCATGCCTCCGTTGCCGCATTTCTGGAATTTGCCCGGAACAATGAATATCTTCGGTACGCAGGGCACCGGACCGCTGCTCTGGAAGACTCCAGATTGCTCCCAATCATCGCTGATTCTGTTGCCGGATCAGGATCCTGACATCTCCGGGGCAGGTATACCATCCCTGTATCTGCCCGGAGTCTTTTGAAGACTACACAATACCTTACCAGACAATAAAAGCTAAAAAAACGTATCAAATCCCTGAAGGCTTTATCTCATATTTTCTTAAATGCTGATATAGCTGGCACCGGTACATATTCAACTCAAAATACGTATCTTGCACAGCAATGCCACATGACGAGAAATCTCCTATATCTACCGGGCAAATGCCGGCCGGATCGGAACTGATACAGTACCTCTCTCAATACATTTCTCTGACAGAAGACGAAGCCAAAGAGCTTCTGAACGAACTGGATATACGCCATTACCGGAAAGGAGAAATTTTGATCAGGGAAGGAGACATTCCGGAGCTATGCTATTTTATGCTCAAAGGCTGTGTCAGACAGTACTACATAATAGACGGAGAAGAAAGAACCACTGAGTTTTATACCGAAGGCCAGCCATTTGCCGTCTTTCAGGGAAAAAATCCCGTCAAAAAGTCTCCGTTTTATCTCTCCTGTCTTGAGGATTGCATCATGTCGATTGGTCCTATTCCTCAGGAAGACGCAAATGTCGATCCCAGATTTATGTCTGTCTGTATGAAAGCCGCAGAAGACGAGCTTTGCAGAACTCAGGAAACGCTCAATATGTTCCGGCTTACCAATCCCGAAGAGCGATACCTCGAATTAATGCAGACAAAACCCACTTTGATTGAACGGGTTCCCCAATACTATCTGGCCAGCTATCTTGGCATAAAACCGGAATCTCTTAGCCGAATCCGCAGAAGACTCAGCAAAAGAAAGGGGAACGTTCAGGATCGCCCGAATCTTTCTTAACCAAAGTCAACCGTTTTTTTTCCTGGCTACCCCTATGTTTGCACTGTTTCCATAACCTAACAGTGTTGCAAATGAATAACTCCTTTTGGAAAATCCTGCTTCTTATCATGCTGACAAACAATATGGCGGCAATCGCGTCCGACAATGGTCCGATATATTACAGACCACTGGCTGTAAAACAGAATCCGACCCAAACGGGAACTAGTAAATTTCCCCAAAATGCCTTTTCAGACTCGTCCGGATATGGCAGCAAGCGTCTGTTTTATATCGAGACAGATCCAAGCGCTTTATTCTTCAATGGCTTCACCCTGCAATTTAGGAGAAGCACATTGTTCCGAAATAAAATGATTTTCGGTATCGGATATTATTGTGCAGATCTGCCGGATTTCTGGATCGATGCCAATCCGCAGAATCAAGATAAGGGCTGGACTGCCAGAGTAAAAAACGGTGTGGATATTATAGCCGATTATCACCTGTTCAGAGCCAACAGGGGGCTGTTTGCAGGAGCAATGGTATCTCTGTATCATTTTGAAGCCGGACGCCTCGGTATGAAAGTCCGGTTCAACAGCCTGGTACCCGCCCTCCGGCTTGGATATATGTGGCGGCCATTCAACAACTTTCTTTATATTCTGCCCGTAGCAGCGATAGCTTATAATATAAAAGCATCCGGCGTTAACACAATCGCGGGGGAATCGCTGGTTATAAAGAAATGGGCTTTTGTCCCCACGGTCAATCTTGGGGTAAGCTTCTGAACAATCCCGGACCAGATAAACGTTTTTATGAATTGTCAGGATTAAGCAATTATTTCACTATACACTGATTTTATAGCTACTTTTAATTATCAGAAGGAAGAAGCTTAAAGCTCAAAGATCGTTGTGTCAGCGAAAGCTGATTATCAGTCTTCAAATAGGCTATTGCAATTTAAGCGTCTGGTCCTGTAAATTATATATCAGACTTTTACTATGAATACGATGAAAGCAGCTTTTTACACCCAATACGGTAGTCCGGATAACATTTCCGTAAAAAATATCTCAACTCCGAATCCGGGAGATCATGATTTGCTGATCGAAGTCCACGCTGCCACTGTCAACCGAAGTGATTGCGCCATACTGGAAGGCTCCTGGATAATACGATTGCTTACAGGATTGTCCAAACCTAAAAAACCTGTACCCGGTACTGACTTTGCCGGCAGAGTAGTGCAAACAGGTAAAAAGGTAAGCGGATTTAAACCCGGAGACAGAATATTCGGCTTCTTTGATATGGGCCTTATGTCGCATGCCGAATATCTGACAGTCCGTCCCACAAAAGCCATCCGACATATTCCCGAAGGCTTATCATATGCAGATGCGGTATCATCACTTGAAAGCGTGCATTACGCTATTAATTTTATTAATAAGGTAAAAACCCATCCCGGACAGAAAGTTCTGATCAATGGCGCCACGGGAGCTATCGGATCAGCGCTTGTGCAATTATCCCGGTTTTACGGGCTGGAAATAACGGCCACCTGCCGCACCGAACATATTGAGATTGTAAAAAAGCTTGGTGCCCGTCAGGTAATCGACTATACTAAAGAAAGCTTTCTGAAGACGGAAGAAAGGTATGACTATGTATTTGACGCGGTCGGAAAAAGTACCTTCGGCCAATGCAAAAGCATATTAAAAGCAGGCGGAGTTTATATATCCTCTGAGCTTGGTCCCCGGGCAGAAAACCCATTTCTCGCACTCATCACCCAAATAGCAGGTAGCAAAAAAGTAAAATTTCCCATTCCCTTTGATGTGAGAGCGAGCATCACATTTATTCTGGATCTGATCGAAAAAGGGAGATTCCAGCCGCTCATAGACCGGACCTATACTCTAGATGAGATACAGGAAGCTTTCAGCTACGTAGCTTCCGGCCAGAAAGCGGGCAATGTTGTTCTTCTCATTAAGAAAGAGTGAAATAGCTCACCAGTACTTTGAAGGACACACAATCTTGCGGGGTGGCGGCAGCTTCATACCCAGTATGATTTCATGACTGCCATAATTGTGTTTTCTGATCGCGGTCACCGACCATTCAAAGGCATAGCTTGCACAAAACATTTTGCTGATATCCAGCCCTGCGAATACATTCACCGCTTCCAGCATCCGGAATGAGCCCCCATACCAGTATTTGTTATATTGGGTTATCTTGACATTCAGATCCATCGACAAGGGTGCATACTGGACATATTTCAGCATAACGGAAGGCGTGATTTTCAGATCCGAATGCGGTTGAAAAATAACTCCTGAACTAAGAAACACATGACGGTTGTACCTGCCATAAAAGATTTCATGGTTATAATCCAGATTTCTGAAGCTGATATCATTGTTAAGAATCGGCGATACCGCCAGCGTAACGAAGTACAATGGATTGTACAGAACAGCGCCAAATTGAAAATCCGGTATTAAACCGGTATTCAGGCTCCGGTTAAACAGGGCATCCGTATCATCATCAATATTTTTCCAGTAGTCCACATCCGTTTGCAATTGCTTAAAACCGACAAAGGCCCCTACGGAAATACGGGTTTCCTTAGAGACCGGAAAGTTGTATGCATAAGCTCCCAGAACCGAAGTGCGTTTCAGCGGACCAGTCCGATCCCTGAATACCTGGCCCCCGATACCATGCCAGTAGCGCCGGACCTTTCTCTTTTGTATAAATTTGCTTTCCCGCCCTACTGCCTTGTGGGCAGAAATGTAATAAGTAACCGGCGCTCCTTCAAACCCGGTCCATTGGTTACGGTATCCCACATACATATCCAGAAACCCTTCGGTACCGGCAATTGCCGGGTTCAGGACAAACTGATTGATCATGTACTGCGAATACTGCTGAATCTGCTGCGCCCGGACAGCCAATCCCTGATACAGCAGCATAATCAGGACAGTATTTCTAACAATTAATCTCATCAGGTTTTTATCGTAAAATGGTTACGGAACCATTGAAAGTCTGATCACGCTGATCTCCTGCCTCAATTACATAATAATAGGTAGCGGCCGGCAGCTGATTTCCGGATTCACTGACTCCCTGCCAGGGTTCGTTATAGCCACTGTTGTACTGATATACCATGTTGCCCCAGCGGTTAAAAATTCGCACCCGGGCATTGGGAAACTTATCCAGCCCTTTGATAAACCACTGATCATTTTTAGAATCTCCGTTGGGACTAAACCCGTTGGGAATTATAATTGGTGGCAATACGGTAATATATAATTCATCTGTTGCTTCACACTTTTTCCCGGTAGCAATGACCGTATACATACCATTCTCAAGAGGATTCAGTATGGCATTTTTTCCCGAAAAGCTTCCTTCCGGTCCTTCCCAGCTATAGGTAAGGATATTGCCTGTACCCATTGCTTCCAGATAAAGCATTTCATCATAATACAATTCTGTCTTATTGGCACCGGCCCTTACATCCAGCCTTTCAATTTCCACAAAGACTGTTTCTCTTACCGGACAAAAACCTTCATTTCTGACTTCCAGCATATAGTACCCCTCCTGTTCTGCAGGCAGACTGACCCCGCTGCCGATGCGCACCGGCGACTCACCTGTTTTGTTATAAAACCAGGCAAAGCTGTACTGCTGAGCAGGGTCATTGAAAGCTGTCAGTGCCAATCTTTCATCAGGACACAGAATAGTATCTCCCTGTAAGATATCAGCGACAGGCCTGGTAGTCACACCTACTACGGTATTTGCTGAATTTATACAATTATTGGCATCCGTTACGGTAATCGTATAGGTAGTCGTAGTCGATGGGTTTGCGTTCACTCTGGCAGTATTGACAGAAGACAGACCTGTTGCAGGACTCCATTGATAGGTCAGCAGCCCGGCCGGATTACTTACGGCTGCATTGAGCACGGTCGTATTGCCACTGCATATATCTCCGCCTTCAATCACAATCTCCGGCAGAGGATTAACCACCACATAGGTCATGGCAGTATCTTTACAGTTTCTACTATCTGTAGCAATAATCTGATAATGTATGGTTTCTTCTGCACGGGAAGTGACGGTGGCCTGTGTAGTATTATCCAGATAATCAGAAGGTGTCCAGCTATATTGAACAGCTCCTGTATAATTACTAATGCTGGAAGTAAGTACAGCCGCATCGCCCCTGCATATAGCTGCCTGTGTGCTGCTCAGAACCGGCTTGGGATTAACTGTTACCTCTGAATGACTGGTATCCCTGCATCCTTTGCTGTCTGTAACAATCACTCTGTAAGAGGTCGTAACAACCGGATTTGCCCTGACTGTACGATCAGCAACAGAGTTTAGCCCTGCTGCCGGGCTCCATTGATACAATAATGTGCCTGTATACCCGGAAACAGTTGCTGATAATTCCGTATCACTACCTTCACATATCTCTGCATTATCGCTCGTCAGCACAGGTTTGGAATTGACTATTACTTCCACCGTACCGGTATCCCTGCATCCTTTGCTGTCTTCGACATATATGGTATACAAAGTAGTAATCAGAGGATTGGCAACAGCTCCCGGATTGGTAGTATTGTCCAGCCCGGTTGCCGGTCTCCACTCATACGTTACCGTACCGGTAGCATGACTGATTGTCGTATTGACACTTACCTGCTCCTGCTCACATATCTCATGATTTTCACCAACCAGCACCGGCTTGGGATTGACAGTCACAACAGCCGTGCCCGTGTCTTTGCATCCTTCTGAATCCGTAACAACCAATGTGTATGTTGTCGTTGCGGGCGGAGATGCTCTTACCTCCGGTGCATCAGCAGCATCCAGCCCATTGGCCGGAGACCATAAATACGTAAGTGTACCGGTAAAGTCACTTACATTGCTGCGCAGCACATCACTCATTCCCTGACATATTTCCGCATTGCTGATACTCAGATCCGGCTTAGGGTATATCGTCACGGAAACCGGTACCCTGGGACTCTCACAAAGGTTAATAGTCTGATTGACATAATATCGAAAGACACCCGCTGTAGCAGTATTGATAACCGGAGCAGTGGAAGTTCCTCCAATATCGGTTTCATTAGCAAACCAGCTCAGATTATCTCCCGTTGCAGTCAACGAAAACGAAGGGCTGCCGGCGCAGAGTATCGTATCTTTTGTAACAGGTGTAGCTATATCTGTATAGGTCAGCCGTACCTGATTGGACAACAATCCATCAGTCACGCATCTGGTATCACTGGCTCTTCTCCTGTACCAGCGTTCGTTTGGAATATCATCTGGCTGGTATCCTGTACTATTACCGGCAATTATTGTACTCCAGACAATCCCGTCATCTGAGTGCTCCCATTGGTAAGCATAGGGTGGCACCCCACCTGATGCCGCCTGAAGTTCTGTAAAAGAGTCCGGCACCTCTCCTTCACAGATGCTCTGATCCGAAGCGATTGCGCCCGGGATAAAACGGGGGATCGTATCTACAAATATTGTATCTGAAAATACTGTATCGCAACTTGTAAATTCCATACGACGATAATATACCGGTCGGGTAACTTCCAGATTTTCCTGAAAATCCGGAGTACCTGCGAGATCTGTAGCCCAGCTGATCTCATCATAAGAGCGCTGCCAGGAGTAAGAGAAATTACCCGTACTGCCGGCCGGAGATTGCTGACTGGCAAACTGATCCGGCAGCGTATTGATGCATACCTGCTGACTGGTGGCTATTAAACCAGGAACTGCCTGAGGATAGACCGTAATGTAAATAGAATCTTTGCTGCTGCAATTCGGATTGGAAATATTCCCTGCAGAGGCTACATCTACCCTGTACCAGCCGCTATCAGCCGGAGTAGCCGCTGTGACGGTCAGGTAATCCAGATTCCCCGGATGTAATGAGGTCCAGTTGCCGCTAACTTTCTTTTGCCACTTGTACTCCGGTGAAGAATAAGGGGTACCGGTTATGTTCAGGCTCAGATTTATATTATCGCCATAGCAAATGCTGGTAGCCGGTGCCGTAATCTTATATTCCGGTACACAGGGTGTAAACGCTATATCATCCAGCGCAATATCATTACCCACGCCTCCCGGATTATTGTTGATAAGCAACAGCGTCACAGAAGTGGCGGTAGTGGTAAAGGTAAGCGAATGCCTGACCCATGTAAACGTCGGTGTATATGGAATATCACCGGAAATGTAATCCGCGATTAATGCATCGGTATCGGCATCCCTGATTTCAAATTTTACATTGGGGTTAATATACCCGTTGCGCCGGTAGAGATTGGCTATCCAGACGGAAAATTCATAGGTTATGCCGCTACATAGCCCCGAAACAGTAGCTCTGTAAAATTCACCCGGGTCATAGCTGGCATTTACCAGCATCATATATCCTCCGGGATCTCCCGTATGATCCGTTGCTCCGCCAAACCAGACATTCCAATGATCGACGATGGAATTGATAAAGGAGAATTCGCCATCATTGGTTTGCGCACCGGGACCACCGTTTTCCTGTGTATAGGTAGTGGTAAATCCGAAGCTTTCAGGTGTCGCGGTGTTGTATCTCGCTGCCCCGGCTCCAAATGTTTCCAATATAGTTGGAGTAGAATTGGTACATTGCGCCAATACAGGTTCCGGATTTATAAAAAGAGCAACAATCAGCAGGCTTGCAGCAATAATGAATCTTAACAGGACAGGCAATCTGTTGAAATTATTCATTATACATTGTTTTGTTTTTCGTTTGTTTGCAAATGATTTCAGAACATAAATATTCAAATATAGGGATTTTTTATAAATATTTCACTATTTCCTTACATTGTTTTACTAAGACGGTTTGAATCAGAAAAAGTAACTACCGGAATGGGTATTTTTTCAAAAAAATCGAGCGAATGATCTCAGGTAAAATTTTACAGACTAAAAAATTTCAGAAATTTCTCTTTTTTACCGGGGGAAACATCCACAACAGAACCATCGGAAAGTACGACCTGCCCTCCTTTTCCTTTTATATATTTTTTTACATGTTGCGGATTTATCAGGTGGGACTTGTGTACACGTATAAAGCCGGCGCCGGAGAGCGCAGTTTCATAAAACTTCAGGGTGCGGCATATAAGAATCTTTCTATGGTCAGCAAGGTGAAATAATGTAAAATTATCGTTCGCCTCACAGCGTATGATATCACCAGTCTGAACAACTTCAAATCCTTCGAGCATGGGAAGGATTACTTTTTGATGCTGAGCCCCGATGGCCTGCAGATTTTCAAGCAAGATCCGTGTAGAGGGGAAACGGTCCTGATCGCTTAAGCGCTCTTTTACTTTTTCGACGGCGGCGAGCAATTCATCTATATCAACCGGCTTTAGCAGATAATACGACGCACTGCAATTCAGCGCCCGGATTGCATAGTTACTGTAAGCGGTGATAAATATCGTCTCAAAATTTTCGTCCTTCAATTCTTCGAGCAGATCAAAGGCATTGCCAAAAGGCATTTCAACATCGAGAAATACAAGATCCGGTTTTACCTTTCGTATAAGTTCACAGGCCTGAGGAACAGTTTCGGCCTGCCCTGCTATTTCCACGTCGCTGCAGTATTTTTTCAGATAGCCTTCAAGGACTTCTCTGGCCGTTTTTTCGTCGTCAACTAGTACTGCTCTCATATTGGGATATCGGGACAATGATTTGTACTATAGTTCCGTTACCATTTTCCGGATCGGAAACCGATATTTTCACGCTGGTCTGATGAAGCTCATTGATCAGCCTGACCCTGTTTGCCGTGTTTTTCAGTCCGGTAGAAATTCTTGTTTTTTGATTGGCAGTTTTCAGTTCCTGTGATTTCTGTCTGCCGATTCCATTATCTTCAACTTTAATAAGCAGCCCCTGCTCCTCCTGAGTAAAAGAGACGTTCAGAAATCCCGGCTTATCCAGGTATCGAAGCCCGTGCCATACCGCGTTCTCCACATAGGGCTGCACCAGCATAGGCGGCAGAAAGACTGCATCCATATCAAGAGAAGGATCAATATGCAATTCATACCGAAACTTTTCCTTAAAACGGGTATGTTCCAGATTCAGATACAGTTGGAGTATACGAATCTCCGTACTCAGGGGTATAAAATCATGCTCTGAGTTTTCCATCACATCCCGCATCAAACGGCTAAAGTCAGCCAGGTATTTATTGGCTGCTCTTTCATCGCTTTGCGCGATAAAGCTGTTTACACTATTCAGCGCATTAAATATAAAGTGCGGATTCATTTGAGCGCGCAATGATCGTAAAGCCAGCATCAGGTTCATTTTCCTGCGTTTCCGGCTGATTCTGAAAATCACAAATCCTGTAATACCAAGCATCAGGATCAATGCAGTTAGAAAGTAAATAAGCAGCCTCTGGAGTTTGCGCTCCTGATACAGCAGGGTCAGCTCCTGATTGTTCAGCTCCAGATCTTTTTCCAGAAACTCAATCTTTTTCTGTCTCAGACTCAATTCCTCATTCAGTTTTATCTGGCCGGTAAGTTTTGCCTGTTCGTGCCTGCGGAGCGTATCGGTAAGTCCGACATATTTTTCATAGTACCGCAGCGCATTCCGATAATCACTACGCATTCTGTGAGCCTCACTGATTAACAGATAATTTCGGCTTATACCAACCGAATCATTTCCCTCAATACTGGTGGTAAGCCCTATGTTCAGATATTCCAGGGCTTTTTCCGGATTATTCTGCTTCAGATATAGGGTAGCAATCTGATTGTATTCTTCACCGGCAGCTGACAGGTTGTTTTTTCTCTCATACTCCGAAAGTGATCGCAAGCGCAGGCTTAGCTCATCTTCTATCCGGCCTTCCTTGCGATACACTTCCTTAATATTTTTTGACGCGGACATGACACTTTTCGCATCATCAGCATGTCTGGCCAGTTCTTCCGAACGGGAATAAAATTCAAGAGCCTCCCTGTTTTTATTCTGTTTTTCAAAAACTTCACCAATAGCCTTATTGGTATGTATGACGCCGGTGGTGTTTTGTCTGGATTCTTCCAGATCCAGCACCTTTTCATATTCATTCAAGGCTTTCGAATAGTCGCCTTTTTCGCCCGAAACCCTGCCCAGACTGCTTCGCGTGTCTATAATTTTCCCTGTATCGTTCTTCTTTTCGGCCTGATCCAGCAACCGTTGATAAACGATTTCTGCTTCCTGCAGCCTGTTTGACTTTTCGAGTGATAGAGCCAGCATTTTTTCCGACTCCCAGAGCTGATTTTCATTGCCGGTACGGGCAAATAAAATACGGGCTTTGGAAAAGTCTGCCACTGCCTGTTCGTATAAGGACTGGTTGAAATTTATTTTCCCGAGCAGGAAATAGGCTTGTGCTTCCGCCCCTACATTCTTTTCCCCGATAGCGATTTTAAGCGCTTTTTCAATTTCAAGCAGCGCTGACTTTGGGTTTTTCTCATAGGTATCTTCTGCTTTCTGCAAGTTTATTTCAGCAGGTGGCAGTTTCTTATAAGATGATTTAGACGACTTCTCCTGAGCAATAGAGAGAAAAACCACTAACAGAAATACGATCGTAATGAAACTCTGAAGCCTGAGCATATCGCAAGATACAGAATTGAGAACTTGGAAAAACAGTTGGTTCTTAGATTTTTTTACCTCAGCCAGAGCAGGTGTTTACTAATTAAAACAACCCTTTCACTAAGTGTAGATGGCATGAGTCTCGGATCACAGGTATTTTGATGAAAAAATCCAACTCCTATGAAAAAAAGAAACCTGATACTTACCCACATGGCCTGCCTGGCGTTTATTATTTCCGTTTCAGCATCCTGCTCTGTAGAGGGCAAAACAGGAACCGAAAAGCCTGAGGAAGTCTCTCAAACTGTTGCCGTAAGCGACAACACGAAAACTACCGGAAGAAAAATCAGAATAGCTCTTTTACTGGATACGAGCAACAGCATGGATGGACTTATCGAACAGGCAAAATCCCAGCTCTGGTCCATCGTAAATGAGCTTGCCGCTGCCGGTTATCAGGATGGAAGACCATCGCTCGAAATCGCTTTATACGAATATGGCAATAGCCGGCTGTCTCAAAGTTCCGGTTATATCAGGCAGGTACTGCCTTTTAATGAAGACCTCGACGATCTTTCCGAAAAACTTTTTGAGCTGCGTACCAGCGGAGGCGACGAATATTGCGGATATGTAATTAAAACATCACTAACCCAGCTAACCTGGTCTGGCAATCAGGACGACCTCCAAATGATCTTTATAGCCGGCAATGAACCCTTTAACCAGGGCGAAATTCCGTTCAGGGAAAGTTGTCTGGAAGCAAAGGGCAAAGGCATCACCGTCAATACCATTTTTTGTGGTGATTATCAGAACGGGATTCATACGTTCTGGAAAGAAGGCGCGGACCTTACCGGCGGAAACTACATGAATATCGACCACAACCGCAAGACCGTATTTATACAGTCACCCTACGATCAGCAGATTAATCAGCTAAATAGTTCTCTGAATCAGACGTATGTAGGATATGGACGCAGCGGAGAATTGAAAAAAGAAAAACAGCTGGCAGAAGATAGCAAAGCTTCTTCCTATAGCGAGGCCAATTCGGTAAAACGGGCAGTGAGCAAATCGTCTCATTTGTACAAAAACTCCAGCTGGGACCTTGTGGATGCTTCCGAAGAAAAGGATTTTGACCTGAGCAAAATTAACGACGAGGAATTGCCGCAGGAAATGAAGGGGAAAAACATTGAGGAAAAGAAGAAATATATCGAAAGTAAAAAGCAGGAACGGGAAAAAATCAAAAGTGATATCAAAGAGCTGAATAATAAACGAGAGGCATATGTAAAGGAACAACAGAAAAATACCTCTGAAGGATCACTGGATGACGCTATGATAAAGAGTATAAAAGAGCAGGCTGTGAAGAAGAATCTGAGTTTTGAAAAATAACAGCTGGGTAAGCCTTCAGGCTGACCGCCGGATGCTTATGCTGAAGGCGGTTTTTTATTGTACATTATATTAAATTAGCCTGACAAGTTAAAAAAACAATATCCCTGATCAGAGATTTGCTACTGTATACCCAATCACGGACATTCATCCACTGGGAATCCGTATAAATTTCGGAGAATTTGAAAAACACTGTTTTATGTTCATCAGAAAAGCAAGAAGAGAAGATTCCAACATCATAGCTCCATATATAATGCTGGCAATGAACGAAATTTTACATCAGTTTATCGGTGAAAACAGTCCGGAGAAAGCTTTATCTCTGTTAGAAACTCTGATCCGAAAGAAAGGCAACCAGTATTCCTATGAAAACTGCTGGGTTGCAGAACAGGACAATGCGCTAATCGCTGCTGCCATTGTATATGACGGGGCAAGACTGAAGAGCTCCGTCAGCCTGTCGGCGAAGAAATCCGACGGCTCTTCAACAGAAGCTTCAATCCTGAAAACGAGACCGGGGCCGGTGAGTTTTATATTGATTCAGTTGCTGTACATCCCGGTCAGCAGGGCAAGGGAATTGGTTCAATCATGCTTCGATTTCTGATTAATGAATATGTAAACAACAGAAATAAAACATTGGGCCTGCTTGTTGATAAAGACAATCCTCAGGCAAAAAAATTGTACCTCAGACTGGGATTTGTACCTGTGGGAGAAAAAACACTGGCAGGCAAAAGCATGGAACATCTTCAATGCAGAACACTCCATTCTCCCGGATAAATTCTCTTTCTTCTGAAAAAACTTTTGAATACGGGCATTCTAATAAAACCATAAGCGCCTGCTCATGTTTTTTTGAGATACCTGTCTCTCATTTCCTTCCAAAATCATATTTTTGTATATTAATCGTTTTGTTCCCCGGTAGTAACCAGGGATGAAAACAACTGACCGGGATATTATTAAGAAGTGGAGAGAGCATGACATTAAAAGACAAGATTTTAAACAGAGATACAGGACTCCTTTTTTACAGTTTTTCACCGCCCAAAATCACTACAGAAGAAGATCGTGTGCTGGCAATTGCAGGCAGACAGCGAGAATGGCTCAGCGGTCTTGATCTGGATGGCCTGATTTTGTATGATATTCAGGATGAAAGTTCGAGAACAAACGAAGAGCGGACCTATCCATTCATACCGACTATTGCTCCCGAAGTATACTGCAAACGCTATCTGACAGATATCGAAATTCCCAAAATCATATATAAAAGTATTGCAAATCACCACCGTGAACAGTTTACAGACTGGCTGAATCATAATACAGAACTGGAATATGCGGTATTTGTCGGCGCATCGTCACAGCAACAGATCCGTGAAACCAGCTTTTCTCTTTCGGATGCCTACGCACTGGGACAGAAACTTTCCCGCAACTTATTGCTTGGAGGCGTGACCATCCCCGAACGTCACAGCAAAAAAGGCGATGAGCATCATCGTATTTTCAGTAAGAAAGCGCAGGGATGCCGGTTCTTCATATCTCAGTGCGTGTACAACCTCAACGATACCAAGAATCTCCTTTCAGATTATTATTACAGCGCACAGGAAAACGGCAGAGACATGGCTCCTATCATTTTTACACTGGCGCCATGCGGCTCATTAAAGACACTGCAATTTATGCAATGGCTTGGGATTCAGGTCCCGCAGTGGCTATATAATGATCTGAAACATAGTAAAGATATACTGCAAGCTTCGATCCGTACTACAACTCATATAGCTTCTGAGATTCTGGATTACGCCCGCACCAAAAATATACCCGTAGGGTTCAATATTGAGAGTATTTCCATGAAGAAGGAAGAAATAGAAGCATCCGGCACGCTGCTCAGTCATGTAGCAGATATGCTCAAGCCTGAACGTGGCAGAACCGAATTCCTGTCTCTGTCAGCCAGTCAGGGTTGAGCCATGACGATTGAGGGATAAGGAATGAGGGTATTATCTTCAGTCCCCTTAATTCTCGTACGAACTTCAGAGCAATTCTGCCATTTTCTTAAAATCCGGATAGTCTTGTCCTGTTCCTTTTTTTTACGACCTTTGTGTGCAATCGTATACTACCTGTGTTACGGTTAAAGCACCTCGTTTCTAACACCATATACTAATATCCTGATAAATGGAAAAACAGAAGATTACCATTGAAACCACGATTTCTGCCGACATACATAAAGTCTGGGATTTCTGGATCGCTCCGGAGCATATCATTAACTGGAACTTTGCTTCCGAAGACTGGCATTGCCCCAACGCAGAAAATGAACTGAAAGAAGACGGAAAGTTCAGCTATACCATGGCAGCCAAAGATGGTAGCTTCAGCTTTGATTTTGCAGGAATATACACCAAAGTCACTCAGGACGAACAAATTGACTATATTATGGAAGATAACAGGAAAGTCACTGTTGTTTTCGACCAGAAGGATGGTAAAACGAAAGTAACGGAAACTTTTGAAGCAGAAACAAAAAATGCCCCCGAAATGCAGCAGCAGGGCTGGCAGGCTATTCTGGACAATTTCAGAAAGTATGTGGAGGAAAACTGAATTAAATACTGATAATCAAATCCGCCGGTAATGAACAACTATATAGTACGTCGGGCAACCGGTAAAGACTCTGAGGTACTTGCCGGAAAAATCTGCGAGCTTCTGCAAGATTTTAATCTTCGAAACGGAAGTAATTTTGACATTAATGTTTCAAAAATTGAAGCGACACGTTCTGAATTATTACCCAGGGACAATTTTGCGGCATTTATCGCCTGTGAGGACCGAAGCGGAGAAGCTAATGGCATTATAACCATTGCTCAGGCTACCGCCATCTATAATGGCGGAGATTTTGGAGTCATCACCGAACTATACGTAGACAGAGATCTCCGAAGTCTCGGGATCGGCAAGCTGCTTATCGAAGCAGCTTTGTCCTTTGCGAGAACTCAGAACTGGAAAAAAGTTGAAGTTGGCGCTCCCAATAAAGATGAATGGCCAAGAACTATCGAGTTTTATAAGAAAAACGGTTTTGAAGAAAAAGACCCCAAACTCCGGATTACTTTATAGATAGAGAGCGCGCCGGCACAATATTTCGGTTTTTATTCACAAAAAATGTCCGGAGAACCTAGTCAATTTTTCGGACAATCTCTCCGTTTTCATAAAAATGATGTAGTTTTTTCGTTCCCTGCTCCGTCCATTCAATAAATTCACCATGCTGATGTCCCAGCTTGAAACCCATAATCTGGTGTAATCGTCTATTGGGATACCAATGTTCATACAGCTCCTCACCGGTTTCATGATCTACGTAAATAATCCTATTCATTAACCGGCCATCTTCATACCAATACAATGCGCTATCCTGATTTTCTCCCGAATAAAATAGCCGCTTATACAGCATTCCATTATCATAATAGGTATCGAAGGTATAGAATTGGTCCGCTGAGCTCATATGCTGAGCCTGACAGCCGATCCATGTAAAGAATAAAAAAATAATGATAAGCAGCCTGCTCACAGCAAAGTTATTTAATTCCCGAAATTACACTACTTTCCTGTAGATACTTGTTACACGGGCAATAGCATATCATGACAGAGTATAATGCTACCGGACAAGCCTCACTTATTTTCAGAACCATCCGGTAGCATAATCAATTTATGCCTCGTACTTCTTGAAAATAATGCTTACATTATGCCCGCCAAAACCAAAGTTATTGCTCATGGCCACTCTGATATCCCGCTTAACAGCTTTGCCAAGTGTCAGGTTAAAACCTTCGTCTATGGCACTGTCAAGCTTCCGGGTATTGATAGTTGGCGGTACTATTCCATGCTTCACTGCAAGTATAGCTGCTATGCCTTCGACCGCTCCGGCAGCACCCAGCAAATGTCCCGTCATGGATTTGGTTGCACTGATATTAATCCTTGCGATGTCCTCCCCAAGCAATGACTGGATTGCTCTTAATTCGCTCAGATCACCAATTCCGGTAGAAGTCGCATGCGCATTAATATAATCAATATCGCCAATCGTCATTCCGGCATCTTCCAGCGCTGCTTCCATTCCCAGTCTGGCACCCAGCCCCTCCGGGTGGCTCGCCGTCATATGATAAGCATCTCCTGACATTCCTCCTCCGGCTACTTCCGCGTATATCTTTGCTCCTCTGGCCAGCGCATGTTCCAGTTCTTCAAACACAATGGCTCCGCCACCCTCACCCAGCACAAAACCATCCCGGCTTTCATCAAACGGTCGCGAAGCAGTATCAAGCTCTTCATTGTTGGTAGACAGCCCTTTTAAAGCGCCAAAGCCCCCAACCGACCCGGGAGTGATTGCAGCTTCCGAGCCGCCCGTAATAATCATATTGGCCTTGCCCCATTTTATATAATTAAGCGCATCAACCATAGCCGAATTTGCCGAAGCACAAGCAGATACAGTAGAGAAGTTTACCCCTCTCAATCCATATTTTATTGATATCAGCCCCGGAGCTGTATCAACAATTACTCTCGGAATAAAGAAGGGACTGAAACGGGGCGTAAAATCCCCCTGAACATACTCGGTAATCTGATCCTCAAAAGTCTGAAACCCTCCGTTGCCAGAACCCCATATGCATCCGATCCGATTGGTATTCAGGACGGAAAAATCGATACCTGCATCGTTGACTGCTTCCTCAGCTGTAACCAGCGCATACTGACAAAACGTATCAAATTTCCGGACCTCCTTACGATCGAAAAATTCTTCCGGATTATAATTTTTCACTTCACAGGCAAACCGGGTCTTGAATTTGGATGCATTAAACCGGGTAATCGGTCCGGCTCCATTACTTCCGTTAACCAGATTACTCCAAAAAGCCTCAACGTTATTCCCGATCGGGGTGATAGCTCCCAATCCTGTAACCACTACTCTTCTTTCTTTCATGATTTAATTCATTATTGAAAAATACATTCCGGGCCATATTATCCGGACAGTTTTTTCCGGCCAAAAATACAAGTTAATTCAGAAAGATGATATAAATTCTGGTTTTATTAATATTCCTATCCAAAAAGAAAACAATTTATCCCAGATAGTCACACCATTAGACACTCACACACTGAAACAAAAAGAGAATTAATTGAATATTTTCAATATTTATAAAAAAAAATCCCAAATCCTTTTGAGATATTCTTAGAATTACCAAAATTATAATCGAAATTAAAAAGTGACTGATTATCTTTTTCTAAATAAGGTTTTTGAAACTATGAACCATTTAGCTCAAAAACCATTTTATGAAAAAGCCATTATTTTTTTCCTGCATTGCGCTGGCATTTCCTATGCTGGCTGTTGCTCAGTTAAAATTCAATCTTCCTGATCCTCTTCATGCCAAAGACCAAAAGCTGGTCAATGAAAGCCACTTTGTCAACAAATCACTTGACAGTGCAACAACTGAAGAGTTTAAGCCAAGCGTAAGCGTCGGAAGCATCATGCATGCTTATTATGAGATGTCACAATCCAGAACAGCAGCCGGTGATCCCAATGAAGGCGACTGGAGCCGCAGCTTTGTACTATACAGGGCTCGGGTACTGGTAGGTGCCCAATTATCACGCAAGGGCTCCTTTTTTATGGAGACCGAAATACCTAATACCATGGGCAATGGCGGGGGCGGGGCTCCGAAAGGTATAAAAGTGGCTCCGATTATCCTCGATTTCCAATACGAACATGTTTTTAACAAATACTTTAGCATCATAGCCGGTAAGCAGCTGGTAAGCAATAACCGCAACGGCTTGCAGGGAGCCGCTTCGCTGCTTGCCAACGATTTTACACACTATCAGTATGCGTATAACATGTTTGAAGGCGATCCGCTTCAAGGTAACTTCGGACGTGACATGGGGGTCAACACACGTGGTTTTCTTGCCGATGAACGCCTGGAATACCGTTTAGGGGTATTTTCCGGAAGACGTTTCCCCGGCCAAAGTCCGATGAGAGTTGTAGGACGTCTGCAATATAGCCTGCTTGACAAGGAAAAAGATTTCTATTACGCAGGTACTAAACTGGGTAGCGCCAAAACCCTGACCTTCGCAACAGGTGTCGATGCACAGGCCGATTATATGAATCTCAATGTAGACGGATATCTTGACATACCTGTTGGAAATGCAGGAGCTGTAACAGCCAATGCTGCATTTGCCTATATGGATGGCGGTAAATCAACGCCTGATATCCCGGCCAAATCATTCGGTCTTATGATACCCAAACAGACAGTACAGTTTCTCGAACTGGGATACTACTTCAAAAATCTGAAAATTCAGCCCTGGATTAAATATGAAAACCAGATTATCAACGAGGACCGTGCCTTTTACGGACTGGCTAATGACGCTTCAGCTACCGATCTTGAAAATGCCAATCTGCTCATGTCTAATATGAGACTTGGAGGAGGTGTCAACTACTGGTTCAACGGATACAATACAAATCTTCGCATCTCCTACACAGATGCTATAGCTCATAGGACAAATCTTGATGGTGACGGAGTAGAACGAAAGGGAACCGGACAAATCTGGGTGCAATTGCAATTATTCTTCTTTTGATTATTAATTGTCTGTTTTAGTTGTTTCAAAACCGGCTCCTTTTCATGGGGGGCCGGTTTTTTATTTCAAAAAATAGAACTATTCACATAAAATGATAAAAAACCGAATATACATCATCATTATTAAACATATAAACAATAAATAAGTATTAATATTTAAAATATAAGTTAAAATTTAAACCATTATTTTTGATTTTTATGCTTTTTAAAAGTATTTTAGTTAAAATTTAAACCTTATTTACAAAAAAGATAACATTGCACCTTCTTTTTAATTTCAAAGTAACCATTTAGAATCCATTTAATTTAACCTTAACAAATCCAATTATTATGAAACATTTTTTCATGAAGAATATAAATATTTTTCGAAGTCTCCTGATTATTTCAATAGTATCCTTTATGGGCGCCTGCTCATCAGGCCCGACTGAAATCAAAGAAGCTTCTGCAGACGCTACGTCTGAAACACAGGAAAAAGTTAAAGTGGGCGTTTTGCATTCATTGAGCGGGACTATGGCCATCTCCGAAGTATCTCTCAAAGATGTTGTCCAGATGGCTATTGAAGAAATTAATAATGCCGGCGGTGTCAACGGGAAACTTATCGAACCGGTCATTGTTGACCCTGCCTCTGACTGGGATCTCTTTGCTGAAAAGTCTAAGGATCTGCTTTTGAAAGAAAAAGTAAAAGCAGTATTCGGATGCTGGACTTCCGTATCACGTAAATCAGTATTGCCTGTTTTTGAAGAAAACAACGGCTTGCTGTTTTATCCGGTACAGTATGAAGGAGAAGAGTGCTCCAAAAACATCATTTATACCGGTGCTACACCCAATCAGCAGTTAATACCTGCCGCAGAATACATGATGAGTGAAGAAGGCGGCGGATACAAAAAGTTTTATCTGCTGGGTACTGATTATGTTTTTCCGAGAACAGCCAACAAAATCCTAAAAGCATTTCTTCTGGCTAAAGGAGTACCGGAAAGTAACATTATTGAAGAATACACACCTTTCCATCATCAGGATTATCAGACGATCGTAAGTAAAATCAAAAAATTCGCTGCCGGTGGCAAAGCATGTGTACTAAGCACCATCAACGGTGACTCCAATGTTCCGTTTTATAAGGAATTTGCCAATCAGGGACTCACTTCCGGATTTTGCCCCATCATGGCTTTTTCCGTAGCGGAAGATGAGTTAAGATCTATGGATACTGAATACCTGATCGGACACCTGGCTGCATGGAACTATTTCCAGTCTATCGAAAGTGAAAGCAACAAAAAGTTTACTGCCAGCTTCAAAGCATTCTGCGAAAAAAACAATCTTCCAGGCGGAAGCAGCAGAGTGACCGACGATCCGATTGAGGCTGCCTACATCAGTGTAAACATGTGGGCGAAAGCCGCCGCGAAAGCTGGCTCATTTGAAGTAGATGATGTAAAGAAAGCCTTGTACGGACTTACTTTTGATGCTCCGGGAACTACCGTAAAAATTGATGAAAGAAATCACCATCTGCACAAGCCTGTATACATCGGCGAAATTCGCAAGGACGGCCAGTTTGATATCGTATGGAATACACCGGGGCTGGTTAAGCCGGAGCCATGGTCTTTGTATACCAGTCCGGACAAAGCCTGCGACCATGTTGATCATGAAGGCACTTACACGGTGACTTCCGCGCAGTAATTTATCCATTACGATTTTTCGTTTATCTGCATATTTCCAAGGGTACTCTGCCGGAGATCAATTAACCGGCAGACCCTTTTTTACTCTTATCTGACTACTCATGCATACATTACGGATCAAACTATTCCTTGGCCTGCTCCTGGCAGGATTAACCTGTTTCGGAGCAAACGATTCCGGACGGATTTTTCGGAAGCTGGCAGGCAATCATCCTGATTCCGTAGCATCTGCCATTGAAAACATGGTTAATGACGGAAGCCCGGAATACTATTATATACTCAATGCTCTTCTCGAATCCAGTCTCTATACACATCCCCGGATCGTGGAAAATGCGGGACTCGTAACAGCCCTTCCGGATAAGAATCAACAGCTGAAACTATACAGCTGCTTTCCCGGTGGCAAAGAGCTGCATATAGCCTCTTTTATTGCTTCAGACCTGACCGAAATTAAAATCCCGCGAAAAACCCGTAACCTGATTCAGCCAGTAGCAGCCAAAATTCAGCTATACCACTGGAATCCTGAAAAGAAGAAACTGGCTATGAAATCAATAGCAGCCAGCGGAACAATTGATGATCTTGCCTTACTTCAGAAGGTACTGGCAAATGAAACCGATCCCAATGTTATTAAAGCAGGCACTGATGCTATCAACCAGTTATCACTGCTCCTGCCAGATGCAGCAGACCGACTCAAAGCAATAGATGGATTGCAGGAAAACAATAGCCCGGACGCGCTTTCCATTCTGGCTGCTCACGCGCAGGTCGAACAAAACCCTGCCGTTCTGAAACATATTCAACAGGCTGTTGACTCTATAGAAAGTCGTAACCGACGCACAGAAATAGCACAAAATCTTTTCACCGGTCTAAGCCTCGGCTCTGTACTTATACTAATGGCCCTGGGACTTGCCATTATTTATGGCCTCATGGGCATTATCAATATGGCACATGGAGAATTTATGATGATTGGCGCCTATACCACTTTCATTGTTCAGGGCATATTTATCGACCTTGTACCTCCTGCTTTTTTTAATTACTACTTCTGGGTAGCGATGCCTTGCTCCTTTGTCATAGCAGGTTTGTTCGGAATTCTGATAGAAACACTCATAATCCGTCACCTGTACAACAAGCCCCTGGAAAGTCTTCTGGCTACCTGGGGAGTAAGCCTGATTCTGATTCAGCTTGCCAGAACAATCTTCGGAGACCTGACGGCAGTTAAAGCCCCCTCTTTTGCTACCGGCGGGCTTGAACTAGACAGTCAGCTTACTCTGCCCTACAACCGCTTGTTTATAATCGGGCTTACCATTGCAGTAATCATCACCGTTCAGCTTTTGCTGTCCAAAACTACTCTGGGCCTAAAAATCAGAGCAGTTACTCAGAATCGCAATATGAGTGCCTGTCTCGGTGTGCCAACCGGCAGAATCAACCGTTATGCTTTCTTTCTTGGTACCGGTATAGCCGGATTGGCCGGCTGGGCTATCACTCTGGTAGGCAATGTAGTTCCCAATATGGGACAGACATTTATAGTGGATTCATTTCTGGTAGTAGTTACCGGTGGTGTCGGCAAGCTCCTTGGCACTGTATTCAGCGGACTGGGCATGGGTTTTCTTACCAAAATGTTCGAACCATTTTTTCAGGCAGTATATGGCAAAGTAATCATTTTAATATTGGTCATTCTTTTTCTTCAGGTCAAACCAACCGGATTATTTCCGGCCAAAGGACGAAGCGAAGATTAAACAACGAACTTCATGAAAACGAAACAATTATCCGGACATTCTCTTCTGCTGATGGCAGCAGCCATTGTATTGCTGGTACTGATTCCGCTTGGCAATAAAAACGGCTACATAGACAATGTGACAATCAACCTTTGGGGACGTTACCTTGCTTTCGCCATTGTCGCCATTGGCATTGACCTTGTATGGGGTTTTACAGGAGTATTATCATTATGCCAGGCACTATTCTTCGGATTGGGGGGCTATGCGATTGCCATGCATATGTCTTTGCACAAAAACGGGGCTCAGGCAGCATTACCCGATTTTATGGCCTGGAACGGGATCACGGAACTTCCTTTCTTCTGGCAACCCTTTCAATCATTCCCGGCTACATTGCTTCTTGGCCTGATCATACCAGGCATAGCCGCCTTTATTCTGGCCTATTTTGCTTTCAGAAGCCGCATCAAAGGAGTTTATTTTGCCATCATCACTCAGGCTCTGGCCTTTGCCGCCTATCTTTTGTTTCTCCGTAATGAAACTATGCTCGGCGGCACCAACGGGCTCACAGATTTCAAAGTAGTGCTGGGGCTTAACCTGTCAGACGCGGACGTAAAGCTGGGACTGTATATGCTAACCGCAGCAACCATGCTGGGAGTATACATGGGAAGCCGTAAACTTGTACACTCCAAACTCGGGAAAGTGCTCATTGCCATCCGGGACAGCGAACACCGGGTACGCTATACGGGCTATTCTGCCACCGCGTTCAAGGTATTTATCTTTGTTGCAGCCGCGGTGATCGCTGCACTTGGCGGCATGCTGTATGTCCCCCAGACCGGCATCATTACTCCCGGACGCATGGACGTACAGGCTTCTATTGAAATGATTGTCTGGGTCGCAGTAGGTGGCCGTGGCACACTGGCAGGCGCTATACTCGGAGCACTGGGAGTCAATATGCTGTACAGTTATGCCACCTCTGCGTTTCCCGGATCATGGCTTTATATATTAGGCATCCTGTTTATTGCCGTAGTATTGCTGATTCCCAAAGGTCTTGTGGGTCTGTTTGCCAACTTCCCTCCTTCCATAGAAAAAGAGAAATGGTCTGTACAGATTGCCCAACTAGCCAGATATACCAAACTATTTTAATGTTTCTGACCTATGAAAAACTATATACTAACTGCTGAAAATGTGCAAGTCTCCTTCGATGGATTCATGGCACTGGACATCGATCATTTTCATTTGGAAGAAAACGAGCTACGGGTAGTAATCGGCCCGAATGGCGCAGGCAAAACAACATTTATGGATATACTCTGCGGCAAAACCAAAGCAAGCCGGGGCTCCATTACAGTGGACGGAAAGAATATTACCAAAATGAGTGAACGCAGGATCTCGGATCTGGGTATCGGGCGTAAATTTCAGACACCTTCGGTCTTCACCAGTCTCACAGTATACGACAATATGTACCTGGCAATAAAAACACAAAAGTCTGTCTTTAACACCTTATTCGCCAGACAAAGCCGGGCAACCACAGAAAAGATCGAATATATAGCCGCCCGTACAGGTCTGGAAAATGAATTGCATCGCATTGCAGGTTCTCTCTCTCACGGACAGAAGCAATGGCTTGAAATCGCCATTGTTTTACTTCAGGAACCCCGAATACTTCTGATTGATGAGCCTGCGGCCGGTATGACCGACGCCGAAACAGAAAAAACCGGCGAGATGCTAAAGGAACTGAGTGCCAATCATTCCATCATTGTTATAGAACATGATATGGAATTTGTCCGGCAAATCGCCCGTACCGTAACGGTACTGGCAGAAGGCAAGCGCCTCGTAGAAGGCCCTATGGACGTAGTACAAAATGACGAACGGGTTATCGAGCGCTACCTTGGGAAACGTAATAAAGGGCAAAAAACAAGTATTCAACCAACCAGCTTCGCAACGGCATAATACGATGGAAACACTCTTAAAAATCGAACACCTTGACACCTATTACGGAGAAAGTCAGATTCTCAGAAATATAAACCTTCAGATACGCAAAGGCGCTATCACTACCATCATGGGCAGGAACGGTGTCGGAAAATCAACACTGCTCAAAACCTTAACCGGTCTGCTCAAAGCTGCCAAAGGGAAGATACTGTACAAAGGAAATGATATCACTGATGAAGCTGCAGACAAAAGAGCCAGATCCGGCATAGGATATGTACCTCAGGGAAGAGAAATATTCCCCAAGCTCAGTGTTCTCGAGAATTTGCAGCTTGGTCTCGAAGCACGAAGAGACAAATTACGCAAAGTTCCGGAAGATGAAATTTACGAACTTTTTCCGGTGTTGGGACAAATGAAAAAGCGTATGGGGGGCAACCTGAGCGGGGGACAACAACAACAACTTGCTATAGCACGTGCACTAGTCGGCAAACCGGATGTCCTGCTTCTTGATGAGCCAACTGAAGGGATCCAACCTTCCATAATAGATGATATCGAAGCAGTACTTAAGAAACTCAAAAACTCCGGTGAATACTCAATAATCCTGGTAGAACAATCGCTCGATTTTGCAAGAGAAGTTACAGACCATTATTATATCCTCGAAAGAGGCTCAGTTGTCCTGGAAGGAGCCGCTGAAGAACTTAGCGATGATCATCTCAAACGCTACCTTGCTTTCTGACGACTGGACATATTTTATATAAGAAAATCGCTTCTGTAGTAATTCCAACTAAACTAAATAAGGTTATACTGTCCTCTGCCCGGGTATATCCCGGCAGAGTCGGCAGTATAAGTTCAATGATCTGCTCACGAAATAACAAACACTTTACCGAATCTTATGATCTGGCTATCGTAATAATTTATAAGCAAAACCGGCAAGCATTCCAGCAACCAGGGGAACTGCTATAAATACCCAGAGCTGCTCCATAGCCCAGCCTCCGACAAATATAGCCTGACTAATGCTTCTCGCCGGATTTACCGATGTATTGGTCACCGGAATACTAATCAGGTGAATAAGTGTAAGCCCCAATCCTATCGCAATACCTGCAAAACCTATTGGTAATCGTTCATCGGTCGCACCCAGAATAATGATTAAAAACATAAATGTCATAACAAACTCGCTCAATACAGCAGCCGGCAAACCATATCCGCCCGGAGAGTGCTCACCATAGCCATTTGCTGCAAAATCACCGATAGCATCCCCGTTGCCAGTCGCGATTACATAAAGCACCGCGGCAGCAAGAATTCCACCTAATACCTGCGATACCATATAAGGCAAAACCTCTTTTCCACTGATTCGACCACCAGCCCATAACCCCAAAGTAACTGCAGGATTCAGATGTGTACCGGATAACTGACCTAACGTATAAAAAAATGTTAGAACAGTAAGGCCAAATGCCAATGCTACTCCTGCAAAACCGATACCCGTTTCAGGAAATTTCGCAGCGAGTACAGCACTGCCACAACCTCCCAGTACAAGCCAGAAAGTCCCTAAAAATTCTACTAAATTCTTCTTCATAGTGACTCAAAAAATTATGTGTGTTGTGACCAATCATGTTCATTAAAAAAACAATTAGTCGCCATTATCCTAAAACAGGGAAAACAAACGCAGTAAAAACCATAAAACCCTGTCATTGTTTAGAGTTACGGTTATTATGACTGAAAAACAACTATACTTCTTTCAGCTTTGCTTTATGAAACTATTCTTATTCTCTTTTCTTCACACCATCAAAAAAGCATTCTGCACTACTGGTTTAAAAAAATTACCCCCTGACCAATCAGTAAAAATAGCTTTGACAAAAAAATACCGCCTAACAACTCATTACAACTGCTACACGATAAATACTATATTGGATTAGAACAGCGCTATAAATCAAGCCGCATCCATTTGATGAACAATTAACCTAAGCATACGCTCCGGTTTCTTTTCCTGCCGGACCCGTCTTTCCAGACGTTTGGCCTGGGTATCTTCCCTGGATACAAAGTTCAGCAAATAATCATACAGTCTGAACTGACGACCCCACATCTCGGACCATTTCACCCACTCCTTCTCATCTTTCAGTTCATTTATAGTATAAGGCCACATATACGTCAATACGTTATTGATAAAACGTTTTTTGGCCGTGATTTCAATATCGTTTACTCCGTTATATGGATTATAGGCCAGATAGGTATAATGAGATCTTAATACAGAAGCCATCCTGTTAAATTCGGCAACCTTTTCCTGCCACACTTCCAGCGAATCAAGATGGAGCATCACTTCATTCCCGATCCTTAGCGCGTCTTCATACTGATCGGTCCGGGCATATTCCTGAAGCAGCTTCTGCAGATTCCCTTTCACCCATTTAGTATTGATTTCAGCTCCGATTCCGGCTTTATCGGCATAAAAGGCCTGAACTTCCTGAAATCTTTCTACCATACGGTCTTCAAGCTCTTTGAGCTCTCCTTCTCTCTTCTGAGCAATACGGGCGCTTTCTACAATATGGTAATACCCTGGAAGAACGGACTCATTTTTTACAAGCAGATTCCTCAGCTCCCTGAAAATATTGGCGGTGTCCGCATTAATTGCTACCGGAGACAGCTCCACTTCGAGTGAATCATAAACTTCACCTTGGGTTTTTCTAAGCATATTGAGTCCGCTGACCCAATGCTGCACACCCTGATCGTTCCTGTTTTTGTAGGTGAAAAGAGGAAATTCCGTACGACTCAGCAAAGAATCTATATAGTTAAGCCGGACAAGATTCAGTTGCAGAAACGCAATGGTTGTATCCAGCTGACCGCTTCTCGAACGATGTATATAAATATTACCGGACAACTGCTCTTCAATAGAGTCGCGCTGACTTTTTATCAGTTCACGGCTATAAGCGATATCCTCTTTTTCTTCGGGGCTCAACGGATATTCCAGTTTCTTAAATACCGGAATATCGCGAACAAATTCAAATGGAAAAACTTCCAGATCCCAGCCTTTTAGAAAATAATAATTCATATCATAGTTGACCAGACCGGAAGCTCTGCTCCCATATTCATCCATTTCAAAACGCTCATTTCCTATGCGTTTTCCTTCAAACAGCTCCGAATTTCCTGAATGCTCAATAAACCGGATATTCTGTTCAAATTTCCTTACTGATAAAACACCATTATCCGTTGTTTTAACCTCAGTGAGGAGCCCCTTTTTATAAATCCGTTCCTCCTTTACGAGCGCTCCCTCATGGTTTTGATAATAATAGCTCCAGGTTCCGGTAGCCACACCCTGATCATCGCACTGACCTTTCAGTCTCAATATATTCTTATGTATGGTGTTTTCAAGTGATAATGCCCCATAAGGTTTCCCATTCTTATATCCGATATCAATGCGGATCAGTGCCCGGGGAGAGCCTCCGTTACCGGCAACACTATCCAGTATAAAAGCCCACTTTCCTTCCGGTCTGCCTTCTGCGAAGCTGCCTTCCCAGCGCATACGCTGTCCCTTTGCATTGAAAACCGGACGAATACTTTCTCCGACATGAATGGTATAATTCCAGCTTCCTTCTTCCCAGATCCATTTTCCGACCGGCAGATGATTACGGGTCTGCCCTTTGACCCGGTATGTTTTCAGACCGAGGCTGTCAAGTTCACGCCAGCGTATATCCAACGATCCCTGCTGGGGCAGAATCGAATCGACATACAATCCGGAATGGCGAATTTCTCCCTTGACTCCGTATTCATCTTCTATAATTCTGACCTGCTGGGCATATGACTGATAAACGCCCGCCAGCATGGTCAGAAACAACATCAAAAAACGCATCATTTATCCTGTTTTTTAGTAAAGAAAGACTGCATCAGATCGTCCATATTATAAGCTACAGCAAGCTGCGCAACATGATCTGTCTGACCACTGGTTTTTCCCGGGATATTTACAAACTGATTCAGATAGCCCAGCTGAAAGTTCATCTTAGGACTAACCTGGTATCCGATACCCGCAAAAAATCTGTTTCTGTCAAATACCCGCGCCGGTTCACTTTTGAAATTGATCATTATCTCATTGTTCATCGAAACAAATAAATGACGTAAATGCGGACTTACGGAATACAAAGGATAAAGCGTCTGGAAACGATACCGGATCCGGTAATCTATCTGATCGGTCTTATTGGTCAGATTATTTATAAAACGCTGCTCCAGTCTGTACCGGTGCTCCATAAATATAAAGGTCGTTTTCTGTCTCAGAATCAACTGCTGCCAGATTCTGTTTTCTGACACACGGGAACCGATAACCTCATCACTGGTGGGCTCATTAAAAAAATAGCCGTATCCTACGGTAGCCATTGCGAATGGCTTTATATAGAAATTCAAGCCTGTACGAACAAGAAATGTCTCTACCGTATGCGGTAAAAAGAAATTCCTTAACTGTACTTCCGAATGAATCCCTATGCGGGAGTTAATTTTATTATCTCCCGTATAGGCAAGCCAGTATCCACCCGGATCGGGAGCTGTTTTATTGCCTTGCGCAAACAGGGGAAGATTGGATGCAAAAAAAACAAAAAGAAATACTGTCGCGACTCTTCTGGTCACAATACTCCAATAGTTCAAAACGCTAAAATTTATCGTGAGATACAAAGTTAATTTTTTCTTTGGAAATAGCCCCCCATGCGGGCTATCTGAAATAAATTAACGAATTAGCCGAATACACCTTATAAGAATTTATCCGCTAAATCGGATCAGTATATTTTACTATAACATTGAAAAACGAAATTGTTTTTTCGGATTGTAGGTGTATCCATAAATTGATCCGATTCTACCATTAAAACACATTGATTCAAATCAAAACATTTTAGGAGCTTTATCAGAACCTTAATCCTACACCAAGATTAAAAGCAAAAAAATCCTCCCTCTCATGAAATTCAAGAGTTGTCAGCATGACATCCAGGTCAGCGATAAGCATCAGCATTTCATTAACAAAATACCTGAACCCGAATCCGGGTTTTATACCGTAGCCATTGTATTTCCTCCGGGCGGGAGTGTATTCTCTATCTGATATAATTGTAATTTCACGAGGCTCAATAAGCGGTGTTGTCAGGTTCAGTACCCCGAATGTAAGCTGCGGAGCAAACAGTAATCTTCTGGAAAGATGTATAGCACCGCCCCCCCCGATTCCTGCATACAAAACACGAAAATTTCCTTTTATCTTAACGTAGGCGTTTTTTTTATCATTCATGGCAAACGCAAAACGGCCTATACTCAGCATAGGACCGATCCCTGCCCTTTTCCCGGCAAACTGATACCCAAACTCCAGATTGGTATTAACAGCAACTTTAGCATTATAACTTAAGGTTTGTAAGGGATAACCCAGTCCCTGCTTAATACTTACAAAAGTGTAATTATTCTGTGCCTGAACGACAGCTGCCGTAGTAATTAGCAGAAATATGATTACGATATTTTTTTTCATGGAAATCATCCGACAACGTAAAATTCTGAATAAACATAAAGTCATCAATATAAACCTATTCCCTTATTGAAAATACTGAACTTTCTGGAAAGTATAAGGCTATAAATGCTAAGAATCCCGTAGATTAATAATAAATAAGTCTCTCATTTTAAAGCTCGTTTTTGGAGCTTACCTCAGAGCCTTGCCATTTAGCTAATTTTTTCGATAATAGCAAGTAAAAGCAGCTAGTCATGGAAACAGATCTGAGAGAATAGCAACATCAATTTACTCCGTGCCATCAATACTAGATTCCACTAAATCTAAAAAAAACAGCTCCCGATTTGGAAACTGTTTTTTCATCTGTCAGAATTTCATTCCGATTTTAAGAATTAAAATGCAAAAATTATAAAAGAATGGTTTTCTACAACAGGAACCATTCTTTATCCTCTCGAAGGGATTAACCCAAATGCTCCTTAAAGAAAGGAATGATTTGCTCCAATGCTTTTCCGGTAGCTTCCGGCTGGTCGTACAAATCAACGACCATAATTTGCACCTGCTACAGTTACAACAGCTTTAAACCTTCTCTCGGTCATTGCCGCATTTGCCGCATAACCGCCGCCGCCACAAACACCCAATACACCGATACGGTCATTGTCTACGTAAGAAAGTGTCGTCAGATAATCTGCCGCGCAACGGAAATCTTCCACACGGGTCGCAGGGTCTTCCAAAAACCTTGGTTCGCCGCCGCTTTCTCCCTGGTGCGAAGCATCAAATGCCAGCGTAATAAAACCCGCTTCCGCCCCGCTCTTCGGAGTTTGCAACTCCGAAGCCTTATCCACGGATTTGTAATCCGTCTTTTGCGCAAAGCCAATAGAAAACGGTTCGAAGAACCTACGATAATACTTCCGGATTACAACCTTAGATTTGAGCATTAATCAGAGTCTGAAACCAATACCAACGTTAAAGGCAAAAAAATCTTCCCTCTCATGAAATTCAAGGGTTGCCAGCATTACATCCATATCAGCGATAAATATCAGAATGTCATTAGCAAAATACCTGAGCCCCAATCCTGGCTTTAAGCAGTAACCGTTGTAACTCTTCCGGGCAGGAGTATATTCGCTATCTGATATAATTGTATACTGTTCAATAAGCGGAGTTGTCAGGTTCAGTACTCCCAATGTAAACTGAGGGGGTAAAAAGCAGTCTTTTGGAAAGATGTATAGTACCCATTCCGCCTATGCCTGCATACAAAAACCTGAAGTTTCCTTTGGTTTTAACACCGGCCCTGACATCATCCATGGCAAACGCAAAACGGCTAAGGCTCAGCATCGGACCAATACCCGCCTTTTTTCCGGCAAACTGATACCCAAACTCCAGATTGGTATTAACAGCAACTTTAGCATATGCACCTAAGGTTTGCAAAGGATAACCCAATCCCTGCTTAACACTTACAAAAGCATAATTATCCTGTGCCTGAATGGTTACTGCTATAACAAACAGTTAAAATATAATTAAGATATTTTTTTTCATAGCAATCATCAGGCAGAAAATCCCTCTTCCAAAATCAATAGTTTGAAGCAAAAATAATACTTTCCAAACTGCCCCCAACTGTTCAACTTAACTTGGGATTCTCCGTCTTATTTTTGTCACACTTTTTTGTCACACGAGGGATTTAAAACAAAAAAACCCTTGATTATCAAGGGTTTTCAGTCGTACCAGGAGCGGGAATCGAACCCGCACGGACTAATGTCCACAAGATTTTAAGTCTTGCGTGTCTACCAGTTCCACCATCCCGGCGTTAAGGTAATTGCCTCAACTTTTGTTTTAAGCGGTTAAAAAAACAAAGACGTCACTGTCGCAACGTCTCCTGCTATGCCTAGAGCGAAAGACGGGATTCGAACCCGCGACCCCGACCTTGGCAAGGTCGTGCTCTACCAACTGAGCTACTTTCGCTTATTTTGTTCCGTAATTGGATTGCAAAGGTAGCACATAAAACCAACTTGTCAATATCTCTTTTAAAATTTTTTTCCATAAAATCTGAAATAAATTGTTCTTCAAAATATTACAATGAAATATTTTTTCACTCTCTTTATTACTCCAAACATTCCGGGTTTGAAAAACTTATTACAGTTGAATTATTTCATTTTAAAAACCCATTTTTTATGAGTACGAAGATTCAAAAAATTCTGGATGCTTATCGTCCGGACTCAAGATATAGTACCCGTGTTGCGTATTTCTCCATGGAGTTTGCCATTGACCAGGCACTGAAAACATACTCCGGTGGTCTCGGCTTTCTGGCCGGCTCTCATATGCGCAGCGCGTATGCTTTGCGACAAAACATGATCGGTATAGGTATCTTATGGAAAAACGGCTACTACGACCAGACAAGATATTCCGACGGCTCTCTTAAGCCGGCTTTTGTTGCCAAGGATTATTCCTTTCTGGAAGATACCGAGATCATTTTTACTATTCGTATACATGACAGTCCCGTACATGTAAAAGCATATCTGCTGAAGCCGGATACTTTCAGGACAGCTCCGGTCTTTCTGCTTAGTACGGATATCGAAGAAAATGACTATGTAAGCCGTACAATATCTCATAATCTGTATGACAGCATAGAATCTACCCGTATTGCCCAGTCAATGCTGCTTGGAATAGGTGGAGCCAAGCTGCTGGACCTTCTGGGCATACACATCAACATATACCACATGAATGAGGGCCATGCCCTCCCGCTGACTTTTTACCTGTATAACAAGTACGGAAGCATTGAAGAAGTGAAGCGCAGAGTTGTTTTTACCACACACACCCCGGAAATGGCCGGCAATGAGGAGCATTCGGTGTTTACGTTAAACAACATGACATTCTTTGACGAACTTCCCAAAGAAGAGGCCGTCAGACTTGTGCAAAGCGATGGAGAAACAATCAGTTATACATTGTCGGCACTCAGAATGGCCAAGCGCTCAAACGCCGTTTCGTCCATTCACAGAAAAGTGGCCAATGAAATGTGGGGCAGCTACAACGATATTTCCGAAATAATCGGGATCACCAATGCCCAGAACAAAGATTACTGGACCGACCCGGTAATGAAAGAAGCGTTTGAAAATGACAATGACGATTTACTTGTAAAGCGTAAAAAAGAGCTGAAGAAAGCATTATTCCGGATCGTTGCCGACCAATGCGGAAAATTGTTTGATCCGGATGTATTAACCATCGTATGGGCAAGAAGATTTGCCGGATATAAAAGAGCCTGGCTTATCATGGAAGATTTTGAAATATTCCGGGAGCTGGTCAGTCAGCAAAAAACACCCGTTCAGATTATCTGGGCCGGCAAACCTTATCCAAAATCCCAGCCCGATCTGGATTTGTTCAATCATATTTATAACAAAACCAAAAACCTGGATCGCTGCGCCGTACTCCTGGGTTATGAGCTGGAATTGTCTGCTCATCTGAAAAAGGGATCTGATATATGGCTCAATACGCCAAGGTATGCTCATGAGGCATCGGGAACCAGCGGTATGACTGCAGCGATGAATGGCTCAGTCAATCTTTCTGTTCCGGACGGCTGGATTCCGGAATTTGCAAAAGATGGCGAAAACGCATTCCTTATCGATCTTGCCGATGCTGCCCTTACTCAGGAAGAGAAAGACCAGCAGGAAGCTCGTAACCTGATCCGTAAGCTGAAAGACGAGGTTTTGCCACTCTACTACAATGACCGAAAGAAATGGCTTAAAATACAGAAGCAGGCAGCCAGAGACATTCATCCGTTTTTTGATTCAGACCGGATGGCTATTGATTATTATAACGAGCTATACAATTACGGAAAAATGTAAGCACAACCTATCAGGGAGTCATATGTCCCGGAGACAGTGGCTCCCTTTCATTTTTTTCCCGGTCCAGCATTTTTCCCATAAATATTAAGGAAAGCCCCATACTGAATACCACCATAGTAGGAAACTGCCCGATTACCTGATTACCATAGCTCGCAAACAATACCCCCAAAACCCCGGCATAAATACCGCATAACTTTTGTTTGAGGTATACGTCTCTGAGGTTGAGAATTTGCATAAATCCACCGATCAGAATGGCAAGTAGCATTCCTATGTATATAACAAGCCCCACCATACCGGTCTCCGCCCAGATACGGACAAACCAGCTGTCAGTCGGGGTTTCGGCAAGAAAGCTTCCTGGCTTAAAACGCTGCCCCCAGTATCCGCTGCTTCCTATTCCGCCGCCGAAAGGTCTGGTAGAAAGGTATTCCCCGAATTTCTTCTGATTCTCCAGCCTCACCTGAAAGGATGCATCATCCTGAGGTCTGACCGCCGAGCGCATACGCTGAATATTGTAATTACTTGCACCAATATAGGTAAAGCGCAGCAGGAAGAATATTGACCCCAACACAAAAAGCCCGATCGCAAATGTTTTAAAGTTTTTATCCAGAAGAAAATAGACCATCGCACCTACATAAACGAACAATGCCCCTCTGGTTCCTGATATCAGCATACCATAACCGGTAATAACTCCGGTAAACAGATACAGCATTCGTAGTGTAAAGTTCTCTGCCCGGACTGCTGCTATAAGCATGGTGAGCGACGTAAAGGACATAAAAGCCCCAAACTGTCCGGCATCTGAGTAAAAGGAGAATATCCTGAGCTTTCCAAACAACACATGTTGCTGGGCTGCCCCCGCTGCCAGCCAGGCCAGCTCGGCCGAATCAAGGCCGATCACCGACTGTTTTATACCATAGGCTGCACTCACAATCCCGCCGACACACCAGATAATCATAAAGATATGTAAACTTCTCTGAGTTTTAAAAATCAGAAAAGTCAGTATCACCATAATAAAGAGGTAAATAGACACCGATCTTGAAGCGTAAAACCACGGAAGTATTCCTATCGATTCCGGATTAAAAATTTCCATAACAGAATAAAACATCCAGACACTGACTGCCAGGACTAATACATTTCCCAGTCGCTTATAGTCTTCGGCTTCGGAATGAAAAAGCGCGGCAACCACGGCTGAAAGCAGCACTCCGTCAATAAACAGGCTGAATGGCATCGTAATATACCGGCCCAATCCGTTTATGATAAACGAAAGAATTAAAACCAGGATCAGTCCGGTTTGCGGTTTATCAAACAACAGGTAAACTATATAGGCAACAAACGGCATCACTATAATTGCAGCGATAACGGGAAACTTACCCATATAAATTACCCAGGAAAGCGCCAGCGCCAGAAATGCCAGCAAAGGGATGGCAAGCGTTTTATTTTTGGATAAAGTTGTCAATGTGTTGCCGGTTTGATTTTGTTTAAAATTTTCGCCAGATATAGTTTGAGCTCACCTGCTCCTTTGTAAAGAATGTTTCTATAAGAGAAGTCAATATATTTTCTCAGAAAAACCATTCCCAGAAAGACCCCGGTAGTAAATGTGATAATAGAAACAACTGCTACCGGAAAAACTTTACCTGTCAATTTAATTACCAATACATCGCCCGCTATGTTTACCGTAAGCATAAGGATCACCTTAAGAAAGTTAAGCGAAGGCTTGTTGAGAATATCCAGCGCGACCCCGGAATATCTGTCAATAGGCATAAACAGAGCGAAAATGGCAAAAACACGAAATATATTGGCAGCGGCGCCATACCCCTCTCCACCCAAAATACGAACCAGCGGATCTGCAAATAAAATACTCAGTATGACAAACGGTATCAGTATAAGAGTAAAGGCTCCGGATGTCCGCTCAAAGAAATCGGACACCTTTGATTTTTCTCCGCTGTTAAGAAAAGACGACATCAATGGCAGCGCAGTAGCAACAAAGCTTCGGAGCGGAATCTCGACAATCTCAAACAGCTTCAGAGGCACACTGTACAATGCTACAGCCTCTGCATTAATCAATGCGCCGATAATAAGGGTATCGGAATTTCTTAGGAGATTTGCCCCGAGCATTGTTCCCATACTATACTTACCAAAGTTGAAAAGACTGGCAAGACAGGATCGTCTGGCATGTAGAATCAGGCTTATCCCCGTCCACCGGCACAGCAGACAAACAATGCTGCATACTACCTGAGAACCGATATAGCTGAATACAACCAGTTCCAATGACAGGCGGTTCAAAAAAAACAGAATGCAGGATACAAAGCAGAAAAGTATGATCGAACGTATAAAAAGCAGATGCTGAAAACGCATCCGTGCCTGTAAATACCATGCGGCAAAATTGAAAGGCAGGCTCACCAGTATAAGCACCGGATACCATTTAAAAAACAGCAATACGCCCTGTGTCCGGATACTATAAGATGCTATAATATATAATACAAGGCAGATAAGAGCTCCGGCTAATGTAGTCAGTAAAGCAAAAACCCATCCGGTACCCACTACAACTTTTTGTTCTTCCGAATCTTTGCCGGACAGAAATTTAATAAGTCCGGTTTGCAACAAGCCGGTACGCATCATTTCGACCAGCGTGGTAAGCGTAAGAAACAGAATCCAGTTCCCAAACACATCTTTATCCAGATAGCGTACCAAAATCGCAAAGCTTATAAACCCCAGCCCCGATGCTGCTATATTTCCTCCAAGACTCAGAAAATTATTGTTCTTAACAACTTTCGCCAAAAATCGCTTCATTGTACGATATACTTTTTAATCCTGATAGCCTCGATTGCCTCGGACAATTCTTCCGCTTTATTTTCCCATGAGTTTCTGGAAGCAATTTTAATTCTTCGTCTTATTTCCTGTTCGGTGGAGCTCAGATGCGACCGGACCAGTTTCAGAAAATGCTCTTTATCATCCGCAACACTAACTACACAGTCCAGGTCACTTATATAGGCAAAATCCGTCATCACTACCGGTTTGCCGGCAGCCAGATATTCATTGATTTTCAAAGGATACACACCTCTGGTGGTTGTACTTTTTATATAAGGAATAATACACACATCAACATCAACAAGAAAACCCGGTACTTCTTCAGGTTTTCTGCTTCCGGCAAAGATCACATTGGGATAATGAATCAACTGTTCCCTGGCCTCGCGATTGGGAGTACGACCGACAAGCAAAAAATCAGCCTCAGGCATATTCCGGACCAGATAATGCATGCATTCCGTATCAAAACGTTCATCAATACTTCCTGTATAGCCTATCAGAGGACGCTCTTTCTGTCTTCTGGGCTGGCTGGCTACCTGATTAAACAGACTGAGATCCACACCATTTTTAACAACAAAACAATTGGGGTGCAGATGGCATTTTGATTCATACAATGCGTCTGACGTAGTGACAACCCCATCCACCTTGCGGATATAATCCTTTTCGATGGAAGGACCATGAAATGAATAAAAAGCATCGCCCTTTATTTCGTCATAGCAATAATAAATATTAAGCGATTCCCTGAAAGCACCTGCCAGATGAAGGCCAAAAAAAGGGTTGTAGCCGTTTATCAGTATCGGATTAGAAATACCAAGCTTTATGAGTGCATCATTGATCGATTTTCTGATCAGAAAGCAATTTAACTGGAGCAATGCTCTGTATGGATTATCCCATTTCACCCAGTTGACCGGCAAAACCGGCGGCGGCGTAAGCACATAAATATCAGCCCCGTACTTAGTCTTCACCTTTCTGAGCCTCGGTTTTATACCTAATATCCTTTTGACCGGAACTTTGTCTCCCCCATTCGAACCATTAACAAGATCCTTTATTGTAAATTCATAGTCTACAAAAAGGATCTTGTTATCGAATCTGCTAAACTCATGCATTAACTGAACCAATGTATTGGGAAACTCACTATCCCATGTCGTCAACGGCATACACAAAACAGACTCATTTCTTATCATTTTCCTGGTTCTTTAAGTAATTTAATTTTGCTTATGGTTGGCTTAACCGGTTTTTTCAGCACTGGCAGCTTACCCCAGATTTCTTCAAGGTCTTCCGCAGCTACCTTATTCAGAATCAGAATCGGTTTTCTCCCGCATGCTTTTTCATACAATTTGAGCAGATGCCGGTCGGAATCTCCCCAGGTTCTTCCTGCGTTGGCCACCAGCAATGGTATAGTAACCAGTGACATAAGCTTGACAGGCAAAATACCCTCGCTCAAAGAAGGTATAACCATTATTACATATTTGAACTCTGCAAGATCTCTGCCCGCAAACGCTGCAAAATCACCAACATCTAGTATTTCCGGCGAAATAGAATAATCCTTGGTAGTCAATGAACCTGCCTCAGGGCGAGAAAGCTTCAGAATATTTTCCACCTCCGTTTTATCGCCTGATGGATGAAGAAGCAATACTTTGCCGTTAATAGATGCCAGACGACAGGCAAGCTTAACAGCTGAGCGTATTTTTCCTTCCCCCGGCCTGGTTCCCGTGACAGAAATTTTCACCGGCAGCTCCGTATCTTTTGCAGCCAGAATCACAGTTCCTGCACATTGATCCGCCAGGGTATTTTCCATAAGCTGATAATCAAGGCGCGACTTTTTATAAGGCATTAAGGGCATTACCCCGGCAAGCTCCAACCCTGTAATTTTTTCTGCACCGGAAGGAGAACGTAATTTGGTTGTAAGAAAATAAAGCGCCAACACCCCTGTAACTGTCAGGACAAAACCCGCAAAAACGGCCCCTGCAATCATCATCATCCGCTTGTCCGGATCAGCATATACAGGATATTTCGGATTGTCAACAAGCCTCAGATTGTTGGTAAGCATCAGGTTTTTCTGTTTCTGCAGATTGGTATTATATGCCTTAAGCGATTCAAGATACTCATTTTCAGCCACCCTGGCTTCCCGTTCCAATGCTGTCAGTATAGCTCCCAATGGAGCAAGCTCAGCAATACGGGCTTTGTATACATCATCCAGCTGCTCCATGACACTAAGCCGTGCAGCTGACTCATCCGCTTTCAGCATATTGGTCAGATACTGATTGAGCAAATCTCCGCCTGCTATACCTTCCGCCGTATTATTCAGCTTATAAAGCTCATGAACGTGACCTTCGATCTCCGCCTTAAGCGTTTTGGCCCGCTCTTTCAGGTATATGGATCTTCCGGCATTCTGCTTACCAACCTGACTATTGGCTATTTCGTGATTCACAGCAGCCAGTTCCCGGCGCTTACGCATAATCATCTGATTATTTTCCATCAGATCAATCTTACCGCCCAGCTTGGCATTCAGAACCTGCAGAGCTGCAGTTGCTGCCGCAAGAGACATCTGCTCTTCCTCCATAGCTTCCCGGAGATTGTTATGTGCCGTGGAGATGTTACTGCTTTGTTCACTATAGTTAATTATATTATGCTCCATGCCGAAACTCTTCAGAGCTTCTTCCGCATTCTTCAGTCTCGTCCTGTCTTTTCTAACTTTTTCCTCAAAATAGCCGACTACATTATTGATTTCTCCTTCCTTCAGAATCTTATACTTTCTGAGAAATACATCTGAAAGAAGCTGTAATGTCATCTGACTCACCGAAGGATCATTGGACCGGAAGGAAATTTCCATCATATCACTGTCATCCTTCCGGATTGCCATAAGCCTGGATTTGATGCTCGGAATTCCATAGTTTCCGCCTGCTGACAACAGCAAACGCGAGACCACATTGTTGTCCGAGCTTTGCTTGATCTCATAAAGCCTCTTTACTGTAGCCTCAACCGAGTCTCTGACTACAATCTTTTTCCGAATATGATTGGGAAACATCTCCTGTAATTGCGCAAAGTTTTCTTCCGAAAGTTTGGCAGGGTCGGGATTTTCCAGCATCAAATGCCCCGCAAGCAATCTGATTGCCACTTCTTCGACTGTCTCACGCGACAACATAGTTGACATCAGATTATCAAAGGCATTGTTCACCTGAAAAAAATCAATCCTCGGATTTTCTTCTGAGGTCAGCCTGTAAGTACTGGCCAGGCCTGTATACACCATAAAATCGGATGTATATGTTCGTTCGGTTTTTGATGTAAAAAAGTACACCAGAAAACCCATTAACAACGGGAACAGAAGTATTAGCAGCCCGTTATTTTTCAGTATCCGAAATATATCCTTAAGTTTCATCTTCTTTCTACCGCTTTAAATCATCCAGTGATACTCCCAGCAGTTGTTCAAACTGTCTGTACTTTGCCAGATATTCGCTTTTTGCCATCTCGTAATCTACTTCCACATTAGCGCCGATCTGATCCACATTGCTATAATCTTCCAGCGAGATTGATCCCTCTGAAAAGTATGTTTCGGCTAATGTGCGCTGAAGAACAGCGCTTTCTCTGGCTCCGCTTTTTATCTTCATTATTCTGTATGCAGATATAAGCTGGTAATATTCAAGAATTACCTGATTCTTTACCTGGCGCTCTATCTCATCTTTTTGATTTCTGGCAGCATCAACCTGCAATTCTGCAATCTGAATTCTGAGTCTTCGGGTTGTAACTGTGCTTAGAGGAATATTGACATTCGCACCAAGCCTCCAGCCATTGAGCGCATTACCGCCAAACCCTCCTCCGCTTGTCTGACTTCCTATCAGCAATGCCTGATCACCCTGCGAATAGTTTCCTAAAACGGAAATACGGTCATGCCAGCTCCTTTTTTCCAGCTTTACTTCTCTTTCTCCCTGATCGATTACATTATCGTTGTACTTCAACAAAGGAGAATTCTGCAGAGCAATATCAATCAGATTTCCAAGTGGCGGCAATTCATTGGCAAGATCATCCTTTTCATTCAGCTCCTGACCGCTGCCGCTATTATTAACCTGCCCGAGACACACCTGACTGACAGATAGTATGATCATCAGGATGGTTCCCAAAAATTTCAGATTCTTCATTTTGCTATCGCTGTTTTATACATTCTCTTTCTGCATAAGCGCAGGTATTGTCCGCAGCATTATTTTTAAGTCTCCCGCTATTGAGTAATTGACTGCGTAATAATTATCAAGCTGCATACGCTCAAGCTCGGACATTTCCGCTGTACCGCGTTTCGTTACCTGCCACAAACCGGTAATACCGGCAGGAGCCATAAACCGCAGATTAAATTCATCCACCGTAATCTTTTCGGCTTCGTATAGAGGCAGAGGACGATTGCCGACAATTGACATATCACCTTTTAGCACATTGAACAGCTGAGGCAGCTCATCTATACTGGTATTGCGGATAAACTTTCCGATTTTTGTAACTCTGGGATCATTGCTGATCTTGATAAACTTACCTTCATCATTTTCCTTTTTCTGCTTCAGATATAACCGCTCACAAACCGGGCGATCATTCAGATAAAGAAAGGACTGACAGGCAACACCTTCCGGCCCGCACACAGGGCATGGACCGCTTTCCTGCAAAGTCCCGGAACCAGCCATATTCTCCTGGCCACCTTTTTTGTATTGATTCAAATGTGCCAGATTTTTGATCTGACTGTCTGCCCCAACCTTCATTGAGCGAAATTTGTAGAAATCAAATATTGTATATCCGCGACCAACTCTTTTGGCCACATAAAATACCGGTCCTCTTGATTCCAGCTTAATCAGAAGGATGATCAGCAGAAATAAGGGGCTCAGCATGATAATGGCAAACGAGGCTACCACAATATCAAATATTCGCTTCGCAACCGGGATCTTATAGCGAATATGCCCATCCGCCACTTGCTTTTCCTTATCTGAAACCGGGTTTTCTATCAGCCAGCTTAAGCGAAAAAGAAACGTATCCGAGTCAAACTCTCTTGAAAAAACATCCGACACCCGCTCTTTTACCAGCTTTATTCTAAGATCTTTGTCAACTTTATCATTCAGAAAGATGAATGGCAGATAGCTGCTATTCCTGTCTGAACGAATCTGTCTGATCAACGGGAGTCCGCTGGGTGAGTTCCAGGAGCCGGCTGTTACTATTGCATCAACCTGTCCTCCTTTTTGCAGCCAGTGATAAAACCGGATACCATTTTCAAAAAGATATACATCATAGGTTTGCCCAACCTTGCTGACAAAATAGTCCGCAAGGTTGGAGTCTGCCTGAATAAGAGCAACACTTTTTTTATGCGATTCCATAGCAATCCTGATTGATATAATTATGCTATTTCAAGTCTGTTAATCATATTTTTAACTCTCGCCTCAAGCTCCTGAGGATTAAATGGCTTAATCATATAGTCATCTGCGCCGGCATTCAGACATTCTATTTTTGTGGTGCTGGTTTCATGACATGAAAGCATTATTATAGGAATATGTTTATACAAACCACTCGCTCTTATATGCTTTACAAACTCAAGTCCATCCATAACAGGCATAGATATATCCGTGATTATTGCATCAGGCATATTTCCCTGATGCAGCCATTCGAGCGCCTCTTTTCCGTTATTCTTCTTTATTATCGAAAAACTCTTTTTTAGTGCGGTTTGAAGAATTGCCAATGTTGCGCACTCATCATCCACCGTAAGAATCAACTTTTCCATCTTCACTTACCTTTTTCTTCACATCCTAAAGTTTCAACCTGAGTGAATTTGGAAATGTTTAGTGGTACTGATTAAAAAAATATGTTAACAAAAAGGCATTAAGTAAAAGGATATGACGCATTCCGCAGAGTCTATTTAAGACAGAATACCAAACAAAAAAGCCTGGTCCGCAAGGACCAGGCATAAAGATCATTTTGTACTATATAAAAGAAGCTATGACTTCAATACGGACTTTGCAATAATGATTTTCTGAATTTCCGATGTACCTTCTCCGATTGTACAAAGTTTTGCATCTCTGTAAAACTTCTCTGCCGGATAATCCTTGGTAAAACCATATCCTCCAAAAATCTGTACCGCTTCATTAGCTGCCTTAACGGCTATTTCAGAGGCATAATATTTGGCCATCGAGGATTCTTTAGTTACCGGCAATCCCTTGTTCTTAAGCTCAGCTGCCTTAAATGTCAGCAATTCTGCTGCCTCTATCTCCGTGGCAAGCTCAGCCAGCTTAAATGAGATCCCCTGAAAGCTGGATATAGGTTTCCCGAATTGCTCCCGTTCCTGAGAATATTGCAAAGCTACGTCAAAAGCTCCCTGAGCAATACCCAAACTGAGAGCAGCAATTGAAATTCTGCCTCCATCCAGAACTTTTTTCGCCTGATTAAAGCCATCACCGATTTTCCCGAGCACATTCTCTTCCGGAATAATACAATCTTCAAATATCAGCTCGGTAGTTTCCGAGGCTCTCATTCCCAACTTATTTTCTTTTCTTCCGGCATAAAATCCCGCTGTTCCCCTTTCAATAACAAAGGCGGAAGCCTGCCGTCCTTCTCCCGCTCCGCCGGTATTAGCAAGTACAACGGCAATATCTCCTGATTTGCCATGTGTTATAAAGTTTTTTGCACCATTGATCACCCAGCTGTTACCTTTTTTAACTGCTACTGTCCGCATATTACCTGCATCAGAACCAGTATTAGGCTCCGTCAACCCCCATGCTCCTATCCACTCAGCAGAAGCAAGCCTGGGGAGCCAGCGTTTTTTTTGCTCTTCATTCGCAAAGTTCATAATATGACCGGTACATAATGAATTATGCGCAGCCATAGACAGGGCGATCGAACCATCTATTCTCCCGAGCTCCTTAATTGCCGTTACATACTCAAAGTAGCCCAGACCTGCTCCACCATACTCTTCGGGAACTAAAACTCCCATAAGACCGAGCTTGCCGAGCTCTTTGAATACCGACACCGGAAACTCCTGCGTTTCATCCCACTCCATCATATAGGGCCGGATGTATTTGTTACCAAAATCCCGAATAGTTTCGGCAATCAGCTTTTGATTTTCGTTTAGTCCAAAATCCATACATTTAAAAAATTATTTACTTAAACAATACGTAAAACCAGCAGTTTTGATTTGTGTAGGATATAAAAAAAATTTATTTTCATAAAATAAAATAGCCTATTTTCGCTTATAATATAGACTTAACCCAAAGACATCCATAGATATGAAAGTTGCTGTAGTTGGAACCGGATATGTAGGCCTTGTAACTGGCACCTGTTTCGCGGAAACAGGTAATTCTGTTACCTGCATAGACATCAATGAGAAAAAGATAAACATGATGAGACAAGGCCAGATGCCCATATATGAGCCCGGACTTGATCTTTTGTTTAACAGAAATATTCAGGAAGGACGACTTAATTTTACATCTAATCTTAAGGAAGGTATTGAAGGAGCCAAAGTTATCTTCCTGGCTCTACCAACTCCTCCCGGTGAGGATGGCTCCGCGGATCTTAGCTATATTTTGCAGGTTGCGAATGATCTCGGTCCGATATTAAAAGAATATACAGTAATTGTCGATAAAAGCACTGTACCGGTTGGCACAGCAGACAAAGTAAAAGCTGCGCTAAGTCAGTATGCCAGTGCGGAGTTTGATGTTGTATCCAATCCTGAGTTTCTCAGAGAAGGAGTTGCCGTAGACGATTTCATGAAGCCGGAAAGGGTTGTTATCGGAACTTCTTCCGATAAGGCAAAAAAAGTAATGGATATGCTATATGCTCCGTTTGTACGTCAGGGAAATCCTATTATATACATGGATGAGCGTTCGGCTGAGCTGACCAAGTACGCCGCAAATGCTTTTCTGGCTATGAAAATTACATTTATGAATGAGATGGCCAACCTGGCAGAAAAATTAAATGCCAACATTGACCATGTGCGTATAGGTATCGGTACAGACAGCCGTATCGGTAAAAGATTCTTATTTCCTGGTATTGGTTACGGTGGAAGCTGTTTCCCTAAAGACGTACAGGCACTTTCCATCATGGCAAAACAGAGTGAGTACAACTTTCAGATTCTGAATGCCGTCATGGAAGTGAATGAAAGGCAAAAAACCATACTGATGCCCAAAGTCAGAGCCTATTTCAACAACAATCTGAACGGAAAGAAAATTGCTCTGTGGGGGCTTGCCTTCAAGCCGAATACGGATGATATCCGTGAAGCTCCTGCTCTTTATATGATTGACTCTCTTCTGAAAGAAGGTGCCAAAGTCTCTGCCTACGATCCGGAAGCTATGGATAATGTAAAAGAGCTTCTCGGCAAACAAATTGACTATTCGGACGATGCCTACTCAGTGCTCGAAGGCGCTGACGCACTGATTATCGTTACAGAATGGCCGGAGTTCAGAAATCCTGACTTTGACAGAATATCCAGAATAATGAATACTAAAGTAGTTTTCGACGGAAGAAATCTGTTTGATCCGCGTCATATGATCGAAATGGGTTATCATTACGAATCCATTGGAAGAACCGGAAGCAAGGTACTGGTAGGCAGCTGCTGATTTTTATTATACTATGGCTACGAAAAAGAAAAAAGTTTTAATTACAGGCGGAGCCGGTTTTCTGGGTTCCCATCTGTGTGACCGGTTCATTCAAGAAGATTGCCATGTCATTGCCATGGATAATCTTATTACCGGCTCACTTGACAATATCGAACATTTATTCAGGCTGCCAAACTTTGAGTTTCATCATCATGATGTGAGTAAGTTTGTCCATGTCCCGGGTGATCTCGACTATATTCTTCATTTTGCGTCTCCGGCAAGTCCGATTGATTATCTCAAGATACCAATACAGACATTAAAAGTCGGTTCTCTTGGTACACATAATCTTCTGGGACTTGCCAGGGCAAAAAAAGCACGAATTCTTGTTGCAAGTACTTCCGAGATTTACGGAGATCCGACTGTCCACCCGCAAAACGAAGACTATTGGGGCAATGTAAACCCGATCGGACCAAGAGGGGTATATGACGAAGCTAAAAGATTTCAGGAAGCTATTACCATGGCTTATAACCGCTTTCATGGTGTAGAGACCCGCATCGTTCGTATCTTCAATACGTACGGCCCAAGAATGCGCCTGAATGACGGAAGAGCCCTTCCCGCGTTTATCGGTCAGGCTTTGAGAGGTGATGATCTGACTGTTTTCGGGGATGGCTCCCAGACCCGCTCATTCTGCTATGTTGATGATCTGATCGAAGGCATTTACCGCTTATTGATGAGCGATTATGATCTTCCTGTCAATATAGGTAACCCGGTAGAAATCACCATTAAGGAATTTGCTGAGGAAATCCTCAAGCTGACCAACTCCGATCAGAAAATCGCGTACAAACCTTTACCGCAGGATGATCCCAAACAAAGACGTCCTGATATATCCAAAGCGAAAGAAGTTCTGGGATGGGAACCTAAAGTTTCCCGTGCCGAAGGATTAAAAATCACTCTGGAATATTTCAAAGGACTACCTGTTAAAGAAACAAGACCAAAAGAGTTTTATTGATCTGATTCTGGAAAATACGACTACATATTTTATACATCCTTCATCCTTCGCAGATGAAGGATGCATCATTGGTGCCGGATCTAAAATCTGGCACTTTTGTCATATTATGGCGGGAGCCCGTATCGGGGCCAATTGCAATATCGGGCAGAATGTTTTTATTGCAGCCGATGTAACTGTCGGCAACAATGTAAAGATTCAGAACAACGTATCTCTCTACTCCGGGGTTATATGCGAGGATGATGTTTTTCTTGGCCCCTCGGTAGTTTTCACAAACATCAAAAATCCCAGAAGTGCCATCGTCCGGAAAGACCAGTATTTAAAAACTATCATAGGCAGGGGGTGCTCAATCGGAGCAAACGCAACCATACTATGCGGAATTAAACTTGGTCACTATGCCCTGATCGGTGCCGGAGCAGTTGTAACCAGAGATGTTCCACCCTATGCCCTGATGACCGGAAATCCTGCAAGCCAATCCGGCTGGGTCAGTGAATATGGCCACCGGTTAAACTTTAATAAGGAAGACATCGGAATATGCCCGGAAACCGGGCAACGTTATTTGCTTATAAACAACAAGGTTGAGAAAATCTCCTCATAAATAGATTCAATGGTTCAGGAAATAATTGAGAAGAAAAAATTAGTTGCCGTAATTGGCATGGGCTATGTAGGTTTACCCATAGCGCTTGAGTTTGCAAAAAAAACGCGGGTAATCGGATTTGATATCAACGAATCAAAAATTTCCAGTCTCAAAAACCAAACGGATCCGTCAGGAGAAATATCCCGGACAGAATTCTCCAACCGGGATATACTGTTCAGCTCATCGCCGGAAGACCTGCAGAAAGCACATTTCTACATTGTAGCTGTACCTACCCCTATAGATGCCTATAATATGCCCGATCTGAAAGCACTGAAAGCTGCTTCTCAAATGCTTGGAAAAATTCTCAAAGAAGGAGATTATGTGGTATATGAAAGCACTGTCTATCCTGGTTGTACGGAAGATGAGTGCATTCCTCTTCTTGAAAAGGGATCTTCTTTGACAGCGGGCAAACAATTTAAGTTTGGGTATTCGCCGGAACGAATAAATCCGGGAGACAAGGAACATACGCTCTCCAGAATAGTTAAAGTAGTATCCGCCTGTGACCAGGAGAGTCTTGATGTAATCGCAGATACATACGCACTGGTTGTTGAGGCCGGCATTTATAAAGCCCCCAGTATTAAGGTGGCAGAAGCGGCAAAGGTTATAGAAAATACCCAAAGAGACCTCAACATCGCATTAATGAATGAGCTGTCAATGATATTTGACCGAATGGACATTAATACTTATGACGTACTTGAAGCAGCCGGAACGAAATGGAATTTCCTGAAATTTTCTCCGGGACTAGTAGGAGGACATTGTATCGGAGTAGACCCGTATTATCTTACTTATAAATCTCAGGGACTGGGCTACCACCCAAGAGTCATTCTCAGTGGAAGAACCATCAACGATGGCATGGGTGCTTATGTTGGAAAAAAGACGGTTCAGCTTCTCATAAAATCAGGATTTAATATCCCTCAATCCCGGGCGCTGGTACTCGGAGCCACTTTTAAGGAAAACGTAAAAGATATCAGAAATTCCAAGGTTGCTGACCTGATTCATGAAATTATTTCCTTTGGTGTTCAGGTGGACATTGTAGATCCATTGGCTGACCCTGATGATTTCAGGGATGAATATCATCTGGAGCTTCTAAAAAAGCCGGAGGGGAAATATCAGGCAGTCATTCTCGCTGTACCGCACGAGCAGTTCAAATCTTTAGATATCAATTATTTTACAAAACATACTGTCGATAAAAGTATTTTTATTGATATAAAGGGTATTTTTAAGAATTTATTCGAATCGAATAAACATTTTCATTATTGGAGTTTGTAAGATTATGAACAAAATACTTGTAACCGGCGGCGCCGGCTATATTGGCTCTCATACAGTTGTCGAACTGATCAATGCAGGTTTTAAACCTGTTATTGTTGATAATTTTTCCAATTCACACACTTCCGTTTTACAAGCTTTAGAAAGCATTACAAAAGCACAGATTCCCTGCTACTCAATAGACTGTACTGATTATCACTCACTGAAGGAGGTCTTTGAGAAAGAAAAAAACATTGAAGGAGTGATCCACTTTGCAGCCTTCAAAGCTGTCGGAGAATCTGTACGTTTTCCGCTAAAGTATTATCATAATAATATTGGCAGTTTAGTTTCCCTGCTCAGAGTTATGGAAGAATTCAACATCAATCCGTTTGTTTTTTCTTCTTCCTGCACAGTCTACGGAGAACCGGAAACACTTCCGGTCACTGAGGCTATTCCAAGATCAAAAGTTGAATCACCGTATGGTAATACCAAGAAGATCAGTGAAGAGATTATTGAAGACTATGCCCGGCAATCAGATATCCAGGCTGTCATTCTAAGATATTTTAATCCCATTGGCGCCCATCCAAGTTCGGCTATCGGAGAATTACCCATCGGGGTACCCAGCAATCTTGTGCCGTTTATAACTCAGACTGCGGCTGGTATACGTGAGAAGCTAACTATTTTCGGAGGCGATTATGATACACCGGACGGCACCTGCATCAGGGACTACATCCACGTAGTTGATCTGGCCAAAGCTCATGTCAGGGCGCTTGAATACATAAAAAAATCAACAAATACCGGCTTTAGTGAATTATTCAATGTAGGAACGGGCAATGGCAATTCTGTAATGGAACTGGTAAAAACTTTTCTCGAAGTTACAGGAGAACCCTTAAACTACGAAATTGGTCCGCGAAGACCTGGTGATGTCGAAAAAATCTGGTCAGAAGTCCGAAAATCCCGTGAAATATTAGACTGGGCAGCCCAATATTCTTTAAAAGAGGCCCTACTTCATGCCTGGAACTGGCAAAAAACACTAAAATAAGATTTTATGAAAAAGAAGATATTAATAACTGGCGGAGCAGGCTTTATCGGTTCTCACGTCATAAGACTGTTTGTTAATAAATATCCCGAATATCATATCTTCAACCTTGACAAACTAACCTATGCCGGCAATCTTGAAAATCTGCAAGACATAGAAAACAAAGAAAACTACACGTTTCTAAGAGGAGATATTGCAGAGGCTGATTATATCTTCTCTATTTTTAATGAATACAAATTTGACAGCGTTATTCATCTTGCTGCAGAATCGCATGTAGATCGTTCGATAAAGAATCCGATGGAATTCATCAGAACCAATGTCATAGGCACAGTAACCCTGATGAATGCGGCAAAGGAGCTCTGGAAAGAAAACCTCGGAAACCACCTTTTTTATCACGTTTCTACCGATGAAGTGTACGGATCACTCGAAGCCGAAGGATATTTTACAGAAACAACTCCTTACGATCCGCAGTCTCCGTATTCTGCTTCAAAAGCCGCATCTGACCAGTTTGTCCGGGCATATCACAATACCTACGGACTGCCGGTAATTATCTCCAATTGTTCCAATAACTACGGGCAAAATCAGTTTCCGGAAAAACTAATACCATTATTTATCAACAATATCAAGCACAAAAAGCCATTACCCGTATATGGTAAAGGAGAGAATATCCGGGACTGGCTATATGTTGTTGACCATGCCAGAGCTATTGATGTGGTTTTTCATAAAGGCAAGACAGGAGAAACCTATAACATTGGCGGACATAATGAATGGAAAAACATTGATCTTATTCAATTATTATGTTCTATCATGGACAAAAAGCTTGGGCGCAAGGAAGGAGAGTCCGCAGAGTTGATCACTTATGTTACAGACCGGGCCGGTCATGATTTTCGCTATGCCATCGATGCCGGTAAGATAAAAAAAGAACTGGGCTGGGAGCCTTCTCTCCAGTTTCGCGAAGGCTTGGAAATAACTGTAGACTGGTATCTGAGCAATGAAAAATGGCTCGACAATGTCACTTCCGGTAATTATCAGAATTACTACCGTGAGCAATATGAAATTTCTAAATAATAGCTAATAATTTAATTTAAATGATTACTCCGTATCACTATGGTGATCTTTCAGACTATTCGTTTTTAGTAACAGGCGGAGCCGGTTTTATAGGTTCAAATCTGGTTGAGTATCTTCTGACCCATAATGCGAAAAAGGTACTTGTCCTTGATAACCTTGAAACCGGCTCCCTTGCCAATATACAACCGTTTTTTAATCATCCGTCATTTACGTTTATTGAAGGGGATATTGTTGACCCTGATACCTGCGTAAAAGCCAGCCGCCATGCAGACATTATCCTGCACCAGGCAGCGCTGGGCTCTGTGCCGCGAAGTATCAAGGACCCGGCAGCAACAAACAAAACCAATATCGATGGCTTTCTGAATATGCTTATAGCTGCCAGACAAAACAATGTTCAGCGTTTTGTATATGCTGCCTCTTCCTCTACTTACGGGGACAGTACAATTCTGCCTAAAAAAGAAGACGTAATCGGCAAACCATTATCTCCTTATGCTGTTACCAAGTATGTAAACGAACTATATGCAGATGTTTTCTCCCGTACTTACGGTATCGAAACGGTTGGTTTGCGCTACTTTAATGTTTTTGGTCCGAAACAAAGTCCCGAGGGGGCATACGCTGCAGTAATCCCTCGTTTTATTATGGCTTTTTTAAAGGGAGAAGCATCCGTAATAGAAGGTGACGGTAACCAGACACGGGATTTTACCTATATCGAAAACGTTATCCAGGCAAACATCAAAGCTGCCACTATTAACCGAAAAGAAGCAGTCAATCAGATATATAATGTTGCCGTTGGAGAAAGCACTTCGATTATGGCACTCTTCCAGCTTCTGAAAGAGCTCAGCGGTTCAGACCTTTCACCTCGCTTTATTGAAAGCAGAGTTGGTGATGTCAGAGACAGCCTGGCTGATATAGCAAAAGCCTCGAACCTTATCGGATATAATCCGGATGTACGCTTTGCTGATGGTCTCAGAAGAACATATAACTGGTTTAAAACGAAATACAATCTAACTGAATCAGAATAAAAAATGAAAGGAATTATCTTAGCCGGTGGGTCTGGCACCCGACTACATCCATTGACACTTGCAGTTAGTAAGCAGCTAATGCCGGTGTATGATAAACCCATGATTTATTATCCTCTTTCATGTCTGATGCTGGCCGGTGTCAGGGAAGTTCTTATCATTTCTACTCCCCACGATCTGCCCAACTTCCGCAAACTTCTCGGTGACGGGAAGAAACTGGGAATGTCTTTTTCATATGCCGAGCAACCTGAACCCAACGGACTTGCACAGGCCTTTGTAATCGGAGAAAACTTTATTGGCAGCGATAAAGTTGCCCTGATTCTCGGTGACAATATTTTTTATGGATCCGGACTTAGTGAAACACTTTGCAAAAATAATGACCCGGATGGCGGAGTTATTTTTGCCTATCATGTTCAGGATCCGGAAAGATACGGAGTAGTCGAGTTTGACAAAGACAAAAAAGTAATTTCTATTGAAGAAAAGCCCAAGCGTCCTAAATCCAATTATGCTGTTCCGGGGTTTTATTTTTATGACAATCAAGTCATAGATATCGCTAAAAATTTAAAGCCCAGTGCTCGTGGTGAGTATGAAATAACCGATGTAAACAAGGCATATCTGGAAATGGGCAAGCTCCGCACCAGTATTTTAAGCCGTGGCACTGCCTGGCTCGATACCGGAACATTTGCTTCGCTGATGCAAGCCGGTCAGTTTGTACAGGTTATAGAAGAAAGACAAGGCCTGAAAGTAGGCTGTATTGAAGAAGTAGCCTATGCAATGAAATTTATCGATGCATCCCAGCTTGAAGAGCTTGCCACTCCTTTAATGAAGAGCGGATATGGCCAGTATCTGATGAGACTTATCAAAAAATAAAAGGGACCGGATGTCAAAACAGCAACCCGGATCATAGCAGGATACCAGCCAGCAAACCTGCTATTATAAGATAGGGAGCTGGTATTTTTGTATAAACCAGAAGGAGAAAAGTAATCAGACAGATTGAGAAATTAACAATTGCAATCTCTATTCCCTGACTAAGAAACGGCTGCATCAACTGCATGGCTGTTGCCAGGATAATTCCTCCGCTTGCGGCATTTACTCCTTCTAAAGAAGCTTTAACGGGGCGATACTTTTTTAACTTATCCCAGAAACGTATAATAAAAAATATCATAAGGGTGCCAGGTAGAAAAATACCTGTAGTTGCCACAAATCCCCCGATGATTTGGCCACCTATTCCTAATTCCCTCAGCGAAAGACTGCCTACAAAAGCACTAAAAGCAAAAGATGGCCCCGGAAGAGCTTGCAGCAAGGCATAGCCGGCAGTAAACTCCTCTTTAGACAAATATCCCTTGAAATCTACAAACTCCTTGTACAGCATTCCGCTCAGTGGTTGCCCACCCCCAAAAATATAGCTCCCGTTTCTGAAAAAATTCTCAAACAACCGGATCGGCTTATAATCCAGGATATGCCCCAGTAATGCAGCAGTTACAAATATTGACGCATACAAAATAAAGTTAGACCACTCGATCTTCCAGGGCAGTTTATCTTCTTTGGGATGTTTGTTAAACTTTAGTGCAGTCAGCGCTCCCGACACAATCAGAACCAGCGGAAATATGCCCGGATAATTAATGGAATAGCATAGCAGCGTAGAAATCGTAAATAAGATTACAGCCGTTTTTGTTGTCACGGCAGTCCTCACAATTTTGACAACAGCATACGCTACAAAGCTTACCGCCATAGGCTGAATGAATCTCGCAACTTCCAGTGAGCCTCTCAAATATTCGACCAATAAAGCCGCAGTAATCATAATCAGCGTTGCCGGCAGCATCCAGACCAGCAACGTCAGAAAAGCAAGCAGAGCCCCGCCTATTTTATACCCGACCGCAATCAGCGTCTGCGTACTTGCAGGTCCCGGCAAGATATTACAGAATGAATTTAATTCAATCAGATCAGCTTCGGAAATATAAGCTCTCTTTTCAACCAATACTTTATGAAAAAGCCCCAGATGCGCCAACGGCCCTCCAAAAGAAGTAAGGGACAACTGCCATACATCTCTTAGAAATATGATATAACGTACTTTTCTCAAGATGAAAGGGAGAACCTGTTTTGCCTGTTCAATTCAGTAAATTTAGAAAAATTTCAAACACTATTACATTGCCCGTGTTAAATATGTCACCGTACATATGACCAACAAAATGAAACACCTATTTATCTATCTGATTGGTATAAGCAGCATACTATATGCCTGTGATTCTCAAAAGAAAAAAACGGACACAGAGTCTGCCAGTCATCAGGATGCCGGGAAATTGATTCCTGACTCATCAAATGTTCTTGAAAAAAACGGTCTAAAGCTGTCACCCGTAACTTCTTTGCCGGAGTTTCCGGATGCCAGACTTACACAAAGTTCGCCGGAGCCTGAACAAAAGCTTAAACCAGGCAAAACTCACTTCACCTATGAAGTCTCCAACTTTGAGTTGGGCAGACAAACCGATGCCGGAGCATGCGGCAACTGTTCCAATTCCGAAGAAGGTCAGCATATTCATTTTATCCTTAATAATGAGCCATATGTAGCGCTATATACCCCGGAACACACTCAGGAGCTAAAAGAGGGGACTTATATCGAGCTGTCATTTCTTTCCCGTTCCTATCATATAAGCATCAAACAGCCTGATGCGTACGTGCTTCGGAAAATAACTATCGGCAAGCCCAATGATCTGGATAAAATTGACATAAATGCCCCGCATATGTTCTATAGCCGACCCAAGGGAGAGTACACCGGTTCCGGAGCTGACAAAATTGTTCTTGATTTCTATCTTGTCAATTCAGAGCTCTCATCTGACGGAAATAAAGTAATAGCAACAATAGATGGCACTGAGTTTATTATTAACAAATGGGCCGCATATCTGATCGAAGGATTGGACGATGGAGAGCACAGTATCAAGCTTGAATTTGTTGATAAAGACAATAACCGAATTGAAAGTCCTTTTAACCCGGTTACACGAACAATTCAAGTTGCCCGAAAAGCAAAATCATAGCTATGATATATACTGCGGGGTGTTTTACCCGGAATCACCCCGCAAAAAGCTCATCCAATACCTTCAAAGATCGCAACTCTCCGAAACTTCCGATATTTCTGCTATAAAAGTTGAGAATATATTCCAATGCTCTTTTTCTCTGGGTGTTGGAGTTAAATACAGATATATGAGGTTCTGCCTGAATCAGGCGATCAATAAGCCTGAAATAATCATTCGATTCGTGGACAATATCAGAAGCGCTTTCCGGACCAAATCCAAGATGAAAGGACAAATGAATAAGGAACCAGATATGAAAATCAGGCTGGTAATCTTCCCGGTCCAGGTATATAATTCCGCTAAAAACATAAGAAAACAATGAATGATCAGCAGTCTCTTCCTTTAATACCTTCGTCAGTACTTCACTTATAAAAAGAGCCATACAGGATTTTCTTATATCAAAAGGGACAGACTGAAAGGGTATCGAGCATTTAACTTCCTGGATACGGCGTATAGTCTTCTCTTCTTTGAAGAAAAAAACCAGATCAAGGAAGGTCAACGGTTGAAACAATGCGACAGAAGTCAGACTTTTCCTGCTTCTTATCCCATTAATCAACATGGATTGTATTCCATAATTCTCTGTATAAATCCTGGCAATTATGGATGTCTCCTTGAATTTTATAAAGTTCAGAACTATACCTCTGGATTTTACCAGCATAGATGATTAGTCAATCAGTACAATTTTAGCAATATTTCCCTTGTCTCCGTGTACAGTCGCGGAAAATACAAGATAAACGCCACTTTGCGCCCTTTTTCCGTTATACTTATTTCCATCCCATACTGCTGTCCCTCCCGTAGCCACAGTTTCATATACCATATTGCCGTAAATATCCGTAATCTTAACAGAAGCATTTCTCGCCAGTCCGGATATTCCGATTAATCCATCATATCCGGACCGGACCGGATTAGGGAAAACCAATGCCTTGTTTTCTCCCTGTTCAGTTGCTTCCGTAGCACTGCTTCTATAGGAATATACTCCGTAGTTAGTCACCATAAAAACGTCTCCGGTCATTCCGCTTACTTCTACATCCTTTATATCACTATCGGCCAAAGGACTGTTTCCCGCAGAGAAATATTCCAGTGCTTCTGACGCATCTTCATTAAAGAGCCATATCCCGTCATTGGTGGCAACCCATTTTCTGTTTGCGCCATCCACATCAATGTCATTCACAACTTTATCCATCAACAGAGGCAATCCATCATAGTATGGAACTGTTGCGTCTTCCGTAAAGACATCATTCTCTGCACGAAAAATAGCAATCCCTCTGTCTGTGCCAATCCAGACATTTCCATTAAGATCTACTTCGATTGAGCGAACAGTGGAATTAGGCAAATTGCCGGCTCCCTGATTGGCGCCAAGGTTTCGCCATGCTCTGCCCTGCTTTTCCGGATTATATACATACACTCCCGGACGCCCCCGAAGGGTAAACCAAAGATTATTCTTATGATCAATACGAAGATTGTACAAATAAACAGAACTGTTCAACCCGAAGTTAATGCTATAGGATGCCCATGATCCGTCTGGAGTCAGCTTATGAAAAAGTGGCGTAGCCTCATTCGCAATAACATTAGCAATCCATATATTACCTGCAGGATCCGCTTCTGTTTCCGTAATACGAACATATCCCTGGCCAGGTACAGTGTTGAAAAGCGGGCTGTTCAGATCATCATATATTTGTACAACTTTTTGATCTTTAAACTCCACTACGCCCTTCCCATATGAAGCAATATAAAAGCTATTGGTTACATGCGAGTATGCGATATCCACAAGATCATATATTCCTTCTGTAAAACTTCCTCTATAATGAGAAATATTTTTCCATCTATGTTCTGAAAACATATCAAAACCATTATAGCGGTACTGATTAGTTGTATTTGAATTATATCCACCAAAAAGAGCAAAAATTGTCTTATTGGCATTAATAAGACGAAAAGGACTAGAAGCACTTATTGATGATAAGTCAATGAGATAATAATGAAGTCTATCTTCAAAACGGAGGAATCCTGCTCCTGAAGCTAACCATAAACCACTCTTCCCTTCTACAATATCATTGATCATCCCTGGAACAGGAATGGTATCAACACGCGCCCCGTCATAATCAAAAAAGCACTCATTCGAACCTACAAGAATTCTTTCATTCACAAGATTCATTCTGTTAACTTTTCTGCTTAAAGCGACCTCTTCCTGCCAATAGCCTTCTGCCAACTTATAAATACTTCCGGTTATTGTCGGATTTGATAATTGATCCGATTCATTATTGCAAAGGGCGTATATAGTATTATTCAACGCAAGTATACCAATGAAGCCAGTGGCATAAGGTATACCGTCTGACGATTTATAGAGATACCACGAGTTGTAGTCAAGTAAATTTGAGCTGATATCAGCCACAAGGATGCCTATGCCTGTAGCAATATATAATGAATCGTTGTATATACAGGAAGCGTTGACCTGAAGTTGTCCCGCTGTCGGGCTTATATTAATTGCAGCTTCTCTGATTTCATTCTTTTTAAGATCGAGCAGGACAAGACCAAAATCTGAAGATATATATGCAATTGATTCTTTTAAAGTTATATGATTTAGCTTTTTAGAACCAAGGACTGCATTGGAACGCTTGATATCGCTCACATTGACGAGACTATTCTTTTTTATCAAATCAATGTTACCGTTAGAGTACCCTATTACCGTAACCTCCTCTGAAAAGCTGTGAGCAATACAACTGACTCCGACATCACTCAGTCCTTCATTTTTGGATAATGCTCTTGTCTCATTATCCTGCAGCGAAAATCTGAGTAAGGTTTCATTTGACCCTCCATATATATAGTTTCCGGTATTACAAACAGCTACAAAACCTGATGAGGCAGGATGTTGCCGCCAGTTCCCGATTGACACCCCTTGTCCGTACAGGGTTTGCCCCAGTAAGAGTAAAAAAAAATGAACTAAAAAACGCATAGATAGAGCAAATATAATTAGAAATATTGCAGTTCTGAGTTGATTTTATATATTTAACTCCTACATAAACGTTGTTGGATTATGAATTCTTTCGTTGATATAAGGAAAATATCTTCCTATAGTCTCGCTCTGTCTGAAAAACTTATAAATGAACTCTTTACTGTAAAGAACGCAATAAGCGGAGCAGAAATTAAACAGTTTACCCCCGTTCAGCAGATCAATCTCTTCATATTCAAAAATCTGTTTGAAAAATGGCAGGAAGAAGCGGGCAAGCTAAAAAGTCCTTATTTCGATTATGACCATGCTGAGGTACAAAGCGCCCTTCAGGCCTTTCTCAATACACTATCCAATCATATAGCCGTTTCAAAAGAGTTTTTCAAGCCATTACTTACCAAAGCGATTGAAGATACTCTTTATCTGGCAATGGCTCCGACTGAGTTTTTCAGACAGGATGTTATGTATCGCAAAGAAACATTCCTTGCAAACTTTGAAAAAAACAAGAAATTCATCCGGATCAATACAGCCTATCTTGTATCAATAGAAAAATATATATCCGAATTTCCCGAGCCTTCATGGCAGGAACTTGCCGATTATGTATCAACCCTTGGTTTTTCTCCTGAAGAAACAGATGTTTTATCCAGACTGAATGAATTATTGAAAATTGAACTCGATGATATTCTTCTACACCCCAGCATTGAGAGTGCCCAGAAGCCCGATGAGACATCTGCAGCCAATTCAGCCATTCCTCTGACAGAAGAAACTCCAGTTCAACAACATAAAGAAAATCAAATCTCTGAACCGGTCAATAATCATATCTCCTCACTCAATGAACGGTTTGTAAGGGAGGAAACAACCCTAAACGATCATCTTAAAACCGCTGAAGATGTCGTTTATAGTCCGTTGATGAAGATAGACGATCTTCGAAGTGCAATAGGCCTTGGTGAAAAATTTGTTTATATCAAGGAGTTATTTAACGATGATGTATCTGCCTACGCTGTGGTTTTATCGGAAATTGAGAAGAAGGATAATCTGGAGAGCGCTATGGCCTTTCTTCATGAGCAATGCTGGACCAAATACAGCTGGAATATAAGCAACATACACCTTCAGGAGTTTATATCCCTGGTAGAAAGGCGCTTTGGCAGCTATAATCACCGGACAAACAGATCAGAAATCTGATTTTCAGGCTTTTTCTCATCCGACCAGGCTCTATTCCGAAGATAAATGAATCATTTTCTTCAAAACTTGCGGAAAATATAACCCGGTAAGTTTTATATTTTGTATTAATGCCATAACTGCTGCTTTCTATGAGCATCCAGCTTAAGAAATACAAACAGGAGGATAGTAAAACCTAACAATGAAGATCCTCCGTAACTGATAAACGGTAAAGGAATTCCGATAATCGGGAATACACCGATGGTCATGCCTATGTTTACCATGAAATGGAAGAAGAAAATCGAAGCCACCGAATATCCATAAATTCTTGAAAACCTATCCTTCTGCCTTTCCGCCAGATTAACAAGACGGCAGATAAAGATCACATAAAAGAGAATAAAAACCGAGCTTCCTATCCAGCCATATTCTTCGCCAATAGTACAAAAAATAAAATCCGTACTTTGTTCAGGCACAAAATCAAACTTTGTCTGAGTTCCTTTCAGAAAACCTTTTCCGGTTAATTCTCCGGACCCGATTGCTACTTTGGATTGATACAGGTTCCAGCCGATTCCTTTTATATCGCTTTCCGGATCAATCAGCGCCTTGATCCTGTTTTGCTGATGCGGTTGCAGCACATCGTTGACAAAGAAGTTTACGCTAAATATGACTCCGACACAAAGCGCATAGACTCCGGCAACAATAAAAGCCTTCTGATAAACTGGCCGCTTTCGGGCATTTTTCTTTCTTAGCTCCAGTAAAATGACACCAAGAATAAAAAAAGCAAATATTCCAAGAGCTCCCATCAGATAATATTTATCAAACATCAACGTCATGACAAATAAGGCTATGGAGAGAATACCAAATACTAATATATATGGAGACAAGCCTTCCCTGTATAAAACAATAACAAAAGCTGCCAGAACCAGCATGGTTCCGGTTTCATTCTGGGCAATGATTATTATTGCAGGAAGTCCTATTATAGCTCCTATCACCAGCCTTGTTTTTATCTGATTAAATTTCACATTTATATCCCCGAGATAACGGGCCAGGACCAGTGCTGTAGCAAACTTTGCAAATTCGGCCGGTTGTAAGCGGATGGGGCCAAGAACAAGCCAGGAGCGGGACCCTTTAATATCCGGAGCCAGAACAAAAGTTGCCAGGAGCAAAAAAATGACTATACCATATAGTACAAAAGCAAATGAATTATAGAACTTATAATCTACCACCATGATCATTAAAATAGTGATGGAAGAAAGTCCGATCCACATAAGCTGCTGCCCGGCTCTGGATGAGCCGGAAAAAGGACTGATATAAGCTTCCGGATCATATACCGCAGCATAAATATTCAGCCAGCCAAAGAATACAAATATTGTATAAAAACCAACGGTCAGCCAGTCTATACTTTTAATTAAATTTCCTTCACTTCTCACAGTAAATCTTCTTTTCTGTTTGAAACAATAGCTGTATTTCCTGGATAAGCCGGAGAGCCTGCTTTCTGATCCTGTTCAGAAAGCTCTTTAACAGCTGTTCGTAACGGCGGTTTGCTCTCCTCTTCCTTCCCATAAAAACGCTTATCCAATATGTATTTTTCCAGATGTGGTCTTGTAATTGTATCTGTCAGATATTTTTCAATCATCAAGCTCGCAATAGGAGCAGCCCATGTTCCCCCGAATCCCGCATTTTCGACAAAAACAGCAATCGCAATTTTCGGATTATCCTTAGGAGCAAACGCTATAAAAACAGAGTGATCTTCTCCATGCGGATTTTGTGCTGTTCCTGTCTTTCCGCAAATTTGTATGTGCTTGATTCTGGCTCTTGCAGCAGTTCCGGCATTAACTACATCTTCCATACCATCGACAATCGGCTGATAAAATTGCTGATCTATACCAACATCATGGCGTACTTTATACTGAGACAACGGACCGTTATCCCCAATAGATTTTATCAGATGAGGCGTATAATAATGCCCTCTGTTTGCTATAATAGCTGCAAGATTTGCCATTTGGATGGGTATTGTTCCGATTTCTCCCTGGCCAATACTTAGTGAATAAATTGTCGAAAATTTCCAGCGTAAATCTCCATATACCCGATCATAGTATCTGTTACTTGGTATAATTCCTGATTTTTCGTTAGGCAGATCAATTCCGAGCCGTTCTCCAAAACCAAACTTTTTAATTTTGTCATACCACATATCATAGCCAATCTCAGCATCTTTAAATTTGTTCGGATCCTTTCCTCTTTCAATCAGATTTTTAAATACCATATAATAGTACGGATTACAAGAGTGCTGCACAGAACCTCTTACATCAAGCGGCGATGGATGCGGGTGACAATTGACCAGTGACCGGTTGCACGGAAATCTCGTATGAGGATTAATAACTCCCTGATCCATACCAATTAATGCTTGAGCAATCTTAAAGATAGAACCCGGAGGATACATAGCCATTAAAGGACGGTTGAATAAAGGTACAAGAGAATCTTTCTGAAGCTGCAGAAAGTTCTTGCCAAATTCTCTGCCTGTCAATATATTAGGATCATATGAAGGTGCGGAAATAAAACTCAGGATCTCTCCTGTAGCAGGCTCAATTGCCACAACTGAACCAACCTTGTATGCCATTAACTTTTCACCATATTCCTGAAGAGCTATATCTATTGAAGATATCAGATTTGTTCCCGGAATAGAGAGTGTATCGTGCTCACCTTCGTTGAATGGTCCTTTTTCGACCCCACGCACATTCACCATTACATACCGCGCTCCCCGCTTGCCTCTCAGATAAGTTTCATACGAAGCCTCCAAACCGTTAATACCTATATAATCACCCTGTTGATAGTACGGCTCCTGTTGATTTTCCAGCTGCCTTTTACTAATCTCTCCGATGTAACCCAGCGCATTGGCAAGGCTTTTATGTGAATAAGACCTTACAGTTCTTTTCTGCGGATAGAAACCTTTATAGTCTACCAGAAAATCCTGAACTCTGGCAAAGTCTTTCATCGAAAGCTGCTTTAGAAAGGCAGAGGGCTTGTCGCGTGAGAATTTTTTGGCTTCCATTACTTTCATCTCAAACTCTTCATGAGTAATCCCGAAGCGACTACAAAACATGGCTGTATCCCCGACCCTGAGCTCTCTCGGAACAACCATTAGGTCAAAAACAGGTGTATTATATACCAGCAGCTTACCATTCCTGTCAGAAATAAGTCCACGGTACGGATAGTCAATAATGCGCCTCTTAACATTATCCTGGGAAGCAAACTTATAGGAAGTATCCAGGATCTGGAGCGAAAACAACTTCAATATATACACCAAACCCACCAGAATGAATGCAAACTGGATGATATTTTTACGGTTACCAAGCATTAATTCTTTCTGGGAGACTGAATAAGGTATTGAACAAGAATTATCATAACTAACGAGAACACTGAACTTGCTAGTATCTTTTCAATAGTCAAAAAAAGTGAGTTATACCCCAGAGACCATATAAAGAACAGTGCTGTATGGTGCACCACAATCACAACAGCAGCATATGATAAGAACCACTGTACTCCAAGAGAGCCAATAGAAATGATAACACCCTCATCATATCCGCCGCGGGGAGTAAGCAGATTAATAATATATGGTCGCAGGTAGGCAACCAAAACCGTTGCAAACGCATGAATTCCGGGAGAGTTATAAAACACATCCACAAATAATCCGGTCCCGAAACCAATTAAAATCAGCAAAACATGAGGCGTCTGGTAGGGAAGCATCATTATGAATGTAATGTATATAAAACATAACGCCCGGCCATCAAATAAGGCCATATGCAGAAAAAGCAGCACCTGTAATGCTACAAACAATATGAAGTAAAGACTATATGTAATTATCTGGCCTGCTCTGGTCATATTATTTACTTTATGACATTTTCAAGCGAATCCCGTTCTGCCCGAAGATTATTTTTTATTATATAAACATAGGACAACGCTGTAAAATCAGTTGAGAAGTTCAACTGAATATCATAGTCCGAGCTACCCTCTCCAAGCGTAAATTCTCCTATTGTTCCGATCATCACCCCCTCAGGGAATACCGCATTATATTCGCTTGTAACGACAGAATCTCCCTGAGCAATCTTGTGATGCCTGACCACATGCAATACTTTTCCTTCTCTCGGGTCCAGGCCATCCCACACAACAGTTGCATCGATATTACCATTTTTGATACGGGAAGCTACATTCATACCACTGTGCAGCATTGACACAACCGTACAGAAATGCTTCGATACAGTTTTTACTCTGCCCACCAGACCATCTGGTCCAACCACGCCCATATCCGGCATCACACCATCCAGGGTACCTTTATTCAGAGTCAGAAAGTTTTCGGGAAGACGCGTAGTATTTTTAACTACCCGGGCTGGCAGATATCCATACTGTATTGTGGAAGTTGTATCCGTCAATATATTTTCAGAGAGATTTTTATTCTGCCGGATATGATTAAGCTGGTTGAGCAAATCAGCATTCTGGGCAGCAAGCTCTTCGTTTACCTTATTCAGGCTAAAATAAGAAGAAACATTCTGCTCCAGAGAAAGTACGCCTGCTACGTAATAATTGGATGTATTAAAGAAAGCAGCTCCCTGATATGTATTGAAAGAGACAATCATCCATATACAGAGTACTTCTATCAGAAAGAATGACAGAAAAGCCCGGTACCTGTATATAAACTCAAATATTCTGTACATTTAATCAGGTCATCAGAACAGCCTTGTAATTCTTTATGTTTTTTATGGCCATCCCGGTACCTCTTACAACAGCCTTTAGCGGATCTTCCGCAACGTGAATGGGAAGCTTTGTTTTTAAAGCCAGACGCTTATCAAGGCCTCTGAGCAATGCACCGCCACCGGTAAGGTGAATACCATTATCATAAATATCGGCAGACAATTCAGGAGGCGCTATTTCCAGCGCTTTCAGAACAGCCTCTTCTATTTTCGAAACGGATTTATCAAGTGCAAATGCTATTTCAGAGTATGAAACTTTTATTACTTTGGGTATTCCCGTCATCAAGTCTCTTCCTCTGATTTCATAATCCTCCGGCGGACTATCAAGTTCAGTCAGCGCAGAGCCAACCTCCATCTTAACTCTTTCGGCAGAACGTTCTCCGATCAGCAGGTTGTGCTGTCTTCTCATATAGTCAAGGATGTCCTTGTTGAAAACATCACCGGCAACTCTGATAGACTGCTCACATACAATTCCGGACAGAGCAATCACTGCAATTTCTGTTGTACCACCGCCAATATCCACAATCATGGATCCGATTGGCTGTTCAATATCAATACCAAGGCCAATCGCAGCAGCGATTGGCTCATGGATCATATATACTTCTTTTGCTCCGGCATGTTCGGCCGAATCCCTTACAGCTCTTTTTTCCACTTCGGTAATACCGGAAGGAATACAGATTACCATACGGTGTGAGGTGGTTCCGAAAAGCTTCTTGCCATTATCTATCATCTTAATCATACCTCTGATCATGTGCTCGGCAGCATGGAAATCTGCAATAACACCGTCTTTGAGCGGCCTGATGGTTTTTATGTCTTCATGCGTCTTTTCATGCATCTGCATTGCTTCACGTCCGATTGCCAGCACCTTGCCATTAATCTTATTCAGAGCAATGATGGAAGGTTCGTCCACCACAATCTTATCTTTATAGATAATCAACGTATTAGCTGTACCCAGGTCAATTGCGATATCGCTGGTAAAAAAATCAAACATGCCCATTTTTTAACGAGGTATTTATTACTGATGATAATAATGATGAAAGTTACAAATAAGTTTCCAAAACCTAATTTTTTAACAATACTTTTAGTGCTTGAAGTGCCTGAAGCCGGTAAAGACCATTGACATTCCATGCGCATTGCAATAGTCGATGGATTCCTGATCCTTCACTGAGCCGCCCGGCTGAATTACACTTCGTATACCTGCCTGATACGCAATTTCTACACAATCAGGGAAAGGGAAGAAAGCATCCGAAGCCATCACTGCTCCGTCTGACAGATCAAAACCAAAGCTTTTTGCCTTTTCAATAGCCTGTCTCAACGCATCCACTCTGCTTGTCTGCCCCACTCCGCTGGAAATCATTCTATCCTCTTTGGCAAACACGATCGTATTGGATTTTGTATGCTTGCAAACGATCGCAGCAAAAAGCAACGCTTTCTTTTCTTCAATACCCGGCTCCGTTTCAGTAACCGTTTTCAGATCAGCAAAATCTTCTGTTTTGCTATCCTTATCCTGCTCTATGACACCGTTTAGAAGCGTTCTGAACTGCTTTTGAGGAAGCTGCACTTCTTTTCTTTTTAAAAGTATCCTGTTCTTCTTGGACATTAAAAGCTCCAAGGCATCCTGCTTGTATGCAGGGGCAATCAGCACTTCAAAAAACAATTTATTCAGCTCTTCCGCAGTTTCAGGATCAACTTCTCTGTTGGTAATTATAACACCACCAAAAGCAGAAACCGGATCTGACTCCAGCGCTCTCAGATAGGCATCCTTAGGCTTATCAGCTATCGCAACACCACAGGCATTGTTATGTTTCAATATTGCATAGGCAGGTTCTCTGAACTCATCGATCAGAGCAACTGCTGCATCAATATCAATAAGGTTATTATACGAAAGTTCTTTACCATTTAGTTTCAAAAACATGGCATCAAGATCTCCGTAAAATGTACCTTTCTGATGTGGATTCTCCCCATAACGCAGTGCTTTCGAATGACGTATGCTGGTTTTCAGGGAACTAATATTTTCTGTATTATTGAAGTAATTAAAAATAGCCGTATCATAATTGGATGACACGTCAAAGGCACAGGCTGCAAAATATCTTCTGTCAGCCAGATCTGTTGCCCCTTCTTTTTCTTTCAGCAACTCTTCCAGAGTTCCGTATTGCTCACGTCCCGATATGATAACAACATCCTGAAAGTTTTTTGCTGCTGCTCTGATAAGCGATATCCCGCCGATATCGATTTTCTCTATTATATCTGCCTCTCCCGCTCCTTTGGCAACCGTCTCTTCAAAAGGATATAAATCAACAATGACAAGATCAAGATCCGGAATCTCATATTGCTCTACCTGACTCTGGTCATCAGCAAGATCTCTTCTGTACAGTATACCACCAAAGATTTTGGGATGCAGTGTTTTTACTCTTCCGCCCAGAATCGATGGATAGGAAGTCAGATCCTCTACTGCTGTAACCGGGATATCTAACTCTTCGATAAACTTCTGCGTTCCGCCGGTACTGTATATATGTACTCCATTGGCATGCAATAATTTCACCAGCGACTCCAGATTATCTTTGTAATAAACGGATATTAGTGCTGACTTAATCTTCTTCCTGTTCATTTTATCTCTTTACTTTACTTTCTGTTATTACCTTGTCAATAATTACCGGAAAATGCTCATGTTCCAGCCTGTGAATTTTTTCAGCAAGACTTTCCGGAGTATCACCGGGCTCTACCAGACACTTTGCCTGATAAATCATTTCACCTTCATCATATTGTTCGTTTATATAATGAATCGAAATACCTGATTCTTTTTCTTTTGCAGTAATCACTGCCTGATGCACCTTGCTTCCGTACATTCCTTTTCCTCCATAGGCAGGCAGCAGCGCCGGGTGAATATTTATAATCCGGTCAGGATAGTTTTTCAACAGGTTTTGCGGGATTAGCCAGAGAAAACCAGCGAGAACAATCCAGTCAACCGAATTTTCTTTAAGATACTCCAAAACTCTGTCAGAAGAAAAAAAATCTTCCCTGCTAAACACAAAGGTTGGGATGCCCAACCTCTTTGCCCTTTCCAGCGCATAGGCATCAGGACGATTGGCAAGAAGCACTTTGACCTTAATATCCTGCCTTTGTTCAAAATATTCAATAATTCTCTGTGCATTTGATCCGGAACCAGATGCAAAAATTGCTATATTAGCCTGGTGATCACCCATGTATTAATTGCTATGAAGAGGGAACCAATTTTTAAGCCGCAAATATAACCAAGATTAGGTAAAAATCATGCTTGCGACCCCACCGATCATGATTAACTTCGCCAGAAGACTTAAAAATTTAAAGTCTTTTCGGGTATCAGCCCGAACAAGCATTACAGTGAACAAAATAAGCGGACAGACAACAAATATGCCATATATAGCCAGTAGCAGAGGATTATACCTGCTTCCTGTAAAAATCATGGCTCCCAGCAACAGTAACTCTACCAGATAAACCACTTTCTTGGTCGACCGTATGCCATACCTGATCGGAAGAGTATCACAGCCGAAATTCCGGTCTCCTTTTACGTCCTCAATATCCTTGATTATTTCGCGTATCAGTGAAAGCAAAAAAGCAAGCGAAGAATAAGCCAGTATAAGATGGCTATAGGGTACCCTGTATATATACCCAACCATAAAAACCGTCAGACCGGTTAAAAAAGCAACAATCAGATTTCCGGTCAGAGGAAGACGCTTTAAAAAATTGGAATACCACCAGAGTAAAATAATAGCGCAAAAGTGAATAGCTGCCACTTCCAAGCCCAGCATAAATGATATGCCGAGCCCGGCCATATTGAGTATCAGGTGAACAAACATTGCATGTCTTCTGGGCAATGTCCGCCCGACAATCAGCCTGTGCGGTTTATTGATGATATCAATTTTTACATCGTAATAATCATTGATAACATATCCGGCTGCCGCAATCAGAACAGTACTTACTATCAGCAGATGCAGCCTGAGATCAAGATAATAACTCAGCCATTCCTCCTTTGGACCGATCAGAAATACGGCTACACAAAACTGCGTCACAGCCATAATAAACAGATTGGGCAATCGGACCAGACGGGACGCAGCCTGCGGATATAAAACGAGATACCTTACTGCCTGTGACTGCATTGAAAGGAGCTATTTTATTACCAGTTTTCGATAAGCCATTTCCCCTGAGCCTTCATTGTTTTTTCTATCACATCACGTACAGCGCCTCTTCCGCCTGCAAAAGGACTTATATACTGACATACAGACTTTATGTCTTCTGCCGCATCATTGGGACAGGCAGATATACCCGCCAGCCGGAGCATTTTCAGATCAGGAATATCATCTCCCATATACAGTATCTGGGATGTGTCCAGCTGCTTGTCTTTCTTGTATTCATTAAACACCGAGATTTTATCCTTCACTCCCATGAATATGTCCCGTACACCAAGAAACTCAAGGCGTTTTTTTACCCCTTCCTCAAATCCTCCGGTTATAATAATTACATGATAACCATTCTGAACCGCCTTTTCGACCGCGTATCCGTCCTTGATGTAAAAATTTCTGGCATGTTCTCCAGTCTTATAGGCAATGATACTCCCATCGGTAAGTACGCCGTCCACATCAAAAATAAACGTATTTATTTTACTAAAATCCACCATAAGAATCTTCTAGAGAAATAAGTAACCGACAATCGTATTAAATTAAGCAATAATATTTATTAAAAGAAAGCAGAGGTATTCCCATAGGAAGACAAAATACTTTCTGTCATCGTCCTGTATATTTTTTCTGCATGCTTATTATCAGACAGCAGGTCAAGATGAGCAGCGATTGTTCCCATATCATTTCGGACAGCAGGTCCGGTCTGCGACAATAATGCACCGGACGCAAATGCCTTGTTTATTGTCTCTTTTATCAGACTTTCCAACATAGAGAATGAAGTGCCCTCCTGCTCAAGTATACTTTCGGTAATGGACAGCAGATGATTGATAAAATTATTGGCAAAAACTGCTGCCAGGTGAATTTTCTTTCGTTGCTCAGAAGTCAGTACACTCATCCTCCCGGACAACCTTTGTGCTGCTATTGCTATTTGCCTGCCGGCGTAGTCGTCATTGGCCTCTGTCAGCATAGGTATCGCGGAAAAATCTACCGACCTGCTTCTGGAAAATGTCTGCAACGGATAAAGCACACCAAAATGCTTAAATCCGTTAAGCAGATCTATCGTTGCACTGCCACTGGTATGAACCACTACTGCCTCATCCGGGATCAGCAACTGCCCGGTAACTGCCGGAATGGCATCATCGGGAACGCAAAGCACAAAAAAAGTGGAATGACTCTGACTGAAATCAAGATCATCTACAGCCTTACAGTCCGGGATTCGTCCCGATGACTGTATAGCTGTTTCTATATTTCTCGAATATACTTCATTAACCTGAAAACCGGCATCATAAAATGCCTTTGCCATATGCCAGCCTACATTGCCCGCTCCGATTATGGTAATTGCAGGTAATTGCATTTACGTATCTATATAACCGGCTGGTATGAATGTTTTGAAGCTTTATCAGCACTACCAGAGTTCTGACCTTCATTATCTTTCATCTTTCTGAAATCACCGGCTCTTCGCACAATCGCAATAGTCATTCCGATCATCAATACGATGGTTCCGATCCATAAAATGTTAATCAGCGGCTTTTCTACCACCTTAAGAATAATGAAATCCTTTTGGGTTGTACTTTGTGTGAATGTAAAAACTCCTGATTCCGGGTCAATACCAACAAATTCAATTTTCAGTCCAAGCTCCGGTAAGACCTCCGGAATATGTCCAATCATAATGTCTCCTTCCCCAAAAAGATTTTTAGTCACCTTTATGACATATTTCGGATACATTTCATAATGATCTTCTTTTCCCATCAGTGTAAAATGCGCTTTTACAGCTCCGTCACCAGGTCCCAGATTCAATCCGGGAATATCTGTTTCCTTCACAACACTATTGAAGATTACTATGTAGTCATTAATAAAGAGGGTATCACCGATTTTTGCTCTGAATGTGTCCGGTTCCGACCATTCTCTCTTTTCTTCATCCAGAAAAGAGGTGATATGCGTATAAAAGTCTCTGCCTGCAAATCGTCTGATATCGGGTGAAACTACTTTGCCCATAGACTCGTTGGCCTGAATACGCGGATAAAGAGAAAAAGCTTCTGAACTATCTTTCTTTACATACTCTACTTCAAAATAGGTATTCTCAGGATGGAGCATTACCGTATCTCCTTTTTCGAAATACGTTTTAGTACGATGTTTTAAATCATTTATGACAATCGCTTCTCTTGAGTCAGGAAATACGAATAGATCTTTTGCATTGACATATCCGGGAAATCCGGCTACCTCAAACCGGCTGCCTTTGTAGGTAAGAATATAATCCTGCATCTGAGCCGGCTCCTCACGCCACAACAGGATATTCTCGGTATTAAATGCTTCATCCGCATCTTTAGAGAATAGCAGTCCCGAATGATTTAATGAAATCACTTTGGAATATCCGGATGAAAACAATACTCCGATCAGCATCAGCGCCATACCTATGTGAGTAACAGCCCCTCCGGAAAGTCTGATATTTTTGCTGACAAACAGGTTGACCAGTATTCTTCCGTTGGCAACCAGGCTGAAAATCGCAAAGCTCCACAGGAGAATAAATTTGATTTTCTTGGATATATAATCCTTATCCTGGATAATGGCAGCGTCAAACGCTTTTAAATCTACGAATAGTATCACCAGGGTAGATAAAAGAATGCTTATAATAACCGGAGTATAAAGCGAGGATAGAAACTTTTTCCGATCCATCTTTTTCCACCAGAAAAACTGTCCTATACCGGAGAGAACAGCAATAAGCATCGCAAACCATATCTGCCAGTTTGTATAAAACACAACCTGATCGGCCGGAGGCGCCATATTGGAAACGATACCGAGATCTTTCAGAATTGAGTTAAAGAACGGGATGGAAGTTGGCAGGATAACCTGAAATGCCGCAAGACATAATATGGTAACCCCTATAAAAATCCAGAACTCTCTTGAATAAGTTGATAATTCCTTTTGTGTTGACGGAATATGCTTCCATGAACGAATGATCAGAAACAACGAAATCGCGGTAAATGCGCCCAGGTATAAAAACAACTGATTCTTTAATCCCAGATCTGTAAAGGAATGAACGGAAGCCTCTCCCAATACTCCGCTTCTGGTGAGATAGGTGGAGTAAAGAATAAGCAGAAATGAGACAATAACGAGGATCACCGATGTCTTCAGCGCCGAATTACTATTCTTATAGCTGATCATCGTATGTATGCCGGCTATAAGGATAAGCCAAGGTACATAAACTGCATTTTCAACAGGATCCCAGTTCCAGTAGCCACCGAAGTTGAGCGTTTCATACGCCCAGTACGCCCCCATAAGAATGCCGGCTCCCAAAACAAGCGCTGCAAACAGAGACCAGGGCAGAGCAGGCTTTACCCAATCCTTGTATTTGCTCAGCCACAGCCCGGCTATACAGTAGGCAAAAGGAACAAGAGTAGCCGCAAAACCAAGGAATAATGTAGGCGGATGAATAACCATCCAGTAATTCTGTAAAAGCAGGTTCAGTCCGCTGCCGTCTTCCGGTATAAAATCGGGATTGCTTTTGTAAACCGGTATATCTCCCATATATTCTTTGAGCAGAATAAAAGGAGAGCTTCCAATCTTAATATCCGCAAAAGGAATCACGGCACCGAGGATCATGGAAGCTAGAAATGCCTGCACAAGACAGAAGACCACCATTACCGGAGCCTCCCAGACATTGTTTACTTTAATAAGGATTGCACCAAGCAGAACATGCCAGAAGATCCACAGCAGGAAGCTTCCTTCCTGACCTTCCCAGAAGCAGGATATCATATAATACCAGGGCAGATCATTGGATGAATGGCTCCAGGCATAATGGTATTCATAGTAGTGATTATATATGATCGTGTAAAGACATACAACGATTCCGATTACAGCAAATCCGTGAATACCAAAGGCTATACGCGAAAAAACCTTCCAGCTTTTGATTTCATCTGCTTCGGAAGGTTTCTCTTGCTCCAGTCTGGTTGCACGTATATAGCCTATTGTTGCAATTATAGCAGTGATAAAAGACAGAATAACGAATATATGCCCCCAGTTTCCTATTCCTTCATGTACCATTACAATTAGATTTTATTTTCCTGATATTTGGACGGGCATTTCAAAAGAATTTCATCTGCCACAAATGTTTTGTTACGTACGGAGCCAATAACTACTACCTGCTCGGACTTTTCAAAATCCTGTGGCTTGGGATTGAAGTGAACCACTTCCCTTTCTTCATTATTGTTGTCTACCAGTATAAAAACAAAGTAGTTAGGATCCATGACCGGATTATACATCATGCCAACAATCTCACCGTCCTCGTTCTTCTTTAATTTGCCCACCACGTGAATCTTATTTTTATTACCTTTTTCCGCCATGGCATAGGCCTCCCTGAAGCTTACATACTGACTCGCGCTCCCGGCAGTGGATACTATAACTCCGATGGAAATGGCAATGGCAACAATTGCAATTATGTATGAGAGTTTCATAATATGATTACAGGTTTCCTTTTTCTTTTTCGATCATTGATATTTTGCGGTCCAGGCTGATGAGATATAAAATAAGCCCTATGAAAACAATGAGCACAACAGCTACTACCACATATATTTTACCTTCGGCGCGCATCTGATCGGCCATTTCAACATCTGAATGATCCACAATCTGGGCAAAGACATTCATTGCAGAGAAAACGGAGAGTAAGACAATTAGTATAAATCTTTTCATTATGCTTTTTATTCAATGCCATATATTCGGTTTCTGACCAGCCGTATTCTCACTCTGAGTGAGCTGATCCATACTCCCAGCAATGTAAAACCCAGAATAGAAGGGTAAAACAGCAAACGCATTCTGGAATCCAGATCATATGCATTAAAGCCCGGATTTCCTCCGTTACCCGGATGTAACGAATCGGTAAGCCTCGGAAGTATAAACAGCAAAGCTATCAGAGCCGGAAAACTGAAAATATTATATATCGCACTTATACGTGCCCTCTGCTGATCATCTGTAAATGATCCTCTGAGAACAAAATAAGCCAGATAAATAAGCAAGCCGATCGCCGAAGCATTCTGCTTGGGATCTCCGCTCCAGTATGAGCCCCAGGTATACTGTGCCCAAACCATTCCGGTCAGCAGCCCCAACACGCCAAAAACTATGCCGGTATTTGCATATTCCGCTGCCTGGATGTCAGATTTTGCATTGCCCTTTGCCAGATAAATAACTGAAAAAATAACCGAGATCAGCAGGGAAATAATCATTCCGAACCACATCGGCACATGAAAGTACAGATTACGAATACTTTCATTAAGAATATTGAGCTTGGGGACATCAAACATAAAGCCGCCGATAATGACATATAATAAAATCAATATGGCAAGCAATTTCCACCAGGTAAGTTTCATATTGAGTATATCTGTTTGAGGGCTGTAGAATTCAACGAAAATTTGAATTTTAACTTCTCCAAAGGTAAGGAAATAAAACATAAGAAACGGCAGCAAGCATAACATTTACTGACATCAATGTTACAATCTCATCATAGCTGACGGAGCGTGCCAGTCCGTCAATCGAATTCTTTGATAAGCGGATAAGCATGAGCAGCATAGGCAAAATAACGGGAAAACTCAGGATCGCCATCAGAGAGGCTCCGGCTGCCGCTTTATAGGCAATTCCTGATATAAGAGTAAGGGTGGATGAAAAGCCTGTCGCCCCCAGCAATATGGCCAGAAAAAAGAAAGTCATATCTTCTACAGGATTTCCCAGCACCATACTGTAAAACAGAAGAGCTGTGACCGAAAAGACAATCATCAGCAGACTATTGTAGACCATTTTTGCAAGAATAACCGCCTGAGGCGAGGCCAGTGTATAGTAATAAAAATGCCTGCCTTTCTGCTCATCCGCAAAACTTTTTGCCATCGCATTGATTGAAACAAAAAGCATAATAATCCAGAAAACCACATTCCATGTAATAGGTGAAAGTTCATTGGATCGTACTCCGAAACTCAGATAGCAGACAAAAATAGTGGAGCCTATGTACAAAAGTATACTATTAAATGCCAGACGCTGCCTCCATTCCAGCATCACTTCCTTCAAAAGCAGGTTCCAGAAGTTCTTCATGAATCTAAAGTTATGTTGAAAATTGCTACATTCAATCATCTATTGTTAAAAAAATCTGCTAATTTTAGAACCTTTGAAAGCAATGAAAAAAATAATTCCGATACTGACATTCATCCTTCTTTCTCAAACTGGGTTCAGCCAGTACAATGAATATGAAGCTGCCGAAGTCAGACAGCCTGACGCTGGTGTCAAAACCGTTGTCCGGGTCAATCTATTCGGTTCTATGGCCGGGAGCTTTACCGGCGAGATTGAACGTGTTATTAATAAGCGTTTTTCTGTACAGCTGGCTGTGGGCTATCGCAGTCTTAATCTTACACCATTCTTTGTAAATACCGATGTGGCTGACCATGTCAGTTTTTATCAGCGTGGATTTACTTTTGTCCCGCAAATGAAATACTACTGGACCCATTTCTCTAAAAAGCTGAAGAATCCGATGGGCGCCTATATTGCTCCCTATATGCGAATCGGTCAATATGACTTTGAGCTGAAAGATGATCTGCTCGATGGCAAATATGATCTGACGTATGATCTTACCGCTATTAGTGGCGGACTTGTTTTCGGCTTTCAGCTTATTGCAGGAAAACATTTTGCGCTGGATGCCTTTTTCGGTCCGCAGGTAAAGCACAAGAAGGTCAGTAATGAGCGCTGGAGATATCCATCTTCTTCTGATGATGGTGTAGTTACATTAAAGAGATCTGTTATGACGTTTGAGCCCAGAGTTGGTCTTACCGCAGGAATTGCATTTTAATCACGATAATAGTAAAGAAAGATTCGTTCTGATAGATATATGAAAGAAAAGATAGAAAGAGTCCTGACTGAAGTTGAGGAATTTAGAATAGAAGACAAAGAACAGCTGGAACAGTTTCGATTGAAATTTCTGATCAAGAAAAGTGAGCTTAATGAGCTTTTCACAGAACTTCGCAATGTCCCGGCAGAAGACAAGCGAATGGTCGGGGCCGAACTGAATAATCTTAAAAATACCGCTCAGAATAAATTCAAAGAGGCCTCGGAAGCAATTGAAAATAATACAGACAATGTCACTGCTGACATTCCTGATCTTACGCTTCCGGTTATACCGAATGAGCTCGGCACAAGACATCCTCTCACTCTGGTCAGAGAACGCATTATTGAGATTTTTTCCCGAATGGGATTCAATCTGTCAGACGGCCCCGAAATTGAGGATGACTGGCATAACTTCACTGCTCTGAACTTTCCTGAAAATCATCCCGCAAGGGAAATGCAGGACACCTTTTTTCTTGAGAAAAATCCGGATATCGCCTTAAGGACACACACCTCGTCTATCCAGATAAGGGTAATGGGGAAAAAAAAGCCGCCGATACGCACTCTTGCACCCGGCCGTGTTTTTCGTAATGAGGCTATCTCGGCAAGAGCTCACTGTGTATTTCACCAGATTGAAGGGTTTTATATTGATGAGAAAGTAAGTTTTGCAGATCTTAAGCAGACTCTATATCACTTTGCCAAAGAACTATTTGGCGAAGATACTAAAATCCGTTTCAGACCTTCGTTTTTTCCGTTTACAGAACCAAGTGCGGAGATAGACATAAGCTGTCTGCTTTGTAAAGGAAAGGGCTGCACAGTTTGTAAACACAGCGGCTGGGTAGAAATCGGCGGTTCCGGTATGATTGATCCCAATGTGATGGAAAACTGTGGCATTGACTCCCGGAAATATTCAGGTTTTGCATTCGGAATGGGAGTTGAGAGAATTACTATGCTAAAATACCAGATCAAAGATCTTCGTCTGTTTACCGAAAACGATGTTCGCTTCCTGAAACAGTTCAGGCATGTAATGTAACGGTTTCCAGCGCTTATTTATCTTATAAATAAAAAAGACTGTTCCCAATGACAGTCTTTTTTATTTACATTCCAACCAATGCCAGACTGCTACAGTATATCTTTTATAATCTGCTCTACACTAACTCCTTCTGCTTCAGCCCTGAAATTCCGCACAATACGATGGCGTAGAATCGCCAGCGCCACATCCTTTACATCCTCTTTGTCCGGTGAATATTTACCTTTGAGTAAGGCATTGCATTTGGCTCCCAGTACAAGATATTGAGAAGCTCTGGGTCCGGCCCCCCATTCCAGATACTGGTTCGCCATTTCCGAAGCTTTTTCCATTCCTGGCCGTGTTTTGTGTACCAGTTCCACCGCATACTCAACTACATTATCCGCTACCGGAACCTTTCTCACCAGGTCCTGAAAATAGATAATGTCAGAGGCGCTCATTACAGGCTTAATATCCTGTTGCAAACCGGAAGTTGTATTCTTCACTACCTCTACTTCTGACTGAAAAGACGGATAGCTGAGCTGCAAATTGAACATAAAACGATCCAGCTGAGCTTCCGGCAACGGATATGTCCCCTCCTGCTCGATCGGATTCTGGGTTGCCAGCACAAAAAAAGGTCTGTCAAGCTGATATATATGACCTGCTATTGTGACCGAATATTCCTGCATGCTTTCTAGCAGCGCTGCCTGAGTTTTAGGCGGAGTTCTGTTGATTTCATCCGCAAGTACAATATTGGCAAAGATAGGTCCCTTAACAAATTTAAAATTTCTGTTTACATCCAGTGTTTCAGAACCAAGAATATCTGAGGGCATAAGATCCGGGGTAAACTGAATACGTTTGAAATTCAGATCGAGGACTCTTGAAATCGTATTGATTAACAATGTTTTGGCCAGTCCGGGCACTCCCACAAGCAAACAGTGTCCCTGACAAAAAATTGCGGTAAGCACCAATCTGACAGCTTCATCCTGACCAATAATTACTTTAGATATTTCTTTGGTAACTCTGGCATAGACTTCTTTCAATGCATCAGCAGCCTCTACCTCATTCTGAAATTTTTCCATTATGGTGTCATTAAAATATTACATTCATTATACTCTTCATCGATATGAATATAAACCTGATCTTTCGTTTTATCAAACCATTCATTCAGAGCTTTGTTCTTTTTATGATCCAGAGCTGCGCTGTATATTTCCTGATAATCATCTTTCAGATTTGCAACATGTGGCGGCACTTTTGATTTCAGATAAAGTATGCGCATGGATTCTGTTCCATCCTCTTTTTTGAAAATCACAGGTTGTGAAATCTGGCCTACCTGCATGGTATCCATGGTAAAAAACAGTACAGGATCCAGCTCATCCACAGATATTCTGTAGCTTCCGCCTTCGGATGTAAAGAACCCTCCATTGTTTTTGGTAGTTTTATCATCAGAAAACTTATTGGCAGCATTGGAAAAAGTAATGCTGTCCTTCACAATAAGTGTTCGAATGGTGTCAAGGAATTGTCCGGTATAGCCAAAATCCTTTTTAGAGGACTTGGGCTTAACAAGAATATGTCTGGTACTATATTCATTGGCCCGCCGGTCTATTAATTGAATAAGATGATAGCCATATTCCGATTCAACAATATCAGAAAACTCTCCGGGTTTCAGTTTCAGTGCAGCAGCTTCATAGGGCGGCACCAGCTCTCCTTTTTTGAAATACCCCAGTTCACCACAGCTTTTTCTGGATCCGGGATCCTCGGAATATTCTGCTGCATAGCGGCAAAAATCCGCACTGTCCTTGATACGGTTTTTAATAGATTTGAGAAGGTCGATTGCTTCCAGTTTTTCCTTTTTTCCGACTTCGGGATCTTTAACAATCTGTCCGATTTCTATGGATGTTGAAAAATAAGGCAAGCTATCTTCCGGTATGGAGCTAAAAAAACGCTTAACTTCTCCGGGAGTAACTTTTATTCCTGATACAATCTGTTCCTGCATTTTCTGGGTAATAAGCTGCTCTTCGAGGGAAGATCTGAGATCGTCTTTTAATTCATCAATGCTTTTTTTGTAAATGGCCTGCAACTTGTCAGCTCCTCCGGCCATACGGATAAAGTAATCCATTCGTTGCTCCAATTGAGCCTGCAGAACCTCATATTCGATTGTTACTGAATCTATTTCAGCTTTGGCCAGCATAAATTTATTGATCAGCAGTGACTCTACAATCTGACATTTCAGCTGACTTTCATCTACTTTCTGATTAGCCGGCAACTGGGACAGATATTGGATATATGCCATATCAATTTCAGACTTCAACAGTATCTGATTGTCAACTTTGGCTACTATCTTATCAACTAACTGGGCATTAAGTACCTTTGTAAAAAGAAGGACTAAAAATACAACACTAAAAAATTTCGACATCCCCGGATTCTCTAGCTTCATCGTACATTTTATTTTCAAGTTGTTTAATGGCTTTAAGCTGCTTTTGACGAACTATTATATTACTAATATCAGATTTTATATAGTCGAGAGGAATCGCGTTTCCTTTTTCAACTTTATCGGCTATGTATACAAGATACAAATATTCACTATCTGATTTTTCAAGAAACGTCTTCCTGGCAATACTTTTTTCCTGGCCTCTGAAAGCGCTTTCTTCATGCAGAATCTGTTCAGAAAACCAGGTATTCAGCAAGTACTTTTTAGCATATCTCACACAAAAAGATTTAACTTCCTGCTCCGATGTGCCGTTTACGATATTTTCCCGTATATTTTTTACACCGGGCGTATTGAGGGGTACTTTTATAAAAAAACCTTTATACAAAATCTCCTCACTTTCATAGTTATGTGTCTCGGAAGCATAAAAATCCAGAAGTTCTTCTTCTTCAGGAACCAGAGCAGCAAGCTCGTTGATATACGCCTCTTTGTACTTCTGGACGATCAGAAAGTTTGTATATTCTTCAACTCTTGCCTGAATTTCCGGATCATCCGGACCGATTTCAGACTGAGCCTTCTGCAGAAGCAGCTGTTTTCTCACCCAGGACTCCACATACGAAGCAATAAGCCGGGAACTATCGTTTCCGGCTCCTGTCTGACAATAAGCAGGCAGATCATTATAATATAATACAGTCTTGTTAACCCTGGCTAAAGGTCTGTTGCTGTTTTCCGTATAGTCATCTTCCTTTTTGAGAAAATTGCAGGAAGCAACGGCAGCAAGGAGCAGCAGAGCTACAAGCCGGAGAGTAAACCCGGATATATTACTTTTTAACAAACTTATCAATCGACTTTTGGTCTATTTCTACTGCATATTTGGTTTTCAGCTCCCTGATCCATTCTTTTTCCAGATGCTCCTGATAATCCGATATCACAATTCCTCTGGTTTCATCAAGCAACTTAGCTCTCGGGGCTTCGACCTCTTTGATTACAACAAGATAATAACGTCCGTCTTTTTTCAGTGAATAAGATCCTTTATCCCATTTTACCAAATCAAGTATCTCATTTTCTCCTTTCTGGAAAAATCCCTCAGAAACCTGAAGTGTCAATGGCGCATCCTTGTTAAACGATTTTTCCAGAGCTTTTGCGGACATTGACATCAGCTCAAAAGAGACTTTTCTGTCTGCATTGGTTTCTTTGCCTTTGGAAACCGGCTTGGTAATATTTCCAAACACAATTTTAACAGAATCAATATCTTTTTCTTTCAGATATTGACGAACCCTGGCCATTCTTTTGCTTACGAGATCCAGGCTTTCTTTTTGTGAGGCATTACCGGAAAGCTTCACGACAAGGTCTTTTTTGGATTTCAGGTACGGAACCAGCTTAGCCAGCCTTACCAGATTCTCTCCGGACAGACTATCAGAATTTTCTTCAAACTGAAGTGCCTCCGGCTCGGGTTCGTATGCAGGATAGAGATTATTCTTTACCAGTTCCTGAATTTTTGCAAATGATACACTATCCGCGACATTGAATACAATTGCGTTCGCTCTTTCCTTCCACTGATAGTTTTGTCTGTTTTGTTCAAAAAAGCTTCTAAGTCCTGCAGTATCCTTGATTGCTTTGGACCATACTCTTTCATCCATCAGCTGAAACAGCAGAATTCCATCTCTGTACTCTTTTACGAGCATTCTGTAATCTTCATGCTTGTCCGCCAGATGGTCTTCTTCATAGGCTATAACCGACTCATTTTTGTATATGGTATACATATTCTGCATATGGGCCTTTGGTGAGCTGCCGGCCGCTCCTTTTTGCGTTGCTGCAAAGTTTACAAAGTCAGCCTGAGAGTATTTCCTGTTACCAATGGTAAATAAAATATTCTTTGTGTCTGACAGAGTCGTATTGCCAACCCAGCCACCTTCTGCAAAAGAAGAATCGGCAAGTGCCAGCATTTTTTCTACAGCACCGGTATTCTCCTTAAACTTGTTTTCAGCCATAAGACGGGATACCAGTTTCTTTTTATTTGTTTCAGAACGGTCTCTGGCTACTTTTGAACGAATCCCAGCCTCCAGAGACTCAAAATCCTCCAGTCCTTTTCTTTCAAGAAGCTTTATTATATGCCAGCCATAAGGTGTCTGTACAGGGTCAGTAATTGCTCCCGGCTCATTTAGAGCAAAGGCTGCTTCTTCAAAGCTAGGGATCATTCTTCCGGTTCCGAACCACTGCAGCTCTCCGCCTTTATCCCGGCTGTTTACATCATCAGAAAACTGTTTTACCAGAGCATCCCAGTTTTCACCTGCCCTGATCTTATTATAAAGCTCTGTTATCTTTTCTTTAGCTGCCTGAAGATCGCTTTCCGGCATTCCTTCAGCAGCTCTGACCATAAGATGGGCAACTCTGACCTGCCCCTGAGAAGGGCGACGGTCATGCACCTGCAGGATATGATATCCGAAACGGGTACGTACAGGCTCGGATACACCTCCTTTTGGTGTGGCATAGGCAGCATCTTCAAACGGATAAACCATCTGAAGCGCAGTAAAATACCCAAGATGCCCCGCATTACTTTTTGCAGAAGGGTCTTCAGACAATTCACTGGCAAGTTTGGCAAAGTCTTCACCTTTTACCACTCTTGAGCGGATCCCGCTGATTTTTTGCCAGGCTGCCAGTGTATCCTCAGGTGCAGCGTCCGGCTTTACGGTGATAAGTATGTGCGAAGCGCTTACCTCTTCTTTCAGGCGCTCATACGCTTGTTTTGTATATTCATCTACCAGCTGTTTTTCATTGAAATAAGGCTGGGCAAGTTGTTTCTTATATCCATCCAGCTCCTGTCTGAAAGCAGAAAGCGTATCAAGACCAAGCGCTTCCGCTTCTTTAACCTTCAGTCTGAAATTAGTGTACAGGCGCAAATATTCATCGACACTCTCTCTGGAGTATGCATTCGCAGAGTTCGAATTATTTTTGTTATACACATAATTAAACTCATTGGCGTAAATCGGATCGCTCCCGACTCTTCCAATTACATCAGAAGTTGTCTTGGTAGACGTGCAGCTCCATAATCCTGTTAATAGCAGAGAACCGGCTAAAATTGAAATCTTTTTCATAATTTCATTAAAAAACAATGTTGATTCATTACAAACCGCAATTTTAACGAAAAAATCCGAGGCAGATTATAATTCGGGGAAATTTAAAAGAAAAAAACGCGGGATAGCGGAAATCAGATTTTCTTATACAGACGATAAACTGTCTTGTTATTCTCATTCCGGAGCTCTATTGAGTCCATGATTCGTCTGACAAGCATAAGGCCAAGACCGCCTTTTCGTTTTTCGTTGACAATGGTCGAGATATCCGGCTCGGCAATAGAAGAAGGGTCAAAAGGCTTGCCGGTATCAAGCACCTCAAACAAAAAAGCATCCTTAAGAGCCTGGAAACGGATTTCCAGCTCCTTGGTAGCATCCTTACCATGCGAATGAATGATAAGATTGGCACAGATTTCATCAACAGCGAGGATCATAAGGCCTGCCTGTTCTTCCGAAACGGCACAGGCCTTCAGCTCGCGGTCGAGAAAATCCCTGACTTCTTTCAGCTTATCAATATTACACTCTATTTTCAGGCTTTTGTTCATTAGCGTTCGCTTTTGCCGCTTCTTTGCTATCAACAATTTTTATTAGTTCATCAAGTCCCAGAATCTGAAATACTTTCCTGACTTTTGCATTGAGATCAAACAGTACCAGAGCTATCTGCTTTGTCTCAAACTCCTGCAGATATGACATAAAAACGCCTAATCCCGCAGAAGATATATAATTCAGATCTTTACAATCCACTAATATTTTTTTCTCATCGTTTGCTACAGCAATTGCTATAGCTTTGTCCAGCTGAATACAGGAACTGGCATCCAGGTCTCCTGAGAGTTCCATAAAATAATATTCAGTCTCATGGTACGTATTAAGTTCCATTGGGTTTGGGTTTAAAATAAATAATAGTTAAGAAATTGCTAAATATCGGAAAAGTATAAAAAGATCAAATTATTTTTATAATTGTTTTTTTTAAAATTTTCATGCATTCCAACAAACCTGATCTCAGAGGATCAATAATCAACCGGCTAAACAAACTTTATAATTAAAAAAGTATAATCATCATTTAGTTCATTCTTACCGGTAAAATTGTACAAATCGTCCACCAGCTTTCCACTAATCTGCTTGGAATTTAATCGTACATTTTCCACAATCACCGACCTCAGCCGCTGTGAACCATACTCTTCTCCGTCTTCATTTTTAGCTTCGATAATACCATCGGTATACAAAACAAGCACATCACCTCGCTCATACCCCAGCTCTGCTTCTTCTATGTGCCGGCCATATTCCCCGCTCCTTAAAAGCCCGAGTCCGAGCCCGCGGTTTTCAAAATACCGGGCTTCTCCGCTCGCAGCATTGAAAAAAAGCGGCGGACAATGACCTGCCCGGGCATACTTTATTTTTTTCTGGCAAACATCAATATAGAAAAGTGTGGAAGTTATAAAAGTAGCCTTTTCCAGACACCGGCTCAGCGCACTGTTTGCAAGCTTCATAAACTCATTACTGCTTACCTCCAGCTGTACAAGACTATGGAAGACTCCTTTCATCAGAGCCATATTAAATGCCGCACTTGTACCACTGCCGGATACATCGCCTATAATCAGAGCAAGCTTCTCTTTATCAAATTCGAAATAATCAAAATAATCACCGCCGATCTGATCGGCTGATTTTGAAAAAGAGCTAATTTCCAGATGAATATTGACCAGCATACTGGCAGGGAGCAGACTTTGCTGCACTTTTTTCGCAATCGCAAGCTCCTCCTTGTACCGCTCATTTTCGACCGCCTCCGAAATAAGCCGAAAGTTTTTTAATGCGATGCTGGCCTGAGTTGCAAAGGTGAAGATGATATCCATCATCTCTTTATCAAAACCGTCCAAAAGATTCTTGAGCAATACAAGATTACCCATCTTATAGTTGTGTGATGACAACGGAATAAGCAACAGAGATTCGACCGGCAGGTTTTTTATTTTCCCGCTTTCGGGATAGCTTTTCAGATCTTTTATATAATGAGGCTCATTGTCAATGAGTATCTTGTTTTTTCTGAGTATTTTTTTTATTTCAAACACATCGATCTCACTGATGCCTTTTGTCAGAAAAGCTGTATAATTCCCGTTTTCATCCATTATTTCAAGCCAGGCCGAATCCGCCATGACAATATCCATGCTGCTTTCAAAAAGCGTATTGTATACCTCCTCTTCCTTGGTCCCCATCTGAATAGACTGGCTTAAGCGCTGAAAGATCATCACTTCACCAAATTTCTGCTCAAAAACAGATGAGGTCGGAAGGTTGAAGAACAAGACAAGCAGAGAAATAAATGAATTGAGGCAAAGAAAGCCAAACATCGCCAGTACAAATGTATTGTTCAAAAGATCAATAACCAGAATCTGCGTATGATGCTGCTCATAAATCTGCTGAATAAATGTAATGCTGATCAGAATAATAAGGGTAATCAGTAAAATGCTTTGCCATTTCTGATTGTAATTAAGAAATGCAACCCACTTAAGATTGAAGGAAAGAATAAGAGCAAATACCACCAGAGGAAAAGAAATAATCAGGAATGGTGTGCTGGTCAGCTCGAGAGCAAAAAAGTTTGTAAGAATCGACAGCAGAACCAGAATCTCGAAAATATACCAGGCCTGATGCGTAATCTCGGATTTCTGATACAGATTCATCCGCTTCCAGACATAAAACCCGTTGGCAATAAAAACAATGATCAATCCTATATTGATATGATAAAGCACATTGACCAGATAAATATTGTCCGAAAGTGAGGTTTCATTGATCAGGTAAAGAAAGAACTTTATAAAAAGGGAAAAGAAAATGGTAAATGCCCCTATTATAAATACCTGCCACAGCTGCTCGAGAAAATTTCTGTTTTTGCTTCTTTCTGTATTCAGCTTGAAGCTTAAAAAGGTGAACAGGAAAAACAATGATAAAAGCAGGTAAACAAAAAAATCATTAACAATAAAGCCTTTACCATTTATAACCGCATAAATGGTATATAAGTCAATTGCAAGCAAAAAGACCCAGCATAAAATGCTGAGTCCTATGTAAATATTGAAGTATTTTTTCAGATATGCCATACTCCTTACCGGCTATAGTTTGGAGCTTCTCTGGTTATTGCCACATCATGGGGATGACTTTCGCGGACTCCCGCAGAAGTAATCTGTACAAACTTAGCCTTTTGCATTTCCGGGATGTCATGCGCGCCGCAATAGCCCATGCCGGCTTTCAAACCGCCAACCAGCTGATAAATAACTTCTGCGACCTTGCCTTTGAAAGGAACTCTTCCGACAATACCCTCAGGAACAAGCTTTTTGATATCGTCTTCCGCATCCTGAAAATAACGGTCTTTTGAACCTTCTTCCATGGCTTCCAGAGACCCCATGCCACGATACGATTTGAACTTTCTTCCTTCGTATATGATCACCTCTCCAGGCGCTTCTTCCGTTCCGGCAAGCAGTGAGCCGACCATTATTGAATCCGCACCCGCTGCAATAGCTTTGGCAATGTCACCTGAAAAACGAATACCGCCGTCTGCAATTACAGGTACTCCCAGAGATTTTAATGCCTTGGCAGCTTCATAAACAGCGGTAAGCTGAGGCATGCCAACACCGGCTATAACCCTTGTCGTACATATGCTTCCCGGACCAATACCTACTTTGACCGCATCGGCTCCGGCCTCGGCCAGCGCCACCGCTCCTTCTGCTGTAGCGATATTTCCGGCTATGATCTGAAGATCCGGAAATTTATCTTTTACTTTTCGTACTGTATCAATCACCCCTTTGGAATGCCCATGAGCCGTATCGATGCTGATCACATCTACTCCGGCTTTTACCAGAGCTTCCACCCGGTCAAGAATATCGGCTGTAACCCCAACAGCTGCTCCTACCCGCAGACGACCAAATTCATCCTTGCAGGCTTCGGGTCTGTCTTTTCTCTTCAGAATATCTTTATAGGTTATCAACCCTTTCAGATTTCCTGCTTCATCCACAATTGGGAGTTTTTCTATTTTATGCTGCTGAAGAATTTCTTCCGCTTTGGCGAGGTCAATACCGACATTGGCCGTGATCAGATTCTCACGGGTCATTATCTCTGTAATTTTTCGGGACGTATTTTTTTCAAAACGTATATCCCTGTTTGTAATAATACCTACAAGCTTGCCGGCTTTATCCACCACAGGAATACCGCCGATCTTATGATCTTTCATAATAGCCAGGGCGTCCTGCAATACAGAGCTCTCATCCAGCGTAATAGGATCCAGGATCATTCCGCTCTCAGAGCGCTTTACTCTTTTCACCTGATCCGCCTGCGCGTCAATACTCATGTTTTTATGAATAATACCAATACCTCCCAGGTGAGCCATGGAGATTGCCAGTTCGTATTCCGAAACGGTATCCATTGCGGCAGATACAAGAGGAATGTTCAGTGTTATCTTTTTGGTGAGTCTGGTCTGCGTGCTGGTATTTCTTGGCAGAACTTCTGAATAGGCCGGTAGCAACAATACATCATCGTATGTCAAGGCCAAAGCGAAAAACTTGGAAGCGTCCTGAGTTAGAGACATTTGCAAATACGTTTAAGTCTGTTATTTGCGGGGCAAAATTAGGGAATTAAAATGAGATTTGAAAACAAAGGCATGCAATTAAATTATTTTCACACTCAAGAAGCTTCCACCTAACATATTCCTAAAATAGATACTCAAACAAAAAACCAAGCGGTTTTTCAACAATCAATATATTTTTGCTTAAAACAAAAACATATTGATGTTCTACCATTAAGCCTAATCTTTTCAAAGTAATCTAATAAAGAGAAAGTCCTCTGGTCCCTGAACAAAAAAGTTAGCGAGATATAATTTTATAATTCTCAACCCTATCCGAATAAATTACTTTTACGATTAATAAGCCTTTATATGGCGGTACTCTTACTTTTCCTTTCTGAAATTTTTCTATCCGCTCTAGAAACCTACCTTCTCCATCAAAAAATTCAACTGATTCAATACCTATTATATCTCCAATAAACTCAAACTCTGCAGTAACCGGATTGGGGGATATCAACAATCTATTATCTGATTCAAAATATAAAGAAATTGAAGTGACAACATCCTGAACAATATCGATCGCCTGGATGTTTTCCATTTTACCTGCTACAAAAATCCGATCGCTTTTCCCATAAATAAAGTTAAATGTCTCTCCTCCGCGTTTTTGATCTATCCATGTCACTCCGCCATCATTTGTCATTTGCAACATCCCATAGCGATACTTATCAAAAGAATAACCTACATTTTCATCCAAAAAATATATACCTGAAAAAGAGTTATATGAATGATGATACTGTATATGACTTCTTCCTCCATTCATAATTTTCGCAACAAGACCATTGTCTCCAACCACGAAACCAAGATCTTTATCGATAAAATGTGCGTCATACAGCATGTTGTTGTTTGAGTAGATTAGCTCCCAAGTCATTCCTCCATTAAGGCTTCTAATAACTCCCCCCGCCGTTTCAAAATTATTTTCTTCAACCCAATAAGGGGAACTACCGCTAATCACCGCAAAAACGACATTTTCGTCAAGCCAAAACACTGTTTCTATTGTTGTATTTAGCGGCCCATATCCCCCAATTAAGAAGTCTGACCCAGCCACCCACATCCATGTTACCCCTTCATCTATAGTCAATTCCAAAGCAGTATGTTCCAAATCCATCCAACCATATGGACTCTCAGATTCTGTATAATACTTCTGCAAGCGCATAGCAACTTTCCCATCATAACAAAACACCTTATCCCCAAAAAAATGTGACTGCACCCAAGTATTGCCACCATCACTGGTTTTATACCCAACATAACTACCTGATACATAACCAGTATCTTTATCGACAAAAAAGACCGATGTCAGGTCTTCTTGAATATTCTCTGCATCTATCTTAGTCCAGGTATCCCCATTGTCGATCGTTTTTAAAATATGTCCGGACTTTCCTACCGTATACCCTATCGACTCATGTGGGAAATGCATATCATACAATTCGGGACCATACCCGGGTTCTGTCACTCTCCAATTATCTCCACCATCGACAGATGTCAGGATAGCACCATACCCACTCTTCCCACCAACCACCGTAATAAAGTCTCCGTGTGAGTCAATCCCATGCAGCTCATATAAAACCCCGGAATCTAACTTACTCCAAGACTCTCCTCTATCATAAGAAACGAGGATCGTTCCCATATCCCCCACGCATATTACCGTATCATTATTAATAAACTTAACATCACGCAATGTCACATCCGTCAAATTGGTATACGTTGTCCAAGATTGCCCTCCATTGGTAGTTCTCGCAATAACCCCTTGTCCAACAGCTACTCCAATGTTAAAATTTAAGAAGTCCACTGCATATAAATTTGACTGTATACCTGAAGATAAATTAGTCCAAGATCCCCCTCCATTACTTGTCCTAACGATAAGCCCGGAAAGTCCAACTCCATAAGCAACATTGGAAGTAACAAAAACAAGTCCCCTAACCGGACGATTATTTGAACGATCTTCCAACAGCCAAGTCCTTCCCCCGTTAGAGGACTTGAATGCTCCTCCAAAAGTATCAAATACGTATCCGGTAGTCTCATCGATAAAATACATCGCTACCGGATTTGCAAGAAAATCAGAACTAATAATATACCAAGATCTTCCGCCATCCTCCGTTTTATGAATACCCCCATCACGTGCAGAAGCATAACCAATCTTTTCAGAAGGGAAGTGAATATGATTAAAATCATTATTAAAGTTCAACGACGCTATATTAGTCCAAGTATTTCCTCTATCAACAGTCTTGTACATCATCCCATAAGCACCCACTACGTAAGCGGTAGTCTCATTAATTACATCAACTGCGTGTAATTTATGATGACCTAACACAGGATGTTTGTGCTGCCATACATTCTGAGCAAAAGCTCCAAAGCATAAAAAACACAGATTAAGAAAAAACACACTTCTCATACCATTAAATACTTTCATCACACTAAGGTAATAACTAAAAAAATATTTACAAGCGGTTGGCCGATTTCAGTTCCAGGTATTTGTTGATTACATGGATAGTAAGCTGTTCCGGTGAAGTAAGCATGGTCGCGATTCCATACCGGTTAAGTTCTTTCACAATCCGTTCCTTTTCCATGAGCAGGGTTTCAACAGCTGTTTTGGTGTAAATATCATCTGTACTCTCCGATCGGCTGTCATGGAAGTTTTTCAGCGTTACATCCTCAAAAAAAACCACAACCAGCAAATGACGACTGGCCAGCCTCCGAATCAGGGCAATCTGGCGCCTGAGGGAAGACAGGCTTTCAAAGTTGGTAAAGAGGAATAGCAAACTCCGGTTAGGCAGATTTTTCCATAAAGAGGTAAATAATCCGGCCATGTCGGATTCATAATACGCGGTCTTTTCCAGATAAAGTGTCCGCAAAATGGTGTTTAGCTGACTATTGCCCGATGAGGCTTTCAGAAACGTATCCACCTTTCTGTTAAAGGTTACCAATCCGGCCTTATCGTATTTTTTCAGAGCAAGATGCGACAACATCAGACTGGCATTGATGGAATAATCCAGCAGAGACATGCCCTTAAAAGGCAATTCCATTGACCTGCCCTTATCTATGATGCAATAAATCTGCCGGGCCCGCTCATCCTGATACTGATTAACCATCAGGTGTTGCTTTCTTGCTGTAGCTTTCCAGTTGACGACCCGCAGATCATCACCCTCCACATAGTTTCTGACCTGATCAAACTCCTGACTATGCCCCAGTTTTCTGTATTTTCGGATACCACTCTCCTGAAACCGGTTCGCCTGCATTTGCAATTCGTGCGATTTCAACATTACAAATGAGGGATACACACACACTTCCTGGTTCTGTGCAAACTGGTATCTTCTGCTCAGCAACCGGAACGGCCCTGAGGCGAAAACATTTAATGCTCCAAATGAATAGACACCTCTTTTCACCGGCCGAAGTGTATAGGACAATTGTTCCGTTGCTCCGGGAGATATACGCGTCTTTATAGAAAAATCCCTGATCTGAAACTGAAAAGGCAATTCATCGATTATCAGAATCTGTACCGGGAAAGTATAGGACGAATGTACTGTAATCGATACGTCATTGTCGTCTCCGTTGGAAAAGCGGTCCTGACAGGTCCGGTATGCAGATATTCCCTGCTTTGTTCTGTACAGAGCAGCCAGATCCAGACCAACAAGCGCTATGGTCACCAGCAGCAACACCTTACCCGCCATCAAAAAGCCCGGTATAAGAAATGCCAGTATGAACACCAGCACATTGGCAATCAGAAAAACAGAAAGTGAACGATCGATATAAAGGCTTTTGAACAATTTCATTAGTTGGGCACTTCAATGCCTTTTACAATCTGATCAATAACCTGCCGGGCATGCATCCCCTCCATTTCCTTTTCCGCGGAAAGAACAATTCTGTGGCTGAGAATCTCGGGCAGTACAAAACGGATATCATCCGGCACAACAAAATCCCGCCCATTCATCAGCGCTACCGCTTTGGACGCTCTGACCACTGCCAGCGAAGCTCTCGGAGAGGCTCCCAGATACAGCGAAGCATGATTTCTGGTCGCATAGACAATCTGTGCTATATACCGGCACAGTGGCTCTTCGATCAGCACATTGCGGGCCACTGCCTGGTACTCTGTAAGCTGTTCCGCAGTAAGCAAAGGTTTAACTGTATTGAGGTCCACATCTCCCTTTCTGCTCTGAAAGCCGTTTATGATCGCGATTTCTTCCTCAAGATTCGGATAACCAACATCGATCTTAAACATAAACCTGTCCAGCTGAGCCTCCGGAAGCCGGTAAGTACCCTCCTGCTCCAGAGGATTTTGCGTCGCCATAATGATAAAAGGTCTGGCAAGCGGGTATGTGACACCATCGACTGTTATCTGCCGCTCCTCCATGACCTCAAACAAGGCAGACTGGGTTTTGGCAGGAGCTCTGTTGATCTCATCGATCAATACATAATTGGAAAATACCGGTCCTTTCTTAAAATGAAACGAATTATCGCCCTGGTTATAAATACTTGTGCCCAGCACATCCGAAGGCAACAGGTCCGGAGTAAACTGAATGCGGCTGAACGAGATAGAGAGCGTCCTTGACAGCAGTTTGGATATCAGGGTTTTTGCTACTCCAGGCACACCTTCCAGCAATACATGTCCTTCGGCCAGAAGTGCCGTGATGAGCATATCAATCAGCTTTTCCTGTCCGACGATAATCTGACCAATTTCTTTTTTTATTCCGGCAATGCTATCGGTAATGGCCGAAAGATCGGTTCTGGACTCGAATAAATTATTTTCCATCGTTATTGTTTTGCAGCATCATATAGTTCTTCCAGGAGCGTGTTCAGGATTTCCATTGTTACAGCACCGACAATATCGTTGCTGTAAACACTCCTGGCAACATGCTCCAGCCGGGATAGCATTTCCTTGTCTATACCAGTCTTCTGATGGACGGTATCCACAAAATCCCGATCAGTAATCCTGGATGAAATATGAAAATTTTTTCGTAAATAAAATTCAACGTAATGAATCCGTTTCAGCGCAGCCTGTTTCTGATTGCCATACTCCTGATAAAGACTTCCGATGGTCCGGGCAAAAAGCAGGCGCTCATTCACCGGTTCTGGTATTACAGGGATAATCCGCTGCTTTCGTTTGGCTCCGAAGATCATAAAAACGGCCAATCCTGTCAATGCGATATACATAGCCCATTTCAGCGCCTGATCGCTCATAATAAACCTCAGAGGAGATTCTGAAACAGCCTGTCTGTTCCTGTTTCCCGGCTTGTAATACTCATCCCAGTGTACGTTTTCAACCGGAAGACAGGACAAGGTTTGTTCAATCAGCAAAGCGCCCTGTGATTGAAGAATATGGAAATTGGTAAACAATAACGGCGTGCTGCAAAGTAAAAACTGACCTTCGCCATATCTGATACGGATACAGGTAATATCACCGTTTTGTGTCCTGGTCAGCACTTCGGTATCAACAGAGTCAAAATCTGTAAAACCGGCTTCAACCATTGCCTTGTCGACCACAAAAACGCTTGTATCTGTATGAAGCCCGGGCACATTCATCAATAATTGAACAGAGTCCGGATTTGAACTCATCGGGAAAAAACGCGTGATAAACTCCGTTTTTATCTGCAGGGAATCTGCCAGAGGACCGGATATCTGACTCGCGGCCACAAACACATTGCCGCCTTCCTGCACGAAATAAAGCAACCAGTCAGCATCTTTCTCTGAGAGTGCAAATTCGTTGGTTACAAACACATAATTCTCTCCATATAAATCATTCTCCTCAATATAAACCGCACTGCGTTGCTGCACTTTGCTCAGGTCTTTCTCAGGGAAAATATCAGGCAGGAGCGAGTACAGTAACTTATTGCCATAGGGAATATGATCCTCTGATGAGAAGCTCGGTTTCCAGTTCGTAGGTTCCGGAAGCAGCATCCTGATTACTATACCCAGAAGAATAACTCCGGCCAGTGGTAAACTATATTTCAGCTCCCTGTTCAATGCCCTGTGCTTATATATTGATCGAGTGACATGAATGTTTCTTTCGCGGATTCGTACCGTAAGCGGTCAACAGGAAAATCTCCGTACCAGATGTATTCATACAGAAAACAGGCTTTGCGAAACCATTGCCTGAGTCCGGGATCTTCCAGTTCCAGCGCATACGTTCTGTTGGTTTTCGATATTTCCCGGCTGATAAGATTTTCCCGATCCAGCTTCTGCAGCAGGCCCAGATAATGAAAACGTACCGCAAGCCGGTAGTCGTTCTGCATGACTGCTTCTTCTGCCAGTTGCTCAAAGTCGGTATGTTCCATCTGCTGCGCGTGGGCATATAGCAGCTCCGGATCAGACTTTCGTTTTCCTTTTTTCAGAAACCAGGACCGGTCTGCTTTCAGAATTCTGAATATCAGAAAAAGTACAAAAAGCAATACCAGTGCTATGCCTGCATATTCCCACACAGAAGAAGACACATTACCAGAAAACAAACTCGCCAGTTTGTCTATTAATTCCTGCAACCAGTTACTGTCTGGTTTTGCGGCCTCTTCGATCACATAGTCATACAGGGGATCATTGCGGAAAGCCTGCAATCTTTCAGCGTCAAACTCACGAAGATATATGCTGGTACTGTCTGACAAAACGTAAATTTTATGAGCCTGTCCCGCTGGTTCTATATATGGTTATTTTCGTCGTTCGTATCAGATGATCTTTCCTCCTGACCAGACCCAAACTCATCAATTCTGTTTTGTAAGCTGACTGCCTCCTTCGCTTCCCGGATACTTGCGTACTGCAAAGTAATAGCGATGATATTTATTGCATAACCAAAGTAACCGATCAGCATAAATACTATTGACATGACAATCATCCAGATGCTCGCTTCTTCAAAGCCAACTGGGCCCTTTTCTATAAAATCACTTCCGCTAATCGCAGTAACAAGTACAAACGGAATCATGGCTACAGTCATAACCATCATCTGAATCACAAAGCAGATCAGAATGACTCCAACAATTTTCCATCGATTGCCAGAAGCCAGCTGAAAACAGCGGCTTACACTCTGCCCGAAGCGTAATTTTTCGATCAGACGAACATTGAAAATCAATGCAAGCGGGGAAAAAACATACAATAAGCCCCCAATAAATGCGATAACTACCAGGATTGATAGCAGCACCATAACTACAGGATTCATTAGTGATGAAAACAACGTACTGAACCCCGTGCCGATAGCAACCGCTATCACAACCGCTATTGCCATAGCAAAATAAATAGCCCCGATAAACAGCATCAGCCCGATCAATGTCTTCAGAACAATCATGTAATTTTGCCGGATTGACTGCCATAGCTCAGCTACCGTGATACCTTCATCAGCTTCTTTCTGCATATACAGTATGACGTACTGATAGATTCCTGTCAGAAAAACTGAAGCGGAGAAAACTCCTGCAACAATGACCAGAAAATTATACAGGTAAAAAGAGGCTCCTATTCCATTGATCACAGATTTTCCCATGGAATATTGCAGCAGGGTAAACACTAAAAGCATGATCAACAGGAAAGGACCTGTGGTATAGAGCATACAACGGACAAACGACTGAAAATTTTCCCTGATAAAATCAGCCATGGTACTGATAATTTCACCAATACCTCTGATTTTGTAAAAGTTAATTTTTCCGGATTGCATTTTTCTTTCTTAAGTAGAGCGGATAAACAATAAAGTACATAAATACGAATAAAGCGGACAAAAAGATAATCAGCACCCGGATGAATACCGGCCACTCGGTATGCCGTGTCACAAACCCCTCGAGAAATCCGGCGACTATGAACACGGGTACCAGTCCGATTACGAGCTTTATTCCTGTCCGGGCTGCTTTTCTGAAAGACTCAGCCCGGGAGAAAGTACCGGGAAACAATAATCCGTTTCCCATGAGAATGCCTGCCGCTCCGGCAACTATAATCGCCGAAATTTCAAGCGTGCCATGTATCCAGATCGTCAGCGCAGAAGTAGCGAGCAGCCCTTTTGTGTAAAAAAAATACTGGAATGCGCCAAGCATAATACCATTCTGAAACAGCACCCAGCCTGTACCGGCTGAGGTCAGTATACCCGCTACGAAGGTCAGAAACGAAACCTTAATATTGTTGATCGTAATGCCCAGAAACATCTCTGTCTGGCCCGCACTCTTATATATCGCCATCGGATCTCCTTTTTCAATATTATACAGCGTATGATCAACATAGGCAGAGCCAAGTATAAGACGGACATAGGTATCGTCATAGCGGGCAGACAGCGCTCCAATCATGGCTGCAATTCCGAAAATAAGAAACGAATACAAAAGGTACTTCTGATTCAGGGCCAGCACTTCGGGCAGCTCCATTGTCCAGAAGGTTACAAAACGGTTTTGTCTTTCTTTACGGTTTCGGTAAATACGCTGATGTATTCCGGCTACCAGATCATTGAGATAGATCACTGTATTGCTTTCCGGATAGTAGCTGCGGGCATAGGCCAGATCATCGGACAGCCCGATATACATGGTTGTGAGAGAATCAGGATCTGCGCTTTCTTTTCCCTCGATAATCTTCTCAAAGTCTTTCCATTTTTCCCCGTTTGCCTTCAAAAAAGCGGCTTCTCTCATTCAGTTTACCTGTTTTTTTATCTAATTTAGGAAAAAATAATTAATGGCAGACGTTCATATTCACACTTCCTACAATGTTCATATTCAATATCAGCTCGCTGGTATCGGTGAACGCATCATTGCGAATCTGATTGATCTGCTTTTCAAAGCTCTTTATTATTTTTCCGTCTTATTTGTTTTTTACTTTCTTAATCTGGAATCCGCGTACGGTCTCATTTTCCTTATGCTCCTTCCTGTTCTTATATACAGCCCTGTTTGCGAGATACTTTTACAGGGACAAACCCCCGGCATGCGCCTGCGCAACATCAAAGTGATTAGTCTGACAGAAAAAGAAGCGACGACAGGTCAATATCTTATCCGCTGGATTTTCCGGCTGATTGATGTATCGGTGGCGATGGGCAGTGTTGCCCTTATTTCCATTGCTGCCAGTCCCAAAAGACAGCGCCTGGGTGATATGGCTGCCGGCACTACGGTTATTAAGCTTAAAAATAAGGTTTCGCAGGAAGATGTTTCCGCTCTGTATGAGCCGGATTATAATGAAGGTGTGTATTTTCCCGAGGCAGCCCAGCTTTCTGACCGTGAGATCGCTACTATCCGGGATGTGCTGGCAAGCAACCAGCCTAAACTGATCCATACATTGGCAGCAAAAGTCAAAACAAGGCTTTCCATACAGACAAATATGGAGGCACAGCGATTTCTGTCTCTTATACTGAATGATTTTAATCGCTTTCACACAGGTAGCACACGATGAATGACTGATAACCATTTATTTAATCCATACAACAAAAAGTTAAACTCAACCAGATCCATTTAATTGAATAGCTAGTAATGATAAAAGCATTACCTCTTTTAAAAATTGTTAAAATGTTATATATTTGATTATGTAGTATATAATAAATATTAAGAAATGTCTGACGGAAAAATTTCAAAGAAAATAGACTATCTAGATGAAGAAAGAAAAAAACTATGGGAAAGAATTCTCAGTCTAGAAAAACAAATATCAGAAAGCCCTTCCGACATTGAAAAAGAAGTTAGACAAACATCAAAAAAGGCCGCTGAATATAGGAATAAGATTGAAGAGAGATTGAACCAGGCTAATGAAATTTATGATCATATTTCGAATGTTAAGATAGAGATTGAGCAAAAACTAATTGAAATAAGTAGCAATCATACAAAAGCTACAGACATAAACAGCAATTTATTAGCCCAAGGGAATGAACTTTCTAACGTTTTATCCCAAATAAATGAAGTACTCGAAAACCATCCTGAAATTGCGAGTGAAATAGAAGAGTTAGACGATTTAATTTCTAAAGTTGAGGAAAATTCAAGTAAGGTAAATACCACCTACAAAGGAATTCTCACAAAGAAAACAGAGATAGATGAACTACACAGAGAAATTTTAGGATATAAGGATAAAGACGAAAATGGTGAGACCATTATTGTTGAAGGATTAAAAACGAAACTTTCGAATGTATACTCTAATCTTACTGAAAGTGCAAAATCATTAAGAGCTGATTTAGATGAATTAGATAAAAAAAGCAAAAATCAGTTTGAAGATTTTATTAATCTCAATAAAAATGAATGGGATAAAATAAAATCTGATTCAAAGGTAGAATATGATGCTATAAATAGACAAATTGAATCGTTACTACCCAACGCTCTAACAGCTGGTTTGAGCTCTGCATTTGTAGCCAAAAAGAGTGAAGAAGAAGATCTTTATGATGAATACAAATCGAGCTTTAACAGAGGAATCTTATTACTTTCTTTGGTTGCATTAATGCCAATAACAATTAGCATAATCTTCTTGTCAACAGGCTCTACGTTATTAGAAGTAATTGAAAGATCTCCTAAAATTATTTTTTCTTTTATGCCTTTGTACATCCCATTAATATGGATTACAATCTCTGCCAATAAAAAAGTAAACTTATCTAAAAGACTAATAGAAGAATACTCACATAAGCAAGTTTTGAGTATGACAATAGAAGGTTTATCCAAACAAATTGAAAACATAGAAGACAATAATTTATCAGAAGACTTAAGAATTAAATTATTGAATAATTTCTTGGAAGTTACAAATGAGAATCCAGGAAAGTTGATTTCGAATTACCAAAAATCTGACAATCCAATTCTTAACATTTTAGATAGAGATAAGAAGGAAAAAAATAATAAACTTATTCAAGCTCCTCCCAATATCCCATTAGAAGATGTTATTGATGTAAAAGTATCCCCAAAAAAATAGAAGCGAACCCTTCGTCAATAACGTTCCATTTCCGGATCGATCTCTTCGGCCCAGGCGTCAATACCACCTTCAAGATTATAGAGACGGGTAAAGCCCTGTGAAGATAAAAACTGTATCACGGAAGCGCTTCGCATACCATAATGGCAATAAACGATAAGCTTCTTTTCTTTAGGCAACTGGTGCACATGTTGTGCGATCAGGCGCATCGGGATATGAATGCCGCCTATGTTGCATATCTCTCTTTCGAAGTCTTCCCGGACATCCAGCAACTCAATATCTTCCTTAGTATCCAGTAATTCTCTGAGCTGCTCAGGACTCAACACTCCGGAATCCGGCGCGTGCTTCTCAGCATCTCCTGCACAGAACTGTTCATAGTCGGCAAAGCCCTTTATGTGGAAATTTTCAGTATTCGCTTTGAACTGTACTATATGAAAGCTCATTGCAAGCAAATCGGTGATAAGCACTTTTCCGCTCAGCACATCGCCCAGGCCCAGCACGATTTTCAATACTTCGTTTGCCTGAAAGGAACCGATTACTCCGGGCAGGACACCAAGTACGCCTATCTGGGAACAATTGGGAACTTCTCCGGGAGCGGGCGGCTCGGGAAACAAGCAACGATAGGTTGGCCCTCTTTGACCATCCTGTGTATAATTAAAAACGCTGATCTGTCCTTCGAACCGGAAGATGGACCCAAATACCAGCACTTTATCCAGCTGCACACAGGCATCGTTAACAAGGTAGCGGGTCGGAAAATTGTCTGACCCGTCCACAATGATGTCATAATCTGCAAAAATATCAAGTATATTGTCTGAGGTCAGTCTTTCGGTAAAGACATCAAACGTTACAAAAGGATTCTGCCGGGAAAGCTTCTCAGCGGCTGTCACTGCCTTATACTTGCCTACGTCTTCAGAGGTATACAGCACCTGTCTCTGAAGATTGCTTTCATCAATACGATCAAAATCGGCAATGGCAATGGTGCCGATTCCTGCTGCAGTCAGATAGGACAGCACGGGACATCCCAGCCCGCCGGCTCCTACCACAAGGACACGGGCCTTTTTCAGCTTTTCCTGACCTTCTTTGCCTATATCCGACAATATAATGTGCCGGTTGTATCGTTTGAGCTCTTCTGTTGTCAGCATTTCAGATTTCTGTATACTATTATAGTATCCGGTATTTATCCGTACACTTCATCCCAGTCTTTCCATACCGCTTCATACCCCTGTTGGCGGATCATTTCTGCTATTTCTGCCGGACTGCGTTCATCACTTATCTCAAACTGCTCAAGCGCCTGCATACCGGAAGCATAGCCGCCCGGATCTGTTTTGGAGCCTGCACTGATGGAAGTAATTCCCAGACGAATAATATTGTTCCGGAAAACCTCGCTTTCACGGGTCGAGATACTCAGCTCCACTTCTTCATTAAAAATCCGGTAAGCACATATCAGCTGGACCAGCTCGCGGTCTGACATATCGACCTTGGGCTCCAGATTGCCTGTATAGGGTCTGAGACGCGGGAAAGAGATGGAGTATTTGGTTTTCCAGTACGTACGCTCAAGATAATGCAGATGCATGGCGCAATAGAAAGAGTCGGTCCTCCAGTCTTCCAGTCCCAGCAATACACCAAGCCCCATTTTGTATATACCTGCCCTGCCAAGACGATCCGGAGTTTCGATCCGATAGCCAAAATGGCTCTTTTTCCCTTTGGGATGATGAAATTTATAGTTTTCTTCGTGATACGTTTCCTGATATACCAGGACCGTATTCACTCCAAGCCCTGCCAGTTCCTCATACTCTTCCTGATCCAGCGGCTGTACTTCCAGGCTTATATGCGAAAAATGAGGTCGTATCAGCGGAAGAACTTTGCGGAAATAATCCATTCCAACCGTCTTATTCGCTTCTCCGGTTACAAGTAATATGTGATCGTAACCGTACGATTTAATTACCCGGACTTCTTCAAGAATCTGCTGCTCCGTCAGCGTAACCCGACGCAGCTTGTTGTCAACGCTAAATCCGCAGTAAGTGCAAATATTCTGACATTCATTACTCAGATACATAGGAATATACATCTGCACCGTCTTGCCAAAACGCTTTTGTGTGAGCTGATGGCTCAGCACAGCCATCTGTTCCAGAAAAGGAGCAGCGGCCGGTGAAATAAGCGCTTTGAAATCTTCCAGATCCCGTTTGCTTTTTCCGAGCGCCAGCCGTACATCGTCCTCTGTTTTGGCATATATGGATGCCTGGATCAGATTCCAGTCACTTTTTTCTATTTGATCAATAAATGCCATACTCTGTATCAATATCAGTTAGAGATCAAGAAAAGCAGTCAACGGACTGCTTGCCACAGCCTGTTTGCTGCCCTTGGCCAGTTTTGCTTCAAAGGCCATTCGGCCGGCTTCTACAGCCAGCTTAAAAGCCTTGCCCATTGTTACCGGATCAGCCGATACGGCAATTGCCGTATTAACGAGCACAGCGTCTGCTCCCAGCTCCATCGCCTCTGCCGCATGAGAAGGAGCGCCGATTCCGGCATCAACCACAACAGGTATTTTTGCCTGATCTATAATAATTTCCAGCATGGCTCGTGTCTGCAAGCCGTTGTTGCTGCCAATCGGTGATCCAAGGGGCATTACCGCTGCGGTTCCGGCTTCTTCAAGCCGTTTGCACAATACGGGATCCGCATTGACATAGGGCAATACAATAAAGCCAAGCTTTACAAGCTCTTCCGCGGCTTTCAGTGTTTCGATCGGATCCGGAAGCAGATATTTCGGATCCGGATGAATTTCCAGCTTCAGCCAGTTCGTTTCCAGCGCTTCCCTGGCAAGCTGCGCGGCAAAAACCGCCTCTCTGGCTGTTCGCACACCGGAGGTATTTGGAAGAAGATGAAACTGCTCGTGCATCAGATGCTTTAGTATATCATCCTCTTTATCCTCCGCGTCAACCCTCTTCATGGCTACAGTCACCAGTTCGCTTCCGGAGGCCAGCAATGCTTCTTCCATCATCGTGGAGGAACTAAATTTACCGGTCCCGGTAAATAACCTGGAAGTAAAAACTTTATCTCCTATTTTTAAAGGCTCCATTTATATCTCCTTTGAAAAACGTTCTTTAATCGTTTGAAATTTTTCTGTAAAAAACTTCATAGCTCTTGCCGGATTTTCCGACGTATTGACCACAGAAGATATGGCAACACCGGCTGTTCCGGTCGCTATTATGGCTTCTATATCATCCGGCAAAATTCCCCCGATCGCAATGACCGGTATCCGGATGCCCTTGCTGCTGCAAAAAGCAGATAATCTCTGATACCCTTCCAGCCCAACAACCGGGCTTAGATTTTTTTTGGTTGTGGTAAACCGAAACGGGCCATACCCTATATAATTGACACCTTTTTCCGCCAGACGCTCCACATCTTCCAGGGTATTGGCTGTTCCCCCGATAATCATCGTATTACCTACTATTTTTCTGGCTTCCTGAGGATCCATATCATTTTTTCCCAGATGTAAGCCATATGCTTCCACTTCTGCCGCCACCTTCGGATAGTCATTAATGATCAATCGGGCTTTGTAGCGGTCACATAACGCTTTTACACGAATAGCCCTCTGTAATACTTTCTCTTCCGGCTGATCTTTGATACGCAGCTGAATCCAGTCAGCGCCTCCGATGCAGGCCTGCTCGATAAGTTCCAGCTCTTCTTTGCCAGGTATGGTATCCTGACTTATATAATGTACAGCAGCAATCTCAGACATAATGAAATCCCAGTAAACTTTCATGACTACGGATATAATCCGTCACATATTCCTTCGCTTCTCTACAAGCTTCTACCAGTTCATACCCTTTTGCAAGATTCGTCAGAATCGCAGCAGAAAACACACATCCTGTACCATGCTTCTCATAAGGCAGTCTGGCTCCTTTGAAATAACTCTCCTGGCCGGAAATCTCAATCAGTAAATCTGTAGCACGCTCCGCGTCATGGCCACCTTTAAGCATTACATTGCAATAACGTGACAACTCGCGCGCTGCCGTAAGATCATCCCTGCCCGGAACCAGTATCCTGATTTCATTGAGATTGGGCGTAATGAGGTATAATCTGGACAGAATCCGTACAAGCTGATCCCAATCCGTGGATTCATGAAATGTAAAACCAGCAGAGGCTTTCAGAATCGGATCCCATATTATTTTACAATCCGGTCTGAGTTCGGTCAGATGTTTGATAATGATTTCCAGCACATCGAGGTGCTGCACAAGACCGATTTTTATCCACTCAAAAGTTCTCGTTCTGAATAAGATATCCATCTGACGAAGAATGTCCTGACCGGCAATCCAGTCAACTGCGACAAATTCCCTTTCATTCTGGTACGTCAGTGAGGTTGAAACAGCCTGACCATATACCTTATTTATTTCAAACGTCTTAATATCAGCCAGAATTCCGGCACCGGCACTCGGATCAAATCCGGCTACGGTCAATACGCAGGGTCTGTCTTCCATATGAGTGAATTTCCCGTTTCCCGGATTTGTTTAAAGATTTGAACTAATTCATCGCAGTTCCTCTGCTTTTTAAAAGGCTCCCAGATAGCACCTAACAGAGCAGCTCCGACAAAATCTTTACCAGACAACAGATGCAATGTATCCTGATTAATACCGCCTAAAGCTATAATCCGGCAGTCTGTATCCGGCAATTGCAACAGATTCTGTCCGGCATTATATCCAGGCTTACTGATGCTCCCGAATACAGGACTCAGAAAGAAATAGGCAGGTTTAAAGCCACTCTCAGGTATATCTTCCGTGCTATGCAAGGCACAGGAGAGACTCAACCCTTTTTTCCTAAGGCCTGACGCGAGTTTTTTCAGCTCTGCCTCCGGTGTCTGCTTATACTGTACTTCTTTCAGATGAATCCCTTTCAGATTAAACCGGTTTATAAGCGGATAATGCTGATGCAGCACTATCCGTCTCATAAAAGCAGGCTTTATTTTTTTCAGATATTCATCCAGCTGTTGTTCTGTTGCATCCGGTTTCCGCAGATGAAATAACTCCAGCCCGGCTTCAAAAAGAGCATGGACCGCTTCGTGCTCACCCTGTATAAATTCCGGATCAGAAACAACGATCAGCTTCACAGATACAGTTCGCCTCCGGTTTCTGCAAACTCTTTTGATTTCTTTTCCATACCCTTCTGAAAAGCATCTTCTTCCGAAATTCCCTGTTTCTCGGCAAAATCCCGAACATCCTGAGTAATTTTCATACTACAGAAATTAGGGCCGCACATCGAACAGAAATGGGCGACTTTCGCACCTTCCGCAGGCAGGGTTTCATCATGAAACTCTCTGGCCGTATCCGGATCCAGCGAAAGATTGAACTGATCTTCCCAGCGGAATTCAAAACGGGCTTTACTCAGCGCATTATCTCTGATCTGAGCGCCGGGATGACCTTTTGCAAGATCTGCTGCATGCGCTGCTATCTTGTAAGTAATAACTCCGTCCTTTACGTCTTTTTTGTTTGGTAATCCGAGATGCTCTTTCGGAGTTACATAGCACAGCATCGCACAGCCAAACCAGCCGATCATAGCGGCTCCTATGCCAGAGGTAATATGGTCATATCCCGGAGCGATATCGGTAGTAAGTGGTCCAAGCGTGTAGAACGGCGCTTCGTCACATTCTTTCAGCTGCTTGTCCATATTTTCTTTGATAAGGTGCATCGGTACGTGGCCAGGTCCTTCAATCATTACCTGAACATCATGCTTCCAGGCGATCTTTGTCAGCTCTCCAAGTGTCTCCAGCTCTCCAAACTGTGCTGCATCATTGGCATCTGCCAGTGAACCGGGGCGCAGACCATCGCCAAGTGAGAAGGATACATCATAGGCTTTCATGATCTCGCATATCTCTTCGAAGTGCGTATAAAGGAAATTTTCCTTATGATGCGCCAGACACCATTTCGCCATGATCGATCCTCCACGGCTTACAATGCCGGTCACCCTTTTCGCTGTAAGAGGCACATAGCGCAGCAGCACTCCCGCATGAATCGTAAAGTAATCTACTCCCTGTTCAGCCTGCTCGATCAGCGTATCTCTGAACAGCTCCCAGGTAAGATCTTCTGCCTTGCCATTTACTTTTTCAAGCGCCTGATAGATTGGCACAGTTCCGATCGGTACAGGAGAGTTCCGGATGATCCATTCACGGGTTTCATGTATATTCTTTCCGGTAGACAGATCCATAATGGTGTCTGCACCCCAGCGACAAGCCCAGACCGCTTTTTCTACTTCTTCCTCGATGGATGAAGTGACGGCCGAGTTTCCGATATTCGCGTTGATTTTTACAAGAAAATTACGACCGATAATCATCGGTTCAATTTCCGGATGGTTTATATTAGCCGGAATAATTGCTCTTCCTCGTGCGATCTCATCCCGTACAAATTCCGGAGTAATAAGACCTTTTGGTGTATTGGCTCCGAAATTCTGTCCCGGATGCTGCTGCCCCAGCTCTTTCAATTCTTCGATTCGCTGGTTTTCCCGAATAGCGATGTACTCCATCTCAGGGGTTATAATACCTTTGCGTGCATAGTGCAGCTGTGTTACATTTTCCCCTTTTCTGGCTTTAAGCGGTTTCTTCAGATGTTCAAAACGCAGTACATCCAGCTCCTTATCATCAAGACGCTGCTGTCCGTATTCCGATGATACGCCAGACAGCTCTTCTACATTTCCTCTGTCCAGAATCCATTGTTCTCTGAGCTTGGGCAGTCCTTTGCGCACATCAATTTCTACATTGGGATCTGTATAAGGCCCGCTGGTGTCATACACAGTTACGGAAGGATTTTTTTCTGCCGGTTTACCGGAAAATTTATACTCTGTATCAGAAACTTGAATTTCCCTCATGGCAACCCTGATATCATGGATCTTACCGGGCACATATATCTTTTGCGATTTTGGAAAGGGTGTCCGGGTAATGCTTTCCTGAGTTGGTGTTTTTTCTTTTCTCATACTTTTCTGTATTAAAATAGTGAGTAAGCCGGCATGCAGCAGTTTTCTGCCTTATGCCTTATAATTATTTAAGATCACTCTTATTAAAAACTGTTTTTTTTAGAAGGAATCAGCCGCCCTGCGTTGCTCTGATAATGGTTACCTTATCCAGTTCATTCAAACTGTAAGTTTCCCACTCGGATTTGGGTACAACCTGATCATTAACCGCAAGCGCAAGTCCTCGACCACTTTGCAACTGCAGGTTTTGCACCAGTTGAACAACTGAGAGCCGATCTGAAAATTCTTTCTTCTGATTATTGATAAATAGCACCATATTGATACAATTAGACAAAAAACTCTATGGGTGCTATAAAAGCGGGATCCGACTTTTCCCTTCGCCCGCATTATCGGGAATCAGGTTCGGAGGGTATTTCTCAGCTCTATACCTAAAATGAAGGAAGAACACCCCTAAAGTCTGTTTGTATTGTAAAGGTATGCCTTTTTAACACGAAAGGCAAGCAGATTGTTTCTATCTTTTGTCCATTAATTATCCGGGATCATACTATCATGTATATCAGCCTGTCATATTTGAAGGGAAGATGCTTAAAGCCCAATGCTCAAGGATTACAGCCGGGAGTTGAGATTCCGAAGCTTTTTATTGCCGGAACTTTGGGAGATAAGGCCCAATGATTACCATTCATAAATAAGATTGATGCAGGAGATTTCAAAGTCTCAGCTGCTCCACTTAAAATCAGAGACACACTCCTAAGTACTTTATCCTGAAAAAATATCAGCAGAGTCATTCCAGAAAGCTTTGTCATTTAGCTTATATTGAGCTATATTTATACTACTTTTTAGACTGAATAGCTATGAATCAGGATTTTTATAAATATCCTCTTGATTTAAGAAGAATTTTTCAAAGCAGGCAATTAGTAAAATGTGATATCGGAGAAGCTATTTCTCAGAATATTCAGCTCATTATTGTCAGCCACAACGGAGAGCATCGTTATAATCAGACTTTTGGCTGCGAAATATGGGATATGGACTTTGATATGATCATGAGCACCAAAATCTGGGAAGAAAAATTACGTCGTTCGCTTTTAAAAGCTATTTCTGAAAACGAAAAGAAAATCGAGCAGGTAGAGGTCGATGTAAAGGTTTCCGAAGTTGAAAAGACTTATAACAAGGAGCAATACACTACTATCAAGCGCCAGGTTGACATTTTTATTCATGCAATCATTTCAGAAACCGGTGAGAAATACCACTTTCACACCAATCTTTATCTAAGTCCTATTTCATACAATTAAGCCTGTCATGCATCAGATAACATACAGCGAAGATATAAAAAGCCGGATGCTGCGCCACATAGCCGCATTATGGGGAATAAAAAATACAGATACGCTTGACCCGCTGGTAAAACTGCTGGTAGAAGCGCTGGCCGGCGAGTTAAAGAAAACGCACAACGAGATTCAGACATTTGAAAAGCGTATCCTTGAGAAAATAGCCCTTCTGCTGACTCCCGGCGTACTATCGTTTCCCTACCCGGCTCATGCAATATGCAAAGCACTGCCTACCGAATCCATACATACTATTGACAGAAAAACCCAGCTTCAGATCATCTCCAAAGCTATTGCCGGGCAGGACAAGCCCCTGACTCTTCATTTTACTCCGGCGGGGCCCGTCCGGATTTTTAATGCAGAAATAACCAATATGGCTACGGACAACAAGTTTTTTTCCATTGCTTCGTCCGGGCATAAAACTCCTCTTTTTCATCTGAGTACCAACAATACACATAGCAAAAACATATGGCTTGGGTTAAAAATCAGCCCGGATATCAAACAGCTGAATGGCCTGAATTTCTTTATTGATTTTAAAAATACAGACGCCAGGAGTGCACTATTACAAATGATACACTCTGCCTCATGGTATATACATCATCTTCCCGTAAAGATTACTCATGGCCTTTCCTATGAATATTCCGTCCAAAAACAAAACATCATTTCCGATTACGAACCACTTACAGTTATTGAAAATGAAGTAACCCATCTGTACAATGACCATTTTGTAACGATCGACAGCCTTGATACTTCTCTCCCTCTGGCTCAGCTCACGGAAGAGATTCCGGCAGAGCTGGCAACGTACGCGGAAGCGGTCAGTACTGAAAATAAACTACTCTGGTTTCGTCTTGAACTTCCTGGCTATGTGGATGACAGAGTTATTAATGATTTGCAAATCACCTGCAACAGTTTTCCGATAATTAACCGGAAGCTTGTAGATAAAGCTCATCGTCTGAAAGGTATAACCAATATTATTCCGATACATACCGATACCGGAGCTTTTTTTCTTTCTGTAGAGCAACTCTCCGACAGCGAGGGAAGAACATATACTCAGACACCTTTTATGACTGATGAGGAAAAAGATACCGGCACTTATGCTGTACGGCATGGCGGAACAGAGCGTCCCGATACCCGCAATGCAAAAGAATACCTCGTATATCTTATGGATCTGATCAGGGATGAATCAGCTGCTTTCTCCAGCTACGGACAGGAAACAATCAGTTCGATGGTTAAAGAGCTTGACCGTATTCTTGCCCAGCTCGAACAACGCCTGCGAAAGAATCCTGCATGGCACGAAGACTCCAGTCATTATGTAACTGTCGGCTATCGAAAAAATCAGGAAGCGTTTTTCATGCAATACTGGATTACCAATAGCACATATGCCAACGGAATAAATGCCGGTACACCGCTCAATCTCTATATGGGCAGTGAGCTCAGAAACGGTTCCATTGAACTGCTGACCAGTACGACAGGCGGAAAAAAAGCGCTGGAGCCTTCCCGGCACATCGACGCGTATAAATATGCCATGCTGAGTCACAACAAGATCATTACAGCTGAAGATATTAAAGCATTCTGTTATTATGAACTTGGTGACCTGATCGATATGGTTACTGTCCGGAAAGGGTTAACACTAAGTAAAAAACCGGGTGAAGGATTAATCCGATGTATAGAGGTTCGTTTGCGAAAACACCGGAAAAACATATCAAATCAGGAGACAGCTATTCAGTGGGAAAATATGCTGGCAAATCTGAAAACTAAAATGGAGCTTCGATCATCCCTGAACCTGAACTTTGAGATCAAACTTGAAGAGTAAGCAATCAGAGGATTTAAGCCAGCGTAAAATTCAGACCAAGACAGACATGATCATGGTTAAGAATACAGCTGTTTTCCGTCGTCTGATAGTCATATTGCACAGTAAGAAAATAATTCGCGCCTAAAAAGAAATCAGCAATCTCTTCAACCAGCCCGGCCTGAGCGCCACCATTGAGATATTTATTCAGTGATGAATCATCGTTAATCTGTACCTTGATCACAAGGTCCTGCTCCCCGCTGCAAACTGCCCCGGTCAGTATAGTAGTATGCCCCAGAGAGCTCCCGGAAAGCGTAAACAATGGCAGCTCATCTGCCGGAAGATTTTTCTGGTATCTGGTTTCAATCTTCACTACGGTATTAAGGATTAATCCCATGCTTTGCTCTACCAGAGGAATATTGTTCCGAATCGCATTAATCATCGGGATAATCCTGAGAAAAATCCAGGCCTGTCGTTTTGCCAATCGCTTTAATACCGGCCAGTAAACCGAAAAAACGGCAATCAGCTTTGCATTATCTGTATTTTTTTCAAAATCCTCCTCCAGGCTATAAAGCAACTGGCGGACTTTATGATATTCATATTCCAGCGGAAGAAAGAACTTTCTTGCATCAGCCTCCTCTTTTTTCTGAACTCGTATCTGTTCAATAATTTCATACTTATTGACAGCATTCCCTCTTTTTTCCTGATGAAACAGGTTTTCGGGCAGAGAGTCATAAATACTGTCCCTGTTGGCATGAATAAAGAGGTATTCCTTATCATCATATTCAACAAACTCCGTATGAAAGCCGGAAACGTCTTTTCTACAGGGGCGTTTTGCTGTATTCTGATTGGCAATTATGATCTGATCATCCGGAATACCATGATGCACCAGACCGGCAACTATAGCTTCTGCCGTATAATCGCTCTCCAGATCAAGAATAGCTTCTCTGAACTTTCGGAGTATTTCCTTATCTAGTACCGACATCTGCATAAGTTAAAATTCCGGAGGCTATGGAAGATCATCTTCTGAAATCAGATAATACCGTTCCCCACCTGACTCAAGTATGGCATTACTATTATTTCTGACTGAATAAAATCTGTTGAGTCTCGCATTTATCTCTTCTATTGCCTGCACAAACTGCTCTTGGGTCATGTACGTTTTGGATCCTTCAAGATAGCCGATCTTTATACTGTTAAAACCCTTCTTTTGCGGAATATATCCTCTGAGCGCTTTGGAAAAAAAGGTTGCGATCGGCTGGTCATTATAGTATGTTTTACCTTTGGACAGTATACCCGGATCCAGCGCTTTCACAATAGCCGTGTAGCAACTATTACGGTTTGTTGGCCCCTGGTTTTCGAGCAGCAGGTCAAATCGCAATCCCTTAAACGTCCGGACCAGCGATTCATACTCCTCTGAAGTAAGTAAAAGGCTCTGACCATAAAAACGTTTACTTCCTACCGGACTGATACTGTATCCCGGGACAAAATAGCTGAAGTTAAAATTCCGGCACTGCATCGCCAGATCATCTCCCAGCTTTTCCGTACGTCCGCAATAAGACGTAAAGGTCGTATTTACCTGATTGTTGAATACAGCAGGGCTATTGAAAACATTCCTGATCGATTCTATATTTCTCTTATTCTCATATTCAATCTGGACCAGCAGACTGTCGAATGCTCCAGTCAGATATTTCCCATCCGTTTTGGTACCGACTGTCGGGAAAATAAGGAAGCCCTGATGAGCTGCATTATCAGGATAATCCAGGCAGTATACGTTGGTTGCTCCGGATTCAGGATTCCGAAACGCATTGGAATAATGTTTTTCTGTCATATTGCCAACCTGTAATATTCTTTTCTGAGGCTGAACACTTTCCGACACACGTTCAAGTATATTTTTGGCCTGCATAATCAATGCAGTATATGCTTCATTGCTGGCTGAGTAGGGTTGGAAGAACACCGGCCGGACATTGGCAGCAGCCAGATCATCACCTGCTTTCTTTAAGCGCTGTCTGTAGCTGCTATTGTCGATATTCGCATCTCCCCGACTGCTGATCACAAGAACAATATTGGTTTCTTTTTCACGTCCGGCAAAAAAACCGGCGACCTGTCCCAAGCCGTTAACGATTCCGTTGGGGGATGCAGGTTTATTTCCTTCCACGCTTTCCTTGGTTATATCAATCAGGGAAGGCAATATTGCCGGATAACTGGTGTGAAAAGATTTATTCTGACCAGGTTTTCCTGAGCAGTCATACACAGCAAAGCTGAGAGAATATCCTTGCATATACTCTTTGAAATACTGCTCAAGGTCCAGAAAGGCATTTAGCAAAACCGGCATAAATTCTTTGGTATCATTGCCCATATTAAGGGCGAAGACCAGATTTATATTCCTGCTTTTTTCTGCAAACTCACACAGCTGACCATAGGTAATTTTATTTCCCTTTACATTCAGAATATGTGCATTATCATACGTAAAAGGATTCAATACTGCACCTGTATGTATAATCCGATACGTGGTATCTCTGATTCTGGTGGTTGAAGTTCCGAAAACCGGCAACCCGGGCCATGTGTTTCCCAGATTACATTCCATACCTGATATTTTTATTGCCTTTGCAAGGTTATTTTTCAATCCCTGAGCTTCTGCCGAAGAAGAAAAAAGATAGTTTTGTATGCCATCTTCCAGGGGAGTGATACATAATCCGGTACCCCAGGCCTGCACAAGCTCGCGCGGGACCCAACCCAGGATAACATCTTTTCCTTGCCCCGGACTAAATACCGGTCTGGTTCCGATCAGAATCTTACCTTTATATTCACGATAAACATACACCAGCTGACTAAGTTCTGTCGCTTTGTCCAAAATCTCCTGAGTCAGTTCCGGGTCAGAAAACACTCTCACCTGATTACCTGCAACACTTTTTCTGAATGTTTCCAATACCTTGGGCCCATTGAGCATGGTAATATATTTCAGAGGTATCTGTTCATTGGTATTCATAAATCCTCTGTCACTTAACAACAAAGCCGATTCGTCCATCCAGCCTGCATACTCTATTTTAGCCGGATCAATAATTTTACAACTGTAATCAAGCATATCCGGCTTGTATCGTATCAGCTCAAGCGCCGTTCCCGACGTGGAGGCAACATAAAAGCTATCCAGAAAACCGGCTTTCGACGAGGCGTATTTTAATAACTTGTCGCCATACACGGTATTTTCACTTCTGGCCGAATAAACAACCCACGGTTTATTAACCGGCTTAGTATTGCTTACAACAGGATATCCGGGATATTCATACTTGTATGGCTTCTTTAAAACACTCTTGATTTTACCCGGCGCTGCACTAAGACTACCTGATAGCCCGATAAAACATACGATTATAAGATACCCTGCAAAAAAAAATCTACTACGCATGATTTCACTAAATTCCTTAAAAAAATTATTTATGTTTTATAAGCAAACGGGACACACATTTGCTACCCGGTCTCATTTCCTTGTCAACACTTAGTATCACCTGACCACTTTTAAGCTGAAGATTCTGACAATAGCTGTAGAAGTCTGAAATCTGGCTTTGATTGACCACCACCGGAGCATTGGGATTTGAACAAAGATACTTGCTGACAATGTATTTGTAGTTGGAGGAAAAATTGCTTCCCCGTGCAATTTCCTGCAGCTTGACAAGCAGGTCATCTGCAGAAGCACCGCCTCCACCACCTCCCCCGGCATTGTTTTTATTAGGTACATCCAGAACCACATTTTCCGTCACTTCATACTGCGATACTATTTTGATAAGATGTTTCTCCGGTTTATGATAATTCAGGTTTGTAATCAGCTTTATTTCATATGTCCCCGGCTTCTTAAAGGAATAAAATGTCTCCGAAGCACGTGCATCAATTTTGCCTGATTCGCCGAAATACCATTCGTACCAGTCAATACCATTACCCATAGCCTTAAAATGTATTTTCTGCCCTACTATCCCCGAAGAGTGCGCATAAATAAAAACGGATGAGTCTTTTTTGTAAACAAGCTCAGGCTCTTTGACCTGTACGGGAAACCGAACCTGCTTTTTATTATTGACGGTAAGTACAACTTCGTAATTTCCTGCTTTGGGAAATTCGCAGGTCCCTCTGGATATTCTTGAACGGGAGCCATTTCCAAAATCCCACAAAAGCACTTTTGCATCTTCTGTACTATCTGAGTAGGTAATGGTTTGTCCCGCAAAAATACGAACAGGATATATGCTCGCCTTAACGGGCTTTTCCTTCATTATTGCCGAAACTGAAAATATCACTCCGGCAATAGTCAGATAAAGTGCAATAGTGAGGAATGCTAACTTTTTGCTCATGGGATCCTTGTATTATTTTTAAGAGCCTCCTGCAGGTTGATATTGTTCTGAGCCTGCTGAAACCCGATTTCACAATCTTCCAGATTCTTTTTCAGAAAACCTGCATTGCTTACAGCATTACTAATAGCCTGCTTGTCATAAAACAACATACTGTAATAATCAGCCACTTGCATATATATCTTATAGCTGCTGTGATCTTTTTTGTTCTGATATGCCTGCTTAATTTCCTCCAGTTCCTGCTGGATCCTGTTTTCAAGGCTTATCTGCCGTATTTCCGGATTAAAAGCTTCAAGATGTAAACGAAGAGAGTCCACATGCCTCATATTCAGGCTATATTCGGCAGCCACGCTCTTTCTTTCCGAGATTTCATCCATTACGATTTCTTTCCCGAGAATCGGTGTTACCGGATAGTCTTTAAGAAAAATCATAGAAAAAACAGCCGATAAACCAAGCCACAAAAGCATGAGATATATAAGCTGCACTTTTTTCTCTTCCCAACTTATTTTAAACAGTTTCATAATCTCAGGAATTATCGGTTTCTCAATTTTCGGTTGGCAGCGTTACACTCCATCAGCTTTTGTTTAAAGTTGTCCTCTTCCGCCTTAGCCTTCTGGAGCTGTCTTTTGATTTCCAGCAACTTTTCTGTATCCGTAAATATTTTTTGTGTCAGAATAAAATCATGCTTCTCTGATTCGCTGATTTGTTCCAGCTCATTCAGAGCGCCCTTGCTGAGCTTCAGAATACTTCGCTCCAATGCGGCTTCATTTTCCACCAGATCAGTATTCATCATTCGCATGAATGTATTAAGGCTGTCTATCCGCGAGGAAAAATACAGCACACTGGCCTGTTGCTTTTCCATTTCCTTTTTTTTCTGACTGATCGCACCGGCATACGCATTTGTACTTTTGAAGAAGAAATACACACAGAGCACTGTAAGTATCAGCAGACAGGAAAAATACCCTGTAAAAACCAGGTACTTTTGTACTATTTCTTTAAAATTTCGGGGATTCATACTTCTTTAATCCAGGATACTCCAGCGTTTTTTAGGTTGTTCGGTTTGCTGGGAAACGATTTCACTGGTTACCACCAGATTCTCTTTCCGCTGCCCTATAAACTCAAGAGCATTCATTTTATTCCAGATGGTCTCCATGTTTTGAAGAAAAGACTGCATAACACTCAGAGATACACGAATATTATGGTGATCGTATGTTATTTCAACTGCCTTCTGCAGCATCTGATCAAATCCGCCAGGGGTATGTTCAGTCCATTCATACATGTATTTCAGCAATTCTTCTCTTGCCTCAGGATGCATTGTCTTCAGATTTGTATGGATCAGGCCGGCCAGCGAAGACAGACAGCCAACAAGCTGTACCGGAGCAAGATACATCATCTCATTGGTCAGCTGAAAATAAACGGATGATATATAATTAAGTACCACCGTACATATATCTGTAAAACTGTGCGCCAGGGAAGACAGTTTATTTTTTTCATGCACCTTCCTTATGATGGAGAAGGAGTCATTCTGGACAGCACGAATTACCCGAAGCGCTAAGGCAGAAAACCGCTCCAGCTCAGGATGACTGCATATATATGCACATGGAGGAATATAGTCAGTCAGTAATTTAACTTCCCCATGCTTTATTGTCAGTTTGCCGATAACAAAATGATAAGGTCCCAGCTCTCTTGATGAGATGCGTTCTTCCGGTAGTATCTCAAGACGATAGCTTATATCCGTATAAGGATGCCGGGGCGGATTTTCTTCCAGTGAAGGCGTACCCTTGGGCTGTCTGCTGTATGGATTAGCTACCAGCAGCACATCATATATCGAATCTTCTGACCATGCAGACGTATCAAAACTCTGGCTGAAAAAGTTACCATCGACCTGATGAAAATCTGCCATTATTCTGAATCCACCGGATGTCAGCGCATTGCAGTAATTCAGGCTAAGCTCTGCTCTGCCCGAATAGGCTGAATTAAGTCTCAGATCCGGATAGTTCTTTGTTCCGGCAGGCGGCGGTAGCAATCCAAAGTTTTTATCCGTTACATAAACCGATGCAAAGTCTCTGATCAGATCAGTAAAATGCTTGTCTGAATCAATGAAATGATCTTTGGAAATTTTCATTCCATCCACCCAGTTTACCGGGAAATTAGTTATGGGAAATATCATAGCTTATCATTGCTGATTGGTAATTGTTATCGACACGTTTACATACGATCACACAGGCGTCTTCTGTCAGTCCGTTTTCCTCAATGGTCTTTTCATGATCAATGTATTTTCTTCCTTTAACAATCCCGGGTTTGACATAAAAAATCCAATTGTATAAGTCTCCGTTGGCGTCCTCAAATTCAATCCGGTTTTCCGGATATTTCAATGCATAATTGTTAATAAACATCTGAAACCATTCCCCGAAGTTAAAATGCACCGGAGCCTTTGCCTTTACCTTCACGTACTCCGGGACAAGGGGGCTCTTGCTTAATTCAAGTTCCACAACTACAATCCTGTCAATAGTCTCTGAGGTAAAAACCGGCTCCTGATACAACGGGTCATACTTCCAGACTTTGTATATCTCGGCCGGTATATCCAGCATTGCGTAATAACTCAGTTTCCACAATAGCGGAATCAGAAAGGTAACAGTGGACGTTGCTGCGGAAAAACCGTAATCAAGCTTCCCGAAATAATTAAATACTGTAGCAAATAAATAAACACCGGAAATCATAATTACCATCGTAGCCAGAAAAAGGCTAAGCCGGTTTATTAAAAGATGACTGCTCCCTGAAAAATACAGTAATGCTTTCTCTGAGTACCAGTAACCGATAAAAAGAAAAACAAACTGATTCATAACATATCCCCATGGCATGAAAGCAACTCCTGTAAAAGTCAGCAAGCCTGCTACAGCAAAGGGGAGCACGCATATGATCAGAAATAATACTAGATATTTCCCTTTAATAAGCTCATTTTGCCTGTTCAGAAGGAATAAAACCAATGCCAGCAACAATGTACAAACCGGTAAAAATACATACCTGAAAATCAGATCAGACAATTGCATACAAAATACCTCGATTATATAAATGATTTCCGGTCGCAGCGGGAGGAAGAAGAAAAATACCGCTCGTTTCGAAAACGAAATTAATAAAAAAAAACATTACTATTTATTTTTTCGCTGTTGTTTATAACAGTATTTTTTTTAACCTTTAGAAAAAAATTCTTTTTCAGCATCTTAAATTTTGAATTGAAACATATTGTGTTTCAACATTAAATTTAACCGGTTGTATGATTTTTTTGAGGGTACAGACTTTTTAGCGGGAGAGGGATTTTTGATAATTTTTGTAGAAAACCAGGATCGCCACGCGCCATCCATATAGTAAAAATAATAGTGTCATCTGATCGTGTACGCGGTCAGCGTTTTTTTATTTTTTTTTAAAAACAGCTTTTTCATGCTTCAGTATCTGAACATAAGTGAAAGCCTGAGAGAGGTATTTAAAATTGCACGTGCATTTGCCCGTGAACACAAAAACGAAACCCTCGGGGCTTCCCATCTTCTGCGTGCTCTAATGCATAAAGAGGCCGGTTTGCAGGGCTTTATGCAATCATTGGGTAAAGATGTTTCCTACATTACAGAGTGGGCCGAGGTCCGTATTGAAGAATATCCCCGGGCAGGAAGCTTCTCCAATGAAGTTATTCCGGGCGAAGATATTGTCCGTATCATGGATGAAGCCGACAAAATCCGCCTACGGATCGGGCTGGATATCATTGATCCCATATGTGTATTGACTGCCACCGTAAAGCCAGGATATGGTTACCCAGCTGAGCAGCTCAAGAGTCTCCCGCTGAAAGAAAATGAAATACTTGAGGCGCTTCTGAATTCAGCAGGTATACAAAAGAAATCGTTTCATAGTCCGGATAGTCAGCATGTTTCCGAAACTTCCGTAAGCGGCGCCCTTTTCACCTACTGTCTCGACAAAAACAGCCGGATCCGTGAAGGATTAGCCGATCCGGTCATCGGCAGAGACAAGGAACTGCTGATGATGGCCGAAATAATCGGCCGGAGAAATAAGCCCAATGTCCTGTTGATCGGAGAGCCGGGAGTCGGCAAATCGGCGCTGGTTGACGGCTTTGTTTCAACGATTGTCAACGGACAGGTTCCATCCGGTTTAAAAAATGCCATCGTGTTTGAACTGGATGCCGGAGCCTTACTGGCAGGGGCTTCCTATAAAGGAGAAGTAGAGGATCGTCTGAAAAAAATCATCAAAGATCTCCGGCAATTCGAAAAAGCTGTCCTGTTTATTGATGAGCTCCATACGCTGATTGATCCGAAAGGACCGGCAGGTAGCGGCATTGCCAATCTCCTCAAACCCGAACTGGCCCGGGGAGAGCTTACGCTCATCGGGGCTACAACACAGGAAGAATACCGGAAATACATAGAACCGGACGCAGCATTCAGCAGGCGGTTTGAAACACTGACTGTACAGGAGCCTGATGTTGTCACTGCTCAGAAAATGATACTGGCACTCCTGCCTGCGTATGAAAAACATCACGGATTATCGCTGGAAGCTGACGCCATCGGTGAGTCCATACGTCTCGCCCGGCGTTATTGCAAAGACAAAAAACTTCCTGATGCAGCCATTGACCTCATTGACAGAACCATGTCTGCCTTGCGAATGATCCATGAAGCGCCTTTTGAGGAGATCGGCCGGCTGCTTACAGAAGCTTCCCTGATTGAGGAATCAGATCTTCCGGAAGATGAAAAAATTGCAGAGCTCCAATGGCTTTATCACTCACTTGTCAATAAAACAAGTCCTGTTCTTCATAATAATCTGCAGGAACAGGAAGCTGTCCTGAATACTCCTGACGCTATTCTGGAAAGAATCAAAACACTGGCCGACGGTGTGCAAAATGCAGCCAGGCTCAAACGTACATCAGTCTCCTGCTCAGATCTGACTGCCGTTATAGCCCATAAAACAGGCATTCCGGCCGGAAAGATTCAAGCTCAGGAAAAGGAAAAACTTCTCCATATCGAATCCTATCTGAAAAAGCGGGTAGTAGGTCAGGATCTTGCCATTAAAACGCTGGCTGATACAATTGTTGAATCCAGAAGCGGTCTCAATAAACCAGGTCAGCCGATTGGCTCTTTCTTCTTTCTGGGCCCTACGGGAACAGGAAAAACCGAGCTTACCAAAGCACTGGCCGAATTTCTCTTCAATGATGAAAAATCCATGCTCCGCTTTGATATGTCTGAATTTAAAGAGGAACATTCTGCTGCCCTGCTGTATGGCGCTCCGCCCGGCTATGTAGGCTATGAAGAAGGTGGAATGCTGGTTAATAAGATTCGTCAAAAGCCATACTCGGTAGTACTCTTTGATGAAATCGAAAAAGCCCATCATTCTGTTTTTGATATTTTTCTGCAAATTATGGATGAAGGGGTATTGCATGACAAGCTTGGCAAGGAAGGAGATTTCAGTAATGCCATAATCATTTTTACGTCCAATATCGGAAGTGAGTGGATAACCAGTCAGTTCGCACAAGGACTTATACCGTCCTCCCAAATGCTTATGGAAGTAATGGCACGGCATTTCCGTCCGGAGTTTCTGGCAAGACTAAGCGAAATCGTCCCCTTTGCTCCTATCAGCGAAAAAAATGTAGTCCGGATTCTGGAAATACAGCTTTCTTCATTGCATCACAGCCTGGAACGTCAGGGTATCCGTCTGCAACTTACACCAGCAGCTACACAGCATCTTGCCCAATCCGGTTTTACTCCCCAATACGGAGCAAGGCAACTCAGCGGTGTCATACGCAATCAGCTCAGACGCCCCATAGCCCGCATGATCGTAGCAGGAGAACTGGTACATGATGACGTGCTTCTTGCCGACTTTGCACCGGACAAAAACGAATTAACCTGGAACATAATCAAAAACACTGATTCCGAAACTGTAACAACCGCTATGGATACGGAAAAAGAAAACGTTTAATCCTAAATTAATATGTCTATGTACAACTATGGAATAGGGGGTAATGAAGTTAAAACAGATGCCTCAGAAGCGATCTCCGAAATCGCCAATAACAAGACGCTGTTTGTGCAAAAGCTTACAGTCAATGATCCGCCTAAACCAGAGGCCGTGTATGGTCTGAAAACTACAGAAGAGGTATTCGCGCATTTCAAGCCGGAATGTACTGTAGAGTTTGAAACAAAGGAAGGCGGGAGCAAAGAAGAAGAGTTCCGGTTTTCCAATCTTGGGGATTTCGGCGTGAAAAAGGTTGTCGAGAACAGTCAATACCTTTCGGAGCTGGATAGCGAAGTAAACCAGTATAGCAAAATCGCCAAACAGTTCAAAAGCAACAAAGTACTTCAGGGATTAACAGCAAACCCGGAAAGCAGTCAGGCACTTATCGAAGCATTAACCGCATTGCTGGACGAGTTAAAATCACAGGACTAAAATAAGTTTTATGTCATTACAGGAAAAAAACACTCAGGAAACCATTGCACGGAGCAAAGAGCAGGTAGCTTCCAGCCTCGAGAGCAATCTTCGCAAACTCGACAAAGTAGGCGGTTTTTCCTTCATGGAATCAATCATTGATGGTATTGCCAATGTGAGTCCGGAAAGAAAAGCCCGGAAAAATATTTTCATGACCGATCCCGGCAAGAAAAACGAGCGGGAACAGCTTAAGAAAAATCTGGCAACCTGGATTGAATTACTCAGTCAGGGTGGTTCCGCAGCAGAAATAGTCGAAATCAGTGAGAAAAAAGCGGAAGAAGCCCATCAGCTGCTCAATAAGAACCTGGGACATGCGCTTAATGCGTTCCGGGAGCTGGAGCAAAGCTATCGTTCGGTCGCTCTTTTCTATAAAAATACAGAATCCGACAAGGTCAGCAATATCACCATTATGAACGCATCAATGGAGCAAATGACGGATCTTGACAACTCCCGCTTCATCGACTATGTAGCTGAAGAGCTAAAGCAAAACTACGACCGGCTTGACTTGCGCGACAATTACTCGCTTCTGGTAATACCAGGCTATATGGGTCCCAACAAAGTGGTGGAAAAATGGGCCAAAATCGCTCATGAAAATAAGGTAATGCTGGTCACGGACTTTGCCAACCTCGATACTCCGGACGATGTTATCGATCTTTTTACCGATGGTAACTATACCGGGGGCGATGCATACAGATCCAATATCATTATGACCTGCAACTGGCTCATAGGAAGAGGAAAGATTGAGCAGGCCGGAGAGGAAGAAGACTTGTTCGTACCGCCTTCTGCTGCACTGGCCGGGAAAATGTATTATACCATGATGTCGCAGGTCACAGCCGGTAAAAAGCATGGTAGCATGAATGAGGTTGACGCGGTCAGTTTTGACCTTAAGAAAAGTGAAATATCCCATCTGGAAAAGATAGGCCTTGTTCCGATGGTTAATGAATACGGAAAAGTTATGGCCTTCTCGGCCAAAACACTGTTTAACGGAGACAACCTGGGCCTACAGACCTACTCCGTCGTCAGGGTATTTGATTACATCACCAAAGTACTTTTTGATTTCCTCAACAGAAGAGCTTTTGAGAACTGGACATCCAGACTGGAAGCAGATCTGCGCAGTCAGATTGTAAAGTTTCTTGACAGCATACAAGGTCCGGACCGTCTGATCGAGAAATTCAAAATTCTTCGTCTGGAGCAGGACCCGAATCAAAAGGACCGGGTTCTGATCGACATACATATCACTCCCTATTTTCCCGCCAAAAGCTTTGTAGTAAAGCTTGACGGGCAAAAAGGAGATGATGGCACCAGCTGGAACAGCGAGTATAACCAATCATAAATTTCTTCTTTTTTTTCAACAATTTAAACAACAATTTTTATGGCTTTCAGAGCAGAACTTAACATCGCCGGAGCAAAATTCGATATCCTGAATTGCTCCTTTAATATGAGCAGAGATACCGATCCAAAAGGAAGACCATCCTCTAATGTATACGGAGGACGTATTTCTTTTGAAATCGAATCTACCTCCGATACTTCGATTATCGAAAAAATGGTCAACAGCCAGTTCAAACCATTTAGCGGATCCGTCACCTTCAAAAAGCATGACGAAGACGCGAAAATGAAAGAGCTCAGCTTCGAAAACTCATACATTGTTTACTATCAGGAAGGTATTGATGTCAAAGGAGAAACTCCCATGACTATCAAGTTTACCATTTCTGCCGAAACGATTAAGCTGGGCAATGCCGAGCATGACAACCGCTGGCCCAAAGCTTAATTAACAATCAATACTGTATCGTCCCTGAGTTTCCGCTGTTTTATAATTTATGATTATTCAGGGACGATACCGGTATTGTATGATATTCTGATTTCCGGCAAATGATCTCTTTTCCTTTGTTTATACAAACATAAAGGACCAAACCTGTTTTTTCAGCTTTACCAAATCTAAAATCTAAGCTACCGGACGATGGCAAAAGAAATTTTGTACGAAATGAATATTGATGGAAAAGAGCTGCATTATTTCAGCAGCTTTATTGTTCGTCAGGAATTCAACGCACACCATACCTTTGAACTCACCCTGGATCAGGATGTATTTCAATCAGCAGAAAGTGTTACCCTCGAAGACGCGCAGGATTATGTCGGACGTTTTCTGACAGTTTGCTTCGGGGACAAAGAAGCAGGGGACAATACGTTCAAAGGCATTATTACCGAAGTAGGCTTGTCTCAGGAAGAGGGCCTGTGGGGGAAAATCGTATTAAAAGGCTATAGCCCGACTTTTCTTATGGAAGGCGGCCCGCACTATACTTCATTTGAAAACCGGACACTCAAAGATTTACTGGGAGAATGTACCAAAAACGTTGCTTCCAATGACATGAATGTCTGCAATAATCCGGTTTTTAATGACAGTATTCCCTATATATGTCAATATGGTGAAAGCAACTTTCGCTTTATCAACCGGCTTGCTACTGAGTATGGAGAGTCCTTCTTTTATGACGGACTGAATCTTTACTTGGGCAAACCCGCATCACCGGAATCTGTTGATCTGGTCTACGGAAAACATATAAGCTCCATGAATTTTTCCATGAAGCTGATGCCCGCCAATATCAATCACTATAGCTATAACTCCAAAAATGATCAGCTGCTGCAGGGAAAGCTTCCCGGGCAGTACGGCCAGACCGGGAGCTATACCCAAAAAGCGCTCGAAGTTTCTGAACATCTATACCGGCAGCCGGTCAGACAGCCGGTAAAAGTCAGGGTAAGCTCCCAGGGAGATCTTGACCGGTATTCAAAAGTACATAAGCAAAAAGTAGCTGCTTCCACTGTTTTGCTAAAAGGCGAAGGCGACAGTCCCAAAGTTAAGCTTGGGCACTATATCAAAGTAAAAGTATCGAAGAAAAGCCCTGATCCCGGGCATGAGGAGCACGGAGAATACATAGTTACCAGAGTAGAACATCGCCTGTACGGCACAGGTGCCTATGAAAACAGCTTCGAAGCCATTCCCTCTTACAATGAGGTAGTACCGGTGCCCGAAATTCCTAAGCCGGTTGCAGAAAACCAGATCGCTTATGTAAAGGACAATAATGATCCGGACGGCATGGGGAGAGTCAGAGTCCAGATGCTTTGGCAGCAGGAAGAAAACCTGTGGACCGACTGGCTCCGTATTCTGACTCCCGACGCAGGGGGCAGCGATAAAGTAAGCAAAAACAGAGGATTTGTGTTTATTCCGGAAGTCGGTGATCAAGTAGTTATAAGCTTCCGGTACAATGATCCCAATCGTCCGTTTGTCCTGGGAAGCATGTTTAATGGAAAAAGCGGCGGGGGCGGGGGAAGCGGAAACAATGCCAAAAGCCTGACCTCCAAGAGCGGATGCACAGTTACGCTGGATGACGCCAAAGGCAGTGTGGTGATCAGCGACCCGGGCGGAAGTACCGTAACACTAAACGGAGATGGTACCATGACCATATCCGCACCGGACAAAATCGATATTCAGTCAAAAGAAATCAATATCATCGCTGATGAGAAAGTCACCATCGAAGGCACCAACAGTGTTGCCATCGATTCAAAAGAAGTATCGGTAGACGGATCCAGCAAAACGACTGTAAACAGTAAGGCAAAAGTAGCCATAGGCGCTCCTTCCCTTGAACTGGAAGGGTCTACCCAGCTAAAACTTCAAAGTACCGGTGTTATCGATGTAGAAGGTACTACAATGACCAACCTGAAAGGAGGAATGTTGAATCTAAACTGCGGGTAATATCTATGTTTAACGAACACAATCCCATTGCTGTTCTTATCTCCAGATTGCAGCAGCAATGGATTACAGAAGTATCGCCGGTTGAAAAATACAAGCTCGTTCGCTGGCTGATGCGCCAGGGAGACGCCAGATTATATGAAGGACTCCTTCGTCTGGAATCTTCTGCCAACGGACAATTCCCTGAAGTAGTAATCGTACTGCTTACTTCATTTACTTCCGCTCAGTCACACAGCGCAGCCATTATTAAAGACTGGATTGATTCCTTTCGTAGTGATGAAAAAACATTTCAGGAGTTAAAAGCACAAGGAGTTGAGTTCTTCTGGGATGTTACACGGTATGAAGCGCTGCTTGGCGCTGAAACTACCGACCCGGATAATCTGCTTCTTGAGATGCTCACTTCATTTCAAAAAGCGCTACCCGATCCGACAACCCGGCTGGCGCTGGCGCTTTTTCCTTATTTAGTTTCGGACACGGGAGCATACAGCCAATGGCTAAGTCAGCTTATGCAGACTGGTATACCGGATAAGGTTATGCTTATGGTTTTTGATTCGGATGACGATCGCCATTTTGACAGACTATTCAAGCAAGAGGCCCACCAGGTAAGAACTTTACGGCCGGATATTAATCTGAGTAAGGCAATGAGCCAGCTGGCTACCGCGGGCGATCCCAACGCTCCCGATGTTCAATTCCGGAAATGTGTAATGGAAATGGGAAATGCTGTCAAAGACAATAATCTCACCCGCCTGCACCTGTGGGGCAAAAAAGGATTGGAAATAACACAGCATACCGGGAATAATCATTTCTTCGCTACTGCCCATCTCACCTATGCAGGCATGCTATTCACCTTCAAAAAAACAGCAGAGATTGAACAACTGCTTGATCAGGGATTAAGAATAGCCCGGAAAGGTCTTCAGCTTGGCGATGCAGCCTGTCAGTCACTGATTATTCTGCACTATGGCTATCTGGCAGCCTGCCGGCAACAAAACGGGAAAAACCTGGAAGCCGCTGATTTATATACCCAACAAGGCGAATTGGCTTTACAGTACCAACAAAGTGTTCAGGCGCTGACAGCCTGGTGGCAAGCCTATAATCTGTATGAAAAAGCCGATACACAAAAATATGCTGATCTGCTGACCAGAGCCTACGAAATCGGGACAGGTCTCCTGCCGGAGGAGCTTCAGACCTCCTGTATGATCTATATCGGATTTGATTATTACCAATATTGCCACAACCTGAAACAGAAGGAAAACTGTCTTCAGATTAATCAGTTTATGACCAGTCTGGCAGGATCAGACTGGATGGGAACAGCCAGAAAGTATAAAGAAGATACCAAAAAGAAAAAACGCTTTTTTATTGTATAACCAGTTTTAAACTCTTCCTCACAGCGTATTTATGCTATTAGCCAATAAACATCTGACCTTAGTACTGGGCCTGGATATTCACATAATCACTTTTCCCATAGGACCTCTTCCTATTCCGCATCCTTTTATCGGACTGGTTATGGACCCCATGGACTATATACCTTTTGTTGGCTCGACTGTTTTTATCAACGGCGTACCCCGCGGAATCAGTGATACTTCCGGTATGCTCGCCATTATGATGCATATACCTATGGGCGGACCATTTCTGCTGGCCCCGATGATTGGTCATGAATCCGTAAATTTTTTCGGAAGCCTGAAAGTTAAGGCCGAAGATGTGGCGCTAAGCCCTTCCGGCTATATGACAATGACCTGCAATGATATTGGCATTCCGCTTTCACTGAGCCCGGGAAAAAAGATGAAGCCGATTCCCAGCCTGTTCCTTCCGACTTCCTACAGCATCCCGCTGCCCATGGGCAAGCCCGTCATGGTAGGCGGCCCTTATGCACCCGATCTGCTGGGGATCCTCAAGCAGCTTGTAATGTCCTATGCCTTCGGAAGCATTCTGAAAGGAGCCGGCAAGCTGGCAAAAAAAGCAGCAGCAAGCCTCAAAAAAGCCAAAAGCAAATTTACCAAAGGGCTCAAATCCATCCGGTGCCGTATGGGCTTTGAGCCTGTAGATCTCATCGATGGCCGTATGGTCTATGAAGGTACCGACTTTGAAATACCTGGCCCCATACCTATACACTGGGAACGCCGCTGGTATTCCGATTCTTCCTATCAGGGTCCGCTCGGACATGGTATGCATCACAATTATGACCTGGCGCTGCATATTTATCCGGAAGAAGATTTCTGCCTGCTCATACTGCCCGATGGAAGACCAGCCACCTTTCCCCATATGATCAGTGAGGGCGACAGCTTTTATAACCGCTCCGAAAAGCTGTCTCTCACCTATGCGCACTCAGACGAATACATCCTCAAAGATCATGAAACACAGGAAATCTGGACCTTCCGGCAGGTTGAAACAGACCTGTTCCGCCCTGCTCAATTGACCAATCCTACCGGATTATCTATCGGTTTTACTTACCAGTCCGGCCATCTGATCCTCATCACCGATACTGCGGGCAGACATGTCAGGCTGCATCTCAACAAAGACAACCTGATCGATAAAATTACCCTGACGCACAAAAATCAGGAGAAAATACTGGTCAGCTACCGCTACAATGAAGCAGGAGACCTTATCCGGATTACAGATCCGCTCGACCAGTCTACCCACATGCGCTACAGCAACCACCTGATGGTGGCCAAAACAGACCGAAACGGGCAAACTTTTTACTGGGAATATGACGGTCCCGCTACCGGAGCACGCTGCATACATACATGGGGCGACGGCGGAATCCTCGAAGGCTGGATTGAATATGGTAAAGGCAAAAACACAGTAACCAATTCGCTGGGACATAAAACCATCTACTACTACGATGAAAACAATCTCTGCACACAGGTTACTGATCCGGATGGCAACCATACTTTTCATGAGTATACCGAATACATGGAGCCATACCGGAACATTGATCAGGAAGGAAACATCACCGGTTATACCTATGACGACCGGGGCAACCTTACCGGCATTGTACAGCCCGACGGAAGCACCGTTACACGAATTTACAATGAAGATGACCGGATCATTCTGAGCATAAGCCCCGGCGGCGGCAGTACGGTACGGGTCTATAATGACAGGGGGCTTCTCCATTCCCTCGAAAACCCGGATGGTAAAGTTACTTCCTTTGAATACAATACCGAAGGGTTGCCCGAAACGATCAGAAACAATCAGGGACACCTCACAAAGCTTGAATACGATGAAGATCATAATCTGATCAGCGCCATTTTGCCGGACAAGGCACAAACTACCTGGACTTATGATCCTTTCGGCTTGTGTACCGGCTCCACCGATCCCGAAAAACGTACAAAACACTTCTCATATGATGAACTCGGCAGGCCCTGTCAGATCGACCTGCCCGATGGCAATCATATCCAGCTGACCTACAATGCCTACAACGAGGTACTATGCGCCAGAGACAGGGATCATTGCGTCAATTTTACCTATACTCCAATGGGCAGCCTGAAAAGCCGCGAAGAAAACGGAGTAAAAATACAGTTTCATTACGATACGGAAGAACAGCTCCGGTATCTGGTCAACGAGCACGGTGAGACTTACCGTTTTGCCCGCAATGCTGTCGGGCATATTATACAGGAAACAGGCTTCGACGGACTTACACGAAGGTATCTCCGGGACCGGGCCGGAAAAGTATTGAAAACCGAACGGCCCGGCGGCCGTCATACGATTTATGAATATGATCTCAACGGACGGATTGTCCGCGCCGAACACAGCGATGGAAGCTGGGAGACCTACAGCTACAACCGTGACGGACAGCTTATCGAAGCTGTCAACGAAAACAGCCGGCTGGTATTCCATCGGGATAAAAACGGCCGCATTCTTAAAGAGGAACAGGATGGCTATCTGATCGAAAGCCAATACGACAAATCAGGCAACCGGATCCATATTCAAAGCAGCCTTGGAGCCGATATACAGCTCACACGCAACACCTCAGGCTTTGTAGAGCATATGATCGCCGGCCAGTGGGAGGCTTCTTTCCGATATAATGCACTGGGGCAGGAAACCGAGCGCCTTGCCCCGAATGTGCGAAACCGGTTTTCCTATGACCAGGCAGGGCGCATACGTGAGCAGAAAACCAGCGGGGAAAGAGGCAGGCTGCTCCGGCATAAACAATACTACTGGGGAGTAAACGACAAGCTCCACCGCATACACGATCTGATCAGCGATACCAGCCAGACCTTTGAGTATGATCATTTCGACAACCTTATCAGAAGTATTGCCGGCACTGGTGACTACGACAATTACTTCCGTGATGAGGTCGGCAATATATTTAAGAATAAAGACCACAAAGACCGAAAATACAGCGCCGGCGGAAAACTGACTGAAAGCGGACAAAAAAAGTACCTGTACGATGAAGAAGGGAATCTGACTAAAAAAGAGACTCCGGACGGGTGCTGGCAATATGAATGGGGTGGCAACGGCATGCTTCGTAGTGTCTTGCGCCCTGACGGCAAAAGCGTTATCTTTGAATACGATGCCCTGGGAAGAAGGACAGCCAAGATCTTTGACAATACGATCACCCGATGGCTCTGGGACGGAAATACTCCGCTCCATGAGTGGAAGTATACACTGACCGAACGGCCCATATCCGTACTGAATGAAAATGGCATGCTGGTCAAAGACCGGGAAGAGCCGGTCGAAAATCTCATTACCTGGGTATTTGATGAAGGAAGCTTCAAGCCGGCAGCCAGAATAGCCTCACATCAGGCATGTACCATCATCAGCGACTACTTGGGCACACCAAAGGAGGCATACAACCAGAACGGCGAAAAAGTCTGGGCTTGTGAACTGGCAGCCTACGGGGAAATGAAAAGCTGTACCGGCGGTGAAGGCTTTATCCCTTTCCGTTTTCAGGGACAATACCACGATATGGAAACCGGACTGTATTACAACAGGTTCCGGTATTACGCACCGGAAGAGGCAGCATATATTAGCCAGGATCCGATAAGATTAGCGGGAAATAATCCTACACTCTACGGATATGTATTTGATATCAATAGTCAGGTAGATGTATGCGGATTAAGCATTATGGATGATGCCTGGAGTGTTGTTCAAACCCATATGAATGACTCTGGCAAAACTGTTCTAGGACATTTCCCACGTCCAGGAGAAACATTTGATTCATACATAGACAAAGCTGTTAAAAAAGGTGCTAGCTATTTCGATATGGGTTCCCTTTGGGATGACATAATTGCAGCTGGCGAAGATCCTTGGGTACTAAATAAAAGATTTCTGGATGAAACAATTGCAAACGGCGATGATATATTGTTAAATGTACCTAAAAGCAAGATACGTCCCGGATCTTATTTGGAACGAGAAATAGATTGCCTATTAAAAAATGGATATAAATGGGTTAATCAATGGTCTCTGAGAAAAGTATGTTCATAACTTAACCATATGTAGAAGTGACTAATATTATAGATTATGTAAAAAACGAATATTCCTTTCTGATCGAACGAAACTTCGCAATTGATGATGTAATAGAAAGAGGCAATTTGTATTCACAAGCATGCCTGACAGGAGGCTCGGAGGATTTAATATTTTGCTTTACATTGGAAAAAGGAAAGCTATCGGTTGCTGTCACAAGTAAACACATTTTGAATAGCAAAAAATATGGGAAATATAGCAAGTATTGTGATTGCTTTTATCTGGTTAAACTATTTGATCCGAATATTGATTTTTCTGACATTACTCCCGCCATATATCCTGATTTTATTCAGAATAATCTAAATAATCTGATCACATTATTTAATACCGAGAACACAGAAACAACCTTAAAAAGAATCAATAAAATAATAAAAGAATATGATCAAATAAGATGGAACAGGCAATAGTCACCAAATGTATCAAATCGTCCCTCATAAATTCTATTTGGCATTCGCTCCAAAAAACAAACAGGATCAACCCTCCGAGAAAAGTTGTGCCAACTGTTTGTAAATAATTTTTAAAGAAAATGAAAATATATAGTATTGCACCTGATGGAAATGAAGCAGCTGACCTGGAACCTGCTAGATATTTCAATCTGGCAATCAAACAAATCGAAGAAATTGAAGAATGGCTCAGAACGACCAATGAGCCAGCACAGGCTTTATTAGTTCATATTGATATACTTATATATTTAAGTAAAAAATACCCTGAAATGGCTATAAGAAGAATAAAAAAACTTAATATACCAATGATTAAGAATACTTTCGATGATTGGTATGAAAGGGTTAATTTAAAAATTCCGAAACAATTCAGAGAAGGTATTAAAAATTCTGCAGACAGTTTATTCAGAGAATTAGACGAAATATCATAAAATAACCAAAACAGTATGGGTACTTGGGATAATAAACCTTGGGATAATGATAGGGCAGCTGATTGGTTTGGTAAACTAATGGATCAAACTGAATTACCTTTAAAAGTCAGAAATACATTGTTATTATGCAACGAGGAAGACCTATATGGAGATAATACTCCAGTTTTAAGGGCAGCAGTCTATTGTGTATTGCAATTTTGCAGAGTATATGTATGGCCCATCAATTTCTTGGATTCTGATTTAGAATTAGCCATAAAAGCAACAAAGAAAATTCTACAAGACGAAGAGTATTGTTACTCCGAAGAGATTATTTCTGAAATACAAGAAGAATTGAAGCAACTTGAGACGAGACTGAAAAATTGAAAAAATGGCTTTGCCTTATTCTTACAAGACGATACAATAAGATGTATCGTCTTTTTTATTACAAAGGGAATCAAATGATTCTGTAAGTCACAAAAAAAAGGACGAAAGAAGATATACCAATAGAGGAAACGTTTTATGTATCTATAAATGTAAATTTACAAACAGGTAAAATAGGTGGAAATATCATATTTGATTGCCCTTCGTCGAAGTCCCCCAGCTGCCATTAACTTTATTAACTAAAAAAAGGATTGGCAAAAAGAGGAAAGAATAAAACGGTCGTTTGAAGCGGCTTTATCCACTTGTAGTTATAGATAATAGCCTGCTTGAAATAGGTAGTCCACGCCATCCCGGCCCCGTGCAGGAATGGCGTAATGCATTAGAGGGTGAGGGCTTAATAAAGAGAAGAGATAATATCAGGCCAGGACCAGAGCTAAGCCTGATTATTTAAAACGCATTCAGAAACAGAACAAAAAATTACATAACGAAGCAAAAAGAAAAGATCCTAATATAAGGAATTAGTGATTGTATTATGTTTAAGGGGAATAAGTTTTACAAATTGGGGGGTATAGCATTTTTACTATTATGTTTAGTGCTTTTTTATAATAATCATATACATAAAAAAACGCAGATATTGTGTCTTGAGGGCGAACTGATTCTTGGGAGGGTTGTTGGTATTTACGAGCCTTTTAGAAAGGAAAGAGTTGATTTTGAGATTGAATATGAGGTGAATGGTGAAAAGTATATAGAAAAGTGCAGCAATGGAAAGTATTTGTTTTATTTTGATGATTTGGTCTGGGTTATATATAATAAAGATGATCCTCAGAAATCCCAGGCTTTTTATGAAATTGCCGAGCAGTATGATTATAAAGGAAAGTATCTAAATGAATTAGATATATCGAAAAGATTTACTGAAATGGCCAATTATGTCGATCAGTGTAAATGCGTACCTGATTCTTTGATGGAAGTGTCGTATTACGGGTTTTTAAGACCATTTTTAGACGAATAGAGAGGAGGAAAACATACTTGAAATACGCAGCCTACGCCATCCCCGCCCCGTGCAGAGATCAAATCAGAGTTGTAAAATAATGTCGATAAAGATCATACTATATGTTCTTGTTTTTTGTGCAGTAGTTTCCGGAATGAGAACCCAATACCTGAAATTTAGATATTATAAAGAGGGTTTAAGAATAAATCCGGTAAAATGGGTAAGCTTTAGCCAGTTGGGAAAGGCGGCAAAAGATCCTGATAATTCTTTATTTTCGGGTGAGATTAATCACATAAGGAAAACTCATGCCTTAAATGTTGTGTTCTTTTGGTTGACTATATTAGCAGGCATATTACGTATATTAATGAAGTAGCAGGACAAATCTTACAGAATTACATAAAAAGCATCCGCTTTTCAGGATTTGAGAGAAATAAGAAGGCCAATTTTAAAGGGTGGTTTTCTTGTGTGTATGGATTTTTTACTACGGCTATGTGGAGAATGTCTTTCATAGCCGTGGACGTACAAAGGGCAATCTTCCTCGTTGGTATAGTTTGGGTACCAGGGCATTGATGGGAGGAAAGACTTGATTGGCCTTTGGAAACCTATAAGAGGAAAGGACAGGTAGCAGATACAAGCCCCCATTGCGGAAAATACCTGAATCTTTGGTAATAAAACAGATAAAAATGAAAAGCTTTTATTTCTTTAGTTATTATGCTTTATATAAAGTGTTCAAATGGCTTTATAAAAGCGATTCTCAACCTGAGGATACAGCAAGATTGTTTTTAGTACTTATTTTGACTTTTTTCTTTCAGATCATGGGACTTGCTATAATTCTTAAATGGAAGATTGAAAGTGTTCTGGATGACGTTTATGTTATTTTACTTGGATTTGCTGGTTGTTTTATCTTGTCATACATAATTCATGGTAATCTTTTGAAAAAGAATCGTAATGGAAAAAATAAAATAGCGGAGTATTCCAAAAAAACATATGGAAAATGGCAATATATTTTGACATCGCTGGTCGTGATTCTATTTCCATTTCTCCCCTTTATAGCATTGGTTATTATTAAGAACATTGGGGAGCTGTTTCTGTAGGATGTCCTGCTGTGCTGAGCTTGCAGGGCAAATTCCGTGCAGCTTCATAAAAAGATTGTTTTGCAGAGCGCATATCAGGTCGCTAAAACACTTCTGAAAAAGAGCAATCCTGTCGTTCAGCAGCTCCTTTGTGTAGCAGAACATACAGGATTGGCCCGGATGCTGTCAGGGTTTTTCAGATATATACTCTTTCAGTTCCGTGTTCATTTCTATTTCCAGGGCTCTCTCGGAAGGATGGCTGTAGGCTTTCTGATGATTTTTTTTCTTCCCCGAAAGCTGATTTTTCAGCCGGTTTCTTAGTCTTCTCCTCATGATCAACTTCACTTAATAACCTGATTACATATATATAATTCGCAGGTTCTTAAACTTGTTCAGATGGATATAGCCGGACTTTGAAGAAAAAGGAAACTAAAAAAAATCCCTGTGGGTTTTTAAGGTAAGAATATAAGTTGAATTTCTAACTAAAAAAGGAGAAAGGGAAGTTTATGGAAGGGTTGAATCCGATAGAATTGCAAAAATACCTGAAAGGCGTAAGTTATCCGGCAAAAAGAAATCATTTGATCTGCAAAGCAGTAGAAAACGGAGCAGATATGGAAGTGGTTGGCGGAATGTTTAACTTACCTGACCGTGAATTTGCATCGCCGGCTGAAGTAAGCAAGTTTATGTAAAAGCAAAAGCTGCTTTTACTAAACAGATATAAAGAAAAAAAGCCGGCAGGAGAAATAAAAATCCTGTCGGCTTTACATATTTTCAGAAAGGAAGCGAGTCATCCTCTTCATTGAAGAAAGTGCTTACCTCGGGCGAGCTGTCGCTGCCCGGAGCGGCAGAAGAATGTCCTTCCTGTTGTTTCTGCACTTTCCATACTTTTACATCGGTGTACCAGCGGCCATTAAATTCGCGACTTTCGACCTCGATAGAGGCTGTAATCTGCTGACCCTCACTCAGCGCAAACTGGTCTATTTTGTCTCCCCACATCGTGATGCAAACCTTTTTCGGATACTGTGAGCCTGTTTCAATAATAAAGTCCTGTTTTTTCCACTCTCCGTTCTTTCCAGTTCCGGATTGCAGAGGGAGCATTTTGATGATAGTGCCGCTTATTTCCATTCGTATTAGTTTTATTCAATCTGCAAGGTAATGAAAATCTATGAAAGAGACAGAATTTTTGAGGATGTGAAGACAAGGGAAGTCGACCTGGCGGGAAAGCCGTGGTTGGCTGTTTGAGGCACTATAAAAAAATCAGGGATAGCTTTGTTGAAACTATCCCCGACAGATTAAAAAATTAGGTTAAGCAAAAAAAATAAACTTAATAAATTGTAACAGGTGTAATTGTTAAACTTGTCCCGAAGTTAATAAACGTCTTTATAAAGTCAATGCTTTGCTTGTAATATTTATCGAAAATATTTATAATAATTTGCTATAATATTGATTGATAGATGGGTATATGGGTGGTAAAAAATAAAAAAGTCCTTCATCAGAATGCTAATGAGGACTTTTTTGAAAAAAGCGAGGTGTAATATTACTTTCCTATTTGATTGAGTTTGTTTTTGACGACTTCTACAGCTTCCTTCATTTTGGATACGTCATTCCGGCTTCTTTCCTGATCGGATTTGTTTTGCTGAATTTCTTTTTCCAGCCTTTTCAGATCTTCGGCATTCTCTTTCAGCTTGTTTTCAAGGTTTATCTTTTCCTGCTTGTTTTTTTCTACCGAGCTGACAAGGTTTTCGCCTTCCTTAATATTTTTTTCATGGTCTTTTATCGTCTTTGAAAGCGCTTTTTCCGCATCGGCAATTTCTTTGTTAATGTCATCTCTGTAGCATTCTGCCGCAAAGTCAGTCAGAATCTGCGAAGCCGCCCTGTACGAACTGCCGCCTTCTGAAGTGCTCACAAAGGATGAACCAAGGTCGATTGCCCACCATACCTTGGCGCCATCTTTGGTTTTTAGTACTTTGGAGTATACCTGTCCCGGTTTTGAAGTAACACCGGGAATCTCTGCTCCGGTAATGCTTAATACTCCCTTGGAGCTCTGAACTTTTCCGAAATTTTTGAGTTTCTTTTCCCAGGCTTTTTCCACTGTTTTGTTATCCAGTTTGATAATGGTGTATAGTCCTGTCCGTTGAATATTGTCAACAACTTCGCTGCCTTCCTGAATGAGTATTTTTTGTGCGAAGCAGGCAATACTGAAAAGAAGGAGAATGGATACGATAAAGGATTTCTTCATAAGGAATAAGGCTTAAATTATGATGCTCAGGTACGGGATACGGATTTATCCGCCAAGGGTTACTTTCTTTGGTGGTTGAATTCAGGTAGGTCACCTGCTTTTGTACGCTTCCAGGATTTCAATTTCAAAAATCAGATCCGAATCCGGCGGAATGATATATACCGAAGGATTGTCAGGATTAGGAATTCCTTCAGAACCATACCCGAGATGAGCCGGAATCCACAGAATTCCTTTTTCCCTTGGTTTCATTAGTAACAAGCCTTCTTCCCAGCCCTCGATCAGCTCGCCGGATCCTGCTTTGATCTTTAGAGGCCTGCGGCGGAGATTGGAATCAAAAACGGTTCCGTCACTGAGCTTGCCGGTATAATATATCCGGAGAATCTGGCCTTCTCTGATCCGGCTGCCTTTGCCTTTGTGTATGCTCAGGTACTTAAGCCCGGTGTCTGTGTATACGGTATCCTGCTTTTGGGCAGCTACAGAGAGCGAACAGAGCAGGGCTAAAAATAAAATGCTATATAATCGCATGTGTCAATGAGAATAGTATACAGGCAGGTACGCAAATAGCTCCGAAGAAGATGCTTGCACCGAAGAAGCTTTTAGCAGCTGCTCCGGTTAGTCAGCTTTATGGTATTGAGCTCGGCGGAGTACTCTTCATGCACAAGTCTCCGGAACTCGGCTACCGTATCATCAAGGGACAGATCAGAACGGCCGCCTGCGGCATTCTTGTGTCCGCCGCCGTGAAAATGCTTTCTGGCAAATTCATTGGCGCTGAAATCTCCTTTGGACCGGAAAGAGATCTTGACGCTTTCCGTACGTTCGATAATTACGGCTGCGAAGACAACATTATCTACAGACAGCGCAAAATTGACCAGGCCTTCTGTATCGCCGTTTTGCGAGTCATATTCCTCCAGCTCTTTGGCGGAAATGGCTATATAGGCAGTCCTGTCCTCAGGCATAACTACCATTTTGTTTAAAAGCGCATGCCCCAGAAAGCGCAGCTTGCTTTCAGAGTTGTTGTCGTAGATAAGCCTGTGTATGCTGGAGATGTCAACCGCCAGATTGATCAGCTCGGCAATAATAAGATGCACCTCTTTGTTGGTGCTGGGATGTCTGAAGGAGCCGGTGTCTGTCATGATTCCCGCATAGATGCACTCCCCGATGCAGGTATCCAGCAGAGACTTGTCACCGAGGCCGACAATTAGCTTATAAATAAGAACACAGGTGGCGGCAGCAGAGGTGTCAGAAAATGAAAGGGTGGCAAAATCTTCCGGCTCAAGATGATGGTCAATCAGTATTTTTTTTGCAGGCGCATGGCGGATAATCTCACCCAGCTCATTGATCCGGCTCAATGCATTGAAATCAAGGCAAAATACCAGGTCTGCTTCTTCCACAAGCTTTGCCGCCTCTTCCTCTCTGCCTTCGTTGAATATAATTACCTCCTCTTCACCGTGCATCCATTTTAAAAATCCCGGATAATCAGTGGGAGTTATGACGGATACCTGATGGTTTTTTTTGCGAAGATAGCCCCACATGGCCAGTGATGAGCCAAGTGCGTCCGCGTCCGGCTTGTGATGAGTGGTAATGATGATCTTTTTCGGGGAATTCAGCAGATCTTTTAACTCATTCAGTTCTTGTACGAATGCTCTTCCTGAGGTCAATTATATTCGGTTTTTAAAAAGCAAAAGTGAAAAGTTTTTGCTTAAAAACAAAACGAATCAGTCAAACCTTTATTCTGTGATTAAAGTTCGGAAGGGAGATACATTTGTTGTAAAAGTAGTTATTTTTGCAGCGAGTTTTAATTTAACGTATTACCATACAAAATACTACTATGTCAGGAAACAAGACGTTTAGCATGATTAAACCGGACGCGGTGAAGGACGGACATTCCGGAGCAATTCTGAAGATGATCGAAGGAGCGGGCTTCCGGATTACGGCCATGAAAATGACAAAGCTTTCAGAAGAGCGTGCAGGCGAGTTTTACGAAGTGCACAAAGAAAGACCTTTTTACAATGATCTGAAAAAGTATATGTCTTCCGGTCATATAGTGGCGCTGGTTCTTGAGAAGGAAAATGCTGTGGCAGATTTCAGAAAGCTGATCGGTGCGACCGATCCTTCCAAAGCAGATGAGGGAACTATCCGCAAGCTGTTTGCGCGCTCTATCGAGGCCAATGCGGTGCATGGCTCGGATTCGGATGAAAATGCTGCTATCGAAGCATCATTCTTTTTCTCTGCCCTGGAAAGATTCTAGTTTTGGAGTCTGGTATTCCGGGCTGTCAGACAGTATAGTAAAGCCCCGGTTTTCTCGGGGTTTTTTATGCTTCGCCTACCGTCTCCGGCTGGGAGGCTTCATCATATTCTTCAATCCAGAAGTTGTTGTAACCCTGTCCTATATGGATACGGATCAGCTGCAGCTGCAGCAGCTCAAGAATTGAGAGGAAATTGTAGACTACCGCAATCTTGTGGTTGTTGTCATTGATGATATCTGCAAAAGAAACCCGTTGCTTTCCCGAAATCCGTTGCAGGATATATTCTTTCTGCTGTTCAATGGTATAAGGGTATTGCTCGACAAAGTGCTTGGGCTTGTTCTGCTCTTCGGTAAACCGGTTCAGCACCCGTTCATACACCTTCAGAAGCCGGTACAGATCAAGATGCTGCAGCTCATACTCCACATTATTTACCTCAGAAAGCTTCTTTATCTCTTTCAGGATATTTCCGCGCTGAACTCTGGAAGCTCTGTCCTCTTCCATCTGAGAAAGCTCGGATATGACCGATTTATATTTCTTATACTCGATAAGATGGGCTACGAGCTCCTCTCTGGGGTCGATTTCATTACCCTGATCATCCAGCTGGGGCCGGGGAATCAGCATTTTTGCCTTGATACGCATGAGCGAAGATGCTACCAGGATGAACTCGGAGGCCACATCGATCTCAAGGCGCTCCAGATGCCTGAGATAATCCAGAAAATCATTGGTGATCTTAGATATCGGAATATCATGTATATCCAGCTCATCCCGCTCTATAAAGAATAGCAGCAGGTCAAACGGACCCTGGAAAAGCGGTAATTGTATTTCAAAGCTCACAACGTAAAGTTAACGCAATACCGGGCCTTTTGCTGAGTGTGCCCTTTAATTGTTTCCACAAAACCTTCTGAGTTACCCACAAGCATATGTGGAAAATTAAAAGATTGTGGAAAATTCGTATATTTGCCCCCGATAAATCATTTACGGCCATTTCGTGTTATTGAATAGTTGAGCAACCACTGATCATTAAGAAATTGATAAAGCCCGGGAAGAAACTTGCCACAATAAATTCTGTTTCAGATCTGAGAAAATTGGAAGAGACGGAGCTGTATCAGCTCTGTGAAGAGTTGCGGCAGTATATTATTGATCATGTATCGGTCTATGGCGGCCATTTTTCGGCCAGCCTGGGAGTAGTTGAGCTTACTGTGGCCTTGCATTATGTGTTTAATACGCCGGATGACCAGCTTGTCTGGGACGTAGGCCATCAGGCATACGGTCACAAGATTCTTACAGGAAGAAGAGAAAAGTTTCATACAAACAGGCAATACAAAGGGCTGTCCGGTTTTCCCAAGCGCTCCGAAAGTGAGTTTGATGCATTCGGAGTCGGACATAGCTCAACGTCTGTATCTGCAGCATTGGGTATGGCTGTTGCTTCGGGATATCTGAATGCCCATGACAGGCAGCATATTGCCGTAATCGGGGATGGGGCGCTTACCGCAGGAATGGCTTTTGAGGCAATGAATCATGCCGGTGTGACCAATACCAATCTGCTCATTGTCCTGAATGACAACTGTATGGCGATAGATCCCAATGTCGGGGCGCTGAAAGACTATCTTGTGGACATTACGACTTCCCATACCTACAACCGGGTAAAGGATGATGTATGGAAGGTGCTGGGGAAAATCAGCCGTTTCGGGCCGAATGCACAGTCAATTGTCTCTAAAATAGAAGGAGCTGTCAAAACCTATCTGCTCAAGCACAGCAATCTGTTTGAGTCACTGAAAATCCGTTATTTTGGTCCGGTTGACGGACATGATATTGATCATCTTGTAAAAATATTCCGTGATCTGAAAAATATTCCGGGGCCAAAGATTCTTCACTGCATTACCAAAAAAGGAAAAGGTTTTGCACTGGCCGAGAAGAATCAGACGCTGTGGCATGCCCCGGGCAAATTTGACAAGCTGACCGGAGAAATCCGTAAAACCAGCTATAACGAGCCTCAGCCTCCCAGATATCAGGATGTATTCGGGCATTCGCTTGTGGAGCTTGCAAAAGTAAATCCCAGAATTATGGGCATTACTCCGGCAATGCCTTCCGGCTCTTCGCTGAATATTATGATGAAGGAGCTGCCGGACAGAGCCTTTGATGTCGGTATAGCCGAACAGCATGCCGTGACTTTTTCTGCGGGACTGGCTACACAGGGCCTGATTCCGTTTTGTAATATCTACAGCAGCTTTATGCAGCGTGCCTATGATCAGGTGATTCATGATGTCTGTCTTCAGAAGCTTAATGTTGTTTTTTGTCTTGACAGATCCGGTGTGGCCGGAGCAGACGGACCGACCCATCATGGAGCCTATGATATAGCCTATATGCGCTGCATCCCCAATATGATTGTGGCAGCTCCGATGAATGAGAAGGAACTGCGCAACATGATGTACACTGCTCAGCTGGAAGATCAGGGCCCCTTTACCATCAGGTATCCGAGAGGGCAGGGAGTAATGCCGGACTGGCGTACTCCGTTTGAAGAAATTCCGGTAGGCGTAGGCAGAATGCTTTGCGATGGTGAAGAGGTGGCCATTCTTAGTCTCGGTCATGTCGGAAACTATGTCGTAGATGCATTAAAAAAGCTGGCAGTCGAAGATCTGCGGCCTGCTCATTTTGATATGCGTTTTGCCAAGCCTCTTGATGAAGAGATGCTTCGTATGGTATTCAGACGGTTTGGCAAAATCATAACCGTGGAGGATGGCTGTCTGCAGGGTGGATTTGGCAGCGCAGTGCTGGAGTTTATGGCAGACAATGATTTGCATGCCCGGGTTGTCCGCCTGGGGATTCCGGATCGTATTGTAGAGCATGGAGAGCAGGCTGAGCTGCACAGAGAGTGCGGATATGATGCCGAAGCTATTGTGCGGGAAGTACGTGCGTTGACCGGCGTAGTCTTTGAGTAATTGCGCTGAACGATTGTAGATTTCTCCCGGCTCTGGTCAGGAGCTATCCGGAGTAATGCCGTCTGATTTTTTACCCGTCTGCTTATATTTTATCTTATTATTCCTCCTTTATAATACAATCCGGTTCCCTTCATATTGCTGTCACAAAGGACAGGGTTTGCTGCTGCAATTCCCGAATTAATAGCTGCCAGGTTTACAGTTGACAATACAGTGACAGTGCTCTTACTGTCCTTGCTACAGTCTGCCTGCTCATCATTTTTCGATAAAAAAATCTGTATAAAATTTGCTATTTCAATTTACTTGTATTTATTTAGATTTATTATAAATAAAAATCATGCTCCCGGAAGGGGAATATGAGCAATCTGAAATAGTAATCGATTAAGCCCCGTCCCTGAGCTTCCGTCGGAGCGATAGCTATACACGCTATAGTTGTTGTGGAAAAGGAGGTTTGTCAGGGAACTCTTCTGTCGGTGTTACCGGGCAGACAATGCCCCGTCTGCCATGGTAACTGCCGGGAAGTGCCGCAAAGGAAAATCGAAAAAGCAATAAAAATACTCACCACAGGAAAGAAAACCTGGCAAATCGGATCCTGCTTTATTCAATGAGCAGGCAGGATCCGGGTGAGCCAATTCTGCATCAAAAATACGGAAGCAGCGTATGTGCCGGCAAAGGCCGGTACAGGAATATCCAACGATCGTTTCCGATGTGTATATTTTATAAATCCAGCCCGATATGTGCGAAACAAAAATCCTTACAAGAACACCTCTTACAGAAATAGACTATTGTGTCAAGTGCCGCTCCGTATTTTTGTGGCACAATAATATACTGATGACTTTTTCGGAAGATGAATTCAGCACCTTTCATAGTACGCTGGGGCAATACGATTTTTCAGAGTGTTCCATGCTATTTTCGGACAAGGTGCATCGCATCTCGATTTGTACTCCGTACAACGCCATAAATCTTGTATTTGATCTGACTCAATGGCTGGACCTCCGGCAGGCTATGGAAGAAGCATCCTGCATGAAGGAAATATATGCTCTGCTGCACCGTCCTCTGTCCAACTGAGCGCTGAATTTATAGGACAGGCGCTTAAGTGGCAAGTCGTTTCTTTTTAAGAAGAATAATCAGTATTCCTCATGCCAAAGACATAAAAAACGAGAACGGACTTCACCGGCTGCCGCACCAGGATCTTTGAGCCTTAAGCTTCTTTCCTTTTAACGGTGGAGTTATCATTCCTGCATACTTAAGGAGATTAGTTGCTGCCATGTTAAAACATTTGCTTATTTTTACTGCCCTGACAAGACTTTTGCAGAACATTGCGCTATTTCATCGAACTTTCATATTCCGGAACAAACTTTCATGGCTGGCAGTCGCAGGCCAATGCACTGGGCATCCAGGAAGTGCTGGAAGAAAAGCTTTCAATGATTCTGAAAGAAAAAACAGCGGTTACAGCCAGCGGAAGGACAGATACCGGTGTGCATGCAAAGCAGCAGATTGCCCATTTTGATACATCAGCTGAGTTGACCGAAGACCTGCTGTTTCGTATCAACTGTATGCTGCCTCATGATATAGCCATTAACAGCTTTCGTCCTGTAAATCCTGACTGTCATGCCCGGTTTGATGCCCTCTACCGTGAGTATGAATATTATATCACTACCATCAAAGATCCTTTTGCCCGCGGCAGAGCATGGCAATTTACGAAAAAGCTGGATTTTGATGCCATGAATGAAGCTGCCGGTTTACTTCTGAAGTACTCTGATTTTGAGTCTTTCAGCAAGGTGCATACGGATGTGAAGACATTCAACTGCACGGTTATGTATGCGCAGTGGGAGCGACAGGCTGAGCATATGATCCTGTTCCGGATCAGGGCCAACCGCTTTTTGAGGGGTATGGTCAGGGCTATTGTGGGAACGCTGGTGGATATCGGAACCGGAAAAAAAAATGTAGCCGATTTTGAGCATATCCTTTTGTCTAGAAACAGGGGAATGGCCGGGGCTGCTGCGCCGCCCGAAGGTCTTTTTCTGGCAAAAATAGGTTTTCCCCAAGAAGTTTATCTATGAAAAAAACCATGTGCTTCATTTCTTAGTTTTTAATGTATTTATTCATCTAATATATAATCAGATTTGAAAGACGATACCTCACAGAAAAGCGGAAACGTTTTCGATTACCTGATTCTGAAACGACTTTTCGTCTTTATCAGACCCTACAGAAAACAGTTTTATCTGGTTGTTGCGCTTACTATACTGTCTGCCTTACTGGGACCTGTAAAACCATGGCTGATCAAAGAAGCAATTGATAAATATGTTGCTGCAGGCGATACGCATCAGTTGCTTGTCATGACTATTCTGTTGCTTGCCGTGCTGTTTTTTCATGCGCTGGTCCAGTATTTTCATACATTTCTTTCTGGTTTGCTGGGGCAGAATGTGATCAGGGATATCCGTATTACCCTGTACCGCCATTTGTTGCGTTTTCGGCTTGGTTTTTTTGATAAAACGCCCATAGGAAGACTGGTTACCCGCAATGTGTCCGATGTCGGGCAGCTAAGCGAAGTGTTTAGCGAAGGGGTAGCAAATATCGTTTCTGATTCTCTTCAGATACTGGTCATTATCGTGATCATGTTTTATACCGACTGGAAGCTGACCCTGATAAGTCTTTCCATACTGCCCCTTATGCTTATCAGCACCTATGTATTTAAGGAAAAGGTAAAATATGCATTTAATCTGGTGCGCAATGCAGTCGCTAATCTGAATACCTTTGTGCAGGAGCATATATCCGGTATGAGTGTGGTGCAGATTTTTACGGCGGAGGAAAAAGAATTCAAAAAGTTTAAGGCGATTAATGAGGAGCACAAAAAAGCCAATCTGCTGTCTGTATTGTATTATTCCGTATACTTTCCGGTAGCTGAGCTGCTTGCTGCGCTGGGTACAGCCCTGCTGGTCTGGTTTGGAGCAAAAGGTATCATGCAGGAGGTATTTACGATCGGAGATTTTATACTCTTCAATATGCTGCTGGCAATGTTATTCCGGCCCATCCGGATGATTGCCGACCGTTTCAATACACTGCAGATGGGAATAGTGAGCGCCAACAGAATATTTAATCTGCTGGATTCGCATGAGCCTGTTGAAGCTTCAGGGACATATATTCCGGAAAGGCTTAAAGGCGAGGTCGCTTACAAAAATGTATGGTTTGCTTATAACCCGGATGAATATATACTTAAGGAGGTAAGTTTCAGTGTGAAGGAAGGGCAAACCATTGCTTTTGTAGGAGCAACAGGAGCCGGAAAATCCTCCATTATTAATCTGCTGAACCGTTTCTATTCCATCCAGAAGGGAGAAATTACGATTGACGGAGTTGATATTAAAGAATATGATCTCAACTATCTGCGCTCATCCGTAGCGATGGTATTGCAGGATGTATTTTTGTTTTCAGATACCATCCGGAATAATATAACCCTCAATAACCCGGAGATTCCCGATGCGCGTATTATGGAAGCTGCGGAGCTGGTAGGAGCAAAAAAGTTTATTGAGAACCTTCCCGGCGGCTTTGATTATAATGTAAAGGAACGAGGAGCGACCTTGTCAGTAGGACAACGTCAGCTGATTTCGTTTATCCGAGCTCTTGTCTATGATCCGTCTATTATTGTGCTGGATGAAGCAACGTCTTCAGTTGATTCGGAAACGGAAGAAATGATCAAAGCAGCTATTGAGCGTCTGATGAAGGGCAGAACGGCATTTGTTATCGCGCATCGCTTGTCTACTATCCAAAAAGCAGATATAATTGTGGTGCTGGAAAAAGGCAGAATTGTCGAAACCGGTACCCATGACGAATTGCTGAAAGTACAGGGAGCCTATGCCCGCTTATATGAAATGCAGTTTGTCCGCGAAGCTGCCGGAAGCTGACCGATGTATACAGAATTAATATAGTGATCAACAGTGAGAAAGATCGGATTTATTATTAGTTGTCTTTTGCTTATTGCAGGTGTTCTAACCTATTCGTATCTGGGAGGATTTAATAAGCCTGTAATGACGGTGGAGGAAATTACATCATTTACCGTCTATGGCTATGCTTACGAAGGAAAGCTTGGAAACAGGGAATTCGGAAAGCTGTTCCGGGATGCAGACTCGCTGGTGGATAATCAGCTGCTTAGAGGTAAGGTGGCAGGAGTATTTTATAATCAGCCCCATAAGCAGGAGGATACTGTACGGACTTTCGTAGGTGTATTGAGTACGGATTCGTTGTTTGCGGGGGCAGAAAAACGTGAATACAGTCCGGGCAGAGTAGTACAGGCTACTATTGAAGCACATTATCTGGTTATGCCTGTCAATATATATCCCAAAATCATGGAATTTGCCCGGGAGAATAATCTGGAGCTGTCAGAGCAGTCATTTGAAATATACGAACGGGAAGATTTTTTGAAAGTTCTTATCCCGGTCAGGGAAGGGATTAGTAAATAATCAGTCTTTTGATAGGTTGCTCGCCGCTGATGCGAACCTCAATAATATAAAGTCCGCTTGGAAGAGGGGTGTCCATTAGCTCGTCAAATTCTATGATACCCTGTATAGGACCGAGATTCTTCTCAAGAAATTTCCGGCCCTTGACATCCAGTATTACCACTACCACCTCTTTTTTGCTCTTGTTTGAGATGGTAAGCCCCGGGGCAGGATTGCTGCTGCTGTTTACCCCGGCCGAGACAGAAAATCCGATCCCCGATATACAGACCGCAGTCAGAATACAGAGCCGTGCCAGACGTCCGGGCTTTGTAAGAGTTGATAGTACACTATTCACGATATCAGATCAACGAAAAAAGTTCCCGATTATTCCTGAAAACACAAGAATTTAATCTCTGACCAATGGCATTGTCATACAATGCGGACCTCCTCTTGCTCTTGACAGCTCGCTGGAAGGTATGGTAATAATGGTCTTCTGCACATGCTCCGGAAGCTTCTCTCCGGATTTAAACTGGTCAATCAGTTCGGCAGCTTCTATCAGGCTGTAGCCATGCTGCTGAAAAGTAATATTTGTATGATAATTGCGATCGTAGGTGAAAGCAACTCCGTTGCGTATGGCGAAAAGATTGCAGCTGTCTGTCCATTGTTCCCGCTCTGCAAAGGGAGATATACCTCCGCCGCTCGGTATTACGATCGTTTTCGGATCCTCGGCAAGCAGCAGCTCCTTTAGTGATGCAAATCGCTGCTTTGAGCCGTCTGCATACCGGGTTTCTGCCGGCATATTGCCATGTGCCGATACCAGAGGAGCAAATCCGGTATAATAATGCTCATCAAACCGGGTGAAAATCGTATCCAGATGCATGCAGTAGCGAAGTTTGGGCAAGGCCACCCTGGATACCCGCTGTACAATATCCCGGTCAAAAAGTAGCTGAATCAGATAGTCCAGTGCAGCTTCGGTGGTACGTTCACTGCTTGCGACCAGCAGATGTCCGGGAGCCAGCATCATAATATCCCCGCCTTCTATGGAAAGCTCCTTCCGGTCAGGAAGCTCGATAAGGGTGGTATGATCTTCTGAGCTGAAATGACGGAAGATATAACGGCTAAGTATGCTTTCCCTCATCCGGGCTGTTTTGGCAGCCTTTCCGACCAGCAGATGCCGGTTAATTACGACCCCGATATCTCTGGTAAAAATAAAATTGGGAAGCGGGTTGAAATATTTTTTTGAAAACGCAGGGTCAGTGCCACTGATTAAGACAGAAGCGAGAACTGATGCATCCATACGTGACAATTCTTTCAGGATATCCGGAGACAGATTCTCAAAAAGGGCAACTTCCCTGAGCAGAGCTTCTCTGAGCGCACTATTGGACAAAATGGAACGAAGTACCTCTTCGGTTTCCACTACATTGTGCCAGCCGATAAAAAAAGAGAGCACCTCTGTAAGCAGATCATGCTCTTCAACCATTTTGGGAAGATGCACTATATCTTCGTACAGCAGCTCCACCGCACTTTCGGGAGTAATCCGTTCAATGCCATAATCCGGCCTGTGTATTAGTACTTTGCGCAACATGGCTGTTTCTGAAGAGACATGTATTCCCGTTTGTACTGTTTGTGTATTTCTTATAGGCTCATTCATAACAGATTCCTTATTATATGGTTTTTTAGTACCACATCATTTTCATACAGAATACGCTGCCGCCGGACTTAATGTATTCCGATGTATCGGTAGTGTATACCTTAAAGCCGTTTTCCTCAAGTACCTTGCAGGTATATGGATTGCCTTCGTGGATGATGGCGGCACGTCCGTTTGGATTATTGATGCAATGCGCGTTCAGGGAAAACCCTTTTTCCGCTTCTTCGAGCGGTATTTCTATCACATTTTTAAAGAGCTTTCCGAGACCTGCCAGGTCATCCGGTCTGAAAGCTCCCGGGTACAGAAGCACAGTGTTGGTATCCAGTGGAATGAAGCAGGTGTCCAGATGATAGAATTTGTCATTGATCAGCTCAAGCGCAATCACAGGGGTATTCAGTGTCGAGCTCAGCTCTTCGAGCGCGTTTAAATCCGAACGGTGACCGAATCCGCCAAACAGCAGTCTTCGTCCCGGAAGAGGGATGGCATCTCCCATGCCCTCAAACAAACGAGCCTGCTGCAATTCAAGAAGCTCGTACTTCCCGGAGGTATAAAAATCACGAAAAGCCGGAACTTCTCTCTGTCTGGACGAGTGCCGCATTTTGCTTAGTACAACCTGTTTGTTGCCGGTGGTGCTGATCCAGGGAAATGACTGATTGGCGGCGAAAACCATATCTTCACAACCTTCAGTCCCGTTAATCACGAAAACTTCATCCAGTATTCCTTCTTTCACCAGCGACTCATAAATATCTTTTAAGGAATACCACTGAGCGAAAGCTTTTTTTCTGTCAGTCCTGCCCAGATGGCCTGCCATATGTACATTTTTTACATCAATGATGTCGAAAAACTCAGGACTTACCATGAGTATTCTGGTGGGTTCTACCCTTGAAGCCATAGCCTCAAGAGAAAAAGGGAAACTGCCCGGGCGATATAGCTGACTGCTTGTTTGCATAGTAAACGTTTAGTAAATGAACGGAAAACCGGAAAGACAGGTTTTCCTAAACATTTTATAGAGCTAACGGGTAATTTTATTGACTTTTATATCTGCTGTATGAAAAAAATAATTTTTATCGTGGCCGGTTTAGGGATTTGTGCATCCTGCGGATGGGACAACAGGGATACAGAGCCGGGAAAGACCCGGAACGATAGTGTGGCTGATGTACAATACATACTTAATAATCCGGAGAAATTTGATGGTACATGTTTTGACAGCACACAAATTAACCCCCAGGCCCGTTGTATAGAAGAGCTTGACCCGGTTTGCGGATGCAATGGCAAAACCTATAGCAATGAATGTCAGGCCAAGGCAGCGGGAGTATTGGAATACCGTCAGGGAAAATGTTCGGAACATCACTAAAGAATAGGTAAGTCAAACGAATAGCGCCAGAGCTGCTCTGTCCGTATGCTTGCAATTTAAGAAGACATGAAAACACAAATAGTCTTCACTGGCTGCCATGCTGCAATCTTTGAGCCTTAAGCTTTAAACTTTTTTCTTTTAACATGTATAGCAATATATGGTGAGAGCAGGCGGTTAAACCTATTTTTTCATTACAGTTCCAATATTTTCTGATTTTTTCATACCTTCCCCTTCGTAAATTAAACTTGAAATACGTTGGAACCGGCGATTCAACTTAAAGGTGTTATAAAATCATTCGGAGACCTGCAGGCGGTAAAGGGGATCGATCTTCAGATCCGGCAGGGAGAGTACGTTGCTTTACTGGGACCCAACGGGGCCGGCAAGACGACTCTTATTGAAATGATTGAGGGTATACAGACCCCGGATCAGGGAGAGATTGTCCTGCTGGGTAAAACCTGGAAAAGAGATTCTGCGGCTTTGCATGCAGAGATAGGCTTGTCTCTTCAGGAGACAAAGTTTATCGACAAGCTCAGAGTGGGCGAGACTGCCCGTTTGTTTGCTTCATTTTACAAGCTTTCGGCTAAGCGGGTGGATGAAGTACTGGAGCTTGTCAATCTGACGGAAAAGAAAAATGCCTACGTCAGCAATCTTTCCGGTGGACAACGTCAGCGGCTTGCATTAGGTATAGCTCTCCTGAATAATCCCAAAATAATATTGCTGGATGAGCCTACAACCGGGCTTGACCCGACTTCGCGCCGGGAGATCTGGACTATTCTTCAGGAACTGAAGCAAAGAGGTATTACCATGATCCTGACCACGCACTATATGGAGGAAGCGCAGGTGCTTTGCGAACGGATACTGATCATGGACAGAGGCCGGTTTATTGCCGAAGGTTCCCTGAGTGAGCTGATAAGCCAATATGGAGAAGGAGATGTGATTGAGTTTTCCGTCAGGGAAAAAGAAGTGCCGGATATGAAGCAGCTGCCCGGGTTTAACAAGCTGGTGTGGAAGGATGAAGAGTGCAGGGGAATGATCTGGGTAGAGAATCTGGCGCTGGCTGTTCCTGCTTTTATGCGACAGATAGCTGACAGCCATCTGGAATTGCTGGAGCTTGAGTGTCGTAAAATGACACTGGATGATTTGTTTATTGCCCTTACCGGAAGAAATCTTTATGAATAATGCTATAATCGAACTGATAAAAGTTCATGTGCGATCTTTTTTCAGAGAGCCGGGAGTTGTCTTCTGGGCCGTTCTTTTTCCTGTTCTGATGGCCTGGGTGCTGGGGCTGGCTTTTAGTGAAAAGAGTGGTGTCAAAGCTACGGTATATGTGGTGGGCCAGCTTGATAAAGATACCATTACCGAACGCAGATTCCGGATAGAGGGACTCCCATCTGCTACTGTTATTGACTTTAAATCGGCCAGTGAGGAAGAAGCGCTGCGTGCGATGAAAAAAGGGATCATCAGCCTTTATATTACCCGGGAGCAGGGGGGCTATGTATATCATTACGACCCCGTCAATAAGGAAGCTCTGAGCCATCACCTCTTACTCGAGCGGATTCTGGCCGGTAATGCGGGGAATATGCAGATGAGAGCCGTTACGGCCCCGGGCAATCGTTATATTGACTTCCTGATTCCCGGACTGATTGCATTGGGAATTATGAATTCATGTCTCTGGGGACTGGGCTACAATCTGATCGAGTTTCGTATGAAGAAGCTGCTTCGCCGTATGGTGGCTACCCCCATGCGCAAGACTGACTTCTTTATTTCCCATGCGTTGTTCAGGATAGCGATCTGTTTTTTGGAGACACTCATATTGTTGTTCTTTGCATGGATTTCATTCGGGCTGGTCATTCAGGGCTCATGGCTGGGTTTTCTGATGCTGCTGCTTGCCGGTGTAATCTGTTTTAGCGGAATAGCGTTACTTGTCGCTTCGAGAACTCAGAACTCTCAGGTAGGCAACGGGCTGATTAATGCTGTTTTGCTTCCAATGACCATATTGTCGGGTATTTTCTTCAGCTATCATAACTTTCCCGAATGGGCACAGAAGGTGATACAGTATCTTCCGCTCACAGTGCTGGCAGATGCTTTCCGGGCCATTGTCAATGAGGGCGCCGGGACAGGCAATACACTTTTCCCTGTTTTATTGCTTGTCTGTGTCGGGCTGGTATGCAGCATAGCCGGGCTGAAAAACTTTAAATGGTATTAAGAACCTGAGGGCTGAATTATACCTTATCCCGAAAGAAACAGGAGAATTATCATCATCGTTTTACTATTTTTTAGGTATACTTGTTGTTTGAGCCGGACTGCCGCAGAAGGGATCGGACAGATCTGGTGATGTAATTATGATCGATTGTTAAACCTGGTGAATATGAATATAGCATCCGGAAAGTTGCTTCAGGAAATTGTGAGGAGGATTTGCGTATACAATGACCGCGAAAGGCAATCAATCGGAATGCTGTATCTGGAAGAGCGTTATAAGCTGAGCAGAACAGAGATTCTTACAGACAGAATCGTTGATTTTGATCCTGAAGATCTTAGGGGTTTTCTGGACCGTATTAACCGGTATGAACCTGTACAATACATTCTGGGCAAAACGTACTTTTATGGTTTGCCAGTTTGTGTAAATTCATCGGTGCTGATTCCAAGGCCTGAAACCGAGGAGCTGGTTCATCTGATACTCAGGGATCTTCAGGGGGCGGAAATGGCATCGGCACCGGCAATACTGGATATAGGTACAGGTTCCGGATGCATAGCGATTGCCCTGGCATCCAATCTTCCGCAGGCAAAGATCACTGCATTTGATGTGTCGGAGAGTGCGCTTGAAGTAGCTGTGGCGAATGCTGTGCTCAATAATTGCAAAATTGATTTCCGCCTTCACGATATCAGCAAACATAGTTCGTTTGAAGGTATGTTTGATATAATGGTCAGCAATCCGCCGTACGTGGAGATATCGGAGCAGAGACAAATGCAGCATAATGTACTGGATTATGAGCCTGAGCTCGCTTTGTATGCTCCGGAATGTGATCCTTTGTTTTTTTACCGTAAAATTCTTGAATTCTCCGGGAAGCATCTTGTTCATCAGGGATTTGTCTATTTTGAAATCAATGAGCGTTTCGGTCAGGAAATGCAGAATTTGCTTCAGGAATATTCTTTTGATGAAATCCGGATACTGAAAGACCTGTCAGGCAGGGAGCGCTTTGCAAAAGGAAGAAAATGCGGATGATGATTGATGTGAAATTAGTACATACCAACGATAATGATAAAGAAGGTATATAAAAAGCTTGTTCCGTTCAGATACCGTATTGCCGCACTGAATATATCCAAAAAGCTGTATGGATATTTATTGTATGGCAAACAGGTTCATTGCGTATGTTGCGGGCGTTCGTTCAGAAAATTTCTTCCCAAAGGCAATGGGCTTGTAGTGCGGCCCAATGCAGAATGTCCCAATTGCGGCTCGCTGGAAAGAGGACGGTTGCTGTATACCTATCTGAAAAATGAAACCTCTGTTTTTGCGGCAGCACCATCTGTTCTGCATGTATCTCCGGAGAGCTTTCTCCGGAAACAATTTATAAAAAATCCGCATTATATCGACGTGGATATTGATCCGGACCTGGCAAGATATGTGGCGGATATCACATCAATACCTTACAATGATCAATCGTTTGATTATGTAATATGTTCTCATGTACTGGGACATATTAAAGATGAGAAAAAGGCGGTTGATGAATTGTTCAGGGTATTAAAAGTAAACGGGACTGCTTTTATACTTACTTTGATAGACAGGCAAGCCGATAAAACGCTGGAAGATGACTCTGTGGTTACTCCCCGGCAGCGTCTGGAATTGTATGGAGAAGCAGATCTGGAGCGCCTGCATGCCCTGGATTTTATCGACAGGCTTAAAAGACAGAATGTTATCGTTGAAGTAATAGATTACAGAGAAAAATTTTCTTCCCGTGATCAGCAAAGATTCTCTTTAGGTGATGGACAAAGAGAGCTTATTTATAAATGTACCAGACTGGTTTAAAACGGATGTGAAATGCGTATAATCATTCTTGTCGGACTCGGGAGCTTTTTGGGGGGGATATTCCGATATCTGCTTACCCAGTATGTTCAGACCCGCGTTTTATCCGAGTTTCCGCTGGGAACTTTGCTTGTGAATATCACCGGAAGTTTTTTGATTGGTATTGTATTCGGTCTGGCAGGTAAATTTTCTATAGGTCCGGAATGGCGATTTTTTCTGATGACAGGTGTTATTGGCGGATTTACCACATTTTCATCGTATTCTCTTGATATTGTAAATCTGATGCGTGGCAATCAGCCTGTTTTGGCTATGCTGTATCTGACAGGCAGCATTTTGCTGTCGGTTCCTTTTACTTTTCTGGGCTTGTTCCTGAGCAGGTGAGGGTACAGCTTCTCTTGTACGTAATTGCAGCTGCCAACGAGGCCTGATTCTGCCGGAATCCTCCATCCGAGTATCTCCGGGCATAAGAAATAGTAGTTATGTACTTAATCCGGTAATTTATTGCAGGAAGATCGCTGCAGAGGCTGAGGGAATTTTAGTTTTTTGGGCTTTTGTTGGCTGAGGTTCCCGAAGGCAAAACAGATGCTCTGGAAAAGCAGCAGCCGAAGTGCTCTTTGCTGTGCCTGTTGTGATTGGTGAGAATGCTTGTTATCTGCCAGCCAATGCCTGATTTCTACTGGTTGTTTCTACCCCGTTATGCTTAATATGTTTTCTTTGTTCTGAATATGAGTGTTCTGTCTTGTATTATGTCGGGAAGTATGCAGAAGGGAAGGTTTTTATGGTGTTTAAACATTTTTTTTGACAAGACTCAAACAATTGCCATAAAGGCTTGTTTCTTTAGCACTGTCGATGATCTTAAAGGATCGATAGTGCTTAATCATTAAGGTAAACGAGCTATGAAAAATACATTTCTATTTGCCATCACTATTGGTATATGTCTGAGTGCCTGTAAAAATGAGAAGGAGGAGGATAATGTCGGCCCGGTAACTCCGCAGGGAGTATGTGCTACCGATGCGGTGTCCTATTCTGCTACAATACAGCCTATACTGGCAAACAACTGTCTTAGCTGCCATGACTCCGGAATGGCAAGCGGCAATGTAGATCTGAGTACCCATGATAAAGTGGCTGCGGTGGCAAGGCGGGGAGCTTTGTACGGATCGGTAGCCCATCAGGGAGGATATGTGCCTATGCCGTACAACGGAAAGAAGCTTTCCGATTGTGATATAGCAAAAATCAAAGCGTGGATTGACGCAGGAACTCCCAACAATTAATTGCATACTATGAAAAAAGCGTTTCTGGTCTTCCTGGTAAGTTTGCTGATGTGTCCGGCCCTGACAGCCCAGACTATTACGTATAAATGCAGCAAAGGAACTGCGGGCTTTTTTTCAAAAGCGCCTCTGGAAAATATTGAGGCAGCTTCTGATAAGATTACTTCACTGCTGAATACCGGGACCGGAGAAGTGGCTGTGCTGATTCCTGTCAAGTCCTTTAAATTCGAGAACGGACTTATGCAGGAGCATTTCAATGAGAACTATATGGAGTCAGATAAGTATCCCAATGCATCTTTTAAGGGTAGGCTGCTGGACTCTTGTGTGGTGCAGCAGGGGACAGCCCAGCGTATGGATGTGGAAGGAGAGCTGACTATTCATGGCGTTACTGTTAAAAGAGTTATTCCTGTGCAGATCAAATACAATAGTGACGGTTCTCTCCAGGTTGCTTCTGCTTTTGTAGTGGCTCTGGCCGATCATCAGATTACGATTCCCAAGCTTATGTATAAAAATATCGCAGAGAAAGTAGATGTCACACTCGATCTGATTTTTAGTCCAAAAAAATGAAACAATTCAATATAATCTCCATTATCGGTTTATGGATTTTAGTCCCCCTGACGATACATGCGCAGGGGGATTTATTGTCTGAGCTGGAAGAGGATGCGGCTGCTGAAGCTGTGTCAGATATTACAATGGCTACCTTCAAGTCGACCCGGATAATCAATACGCAGTCTGTAGAGCTTATTCCTGCCAGTCATCTTGATTTCAGAATTTCGCACCGGTTTGGACAGATCAATTCCGGAGCATACAACTTCTGGGGACTTGACCAGGCTACTATACGTCTCGGACTGGAATATGGCCTCTGGGACCGGATCAATATTGGTGTGGGACGAAGCTCTTTCCAGAAGGTGTATGATGGCTATTTCAAATTAAAGATACTCAGGCAACAAACGGGGGCCAGAACAATTCCTGTTTCTCTCGTCTGGTTTTCCAATATGTCGCTTACTACACTAAAAACGGGCAATCAGTATATTGAAGATCATTTTTATGCGCGTCTGGCGTATGCGCATCAGCTGCTGATTGCGCGGAAATTCAGTCAGGGACTTTCCTTGCAGGTGGCCCCGGTCCTGGTGCATTATAATTACGTCTCAGCTGACAGAGAAAATAATTTATATGCCGTGGCTTTTGGGGGAAGAGCAAAGGTATCAAAAAGAATTTCGGTCAATCTTGATTATATCTACCGTATTGACCCGATCCGGGACAACGGGTATTACAATTCTTTGTCAGTAGGAATTGATATAGAGACCGGCGGACATGTCTTTCAGCTGCATGCCACCAATTCGCAGGGAATGATCGAAGAGTATTTTGTGGGACGGACGGCAGGTCGCTGGCAAGACGGTGATATATATATAGGTTTTAACATCTCCCGTCTGTTTAGTTTTGGGAATAAACGAAAGTGGTAGTTTTATAAAAAGGCTATCCGGATTTCCGGATAGCGCGTTACTAGAAAGATATTTTGGCAAATTTGTTTTTGCTGTTGCGCAACCCGTGTATAATAAACAGATTGTTATTAATCTGGCCACATGCAGCTAACCGTGTTATTGTTCCATTGTCAAAAAGCCTGCTCTTATCCTGCTCTCCTTTATTATTAATTTTTACCAGTACTGTATAGCCATCTTTTCTGCCACTATATGTATACCTCGTTAATTTTCTGGATTCAGACTTATTCGCATTGCTCTTGTGGTCGTTGAATACAAAATACAGATTACCTTTGTTTACGGCATATGCGTATGAATGGTATTCATTCAGATCATACGTGTTTTCTTGTTTTTTAAGAATCTTGTCAGCCCAAAGGATTTTCCCATTGGCAGAAACCTTTATAATAATGATATCATCATAATAGTAATGGGGAACTCGCTGGTATGGACTGTCTTTGGAGACTGCTTCTAAAAAATCAATAGTGTAACATTCTTCCGCAATCATATAGTAACTACTGTCTTCATTAAAGACGATGTCCTTGAGTTTATAATCGAATAGTTCTACACTCAGGCCTTTCTCGGCTCTTGCTTCTGCTCGTGCAACTTCCTTGTCTTTCCAGTATTTAGTGATTTCATTCAGAGAAAGTCCACTGGTTACTAAGGATCTTACTTTTCCTGTCTCAATATCATATAGAAAGGAAAACACGCCGGCAAGCCCTTTGGTGTTTATATCAGAATAAAAACCTTTACATGCCAGTTCCGATTTCGTTAAAGAGATAATTTTTATTTCTGATATAAGCTTATCACCAAGGTTTATATTCAGTTCCTTTACATTGGAGCCTTTTCCGGTGCATAGGAATGACTTAGGAACAAATCCCTTTTTCCCTCTTTTTCTATCTATGGGTTTATCATCATACAATTTCCCATTAAGTACGACTGTACCATCATTGGATAGCCACAGCTCGGTATCTTCAAAAAAATCAGGTGAGTAGGGGATTTCAATCCGGTTTTGCCAAACGGTTTTCATTTCACCGTTCATAACAATTATTTCATAGTGAACTCTATCTGATTTTTTTTCATTTCGTTTGCTGTATAGTAGAATTCTTTGCTGGTCAAAGCTTATGACAATTTCCCAATTCTCAGCTCTGGATCCGTAAACATGTTCAATTTCGCTTAGAGTGTGTTGTTGTCCCGTAAGTTCAAAACTGTTCTTATCAATATTCTGACAGAAAAGATAGTATTTTCCATTACGGATATCGTCTATTGAAGAAAAAAGATAAAGCTTGTCATTCAGCATTTTTACATCCATTGAGAAAGTTCGCTTTCCATTGTAATAAGAAAATAGTTCTTTGCTGTGTCGAAGACTCTGATTAAAGTCGAACTTGGTAACTACGCATTCACTTTTTTTAGTTCGCTGAAGAATGTAATAACCGGATTGATCATATCCGATCATGCTGTTTATTTCTGATTTAACAGGAAGTTTATATTCTTCACTGATGTCAATTTTTTCACTCTGTCCCAGTACACTCAGGGAGAATAGGACGGAAAGAAATACAAATAGGGTTTGTCTGCTCATTCGATTTTACGATTAATTTGCAGTCAAATTTTTTATTATTATCTATAAAATACAAGGATATCAGAAGAGAATAAGGTGTGTTATTTTTTAAATGCTTAAAAATGAAAAAGTTGATTGATTGTTAATAAAATATTTTATGTTTTCATAGGGTGTCTGTTTGTCATTTTTTGTGCTTGGATATGTGAATAAGAAGAAAAATTGATGACATGATCATCATAGAAATAAACATAAAACTATGATGAAAAGGCTAAAGTCAGGGAGTATGGATTGTAGAATATTGAATAAAGTGTGTAAAGATTGTTTTAATAAGGATGTATTAGGGTTTGTTTTGTCGGTTGTGATTCTTGTATAGATATATGGATGAATAAGTTGTGATGGTTATTGAAGCGAAATCTTCTGCAAAAAGAAGGCAGGAATAAAAAAAGCTGCCCCCTTGAAAGGAGCAGCTTTCTGCTTAAAAAATATGAAAAGAGTTTTTGATTATTTTGCTTAGAACGAATAACCTACAGATAGTTTGTAGTAAGAAGGCTGATCCCAGCCGCTTTTTGCAATCTGAGCATCTGATCTCAAGTCAAAGCCACCTGTGAATCTTGCATAAGCGCCACCTTTGGGGTTAGCAAACTGAAGGTATGGACCAAGCGCTACGTAGTAATCGTAAGCAGCATCAGAGCCATGTCCCTTTCCACCTGTAAATCTGAGTTGTTCGAAGTGAAGTCCGGCAGATACAAAACCGTTGCCAAACTTATATCCACCATTAATCCAGTAATGCAGATAGTTGTTGGTAGTCGGGTTGCCATGATCAATACCGGTATAGAAACCTCCGTACAATTCACCTTCGATGTTATCCAGATCAAGACCCACTGTCAGGTTAGGTACAAAACCTTCAGCAAGAGCCGGAGTGCCAAGACCTGAAGTCAGGCTCCCGTTTAGCAAACCGATCTGAGGATTGATATCAAGACCTTCTACTGGAGTAAAGTTAACCCCGACACCGAATTCTGTCCAGTTGCCCCAGGCTCCGCCGGTTCCACCAGACCAAAGTATTCCATAAAACGTAAAGGCGGTTTTTTCAGAAAAGGAATAAGAACCGGCAAAGAACGGATAAAAACCGAAGAAGATATCCGAGTTCAAGGAAACATCCAGTGAGAATGGGTTCTCTTCTTTCTCTTCCTGGGCATAAGCGGCATTAGAGCATAGCAATACCACGCACATAAACGCTGACAATAGTTGAGTGGTTAGTTTTCTCATGGTTTTTAGTTTTTGGTAAATAATTAATAAAATGGTTAAATGGTTAGTGAGATATGTGACTTTGTAAAATCATATATTCCATGTTTCAATTATATTACAAATATTGGTTAAATGCAAAATGTTTTTCTTTATTATTTTTATTTTTTGTGTGTTTATATGGGTTTTATTTAGTTTTTAATATTTTTTGTTATATAAATATTTCTATTTCTTATTTTATGTGTATTTAAAAAATGCAATTTATAATCATTTGGTGTCCGATAGATTTTTATGAGTAAAATGGTATTTTTTAAAGTGTTTGCATAGTGTTTGCCTGTCTGTGATGTATTGGTAAAATTATATTGAGTTGAAATTTAAGCTTAGTTTTTTAATTTTTTATACTTTTTTAAAAAATGTGGTTAAATTTTTATGTCAAATTTATAAAAACTATAACTATAGTGTGTTTTTTAGTTTAAGAATAATGTTGTTTTTTGATTTGTGTAAAATGTTGACTCGGGTGCTTGTGCCGGTATCTCAGAATTTATACACTTGTAGGGCTGGTTTACTGCTTCGGTATGGCACATAGTAAGAAATGGTAACCGGAGGAAGATACATACTGCAGTGAAACAACAGTTGCGAAAAAAGCAGCTTGCTTACTGTATACTTTTCTCCCGGGGAATATTGTGGGTTCCGGTATTTTGTATAGCTAATCAGATTGCCTGATCAAATAATATATGCAGGCGGCCTGAGATACCCGCAGCGTATGAGATGCAGGCCAGAAGGATGTGGATCAATGAATAGCTAAGAGCTCCCAATGTCTGTGTATTATTACCTGTTTTCCGGCTTTAAGTATAAAGTGCTGACTATAGATTGCTGATCATTTAGATCAGGAGTAGCAGAGATGCTCACCGGTTGGTGAAAAGGAGAGGGGCTGCTGCCTGATGTTGACAGGAGCATGTCAACGGCTTGTATGGCAGGTGATTTATTCAATTGAGATCCGGGATGCCTGAAAACCGGCCGGTATGGTTGCATAAGCAGCAGGAGGGAAGAATAGCAGCTTCCCTCCCTGCTTTGCCAATAGAAATAAAAGTGTACTTTTAATTTTTCAGATAAAACTCTCCGGACAAGGGGCCTGTTTTTATTTCGAAACCGCCTTCTTCTGTGATCCATTTGTTTTCAGCTCCGACAAAGCTCAGATCATTTCGGGTAATGTGAAATTCCCTGGTTGTCGTTTCCCCCGGAGCAAGCTCTGTTTTTTCGAATCTTTTCAGGCGTTTTACAGGCGGGGTAATGCTGGCATACTGATCCCGTATGTATACTTCGATTACCTCTTTGCCTTTCACCTTGCCGGTATTGGCGACTGTGACTTTTATATGCAATGTGTCATTTCCTGTAAGGGTATCGTGTGAAACAGACAGATTGCTGTATTCAAAGGTTGTATACGACAAGCCGTGCCCAAACGGATATTGAGGATTAAACTCATAGCGGTATTCATATTCGGGTTTCACTATCTCAACAGCTTCATCCAGCAATTTATGATCGTAGGTAAGCAGAGCGCCATTATATCTCGGGTAGGTAAAAGGCAGCTTTCCGGAAGGATTGGTCTTTCCCGCAAGGATCTCTGCAATGGCATTGGCGCCTTCAGAGCCTGACCAGTATGTCAGCAGGATTGCTTCGCAGTATTTTTCGATTTCATTGAGTATTCTGGGTCTTCCTTCGGTCAGAATCAATACGACCGGCTTGCCGGTCTGATGTAGTTCCCTGATCAGTGCTACCTGTCCGGGGTCAAAATCCAGCGAATTAATATTGCCCGGGGTTTCGGCATATGCCTGCTCGCCGGCACAAACAAGGATTACATCACTGTTTTGTGCCTGTTTTCTGAGCTCTGCACTGTTCCAGCTCAGCTTGTCAAATCCTCCGCAATCCAGAAAATTTACCTTAAACTCAGGTGCTAACGAACGTACTATGGTGGAGGAATTTTCCGGATACAATTGCTCGTTGTCTCCCTGCCAGCTGTATGACCAGGCCCCGTGCAGGGCGGCTGCCGAATTGGCGGAAGGACCGGTAAGCAGCACCCGGGCAGTGTTTTTCAGAGGAAGCAGCTCATTGTTGTTCTTGAGCAGGGTAATGGATTCTCTGGCAGCTTGCAGCGCAGCTTCCTTATATTCCGGTTTGCCGAAATTTTCAATGGCCTCTTTTTCGATATATGGGTTTTCAAACAGCCCCAGCTTCTTTTTGAGCAGCAGTATCCTTTTTACCGACGCATTGATCCGGTCCTCAGAAATTCTTTTTTCCCTGACAAGTTCTATCAGGTCATTGTAGAATGAAAGATCAAACGGAACGATGCACATATCGATGCCGGCATTGACGGCCAGGTATACGGCTTCTTTGTGTGAAGCTGCTACCCGGTGTCTTTCATGCAGCTTTACTATATCCAGCCAGTCGGTAATGATAATTCCTTCAAAATTCAGCTCTTTTCTCAGTATATCGGTCAGCAGGTAGCGGGATGCGTGTACAGGTACACCGTTGACTTCGCCTGAGTTTACCATAAGGGTCTGAGAACCGGCCTGTACAGCAGCCGTAAACGGTGGCAGGAAATATTCGCGCATCATTCCTTCAGGAATATAGGCCGGCGCCCGGTCCTTTCCGTTCTGAGGCACTGAATATCCCAGAAAATGCTTCATACAGGAGGCCACAGAGGCCGGAGATGCGAGATCGGAACCTTCATAGCCACGTATAGAGGCCAGTCCCAGCTCGGTGACCAGGTACACATCTTCTCCGAATGTTTCTCCGAATCTCGACCATTGCTGGTTACGCCCCACATCCAGTACCGGAGAGAAATTGTACCGGATACCGGCAGCTCTGGTTTCCTGAGCAGTGATGGCAGCGCATTGGGCCACCAGCTCAGGATTTCTGGTGGCGCCCAGACCAAGATTGTGAGGAAACAGGGTGGCGCCGTAGATATAGTTTGCTCCATGTACTGCATCGATGCAATACAGAAACGGGATCTTGTGCCTGGTCTGCTCCAGGGTCATTTTCTGCAGCCGGTTTATCAGATCATGCCATTCATTCAGATGATATGCCTGACTGATTACATTCTGAATGGACCCGATATGATGATTTACAATGATATCATATGCTTTGGCCGAATCCAGGATGATTTTATGCTCTTTTTCCTCTGCAATAGTTGCAAGGGTAAGATTGGTCATTTGCCCGACCTTTTCTTCCAGGCTCATGGAAGCAATAAGATCGTCTATCTGACTGTCACCGGTGTGCCCGGGGGCTTTGTCGGATGTATTGGTACAGGCTCCCAGTACCGCAAGGCAAATAAGTATGGTAAAAGAAATCTTTGAGATCATTATTAGTGACTTGATATTAATGGTAAAAATGAATACAATACCTGAAATCTGTACAGACTTCAGGTATTGTACATAGAAAATAGTAGTTAAGACCAGAGCCCTGTTTTGTGCAGAGGACAGGAGAGGCACTGTTGATGCTTTTTAGTAGATTCCTTAAAGCATTAAACTTTACCTTTATCCTTCAAAAGTCCCTCTTGCCCCAGGGCTATTCCGGAGCAGTTATTGCGACCATGAAGTAGGTACTCTGTCCCAGCGGTGGCCCCGCAATGTACTGATCAGCTCGCCGGACAATCCTTTGCCATCGCTTGCGGCAGTATTTGCCAGCACATTTCGTTCTTTTCTCATACCCGGGATGGTGGTAGCAACCGACGGATTGGAAAGAATAAACCGGAGCGCCATTTCGGCCATTGTCATTCCGGCAGGCACTACGGGTCTCAGCCGGTCGGCTCTTTCGGCGCTCGGAATCAGGTTTTCAGGTACAAAATAGGATGCTCTCCAGTCGTCTTCCGGAAACACGGTGTCTTTGGTGATAGCGCCGGTCAGGGTACCTTCATCAAAGGGTACGCGGGCTATTACGGCAATACCAAGCTCATCGCACACAGGGAAGAGTGTATCTTCCGGAGCCTGGTCAAAAATATTGTAGATCACCTGTACGGCATCAATGAGTCCGGTTCTTAAGGTTTTTATACAGTTTTCAGGTTCCCAGCGGTTTACACTGATCCCGAAGGCTTCTACTTTTCCTTCCTGCTTTAGCTTTTCAACGGCTTTCTGCCACTCTTCAAAGCCTGCCCAGGCATCTTCCCAGACGTGAAACTGCATAAGGTCGATTTTTTCGACGCCGATATTTTTCAGGCTTTTTTCTGTATAGTCAATGATATAGTCTGCGGGAAAAACCTCTCCGAGCGTAAAATGACTTTTGGAAGGCCACTTCCGGTTTTTGGGCGGAATTTTGGATGCAGCGTATAGTTTTGCATCCGTACGACTTTTCAGTATCCTGCCCAGGATCTTTTCGCTGTGCCCGTCTCCGTACGCGTAGGCTGTGTCAAAGAAATTTACGCCCCGGTCAATGGCCAGATGCAGTGATTTTTCTGATTCCGTATCGTCGGAACCTTCCCAGCCGGCCATTCCCCACATGCCATAGCCGATTTCGCTGACCTGCCAGTTTAATCTGCCAAATTTTCTGTATTTCATTTTAAGTATAAGGGTTATAATTGGGTTATATTTTCTATATCAAAAGTAATGGAATAGTCGGAGTTTAAAAAGCAGGAAAATACGACATATAGGAAGGAGGGTTAAAACATCAGAGTAATCGGCCTCTTTTAAGGGATAGCCTAATCTATTTGAACGGATTAAAATCAGTTGTTATGAAAAAGACGGATTTTGATTCCACCATCTTTACTTAGAGTTTTTATTCGTTCAATTATTTTATCTTTTATCACCTGATCTTTTACTAAATTTTCCTGATCGTCTGTGACGCTATCAATATATACTGCAATGTCATATTCATTGCTTACAACCATTTCACTATCTATAAAATAATTTTTCCCGGATTCATCGGTATAGTCCATTCCGGCTCTTTCGGTAATTTTAAGGTAATCTCCTTTATTCCCTTTTATTAAAGGCATCTTACTGAAGGTTTATTTATGTCCACCTGCCTAATGATGAATTGTTGCAGAACAATTCAATTTCCTCCTTATTATGTCCTAGCCCCCTAATGAACTGGACTAAATTTGTGCAATAATTTAGTAGAGTTAACTTAGTAAATGAAATGGGAAAAACAAGAAGACATTTTAGTGTAGAACAGAAGATGCAGATCCTTCTGTAAGCTCCCCATAAAATAGGACAGTTTAAAAATATTGTATATTTAAACTGATAACTATGAAAAAGAGTAAATTCACTCCAATTCAAATCACGAAGATTTTGGGGGAGTACGATTCCGGAAAACCG
>Ga0207415_1000021_pt1 | contig 213931 bp, 168 predicted proteins | sample Passage237A_FD_187369 | JGI IMG/M metagenome (GOLD analysis project Ga0207415, IMG submission 187369) | Cellulose adapted compost microbial communities from Newby Island Compost Facility, Milpitas, CA, USA - Passage2 37A (SPAdes) (version 3) ... | reverse complement strand
CTTCCCGAAGTATTTGCATCTTCTGTTCTACACTAAAATGTCTTCTTGTTTTTCCCATTTCATTTACTAAGTTAACTCTACTAAATTATTGCACAAATTTAGTCCAGTTCATTAGGGGGCTAGGACACTGCCAAACTCCGATTTTAAAATTATGTCTTAAAATGGCCTTCGACGGCCTCGGCTTGTGTTGTTGGAGACCTGAGGTAACTGTATGTACACTGGATACAGATCGCAATTTGGCATCCTGTCGGGTGCAGAACTTGTCGAAGCCCCCTTTTTGTATGCCAGGTATTTTTTTGGTATAAGGAATAGTAATTATACTCTTAAAGCCTGTGATTAATATGAAAGGTTTAGAGAAGTCTGCGTATTAGCTTAGTAGCCTGAGGTCCTATAAGGAAAATAATCTTGGCTATGCAATGTCAGGCATGTAAACAGCTATAAAGGACTGCTTCCGGCAAGCAATAAAATTTATTTACAGCTTGTATGTCTTTGTTATGAAGAAATGATGTTGTGCTTAAAAATGAGTAACTTATTAATAAGTATTTGACTCTAACAAAGAACTCCGAAAGTTAAAAGGAGAAATAAAAGCTATAGTGTCTTGGCAGATCCCCAAGAATGGCTTACCAGGGTTGGTTTAATAGCGTTCATCTTTCTTCTCATGCTTCCACTTATCTATTTCTTCCCATTCTGAATTTTTCAGGCCGCCATTTTTAATATCTTTAATAAATCTTGCCCATGCAAAAGGATTGGTCAATGTTAGTACAGGGGCGGAGTTTTGGTATTGCTGTCTGGTTGCCTGCTGATTCAGGTAGTACCGGTAATTGGCACTGCTACTCTGTTCCGTATTATAGAGCATGCGTTTAAGAATCTGCTCATTCAGATTCCTGGCCAGATAATCACTGGTTTCATCCCGAAGTTCAAGGGCCAGAAATGCTTCTTTGAAGTCACGAAATTCGGGATATGGCCATAGGACAATTTCAGGAAGATGGAATGTATCCAGCTCGAGCTGAATAACTACAGATAAGCGATCAGTTGTGTCCGGCATTGAAAAATCCTTATCTTTAAAACCGGCGCTTTTGATACGAACTGTATCGCCTGAGAGCACGGGAAGAGAAAAGTATCCGATATTGTTTGAAAATACCCCACGGCCTGTTCTGGGAACATAGATTGCCACATCAGATATGCCGTAAAGGCTGTCTCCGCCGACGACAATTCCGCTGAACTGAACAATTTTCTTTTGCCCTTTTACTTCTTCCGGCAGAAGCAAACATCCTAAAAATGCAATAAATAGTATTATGACTGCTTTAAATCGTATCATTCCTGTTCTGACTAACGCAAATATGCAAAGAATATGTAATATAAAACCTTAATTATTTTAAAGTACAGTTTTTGAGAAAAAACTTGATTTTTGACAGATAAAGTGTTTATTTGTTTAGGCAAATATGCTTGACTATGATAAAAATCAAGAATTTTGAATTGAAGTCCGGAGTAGATATTTTCAAGGCGTTTGGTGACGAAGCGAGGGTCCGGATATTACATTTGATGTACAAGACAGGAGAAAGCTGTGTATCGGATATGGAAATGATTCTGGATTATACACAGACAAAAACCTCCAGGCATCTTTCATATCTCAGGAATATGCGGCTTGTAAAGTACAGAAAACAGGATCAGTGGATCTATTATTCGCTAAATGAGGCATATTCTGAAATCTTTGCTCAGCTGTTTATGTTTCTTGAAAAAGATCCTGTGCTGCAAAACGATCTCACCGAATACAGAACATTATACTCAAATAATGAGCTGGCAATACGAAAGCTGCACAGCAAGCAGAACAAATATAAAGTTCCTGCTCTTATCTAGGATTTATTTGTATAGATTTGAACGGGGCAATTAAATTAACTACAAAATGAAATATACCAAGCATGTTTTTATCTGTACCAATCAGAAGGATCCGGGAAAGAAATGTTGTGGAGAAGAAACTGGTATGGAACTGGTCAATATAATGAAAGAGCGATTGAAGGAAAAGAATCTGCATCTGAATATCCGTGCGCAGCGCGCAGGCTGTCTGGATGTATGTGCACATGGCCCTGCTATGGTCGTGTATCCTGAAGGTATCTTCTATGGCAAGGTGACCAAAGAAGATATCACCGAAATTGTAGAGGAACATCTGGTGAATGACCGGGTAGTTGAACGCTTAAAGCTAGATTTCTGAGTCCGGATCAATGAATAAGAAATATGTACATATTCTTTTTGATCTGGATCATACGTTATGGGATTTTACAGCTAATTCCAATGCTACCCTGACAGAGTTGTACGAACACTATGACCTCAGAAAGCATAGTATGGAGCTATCTGTGCTGCTGACAACTTACCAGCTGGTGAATGATCAGATGTGGTATGATTATAACCGCGGAAAAATTTCGAAGGAGATAATCCGGGAAGAGCGTTTTCGCCAGACTTTGCAAAAGCTTGGCTGCAGAGATACAGGTCTTGCTGACCGGATTAATGAAGATTACCTGAGAATTTGTCCTTCAAAAGGTTTGCTGGTGCCGTATGCCATAGAAACATTAGTATATTTGCAGGGTAAGTATCAGCTTCATATTATAACCAATGGCTTTCAGGAATCCCAGCAGATAAAGTTGCAGACTTCCGGTATTCTTCCGTTTTTTAAGGAAGTTATTAATTCGGAGATGAGCGGATTTTTAAAGCCGGATAAGCGAATCTTTGATTTTACGTTGGGCAGGATTCAGGCTGAATGCTGTGACTGCATCATGATAGGTGATGATCTGGATGTGGATGTGCTGGGTGCCAGAAACGCGGGTATAGACCATGTGTTTTTTAACCGGAAAGACCAGGCTCACACAGAGCGGTTAACCTATGAAATCAAATGTCTTCGTGAGCTCACTACGATTTTATAAGAAAATTTCAAATAATTATCCACACTTTTTGTTTCAGTAATATATTTTACGATATTTGCAGTCCGTTTGTCTAAAAAAGATTGAATAATGGCGAGAGTTTGTCAGTTAACCGGAAAAAGAACAAGAAAGGGATTTAATGTATCCCACGCTAATAATAAGACGCTTAGGAAGTTCTTCCCGAATCTTATTAAGAAAAGATTTTACATTCCAGAAGAGGATCGTTGGATTACCCTTAAAATATCTACTTCTGCATTAAGAACCATCAACAAAATCGGTATCAGTGCAGCGTTGAAGGAAGCGAAGGGTAAAGGCATTTACGTAGAAAAACAATAATTACCTTATAAACTGAAATCATGGCAAAGAAAGGTAACAGAATCCAGGTTATATTGGAGTGTACTGAACAAAAGACTACTTCTGTTCCAGGTACAAGCAGATATATAACAACCAAAAACAGAAAAAACAACCCTGAAAGAATAGAATTGAAAAAATTCAATGCTAATCTTAAGAAGTATACTGTTCACAAAGAAATTAAATAACAATGGCAAAGAAAGTAGTTGCGACCCTGAAGCAGGTGGACCCTACCAAGGGATTCGCTAAAGTTATCAAGGCTGTTAAGTCCGAAAAAACCGGTGCCTACGCATTTAAAGAAGAAATTGTACCGCTGGATAAGGTTCAGGAAACCTTGAAGGGTTAATTTTACTTTAAAAGTTAACGAAGATTCTAACAAAGTCCTCTTTGGGGACTTTTTTTATTATATTAGACTTTAGGTTTTAACTTCGGCAATGTATGGCTTGGTTTAATTATTTTTCTTCCGAAAAAAAGGAATCTCTTGATAAAGGACTTGAGAAGTCAAAAGAAAGCTTTTTCTCCAAACTAAGTAAAGCGGTTGTTGGTAAAGATAAGGTAGACGAGGAGGTTCTGGATGAACTGGAAGAAATATTAGTTGCGTCGGATGTAGGAGTAGAAACTACGATCAAGATTATTGAGCGTATTGAAGCCAGAGTTGCCAGAGATAAGTATGTAAGCTCTTCAGATCTGGATAAGATTCTGAAAGAGGAGATTGCGGCCCTTCTGGAAGAGAACAAGAGCTCTGATCTGGAAGATTTTTCTATTCCGGAACTGGGTATGCCGTATGTGATTCTTGTAGTGGGCGTGAACGGTGTTGGTAAAACAACGACTATAGGAAAACTGGCACATCAGTTTAAGCAGAAAGGAAAAAAGGTGATACTGGGAGCGGCCGATACGTTCAGGGCAGCTGCGGTTGACCAGCTCATATTGTGGGGCGAACGGGTTGGTGTGGAAGTAATATCCCATGGAATGAATACAGATCCTGCTTCAGTTGCATTTGATGCAGTGAAAAAGGCTGTAGAGGCGAAAGCAGATGTTGTAATTATTGATACGGCAGGAAGGCTTCACAACAAAGTCGGCCTGATGAATGAGCTGTCGAAAATAAAGAGGGTCATACAAAAGTTTGTAGAAACAGCTCCCCATGAAGTGCTGCTCGTACTGGATGGAAGTACAGGGCAGAATGCCGTTATACAGGCAACAGAATTTACCAAGGCAACAGATGTTACCGCACTTGCCATCACCAAGCTTGACGGCACTGCCAAGGGAGGAGTGGTAATCGGTATTTCCGATATGTTTAAAATCCCGGTTAAATACATAGGAGTAGGTGAAAAAATGGATCATCTTCAGGTATTTAACAAATATGAGTTTGTAGACTCTTTCTTTAAGAAAAAATAAGTTCTTCCCCATTTCTCACCCTATATTTACTACTGTATTATTTGAATGAAAACGAAGGGACTGAAAAAAAATAAGGTCAACATCGTTACATTGGGCTGCTCCAAAAACCTTGTAGATTCCGAAAATATCCTTACCCAGTTGAGAGGGAATAATATTGATGCCACACATGAAGCAGAGGAAGACGAAGCAAATATTGTAGTGATCAATACCTGTGGTTTTATAGATAATGCGAAACAGGAGTCGATCGATACTATTCTGAGGTATGCGGATGCCAAGGAAAGTGGCCACATTGATAAACTTTATGTAACAGGATGTCTGGTACAGCGATACAAGGAAGATCTTGAAAAGGAGATTACCAGTGTCGATGCCTTTTTTGGCACCAGCGAATTACCTAAGCTATTAAAGAAATTCAAAGCCGATTATAAGCAGGAGCTGGTAGGGGAGCGTTTGCTTTCCACACCGCAGCATTATGCCTATTTTAAAATAGCGGAAGGATGTGATCGTCCCTGTTCTTTTTGCGCTATTCCGGTGATGCGTGGCAAGCATGTGAGCAGGCCAATTGACGAATTGATCAGAGAAGCCCGTAATCTTGCACGAAACGGAACAAAAGAATTAATTCTGATTGCCCAGGATCTTACGTACTATGGTATTGACCTGTACAAAGGCAGAAAGCTGGCTGATCTTCTTAGTCAGCTGGCGGATGTAGAGGGAATTGACTGGATACGGCTTCAGTATGCATACCCTTCCGGCTTTCCTCTTGAGGTACTGGATGTAATGAGAGATCGTCCTAATATCTGTAAGTATCTGGATATGCCTTTGCAGCACGGTTCAACAGAAATGCTGAAAATCATGCGGAGAGGAATCACCCGGGAGAAGACAGAAGAACTTATTCATACTATTCGGGATAAAGTACCAGGGATAGCTCTCAGAACTACCCTGATTGCAGGGCATCCGGGGGAGACTCCCCGGTATTTTGATGAAATGCTGCGATTTGTGGAAGATATGCGCTTTGAACGTTTAGGTGTGTTTACCTATAGTCACGAAGAGCACACGCATGCCTATACCATGGTGGATTCCATATCCGCAAAAAACAAGCAGAAAAGGGCGGATGCCATTATGGAAGTTCAGGAAGCTATTTCATATGAGCTTAATCAGGAAAAAGCAGGAAAGGAGTTCAAAGTATTGTTTGACCGGAAAGAATCCGGTTACTTTATTGGCCGGACTGAATTTGATTCTCCTGAAGTGGATAATGAAGTATTGGTCAAATCCGATGACGATACATATGTACGTCTTGGTGATTTTGCCAATGTGCTCATTGAAGATGCTACGGAGTTTGATCTGTACGGAAGGATCGTATAGCTGATCTGCCGGATCGGCTATCGGCTCGTTAAGGTATTGCAGCAGTACATATATCGGGCTTTATATAAAAAAGTTCGTTTGACAGGGAAACTTTCAGTCTTTCACAGTTAATAGAATATAGACTGAAATGTAGGGGAGATGAAAAAAACTATATGGGCCATTTCGGCAGCCTGTAAATCCGTCGGTTTACTGATTCTTTTTAGTAGTCTGATGCTTCTTATCAGAATTATTCACACTGATTCTGTTGGTTATGTGTTTTTGTGGTGGAATCTTTTTCTGGCCCTGTTACCTGTCGGGGCAGCCTATCTGTTTGATAGCTATGTCCGTAAACGAGGGTTGTATAGTCTCCTTTCATTTTTCTTCCTGATAAACTGGCTGCTGTTTTTTCCCAATGCGCCGTATCTCATTACAGATCTTATTCATCTGGCGGATGATGTCAGTGGCGTTCCTTTATGGTATGATGCGCTGATGCTTTTCTCGTTTGCATTCACGGGAGTATTTTCAGGTTTTCTGTCACTGGTATATGTATACAGAGCGTTGAAGGGAGCTGTGAGGTCGTCCCGGCTGATTCTGTTTGTTCCGGGCATTTGCATGCTTTCCGGGTATGGAATTTATCTGGGCAGGGAGCTTCGCTGGAACAGCTGGGATATGTTTACCAGACCACATATGGTTGCCGGTGATATATACTCCAATATAAGTGATCCGGCTGCGTGGAGCATGACGGTTTTATTTAGTGTATTTCTTTTCTTACTTTGGTATATAATGTCCTTCTTCTTCAATTCTGAAAATGCCCGATGAACTTTTACCGATGTGTGAAAAGCTTCCGGTATGCCCTGAAGGGTATTGCCTGGGTAGCAAAGGAAAATAATTTCAGGATACATATGCTGGCTACTGCCGCTGTTGTACTGGCGGGTTGGGGTACAGGATTAGGGCTGTCGCAATGGTTGTGGATAGTGTCAGCTGTTTTTATGGTTCTGGTTGCCGAGACAATTAATACGGCACTTGAAAAGCTAACTGATCTTGTGAGTCCGGAGCATAATCTGCTGGCGGGTCAGGTAAAAGACCTGGGCGCCGGTGCTGTATTGCTTTCGGCGGTATATGCTGTGCTGGTTGCGGCTCTGATTTTTATACCGGAATGGATGGCGGCTTGTCTCTGATTTGGTGCGGTAAATCAGGATTGTTGCCATTTTTCTGTACTAAATATGCGCTTGTGCAGTTTATAATCAGACAGAGGATATCAGAGCAAAAATGATTTTCAGTCCGATCCTGTGCGATTAAAAACATTTTACTACTTTTGCACACTGCTTTTGCGCAGCTTGTTTAATACCGTAATATTAAATTTTCAATATGAAACTTTCAGATTTCAAATTATCACTCCCTGCTGAACTTGTAGCTCTTTATCCTGCCGAAAATCGTGATGAGTCCAAAATGATGGTGGTCCATAAAAAGACTGGTGAAATTGAGCACCGGATTTTTAAGGACATTGTCGAGTATTTCGATGAAGGAGATATCATGGTAATGAACAATACCAAGGTTTTTCCGGCAAGATTGTATGGCAACAAAGAGAAAACAGGCGCTAAAATTGAGGTCTTTCTTCTGAGGGAGCTTAACCAGGAAGCGCATCTCTGGGATGTGCTGGTGGATCCGGCCCGGAAGATCAGAGTTGGTAATAAGCTGTATTTTGGAGATGGTGATCTGGTAGCTGAAGTTATTGATAATACCACTTCCAGAGGACGGACAATCCGGTTTTTGTTTGACGGATCTGATGATGAGTTTTACAAAACAATCGACACATTAGGAGAAACTCCCCTGCCAAAATATATTAAACGCAAGGCAGAGCCGGAAGACAGAGATCGCTACCAGACAATATTTGCTGAGCATACCGGCGCGGTAGCTGCACCGACGGCAGGCCTGCACTTTTCCAGACAGGTAGTAAAAAGGCTGGAAATAAAAGGTGTTGATGTCGCGCCAATTACCCTGCATGTTGGTTTGGGGACCTTCAGGCCGGTTGATGTGGAAGATCTTACCAAGCACAAGATGGATTCGGAAAACTATATAGTGCCGAAGGAAACTTCTGAAAAAGTAAATGTTGCGCTCGATAATAAAAAGCGTGTGCTGTCAATCGGAACTACTTCAATGAGAGCCCTGGAATCCTCTACGTCAGCCAATGGCCGTTTGAAACCGAATGACGGCTGGACAGATAAATTTATTTTTCCGCCTTACGAATTTAAGATAGCGAATGCGCTGCTGACTAATTTTCATATGCCTGAATCGACTTTGCTTATGATGACTGCTGCTTTTGGCGGATATGATCTGATTATGAAAGCGTACGATGAAGCAATTAAGAAGAAATACCGCTTTTTTAGTTATGGCGATGTAATGCTTATTATCTGACAGGATAAAAAATACATAAGAAGACTTTTTTTAAAGCTCCGTAACCAATTATTTTGGGCGGAGCTTTTTATTTATATAGTCAAGATGATGAAAAAGTACGCAGTTATTGTTGCCGGAGGTTCAGGGTCAAGAATGAATTCGGATCTTCCCAAACAGTTTCTGAATCTTCGCAATAGTCCGGTTATTGTGCATACAATCCGGCGTTTTTTGTCATTGGCGGAGCAGATTATAGTGGTCGTACCGGCCGAATATGTCAATATATGGAATGATATTAAGAATCAGTATTTTCCTGACAATTCTTTGCAGACTGCCTTGGGGGGGCAAACTCGCACGGAGTCTGTCAGAAATGGATTGAAACTTATTAATGCAACCGAAGGACTGGTGGCGATTCATGATGCAGCAAGGCCTCTTGTAGAAGAGAAAGGAATTGAAAAAAGCTATCAGCAGGCATTAGATACCGGTTCAGGAGTGCTGGCGGTTCCTTTGAAAGACTCTATAAGGGAATGGCAGGGAGCTATTCCGGTAAGCCGGGACAGAGCATCCTATATGCTTATTCAGACCCCGCAAACATTCCGTCTGCATATGCTTCGCGAAGCATATGCACAGATAAGTGAAGGTGTTTTTACAGATGATGCTTCTGTGTTTGAGGCAGCCGGACATAGCATACATCTTGTAAAGGGAAGCTATGAAAATATAAAAATAACCACTCCCGAAGATCTTTATATTGCTGAAGCTGTTTTGGACTTTCAGATAAATAAATCTATTTAACCCTAATGAAACAAAAAGCTAAAGTCTTGTTTTATACCCGCCGGAGTGAAACGGTAAGGGTGATGCTTGGTAAAAGAGTTTACGGAGAAGATGTATTCTGGTGGCTTCCGGGAGGAAGTATTGAAGAAGGAGAATCTCCTTTCGTGGCAGTTATCAGAGAGCTTTATGAAGAACTGATTCCAGGGCCGGTGATAAAGATGACCGTTGATCAGCTGCAGGCATCAGAGACTGACATACCATGTATAGATTATCGTACACCTAATGCGCATTATCTTGTGTTTTTGGTGGAGGTAAGTAATGAAGCGCAGGAAGAATCTGTACAGATTCTGGATGAGTTTGATGAGATCCGCTGGTTTGACTTATCGGATATGCCGGAGAATATGAGCCGGGAATATTCGTATCTGGAACCGGAGCTTTTAAAAATATTGTAACTATTCATAGTCTATCCGGTACGCAAGCAGAGGATCCTGGCATCGTTTTAAAAGCTCTGCATTCGTGAGGTTGAGAACAGGATGGCGAAAATCCGGGGCCAGCTCGGTAAGGGGAAAAAGGGCAAATTTCCTGTTGTGTATTTCAGGATGAGGTATTTTAAGATTTTCCCTGGTCAGAATCCGGTCGCCAAAATAGAGTATGTCAATGTCTATGCATCTCGGCCCCCAGCGTTCATAACGGGTTCTGCCCAACTGAATTTCTATGGTATGGATAGTTTGCAGCAAAGCCTCAGGGGAGAGACTGGTCCGGAGCCTGAGCGCCTGGTTAAGAAAAGGAGGCTGTCGGGTATTCCCCCAGGCTTCGGTTTCATAAAGTCCGGATCGGGCATAGATTTCAATAGAATATTTCTCCAGTTGTTCCCTGGCCTGTTCCAGCATCATTTGCCGGTCCTGGAGATTAGATCCCAGAAGAAGAAAAATATTGTCGAAAACTTTAGCGGGAGCGTCCTGTTTATTCAATCTGTTACCAAGTATTATTAACTTAGCGCATATTTACTAATAATTTTTTTATGAAAGCATTCTTAAAGTATGTTTTTGCCACCTTTTTGGGGCTGTTTCTGTTTTTTCTTTTTTTTACGGGTATCCTTATACTGCTTGTATCAAGATCTGTACCTGAGGTTGACGTTAAGAGGAATTCCGTACTGGTCCTTCGTCTTGATAAACGGATTATTGAGCGTGAAACGGGCGATTTGCTGACTCAGCTGAGCCGTTCACTGAAGAGCGGAGAACCGGGGACAATAGGGTTGCTGGAACTACGTCAGGCTATTCAGGCTGCAGCTAAAAGTGACAAGATTAAAGGTATATTTCTGAATGTAACGAATCTTGATGCAGGAACGGCTACCCTGGAAGAACTTCGTGGTGAACTGCTCCGCTTTAAGAAAAGCGGCAAATTTGTGGTGGCCTATGCGGAAATGTACTCTGAATTAGGCTACTATCTGGCATCTGTGGCGGATAAGATCTATTTGCCGCCTTCCGGAATTCTGGAGTTTAACGGTATTCATACAGAGCTGATATTTTTCAAGCGTTTGCTGGACAAGCTGCAAATAGAGCCGGAAGTGTTTAAGGTAGGGCAGTACAAAAGTGCGGTAGAGCCTTTTATAGCTGATGGAATGAGTGATGCAAACAGACGCCAGATCAGTACGCTGCTGAATTCAGTATATGACCATATGCTGGCAGAAATCGGAGAGGCCAGAGGAATTGCTTCATCTCGTTTGCATGAGATTGCTGATGATATGCTTGTGCGTAATCCGGAAGATGCTCTTTCGTACAGCCTGATTACAGATATAGGGTATAAGGACGAAGCTGAATCTTTTATGAAGGAGCAGATAGGGCTCGGTGCGGAAGAAACGGTAAGCTATACTGATTATTGGTCCATGCTGGATTTATCGAATGCTTATAGCGGGTTAGACAAGGATAAGGTGGCTGTGATATATGCTGTCGGAGATATTCAGGATGGTAAAGGGGATGACAGGACAATTGGTTCAGAGACCATGATGGACGAGTTAAAAAAAGCAAGAGAAGACTCCTCGATTAAAGCAATCGTATTACGAATCAATTCTCCGGGGGGAAGCGCTCTGGCATCGGATGTAATCTGGCGGGAGGTGGCTCTTACAAGGAAAGTCAAACCGGTGATTGCTTCCATGGGGGATGTTGCCGCATCGGGGGGCTACTATATTGCAGCCGGTTGCGATTCTATTGTGGCAGAAGCCACAACAATCACAGGGTCGATAGGAGTGTTTGGTGTACTGTTTAACGGTAAAGATTTTCTTAATGATAAGCTATACATCTCCACGGATCGTGAAAAGACTGGTAAATACGCAGATATCGGATCATTTACAAGGCCATTGAACAATCAGGAGAGGGTAATTATTCAGAAAGAAGTGGAAGATGTTTATACCAAATTTCTGACCGTGGTTGCCGAAGGGCGGAATATGGATACTGCCTATGTCAATACGATTGCACAAGGCAGAGTCTGGTCTGGCAGTGATGCGGAAACCAAAAAGCTGGTGGATAAACAGGCCGGTCTGGATACAGCGGTAGAAATAGCTGCCGGGATGGCTGGTGTTGAAAGCTATCAGCTGGTTCATCTGCCTGAGCGTCCTAATCTGTATTTGAGACAGCTTTTTGCTGAAACTCAGGGAAAGATTGCTGCCCGAATGCTGGAGAAAGAATTCGGAGAGTGGTATCCTTGGATAAAAGCAGCGAAAGAGGTACAGAAGATGAATGGAGTTCAGGCAAGACTACCTGTTGATATCCAGATAAAATAATCTATTGCACCGATAATGCGGGTAATTAAGTTCAGAAAAAAAATCTTTTCCGGGCTTAATTACTTATTTTTGCATAAACCTATTCCCATCATATGTCAGAAATAAGAAACAACTGGACAAGAGAAGAAATAGCGGAGATCTTTAATGCTCCTATTATGGACCTGATATACAGGGCAGCTACCGTGCATCGGACTTATCATGATCCTCAGGAAGTTCAGGTTTGTACACTTCTGTCTGTCAAAACAGGAGGTTGTCCGGAAGACTGTTCCTATTGTCCGCAGGCTGCCAGATACCATACCAATGTAAAAACGCATAAGCTGATGGAGGTCGATGAAGTTATAAATGCAGCTTTGGTAGCTAAAGAATCAGGAAGTACCCGTTTCTGTATGGGAGCAGCCTGGAGAGAGGTAAGAGATAACAGGGATTTTGATAAGGTTCTGGATATGGTAAAAGGTGTAAGTACCATGGGTATGGAAGTATGCTGTACGCTTGGAATGCTTACAGATGAACAGGCCCGAAAGCTGAAAGATGCCGGTCTGTATGCTTACAACCACAATCTGGATACCAGCGAAGAGCATTACGATAAGATCATTAGCACCCGTACGTATGATGATCGTCTGGAAACTCTGGAGAATGTACGTAATAATAAGATATCCGTATGTTCCGGCGGTATCATAGGAATGGGAGAATCAGAAGGAGACCGTATCGGAATGCTTCATACCCTTGTTAATCTGCCGGAGCATCCTGAATCAGTACCTGTGAATGCACTGGTTCCGGTAGAAGGAACTCCTCTGGAGGATCAGCCTCGTGTACCGGTCTGGGATATGATCCGGATGATTGCTACGGCCCGTATCATTATGCCTAAATCTATGGTAAGACTTTCTGCCGGTCGTGTTACTATGTCCTATGAAGAGCAGGCTTTGTGCTTTCTTGCCGGAGCAAATTCTATTTTTGCCGGAGATAAGCTATTGACAACTCCCAATCCGGAAGTAGACCGTGACAAAGAAATGTTTCAAATACTGAATCTGAAACCCCGCAAATCTTTTAAGGACGGAGAAGAGCCCATTAAGTTTGAGCAGATTCCCCAGCATATTGCCAATTAATAAGTCCTGGATCTTATATTAGAAGGCTGCCCGATTCAGGCAGCCTTTTTGTTTTTAAAGGAATTTTATCTCCATCCTCTCTGGTAATAATGTTTCCATATCCTTTGTATTAAAAACCTTACAGAATAATCCGTAGTTAAGTAAAGAGAAGAGGAATGAAAAGATTATGGCAGAGATACGATTAAAAAAGCGGAAGAAGCCTCTCTGGCCCTGGGCGGTTGGTTTGATAATATTTTTGACGCTTGGCTGGGGAATCCTTGAATCATTAAAGCACCGGGACCGCAGCAATAATAGCGGAATCAGTCTTGATCATAATATAGACCAGTCAAAAGAATCAAAAGAATTTGCTTTTGATTCGGAAGAGGCTGAGCGAAACCGTAATGAGCGTGATGTAAAAGAATTTGTCCGGTTTTCGAAGAATACCGACGCTTACGGATCCGGTAATATATATGAAGCAGAAGGGCTTCAGAAGCTGGCATCAGCGCTTGAAGCTCTTTCGCTTGAAACTGGAGTTAAAAACAGTGATGTCGGGAGAAAGCTTTCTGCACTTAAAAGCCGGTCGGACTTTATGCTTATGCATGGAAATGAACATGGAGATTCAGCCCGTGTTGCCATGACAGAAGCAGTGGACGTTTTTAAAATTATACAGCAGGAAGTGGATCCGAGTGGCAGTGAACTAATACAAACGCTGGATGAATCTATAAAAAGATATAACCCTTCTGAATCGGAAGATATACATAAAAGGCAGATGGAGGATTTCTTTGAGAAGTCCGCTATGGCAGTTGATGTTTTGTGGAATAAGAAACGAGAATAAACAGGTGGTTGGGAGAGGAGAATTATGGCACAGAAAAATAGAAATCTGGAGAAGCAGAGCAGACGGTCTGCTACGGTAGAGGATAATTATCCGGATGTACGGGATTATGTACTGCTGGATGAAAATGAGAAGATTGTAGGGCAGGTGATTGATATGATTATTGACCTGGATAAAGATCTGGTAAGATATCTGCATGTGTACATCGATCCTGAACGCTCCATGGCGGACAGGTTTCGGAATCTGCTTATTCCGACCGGGTTTTTCCGGGCAGATTTGCAAAACAGGGAAGTATACCTGTATGGTATCAGTCTTGAACAGGTGTTGCATCTGCCAGATTACGATGGAGGTACGGTAAGTCCGGGGCTGGAAAATGAGATAGCAGCGTTGCTGACTCCGGAAACGGGTAAGATTGCCCGGAATCCGGATGATTTTTATAATTATGATCATTTTACTCCGATTTATATCAATGAACTAGAGTAAGGTATGAGAAGAAGAGTATTGAAAAATACTCTTCTTCCTGAATACTGACTTTACAGAAGCCGGTATCTATTGGTACCGAGTATCTTTTTTGTAATTTTGCACCGGATGGACAAGATGCGTGCAAAGTTAGCGGAAAGAGCAGCCCAGGGAAACCTGCGCAATCTGGTCAGAAGCCAGGGCAGAATCGATTTTTTTTCGAATGACTATCTCGGCCTTGCCCGTAATGCAGAGCTTTCCAGGTGCATCAGGGACTCATATGCAGCCTTTGATGGTAAAATCAACGGATCAGCAGGAAGCAGGCTTTTAGCCGGTCATAATGTGCTGTTTGAAGAGCTGGAAATATTTCTGGCTGATCTTTTTCTTGCAGAAAAGGCATTGATCTTTAATTCCGGCTATAATGCCAATCAGGCGATATTGTCATGTGTACCGCAGCGCGGGGACACTATTCTATACGATGAGCTTATTCATGCCAGTCTGATCGACGGGGCCCGGTTGAGCTTTGCACGACGTCACTCTTTTGTCCACAATGATCCGGACGATCTCAGACGATTGCTTGAAAAAAGTGAAGGCGATGTTTATGTAGTGATAGAATCGGTGTACTCTATGGACGGAGATTGCGCTCCGTTGCGGGAGATGGTTGAATTATGTGAGGCTTTCGGAGCAAATCTGATCGTAGATGAAGCACATAGTACCGGAGTCTACGGAAACAAAGGTAACGGGATGGTCTGTATGCTTGGGCTGCAGGATCGGGTATTTGCCAGGGTTATGACCTTTGGCAAGGCGATGGGGGTTCATGGTGCCTGTATTTGTGGCAGTAACGTGCTTATTGATTATCTCATTAATTTTGCCAGGTCATTCATTTATACAACAGCGTTGCCAGTGCATAGTCTTGTTTCTATTGATCAGTCCTTCCGTTTTCTGGCGAAACACGAAATCCTACAGAGTCAGTTACGGGAAAAAATACATGTTTTTCTGACAGTTGCAAAGGAACAGGGCATAGGCTCTGTATTAATTCCTTCCCAAAGCTCTGTACAAATGCTTAAAGTACCTGGAAATTCCAATGCGAAAAAACTGGCTGTTCATTTAATGGATTCTGGATTTGATGTACGGGCTATACTCTCTCCGACTGTAAAAGAAGGAGAGGAACGTCTCAGAATCTGCATACATAGTTTTAACGAATCGGAGGATATATACCATCTGGTAAAAGAAACAGCCTCTGTTATCTAAATAGGAATAACTGATATGAACTATTTTGTGACCGGAATTAATACAGGCAGCGGTAAAACAATTGTAAGCGCTGTCTTATGTCAGGCTTTACAGGCTGATTACTGGAAACCTGTTCAGTGTGGAATCGATGAAAGGGACCTTGATCAGGTGAAGAGTCTTGTAAACAATGGTCATACTCTTTTCTTTGATGAGGCATATTGTCTGACAGAACCGGCTTCCCCTCATCAGGCAGCGTCTATGGAAAACACGAGGATCACTCTGAGTACTATCGAGCTGCCGGATAATGGAGGCAATGATCTGATTATTGAAGGTGCCGGAGGAGCTCTGGTTCCTCTGAATGATGATGAGGTGATTATTGATATCGCTGCCAGATTCGGAGCTGAGATTGTAGTGGTTGCAGATCTGTATCTGGGTAGTATAAACCATACACTTCTTACAGTAAATGAGTTGAGAGCAAGGGGACTGGTGATTAAAGGAATTGTCTTTAACGGGCCGGATAACAGCCATTCCCGTGAGATTATCAGTAAAAAAACAGGATTAAAAACACTGCTTCATTTAAAACCGGAGCCGGATATTAACGAAGCTGTCATTACTAAGTATGCCATTGAACTCTTCAACAACTGGTAACCAAAACCTTGCTGCCCGGGACCGGGAGGTCGTCTGGCATCCTTTTACTTCGCTAAACGCATCCCCTGCCATACCTGTGGTAAAAGCGGAAGGAGTCTGGCTGCATACCGATGACGGAAGAAAAATTCTGGATGCGGTTTCTTCCTGGTGGGTTAATCTCTTCGGGCACGGACATCCGGTGGTGGCTGATGCGATAAGCCGGCAGGCGAGACAGCTGGAACATGTTATTTTTGCCGGATTTACACATGAGCCGGCCGTAGCACTGGCGGAGAAAGTATTGAAAATGGCTGGCAATGATTTCCGGAAGGTATTTTTTTCAGATAATGGAAGTACGGCTGTTGAAGTGGCGATTAAGCTTGCAATTCAATACTGGTATAACAAAGGTGAAACCAGGCCGCGGATTATTGCGCTGGAGGGAGCTTACCATGGTGATACTTTTGGGGCTATGTCAGCTGCCCAGCGCAATCTGTTTAACCGGCCTTTTCAACCCTATTTATTTGAAGTCGACTTTGTTCCGTTTCCGGAAGCTGGCAGAGAAGACGAGTGTACTGCTGTATTTGAAAAATATTGCCGGAGCGGTCTTGCCGGAGCTTTTATATATGAGCCTCTGGTACAGGGAACATCCGGTATGCGTATGTATTCTCCTGAAGTTTTGCAAAACATGCTGCAGATAGCTGACGAATACGGTGTGCTTTGTATCGCGGATGAGGTATTTACCTGTATGGGAAGAACCGGAAAGAATCTGGCGTCTCACTATATGGAGCTGCAACCTGATATTCTATGTATGTCAAAAGGTATTACCGGCGGTTTTCTTCCTTTGGGGCTTACTATTTCCAATGACCTGGTAGTACAGGCTTTTCAGGCTGATGATAAAACAAAAACGTTTTATCACGGGCATTCCTATACAGCCAACCCGATTGCCTGTGCGGCAGCAAATACCAGTATTGATTTGCTTCTGCATGATGAAATGCAGGAAAATATAGCCCGTATCGCAGGAAAGCATCGTGATTTTGTACAGCAAATCCGGAATACAGCCGGTATCGCCAGAGCTGATACGCTCGGAACAATCCTGGCTATCGAACTGAAGGTGGAAAATCCCGGCTATCATGCATCCATTAAGGACTTCCTGTATAATTATTTTTTGGAGAGTCACATATTAATGCGCCCCCTGGGTAATATTATTTATGTGGTTCCGCCATATGTGATCAGCAATGAGGAGCTTGATTTGATTTATGATCGTATTCAAAGCCTGCTCCGCATTTTATAAATCAAGTATATCTTTTAACTTTAAGCCCTCAATTATGACTATTCGGAATAAATGAGGATTCTGTCTGATTGTTATTTATGATATTATGAAAAGATATATCGCTTTTTTCCTGATTGGATTTTTGGGATGGACAATGCCAGGCATAGGGCAGCGCCTGGCTGCAACAGTGTCTTATTCGGGAAGCGCTCCCTTTCTGGAGCCTGATCCTACCAAGCTGATTGTAAAATTATCTGAACAGGAATTTGTTGCTCTGGCTAAAGTGAAAGGCGGACTAAACAGTGTTTCTGAATTTCTTCTGGAGAAGTATGACTTGTCACTAAAGATCAGTTATTCTACTATTGTCTCTCTGGCTGCTGACGAAGATATCATCCGTTTTTTTTATAATGGTGATCAGTTGGTATTGCTTACCAATGTGCATGACCTGGGAAGAAAAAAAGCCCAGCTGAAAGCATATTTCTTTGATGTGTCTACCGGTGAGAAGAAAGAGGATAAAACTGTTATAGATGCAACGGTGACCGACTGGGTAGCTGATCGGTATAAAGGTGCTGTGAAGGAGTCATTCAGGAACAATATCTACTCCTATCTCAATCAGAATTTTATTATTCCTGTGCAATATCAGTTTTGTGTATCCTTTTCTCCTGACGACAATAAGATACTGGTCTATATATATGATTACGGACAAAAGACGCTGGCAGTAAATGCAATACTTTTTGACAGCAGGATGCAGCAACTGCATGAAGCCAGGGTGCCAATCGATAATAATTTTATTAACTACGGGCTTTATCCCAATAACCGAGGTGATTTCTATATACTGAATGTTGATCGTCTGGGACGGCTGGTACTGGTACAGTATAATATTGCCGATGGCACTAACAAGTTTCTGGATTTGCAATATTCGAGCTCTGTAAGAGAAGGACTGGTATTGCGGCAGCTGAATGATGATATCTGCTATGTAGCCAATCTCAATGTTAAGAACGGAATCATGCTTGGAGTAATGTACACCAAGTTTAACTTTCAGGATAACCTGATTGAGAAAATTAATTATTATGAATTGTCCAACGGGCTTAAACAGACAGTAAATACAGCGCGGGCAGTCAAACAGAATGTGTCTTCACAGGAAAACTGGAAGAATTATGAAATCACCCATTTTCTGATCAATGAATTTGAAAAAATAATATTGGTGCTGGAAAAACGGGAGCTAACCAGTGGTAATTTTTCTTATTCAGGTGCGTCCGTAAATGATATAGCTCATTGGGGGGAAAAAGCAGGAAGGCTGAATACAGAAGGAATGCTGCTTTTCGCGTTTAACCGGGAAGATGCCATTATCTGGGAAAACTTTTATCTCAAATCTCAACTTGCTGACGTAAATGTTGGTTTGCTTGGCGCTTCTGTGGAATTGGACAATACAGCCGAAGGTAAAATTCGTATGGTCTATGCCAATGCTGATGGAGCGTCAGGGGTTTTCAATGCACTAAAGTATGTGGAATGGGATGAATACAGCGGATCCCGGGTCAAAGAGCTGGATCTGGAAAATAAGGATAAGCTATCGCTTATGAGAAGTCATCTGGCCTGGTGGGATGATAAACTCATATTGGTGGGGAGAAAAGGAATGATCGGAAAAAAAACCGTGATGAATTTGTATGATTTGAAGTAATAAACTCTTAGAAACCGAGGAAATAGTGGTTTAGTCGTGATGTATGGATCACTGTTCTGAGCGTTGTGGAAGAAAGCCTGATAGTGTAGATTTTAGCAGATGGCCGGTTAAGGATTTTATTGAGCATACCATATAAAAAATTGGTATTTGTATCAGATGGGAATCAGCGGGTGATCTAACATTTGCCATGCTTTGCAGATTATTTTAATAGTTTTAAAACAATCGGATTATGGCAAAATATAGCAAAAAGGCCCAGAAGAAAATTGAAGAAAAAATGGAGGAGATGAAAGAAGGGAAGCTGAAATCAGGAGGTTCCGGAAAAACAGTTAAAAGTAAGGCACAGGCGGTGGCCATAGCCTTATCCGAGGCCAGAAAGGAAGGAGCTAAAGTGCCTGATAAAAAGAAAAAGAAATCGGAGAAGTAAACCAGCGAATAAGGAAGGGGATCACGGCTGATCCCCTTCCTTTCATTTTTAGACTAATTTGCGTGCTTTCTCAAGGTCTTCCTGCGTGTCAATACCTATGCTTTCAATATTGGTAATGGCAGCTTTAATTCTATAACCATTTTCGATCCAGCGGAGCTGCTCAAGCTGTTCTGCCAGTTCGAGGCTGCTTTGGGGTAGTTTGGTAATTTTCTCCAGAATATCTGAACGATAGGCGTATATGCCAATATGTTTATAGAAAGTATGTTTGCTGAGCCATTCGTTCGGGGCAGCACCTCTGATATAAGGAATGGTGGAGCGGCTGAAGTAAATCGCTTCTGATTGCTGGCTGAGTAATACTTTGGGGGTATTGGGATTGAAAAGTACTTCTTCCGAATCGATTTTCTTTACGAGAGTAGCCAATTCTGTCTCCGGATTTAGTACGGAGGCAAGAAGAGAAATCTGAGCCGGTTGTATGAAAGGTTCATCTCCCTGTATATTGATGATAAAATCAACCGGTTTTTCAAGATGATTTATTGCCTCGGCACAACGATCGGTACCGCTCTGATGTGCATCAGAGGTCATTACAACTTTGCCAAACTGCTTTACTGTTTCATATATTTCTTCATGATCCGTAGCGACGATCAGATCAGAGAGGTCTTTGCACAACAAAGCCTGTTCGTACACACGCTGAATCATGGGTTTACCGCCAATGTCAGCCAGCGCTTTGGCCGGAAGCCTGCCCGAAGCGTAACGGGCTGGTATAATGCCTGCTATTTTCATGGAATGATGTTATACTGCGTTACTCACTGATTTCCTTTACCCGTAGAGAAGTGCCCGCGATCTCTACAACTTCAACAGCAGTTCCTTTTTCAATAAACTCTCCCCGGGTACAGGCATCGTAAATGATATCATTGATCATGACTTTTCCGCTGGGACGAAGCACAGACCAAGCTGTTCCCCGCTGATGCAGCAAGGTTTCCTGATAAAAATTGGAAGTCCAGCCTGCTTTTGAATGCATGGTATCTTCAAGCATAACCCGTTTGAATGCCCGGCTCTCCACAAATCTGGCACCGCCTGCGAATACAAGAATCAGGGAACCGCCAATGCCGGCAAAAAGGATGGCAACTGCTTCTATAACGGCATGTGCCGGTACAAAGGTAAAATCAAAAGCATTGTTGTTTAGTAATACTAATACAATACCAGCGCACAGAAGGATGAGGCCTGCTATACCCGCAATGCCAAAACCGGGAATTACCAGCAGCTCGAGCAATATGAGTATGATACCGGCAATAAAAATCAGAATTTCCCAGTATTCGGCCAGTCCGTTGAGATAGTTGGGCAGGAAATAAAGAATGGCTGCTATGACTGATGCTAGTAGTGCAAAGCCTACTCCGGGAGTCTGGAGCTCGAAATACAATCCTCCCAGAATAATCAGAAGCAGAATGCTTTGCAGGTAAGGATTCAGGAATATATTGATGATTCTTTCTGTTCTGGAAAGCTCAAAGTGATGAAGCGTATAATGGGTAACCCCCAGCTGCTTTGTCAGAAGACTGTCAATTGAGCTTACTTTGCCTTCGCAGAATCCGTTTCTGATCGCTTCTCCTGTAGTAAAAGAAATAACATTGCCTACCGCTATACTGTCCTTGCCTACCGGTTGTCCGACCATACCGGCAGCAATATCGGGATTTCGGCCTTTTTCTTCGGCAGTAGCGCGCATTTTGGCGCGCATATACGCCTGATATTTGTCAGGTGCAGGCTTGCCATCTGCAAAAACAACTGTAGCAGCTCCTATATTGGCACCGGGAGCCATGTATATACTGTCGGTAGCCAGAGCGATCAGCGCACCGGCAGAAGCGGCATTGTTGTTTATAAAGACATAAACAGGTGCGGGAGAGGCCAGAATCCGGTTGCGTATTTTGTCTGCATCATCCAGCGTGCCGCCATAGGTGTCCATGTCGATCAATATAATATCGGTTTTCTGCTTGATGGCTTCATCAAATGCAAGATCCACATAGCGGCTCATTCTGGGGTCAATTTCGCTTCTGATTTGAAATACGAAAACAGTGCTTTTCTCCTGAGCATGACTAAGTGAGCAGATTAGAAAAAAGCAAACAGGCAGAAGAAAACGGATTATTACAGTCATTTTGAACAGATGTATAAGAAGTCTGAAATTTACTAAAATAATACTTATGGCTTTTGATTAACTTTGAATAAAGTTAGGAGATAAGATAGTTGGAAAAATTACCTGTTCAGTCGATTGTAATGGATGATATGGTCTGGAAAGTTCATTTTACGGACCGGTATATGCTTGTAGAAACCAGAGATGGTATAAAAAAACATTTCAATCTGCTGTGTATCGATACCTGCACGATGGAGGTAATATGGAAGACAGAAACAGCTGCATTGAGCTGGTGGGAGACTATTGTTGCTGTTACCGGCAGGTATATTGTATTAAGTCTTTATCAGGACCCTGCTTTTCCCGGCACCGGTGGTCTGAAAGTGATGGATTTGAGCAACGGGAGTTTTTTATGGAAAAACAACTGCTATAATCTGGCTGAAGTAAAAAGCGATGACGTAATCCGGGTTGTAGATACAGAAAATGATCAGCGGGAAACTATGGAAATAAAGCTTGAAACCGGCGGAGTTTTGACAGGTTTTTCGAAAGGTGAAGAAGGTAACGGGGCTGAAAAAGAAAGGAAGATAATTCCTTCATTTTATCCGGAAGGACATGAGTATTTTGCACAGGTAGCCTCTTTTTTAAGCCTGAAAGGCTATCATCCGGTCAAAGCTATCGAATATGCAGAAATCGATGATAAAGTTGTTATTGGATTTTATGAAGATACAGAGGGGGGGATTCGGTTTATATTGCTGGTAATTAATGTAAAAGGAGAAGTCTTTTGGGAAGAAACCGGGACAAATCAACGTGACGGTATAGGTTTTGGTACGTATTTTCTTTTAAAAGAATGGATTGTTTTTGTCAGGGATAAAAAAGAAATAGTAATTTTGAGCCTGAGTATTTGAATCTATGGTTATGAAAAAAGCATTAATATTTCTGTCACTGCTATGTGCGTTTGTTTCATCTCAGGCTTCAGTACTGGATTCTGTCGGAGTTGAAAAGAAAGGCGATACCTATTTTATACAGCATAAGATGGAGGCAAAAGAAACGCTGTATGCCTTGTCGCGGAGATACAACGCTACGGTAGACGAAATAAAAAAAGCAAATCCGGGAGTCAACATTAATGATATCGGTATAGGACAGATTATTCTGGTACCTGCCAAAAACTATAAGCCCGCTGCTGCATCTTCTTCTGCGCCTGTATCGGGGAAAAAAATCCATAAGGTAGAACCGAAGGAAACTCTGTTTGCCTTGTCTCAGAAATACGGTGTTACTGTCGATGAGCTTAAGAAGGCAAATCCTGCATTGAATGAAAAAGGACTGCAGGTAGGAATGGAGCTTGTGATACCCGGAAAAAGCGCACCTTCGGCAGTAGCTGCTACTGAAACCCGGAAACCTGAGCCGGCACCGGCTGCAAAACCTGCACAAAGCACGAGTACCGGCACAACTCCTGCTGCGACACCTAAACCGGTGACAGCTGCTGCCGAGAAACAGAAATCAGAGCCCGCTCCAGCCAGACTTACACCAACAGACCTGCCTTCTAAAAATAATAAGATTGAGAAGGTAAATGAAAACGGCCTGGCAGAAACTGCTCCTGCACGTCAGGATGCTCCCGACTTCTTTGCTTATCACAAAACGGCTCCGGTGGGTACGATTATTCATGTGGTGAATGATCAGAATAATCAGAATGCCTATGTCCGGGTAATTGGACCGTTGAAAGATCCTTCTTCCGAAACTGCCATCATTCAGCTTTCCCCGAAAGCGATGGAGCGAATCAAAGCCGGAGATACTAAAGCCAAAGTCAGCCTTTCTTATTTTATGCCTTGAATACATTGCAATTAAAAGACTTTCTTGACGAAAAAGTCGCTGTCTATAATCAGCCGGGGTTTATTGAAAATGATCCGATATCGATTCCGCATCTTTTTTCTGTAAAGCAGGATATCGAAATTATGGGCTTCTGGGCTTCTATCCTTGCCTGGGGGCAGCGGGCAACCATAATAAATAAATGCAGGGAGCTGGTCCGGCGCATGGACGGAGCTCCATATGATTTTATCCGCAATCATACGGATAGAGACCTGGCACGTTTTGCAGGTTTTTGTCACCGGACGTTTAATGATACAGACACGCTCTACTTTATTGCTTTTTTTCACGATTACTATTCCCGGCACGAATCGCTGGAGACTGCTTTTAGTCAGTTTCTGACTGAAGATTCTCCGGATGTCGGACCAGCGCTTGCGGGCTTTCAGAGACTGTTTTTCAGCTTGCCGGATTTTCCGGCGCGTACAATGAAGCATGTTTCGACACCTTTGCGGGGATCTACCTGTAAAAGGCTGAATATGTTTCTTCGCTGGATGGTACGAAACGATAATAAAGGAGTGGATTTTGGTATCTGGAATCAGATACGTATGTCGCAGCTGATTTGCCCGTGTGATGTCCATGTCGACCGGGTAGCCAGGCGCTTCGGACTTATTCAGAGGAAGCAGACGGACTGGCAGACAGCTATGGAGCTAACAGAAAACCTTCGCCGGTTTGATGGTAATGATCCGGTTAAATATGATTTTGCGCTTTTTGGTATCGGAGTAGAAGAAACGCGTACACGCCTGATCAGATAGTCTGTTTTATTTACCTCTTAATGGTTGCAGCAATTCCATTAGCCCGTTGATCTTTATTTCATATACCAGAGCCAGCTCCTGTCCGAGCGTTCCTTCAGGCCATCCTTTTTTGGCCATCCATTCAAGATAGGGAACAGGAATATCCAGCAGTTTTATTCCCTGATATTTTCCAAAAGGCATAGTTCTTGAAAGTATCCGCTGCAGGATCTGGCTGTTGAGGTTGAGTTCTTCCATTATTGATAATCGGGATGATACAAATGAGGCTGAATATATAAAATTTATTGACAAATAACCGGAGATGATATAGTCTTTTGTACTGTTGGTATAGAAGTCAGGCAGAAAAAAATAAAAAATTCTCAGATCCTTCTGCTTCTCCTTATATTTAAAGTTTATTCGGCCATTGTTGCCGATGGTGAAATTTGGTTTTAGAAATTATTGTTTTAATATGTTGATATATCTGAGAAGTTTTTTCTTCTGCTTTTTGACAGGGTTTGCCGGAATGCTGCTTTTTTCACCGAATATATATGCGCAAGGGGTGGTATTTCAAGGCACGCTCCGGGACAGCCTGGATCAGACAGAGATACCCATGGCGTATTTGTCGCTCAGCGTACAGGCAGACCAGACTCTTCGCTATGCTGTGTATGCTGATACGGCGGGTAATTTTTATTTCCCTAATGTCATCCCGGATAATTACCTGCTGTATATAAATGCGTTTGGATACAGGGAAAAGTATATTCCATTACATATTGAGAGTTCAATCAGTGATTTTTCCGTCATGATCTCTCCGGATATTCAAAGTCTGGAAGGTATAGTGATTAAGGGAAGAATCCCGCCTGTGGAGAATAAGGGAGATACAACGGTTTATAATGCATCGGCTTTTAAAACCCTGCCGGATGCAGACGCTGAGGCATTAGTGAAAAAACTACCCGGAGTAACGGTCAGAAACGGTGAAGTTACCGCCCAGGGCGAAAAAGTAACTGAAATATATGTAGACGGGAAACCTTTTTTCGGTCAGGATCCTAATACGGCTTTGAAATCCCTGCCTGCGGATATTATTGATAAAGTGGAAATTCTCGACAGAGGGAGTGATCAGGCTTTATTTACGGGTTTTGATGATGGAGACCGGATTAAGGCAATTAACATTGTAACGAAAAAAGATCGTCGTAATGGCGCTTTTGGTCGTGGATATCTGGGATATGGAAGCGATGAACGATATAATGCCGGTGCTACGCTCAACCTGTTTAACGGGAACCGGCGTATCACGTTGCTGGGTATTTCCAATAATATTAATCAGCAGAATTTCTCCAGTGATGATCTGGCTGGACTTGTGAGCGGAGATCGTATGGCTGGCGGGCCAGGAAGGTTTCGCCGGGGAGGTGGAGGTGACGACTTCCTTGTCAGCCAACAGAACGGGATTACCAGAACCAGTGCATTGGGGCTAAATTTTTCAGATTCAATAGGACGAAAAGTAAGCTTTTCGGGGAGCTATTTTTATAACCGGGCCAATAATGCAAATACACAGTATGTAAACCGAAACTATTTTATGTCCGGAGACTCATCGCAGATATACCGGCAATCGGGTGATGAGAATAGTATTGCTCAGAATCACCGGCTGAATATGCGAATTGATTATAAGATCGATTCTGCCAATTCGATCCTGTTAACTCCAAGGCTTACAGTTAGCCATCAGGATGCCGGAAGTAAGCTTTTTTCAGAAAGTATTTTTTCTCCGGGGAGCATATACTCCTCAAGCAATAACGAATATGCCCAGCAGTCGCAGTCTGTTGATTTTCGTAACAATGCCTTGTATCGGCATTCTTTCAGGAAAAAGGGGCGAACACTGAGTGTTGATTTGGAAACTGCTTTTGCCATTCTGAATGCAGACAATTCTTTGCAGGCAATTAATTCCTATGCATCAGATGTGCGAAACGGCTCCGATTCTCTCAATCAAAAGACGGATTTGCGGCAAAACTCCTATACGCTGGGGACTGATTTGAGATATACAGAACCTTTGGGAAAAACAGGGCAATTGATGTTTCGATATGAAGTAGAGTTATCGAATCGGGATTACGATAAGGAAACAGCCGATTTGCAGGGAGCAGGCTTGTATCGTCTGGATAGTACCCTGTCCGGTAACTATGCATCTCAGTACCTGACCAATGAAGGAGGAATGGCTTATCGTCTCAATTTGAAAAAGCTTTCCGGCAGCGTCGGTATCAACTATCAGAATGCCCGACTTACCAATCATCAGGTATTGCCAACTGAGTCTTCAATAAACCAGAGCTTCAATGCGTTGTTGCCAAATGCAATGCTCCGTTATACGGTTTCCAAGGAGAAAACCATTCGTGTATTTTACAGGGCGGGAACCAGCCTTCCTTCGGTCAACCAGTTAAATAATATTGTAAATAACAGCAATCCCTTGCTGGTGAGTCAGGGAAATCCTGACCTGAAACAGGAATACAATCATAGAGTATTTACGCGAATTGCTTTGGGTAAAAGCGAAGCCTATAAATCATTGAATATATTCGCCTTTGTTCAGAATACGCACAATTATATTGGCAATGCAGTTCTGATGCCGACAGCCGATACTCTCTTAAGCAATGGATACCTGCTTAGAGAAGGGGCACAGCTTACCACACCTGCCAATATGAGCGGGTACTGGACCGCCCGTTCAAGTCTGACCTATAGCTTTCCTCTGGATCTTATTAAGTCTAATATTGGCCTCACTACCGGCTATACCTATTCCAGAACTCCGGGTCTGGTTAATAATGAACGAAACTTTGTCAATAATCACGGGATCACGGAAGGTATTACGATCGGAAGCAATTTTAGCCATAATTTTGATTTTACGCTCGGATATATTGCAAGCTACAATATTGTGAATAGTGTTCTGCGTCCCGAAAGCAACCAGAATTACTTTTTTCATACCCTTGAGTTTAAGGCAGAATATGTCTTTAACAATGGTTTCCTGTTACAAAGTAATATCGGGCAGTATTTGTACCGCGGTCTGAGTACGAGTTTCAACAGAGATTTTGTGTTATGGAATGTCGGGGTTGGTAAAAAAATATTAAAAGATCAGCGCGGAGAGCTCCGGCTGAGTGTGTTTGATATTCTGAACCAGAATAACAGCATTGCCCGGAATGTTACGGAAAACTATGTAGAAGATGTTGGCAACTCTATTTTGAATCGCTATTTTATGCTGACTTTTTCATATAATTTCAGACAGTTTAAGTAGGCTTTAATGAAATGAGCAGTAGTTATAGAGTGCAGCAGAACCGTTGAATTGTTTATTGGTTGTGGCTCTATATGAAAAATTAAGTATTCTGAAGCCGGAAAAGATGTAGAGAGGGGATTAATAAATGCTACCCCCCCACTAGGCCAAGCTTATAAAATCCATAGGCAACTTCCACGGAATTACATAAAAAAGTCTTCGGTATATCGAAATAATTGAAAAATAGACAGTTGTTTTTTAAAAATAAAAATTGCCGGAAATATAAATCGGCATTTAGTAAGCAGGAGCAGTTCATGACAAATAATTTAACAGATCGGCAATTTTGGGTAGATTATTGGAGCAGTAAAACCGGTATAGCAATAGAAATACCTGGTAATTATTTGTTTTATAAAGAGTTAATTCGGGTGGCCGCTGGAAGCAACGTAGAAACTGCCATAGAGTTAGGTGGATTCCCCGGCTATTATGCCGTATTTTTAAAAAAATACGGCCACCTTGATGTAACACTTTTAGATTATTTTATTCATCCTCCTGTTACGACGGCCTTATTGGCTAAAAACGGGCTCTCACCTGCAGCAATTTCAATAATAGAAGCAGATCTGTTTAATTATACGCCTGTCAAAAAATATGATCTGGTGTTAAGCTGCGGATTAATTGAGCATTTCGAAGATACAGCAGATATCATCCGCAAGCACATTGCCTTTCTTAAGCCGGGTGGAATCTTATTTATTACCTTACCTAATTTTAAAGCCTTAAATGGCTGGTTCCAGAAAAAATTTGATAAATCTAATTTTGATAAGCACAATCTGTCTTCTATGGATCCGAAGCTGCTTCGTGAGATTTGTGAACAAGCAGGGCTAACTGTTAAACAGGCAGGATACTTCGGTAAATTCGGCATCTGGCTGGAAAATGAACAGCAAAAACCACTTCTGGTACGGTGGTTTAAGCGTCTTGTATGGGTAACCGGAAAAATAATCACCAAAATAATTCCTGTTGAATCCTCAGCCTTATCCCCCTATATTATTATAGAGGCGCAAATGGGCTTCGATATATCGAAATAATTTTAAAAAATAGAGCTAGTTGGTTTTAATTAACAAACGTCTGCAAAATAGTGCGGAGGGGCTTTTCGGGAAAAATTCAGATAATGAGAGGAAATAAAAAAAGCTGTCCACTTCAGGGCAGCTTTTTTTAGCATCTTTTAGATTAAAGTTTTATAATCTTTTGTGTTAAAGTAGTATGCTCTCCTGCTACTTTTAATAGATAGGTTCCTGGTTTTAATGCTTCTGCATTGATTTGGGTGGAATTGCCTTCACGTATTAATATTACTTCTCCCGATAAATTTAGTATCTCGACAGATCTTATTTTTTCGTTAGTATTTAGATCTATGTGAAAAATATTATTTGATGGATTAGGGAAAACGGTCAGCTCTTTTATGTTGGCAAAGCTCTGGTCAGCAGTATTTAAAATTAAGCAACTGCTGTATGTGACCTCAATATATGGATGTTTGGCAATATCCGTATGTTCACGACTGCCAAATAATAATTGCTTATATGGATCTTCATCATCTAACTTGATCAGCCATCCGTATTGATTATTGCCGGTAAATAAATTTAGAACATTAATGGTATAATCCTGAGTTGAATTTTGGCTTTCCGGAATGATAGCTGAGACGTGGTTGTCGAAGCCTGGCTTGTTGTTCCATGTTATTGTGCTTTCATCCCATTCTGAGCTTACTTTGTATATTGAAGCAGCATTTTTTCCATTAAGGGAAGTGTGATAATTGGAGTATGGCGTACCGGCAAAGCCTCCTGTTGAAGCATGGAATAAATGCAGGTTAGCGGATATTATATCTGCATTTGTGGGTATTTCATTAAAGTCGAAATTAATATAGGATCTCATATAGCCTCCACCCAGGTTATCGGTATTCCATGTCCAGGCAAGTGGGTTAATGGTAGGCTGAGTGCCGTAATTTATGTTAACCTGGTCATTTCTGCTAAAGGTATTGGCGTCAGCAGTACTATACAGCTTTGTTGTAATTTCTTTACAGTTGGCAGAATATGTCATTTTTAACATCGGTCTTATAGCAGGATTGCTATTCTCGGAAGATGCAAATATGAGTTGTCTGTATGGGGATTCCTGATCAAGCATGATCATCCAGCCAAAGTTGTCCGGTGAATTTAATAAGTTAATGAATAGTTCGGTAACATCAATAATATAGTCTTGAGTTTTCGAAGTGCTTGCAGGAATAGTTGCTGACAGGTTACTGGAAATGCGTGGCTGAGTGTTCCACGTAACATTATTTTCCTCCCATGCGGAAGATACCGGGTATATTTTTGCTGAGTTTGTGCCGGATAAGGACATATTCTGGTTACTGTATGGAGGGCCGGCCCATCCTCCGTCAGCGTGATAAAGATATAATTCAACTTTTATAATTTTTTGATATGCTGGCAGGTCGTCTAATGATGGTTTTAGTAAGCTTCGAAAAGTACCTTGCCCCAGATTGTCAGAATCCCAGGTCCATGAAAGAGGATTAACAGTGGCTTTATCCCCGAAGTTTACGTTTTTCTGATCATTTCTGCTAAAAATATCTACATCTTCCATTATGGGTATATTAACGGTGAGTTCCTCTCCGTATACTGAATAAATAAAAAATGAGAAAAATACAGATAAAAAAAAGCGAATTGTTTTGTTCATTTTATTAAATTTTTTATAGTGTAATGTTTTAAAATACTTATTATATGGCTAAGTTAATAAATAGTTGGTTTCTATTTTTTAAATACGTTTAATAAATTTTATAATCTCTTGAAAGAAATAGCAGTGATCAGAAGCAGAAAAGTTGCTAATTTACTCAAAAGGGACGGTCCAGTCGATGTGCTGCTGATTATTCTTCTGGGTCTTTTGCTGCGTAGATTAAGACCTTCTTCCCGATAGATTCTGTAAACTCTTTTATGATTGTCTTGCCAGCCTTCACGTCTGAGCAGAACACAGACCCGTTCATAGCCATATCGGATCCGTGTCATGGCTATTTCTTTTATCCGTATCCGCAAAGGCTGATCCGATCTGCGCCGGGATCTATAATACCATGCTGACCTGTGAAGGCATACGATCTTACAGGCTTTTTGGGTGGATACCCGGTAGTTCTCAATTAAGTATTGCACCAGTTCCCTTCAGTTGAACCAGCTTTAGAACTTTTTTTCAGTACATCCTGAAGCATTTGCTTGTCCGGTGTGAGATCTGCGACAATCTGTTTTAATTTTAAAATTCTCTTCTTCCAGTTGTAGAATGTTGCTTCGCTAATACCCATTTTTCGGAAAATCTCCTGAACGGAAACTCCGTTCTCTGACTGACGAAGCGCAAATACAATTTGGGTCTCTTTTTTTTCATGGCAATTATCGTTAAAGGACGATTTCTTGCCCGTTTTCTCTATTTTTAATTTGTACGATTCTGAGGAAGGAGGGTCAAAAGAAATGTGCAATATCCACAGACTTAACTTATGATATTGATGAAGGTATTCCACCAATTCACGCTTGTTCGCAGGCTTAAAGCTTTTTTTCGATCAGGTCTCACTCTAAGAGAATAAAGGGGCTTTAACCAAACTTGAATCTAAGAAATAAAACATTATCTTTACGCCTTACTTTTTCCGATCTTCGTCATATTTGCAATGTATAAAGATTCTATAGATATAATTCTTCCGTGTTATAATCCTCCAAAAAACTGGGAAAAAGAGATTGTACACAACTACGGTAAACTCGTTAACCTATTACATCAGTATCAAATCAATATTCTAATAGTAAATGATGGCTCATTGCATAATACGACACAAGAGCATATTGAGTATTTAACAGATAATATACCATCGTTTACGTATATTTCCTATAAGGAAAATAAGGGAAAAGGTTATGCTCTTAGAAGAGGAGTTGAAAAATCAACCGCAAAGTATGTAATATGCAGTGATATAGATTTTCCATATACCAACGACTCTATTTATAATATATTCATTCGATTAACCAAGAATGTTGATATTGTTGTAGGAAACCGTGGAGAAACCTATTATAAGGATGTTCCAACTGTAAGGATCTTTATTTCTAAACTTCTCAGAACATTCAATAAGGTGTTTTTGGGAATGAAGATATCTGATACACAATGTGGTTTGAAAGGCTTTAATGAAAATGGCAGAAAGATTTTCCTGCAAACAACGATAAATAGATATCTGTTTGATCTCGAATTTGTTTACTTGGGATCGAATGACAAAGATATATCAATAAAGCCTGTAAATGTAACCTTAAAAGAAGGTATAGTGTTCTCTAAAATGAATATTAAAATTCTAAAACAAGAAGGATCGGCATTTGTTAAATTAGTAATAAAACACTTTGTGAAAAAAATACTTGGAATTAAGAAATGATTCTTTCAAATACAGAAGAGCTATTTGCAATTAGAATTATTAAATGGTTATTGGGAATAGTAGCTATAATTACATTCAGTAATTTTATGTATAGAGGATATACTACCAATGATGACTTGGAATACTTTCTTGTTTTTCATAAAGAACATAGTATATGGAATTATAGCTATGAGTATGCAAAATCAAATGGAAGATTTTACTTTATGTTCATGCAGCCCTTGTTTAATGTAATTATCCCCAATGTTTTACCAATCCAAGTCAGTCAGCTATTGAATCTTGCAATTGTATTATTAACTATAGTTACAATAAGTGTAATTGTCAATAAAGTATTCAATAGCTTAATCGCTCAGTATTTATTTTTTTTGATTGTCTTGGTTTTTGTAAATATAAAATCTGCTAATAATGCAATTGTCAGTTATCCATTTTATTTTACATCGTCTTTTTTCCTTTTTTCCTGTTCAATCTTATCTTATTTAAATTATCTCAACAATAAAAAAAATAAATGGATATTCATTTCATTGTTGACCTATGGTTCAGCTCTGCTCTTTTACGAGAACTATATATTATATATATCTTTGTATGTGTTTTTTGCAATATATTATACTGATTCTGAAACTACTTTTCTAAAATTTCTGATTGTACGTAAAGAGCTGTTTCTTTATGTTGGAATAATAATATTGTATTTGATTGTCTATTCTGTTTTTAAATCTTTTATTGCCGTTTCAGGTTATGATGGAGTTACTGTTTCAGGTGATTTTAATTTGCTAATTATTTTTAAAACGCTTATCGATGTAACCAGAGGCGCTTACCCTCTCTTTAATTATTTTACAGGTTTATCTCTATACAATAATTTTTCTATGAGTGATACCGGGCATATTCAAAGTATTTTGAACCCGATTATTAATATACAAATTTCTTGGTTGGTAAAAGCGCTTCTTGTTAGTGTAATAGCCTATATACTATTTTCATTGTTAGAAACGGAGAGATTGTCTGTTAAAAGAGAGAATAGCAAATTGAATTATTGGAGTATAACAGTTTTGGTTTTTCTTATTTATATTCCACAATCACTTATAGCTTTAACTGTAAAGTATCAACAATATGCCCTGATGGGTATGAGCTCTTATGTGACTACCTATTTTTCTACATTTCCTGTTTATATTTTAATAACTATATTTTTTGTTTTTCTTTATCGGAAAGTAAGCTCCAGATTTTTTAGAAAAATCTATCAGAGTATTTGTATTGCATTTCTTGCTCTTTGTTCAGTCTTAACCGACTATGCTAATTATCATGCTTCAATTGATTTAAAAAATATACATAAGCATTTCGAAGCAATAAATAAATTGATACAATCGGAAGTATTACAAAGGATACCTGAGAACTCTATAATTATTGCGCCTCAATTATTTAATAATAGATCTGATATTAGCTACTATAACTGTTGTAATTATGAATGGGATAGTTATTTTAAAACCATGTTAAATAAAAACATTAAAGTAGTTAAAGACGATAGCTTAATTACAGCATTAAGCAATATATACTATCTGGGATATTCTAAGAACTTACGTTCAAATGATCAGTTTTTCTCATTTTCAAAACTAAATCAATATGTTGATAATCAAATTGAATATAGTGCTGATACCTTGACTTTGTTTGCTTTTTCTCCTTCTAAACAATTTTCAGTTCATATTTCAAAAAGCAACTCTATTCAAGATTTACATACAGATAGCCTGAGTTTAGGTGAACAAAAAATAGTTTCCAGCCAATCATATTTTGATATAAACTACAGTTATCAGAATAAAACAGATTTCTTTAAGCCAATTACAATTGTTGGAAAGGATCTTGATCCTAAGAGTGTTGTGTTGTATATCAACTCATTTGATGTTATGCACCAAATAGCTTTGTAACCGGTTATCTGGAACCGTGAATTTATTTATTACTTTATTTTTTGCGTTGAAAAGTAAAGAAGGCTTCTTGCCGGAGAGGAAAAGTAAAGCAATCTTCTCCGGATAACTGCTATCAGCCAGCTATTTCAGACCGACTTGGAAAAATTAATTTTCTAATGATCTAATCATAAGTGCTTTTAAATTCTTATCTTGCATGAGCTATTTACTTGCTGGTGATTAAGCCAGATGCTTCTCAACTAAACACCCAACTACAGTTTTATGATTGCAGAACACGACGGATTGCTTTCGGATGTAAAAGACCAGTTAGATAAAATTATTAGAGAGCTTCAGGATGTCAGTGAGGATGAGGCTGCTTACTATCAGTCAATAAAACGGATGATCTCTGTCAAGCAGCAGGAATATGATGTTCTGAAGCAGTTTAATGATTTCAACAGGGCAATCATTGCCATGACAAGAATGGACTTTTCCCATCGGCTTGATGTAGACAACCGTAAAGACTTATGGGCTTATATGGCGACAAGCCTGAATATGCTCAATGAAGAACTCGGGGAACGGGTTCTCTCGAAGGAAATTGTTCAGCTTGCGATGAATCAGGTTGTTCATTTTAAGCCGGATTGGGTGATAATAACCACGCGCGAGGGGATTGTCAAATTCAGCAGCAAAAACGAGATGGCAGGCGGTCTGATCAACTATGATGAAAAGAATCTGATTGATAAGCGAATTCAGAATTTTTTTGCTACCAATATCAGTTTTATGACTTCGCCGGACAATGCCATGACCGAAAAAATGGTATACCTGGTCAATGCCGATTCAACACTGCTTCCGGTAAATCTGTATGTAAAAGAATTGCAGTCCAGCTATCAGGATGTTTTCTACTACCTGTATCTTATTACACAGGTAGCAGAAAACAAAGAATAACCGGAGCAATTCCGGATTATCCCTGAGCCGTATTAGGAATTTTCTCAATAATCGACATGTTCAGATTGTCTTTGGTCTGAATAAAGGCCACATTGGATTGTGTTACTGCACCCAGGCGGCGCTTTTCCAGCGTGGCTGTAAGTCCCAGATAGATTTTGCGAGCTTTTAAATCAATTCCCCTCGAAATCGAGTGGTACAGCAATTGTTTGTATACATTCAGTGTATCCTTGACTGTATAGTTGAGACCTAGAAGAAAAGGCGTATAATTATTACTTTTGTAGGCAAAACCGATGGCCAGCGGGGCATTATTGTTTTCAGTTGCTCCGTTGTTATTCCTTAACCGGATCACAATCTTATCCCAGTCGGGTGAAGCAGCCATTTTTTTGAATAATTTTCTGGGAAGATTAAACAGATTAATATCAAGGTTATTCTGTTTTACACTTTCATACATCTTGTACCATTGGTCTATTTCTTCCCCGTTGCCAAATGATTCGTCTATAACAGCCGCTTCAAACAGCTCCTGATGCTTTAATATGTCATGTTTTACATAATAGCGGTTCTTATGCTTGAGAGCAGTCAGGTAGTCTGACATGGATTCACAGGTAGTTTCAACTACATGAGAGTCGGGAAGGGACAATTTTATGAATCCGTGATCGGCCATGAACTCCGAAATTTCTTTGTCATTTTCATCAAAGTCACGAAGAAACAGAGAGTCGGCGCCTTCTTTTTCCTGATCTTCCCAGAGCCTGTCCAGCAGCATGGTCAATGCTTTCTTCCAGTCTTTATGAGTACGGTCAAGATACATATGTCTTCCGTCAGTGATGACCAGACCCATCATCAATGTTCTTGAAGTAAGATAATAGGGTGTTTTCAGACGTTCCACTTCTATTTTTTTTGATACTTCGGCAGGAGCGAGCATGTCGTCTTTGGTGAGCAGCGAGGTAAAGAAAGTCGCGAGAACCGGAACACCCTTGTCATCCTCAATAATATAATAAATAAAATCCCAGTTGTCTTCAGGATGCTCATTGTCAGAAAAACCATCTTCAAGCAGACGCAATCCTTTCCAGTCAAAGAGGCCATTGTCTCCCAGTAGATCGTTCCAGAGTTTTTCGGGAACAGACGAGATGGAACGGTAGGTTTTGAGCTTGAGAGAAGGGATGGTTTCTGATGATTTTTCCGGTTTTCTATCATGATCTGCAAGGCCCTGTGCTTGTTGTCTGGGCGTTAATTTGAATGCTCTGAAAATATCATTCATGCTGCGTTGCTCTTCACGCAGGGCTTGAGGGAGGTGTTTGGCAATTGTGTAAAACAGTTGGTCGATATCATCGATGGAGTGGTGATTATTAATCGTGATTCGTATGCCGGTACATGTTTCGGGTACTGCCGGAAATATACCGAGATTTACATAAAACCCGTCATCGGATAACCTTCTGACCATATTGTAACCAACTTTGGTAAGTCCGAGACCGATAAAGAAAATCGGACTTACTGTTTCTGATACGAGCGGCAGATTATAGTATCGTGCTATTTCATTGGCCATTTGTATTTTGTATCTCAGAGAAGTCTGCAAAGATTCAATCTCAGGAGACAAATGAATTTTGGCTGAAGCAATGGATGCCCCGATGACTGCTGGTTGCTGAGGTCCTGAATAAGTGAGCGGGCCACCCCAGTTTTTTACCTTCCAGTACATTTCATCAGAGGGTAGAACAAATACTCCGCCGGCGCTGGCAAATCCTTTCGCCAGGGAGGTTGCAAGCACTACTTTGGAATGCAGACTGGTCTGACTGAGCAGGTAGCCGCCTCCGTCAGGGCCCGCCCAACTCATGCCATGAGCATCGTCTATATACAGATATAGCTGTCTGTTTGCTTCGAGCATTGGCATCAGATCGTTTATCGGAGCAAGATCACCATACATACTGTATACACTATCCATAAAATACCATATTTTGCCATTGCTTCCGCTTTGCTGACTCAGCATGTCAATCTTTTGCTGCAGTTCATCCAGCCTGTTGTGCCGCAATACCAGTACCTTGATGCCCCGGAGCTGCAGCTTATTTACTGTTTCCTGCATAGAGACATGGGCCTGCTGGTCCATAATAACTGCGTCATTGTCCTCAATGATAATCGGAATAACGGCCTGATGACCCATGCTCGAACTGGTAGAAAGAATTACTTTCTTACCGAAAATTTGTGCCAGCAGTTCTTCCAGCTCCTCGTAAAGGGTAAAGGAAACATAGGTTCTGGAACAGGAAAACTGCGTGCCATACCGGTTAATTGCATCAATACCGGCTTCTTTCAGCCTTGGGTCAAATTCAAGTCCAAGGTAACTGCAGGATCCGAAATGGAGCTTGGCTTGTCCATTGAGGGTGATGCTCCTGCCCTGTAGCTGATAATCCTGTGTATACAGGTGAGCTATTGAACGATTTCTGGCTATTGTCGCAATCTCATTGACAACATTGATAAGATTAGGGGTATAGTTTTGTTTTGCCATAAATGTGGTGTTTTGAATGAAAAAATGATTGAATAAAAGATATTCCTATTTGGGGTTTTGAATTTGCTCAGTTGAATCTTGTACATTATGGTTCTTTATTGACTGGTTATCAATATTGCTACTGGCTGATCAGAGAGTAAAGGGGACTCCCTGGTCAATTTTTTTTATAATAATTATCGTATCATTATGTTTTGTACCGAAAAAAGTGCTTTTTTCAGTACCTGATTATATTTCTATAATAATAGATACAATCCTTACTCTGCTACGAGATGGCGGTAGTTGGTTTGTAGCGGAGATTGAGCTGATTTGAAACTTTACTAAAATTGTCGGTAAGTTAATGAAAGAAAAATACTTCTGCAACGAATTTGTTGAAATGTGGGTGGAAAATGGAATTTTGCATATTGTGCACGTACCTTTTGCCACAATCACTCTGGAAATAGCTGAAATTAATGTGGCAGCCCGGCTTGAAATAGCGGAAGGAAAAACACTGCCTATATTGGCCGATGTACGCAGTGCCAAAACAATGACAAAGGAGGCACGTCAGTATTTATCCACCGGAGATGGAGTCAAAGGAATCAGTGCCGGGGCTTTTCTCATCAAAACGCAGATCGAAGTTCTTTTGACCAATGCATGGCTGGCTTTGTATCCGATGCAGGTTCCGACTCGTCTGTTTACAGATAAGAAGGATGCTCTGGGCTGGCTGGAAAAATATAAAGGCAATTAGGCAGACTAAATTTATCAGTAAGTGCTGCAATTACTTCCGTATAGTGAAAAGTCGGGGATTATAGTACAATGAGGCTATCTGATTGGTAAGAATCACTAATATTCTATATTTGCAATCAAATACAATCAGTCACTGTATAATAAATCCGACAAAAGGTGATTTACAATAAAAAAATAATAATTGTTTTGCCGGCATATAAAGCCGGTAAGACACTGATTGATACATATAATGAAATCCCTTTTGATATTGTTGATGAGGTGGTGCTGGTGGATGACAACAGTCCGGATAATACGATCGAAGTCGGTAAGTCACTGGGGATAAAGCATATCATCCGGCACGAGAAAAATACCGGTTATGGTGGTAATCAGAAAACCTGCTATACCAAGGCGCTGGAGCTGGGAGGAGATATTGTTATAATGATTCATCCGGACTATCAGTATACGCCCAAGCTGATCCATTCCATGGCCTATCTGATCGCAAATGAAGTCTACCCGGTTGTCATCGGATCAAGAATCCTGGGCAAAGGAGCGCTGAAAGGAGGTATGCCTTTGTATAAATACATAGCCAACCGTTTTCTGACCTTGGTACAAAACCTGCTGATGAATCAGAAGCTGTCGGAATATCATACCGGATACCGGGCATATAGCCGGGATGTGCTGGAGCGTATTAATTATATGGATAATTCGGACGATTTTATTTTTGATAATCAGTTTCTGGCTCAGATTTTTTATAAGGGGTATGAAGTTGCCGAAATAACTTGTCCTACAAAGTATTTTGAGGATGCCTCTTCAATTAACTTCAGGCGGAGTGTGAAATACGGGCTGGGAGTTCTCAGCGTGTCTTTTCAGTATTTTCTGGATAAGAATAAAATTCTTAAGTCAACGCTATTCCGATGATAACGACCAGCGAACGCAAAGATCCCAGGACATTTATTTGTATCGGAATATTTGCCGGAGTAAATTTTTTATTTGCTGTTAAATATCTGGAGCGGCTTACATCCTTCTATCTGCCGGCAGCTATACTCATAGCTCTGTTTTATATACTGGTATGGCGGTTCAGGTATATGCTTCAGCCATACAGGCCAGTAATAAATATTGTCGGCTGGATGCTGATAGCCGCCTATATTGCAGGAAGCGTTTATCTTTTTGGCAAAATTTCCCAGGAATCATTGGGTGTTGATCGCTGGAGTGTAATAAGCTCCTTTTGGGATAATTATTTTAAGGGCAGATATGCCTATCTGGCTACTTCACATATGGGTAATTATCCCGGTCCTATGCCTTTTTATTATATTCTGGCTCTGCCGTTTTATCTGACCGGTGAGTTGGGGTATTTCTCGCTGTTTGGCATTTTCCCGTTTTTGTTGTTGCTGCGCAGTACAAAAACGCCTGTTGTACTTCAGACTGTTTATATTGTCTGGCTGCTGTCTTCCTTCTTTTTCTTCTGGGAAGTGCTGTGTCGAAGCAATGTGTTTTTGAACGGCAGTCTGGTGCTGATATCTATCGTGTATCTTTTTTACAGTATAGAAAACAAAAAAGCTATTCTCTGGAACGGGGTCTTTATAGGTCTTATACTTTCCACCAGAAATGTATTTGTTATAGCTTATGCAATTGCATTTTTGTATATATTCCGGCATACTCTGCTGTCTCTGGTGCAGATCGTCTATATAGGAATAGTAACAGTATTGGTATTTGCCCTGACCTTCGTGCCATTTGTATACGGACATTGGGAAGAGTTCCGGCGGATGAATCCTTTTATTATTCAATCTGATTACCTCATGCCTGCTTGGTTAAGCGTTTCCTGTGTGATTCTCTCGATGTTTTCCTTTTTTCTTCTCAAAAAGAAAAGCGATGTATATTTCTATAGTGGTGTCAGTCTGTTTCTTACCATCTCGGTCTACTTTGTTTACCATGTGCTTACCCGGGGCTTTGTGGAAGCGTATTTCAACAGTAGTGTGGATATTTCCTATTTTATACTGAGTATACCGTTTTGTATGTATTACCTCTTTGAGAAAGAAGGCTGAGTCCCGAATCCGGAGAGATCCCCGGCTTAGTGTTCCGATACATTCAGAATAGCAATGCTTATCCGATAACCGAATAAGCAAACTGCTTAGACCCGAAGTGGCTTTGTACGGGAATTTTTAAAGCTCTCCGATATCTTCATGCCACAAGTGGGGATGCTCCCTGATAAACCTTTCCATCATACGGATACATTCCGGAAGGTTCAGATCTATTACTTCTACTCCATGTGCCTCCATAAACTCACGGGCACCGGCAAAAGTATGGCTTTCTCCAACAATTACTTTTGGAATTTTGAATTGCACAATGGTACCAGCGCACATATAGCAGGGCATGAGGGTAGAATATATAACAGTATCTTTGTAGCTGCCCAGCCTTCCGGCATTAAAAAGACAATCCATTTCACCATGTAAAATAGGATTGTCTTCCTGTACGCGTTTGTTATGACCCCGGGCCACCACCTCGCCGTTTTTAACCAATACGGAACCGATTGGTATCCCGCCTTCCGATAATCCGGTCAGTGCCTCTTCAATTGCCAGTTGCATAAATTGATCCATATACCTTAGTTTTTTCGGGATAAAATAGCAATAATAATTGAGGTGGCCCGGAGTTTTCTGCCTTTTTACAGATTTAATTACGATTCACCCGGTTTACGATAATTGCCATGCTCCATATTATCTTTCAGTTTTAATCCGGCCCAGATAAAATATCCTCCTATCGAGAATATTATGGCCATTACACTCACAAATAGACCCATATCACCTCCTTGCTTTACTTCTATTCATAACAACAGTTTAGTAAAGGAAATTTGCTTTTGTGTTGATTTTTTTCCCACTTTCTTCCACTTTTCTTCTTTTTTTGTTGTTTGCTTCTGTGTTATGTATATAAATTATTTATTATAAGATATTTATGTGTTGATGTTTTATTGATTAGCTACCTGTTTTAGAAAATACGTGTTGTTTTGTGGAAAACTTTTAAACTCAGCGATCAATTATGAAATATCCAATGTTTCCGGTGTTTTTTAGAGAGATATGGAAACAATTTTTGCTTGTTTACGTTTTGAAAATACTGTTTGTGGTTGAAAGTGGGAAAAAGTGGTTGAAAATAGAATTTTTCTTTCTATATTTGTTTCAGGGTGAAATGTATAGTATAGGTAAATGGCTAGGTTATCAGGAGAATATGAAGGTAAACTGGATGCGAAGGGCAGGATTGTGCTTCCTGCGCGGCTCAAGTCCGGTTTGTCTGAATCGAATGGTAACACCCTTATGATCAGTAGGGGAGTGGAACCCTGTCTGGTTGTCTATCCGATGATTGAGTATAATAAGATATACTCACGGGTCTCGGGAATGAATGAATTTAATCAGGAACACAGATTGCTGCAGCGGACTTTCTTTAGCCGGTTTAGCGAAGTGGAGCTTGACAGCAACGGCCGGTTTCTGATTCCTAAAATAATGCTCAATTACGCCGGACTGGAAAAAGATGTGGTATTTGTGGGGCTTGGAAATCGAATGGAGATGTGGAGTCCGGAACGCTACGAAGAATTCCTGATCAAAGACCAGGATCAATACGCTCAGCTTGCAGAAAAATACTTAGGAGATAATCCGGAAAACTAAAACTTAAATTCAGGGAATGTATCACGTTCCGGTTCTATTAAATGAATGTCTTGAAGGGTTGAATATACAGCCGGACGGGATATACGTTGATGCCACCTTTGGCGGTGGCGGTCACAGCAGAGCTATTGCCGGTCGTCTGAAAGAAGGGCATCTGTATGGCTTCGATCAGGATGAAGATGCAAAAGCCAATGCTGATCAGATTGACAATCGTTCTTTTACATTCGTTGAAGCTAATTTTCGCTATCTGAAGCAGTTTCTGAAAATGCACGGAGTATCGCAGGTTGATGGGATACTGGCAGATCTCGGAGTTTCGTCACATCAGATCAATACGCCGGAAAGAGGTTTTTCAACCCGTTTTGAGGCAAAGCTGGATATGCGTATGGATCAGGCAACCGACAGAACGGCTGAAATGATCGTGAATCAATATCCAGAGGCGGAATTGCACAAGATTCTGGGCATTTACGGGGAAATAAAAAATGCACGCTCTCTGGCCAGGGCGATTGTTCAGGCCAGAATCAATAAAAAGCTGGTTACCACCACCGATCTGATTCATGCTATGCAGGGACTGATGCCCAGAGGCAAAGAGTTTAAATATCAGGCGCAGGTCTTTCAGGCATTACGGATTGAGGTTAATGATGAGCTAAAGGCGCTCGAAGATCTGCTGACTCAGTCGGCCGAGGTGCTGAAGCCGGGCGGGCGTCTTGTGGTAATGAGCTATCATTCGCTTGAAGACAGGTTGGTTAAGAATTTTATAAATAAGGGAAAGTTTTACGGGGAAGCTGAAAAGGATATATACGGGAATGTGGAGAAGCCTTTTGAAGCGCTGACCCGGAAGCCAATAGAAGCAGGAGAGAAAGAACTAAACGAAAATCCGCGTTCACGTAGCGCCAGGTTGCGGATCGCTGTCAAAAAATAATCTGGGAAATGGGAAACACATTTAAGAAACCGGAAAAAGAAAAAAAGGCTTTTTTCCCCTTTGTAGAAGATTTGCTAAGGGCGGGAAAAGTATTTGATGAAGGATTGCCCGTAAAGCTCCTTCCTAAAATTATTTTTCTTGCTGCGATTCTTATTTTCTATATAGGTAATACGCATTATGCGGAAAGAACTATACGAAAAATCGAAAAACTGAAAGCCCGGGTTGATGATCTCAGAGCAGACTATACGACGCTGAAAGCAGAAGTAATGTATTCGAGCAAGCAGTCGGAGGTAGCTCGCAGAGTTGCAGCTATGGGTCTGGAAGAAAGTATGCAGGCACCTTATAAAATATCTGTACAAAAGGATGAATATTAAGAAGTCCATAGTGCTTCGTGCCAGACTGGCATTTTTATTCGTTTTTCTCTTTGCGATAGCGGTGGGACTAAAAATTGTTGCCATTCAGACGATTCAGGGAGAAAAATGGAGAAAAATTGCCCAGGAAAATCTGTTGCAGTACCGCAAGGTAAAAGCGACCAGAGGCAATATATATTCAGACAATGGAAGTCTTCTGGCTACCTCGTTACCCTTTTATAAGCTGGCGATTGATCCTCAGATTCCTGACAAGGATGTATTTGAGGAAGGAATTGACTCGCTGAGCATATTGCTTGCCAGACATTTTAAGGATAAAACCTGGATTGAGTACAAAAGAAAAATCAATGATGCCAGAAAGCAAAAGAAGCAATATCTGGTGCTTAGCAGGAATCTGATAAATTATCATACTAAAAAGCAGATGTCCGAATGGCCTATATTCAGAGAAGGACGACTGAAAGGCGGGGTGATTTTTGAAAAAGTGGATCAGCGGTTCAAGCCTTTTTCAGGACTGGCCTACCGTACTATTGGCTTTGTAAATGAGGATAATAAAGGAGCGGGATTGGAGTTTAGTTTTAATTCTCATCTGGCTGGTATGGATGGGGAAGCCTTGTTCCGGAAAATTGCCGGAGGTTCCTGGAAGCCTATGAATGATAATTCGGAGATCAATCCTAAGGAAGGCCTGGATATAATGACTACGCTTGATGTGAATATACAGGATGTGGCAGAAGCTTCTCTGGAAAGACACCTTCGTAAGCATGATGCGGACTATGGGTGTCTGGTGCTTATGGAAGTTCAGACCGGACATATCAAGGCAATGGTTAATCTCAGCAAATTGCGTAACGGAAATTATGCTGAGATATATAATTATGCAGTAGGAAACCAGGGGCTGATTGAGCCGGGATCTACCTTCAAGCTGGCCTCTGTGATGGCTTTGTTTGAGGATTCCAAGATCCAGCCTGCTGATTCGGTTGATACCGGAGTGGGCGAATACGAGTTTTATGATCGTATCATGACGGATACCAAGCCAGGCGGATACGGAAAAGTAACGGTAGCAGAGTCTTTTGAAAAGTCCTCAAATATCGGTATTTCAAAGCTGGTCAACGAACATTTCGGGCTGGAGCCAAAGCGCTTTTATGAGTATCTGGAAGGGTTCGGACTGACCAGGCCAATAGGTTTTCAGATGAGCGGAGAAGCAATACCTTATATTAAGACATCAATGGATAAAAGCTGGAGCGGTATCTCTTTGCCCTGGATGTCTATCGGGTATGAGCTTAAGCTCTCACCGTTACATATTCTTACTTTTTACAACGGAGTAGCCAACGGCGGCAAGATGATTAAGCCGGTTATAGTAAAAGAGGTACGGAGAGCAGACAAGACAAAGGAGCGGTATAAAATTGAAGTCATCAGAGAGCGTTTGTGCTCGGACCGGACTCTTTCGTATGTACGCTCAATGCTGGAAGGCGTAGTAGAAAACGGGACTGCCAGAAATATCAGCAATACAGCCTACAAAATAGCAGGAAAAACAGGAACGGCTCAGAAAGTTATAAACGGAAAATATACCAAGAGCTATTATGCTTCTTTTGCCGGATATTTTCCCGCTGACCAGCCTAAGTACAGCTGTATTGTTGTGATTGACAATCCAAAAGGGTACAACCGCTATGGAAGCGATGTGGCTGCTCCCGTGTTTAAGGAAGTCGCGGATAAGGTTTTTTCAGCCGATCTGGATTTACATAGTCCGATTCTGGCTTCAGCAAACAATGTGGCAGATGGTGTGTTTCCCGTGATTAAAGCCGGTATGCTTGATGATATGCGGTTGGTGTGCAATGAAATAGGGATCAGTAACCACGGGGAAAAGTTAAACGGAGATGAGTGGGCGGCAGCTCAGGTAAATAGCAATTCGGTTTCCTGGAAAGAACGCAAGCTGAATGTTGGTTTAGTCCCGGATGTAAAAGGGATGACATTGAGAGATGCTATTTATATTCTGGAAAATTCAGGCTTCCGGGTCAGGCATGAAGGGCATGGCAGAGTCGTACATCAGTCAGTGGCTGCCGGGGGCAAAATCAATAAAGGTGAAATTATTTATCTGACACTGGATTAATGAAGCTGTTAAAAGACATATTGTATAAAATCTCCCTGAGAGCGGTTTCCGGCGGCACGGATCTGCCGGTTGCCTCCATACAGTTCGACTCCCGTAAAGTAGAAGAGGGATGTCTGTTTGTGGCAGTCAGAGGAGTGCAGGCCGACGGACATCAGTTTATAGACAAAGCAATTGCGTCCGGAGCCACAGCAATCATGTGTGAGATCCTGCCTGATGTACTCACGGAAGGTATTACCTATATTGAAGTAGCGGATACCGGACAGGCAATGGGCATTGCGGCTGCAAACTTTTATGATAACCCTTCTGCGAAGCTAAAGCTGGTAGGCGTTACAGGAACGAATGGCAAGACTACCTGCGTCACTCTTCTGTTCACTCTTTTCAGAGCGCTGGGTTACAATACAGGATTGCTGTCAACTGTAGAGAATAAGATCAATGATCAGATCATACCGGCTACGCACACTACTCCGGATGCAGTGAGTCTGAACGCTCTGCTCAGAAATATGCTGGAGCAGGGATGTACACACTGTTTTATGGAGGTAAGCTCGCACGCAGTAATACAGCAGCGAATTGCCGGTTTGCAGTTTGCCGGGGCTGTATTTACAAATATTACACACGATCATCTGGACTATCATGGTACATTTGACGAGTATATCCGGGCAAAAAAGATGTTTTTTGATGGCTTGTCTTCCAAAGCATTTGCATTGAGCAATGCGGACGATAAGCGTGGTACAGTCATGTTACAGAATACTGCAGCAGCGAGAAACTACTTTAGCCTCAAAACCATAGCGGAGTTTAAAGCCCGGATGCTGACAAACAGCTTTCAGGGTATTGAACTGGATATTGAAGGGAGGGACGTGTGGTTCAGGTTAACCGGAAGCTTTAATGCCTATAATCTGATGGCAGTATATGGAACAGCGGTATTGCTTGGAGAAGACAGAGAAGTGGTGCTTACTGCGCTTTCCAGCCTTGATGGAGCACGGGGACGCTTTGATCAGGTTGTTTCCCCGTCAGGTATTACAGCCATTATTGATTATGCACATACGCCTGATGCTTTGGAAAATGTACTTAATACAATAGCAGATATACGGAATGGTAATGAACAGCTGATCACTGTAGTGGGATGTGGCGGAAACAGAGACGCGGCCAAGCGCCCGCTGATGGGAGGCATAGCGGCAAGATTAAGTGATAAGGTATTGCTTACATCTGACAATCCGCGGAATGAAGATCCTCAGGATATCCTTGCGCAGATGAAGGAAGGAATCTCTGTCAGCGAGCAGAAAAAAGCGCTTACCATTGCAGATCGCAAAGAAGCTATTCGTACCGCAGTAATGCTGGCTCAGAAAGGTGATATCATTCTGATTGCCGGCAAAGGCCATGAAACCTATCAGGAAATTCGGGGAATTAAGCATCCCTTTGATGATAAAAAAATTGTTTTGGAACTATTTAATGCTCAGGAGAAATAACCATGAGATCAGATAAAAGAAAGAGATTAAATCTGGGTTTGTTGGTCGATAAGCCTTTTCCGCATCCGACACAGAAAGACAGCAAAGGCATCATAAGCCTGAGCTTCGAACTCACCGATGCGGTATATGAAATCTATTGCTCGTTGCTTACCGGGAAAAATTCCCGTTTGGGAGACCGGGCGCTGACTGCTTCTCACCGGATCCGGAAAAGACTGGAAACAGCTTTCGTGACCAAAATAAAAGCAGAGTATCAGGAAAGCATGGAGCTGGCTATGGATGCAGTGGTGGAAACACGTTTCTGGCTTAAGGAAATTCAGATGCGCTATGATGCAAGCGATTTTTGTGATGAAGCAGCTGAAAGAGCGAATGAACTGATCGCAGTACTTAGCTACATTTCCGAAAGCATTACCAAAAAGACTAAGGTGGATTACGTTACTTTAAACTAGGTTAGCAATGCTATATTACCTGTTTGAATTTCTTGAAGATAAGTTTGACCTGATCGGGGCGGGAGTATTTCAGTACATCTCTTTCAGAGCCGGTGCCGCAATGATCTTGTCATTGCTGATAGCGCTGATCTATGGCAAAAAGATGATCCGTTTTCTGCGGGTAAAGCAGATCGGAGAGTCTGTGCGTGATCTGGGGCTCGAAGGGCAGATGCAGAAAAAGGGAACACCGACCATGGGCGGACTGCTTATTATTATGTGTGTGCTTCTTCCGACTGTACTGCTGGCTCAGATACATAATGTGTATATCCTGCTGATGCTCCTTTCCACCATATGGCTTGGAATGATTGGTTTTCTGGATGATTATATCAAGGTCTTCAGAAAGAATAAGGAAGGACTGGCAGGCCGTTTCAAAATTGTCGGGCAAATAGGACTCGGACTGATTGTAGGTCTCGTTCTGTATTTCAATGATGATGTACGGATCAGGGAATATCTGGAGCCATCTACAGAGACTGCGACTGAAATTTCTGTCTCCACGGAATATGTGGATACGCAGTCTTTGAAGACGACAATACCTTTCTTCAAAGGCAATGAATTGGATTATGGTAATCTTTTCGGATTTGTTGGAGAAGACTGGGTATGGATACCTTATGTGCTTCTTGTTATTCTGGTGATTACCGCTGTTTCTAACGGAGCAAACATGACTGATGGCTTAGATGGCCTGGCTGCCGGTGTTTCTGCGATCATAGTCTTTACACTTGCTGTATTTACGTATGTTTCCGGCAATGCGGTTTTTGCCAAGTACCTCAACATTATGTTTATTCCTGATACCGGAGAGCTGGTTATATTCTGTGCCGCGTTGCTGGGAGCTTGTATCGGCTTCTTGTGGTTTAACTCTTTTCCTGCTCAGGTTTTCATGGGAGATACAGGTAGTCTTACGCTTGGAGGACTGATTGCTGTTCTTTCCCTCACCATTCGCAAGGAACTGCTTATTCCTGTACTATGTGGAATATTTCTGATCGAGAATTTATCCGTTTTGCTGCAGGTCTTTTATTTCAAATATACTAAACGGAAATACGGGGAAGGCCGAAGAATATTTAAGATGGCGCCTCTGCATCATCATTATCAGAAACTGGGCTTTTCTGAAGTGAAGATCGTTTCCAGATTCTGGATAGTCGGGATATTGCTGGCTTTATTTACACTGGCTACATTAAAACTTCGATAATAACGAAATAATGGGTAAACGCATAACCATACTCGGAGCTGCCGAAAGCGGAACAGGAGCCGCTATGCTTGCGCATAGCAGGGGAGAGGATGTTTTTGTATCCGATTATGGGACTATTGCTCCCAATTATGAAAAAGAACTACTTAATCTATCTGTACAATTTGAACAAGGAGGTCATAATGAAAATCATATTCTAAACTCTGAACTGATTATTAAAAGTCCCGGGATTTCTGAAAGTACGCCGATTATGAAAAAAATACGGCAGGCAGGAATCCCGGTTGTTTCAGAAATTGAATATGCCGCTCAGTACTCCAGAGCAAAATTTATTGCTATAACCGGAAGTAACGGCAAAACGACGACAACTCTGCTAACCTGGTATTTGCTAAAGAAGCTTGGACTTAATGCCGGACTGGCAGGCAATATCGGTGACAGCCTTGCCCGACAGGTTATAGAAGACAGATATGAATATTATGTGCTGGAGCTTAGCAGCTTTCAGCTGGATGATATGTTTGATTTCAGGGCAGATATTGCTGTATTGCTGAATATTACTCCGGATCATCTGGACAGATACGATTACAAATTCGAAAATTACATTCATTCGAAGTTTCGTATTGCCAATAATATGACCAGCGACAATTACTTTATCTACAATGCGGATGATAAGATGATTGAAAAGTATTTAGGTAAAGTGCATGCAACCGCTGTTGGGCTTTCTCTTTCTCAACAGAAAGGCTTTGGTGCATTTGTCCGGAACGATAAGCTGTCTTTTGCTCTGAACCGCAGATTTGAAATTCCGGTGGCATCTGTTCCGGTCAGAGGCAAGCACAATCAGATCAATGCGATGGCAGCGATCTCCGTGGCTTCATTGCTTGGGTTTGATGAAAGCAGATTTGCAGAAGCCATGTCTGATTTTGTGAATGCCCCGCACAGACTGGAGTTTTCTGGTATGCTACATGGAGTAGAATATATCAATGACTCCAAAGCAACCAATGTAGATGCTGTCTGGTATGCGCTGGATAGCTGTACCAAGCCGGTAGTCTGGATAGCCGGAGGAGTTGATAAAGGAAATGACTATTCCGTGTTGCAGGAACTGGTAAAAGCAAAAGTAAAGGCATTGATATGTCTTGGTCTGGATAATACACCTTTGCACAAAGCTTTTGAAGGACAAATCCCAAAGATTACAGATGCCACAAGTATGGAGCAGGCTCTGAAACTGGCTGCTGCTTATGCAGAGTCGGGAGATATGGTATTGCTTTCACCCGCATGTGCCAGCTTTGACTTATTTAAAAACTATATGGATCGGGGCGATCAGTTCAAAGCTGTTGTCAACCGATTAATCAAAGAAACAAACGATACTATTGTATGAACGCTTTGAAGTCTTGGGGAACTAAAAATCTACAGGGAGATCCGGTGATCTGGGCGATCATATTCGCTTTTTCCCTGTTGAGTATCGCGGTAGTATACAGCGCTATCGGTTCACTCGCTTATAAGATGATGGCTGGTGATACGGAGTATTATCTTATGAAGCATTCCATGCTGGTATTTCTCAGTCTTACCATGATGTGGCTCGCTCATAAGATCGATTACCGCTATTATTCACGAATCAGTCAGTTTGCCCTGTTTATTTCTATTCCTTTGCTTGTATATACCTATTACAACGGAGTTCAGATGAACGATGCCAACCGCTGGATTACCATTCCGATTATCGGGCAGTCATTCCAGCCTTCGGATTTTGCCAAGCTGGCGCTGATTACCAATCTTGCCAGTATGCTTGCCAAAAGACAAAACAATATTGATGACTTTAAGGAATCTTTTATACCAGTAGTTTTATGGTGCGGAATAATTTGCGGTCTGATTGCCCTTGCAAACTTCTCGACGGCAGTGATTCTCTTCAGCACATGTATGCTGCTGATGTTTATCGGAAGAGTTCCTGTCAAATATCTTATGATGCTTGTGTTAGTTGGTGTTCTTGCAGGCGGACTGGGGCTGATGTTCGGACAGCGTCTGGAAACAACGATAAGTCGTTTTGAAAGCTTCTTTATCAGTGAAGAGATACCTTTTCAGGCTGAGCAGTCCTATATCGCCATAGCAACCGGAGGAGTATTGGGTAAAGGGCCCGGAAATAGTGATCAGCGTAATTTTCTTCCTCATTCATATTCTGATTTTATTTATTCCATAATTATTGAAGAGTATGGTATGATTGGTGGTCTGGGAGTGCTGTTTTTGTATCTGGCACTCTTGTATCGCGGAGTAGTTACGACATCCAGAAGTGACAGAGCTTTTGGCGGACTGTTGTCAGCCGGACTTACCTTTAGTCTTGTACTTCAGGCAATGATCAATATGGGTGTTGCGGTTGGGCTCGGGCCAATCACGGGGCAGCCGCTGCCATTACTTAGTATGGGTGGTACTTCACTACTATTTACCGGAATTTCTCTGGGAATCATACTAAGTGTAAGCCGGGGTGATATTTCAGAAAACTACAATGCTCCTAAACAATAATAAAGGATGGCAGAAAGCAATCAATACAAGGTGGTAATAAGCGGTGGCGGGACCGGAGGTCATATATATCCGGCCATTGCCATCGCCAATGCATTGAAAGAACTGATGCCCGGTACGGAAATTCTTTTTGTGGGCGCACAGGGACGCATGGAGATGGAGAAAGTTCCGGCGGCCGGATATAAAATAGAAGGCTTGTGGATCAGTGGTATTCAACGAAGACTGACGATGGATAATTTGCTTTTTCCGGTTAAAGTGCTGAGCAGCTATCGGAGAGCAAAGCAGATTATCAGGGAGTTTAAGCCGGATATAGCCATAGGTGTCGGAGGCTATGCCAGTTTTCCGTTATTGTTCGCGGCCTCCCGTATGGGAATCCCCACGCTGATTCAGGAGCAGAATGGATATGCAGGAGTAGCCAATAAGTTTCTGGCTTCAAAAGCAGAGAAGATATGCGTTGCTTATGAAGGAATGGAAAAGTTTTTTCCTGCCGATAAGCTCGTTCTTACCGGCAATCCGGTCAGGAAAGACATTGTTTCAGTTGATGCCAGAAGGCAGCAGGCATACGAGCACTTTGGGCTGGATGCACAGAAGAAAACTCTGCTGGTGATCGGAGGAAGCCTTGGCGCACGAACAATCAACGAAAGCATTGATCAGGGACTTGAACGTATCGGGCAGGAAAATATACAGGTATTGTGGCAGACAGGAAAATGGTATATAGATCAGGCCAGAGAAAGAGCAGAAGGCTTTAAAAGCGTCAATGTCTTCGATTTTATCTATGAAATGGACCTGGCATATGCTGCTGCTGATATTGTAATTTCCAGAGCAGGTGCTCTGTCGATATCAGAGCTTTCACTGGTCGGGAAGCCAGTCATTTTGGTACCGTCACCCAATGTGGCAGAAGATCATCAGACCAAAAATGCCATGGCTCTGGTGCAAAAGGAGGCTGCGATTCTTGTAAAAGACGAAGCTGCGAGAGAGTATCTGATAGAAGAAGCTATGACGTTGCTTAATGATGCGAAGCAACAGGAACGTTTGGGGAAGAATATCCGAACATTAGGTCGTCCGGATGCAGCTATGGAAATATCCCGGCTGGTTCAGGAAACGATCCGGAATAAAAAGAAATAACAATTGAGATAAAGATATAGGTATTAAAAGAATGATAACCAACTACCAGAATATTTACCTGATTGGCATAGGAGGGATAGGTATGAGCGCATTGGCCCGCTGGTTTAACAGCCAGGGGTTTGTGGTGGGTGGTTATGATCTTACCTCGTCGTCTCTTACTGCTCAGCTGGAAGCAGAGGGTATTGAGATCCATTATGAAGATTTGGGAGAAAATATCCCGGAGATATTTAAAGACTCACGGACCTTGGTGATTTATACGCCGGCCGTGCCGCAGTCTCATGGAGAGCTTATCTATTTCAGGTCCGCAAACTATGATGTACGTAAGCGTTCTGAAGTGCTTGGTATGCTTACCCGGTCATTTTATACAATAGCAGTGTCCGGTACGCATGGCAAGACTACTACCTCATCTATGGTAGCTCACATTCTGAAAGAATCCGGAAAAAATGTGTTTGCTTTTATCGGTGGTATTGCCAGAAATTATGAATCCAATCTTCTGCTCGGAGACTCCGCTCTCGGTGATGCGATCATGGTAGTGGAGGCGGATGAATACGACCGTTCTTTTTTGCAGTTGTATCCGAATACGGCAATCATTACCAGCATGGATGCTGATCATCTCGATATTTATGGAGATGACAGCCAGGTTATAGACTCGTTTAATGCATTTGCTGCGCAGGTAGCTTCAGATGGATGCATCATCTGCCGGGAAGGTTTGCCTTTGAAGAATGATAACTCCGGACGAAGAATGATGAGTTTCGGACAAGGCAACAGCTCTTTGCAAATATCCAATATCAGGATCAGGGACGGCGCTTTTGAGTTTGATATAGAAGGTGCCGAAACCGCGAAAGGTTTCAGAATACATCTGCCCGGAAGACACAATGTATATAATGCGGTAGCTGCATTTGCTGCTGCACGTGAAGCAGGGGTCAGGGTTACTGATATTAAGAAAGCACTTCATTCATTCAAAGGAGTTAAAAGACGCTTTGAAACGATTTATTCGGATGAGAGTCTGGTATATATTGATGATTATGCGCATCATCCTGCAGAGATTGAAGCCACGTTGAGCGCTGCCAGAGAGTTGTATCAGGGGAGAAAAATTACAGTTGTATTTCAGCCTCATCTGTTTTCAAGAACAAGAGATTTTATGGATGAATTTGCCGGAAGTCTTTCAATCGCTGATGAAGTCTTCTTACTACCGATTTATCCAGCCAGAGAATTGCCGCTTGAAGGCATTACTTCTGAGGTGTTGCTCGAAAAGCTCTCAGTAGAAAGTAAGAGCGTTATTGGTAAAGACCAGTTGATTGACAAAATAAAAGTTCTTGAAACAGATATACTGATTACCATGGGAGCAGGTGATATTGATCGTTTTGTAGAACCGATAAAAAAAGTAGTTAGTCATGAAAAGATGGTTTAAAGACAGCCGTATAAAGAAATATGCAGTCATGTCTTCCATTCTGGCAGGCATAGTACTGTTGATGGGATTTGTGTCCGGCGAACAGTCAGACAAAACCATAAAAGATATCTATGTGCATGTCGACTATCAGCATGATAATTACTTTGTTGGGAAGTCTGACGTTCTTAACCTGATCACTCTGAGCGGTGCAGATGCGATTATTGGTCAATATGTGGATAACATAAGCCTTAAAGAGCTTGAAGTCCGTGTCAAATCCCATAATTTTGTAGAAGATGCGCAGATATATAAAGATCATAAGGGAAATCTTACGGTCAACGTAACGCAGTGTAAGCCAATAGCAAGAATTATTGATCTAAAAGGTCCTAATGCTTATATTGGAGAGAATGGTAACAGCTTACCCTCGTCCGCAAAGTTTACGGCAAGAGTCATGCTTATTGACGGTCCGTATGCGGAGAAACTGAAAAGCACGGAGTTCCTGCAATCAGATAAGGGGAAAGCGTATTTTGACCTGATTAACTATATCTCAATGGATCGTTTCTGGAAAGCGCAGATAGCCCAGATGACCATTGAAAGAGATGGTGAGATTGTGTTTTACACGCAGATCGGCGATCAGAAAATTGAATTTGGAAAACCGGATGATATTGAAGAAAAATTCCAGAAGCTGAAAATCTTTTATAAGCGGATTTATCCTTTTAAGGGATATAATCATTACAAAAGAGTCAGTCTGAAATTTAAGAATCAGATCGTTTGCGAATAAAATATTTTTGTAAAATATGCAGAAAGATAAACTTGTAGTTGGCCTGGATATTGGAACCACAAAAATAGTGGCGATGGTAGGCCGTCAGAATGAATATGGCAAGCTTGAAATCCTGGGAATGGGCAGAGCTGTTTCCGAAGGAGTGATCAGAGGTATGGTAACCAATATCAATACCACGGTGAATGCCATTACCAAGGCGGTCAGAGATGCGGAAGATCAGGCTGGTATTAATATCAAAGTTGTTAACGTTGGTATAGCCGGACAGCATATTAAAAGCTCTATGCATCATGGCAGCATCACCCGAAATTCTTCGGATGAAGAAATTACCGTTGATGATGTGAAGCGTCTGAATGCTGATATGTACAAAACCGTTATGCCGTTTGGCAGCGAGATAATACATGTGATGCCTCAGGATTATATTGTTGATTATGAGCCTGGCATAAAGGATCCTGTTGGTATGCTTGGGGTTCGTCTGGAGGCTGACTTTCATGTTATTACTGCACAGACCAATGCGATCAACAACATTAACAAATGTGTGCTTAAAGCCGGACTTGAGATTGAAAGCCTGGTGCTGGAGCCACTGGCCTCAGCCATATCTGTATTGAGTGAAGAAGAGAAAGAAGCCGGGGTTGTTCTCGTCGATATAGGAGGTGGTACTACCGATATTGCAATTTTTCAGGATAATATCATTCGTCATACGGCAGTCATTCCTTTCGGGGGAAATATTATTACACAGGATATTAAGCAGGGTTGCAATGTTATGGTGAAACAGGCAGAGCTTTTGAAGACAAAGTTTGGTAAAGCCTTTGCCGAGGAAGCCAGTCCGAATGAAATGATTTCTATTCCCGGACTTCATAACAGGCCGCCTAAAGAAATATCTGTCAAAAACCTGTCGCATATCATTCAGGCCAGAATGGAAGAGATTATTGAGCTGGTACATGCCGAGATCATCTACTCAGGTTTTGAAGATCGCTTGGGTGGAGGTATTGTACTTACCGGCGGCGGAGCGCAGTTGCAGAGTTTACAGCAATTATTTGAATATATGACCGGAAAGCCGGTGCGTATCGGCCATCCTAATCAGCATCTGGGCAAGAGTAAGATAGAGGTTGTAAAGAGCCCTATGTATTCTACGGCTGTAGGACTTGTGCTTACCGGGTACAGTTCGATTGATGAAAGAGAAAACAGATATTCCGAATATTATCCAAGCGCAACGGGAGCATCCAGAGGTTCAAAGAAAGACTCCGGGGGGCAGATTCTGAAAAAAATGACTGACCGGATCAAAGGACTACTGATTGATGATTTGGATGATAAAAGCAATTATTGATAAAAGTAAAGCGATCCTAACTTAGATTAAACAAAACTCTTTACCGTTAACAGAAAATTTTAAGCCTATGTCTACACCATATAAATTTGATCTTCCCGCTCATCACAAATCCATTATAAAGGTAGTTGGAGTCGGGGGTGGTGGCAGCAATGCGGTCAACCATATGTACAATCAGGGCATCAAAGATGTGGAGTTTGTGGTATGTAACACAGATGTACAGGCTCTGAAAAGCAGTCCGGTTCCAACCAAATTGCAGATTGGCATAGGGTTGACTCAGGGATTGGGTTGCGGTGCGAATCCCGAAACCGGGCACAATGCGGCCATGGAAAGTAAGGAAGAGATAAGAGAGTTTTTCAGTGACGGAACAAAAATGGTCTTTATCACAGCAGGTATGGGCGGAGGAACCGGTACAGGTGCCGCTCCCGTGATTGCGAAGATAGCCAGAGAGCTGGATATTCTCACTGTGGGGATCGTAACATTACCCTTTGGATTTGAAGGCCGCAAGAAGCTTCAGGCTGCCAAAACCGGTATTGCAGAGCTAAAGCAGTTTTGTGATACCATCCTGGTTATTGTAAATGATAAGCTTTTTGATATCAACGATAATCTTACCATGCGTCAGGCATTTGAAATGGCTGACAATGTTCTTACTACAGCAGCAAAAAGTATTGCCGAAATCATTACAGTTACCAGCCACGTCAATGTAGACTTCGAAGATGTGAAGACGGTAATGAAAAATTCCGGAGCTGCAGTTATGGGATCTGCTGTTTCTAATGGTGAGACCAGAGCACGTAAAGCCGCTGAAGAAGCTATTTGCTCTCCGTTGCTTGACAATACGGATATTCATGGGGCTAAACGTATTTTACTTTCTCTGGTATCAGGAGAGGATGCAGAACTTACGGTTAAGGAACTTAATGAAATTACCTCATATATTGAAGAAAAAGCCGGTGATGAGGCTGAAATGATCTGGGGACAGGGTATTGATGCAAGTCTTGGCGGAAACATCCGGGTAACTATTATCGCTACTGGCTTCGATCATAATTACGAAAAAGCAGATACCGGCCGCAAAAAAGTTTTTGATCTTGAAAGAGATCAGAAGCCGGCGGCTATGACGGAACCTGTACAGGTAAAACCCGAAAGCCGTGAAATGTATGTATATGGAAAACCGGCAGAGGAAAGCCGGCCCCCTATACAACCGGAGCCTGAACGTTATGTGCCGAATAATCCGGCCCAGAATCAGTTTGAACAGCAGAATATAATATTCAGACCGGAACCTCAGCCGGAGAGGCCTGTTTATAACAGACCTTCTGAACAGACGTCATATACGCCTGAAAGCACTGCGATGAATAGTCTGCCATACGAAGATAGAAGTGAACGAAGCAAGGAACCGGAGGTAACGCAGGGACAGTTTGATTTTGTCAATGAAATGGAGGAAAAGAAGCGTATGTTACAGCAACAGGCAATGGAGCGTATCAAGCGACTGAAAAACCTGAATACTCCTTTGGAAATTAATCCGGGTGATTTTAAAAATCAGCTGGAAGTGCCTGCTTATCTGAGACGCAAGGTCGACTTGCCCGATCAGCCACATTCTTCCGAGAAGAAAATCAGCCGTTTTAATCTCAACGATGATAATGAGATACTGGGCAACAATCGTTTTCTCCACGATAATGTTGATTAGTCAGATCAGGAACAGAAATTTCGGATATAGATAGGTTTGTTAGAAAGAAATCAGGTCTCTGACCTGATTTTCTATCAAGCCGTTCAGAAAATTATCACTGATCTTGCCGTCCAGCAGCAGCGTCTCGATCCTGGCAAGGCGTACTTTATTGGCAAGTACATGCATTCCGAGGTAATGAAGGATGTCTGTGAAATGACTCAGGGCCAGCGCACCGCCCATCGCACCGGAACCGATACCGACAAGTGCTCCCTTTTTACCTGCAAAAGGGGAAGGGTAAGACATACCGTCAATAAACAGCTTTAAAACTCCGGGAAAAGAACCATTATATTCCGGTATTACAAATATAAACTTTTCCGAAATTCTCATTCTGGATACCAGTTGGTTAAACTCTTCATTCCTACCGGTATTTTGATACAGAGTGGTATGAAGGCTGTTTTCCGGCAGCTCAGTCAGACTTATGATTTGACTTTCAACGTTTTTAGTGTCGAGCAGCATTTTATACAGGCTGGCAATCTTAAAAGATCTTGAATTAATACGATTGGTTGCTGATAGTATGGTAATCATGAAATACTTGGACTAATGAATGGAATTGTTGATCAACAACAGGAATTTTCTTATATTTAGTTGTACGTATGGGTAAAAAAAGAACAAAATCTGTACAATCCGGTACGTTTCCCGGTTTATGGTGGAAATCCGGATCTGGCCTGTTTATTTTTTTGCTGTTAGTTGCCTCATACAAAATTATTCTTGTTCCAAATATAGCTTTTCAGGCCGACAAACATCTCTATTTGGTAAAAAATCCTGTTTCTGTCCATGCTCTTGCTGATACATTAAAAAGTCACGGAGTGATTAAAAGTAGCCTGTTATTGAGATGTATGGCAGAGCTACGGGGTGTCAGCCAGATTAATAAGGGACTTTATACATTCAGGAAAAACTGGAATAATTTTAAAATCATTAGCGAGCTGTCCAGAGAGACTTCCCCTCATTATGTCCGGGTAGAGGTATCTTCGTATAAGCTGAGAAAGAATGTGGTGGAAAAAGCATGTCTTCATCTCAAAAAAGTAAATAAATCGGAGGTATGGTCGCTGCTTAGAGATCCGGTTTTTTTGGATAGTCTGGGTTATACGAAAGAAAATGTATTTTCCATCTTCCTCCCGGGCGTTTACTATTTGCCGGCTGATATAACTGCCAGAGAGCTTGTTGAAAATCTCCATCATCAATATCGATTCTTCTGGAATGAAGAACGGCAGGAGAAAGCGGATAAGCTAAAATTATCAAGGGAAGAGATTTCCGTTCTTGCTTCAATTGTATATTCTGAAACAAAAAACAGAAACGAAATGCCACTTGTTGCGGGAGTATATCTCAACCGGCTGGGGCAGAATATGCGTCTGCAATCTGACCCGACAGTTATTTATGCAGCTCATAAATTCGGAGCCAAGCGTGTGTATTTTAAAGACCGTAAGATTAATTCACCGTACAATACCTATCGCTATCATGGCTTGCCGCCCGGTCCTATCCATTGTACTCCGTCCTGGGCTATAGATGCTGTTTTGGAATATGAGGATCACAGCTATCTGTATTTTTGTGCGAAGGACGATATGTCCGGGTGCCACTTATTTACCGAGACTTTCGAAGAACATAAGCTAAATGCTGATAAGTACCGGAAAGCACTGGACCGGGCCGGAATTATGTAAAAAAGCGCATATCAACCAGGGTTGATCAATAATAATGAGCTTGTCAGATTCAGATATTTGATGTATGTGAAATGAGGGAATGCTAATGCTCTGTCACAGATTCCGAGCGGGAATTTGCTATTGTGGGATCCCAGTTCAGAGGTATTAGTTTTTTTAGAAATGTGTGATATACTTTAATCCCGTCTTCCAGGCTTTGCAGACTGATACGTTCGTTTTCTGCATGAATGCTTTTTAGTTCGTCTTCAGTAAATACGGCAGGAAACAAACCGAATACCGGAATCCCTTTGTTGCGGAATATGTAATTGTCCGTAGTGGCCGGAAAAATGATTTCCAGGTTCAGACTGTTGGGAAAAACCTCCTGCAGAGACTGGCAAAGCAGTGAATAGTACTCCGGTACATGAGAGCGTGGCCCGGTTATTTCTTCATGTTCAACACTGATTTTGATACGCCTGTCATTTAGCCTCCGTCTGATCTGCCGGATAAACTGCTTTGGTTCAGTTGTCGGAATAAGCCGGCAGTCCAGTACAGCCTCTATATGCTGACTAATCTGATTATGATCGCCGCTGGATGCATTCAGATTCGTGAGAGTGATGGTATTTGTGAAAAATGAAGAAATCATAGGGTCTTTTTTGATTTCTTTTTTTACAAATGGCTTAAAAGCGAAAAATGTAAAGTTTTTCAGCACAAAACCTTTAATCCCCTTTTCTTCTTTACCAAGCAGTTTCAATGATTTGACCGGAATACGGGACAGGATAATTTCCTGCTTGCCGGTCAGAAGCCGCTGAAGAGCAAAAATCATTTCTTTGGATGCATATTCCTTTGGCGGAACAGATCCGTGGCCGGAGCTTTCAAGGTCAAGCCGTAGCTTGAGTACGACTTTTGATTTTTCGGCAGTGGAGGTGCCAAAAACAATCTTATCAGGATTGGAGCTGATCACTCCCCGGACACCGCTGCCACCTTCACCAAGCATCAGCTTGATATTTAACTTATCGAGATGATTTTCTGCAATACGCATCGCCCCCCGGTGACCACCATTTTCTTCATCGGAAACACATAAAATGCTAACATTAAACGGAAGCTCTTTTCCCTTAAGTAAAGCAAGTATTTGTTGTGCTGCTGTAATTTGAGCAATTGCCATTCCCTTATTGTCAATAGCACCTCTGCCCCATACATATCCATCCTCGATAGCTCCCGAAAAAGGAGCATGTTGCCATAATACAGAATCTCCGGAGTGTACTACATCCATATGGTTCAGGAAAACGATGTTGGGTTTGCCGGAAGATACTGGGTAAATGGAGGCTATAAAGTTATACGATTGATCAGCTGTGTCCAGAATGCTGGTGTACAGGCCCTGTGCTTCGCAATAGGCTCTCAGGTATTCACCGGCGCCTTTTTCATTATATTGCAGGGAAGGATATTGTATGTAAGCGCTGAGAGCGTATACATAATCAGGATGTACGATCTCCTGAGAACGGGAAATAATAGAACTGGTACATAAGAAAAATAAACAGATAAGAAACTTCATACCTTTCTTTAACAGACGATCCGCAATTTTATTTTGAAAGCTGAAGATAAATTCCGTTGGTCCACCCAAAACCATCCTGGGTCGGATATTCACCGCCTGCCGCTTTTATATCCGGAATTATGACATTGTACTTTTCCATCATCTTGCCGGAATGTTCAAAGACAGCTTTGTTTAAATATAGCCATCTTTGAGCAATTTTTTTGGCTGGTTTATGCAAATTATACTTAAAAAGTCCTGAAATAGCCATATACTGTAATGGAGGCCAGCCATTGGGCGCATCCCATTGCTGTGATGAATGAACCAGTGTGGTTAATAGTCCGCCTCTGCTCAGAAAGTTCTTTTCCCAGATGGCGGAAATAGCTTTGGCATCTTTCTTATCCGCTATTTCAAAAAAAAGGCAGAAAGCTGCTGCCATTGTTTTCGATGCGCTTCTTTTTCGCTTAATTAAATCATAGTCCGTGTAATAGCCAGATTCCGGATTCCGGCAGTGGCTGATAATTGCTTTTTTGCGCCCGGAAGATACCCTGAGCATATATTCCAGAGAGTCTTTAGCTCCGTTTATTCTATAGCATCTGGCAAGCGTTTTTTCCAGGTGATACAGGAGACAGTTTAGATCAACCGGGACAAATGCGGTAGTACGTATAGTAGAGAGATCACTGGAATCTTCCAGCCAGCGGCTGCTGAAATCCCAGCCGGACTCGCAGGCTGCCCGGAGGTTTCTGTATAATTCGGTTGGATTATTGACGGTTGCTGACAATGTTACATCTTCTTTGTAGGACTCAGGACGGGGAGTTGCCAGATCATCCCAGTATCGGTTAAGAATTATACCGTTTCCCAGACGAACCACTCTTCGATGTGCAGTATAATCCTTGTCAAGACTGTCCTGCCCCTGCATCCAGAAAGTATACTCTTTCAGCAGATAGGGCAGGTATTGCCGGTAGACCTGGTCGCCTTTTTCCTGCGCAATAAGATCTACCATCAGAGAAAAAAAAGGTGGTTGTGATCTTGACAGATAGTACGTACGGTTTCCGTTTGGTATATGTCCGTAGACTTCAAGTAAATGGGCAAAATTGGAAAGCATGTTCTCTGCCAGTTCCGTGTAACCGCTTCTGATAAGTCCCAGCATGGTAAAATAGCTGTCCCAATAATATATTTCTCTGAATCTTCCTCCGGGCACAATATACGGATAGGGCAGAGGTATAAGGGAGGTAATACTAATAGTATCAGCCGGACGCTCAAGGGATTTCCATAATTGCGTCAGATGATTATCAATATCTTTGTCCGGGGTATTTTCATCAGAGTGAGACCGGAAACTTTTGGGCAGACTAAAGTTTTGGTAAATAAATTCTGCCAGAACGAAATTACTGTCATCACTGAACTTCTCGTAGTCGTTCATAATACCCTCAGCAGGTCGCAAGGGAATACAATCCGGAAAGATCTTGCTGTCTTCGAAAATATCAGAAAGTTGTACAGCAGGAAATAATTCTTTGTATGTTTCAATGACATCGATCTGGGCCATAGATTTCATCATGCATGAAAGCAGCCAGACAATTAAAAATATCAGGGAATGTCTCACTCGATTAGTTGCTTTGTGTATCCTAATTATAACCGAAGGAGGTTTTTGGGGTTAGGGCAGTAAACGAATTTAATTTACTGCTTTAAAATAAAAGAGGCTACTTATGAAGCAGCCTCTTTATGTAAAATAAGATATAACTTTTCTCAAAACCGAAGGAAAAGATTAATTATAATGCGAAAAACGCCTGAATTTTCTACTCTTTACAGGTGGGTAGGACTTATTCCCTGACCCTTTTTGAGACAGCTTCTTTTCGAACTCCTGCAAAAGAACTAACTAACCTGATTATCCCAGATGAGATTTAATATATTCTCTGTTCAGACGAGCTATATTGGCCTGTGTAATTTCTTTTGGACATTCTACAGAGCAGGCACCGGTGTTGCTGCAGGCACCAAAACCTTCTTCATTCATTTGTGCTACCATTCTTTCAACACGTTCAGCCCTTTCAATCTGCCCTTGTGGAAGGAGGGCCAGCTGAGATATTTTAGCAGATACAAACAGCATCGCTGATGCATTCTTGCAGGCAGCGACACAGGCTCCGCAGCCAATACAGGTAGCAGAGTCAAAAGCTTCGTCAGCATCCGGCTTAGCGATAGGAATAGCATTGGCATCCGGTACGCCACCTGTACTTACCGATACATATCCACCAGCCTGCATGATTCTGTCAAAAGCGGTTCTGTCTACAACAAGATCTTTTATGACGGGAAAAGGAGCGGCTCTCCAGGGTTCTACAGTGATTGTATCGCCATCTTTGAAGCTTCTCATGTGCAGCTGACAGGTCGTAATACCTGTTTTGGGACCATGTGGACGGCCATCGATATACATGCTGCACATCCCGCAGATACCCTCCCGGCAGTCATGATCAAAGGCAATAGGTTCCTCACCCTTTTTGATTAGCTTCTCGTTCAGCACGTCAAACATCTCAAGAAATGACATATCCGGAGATACATCATTAACTTCGTAGCTAACCATTTTGCCTGACGATTTAGCATCTTTTTGTCTCCAGACTTTAACTGTAAGATTCATGCTGTATATGTTTTAGATATAAAACGATTCTTTAATTACTTTTTTTAAAATGTAATGCTGTCTTTGCAACAGCATTACTGTTATGTGTCTGATGGCAGGTAAAACCGGCTGGAAGTTCTTATTTGTAACTTCTTTGCGTAAGTTTTACGTTTTCAAACTTTAATTCTTCCTTATGCAGAACCTCCTGAACGTCCTCGCCTTTATATTCCCACGCTGCAACATAAGTGTAGTTTTCATCATCCCGTCTGGCTTCATTTTCAGCAGTCTGATATTCTTCTCTGAAGTGACCGCCGCAGGATTCGTTTCTGTTAAGAGCGTCATCAACCATCAGCTCGCCAAGTTCCAGGAAGTCAGCGACCCGGTTCGCACGCTCAAGATTCTGGTTAAACTCTTCATTGACTCCTGTCACTTTTACATTTTGCCAGAAATCTTTGCGGAGTTCCTGAATCAAGCCTTTCGCTTTTCTTAATCCGGCCTCATTTCTTGCCATACCGCAGTAATCCCACATGATTTTTCCTAATTCACGATGGTATTCTACTACAGTTTTTGTTCCGTTTATGGAAAGTAGCTTATGAAGACGATCTCTTACTTCTTTTTCCGCGTCCTTAAATGCCTGATGATTTATATCCAGCTTGGAAGGTCCGGTTTCTGCAAGATAGTTTCCGAGTGTATATGGAATTACAAAATATCCGTCAGCAAGGCCCTGCATCAGAGCACTTGCTCCCAACCGGTTTGCTCCATGATCCGAGAAGTTCGCTTCGCCCAGGGCAAAGCATCCCGGAACAGTAGTTTGCAGATTGTAGTCCACCCAAAGGCCACCCATTGTATAGTGAACGGCAGGATAGATACGCATTGGCGTTTTGTAAGGGTTCTCTCCGGTAATCTGCTCATACATATCAAACAGGTTGCCATATTTTGCTCTTACCTGATCTTCTCCCATACGTTTAATGGCGTCAGCAAAATCAAGGTAAACAGCAAGCCCGCTTTGTCCCACTCCTTTTCCGGCATCACACTGTTCTTTCGCATTTCTGGATGCCACGTCTCTCGGAACAAGGTTTCCGAAGGAAGGATACTTTCTTTCCAGAAAGTAGTCACGTTCGTTTTCCGGGATGTCACTTGGCTTTCTTTTATCTCCCGGTTGTTTGGGAACCCATACCTTTCCATCGTTTCTTAAACTTTCACTCATCAGTGTCAGCTTAGACTGATGATCACCGGAAACCGGAATACAGGTCGGGTGAATCTGAGTAAAGCACGGATTTCCGAAGAAAGCGCCTTTTTTATGTGCACGCCATGCTGCGGTTGCGTTTGATCCCTGAGCATTGGTGGAAAGATAGAATACGTTTCCATATCCTCCGGTACATAGCAATACTGCATGTGCAGCATGTGTTTCAATTTCTCCGGTAACCAGATTTCTTGAAACAATTCCGCGGGCATGTCCATCGATCACAACCAGATCAAGCATTTCTGTACGGTAGTACATTTTTACTTTTCCAAGACCGATCTGACGGCTCAGAGCACTATAGGCACCGAGTAAAAGCTGTTGCCCGGTTTGTCCTCTGGCATAGAATGTTCTTGAAACCTGAGCTCCTCCAAAGGAGCGGTTATCCAGATAACCAGCGTAGTCTCTGGCAAAAGGAACCCCTTGAGCCACGCACTGGTCAATTATATTAACGCTTACTTCTGCAAGCCTGTGTACATTGGCTTCTCTTGCACGATAGTCGCCACCCTTTATTGTGTCATAAAACAGCCGGTATACACTGTCACCATCATTCTGATAGTTTTTCGCTGCATTTATACCACCCTGAGCCGCTATACTGTGCGCTCTTCTGGGACTGTCCTGAAAACAAAATGCTTTTACGTTATATCCAAGCTCGGCAAGTGTTGCAGCTGCAGATGCACCAGCCAGACCCGTACCAACGACAATAACCTCGTACTTCCTTTTATTGGCCGGGTTTACAAGCTTAAGATTAAATTTGTGTTTTGTCCATTTTTCCGCCAGTGGTCCTTCCGGAACTTTGCTATCTAATATCATGATTGGAATGGGTCTTTTATTGTCTGAAGAAGTAGATAATTATTGGAATCATGGCAAAAGCGGCAGGTACCAGAATAGCGAAACCCGTGCCAAGGCCTTTTATAATCGGAGTATACTTGGGATGACGCAGACCGAATGTCTGAAAAGCACTCTGAAACCCGTGATTCAGGTGAAAAGCCAGAAGAATCATGGCGCCTGCGTAAAGAGCTACATAAATCGGATTCCCGAATTTGATGATTGACGCATCATACATCGTGGTTTCCATTGTTTTGGTGATTTTGTAAGGAATAAAGAAATCACTCAAATGGACAATCAGAAAGATGAGAACCATTGATCCGGATAAGCCCATATTTCTGGAAAACCAGCTGCTGTTTTTTGAAGGTTCGCTGTAATGGTAAGATACTGGTCTTGCCTTCTTGTTCTTTGCAGTAATTATGGCTGCATACAAAATGTGAATAATAAAGCCTGAAAATAGAACATATTCCATGACTTTTATAAACAGGTTGTTGCCCATAAATTCGACATAGTCATTGAAGACTGTGCCATCCGGATTTAATAAAAGTAAATTTCCTAATAGGTGTTCCAATAGGAATGTTATCAAAAACAATCCGGTAACAGCCATGATTACTTTCTGCCCAACTGTTCCTGTTAAGGCGTTCCTAAACCAGCTCATTTCTTTTTATCTCAAATTTATTGTTAAGAAAATATGAATCTCTCAAAATTACATTGTGTGACCAATAAATCAATGGGTCATTTGGTAGTTTTTTTAATTTAATACTGGTCTAAATAATCTGCAGCGAATTTTTCCCCAAACAATATCCTTTGCTCAAAGTACTTTATAATCCGCGACTAATATATTAACAACAGTGATGAGGTATTTAATTGCATTTTGTGTTATTTTTTCGGCATGCGCTCTGCATGAGTTGAAAGCCACGCATATACGTGCAGGAAATATGACAGCTGAGTTTGTTTCAGGTTATACATGGCGTTTTTATCTTACAGTTTATACAAATATTGAAGCGATAAAGAGCTCAAACAATCAGCTGGATCTGCTGTATGCGGACATATATGTAAATGGTGTAAAGATAGATTCGGTAAGAAGAGTCAGTCGTTCGGTAGTGGGTGATTTTGCCGAAACGTACAAGAATGATTTTGTATTTAATTATACTTTTGCCGGACCGAAGGTCTATGTTGTAAGCTTTATTGAGGAAAACAGGAATAACGGAATCAGGAATATTGCAGGTGGTATGTCGGATCCGTATCCGTTTTACATAGAGACTTACGTGCTTGTCTCTTTATTATCTGCCAATGCCAATAATACACCGGTCTTATATGTGCCGCCATTGGATAAAGCTTCCGTAAATGAGGTTTTTATCCACAATGCAGGTGCTTTCGATTTTGATGGTGATAGTCTTTCCTACAAACTTGTTGTTCCCAAACAGTCGGCAACGCTCAATGTTCCCCAGTATCAGTTTATGGATGGCTTGTCTCTTGATCCTGTGACCGGAGATCTTGTTTGGGATAGTCCCCGGGAAGAAGGATTATATAATATAGCATTTCTGATCGAAGAATGGCGTAATGGTATCCGGATAGGCTATGTGCTCAGAGATATGCAGATTGCTGTGGAAAGGACAGAAAACAAGCCGCCTGTTTTGAAAATTCCTGATGATACCTGTGTAGTGGCAACTACAGAGCTGAAAGGCTTCGTGAGTGCCACGGATCCCGACAATGATCGTATTAATCTGAGAACTTACAGCGGAGTATATGACCTTGGTGCAGGTTCAGCTGTGTTTGCGCTACAGAATCCTAATCCCCAGACAAATCCTGCGGCAGGCGCTTTCAGCTGGCAGACAAGCTGCGCATTGATCAGAAAGGCTCCGTATCAGATTATTTTTAAAGCAGAAGATCTTCCCCCGAATAAAAAACAATTGTTTGATCTCAAGACCTGGAATATCCGATTGTTGGCTCCGCCAATTGAAAATCTTTCAGCAACAGGATTAACAAATGCAATACAACTCTCCTGGAAACAATATGTCTGTACCTCAACTGGTGAAGGAGTGGTTGAAATATACAGAAAGCAATGTGATTCCATTGACTTTGACATAGCGCAATGTGACCGCATGGATCCTCAATTGTATGGTTTCAGTAAAATAGCCCAGGTACGTCTGAATCATACAGAATATACCGATGATGACCAGGGAAGAGGGCTCGCTCAGGGTAATTATTATTGCTATGTTCTGAAAATACGCATTACCGGAAATAAGGGTGGTGAAAGTGCTTTTTCAGAACAGGTATGTACCTTACCTAATGTTCAGGCTCCTGTTCCCGTCAGAGTATCTGTAGTTGAAAGTGATTCTCTGAATGGTATGATCAGCCTGGCCTGGTTACCGCCTTTTAATCTTGATACTACAATATATAAACCACCTTATAGCTACAGAATAACAAGGGGCAACGGCATTAATTCGGACTATTTAACGGAAATTGCCAGGTTGCAGGGTCTGGATGATACATTATATATTGATGGTCAGGTAAATAGTTATATGTCTTGGGTATATGGCATCGACTTATATGCGGGGGAGACAAAAGTTGCCGGATCGGCAAAGGTCTCCACGATAGAGTTTAGCGTAACTCCCGGTTCGGGAAGTGCAACCTTGTCATGGCAGTATAATGTTCCATGGAAACAGGAGAACGCTGCTTTTTTTATATACAGGCGGAAAATCGGAGATAGTCAGTATATAACCATAGACCCGCATGGAGAAGCCAACTATACGGATTCAAATCTGGATCGGAAAGATACTTTGTGCTATTATGTTGAAGCGGCCGGAGAATATTGTCTGGATATGCTGAAAAATATACCGATTGTTAACCGCTCAGCGGAGAAATGTATCATACCGGTGGATTCGTCAGCGCCTTGTCCTCCTCAGCTTTTTATGGAGCCACCCGTTTGCGCGCCGGTCGAGCAGATAAGTAATTTACTTAGCTGGATACCAGATCAGGAAGATCCTTGCAATCCGGATATAGCCTATTATAATTTATATTTTTCACCAAGAATTGATCAGGAGGCCAGTTTGTTGCTGTCACTGAATGAATTGTCCTTTAGGCATCATGATTCGGTTTCCCTCGCTGGCTGCTATGAAGTCACAGCAGTGAGTCCCTATCATGTGGAAAGTGACCGAAGTAATCGCGTCTGTACAGATATATGTGTTTATTACGCTCTTCCCAATTTATTTACGCCCAATGGTGATGGAGCCAATGATCTTTTCAGGCCTTTACGGGAGACCCTGAATGCTTCAAGTGTCTTATTTACGGTATATAATCGCTGGGGGGGAGAATTATACCATTATGAAGGAGATCCCTATATTTTCTGGGATGGAAGGAATGGGGGTGGAGAGATGCTGAATGACGGAGTTTATTTTTACTCAGCCCGGGTTACTTTCAGAAGAAGATTAAATCCGGACGATGATACCGTAGATTTAAAAGGCTGGATACAGCTGATCAGCCGGCTTTCCGGAAGCCGGGAATAATAAACAGTCTGGATGATTGGAATTAACTAGTTAGCTAAAGCCTGTATGGTAATTACCGGATGAACTATACCGGACTATTTCCTTCTTAAAAATCTTTTCTATTTTTGCCGGAACAACAGAAATATGAAATAGATGAAAAAAGCATATGTTTTCCCCGGTCAGGGTGCCCAGTTTACCGGTATGGGCAAAGAGTTGTATGAGAAGTCTGAAGAAGCCAGGCAATTGTTTGCCAGGGCAAATGAGATACTTGGTTTTGATATTACCCGTATTATGTTTGAGGGAACAGCAGATGAACTTAAACAAACGAAAGTAACCCAGCCGGCCATATTTATACATAGTGTGATACTTGCCAAACTGGATACCGCTTTTGCTCCGGATATGGTTGCAGGTCACTCCCTTGGTGAGTTTTCGGCTCTTACGGCTGCCGGAGCGTTGTCCTTTGAAGATGGGTTGAAACTTGTCTATAAAAGAGCGCTGGCTATGCAGCAGGCCTGCGAGATCAATCCATCCACTATGGCTGCAGTGCTGGGACTGGAAGATTCTAAAGTAGAAGAAATCTGTGGTAGTGTATCCGGGCTGGTCGTTGCAGCCAATTATAATTGTCCCGGACAGCTGGTAATCTCCGGTACGGTAAATGGTATCGAGGAAGCCTGTGTAAAAATGAAAGAAGCCGGAGCAAAAAGAGCATTGCCGCTACCTGTTGGCGGCGGTTTTCATTCTCCGTTGATGGAGCCGGCTGCTAAAGAGCTGGAGGCTGCAATACAAAGTACGACATTTAGTAAACCAGTCTGTCCGGTTTATCAGAATGTAAATGCTCAACCGTCTGAGGATATAGAAACCATAAAGAAAAACCTTATCGCTCAGTTGACTGCGCCGGTAAAATGGACCCAGTCTGTTCAGGCTATGACATCAGATGGAGCCGGCATATTTATCGAATGTGGTCCCGGTAAAGTCTTGCAGGGACTTGTGAAAAAGATAAGTCCGGAAGTGGAAATTGCATCTGTGAATGTTGAGTAAACTTTAGAAATAGAACAAACTAAAGAACGGGACTGACTTATTTTATTAAGCGTCTCGTTCTTTTTTTCGCCGGCAGATGAAAAAAATATTCTTCTTTAATGAGCATTTTTTAGATATCAGCTCAAGTCTGCTGGATTATTAATTATTTATTAGTATGATATATTTACTCCTTTGTGTTGATTTTTATTGCATTGATCGATATGTGCTCGTGCTGAAATAAAGAGCAGAATAAAAGGTAAAACATAACATTCCGAATGTTAATAAGTTTTAGCCAAAAATAAGCTCAATAATATTATAACATTTTAATACTTTTTTTGAATTTTCTTATATTTGAAAATTGGAATGTTATATAGTACTGTGCTTAGGGTTTTATAATCCGGATAAAATGCAGTGAGTTTATTTTAGCATTCAGGAGTTACTTTCGGAGACAAAGTAGAATATAAAGCAAGACTTTAAGCTTTTATCATCAAAATGTCTCAAATGATTATTGACCTAAAATTTATACATATAGGAATGAATATAAAATATACTCTTAAATCCAACCCCCATCGGTTTCTTAAGGAAGCGATATTCTTGTGTTTCTGGATACTAGGTGTATCTTTTTTTGCTAACGGGCAAAATTTGAGAATTTCAGGTAGTAATGGCCACTCTGTAATTATCTGTTCCAACGGGAGTGTATTTGCCTGGGGAAGCAACGCCGAGGGACAGATCGGTCTTGGACCAGATGGTGTAACGCCTTATCCTAACGCATACTATTCAACACCTCAAAGAGTGTATGGGCTGTCTGAGATCTATCAGGTGGATGCAGGATCTGGCGGGCATACATTGGCATTGACTTGCGATGGTCAGGTTGTTTCTTGGGGTAGAAATGATTACGGCCAGCTGGGTGGAGGTAATAAAACCTCTCACGAAGCCAAAGCTGTCTACGTAAGAGGTGTTGGAGGAACAGGTAACCTTACGGGGGTTTCTTATGTTTCCGGAGGTAATGACGAGTCATTTGCAATTATGCAGGATGGTCGTTTGGTCGCCTGGGGACAAAATGATAAAGGGCAGTTAGGTGATGGTACAACGACGGAGCGTTTAGCTCCTGTGTATGTGCTTACAGCAGCGGGTACCCCTCTCACGAATGTCATCATGGTAGAAGCCGGTGATGAAAACGGTTATGCGCTTACGGCTGACGGAACTGTATATTCTTGGGGAGATGCCGCGGATAATAGTGGGCTGGCCTTAGGAAGGCCTTTAGCCAATAACGCCTATGCAAGGCCGGTACAGAAAGAAGGTGGAGGAAACCTTACGAATATAGTATCTATTTCGGCAGGTGACAGACATTGTCTTGCCATAGATGCAGATGGATATCTGTGGGCCTGGGGTGGTGACTGGGGACATGGTCAGGTAGGAGACGGATATAATACAGGTGGCTATTATACGCAGCCATTTGCTACCAGGGTTATTGCCGGTGAAACGGCTTCGGCTCCAGCTTTATGGAAAACCGAGTTTCTTGGTGGTCCCTCTAATCCGGTTGTTTCAATTGCGGCCGGTCAGGCTCATTCTATTGCAGCGCTTGCTGATGGAAGAGTATTGACTTGGGGATCAAACGGTAATTTTAATTGTGGTACTGACTGCTCGACACCTGCCGGGCAATTGGGTGTGGGCAATCGCTTTACTACACATGCTGCTTATGGTAGTAACGGAGATACTGAAAATACGGCTCCGCTGGTGGGAAGATTATGCGATGGAACTGTTTTGACTAATGTTGTGGAAGTATCTGACGGAGATGCATGGACATTTGCATTGACGGGAGACGGAAAAATTTATGTGACTGGCTGGAATCAGCAAGGACAGTTAGGAATAGGTAGTACCAATAATTCGTTTTGCTTCAGAGAGCTAACTATTCCGGATTGTGGTATTACGGCTCCATGTCCTAACCCCGATTTGGGGCCTGATTTCGAAGCTTGTCCGGGATTTACGAAAGAGTTTAATGTCGGAACCGTTTATTCTGGCTTTGAGGTTCGGTGGTATCTTGATGGAGTTTTGAAAGCTACTGAGGTGGTAACGGGAACTCCCAAACAGGTAAGTTATGAAGTTGACGGGGAATTTGGCGAATGGAAAGTTGAAATTGAAGATAAACGAAATGCGACTGAGAGACCTTGTGAGCCTTGTGAATTAGGTGTGGCTACAGTAACCATTTCAGAATGGCCTATCCCTTTTACTCTGAAGGAGCTGTACTGGTGTAATAATACCATGTTACTTAGTGTGAACGGTACTGGAGGATATACATGGCATACTAAACCTATTGGAGGAACAAAGATAGGCAGTACTTCTAAAGGAGACACAACCTTTATCGATCCGACTCCTTTTGTAGCTGATCTGGAATATGATGCTGCAGCTGAAACCTATACAGTATATATTGAGGATACTACTATATTTGAGATTACCACAGGATTAAGAAATTCTGTGGGACTTTCAAATCCTGATAATAACGGTGTTAGTGGTGATAACTCTTATTTGCGATTTGATTTACTAAAGCCTGTATCTATTGAAGAAATTTCTGTTAATATTCGAAAATATAATAGTCCAAGCAGTGTAACCTTAGAAATAAGAAATTCAGGAGGTACTATTGTTGCTTCCGGCACTGCGAATTCTCCGGGGGCTGGGGATGGCTTTTTCCCTTTGGTGGTCCCAATTAATTCAGCAACCCTTCCTATTGGCACCTATACAATTGTTGTAACGAATGGTGCTATACAATCATATGAGAATGGTTTCTCGTATCCTACCAGTTATGATGGGATAATATCATATGTAGATAATCATTCATCCTTTAATCAATATAATAAACCCAACCATCTGCCGTATTATTTCGACTGGAAGGTCAAGTCCGGTTCGGATTATCCTTGTGGCAGAATTGCTGTGGAAATACCTAAAGACTGCCCGCCTTGTGTTCCGCCACAGTCAGTTACCATGCAGGGTCCTGATACCATTAATATTTGTATAGAAGAGGGACTTACATTGAACTTTGATACCGATACCATAGCCGATGGGGCATTAGAAGGTTATGTATATACCTGGTTCTTTAAGGACAGATCAACTCCTGTGACCGGTTTTAATCAGAAGGCTTTTACAAGTAATCAGGGTGATCAGGAAATTGAATTTCCGTCAATAGCGCTTGCTGACAGTGGTTGGTATTACGTACGTGTTGAAGATGGTATAACTGGTGATGCGACTTGCTACCTGGAGGACAGTGTTTTGGTTGTGGTTCATGGTAAGCCATTACCGGAGTTGATGTCGGAAGATTTAGATGCGATGTGTGAGGAGGAGAGTCGCCATATCCGAGTTAAGGATGCATTATCCACATCGAAGTATAGCTATCGCCTTGAGGATGCGAACGGAGCCACGCTGACGTTGTTTCCTGAGGATGACTCTGTGAATGTGACGGCCGGTACGGGAGCCTTTGATTTGTGGCTGATCGAGGAGACAGAGTTTGGCTGTAAGGATTCGGTAGTTTATACGATCGATGTAGACCATCTTCCCACCCCGGCGTTGATCACGACAGTGATTCCTGATACGCTTGCATTCTGTGCTTCAGAGAATCCCAAGAATATAATAGGTAATGTACCAACGATTGGTACAGGAGAGTGGAAATCTGCCGATGCGGCTTATGGCTTCGGCGATCCTTCATCTGCGACAACGACCCTGACAGGGTTGAATGGGGATGCGGAGTTTAAGATCTGGTGGACGATAAGCAACGGAGTATGTCCTCCATCTTCGGATACGGTAGTAGTACAGGGAACAAACTTTGTAACTCCGGCCGTTAGCCTTGCAGTAAACGAGAATGCGATCTGTGAGGGAACCGAGCTGACGTTCAAGGCTACCGGAGTAAACGGGGGCGATAATCCCCTATACACATTCTATGCATCTGATGGGAGCGTTCTTCAGGCCCAGAGTACATCGGACGAGTATGTAGTGAGCAGTCCTACAGCAGATCTGGAAGTATATGTAGAAATGTTGTCCAACAGTACTTGTTTAGCAGCCACTCCTGGTTCAGACCTTGCCGAGTCCGATGTAGTTACAGTAGAAGTAGACACGCGTCCATCCACTGTGTCCCTTCCCGGAGATACGACAGTATGTTCCGACAAAGTAAATCTGACAGTGACCCTTTCAGGTAGCGAAGGCACCGGCGGATGGGGAGTAGTCAATAGCATAATCGGAAGCTTTACGGACCCGTTAGCCAATCCGGGAGAGTTTGTGTTTAATTCAGAAGGAGAGACAGAAGTATACTATCTGAACACCTCCCAGCGAGGTCACTGTCCTGAAGAAAGCGATACAATTACCGTAAAGAAGACAGGTAACCTGACCAGCGCAGAACCAGGCCCGGATATAGAAGTATGCGTAGACGAACCAGTAGAGCTGAACGGCAATAATGTAGATCTGGCCAATGAGCATGTCTGGTGGGAAGCGCTTGGCTCCGATAAGAGCAACCCTGATGCCAGCGGTATAGTGATGACTTTCCCTCTTCCCCTTGGTCCGACCGACAGCAGCAAGGCAGAAGTAACGAGCTTTCCAGCCCTTGCAGCCGGAGTAGCTGAGATAGAATATTATTTTGTATACCATATCAGGAGCCGTCACGGGGATTGCGTATCCCGCGATACACTTGCCGTGCGTATACTCAACACCCCGAACCAGCCAGGCCCTGTTTCAGGCGAGACTGAAATATGTTCAGGCTCGAGCTCCACATATGGAGTAGCAGCAGTACCCGGCGCAACAGAAGGATACGAGTGGAGTTTTGCACCTGCAGGCCTTGCGCGTGTAGTATCCGGCGACGGCAGCAACGGCGTGAGCATCATCTTTGATGAAAACGGCACAGTGACCAGCCCGACGGTAGTAGAGATTATAGTAAAAGCAAAGAATCAGTGCGACACAGGTCCTGAGCGCCGGCTTGCAGTTACAATCAATCCACAGGTAACCCCGGTATTGAGCCTGAGTCAGAGCAGTCCGTCAGTATGCGCGGGCGATGCGATGACCTTTACAGCGACCGTCAGCGGTCATACCCCTGGCGATGCGTATTACCAGTGGTATCACGGCTCTTCAGCTCTGGCAGGAGCGACCACATCCACTCTTATGCTTGATAACCTTGTGAATGGCGATGAAGTCCGTGTAGTAGTGTTTGTAACCAATGAGTGTGCGGTAACCCCTCAGCTGTCCGAATCTGTTCAGGTAGCAGTAACCGATACAGTTCCGGTAAGAGTAAGCCTTGATGCAGATGATTATGAGCCCTGCGATGGTCAGACCGTAGTGTTTACCGCTATCGGTCAGCCGGGTTCCGGTGGCAGCTACAGCTGGTATCATAACGGGACCTTACAAGCATCTGCAAGCGCCTCAGCCAGCTTTGTGATGAACGGTTCGGGCACAGAAGATTCCGTACGCGTCGTGTATACCTATAACGGGGCCTGCCCCGGTCCAAGCAATCCGGGCTCAGCCAGCCTTGTTTTAACCCCAACGGATCTTGTTCCGGTAGCAGTGAGTCTTGATGCAGCAGGTCCTATCTGCTTGGATCATGCAGCGGAGACCTTTACAGCGACGAAAGTTCATAGCGAACCAGGTAATAGCGGCAGTTATCGCTGGCGAATAGGTACCGGCTCGTATGTATCCGGAAGCAATACCTACACAATGCCTTTCCTACAACCAGGAGTTTATACAGTAGAAGTAGAATTTACCAGTGGACTTAAATGCGTGGTAGATCGTACAGTTACCGATCAGGCCACGTATGAAGTATTTGCACTGCCTGCTCCTGCGATAAGCGGCGGAAGAGTATATTGTCCTGGAGAGGCTATAACCCTGACGGGGGTACCGACTAATATTGGGAGTACCTTTAGCTGGAGTTATACAGGAGCAAGCGGCATACCGACTACTCTTGGGACTGCTCTGACAGAGAGTGCAGGCAATGAAGGTTTATATGTCTTCCTTGAGCGTGATCCAAACGGTTGTGAAGGTCGCGCACGTCAGATCGTGGAAGAATTTGATGCAGATGTAGAGATTACCGCAACCCCTGGTACGATGAAGTGTGAAGGCGACAGTGTTTATTTGAGCACCCGTCTTGCGACGACCTATACCTGGACCCTGGATGGGAATGCGACCAGCTTTACCGATAGGAATATCTGGGTAATAGAGCCGGGAGAGTACGAAGTAACTCTTGTTTTGAATAGTGGTTCCACACAGTGTACCGGCAATGGGAGTATAACGATAACCGACCGTCCTCGTCCTGAGCCTGTGATTCTTGAGCCGGGCGATACGATCTGCGAGACAGAAGGTTATGTGCTGACTGTGTCTGATATGGCCAATCTTTCGAATCCGACCATATCGTGGTATGTAATGGGCGAGTCCGGAATGATAGGTTCCGCCTCAGATCTTGCCGTAAACAGCAGTGGTCAGTACTATGCAATCATGAGCTATAATGGTTGTCCCCGTTCCTCAGATACCGTAGAGGTCATAGCAGATCGAGCAGTAAAAGCAGTAGTTCAGCCTCGTGAGCAGTATATAGAAGAAGGGGAGATAGCAGGCTTGAACGGTCTTTCGAGCGTGAATGCGTATACGTACACCTGGAGCAGCATCCAATACGAAGGCCTCTATTCACCAGATGAAGAAAGCGGCTTTATTCAGGTTCAGCCTCGGGAGAGCATGAATGTGTTTGTCCTTGAGGTAAAGGGAGAGTATGGCAAGTGTGTATCCAGAGATTCCGGTTATGTATTTGTAGAGAAAGACGTTCGTCCGTGGAATAGTTTTTCACCGAATGGCGATGGCATGTATGATGAGTGGATCATTGAAGGGTTGAGCACGTATCCGAATGCGCTGGTAGAGGTTTACAACCGTTGGGGCACATTGGTTTGGCGCTCCGAAGGTTATGAGCAGCCCTGGCGTGGCGAGAACTTCCGCAATGGTCAGCCCTTGCCTGTAGCGACGTATTACTATGTTATATACCCCAATGGGGGAAAGGTGAAGAAGCCACGCAGTGGTGATGTTACTATTGTTAAATAGGAAAATTAATATTTGTGAAATAAATATTAATATTACAATTTTGACTTCGGAGGATTTAAGTTTTACTTTGTCCTCCGAAGTCCCAACTCCAAACGAATATTGAATCAAATGAGAAAAGTTTTACTACTATCCATGTTGCTAGTTTGTAGTATTGTCTATGGGCAGCAGCGTCCACAGTATAGCCAGTATATGATCAATCCTTATGTATTGAATCCTGCTGTGGCCGGAGTTGAGAACTATGTTGATATAAAAGCGGGGTATCGTAATCAGTGGGTTAATTTTAGCGGACATCCGGTTACGTATTATCTAAGTGCTCATGCCCCGATAGGCAAAGCAATGTGTATAAATCCGCGAACAAGATATAAAAAGCCTGGATTTCATGGAGTTGGTGGATATATAATGGGAGATCAGACCGGCCCTTCAAAAAGGTATGCGGGATATTTATCTTATGCCTATCACCTGGCGTTGGCTAAGGGAGTGTTTGCATCCTTAGGTGTGTCAGGCGGTATACAGTCATATTTTATAGATGGAAGTCTGCTTGATATTACCAGAGGTTATGAACGTCAGCTACAGCAATGGCAAGGAGCTGATATTGCCGGAGCCGGAACAAGACTGAATGTGCCGGATTTTTCTGCTGGTACCTGGATATATAGTGAAAACTTTTTTGTGGGAGCATCAATCAGCCAGATTCTTGCTCCGAGACTTGAATTTGATTTTCTTGGTCAGGATCCTAATGGTGATCCGGGAAGACTTCAGCATCATTACTTCATAATAGGAGGGTATCGTTTTAAGATTGATAATGATCTTGATGTTGTCCCGTCTATTGCATTAAAAGGAGTTTCTCCTGCTCCGCTTACATTTGATATTAACTGTAAAGTAAGATACATGAATGCATACTGGGCAGGTGTAAGTTATCGAAGAGGTGATGCAGTAGCAGCAATGGCTGGTATTCTGATTAATAATATGTTTGATGTAAGCTATGCATATGATATTACTTTATCTGAGATCAGGAAGTATAGTGATGGAGTACATGAAATAGTTGTTGGATATAGACTGCCTCTGAAGCAGAATCTGGTATGTCCTTCTCATTTCTGGTAGGATAAACAGAGTGAAAATATTTGTACGAAAGGACTCTCGAAAGAGGGTCCTTTTTTTGTGCAATTTTATTATAAGGCCAGTTAAGAGAGTTAGTGCTATAACTTGAGAAGCATTTGGCAAGTAAATAGGGTGTGATGCAGATCCGAAAGACTGGTTTCTTGTAATGGTCCCTCTCTTTGATACCCCCGGTTTTTTTGGATAAGCATAGCCAGAATAGTTCATTGTATGTAGGGGAGATGTAATACGGGTTTTCGCCTTGGACGGTATCATAGTGTTATCACTATGGTCTATAGCAAGAGCAGGGGGCAGTTTTGGATCATCTGAAAATGGGAGTGAAATTCGGGTAGTAATGTTTGAGTACGCGGTTTGTATCGGATTCCGCGTCAGTTGCTGGCCTTTTATATGTGTAAAACAAGGAGTATATCTGGAATGGCTTTATGCCGAAAAAGAAGAGCTCTGTTGAATGCATGTATGATGTGATAGCGGTCTGCATTACCACCGGTAACGACGTTATATACCCAACTAAAGGTCAAGTAATGATATGATATAGTAGTTATGCTGCTATTGATAGGGAGATGGTAAAAGATTATATAGTAAAGAGAAAGAAAAGGCACGGTGATTATTTCAACGTATCCTTTATGAAGGAAGGACTGGTTATAGAATCGAGAAATTAATCAGTATTATATTATTGTGTATCAGTAGGTATCATCACATATTCATATCGGGTAGCGATATTCTTTTTCCCAAAGCGAAACTTGTTTTCTGTGAGTTCAAAAACTGTTTCGATATCCTCAATTGTATATCCGTCATCCAGAATAATCTGGGTTGCTTCATTAATCAGCCGGAATGAAATGACCAGTTTTTGCCCGGGCCGAATCCATTCGGCTGTACCATCGCGGTTTACTTTAAGCTTTAGGTCCACAAACTTAGGATCATCTTCAACAGACTTACCATTTTGGTACAACTTTTTAATCTTCCACGTTCGATATACATGATCCTGATTAAATCCTCTGTAGGATTTATCCTCATATCCAATCCATAAAAATGATATCATAAGCAGGGAAATGAAACCCAGAGCAAGAAAAAATATGTGGCTAAACCTGACATTAAGGTTTTTCATAAGAGTTCAAAAGATTTTAGTAATATTGACTTGCCAATAAATATACTAAAATTACGAGAATGTTGCTTTTGTCGCCTGTAAACTGGAAGGATTACGAACTTATTGACAGTGGAAACTATAAGAAGCTTGAAAGGTTTGGAGCATTTGTATTGGAGCGCCCCGAGCCCCAGGCTATATGGGATCCGTCTCTTTCATTGAATGAATGGCGTCGAATGGCTGACGGAGCTTTTATAAAGGATGAGAAATCGGATGAAAAAGGGGCCTGGAGATTAAAGGATTCTATGAAAGATCAATGGGCAATCAACTATAAATCTGGCCTTATGGAGCTGGGATTTCGTCTTGGCTTATCTTCTTTTAAGCATGTCGGGATTTTTCCGGAGCAGGCATCTAATTGGGATTATATTTATCAGAAAGTAAAACTGCTTGGAAGTGGTGCAAAGGTACTTAACTTGTTCGCATATACTGGCGGAGCATCAATTGCGGCTAAAGCTGCAGGTGCTGATGTTACCCATGTTGATTCAGTCAAGCAGGTTATCAGCTGGGCCAGGGATAATATGGAACTGAGTAAGCTTCAGGATATACGTTGGGTAGTAGAGGACGCTATGAAGTTTGTGGAAAGGGAAGTGCGCAGGGGAAATAAGTACCAGGGAATAATACTTGATCCGCCTGCTTATGGAAGAGGACCTAAAGGGGAAAAATGGCTGATTGATCAGCACCTGAATGTATTAATTAAGGCGTGCAAGGAACTATTGGACCCTAACAGACATTTTTTTATTCTTAATTTGTATTCTTTAAGCTTTTCACCCTTGATTCAGGAGACTATGATTCGGAGGGTCTTTGGAAAAGTTGAAAATGCGGAATATGGAGAATTATTTTTAAATGACCGTTATGATAAAAAGCTTCCTTTGGGAACCTTTTACAGGTTTAGCTCGGAGGCATAAGAGTTGTTGATTTCCCTATTCTCTATGAATGTGTAATGATTCTGAGTAGAGTTATCAGAAAAACATAGGTGATTGCCCGAATGATCCGGGGCTGCGTTTATTCAGCTTGAGATCTTGCAAAATACCGGATTTCGGACTGATCGAAAACATATACATTTGCTGGCTGCTGAAAACAACAGTGGATAAGGACATTTGCCAGCAGTGCAGGTCTCTGTATATTTCAAGGCGTGTAATTGTGACCCCCTTTCCCTTGATGTCATATCCGCTGGTGAAACCGATTTTCCAGTTTTCCGATATTTTCAGATCTCCGTTAAATTGAACGGTTTGGGTCAGATATGAAGGGCCATGGCCAGTTCTTTGAACACTATATATATAATTGATATTAAGATTCCATGGTATATTAAAATCAACATATAGCTGTGGATCGATGTTGCCCGGAATCTTTCCCTGAGCCGCCGCTTGCTCTTTTGAAGAGAGTTTACTCTTAAGGATTGTGGGGTTTAAGCTGGCACCAATAGATATTGCTGAGCTACGTAAGGTACCGATACTTCCATCAGATAAAGCCAGTTTATCTAATCTGGTCTGCTGTATGCTGATTCGCTGGGGGGTAATGATCATAGTATCGATTCTCCAGAGATAGGGATCAATGACGCCATTGTAGCGTATGTCAAATATACCTAAAAGACGAGTATACGCTGATACTGAGATATCCGATAACTGAAAAGAGTCCCGGGCAAAATTGTAAAAACCATTGATCCTTAACTGATCCAGCAATTTGATTTTTTTGAATGGATTAGCTGTATCTTTGGTTTGGAGCTTCGCTTCAAGAGTATTGTTAATGCTTAAGTTCAACAAGCTGTTTTTACCGGCGCTGGGTGAACCATAGATAAAACCATTGAAAAGATTGATATTCCTTTCATTACCCAACGTGTCCATATAAGTATAGTAATTATTATACTGATTTTCTCCAAAGTCGGGCTTGTAAGAGTATTCCAGACTGGGGTTCATAGAGTGTCTGATAGCGGATAACTTGCTGCCTTTAAATCGAAATGTTCCGTATAGCCAGGTGTTTAAGGAGACACTTGCATTGTATGCATATGTACGACGAAAACCAGATAAGGCAGGGAGGGTATCCAGGCGTCCGGTTCCTTCATTATACTCAAACTGCAACTTATCCGGATACCAGTATTCTGTGAAATTTGAATTGGGGTTAATACTGAAGTATTTCAGAAATGTTTTCTTTACCTTGAATGAGGTGCCAAGGTTGATTTGCTGCTGGGCGCCATATTGAGAACGGTTAAGAAAACGATTGATATTAGCTCCACTGAAAGATAATGTATCACGTAGCAGAGAATCTGCAATACTATTTCTTTCTCTTAGAAGGCTTAGTTCTGTTGGAGTATTGGTCGTCTGGAATTTGGTGTTTAGCTGATATGTAAGGAAAATATTTTCATACCAGTTGTTTTTGCTTCCCACTTTCTTTTTGAATGGATAGATCCTGTTCATGGACAGGTTAATATCCGGTAGTGTTACAGTTGCGAGCTGAGTTACAAGATTCTGATCGACCATCATGCTTGTTGAAAGCGTAAATGGCGTATTTCTGAAAGAAGTATAATAATTGATATTGGACAGCATTGAACCGCGCATGATCGACTGTGGGTTGTAAGTATTTAGCTGATAGTACCTGGATGTTGAGACGTTTACGTTGGCATTGAAGCGGCTCAATCCCCTGGAATCAGTATTATGTTGCCAGACGATGCTGTATTGAGAGGGGATTGCCTGGCGCTCCTCTTCTCCATATACAAAGCCATCAAAAAGTCTGGAATAGTTGAGATTTACTGTTCCGTTGTAGCGATAGCGGTTTCGGTAGTTAGAGGTAATATTTGCCCGCCAGCTGCCATTGGAATACAAATCTCCGCGTAGAGCGATTCCGGCATAATCCTTTACGGCAATATAATATCCTGCATCAGTAAAATAAAAACCTCTGGAATTATGTTCTCCAAAGTTGGAGGGAAATAGTATTCCAGACTTATGTTTTTCCGGCAACGGAAAAAAACCGAATATAAAACCAAGGGGAGTGGGGATATCTGCAATCCATATGTTAAACGGACCACAAACTACCTTGTCATCGGGAATAACTTTCAGGCGATTTGCCCCGATATAAAAATGAGGATGAGCCAGATTGCAGGTTGTATACATGGCATGGCGGAAATAAATATTATTATCCGGGTCTTTGAGTCCCTTGTCTCCCTGAATATATCCTTCTCCTTCCTGGGTGACTGCAGATATAATCAAGCCTTTGCGGCTGGTAATATTGTACATAATCGTATCTGCTTCAAACTGGTCACCCGCATCTTTGAAGACCGGTTTCCCGATTAGTTTTCCTGTTGTGTCATATACACCGGTTGCTGTTACAATATCCGTTGTCCAGTTTACAACGATTTCTTCTGCCTTGAGATTGATTTTACCATAATCTACATCTCCGTCTCCATACATGTATATGATTTTAGTGCTTACATCAAAACGAATAGAGTCTCTGGCAGTATAATTGATAACACTTTCAATATCGCTTTGGGGTTTGGCCGGATCTAAAACGGTCGTATCTCCTCCACTGACTGAGTCTAAGGGAGAGGTTACCAATCCTGCAGAGTCTGTAATGGTATTTGTCAACGTATCTGTTTCAATTTCTTGAGCGTTTGCTAAGAAATTGATAGACAGCAATATGTTTAAAGCCAAAAGAGCCCTTAAAAAGTACAAGTCTTATTTCAGTTTAAATAAAAAATTTCACAATTTTGTGTCCAAAGTTATAGTAAATAACTTTTAAAAATCGAGATATGGTAAAGAATTTTGCAACGATTTCGTTACTTTCTGCAATTTTCGTGCTCAGTTCTTTTACAACCCTGGAAAAGAAACAATACAAGGTGAAAACTGTTGTAATTGATGCGGGTCATGGTGGTAAGGATCCGGGTTGCAGAGGTAAAAAATCAGAAGAATCAGAAATTGCGTTGAACGTTGCTCTGGAACTTGGCAGAATCATACGCGAAAATCTTCCTGATGTAAAGGTGATTTATACCAGAGACAAGGACAAGTTTGTCGAATTGCATGACCGGGCCGGAATCGCCAACAAGGCAAATGCAGATTTGTTTTTGAGTATTCACTGTAATGCAGGGCCGTCGCATGTGCATGGAACAGAGACCTATACCATGGGGCTGCATTCATCCGAGGGTAATCTCGAAGTAGCTAAAAGGGAAAACTCTGTAATCCTTCATGAAGCAGATTATAAAGAAAATTATGATGGTTTTGACCCCCAGTCACCACAGGCTCATATATTATTTTCTTTATTTCAACATGCCTTTATGGAACAAAGTCTTAAATTAGCTCAGAAAATAGAAAACCAGTTTGTAAACCGGGTCGGAAGAACGAGCCGGGGGGTAAAGCAGGCGGGGTTACTTGTATTATGGAAAACAACAATGCCAAGCGCTCTGATTGAGATTGGTTTTCTAACCAACCAGCAGGAGGAAGCATATCTTCTGGAAAAATCAAATCAGGTCTATATTGCTTCGGCCATATACCGGGCAGTAAAAGAATATAAACAGGAATTAGAATCAACGAATTAATCAACAGTGACAATATCTAAAGAAGCAAAAGTCGGGTTACTGGCCCTTGTGGCAGGAGTAACTCTTTATTTAGGATTCAATTTTTTAAAAGGTTACGAAATTTTTTCCAGAACAAATAAGTTTTACATTGTCTATGAAGAAATAGATGGATTGACAGTTTCCAATCCTGTTGTTCTCAATGGACTTAGTGTAGGAAGAGTTGATGATATCAAGCTGCAGCCTTCCAATGATAATTCATTGCTGGTTACGATTATTGTTGACAAGGATGTGCAGATAGGAGATTCCACCATTGCTGTTCTGGAAAATACAGGATTACTTGGTGGCAAGAGCATTGAGCTGCATATTGGGCAGAGTTCTGTGATTTACGATGGCGGGCAGACTATTTCTGGTATTAAAAAGCAGGATTTTACGGAAATTCTGGCCCAGAAAGCCATGCCGATACTCACTAATCTTGATTCAACAGTGGTTAATCTCAATAAGATTTTTGGAGATCAGCTGGGAACAAGCATTCAGAAGACGCTGCATAATCTGGAGCTTGCTTCCGGGGAGCTAAATAATATAATGGTATCTAATAAGCAAAATATTAATACCATTACCTATTCTCTTGCAGGATTGTCGCAATCCCTGGCTGAAACAGAAAAGCAGCTCAAGCCGATTCTGAATAAGCTGGACAATCTGGCAGATACGCTGAATAATCTTGAATTGAAGCAGACAGTAAAAAATGCGCGGGAAGCACTGGAAAATGTGGAAAGTATTACTGCAAAAATAAATGAAAAGGAAGGAAGTCTGGGACTGCTGGTGAATGATAAGGAGCTATATGAGAATTTGAATAAAACAGCTGAAAACCTGAATAGTCTGGTAGAGGATGTTGAAAGAAATCCGAAAAAGTATATCAAGATAAGTGTTTTCTGAGCCAAGCTCAATTTTTGAACGAGTATACATCCTGTATTTAGTTGATAGTTTTGTTTTTTGATGTTAGTATATGGAGTTGAATAAAAATGAGCAATTGCTTAAAAAGCTTACCGATGAGCTAAATGGCAGACTGGATAAAATAAAGTTGGGGGGTGGGGAAAAAAGAATTAAGGAACTGCATGAGAAAGGTAAGCTGACGGCCAGAGAGCGTATTGATTACCTGATTGATAAAGGGAGTGATTTTTTAGAAATAGGAGCATTGGCCGGAGAGGAAATGTATGATGAATACGGCGGTTGTCCATCCGGTGGAGTTGTTACAGGTATTGGTTATGTAAGTGGCAGGCAGTGCATGCTTGTTGCCAATGATGCCACTGTCAAGGCTGGTGCATGGTTTCCTGTTACTGCCAAGAAAAATCTGCGTGCGCAGGAAATAGCTATGGAAAACCGGCTTCCGGTTATTTATCTGGTAGACAGTGCCGGAGTTTTTCTGCCTCTTCAGAATGAGGTATTTGCAGATAAAGAACATTTTGGTCGAATATTCCGGAATAATGCTCATATGTCATCTATGGGTATTTTGCAGATTGCTGCAATCATGGGGAGCTGTGTGGCAGGTGGCGCTTATCTTCCGATTATGTCCGATGAAGCGCTCATTGTAGAAGGTACCGGAAGCATTTTTCTGGCGGGGCCGTATCTTGTAAAAGCTGCAATTGGAGAGGAGGCTGATAGTGAGAAGCTCGGAGGAGCATCAACACACTGTGAAATATCAGGGGTGACGGATAAAAAGTTTCCGGATGATAAATCGTGTCTGGATGAGATTCGAAAAATAATGGCCGGAATCGGGGAAACAGCGAAGGCCGGATTTAATCGGACTGTGCCGGTAAAGCCAAAAGATGATCCGGAAGAATTATACCGCATTTTTCCTGCTGACAGAGTGAAGCCTTATGATACACTTGAGATAATTCGCAGACTGGTGGATAACTCAGAGTTTGATCAGTATAAAGAAGGATATGGAAAAACATTGCTGTGCGGATATGCCCGGATCGAAGGCTGGTCAGTTGGCATTATTGCCAATCAGCGTAAAATCGTAAAGAACGGTAAGGATGAAATGCAAATGGGCGGAGTTATATATTCTGATTCCGCTGATAAAGCGGCCCGTTTTATAATGATATGCAACCAGAAGAATATTCCGCTTGTTTTTATTCAGGATGTAAGTGGTTTTATGGTTGGGAGCCGTTCTGAGCACGGGGGAATTATTAAGGACGGTGCCAAGATGGTTAATGCAATGGCGAACAGCGTTGTGCCCAAATTTACGGTGATCATAGGAAATTCATATGGGGCAGGTAATTATGCAATGTGTGGAAAAGCATATGACCCGCGTCTCATTGTTTCCTGGCCTACAGCACAGCTTGCTGTGATGAGTGGTGCTACAGCTGCGAAAACTCTGTTACAGATAAAAGTGTCAGCTCTGAAAGCTAAAGGAGAAAAGGTTTCTAAAGAAGAGGAAGGAAAAATGCTGGATGAAATCACAGGTAAGTACAATAAAGAATTATCACCATACTATTCAGCCGCAAGATTGTGGGTTGATGCTGTGATAGATCCTCTTGAGACGCGCAGAGTGCTGGCATTGGGTATTGAAGCAGCCAATCATGCTCCGATTGAGAAGAAATTTAACGTTGGAGTAATTCAAACCTGACAGATTACGAATGAATGATTCAAAAATAAAGGCGCTTATTTCTTTGTTAGACGATGAGGATGAGGAGGTAGTAGCGCAGGTCGAAAAAGAAATTCTGTCAATAGGTGAAGATATTATCCCCTATCTGGAGTCGGAATGGGAGAGTAATTTTAATCCTGTTGTACAGAAACGGATTGAAGAAATTATTCATACTGTGCAGTATGAAATACTTTCTGATCGGTTAGAAAAATGGCAGGCAGACGGCGGGCAGGATCTGCTTGAAGGTATGTGGATTGTTGCTACTTACCAATATCCGGATCTGGAGCTTACCAAGCTCAGATCGGAAATTGAGCAACTTTACTATGAAGCGTGGCTTGAATTTAAACCGGATCTTAATGCATATGATCAGGTCAGGATTCTTAATAATGTTCTTTTTAGTAAGCTTAAATTTAGTGCAAATACTAAAAACTTTCACTCTCCGGCCAACTCCATGATTAATATGGTATTGGAGACCCGCAAGGCTAATCCGATTTCTTTGTGTGTGATTTACATGCTGGTAGCTCAAAAGCTGGAATTACCTGTGTATGGGGTGAATCTTCCTAATCTGTTTATTCTGACCTATAAAACAGAAGAGCTGCAATTTTACATCAATGCTTTCAATAAAGGATTGATATTTTCAAAAGCTGATATTGATAATTACATCAGTCACCTGAATCTTAATCCGCTCGATATTTTTTACCAGCCTTGTGGTAATATCGAGATAATAAAAAGAGTATTCAGAAATCTGATCATTTCATTTGAGAAATTGGGTGATTCTTTCAAAGTAGAAGAGGTGAGGCGTTTGTTGTCGATTATATCGGATGAGAATGATACGCTGGCTGAATAATTTGAAATTAAGTAGTTGAAATAGATTATTTTTCGGAAAGTGGGCATAGTTATTTAATAATACAGCCAACCGCACGCTTTTCCCTTAATCGTATAGCCCTGTCAGATAAGATAGCATCAATGGCATCTTTCAGATAAAAAGAAGATATTCCTTTTATATCCTGGGGACTGTCATCTATAGCTCCTTTGTATTGAAGAATCAGGTTGCCTTTTAGGTTTTTCAATACGAAAGCTTCGGGAGTTCGTGATGCATTAAATTTTTTTGCGATCCGGTTGTTGGGATCTACAAGCACTGGAAACCAATATCCCTTTTCCTTTGAGTGTTTCGATAAAATTTCCTGTTTGTCTATATGAGAGTGAATAAATAAGAATTGTATATCCTTTTCTTTGTATTCCCTTGTGAGTTCAAGTAATCGCTCTTCATATATTCTGGAATAAGGACAGCTCAGACTGCTGAATACAATTACAATAGCTTTCCGGGAAGAATAATCATAGAGGCTTGTCATTCGTCTGTCCTGAACATTAACCAGAGAGAAGTCGTCTATCTGATCTCCGATATTGTACTCCCGGGGAGAATGGAAATGCATATTTAGAAGTACAAAAAGCAATAGTAGTGTAGCCTTCATAATATGTAAATTTTCTAAATATATAAATAATGGCTGTCATCTCAAATCGTTTTGAAACAGAGTTAATAAAAAAAACGGATATGGTTATTAATCCTAGGATTCTTTTAGTATTATTATAAGTTATTGATTGGAGTAAAACTTTTTTCATGACAAAAGTTGAAGTTGAGAAAAAAGCGGTCTACAAAGGCCATAAGGATTGTATATACGCACTTGAGAAAGGGGTGAACGGAAGTTTTTTTTCATCCGGAGCCGACGGACTGGTGGTGCGCTGGAATCTGGAGCAGCCGGATTTGGGAGAATTGCTTGTAAAAGTGCCGAATTCAGTATATGCTTTGGAACTTGTACCGGATAATGATTTGTTGTTAGTAGGGCAGAATTATGCAGGGGTACATCTGATTGATCTTAAATCCAAAAGGGAATTATTTTCAACAGCTGTTACTACGGCAGCAATCTTCGATATTCAGGTTTATGACCATTGGGTTTTTCTGGCAACTGGTGACGGCGAAGTAATCATCCTGACACTTCCCGATCTGAAGACAATTCATAAGATTCGTCTGAGTGATAAAAGTGCCAGAGCCATTGCTATACATTCTGAAAGACAGGAAATAGCTGTAGGATATAGCGATAATGCTATCAGAATCATAAGTATGAGAGATTTCTCTCTGCTCCGTTCATTTGCTGCCCATAGCAATAGTGTGTTTTCTCTGCAATATTCTGCCGATAGCAGGAGTTTGCTGAGTGGTAGTCGGGATGCGCATCTCAAGGTATGGGATGTGGCTAACGGATATCAGCAGGCTCAGTCAGTCGTTGCGCATATGTATGCCATAAATCATATCGCATTCAGGGATGACGGGGCCTATTTTGCAACATGTAGCATGGACAAAAGTATAAAAGTATGGCGGTATGAAGACTTTCGTCTCGTAAAAGTGATTGATAAAGCCCGACATGCCGGACATGGAACTTCAGTAAACAAACTCTTCTGGGGAGACTCAAATCAGCTGATTTCTGCGAGTGATGATCGTATGATATCAATTTGGAATCTTAAAAATCTCTGAATATGAAAATTACACCTATTGAAATACGGAAAAAAACATTTGAAAAAGCGTTCAGAGGTTATGAAAAGGAGGAGGTGGATGCTTTTCTAAAAACCATGTCTCAGGAATGGGAGAAAATTCTTGAAGAAAACAAAGAGCTTAAAAGGAGTCTGAGCATGTCTGAAAAAGAGGTAAAGAGACTGCGGGAAGTGGAAAATTCATTATTTACAGCCCTTAAAACGGCGGAGAATACCGGAGCTAGTGTAATTGAGCAGGCCAATAAGGCTGCGGAATTACATATCCGGGAAGCCCAGATTCTGGCAGAAGGAGTATTGAATGAGGCCCGTCAGCGGGCCAGAAATATAATTGAAGAGGCCGAAGAGAATGCGAGAGAGGTGATGGCTGAGATGCAGGATGATGTGAAGAAAGCCGTTAAAGAATACAATAATATTGAAGACCAGGCTGAGACTTTTATACAGGCTATTCAGTCTCTTGCTCATGAAACGCTTGATCGGGTTGAGCGGTTTAAAGGAAAAAGCAGACGGAATGAGCTTGAGAGGAAATTAAAGGATATAAAAACTCTTTCTCTCGAAAAGAAAAATTCAGAGCAGGAATTTATAAAAGTTCAAATGCCCAAAATCCAGGCGCTGGATTTGCCTAAGCCGGAAGTGGTTAATAATACTGTGAAAGAAGATGTCGAACCATCTCAGAAGGAAAATAATGCTGTGGCAGAGCAAAATGATCAGCATATGGATGAATACCCGAAAGAGGCTGAAGAGATAAATTCGGCCGAAGGCAGTCATTCCGATGTTATTGCTGAAACAGAGCTCAGACAGGATGAAGAAAAAAAAGAAACCGGGTCTTTTTTTGATACTATCTGATGGATTTACAGAGGATTGAATTATCAGGATTGGAGTTTTTTTCCTATCATGGCCTGTATGATTTTGAAAAAAAGGAGGGTAATACTTTTTATGTAGATATCGCTGTAACGCGCAAGTTACATACCGGCCAGTCTGGTTCTGACAATATCAGTGATACAGTTGATTATGAAATATTGTACTCTATTGCCAGGCAGACGATGGAGGGCTCAGTCAATCTGCTGGAAACTCTGGTTCAGGACATGGTAGACCAGGTTGCTGAACGATTTCCCTTTATTTATTCGGTAGAAGTCTCTGTTTCCAAGAAAAACCCTCCGATAGGCGGACAGTGCCGGGAAGCCAGAGTAAGTCTTTTGAAACAACTTGCCTCATAGTATGTCCCGGGATTTTTTTAATGATGTATTTGAAGTAGTACGACTCGTGCCTCGTGGTCGTGTTACATCATATGGTGCTATTGCGGCATATCTGGGACTTCGCTCAGGAGCCCGGATGGTAGGCTGGGCTATGAATACTGCTCACAATTTATCGGACATTCCTGCTCATCGGGTAGTAAATCGTCAGGGTTTACTTACCGGAAAAATGCATTTTTCTCCCCCTGAGCTTATGGAAAAACTTCTTTTGGAAGAAGGAGTTAGTGTAATAAATGATAAGGTTATTGATTTTGGAATAGTTTTCTGGGATCCGGCTGTTGAGCTTGGATAAAGTGTATCCGAACTGGTATTCCTTCCGTATGCCTTATAAGTGGTATTGTGCTAACCCGTTAAAATAAGAATCATGTCAGCTACTATTAGTGTGCCATCACCTGTCAATGAACCTGTATTGAGTTATAGAAAAGGTTCACCGGAGCGTACCAGTCTGGAGAAGGCGATTCAAAAAGCAAAATCGGCGGAAGTCGTGCTTCCTATGATCATAGGTGGTGAAAAAGTATATACGGATACCAGAGAACGTATGGCACCTCCACATGATCATCAGCATACACTCGGATATTACTGCCGTGGAGAAAAGAAACATGTGGAAGCCGCAATCCGGGCCGCTCTTGATAGTAAGAAATCATGGGAAAAGCTGTCATGGCAAAATAGAGCTGCTATTTTCTTAAAAGCAGCGGATCTTATCGCAGGACCTTATCGGGCCAGAATAAATGCGGCTACTATGCTGGCTCAGTCTAAAAATGTTTTTCAGGCAGAAATAGACTCTGCTTGTGAAATGATTGATTTTTTGCGCTTTAATGCTCACTTCATGCAACAAATCTATGCCATGCAGCCTGGTTCCGGACCTGGAATGTGGAACTATATGGATTATCGGCCGCTGGAGGGTTTTGTACTGGCTATTACACCATTTAACTTTACTGCGATTGCCGGTAATCTTCCGACAGCCCCGGCTATGCTGGGCAATACAGTGGTATGGAAACCGGCGGAGACACAGATATATTCTGCCTTTGTATTAATGGAAATCTTTATAGAAGCAGGATTGCCTGCAGGGGTTATCAATCTTGTATATACCAGCGGATCGGATACCGGTGAAGTGGTTTTCAACCATAAGGATTTTGCCGGTTTGCATTATACCGGGAGTACTTCTGTATTTAATAAATTGTGGCAGACAATCGGCACTAATGTGGGAATGTATCGTAATTATCCCAGAATAGTTGGAGAAACCGGAGGAAAAGATTTTGTGCTGGCTCATAAATCAGCAGAACCCAAGGCACTGGCTACTGCACTGGTCAGGGGAGCTTTTGAATATCAGGGACAGAAATGCTCTGCAGCTTCCAGAGCATATATAGCAGAAGAAATATGGCCTGAGGTTAAAAAATACCTTTTGCAGGATCTGGAAACAATCCGGATGGGATCGGTGGAAGATTTTTCAAATTTTGTCAATGCCGTAATTGATGAAAGAGCGTTTGATAAAATAGCCGCTTATATTGAGAGAGCTAAACAGGATCCGGTAGAAATACTGTGGGGTGGAAAAACAGATAAATCAACCGGTTATTTTATAGAGCCTACTATTATACTTACGGATCAACCGGATTATGTAACCATGCGGGAGGAGATTTTTGGTCCTGTTCTGACTATTTATGTATATCCGGACAGAAGTTTTGATCAGGTACTCCAACAGATTGACGAAACTTCTCCATATGCTCTGACAGGAGCGGTCTTTTGCCAGGATCGTACGGTGACTGAAAAGGTCCTGATCGCGCTTCGCAATTCGGCAGGCAACTTCTACATAAATGACAAGCCAACAGGAGCAGTAGTCGGGCAGCAGCCTTTTGGAGGAGCCAGAGCATCCGGTACAAATGATAAAGCAGGTTCGATATTAAACCTGCTTCGTTGGGTTTCTCCCCGTACAGTGAAGGAAACGTTTGTGTCTCCTGCTGATTATCAGTATCCGTTTATGGAGAATTAGGAAGCTCATATTCTTAAACAGAGGGGAGTGTTTGGGTTGAGTTGCTTTTGCCGGAGATAAGCCAGAGGCCGATAAAAGTAATCAATCCGTTTATTATCAGTATTTCAAAGCTGAATCTGTAGCCCCAGAACCAGGATGAGCTATTCTCGTTGATAATCCAGGTCAGGATGGGAGAAAGCACACAGATAAATGGCACAAAACGGTCTTTTACGATTCTTTTGGTCAGAATGCCAAAAGAAAACAAACCTAGTAAAGGGCCATATGTAAAGGCGGCCATACTCAGTACAGCATCGATTACAGACTGTTTATTCCATGCTTTGAATAAAATAATCACTACAAGGAATAGCAGCGAGAATCCGATGTGCACATAAAACTTCTGGGTCTGCTTTACTTTTTCTGACTTGTTTTTAAAGTCTAGAAAATCAATGCAAAAAGACGTAGTAAGCGCAGCCAGGGCGGAGTCCGAACTTGCATAGGAAGAGGCAATAATACCCAGCAGGAAGAAAATACCTGCCAATGTCCCAAATTCATTAAGAGCAAGCCTCGGGAAAAGCTCATCAGAATTACCCGGGAGAGCAAGCCCTCTTGATTCCGAATAAATGTACAACAGGGCTCCCAAGGTAAGGAACAGTATATTGACGATAAAGAAGGAAACACAGAACCAGAACATGTTTTTCTGGGCCTCTCCGATATTGCGGCAGCTCAGGTTTTTTTGCATCAGATCCTGATCAAGTCCGGTCATTACGATTGCCAGAAATATTCCGGCAATAAACTGCTTGAAGAAGTACTTGTTATCTTTTACATCCCAGAAGAAAACTTGTGAAAACCTGCTTTCGGAAACTGTGTTTATCATTTCCGAAAGTGACAGATCCAGGTGGCTGCTGATTACAAAAACGCTGATGATCACAGCAGCTACGAGAAAGAAAGTCTGGAAGGTATCTGTCCACACTATGGTTTTTATTCCCCCCTTAAAAGTATATGTCCATATAAGGATTATAGTTATAGTGACGGTGAAGGCAAATGAGATTCCATACTGACTAAATAAAAAGATATGAAGTACCAGAGCGGCAAGGAACAGACGAAGGGCAGATCCTATAGTGCGGCTGAGTAAAAAAAAGAAAGAGCCGGTTTTATATGACCAAAACCCCATACGGGTGTCCAGGTACGTATAGATTGAAATAAGATTTAGCCGGTAATAGAGGGGCATCAGTACAGTTGCAATGATAAAATACCCTACGAGATTTCCTAATATAAGCTGCAGATAGCTAAAAGCAGGAACCTGGCCGCTGGCTTCATTGAAAAGTCCTACTTTTCCGGGTACGGAAATAAAAGTTACCCCGGACAGACTGGTACCGATCATTCCAAAAGCGATCAGGTACCACGGAGCATTTCTGCTGGCGTTGAAAAAGTCGTTGCTATCTGCATTTTTTCCGGTAATATAGGAAATAAGCAGTAATGCGCCGAAGTAAACAAGGATAACGGTTAATACCAATGTGGGGGTCATAAATAATATAAAGATTTGAGGTAAAATTGTTTATTTTTTGTTAAATTTGCCAGATAACATGTAAAATTTAGATCCGTCGGATTATGCAATCTAACTATAGTTTTAATCCTTTTTTTGAAGAAGAAGATGTTGCGGTTTTGGAGGAAGTGAGCAGTTCGGATGAGTATGAGTTGGTTGTTTTTAACGATGATGTCAATACATTCGAACATGTCATCAATACGTTGATCCAGGTATGCAGGCATACACCGGAACAGGCAGAGCAATGTACATGGCTTATTCATTATAAAGGAAAATGTACAGTTAAGATTGGCAGTTTTGCTGATTTGAAACCCATGCGCCAGAGTATTTGTGATAAAGGTATTTCTGCCGAGATAATATAAGAAACAATTCCGCAATTATTCTGTATATAATTTCGTTTATATGCAGAAGTATTTCGTTTTTATACTAGAACATGATTTTCCCCTCAAGGCTGATTGAAGAAGCAGTTAATGAAATAGCGAAGCTGCCCGGTATTGGGAAAAAAACAGCCTTAAGACTGGCATTACATCTACTCAGAGAAGACCAGGAGATAACCTCGGAACTGGCTTCTGCGTTAATAAATCTGCGAACAAAAGTCAAGTATTGCAGACACTGCCATAATATCTCGGATGAGGAGGTATGCAGTATCTGCTCAGGCTCATACAGGGATCAGTCAATTATTTGTGTAGTAGAAGATGCTCCGGATCTGCTTGCCATTGAAAATACCAGCCAGTACAAGGGTTTATATCATGTTTTGGGTGGGATTATTTCACCATTAAATGGCATTGGACCTTCACAGCTGAATATTGAGTCACTTATTGAACGGGTGAGAGGTCAGTCTGTTCAGGAGATAATCCTGGCTCTGAGTCCGAGCATGGAAGGCGATACTACAGCGTTCTATATTACTAAAAAGCTGAAAGAACTACCTGTTAAAGTTACGGTAATTGCCAGAGGAGTAGCAATCGGAGGTGAGCTGGAATATACTGATGAAGTAACGTTAGGAAGGAGTATTGTGAGCCGAACCATTTTTAAAGCGATAGAATGAAGTTATCCGTAATTCTGGTCAATTATAATGTATGTCATTTTCTGGATCAGGCCTTAGGCTCTGTCAGAAATGCCATGGCACATATCACCGGTGAGATTATTGTAGTAGACAATAACTCTGTGGACGGCTCTGTTGAAATGCTTACAACAAAGTATCCGGAGGTGATTCTGATCCGGAATAAAAAGAATGTCGGCTTTAGTAAGGCTAATAATCAGGGAATAAAGATTGCAAAAGGAGAGTATGTTCTTTTGTTAAATCCCGATACGCTGGTTGAGGAAGATACGTTTTTGAAATGTATTTCCTTTATGGATGCCCGCTCCGAAGCCGGGGGGCTTGGTGTAAAGATGCTCGATGGAAAAGGTGTTTTTCTTCCCGAGTCCAAGAGAGGACTCCCTTCTCCGGCAGTCGCTTTTTATAAAATTTTCGGATTAGCGGCATTATTTCCTGCTTCCAGAAAGTTTGGCCGCTATCATCTTGGTTTTTTGGATAAAGAGCAAACGCATGAAGTAGAGATTTTGTCCGGAGCTTTTATGTTTATGCGTAAAAGTGTGCTCGATCAGATCGGCTATCTTGATGAAGATTACTTTATGTATGGAGAGGATATTGATCTTTCTTATCGTATACTGAAAGCCGGATATAGAAACTATTACTACCCGGAAACCAGAATAATTCATTATAAAGGGGAAAGTACTAAGAAAACGAGCATTAACTATGTTTTTATTTTTTATAGAGCAATGATCATTTTTGCGGAAAAACATTTTTCCAGTAAAAATGCATGGTTGTTCAGCTTTCTGATCAATATTGCCATCTATATCCGTGCTGCCATGGCCATTGGATACAGGGCAGTCAAACAGCTTGTGCTGCCTTTGACAGATGCTGCTCTGATATATGGAGGAATGTATCTGCTAAAAAACTGGTGGGAAGCGGATATGAAGGTGACAGAAGGAGTTTACCCACCGGTGTTTATGAATCTGGTGGTCCCTTTATATATTTTGGTCTGGCAATTGTCTGTATACTATAATGGAGGATATGAAAAGAATGGTACAGTAGGTTCTTTGTTTAAAGGCCTGGTTGCAGGTACTTTCTTTATTTCGGCTATCAGCAACTTTTTTGATCCGTATCGTTTTTCCAAAGCGCTTATTTTACTCGGTGGAGGACTAGCTTTCGGAGTAATGTTTTCATTGCGTCTTCTTATACATTATACTCGTTATCGGAACCTGTCTCTTGGGTCTGATAAACGAAAACGTATCCTGATTGTTGGAGGCAATGATGAGAGTATGAGGGTAATGGAAATTTTGAATGAGTCGAATTACTCCAATTTACAGATCGTTGGTTTTATTACTCCTTATACTCAGAAAAGAAGTAAAAGCAACCTTAATATAGGTAGTACAGATCAGCTGGATGATATTATCAGCTTTTACAGGATTGATGAGCTTATTTTTTGTTCGAAGGATATTGGCGCAAACAGTATTATTGAATGGATGAGCAAGCTGGATCATCGGGTACTTGAATTTAAGATTGTGCCGGATGCCGGTAATTATATTATTGGCAGCAATTCTAAAAATAAACCCGGAGAGTTTTATACAGTCAATATTGAACTTAGCATTCTGAAAAAGGATAATATCCGTAATAAACGAATATTTGATTGTGTGGCTTCCCTTGTTTTGTTTGTTTTGTCTCCTCTTCTGATATTCTTTATAAAAAACAAATCAGCTTTTTACAGAAATATCTTCAAAGTATTGGGTGGTTCATATTCATGGGTAGGATTTTCAAATAATGACGAATTCTCCTTGCCCAGAATAAAGAAAGGGATTATAAACCCGGTAACCTACCTGAAAGAATCAAAACTTGACACCCAGACGGTATACAAACTCAATTTCAAGTATGCCAAAGAGTATACTCTTCTGACAGACTTGCATTTGCTGTTGCGCTCTATCCGTAATCTTGGCTAATTCATTAAAAAAAATCTCATAGGATAGTTTCATTAAGGTATTATCCATAATTTTGCCGCGGATTTAATTTAGACGTAATAATGACAGCAATAACTGAAACAAATCTTCTTTCACAAAGATTGAATGCGCTGGCAGAATCTGAAACGCTGGCTATGACAAAAAAAGCCAGAGAACTGGCTGCTCAGGGTCATAAAGTAATAAGCCTTAGTGTCGGAGAGCCTGATTTTCCGACTCCTCAATATATAAAGGATGCTGCTAAGAAGGCGATTGATGAAGGTTTTACAACCTATACTCCGGTACCGGGATATCCGGAATTAAGAAAGGCTATTGCCGAAAAATTTAAAAGAGATAACAATCTTCACTGGGAAATGGAGAATGTTGTTGTGTCTACCGGAGCAAAGCAATCGATTGCCAATGTGCTGCTTAGTATCGTTGACCCGGGAGACGAAGTTATTATCTTTGCACCTTATTGGGTAAGCTACATAGAAATGGTTAAACTTGCCGAAGGTACTCCCGTTGTAGTTTCCGGTGGAATCGAAAATGATTTCAAGGTTACAGCAGAGCAGGTTGCTCAGGCAATTACTCCGAATACCAAAGCTATTTTGTTTTCAACTCCCTGTAATCCTACAGGATCTGTATTTACAGAGAAAGAGTTGAGATCTATCGCAGAGGTTGTTGCAAAAAATGAGCGTATTGTTGTTATCGCTGATGAAATTTATGAGTACATCAATTTTGAGGGTTCTCATTTCAGTATTGGTTCAATCGCTGAGATAAAAGACAGAGTTGTTACAGTCAACGGAGTATCCAAGGGCTTTGCCATGACAGGCTGGAGAGTGGGGTATATCGGTGCTCCGAAGTACATAGCTGCAGCTTGCGATAAAATTCAGGGGCAGGTTACTTCCGGTACATGCTCTATCGCTCAGAAAGCTTCCCTGGCAGCTGTCAACGGAGACCTTTCTGCGCCTAAAGAAATGGCAGAAGCTTACAGAAGAAGAAGAGATCTTGTAATCGGACTTCTCAAAGAGATTCCGGGACTGAAAGTTAATGTTCCAACCGGAGCGTTCTATGCTTTTCCTGATGTCAGCGCTTATCTGGGTAAGACTGCTCCTGATGGAACCCGTATCGAAAAAGCTTCTGATCTTTCTATGCATATTCTGAATGATGTTTATGTATCAAGTGTCGGAGGAGATGCTTTCGGAGCTCCCGATTGTATAAGAATCTCCTTTGCAGCTTCTGATGATAATCTGAAAGAAGCATTGAGAAGAATAAAAGAATGTCTTGCCAAACTTCAATAAACAAAAATCCGGGATCTGAAGGATTCCTCGAATCAATAACCAGATTACGGGTATTGATTATTGGTGATGTAATGATTGATTCGTACCTGTGGGGAAAAGTTGATCGTATTTCACCGGAAGCGCCGGTCCCGGTAGTTTTGGTCAATCATCGTGATAAACGTCTCGGGGGAGCCGCCAATGTGGCACTGAATGTGCAGTCATTGGGGGCTACCCCAATTTTATGCTCTGTTATCGGATCAGACAGAGAAGGTAAGGAGTTTCTGGGGCTTTTAAGTAAAAACGGGCTTTCTTCGGAAGGTATCGTTATCAGCGAATCCCGAATTACGACCATTAAGCACCGGGTAATGTCCGGCCCGCACCATCTGATTCGTCTTGATGCTGAGCAGGATTCACTTTTGGATGAAACAGAAAACAAAGCGCTGAAAGAGAAACTTTTCTCACTATTGTCTCAGATTGACGTGGTAATCTTTGAAGATTACGACAAAGGAGTGCTAAGTGAGAATCTTATTAAGGAGGTTGTTGATTTTTGTAATGAAAGAAAAATCCCGACAGTGGTCGATCCTAAAAAACGCAATTTTCTATCTTATAAGAATGTTTCTCTTTTCAAGCCCAATAAAAAAGAATTAAAGGAAGGACTCAAGCTTGATTCAGGTTTGAATGAGCCGGATGAGCTAAAGACTGCTGTTGCACAACTCAGAGCTGTACTGCAGCCTGAGCTAGTCCTGATAACCCTTTCTGATCAGGGGGTATATGTGGAATCAGAAAAGGAGAACTGTCATATCCCGGCGCATAAAAGAGAGATATCGGATGTTTCGGGTGCCGGAGATACTGTTATCAGCGTAGCTGCCGTATGTTATGCCCTAGGACTGAGCCCAGATCGTATAGCAGCTATTGCCAATCTGGCCGGAGGTATCGTATGTGAATACGTCGGAGTTGTGCCAATTGATAAAAATGTTCTGCTAAAAGAGATTTTGCGGTTAAATCTGCTGCCTGATGTGGCCGGAATCGCTCAATAAGCTGCTATATAGCAGTAAGCTCTCTGTATATTTCCTGCTTCGTATTGCAAGCCTGCTTACTGCATTTGTTACATTAGGCCTTACGGTGGCCAGGTTTGGTTTTTACCTTGAAGATGATCTTGTTAATCTGCTGAATGCAGGATTTGATCTTGCTTATATTGCCTATCTTATAAACTATTTACTACGTTTGCTGTATTCGTTCAGAAGAGCGAACTTTTTATACCGTACTTCTCTTGAGATTTTTTTTCTGCTGTTTGTCGGACTTAGCTATTTACTTGAAGATTTTTACGCCTTTTCATCAGAAATTGCTTTCTATAAGTATTGTATTGCCCCCTGCCTGATTTTTTTGAGTATTTATGAACTGGTTAAAATCAGTACGAGAATAAATCTGGTTGCGTTTAAGCCAACTACAATGTTTCTGTTGAGCTTTCTGCTTCTGATTTTTGTCGGAACAGCCTTATTAATGCTTCCAACTGCAAGTTACGGTAAAAAAAGTATGCCTTTTATCGATGCATTTTTTACTGCAACCAGTGCTGGTTGTGTAACCGGATTAAGTGTGGTGGATATCTCCTCCTATTTTACTTTTAAAGGGCAATTAATAATACTTGTATTATTTCAACTTGGCGGTTTGGGAATTATTTCGTTTGCTACATTCTTTTCCACTTTTTTTACCAATGCGATTGGTATCAGGCATCAGACTATTGTACAGGATATTTACAGTACAGAGTCACTGATTTCGGCAAGGGGATTATTCAAAACAATTATATTCATTACCCTGGCTATTGAGCTGTTATTTACCGTTTTTGTTTTTTTTAGCTGGACACCTGATGTATACTTTACGTCGGTATGGCAAAAGTTTTACTATTCACTTTTTCATGCTGTTGCTGCGTTTTGTAATGCCGGATTTAGCCTGTATCCCGATGGGATCTATGAACCTGTATTGCGTACAGCATATCTGCTTCATATTGTACTGGCTTTTGCCGTCATTCTCGGAGGATTGGGGTTCCCTGTGCTGGATGATTTGTTTAATATCCGAAAATTGCGGGACCGTCTGAAATATCCTTGGAAAGACTGGCATTTATCAACCAAAGTAGCGCTCTATACATCACTGGCTTTGCTGATTTTCGGAACGTTAAGCTTTTATCTGTTGGAAAGGGAAAATGTGTTACAGGATATGAATTTTATGGAAAAAATAGTCACCTCATTTTTTCAGTCTGTTGTAACACGCTCGGCTGGCTTTCAATCGGTAGATCTGGGAAGGATTACCGATGCGACAGTCATAATTATGGTGTTTCTGATGTTTATCGGAGCTTCTCCTGCATCTACGGGAGGCGGGATAAAAACGTCTACGTTTCTGATAATTTTTGCTACTGCTATCGCTACGATTACTGAGAAAGGTAAGGTGGAAATCGGCCGGAGAACCATTACCCAGGATATTATTTTCAGAGCCTTCTCTGTATTTGCTTTTGCTGTTGCCTTTAATTTTTTGTCCCTTTTTGTATTAATACTTGCGGAACCGGGAAAGATGTTTATTGATCTCCTGTTTGAACAGGTTTCAGCATTTGGTACAGTAGGGTTATCAAAAGGCATAACATCTTCATTGTCGGCTGCCGGTAAAATTGTAATTGCAGTGTCGATGTTTGTGGGACGTGTAGGGATTCTGACTCTTGCCATTGCCATAAGCAAGCGGGCATCTGCCAAGTCATACCGGTATCCGAATGCCCATTTGATGGTGGGATAATTCCTGCTATCCCGGTTTAGGGAACTAAATAACAGAACTACGCTGTTAGCAATCCGATAACCCAACCAGGAATGCGAATTTCTTATTACGTTCTGCTGTTTTTTTTCAGCATTGTCGGCGCCTGTAATAAACCGGATGCTGTACTTCCAAAATCTCCGGCACAAACAGACAATGAGGGATCATCTTCCGTGAGTCAGTGTCCTCAGGGAAATAGCGGAGAAGCTGTGGAGGGCCGCTATATTATTGCATTAAAATCGGAAGCCGAAAACCCGGAGACAATTGCGAATATCAAAGACCGGAAGAGACACGTCAGAAATAAGGTAAATGAGCTCATCGAGAAGAAGAAACTTGCCTGTTCTGTTACACACGTTTATTATTCCGCATTTGAAGGTTTTGCCGGAGAGCTGTCCGATTCGGCAGTGAAAGCTCTGGAGCGAGATCCGGTAATTGAATCTGTCGAGAGGGATTACTTTGTTTCTCTGGGACAAAATTCTGATAAGAATAGTAGTGAGGTAAGCACCCAGATAAATCCATGGGGAGTGCGCAGAGTCGGAAAGGGAACTGCATCCGGAAATACTGCCTGGATTCTGGATACAGGTATAGATCCGGAGCATCCTGATCTTAATGTGGATCAGCTGCGTTCGGTTTCCTTCGTGTGTTCAGAAACCGGGTTGAATGACAGGAACGGGCACGGAACTCATGTTGCCGGAATTATCGGAGCTGTAGATAATGATTATGGAGTAGTAGGGGTAGCGCCTGGCAACGTGCTGGTTTCTGTAAAGGTCATGGACGGCAATGGCGATGGTACTGTTTCAAATGTAATGGAAGGCCTGGATTATGTATACCGGTATGCCCGGCAAGGAGATGTCGTTAATATGAGCTTGTCCGGTGGAGTATCCAATACACTGGATCAGCTTGTCCGGAAGATTGCCTCGGAAAAAAACATATATTTTGCCATTGCAGCAGGAAATGAATCACAGAATGCCTGTACTCTTTCACCTCAGCGGGTCAGCCATGCCAATGTTTTTACGGTCAGCGCTATGGATAGTACCGGTTCTTTTGCATCATTCTCAAACTACGGAGCATGTGTGGATTTTTGTGCTCCAGGTGTCAAAATTATTTCAACATATCCCGGGGGTAACTATGCGTATTTAAGCGGAACTTCTATGGCATCTCCTCATATTGCAGGCCTTTTGCTTCAGAAAAACAACATGATTCAGGACGGTGTGGTGAAAAATGACCCGGATGGGGAACCTGATCCTGTTATGATTATAAGGTAGCCGGAAATTAAACACTCTCTTTGCATTTATTGTTTTTGAGATATAATGAAGTGTTGTTTGTATAAGTATAAGAAGTTCTGATTGTGTTTTTAGCAGACCCGGGTCTGCTGTATTTTTTTTTATAAGAGTATGTGGATAAATCTGATTAAATTGACAGAGAATATTCAGGCAATCTTTTGTTAAGAATAGGATAAAGTTTAGTTTTGCGTTCGCATTTCAATAAATAAATACGCGTAAAGGTAAAAGTACAATGGCAAACAAAGGTAAAATTACTCAAGTCATTGGTCCGGTGGTAGATGTGAGTTTTGAAGGAGAGGGGACCAAGCTGCCAAATATTCTGGATGCTTTGGAAGTTACAAAAGCAAACGGACAAAAAGTAGTTCTTGAATGTCAGCAGCATTTAGGCGAAGACAGAGTAAGAACAATTGCAATGGATTCTACTGACGGTATGGTTCGTGGTATGGAGGTAACTGACCTTGGGTCAACAATCCAGATGCCAACGGGCGAAGCTATCAAAGGTAGATTGTTTAACGTAGTGGGCGAGGCTATTGATGGTATCCCTCAGCCGGCAAGTTCCAAAGGGCTTTCCATTCACAGAGCTGCGCCGAGATTTGAAGATCTTTCTACTTCAACAGAAGTTTTATTCACCGGTATAAAGGTTATCGACCTTATTGAGCCGTATGCGAAAGGTGGTAAAATCGGTCTTTTTGGTGGTGCAGGTGTGGGTAAAACCGTACTTATTCAGGAGCTGATCAACAATATCGCGAAAGCATACTCCGGTTTGTCAGTGTTTGCTGGTGTTGGTGAGCGTACAAGAGAAGGAAATGATCTTCTCAGAGAAATGATTGAGGCAGGCATTGTAAAGTATGGAGACAAGTTCCTTCATTCAATGGAAGAAGGTGGATGGGATCTTGCTTCTGTTGATCAGGAGGCTTTAAGAGATTCCAAAGCGACTTTCGTATTTGGTCAGATGAATGAGCCTCCGGGAGCGAGAGCCAGAGTTGCTTTGTCTGGTCTTACTATTGCTGAGTATTTCCGTGACGGTGAAGAAGGAGAGTCTGCCGGTCGTGATATTCTTTTCTTTATTGATAATATTTTCCGTTTTACTCAGGCTGGTTCTGAGGTATCTGCTTTACTTGGGCGTATGCCTTCTGCGGTAGGATATCAGCCTACACTTGCTTCTGAAATGGGACTTATGCAGGAAAGAATTACCTCAACAAAAAGAGGATCTATTACTTCGGTTCAGGCGGTTTACGTTCCTGCGGATGACCTTACTGACCCTGCTCCGGCAACAACGTTTGCTCACCTTGATGCTACTACGGTTCTTTCAAGAAAGATTTCAGAGCTTGGAATCTATCCTGCAGTGGATCCGCTGGATTCTACTTCAAGAATTCTCAGCCCGGATATTGTTGGTGATGAGCATTACAATACTGCGCAGAAAGTAAAGGAAATTTTACAACGCTATAAGGAGCTTCAGGATATCATTGCCATTCTCGGTATGGATGAACTTTCTGAAGATGATAAGCAAACAGTACACAGAGCCAGAAGAGTACAGCGTTTCCTTTCTCAGCCGTTCCATGTTGCTGAACAGTTTACAGGTTTGAAAGGAGTACTGGTTGATATTAAGGATACCATCAAAGGATTTAACATGATCATGGATGGTGAGCTTGATCATTTGCCGGAAGCTGCTTTTAACCTTGTCGGTGATATTAATCAGGCAATCGCCAAAGGCGAGAAAATGCTTGCAGAAGCTAAATAAGGATTAACGTTTCTGAAATAAAAACAGGTAGTGATGAAAATCACTACCTACTAAAAAACTAAAACAGTGTATCTAGAAATTATTACACCAGATAATAAGGTTTATAGCGGAGAAATCAAGAACGCTAATTTTCCGGGGACATCCGGTCCGTTTGAGGTTCTTCTTAATCACGCTCCAATGATTGCCAATCTGGATAAAGGAGAAATAGTTGTTCAGTCGGATAAGGGCGAGGAACGTTTTTTTGTGGACGGCGGTACTGTTGAAGTACTTAATAACAATATTATTGTATTGGCTGAGTCTGCCGGTAAATAACTGAAACCTTAATCACTAAAAATTTTAAAGCCGGTATGATCCCGGCTTTTTGCGTTAACAGACTTTTTCGGCAAGAACTATTGAACTCAGGCAGATGTTTACAGGTTATGAAATTAAGTTTTTGCTTTTTGTTGATTTTTTTGGGAGGAATGGAGTTGTCCTGTAGTCAGTCGGGTTATAAATCTGAAAATTTAAGTAATCATATGGATACGATAAGACATGATTCCGGAAAGTATAATGAGCTTACACCGGAGGAAAAACGAGTTATTCTGCGCAAAGGCACTGAAATGCCTTATAGCGGCAAATACTATAAGCACAAAGAAAAAGGAGTCTATGTATGCCGTCAATGCAACGCACCTTTGTATCGTTCATCAGACAAGTTTGAGTCTAATTGTGGCTGGCCAAGCTTTGATGATGAAATTGAAGGAGCAGTAAAGCGCTTGCCGGACCCGGATGGTTTTCGTATCGAGATAGTTTGTGCGAACTGTGACGGCCACTTGGGACATGTCTTCGAAGGAGAACGGTTTACAGAAAAAAATATCCGTCACTGTGTGAACTCTGTATCGCTGGATTTTATTCCGGCAGAGTGATTTAGTATTATCTTGAGAATAAAAAAAGCGGATGAAGTTTACTTCATCCGCTTTTTTTATTTGTTCGTTCATATGTTCAATGATTAGCGTACAATCGTCACATCACCCGTAATTGGTTTTCTGACATTGCCACCGTTAGGGTAAATAATGTAGTAATATGTGGCTGTAGGCAATGGTTGTCCGTTTCTGTAGTTATCACCTTTCCATGCATCACCTGCATTGTTATAACCTTTGGATTTGAAGACCAGTGATCCCCAGCGGTTGTATACTTCAACTACTGCATTGGGATAATCATCAATATTTTCTATGATCCATGTATCATACAGCCCGTCTCCGTTAGGGGAGAAGGAGTTCCAGGCGGTTACAGGGTATTCGATGGTAATGACCATTTCGTCTTCGCTATAGCATTTGCCGGAAGGACTACTTACTGTCAGAATATAGTAAGAAACTTTTTCTTCCGGTACAAAAGTAACCTGCGGTTCATTGATTGAAGAGATCCATGAAGAAGAGCTCCATTCATACTGGTAGGCGTCTTTGCTGGCCAGACCACTCAGGAGAACAGTTTCTCCCGGTGCTATATACAGGTCAGATCCGGCATTGGCAACCGGTACTTTTTCAATTATAACCTGTATACTGTTTGAGCTCTCTGCGCAATATCCGTTGTTTTCCAATACATAGTATGTGCCCGATTCGGTAATAGAAAATACCTGTCTGTTGGATGCTGGAATAGCCTCTCCGTCCCGGAACCATTGCAGTGTTCCGCCATAGTTGTCTACCCTGTACACTAATGGCTCTCCTTCACAAATCAATGTGTCAGGATAGGCAAGGTGAGGCTCCGGGACAGGAAGGAACGTAATGGCTTGTTCACTTGATGTTTCACATTGAACCTGATCGTCCAGCATTACTTCTATTTTATATGTACCAGGTTCGGTGACCGGGATACTTCGTGTAGTGCCCAGAGAAACCCCGTTTCTGCTCCATGCATACGAATCGGCTGTTTCAGTAATGCTGAGCGTCAGAGTTACTCCTTCACATTCTGTAAATCCTCTGTCAGATATGATCGTGGCTCTTGGAGCAAGTACGGTAACATTAAGCGTATCCGCATTGGTACATTCATTGTTGTCCTCGCCCACTACAATATAGTTACCATCAGAAGCGACGGGAAGATTGGAACCGGTACCGATGCTGGCAGAAGATGAACTATTTCTGTACCAGGAATAAGACAATGCTCCGCTAGCCTGTAGTATAACAAATTCATTTTCGCAATAGCGTCCGGGACCGGATATGGAAACAGTTGGTAAGTCAACGATCTCAAAATTGGTTTTTACGGTATCTTTTCTTTTGGTGACACATTCTTCAGAGGACTCTACAATCACTTCAATGGTATATACTCCCGGAGTGCTTGTGTTAGCGAAGAGGTAAGTTTGCTCTCCGGATTGCTGAACTTCAATATTGTTTATTTTCCAGGTATAAACAGGGTTGCTTCCAAGGTTATTTCCTCCGGCAAGGAAGTTTTGTGGAGTATTTTTACAGGTATAGGCATTCTCTGGTTGTAACATTGCCGAGAGCGTAAGGTTCGGAGTAATGCTAAACTCAAGTACTTCTGTGGCTGTTTCATTGGCATAACAACGTTCGTTACTGGTTAACTCAACCGTAACAGAGGTCGTTGTGCTTAGGGGGAGGGTTATTGGGTTCGTGGTTCCGAGTACGGTGCTTTCGGAGCGCCATTCGTAAACAGGATTAGTTCCGCCATTGGTTGGTGTAGCAGTAAATGTTACTTCTGTACCTTCACAAACCGGCATATTCAGATCGGTTGTGATATCTACACTTACAGGTTTCATTGGTATCACTGTAAGACCTGTTTTAGCAGAATTGGCAGAGCCGGTTCCCGGACATGCGTAATCGGAAGTAACTTTCACGTATATACTATCCTTGTCCTGAAGATTAGATAGTTCAACGGACGGCTGGATTTCTCCCGTGGCGATATCTGTTCCGTTTCGGTATATAAACCATTCATACGTTGGAGCTGTCATTTCACTTCCGACGGTAGCAATGGCAAAATTGACGGTACTGTCAGCGCATAGACTTGTTTGATCAGCTGTAATGGACACGGTCGGATCAATGACAGGAGTTATATTTACATTAATCGTTTGCGGAGTACTATTACCACAAATATTAACAGCAACAACGCTTATCACACCATTTGTTGCAGTCAGGCCTGCATCCATTCTGACAGAAGCTTCATCATCTGGGCTTTGCAGACTCAGAGCCGAGCCGGTTATGCTCCACTCATAAGAGGTAGCATCTGCCACAGGATCTATGCTATAAACGTGATCTTCTGTTCCGGCACATATGATACCTGAAGGGCCGGTAATGGGATACGGTTGTGCAGGCACATCAATTACTGTAATGATAATCTCTTCTGTAGCTTCACAGGAACCATTAGAGAGAGTAAGGAAGAATTTGTTTTCGCCCGGAGAGAAGTTGCCGGCAAGTCCGGAGGCTGATATAGTAGCCGGAGCTTCAGCACTGAACGTAGCAGTTTCACCTGCTGCCGCATTATTGTTGAGCTGTAGTGTTGTCACTGAGGCACAAATTGTTTCATCCTCTCCCGGATCAGGAGCGGTTAATGTACCTGTTCTGGTAATATCTACAGAGGCAATTTCAGACGGACACTCTGTACCGGTACTTACAGTCCAGTATACCCTTGTGGTAGTTCCCGGTTCCAGATCAGAAACAGTGACAGGATTGGCTGAAGCGTTGGGTTGCAGAGTTCCTGCATCACCTGCTCTTATTGACCAGGTTCCTGCGCCGTTTACAGGAGCGGCAGCATCCAGGGTAATCGCAGAAATGCATAAGCTGGAGTCGTCCTGCGTGATAGCAGCCGCAGAAGGAAGCAGCTCTACATTGATAGTGAATTTGTTGGATGTAGCGGTTTTTGGTGTTGCACAATCTTCTGATGAAGTCATGACAAGATAGAATTCATCTCCATCTGTTATGTTTGAGGCTTCAAAGTCTTCAGTAGTAGCAAGAGGAGTAGTCTCGCTGTTTCTGAACCATTCATAAGTCGGGCTGGAGCCACCTCCGCCTTTGCTCTGGATCGAGAAAGAAACCGTTGCGTCTTCACAAATCGTTGTACGGTCGGCTTCGATACTTACCGACGGGATTAATTCTGAAATTACTACAATCTGGACAGAGTCCGTAAACTGAGGAGAACAAACCCCGGAAGTAACTTTTCTTCTGTAATATGTTGTGTCCGTAAGAGGAGTCGTTTCTGCATAGGTTGCAAGGGTAGCTCCGCTTATGTCTGTCCAGGCAAGTCCGTCACCAGATTTCTGCCACTGATAGGTATATGTTCCGTTGCCTCCGGTCGCCGCAGTCAGATTGGTAAATGAGGCAGGGAGAGAATTGGCGCATATGGTATCATTCTGTCCTATGCTTCCCGGATCGATTTCCGGCTGGACAGCAATCTGAACTATATTGCTGTATTGGGTTGAAATAATCTGTATCCGGTCAAGACTTACGATAGCATCTGTTGCATCAGCATGTGCGTTACCTGTTACTCTGACAACTACGGTATGGGTATCTAATGGAAGACGTCCGGTAGAATATACCGGAACCTGGTCATTGCCCGGAGAGTCGAGATAAAGGTCTGTCATGGTTTCCGGGCTGCCATTGACAGATACAGCAAATATACCACGGTCAGCACCTTGTTGTGCATATATCTTAAGCTCTGTTCCGTAGAAAGAAATCGAATAACCGGAACCAGCGGTGGAGGAAAACCGGTCTGTGCTCAGGTATTTATTCAGGCCGGAACCATTCGCCCAGGTGCCTGTGTAAGAAATCTGATTCAGAGCTGTTCCGGTAACGCTTTCATTGATATCTGTTACCTGAGCACAGCTTCCGGTTTCAACTCTTCGTCTGTACCAGGTTGTATCAGTCAGGGCTACGGTTTCTATATAATCTTTATCATTGGCAGTCAGTATCTCTTCCCATTTATCATTGTCATGCGAACGCTGCCAGTAATATTCTATCGGATCAAAGCCTCCTGAAGCCGGTGTGAGTTCGGTGACCGGATCCGGCACGGAGCCTGCGCAAATGACCTGATTATCTTCGATCGATCCCGGAACAACGATAGGGGCAACTGTTACCTTTATTGTATCTGAGAAATATTCTGTACATGCTGCTGACGACATTTTTCTTCTGTAATAGGTGTCAGCAGTAAGTGTGGCTGTTTCAGAGTAGGCAAGCCTGTTGCTGCTGGCGATCGGGGTCCAGGTAAGCAGATCGGTGGATTTTTGCCACTCGATAGTATAGGTTCCTTCTACTGTTTCCGGAGTCTCTACATTGGAAAACCCGGCAGGTACGGTGTTGTAGCAAATTTCCTGATTACCTGATATTTTACCTGGTTGGCAATTAATGCATGGCTCAACTTCTACTGTATCTGTGTATATGATATCAATCAGCGTAGAAAGTCTTATATCATCAATAACAAAGTCATTACCTCCGCTGCCTTCCAGATTGTCATCACCTACTGCACGGATGATCAGCTGATAGTCCCCGTCTGCGGGAGCTTCCCAAATGGAACTAAGTTCGCGCCAGTCATTATCTCTTTCCAGTTCTATGGACGCAATAGTTTGTCTGGTGCCTCCGGCATCTTCGATGATAAAGCTGATACTTGATGCCTTACCCATAGCGTTCTGGGTAAAGTTAACCGCATTGGCGATGAAAAGGGAGAATGCATATTTTTTACCCGCTTCCGCAGTGATATCGTAAGATATGACATCGCCATCCTGATTTTGAGGATCAACGAACAACATATTGCCAGAACCGGTCGTATGATCTCCCAGATTTACACAATACGTGCCACAACTGGTTGCTGTGGGATTAGTGAGTACAGAAAAGCTTCCGACGCCGGTTCCCTGATTATAGAGACCTTTGCCGGCACCATAATTGAACCCGTTTAAGCCCAGCTCAAAGTCACCGTTGATAATAATGCTGCTTGCAGGGAAGTAACCGAAAGCGACATATTTGGTTGTTGAAGTCGGTTTTACATAAATCGGAGATCCTGTGCCTACTACTGTATTATCATCTGCTTTTTCCCAGCGGTCGATATAGCCTACTATTTCACCGGATACTGTGTTGATCGCTTTGGCGCTTAGCATGACAGAATCTCCGTCACAGTCACCAGCTTCTGCTATTACATCAAAGCAGTCATTGATAGGTCCTACGGTAACCATAGCGGTCTGAGTGGCTGGGCCTCCAAAGAAAATATTGTCAATCGCATAGTCTCTTCCGGGGGTATCGCCTCTTACCTGGCGGATTTCGATGGTAGCGGTTGTGTTTTTCAGTGAGTTCCATTCGAATGTGTCGGTTTTCCAGCGGCATACACCATTGTACTCTCCGTTTCCATCTGTGGTAGTGGTTAGCATCAACTGGCCATTGACGTATATGTTGAATGTTGCGTCGGCATGGGCAACCCTGTCCGTGGAGTGAGCCGTATTATTCCAGCAGATATTGGCATGATCCATCGAGAATGTATATTCTTTTGAGGGCGTGACGGTAACTGTTTGTCTCCAGACTACTCCTTCAGTAGATCCGCCGCCATGATCAGGGCCAAAACCATCTGCATACAGAAAGTTGCCATCTCGTCTGCATTGCTGACTTATATCGCCATCAGTGGTCGCAGACCAGTAGCTTTGTGCGGGGGTGACATAGGTGCCGATACTGTATTGTCCTGAACTTGGAGAACCAGTAGGGTTTGAATAATATCCGAGTTCAGTATAAAAATCCTGATTGCCCGACTCAAAATCTCCGTTTGTAATCCGGTTGTCTGTAATGATATCCCCTTCGACAATGAAATTTAATGAACTTGTTTCAATACCGAGAACAGCTTTAGTGATTTTGGAGGTAGGATCCTGAACAAATAACTCCGGTGTCCATTTTAAAGAGGTAATGTCTCCATAAGCTTCTATTTCGATTTCATCGCCTACGCAGTATTCAGCTTTGGGGGCAGATAACAAACGGGCAAAAAGAGCCCGTTCCTGGACCTCAAACAGGCCTACTGAATAGCAACTGATATTGTCTGCAAATGCAGGACTTTCAATTTCTCTGACGCTGTATACTCCTGCCTGATTGGTGGTATAGCTCATGCCGGTATGTCCGAGAGCAACTCCGTCTTTATACCACATGAATGTATTATTTTCATTGACATAGTTGGTGATAGTCAGTGTAGTATTGTCTGTGCCGGATACGATGGTTGGCTCAGTTGCGCTGAGTGAAACAGAACCAATAACAGGAGTACAGCATCCTACTGAAGTTTTTTCGGCAGGCGGAGTTTCTCTTATCGGACAGTAAGTAGTGGTATTCCATTCAAATAGCATAGCCTGATTCCCACCTGGCAATGAAGTGGATCCTGTAATATTGAGTCCTTCGGTACTGTTAATAGGAAAAGTATATGTGCCCGAAGGTATCATTGCTAATCCAGTCGGAATCGGGACAGAACCTCCAGGTAATGATGCCGGTGCCGGATTGGTAATTACTTCAATGGTGTGGTTGCCTGGTTCAACAGTAATATTGACAGGTACTTTTACGAAGTATATATTACCAACTTTTTGAGTGTTTTCTACTTGAAACGTAAATACTTCAGAATAATCCGTCCCAATTTTTATCTGAATATGATATAGATTTGGGTTAAGATAGTATGAAAATAGAGGAACAGTTACATCATGAAATTCGGTTTTAACAGTTGCCGTAAAATCTATTCCATAAGGGTCAGAAGTCCCGTTGTTTGTGTTGATAGGTGTCGCTGGAACAGCCGGAGCAAATTGCACATCTTTTTCCTTTACATAATAAAAGGTCCGACTATCCCAATTCGGAGTAGTGGGAGTAGGAACAGGAGTGGTATACCTTGTTGGAGATACAAAGCGGGTGCCGTTTTCATTGGCCCCGTATCCATAATCAGGTGTATTGATAATATTACCGTCTTCGTCTTTTTCCAGCTGATACCAGTGATAACGGGCATTGGGATCAGGATTGGTAATTTCCCACTCCGCAAACTGGTTTTCACACCAGTTCGTGACGGTAAAAGCTTCTGTACCACATTGAGCATAAAGATCATGAAATCCAATTATGATGTAAATAAGGCTAAAAAAGAGTAAACTTTTTTTCATGCAAAAGGAAGTTTTTTTGTTTGCAAACGCTTTCACATACGGTAAATGATACATTATGGCTGTGTTTTTGGGAAAAACATTAAGTAAATTAATGTATAAACGAGGTATAACCGTACAGTCCAAATTTATACAAAAAACGATCGAATAGTAACCCGGGATGATTTTATTTCCGGGAAGATCTTCTTTTACTTATTCAGGAAGATCTTCTTTTACTTATCCACATAGGTTCGCTGTTTTTTTAAAATACCGTATCTTTCATTCTTTGAGAAAGGGAAGAAAGTGAAGCAGCCACTCAGTATAAGAGACCTGATTAATCTTCTGAACCAGAATAAAGAGGTTGTAGAGATGCTTTTCGGAAACAAAGACTCTGTAAACAAATCAGAGATTCTGGCCCGGGAAGACATGAGCGATGAGAAGCTGGAAAAGCTGGTTACACATGAATTTATTCATGAGAATAACAATATTGTCAGCCTGGATGACCGGATTACTACCTTTATAGAAGAGTTTCTGGAAATCGGTGAGGTGACAACCAGCTTTATCAATGACAATATACAGGCTCTGAATGAAAATCTTCGCTATTACCGTATCGACAACAATGCCCGGTTTCTCAGAAACATCAAGCGTTCTCTAAAGAAAATTCACTCCACGACCTCCAGAGAGGTAATCAAACTCCATAAGAACATAGATGATACTTATAAGAATCAGGCAAACTATGTGATCAAGCTGCAGGAGCTCGAAAAGTATAAGAAGAAGAGAGACGATATTATTAACCTGATTCGTGAATCTGAACAGATTCTTTCGGAATCGCAGGGTTTTTTCAATACGATTATTGACGCAGAGCTTAATAGCATTGTATTGGAGCTGCGCTATACACTGGTTCGCAACAGAGACTATCTTACAGAAATCCAGTCGCAGATCATTGATTACATCAATAAGATACAGTATCAGGCATCCATTTATAAGAAAATTCAGCGCCTCAAAGAGCTCAAGGATTATGAGGAGCTGAAGTACAAGACCAGCTTTATTCAGGTTGTCAGCGATGTGAATGCTGTATTGTTTTCCAAAAAGCAAGTCATGCGGACGAGAGTTTCACTGGACTATTTGTATACAGATCCGGGATATAATCTGGTGGCGAAAGTAGCTGATCGTCTTAAGCTGCTGCGGGCGGTAGAGCGTTCACCTGCCGGTAAAATAGCCTTGTCAGGCGAAGAAGCAGAAGAAACTTCTCTGCGTCTGAATGTTGAGGCGCTTGTTTCGAAATTTGCAGAGAGCAATTCAGACCTTTTCAATTTCGTAATGAATTTTGAGTTTCCGGATCAGTTATCGATCGGTATTGAAAAACGTATATCCCTGTTTGTTGAAATATCCGTAGATCATGATCCTGGCTTACATATGAGCGGAGAACAATTCGGACACATGCAACTGAAAAATGAACAGGGACAATTGCAAAACATCCGATATCTTATGATTTACCCTTCAGGGAAATAATGATGAGTAATATACCCAAGCAAACGGCAGAAATATTCAATATTCTTACTAAAGGTCTGTTTATAAGCTCCAACGGAAGTCAGGCCCGCCTTTATGAAATCCTGAATGATGAACTGCATCATACAGTTTTAAAGGACTATTTCAGTCATATAGGCTTTAGCCTCGAAACCGGATATAATTATTTCTATTTTAGTCAGGCGGATGAAAGTGCCGGTACTATAGAGCGGAAACTGGAGCAGTTTGCGCACTTTATCGATATACTTGATTTTTTTTCCTGTCTTGATAGTAAACCGGTACCCGGTACACGCTATCGTATATCACAGGTGGCGGAAGAGTGCTATACCAATGAGCGTCTGAAACAAAAGATATTCGCTCTTTCCAGAAAAGATAAGCTTATTGATAAAGTTGCTGAAATAGCAGACTATCTGGCTAATTCCGGATTTCTGGAAAAAGAAGATGAAGAGCTGTACAAAGTGCTTGATTCGATTCACTACCTCGAGCAGATTATTTCAATGATTACAATTGACGATGATGGAGAAGACACGACTGCTTAAGCGTATCACATTTATCAATATTGCCAATACGGATTATTCCAGCGCTGAAATTGCGGGCAATACCTGTTTTGTAGGAACCAATAATCTGGGTAAAACCACGCTGCAGAGGGCTATTTTGTTCTTTTACAATGCCAATACCCGGGGATTAGGGATTGCAGGCTCACAACGATCGTTTGAAGATTATTATTTTCAGTATCCCAATTCCTATATTATTTATGAAGTGATGACCGAAGATGGTTCATATCATGTGATGGTATACAGGAATAATAAAATATGCTATCGGTTCATAGACCATCCTTATGATCCGGATCTGTATATCCGGGATCAGGAAGCTATGGTATTGAAAGAAGTTCTGACCGGATTTAATGAAAAACAAATCTTCTACAGTGATCAGATTGATACCTTTGAGCGGTATCGGAATATTCTGTACGGAGCAGATCCAGATAAGCGGTACAAATCGTTTGCTCTGTTGAAAGGAAACAGCCTCTATCATAATATACCACTGGCGATTCAGGCTATATTTCTAAGTTCAGAATCCGTTATTAAGGCGGAGTTTGTCAAAGATTGCATTGCTAACTCAATCAGTTCGAAGCATACAACAATCGAGCTGAAAACTATTGAACGCCAGCTCAGGCAGTTTAGTGAACGGTATCATGATATAGAGACTTTTTTCCGGAAAGAAAACGCGAACAGAGCCAATATTATCAGGGATAATTTTAGTCAGATACGGAATCTGAAACAGCGTCAGCGGGAACTGGCTACTGAGCTTGGAAGCGCGCTCGGATATGCTGCTACACGAAAAGAAGAGCTGGAATCTGCGCTAAAGGAAAAAGAAAAGGAACTGACTGAACTGCAACATGCTTTTGCCTCTGCAGAATCCCTGTTTCGGGAACGTATCGAGGAGCTGATCGGTGAAAAAGCAGTTTTTCGAAGAAAGGTGCAGGATGCGGAGAAAAAGCTGAAAGAATATGAACGAAAAAATATAACAGATCTTCTCAGACTGACCGAAAGCCGTCCGCATATTCAGCGTACCCTGAAGGCACGGGAAACCGAGTATCTGACACTTACAGCTTCCTTTCAGGATACAGAGCAGCAATTTAAAACGCTGCTGGACGCGTTGTACAACGAGCAAAAGGATTTTGAAAACGGAATCGCGGGAAAAGGATTGCAGCTGGACAGAACGTTTCAGGAAGATAAGGCGGAGATAACAGAGCAGCTATCCCGTGAAAAAGATGCAATGCGTGAAAAGTATCAGGAACGTATAGAGTCGCTGAAAGAGGAACTGAACATCAGAAATCTGGATCTTAAGGATCTGGAGTTTCAGATCCGGGAATCTAAGCGGAAAGTATATTTTGAAACGGAGATCCAGCTAATACAACGTCAGCTTAAGGAAATCGCAGACAGGAAAGCTGGTATACGTTCTTCTGTGGCGATTTGTCAGAATGCGCTTGAAACGGTGAAAAAAGAGGCGGAGCATGTACAGGAAAAAGGTGATTTGTCTTTTGAGCAGTTTAAGAAAAAAAACAGGGAAGAGATTGTAGCAGCGGAAGATGAAATAAAGTGCATTGAAGAAAAGCTTGCTGTTTATCAGGGAGCCTTTCTCGGTTTCCTTCAGGAAAATTATCCTGGCTGGCTGGATACAATCGGAAAAGTCTGTGATGAGGAACTATTGTACAGCAAAATTCTGAATCCCAGGCTGGCCGGCCGGCTGGCTGACAGTTTATATGGTATTCAGATTGATCTGGAGGAGGTAGATGTTCGCTGTCGTTCGCTCGAAGAGCTTGAATTGGAAAAATCAGAGCTTCGCGAATATATTTCGACAAAACAATCAGAATTTCTTGACTATCAGGAAACTCATGAAAAGGAAATACAGCATCAGCTTGGTGTGTTTGGCCGCCAGGCGGGCAAACTGAGACAGGAGCTGGAGCAGTATCATTATCAGCAGGAGCAGGATGAGCAGAAAGAAAAGCAGCTCCATCTGGATCTGCTGGACTGGAAGCAGAAAGGGGAAGCGCAGAAAGAAGCAGATATAACCGGATTATATGAAAAGGAACAACAGATCCGTAATGAAAAGTCCCGTATTCAGACCCGGCTGAATGATTTTTCCAGCGCGTTTGATGAATCGTTAAAGGAGCTCACTGCCCGCTACAACGAACGATTGTATGAACTGAAAAAGTCTTTTGAAAAGAAAGCAGAAGAGCTTTCGGTAATGAAGGAGGAACGACTCAGCTGGTTTCGTCAGCGCAGGGAGCAGCTGGAGGGAGAGAAGTCATCGCTGCTAAAAAAGTCAGGAGTTGATGATGTCCTGATCAAAGCGCTGAAACAGGAAGTTGAATCCCTGCATGAGCAGCTGAATACCATCGAGCAGCATGCCCAGCTGGTAAGTGAATATATAAAAGACAAGAGAGAACTTTTTGATCCGATGAATCAGTTTGTTCAGGAACAGCAGCGTCTGGAAGCGCTTCAGAGCGAAGAAGACCGTCGTTTTCTGACACAGAAAACAGTTTTTGAACAACAGCGCGCATTGCTTCTCGAAGAACAGAAGCAGCTGGATGCTGTGCACCGGAAATTCAGGGAGGGAATTGAGCATTTTAACCGGCATTTTAAAGAAAAGCCATTGTATGATCGTCTGAGACATATCATCGAGCAGGCCGGTCCCGAACAGACAACATCAGGTCTTATAGATCTTTGTTCCCAGCTGCTGTCCAATGATGTGGAATATCATAAGCAGTTTACCTACTTCAAAAATCATATTACAGAATTTGCCGGCAGATTCAGGCCGGACAATCACTTTAATTTCAGAGTAAATCCTCAGGCATCGGAAGCAGAATATGAACAGTTTGCCGGTCAGTTGCAGAGCTTTTATAATGAAAACCGTATTCAGATTTCCATTGCGGAAGTGGCCAAGAGCCACGGTATGCTGATTGACGCGATCGCTACCAAGGTAAAGACACTTACCGACCACAAAGGCCGGATCAACCGAATGGTGGCCAAAATGGAAAATGACTTCAGCATGGCTTCATTCAAAAGCTCTCAGCTGATTGAATATATTAAGCTCAAGTCAGAGGATAGTGAAAACAAGGTACTCAGGAAATTGCAGAAAATAGCCGATTTCAGAGAGCAGCACCCGTTCTCTTATGGAGAAACCAACTTGTTTACGACCGACCACCGGAACAAAATGGATATTGATCGCAGATCAGTCGATTTGCTCAATGATTTATTGAAGACCATATCCGAGGAAAATTATGATGAGATACGGGTTCAGGACCTTTTTGAACTGCGGTTCCGGATCAAGGAGGGGAAGAATGATACCGGCTGGATTGAAAAAATTGATAAAATCGGCTCTACCGGTACGGATATGCTGGTAAAGGCGGTAATCTATATCACCCTGCTCAATGTCTTCATCAAAGAATCTACGGAGCGTACGGCACAGTCATTCAAAGTACATTGTATTATTGATGAAGTGGGTCAGATATCAGCTCCTTATCTGAAAGAGCTGATTGCCTTTGCAGAGGAACGGAATATTTATCTGATTAATGGCCTTCCGAATGAAAGCAAGCTGGAAACACATTATAATTATACGTACAAGTTCCGGAAAAACGCAGCAGGCAATGTGAAGATTATTCCTTTGCTTAGCATTAATGTGGAGGTATAGGTAAAGCCTGCGTTGTAGCAATCTTAGGTCTATTTTATATTAAATAGACCTAAGATTGTTTTATTTGCTATTATAGTAAAGGTATTTTCTTGAATTGTAGTAATTTACTGATGTTTGGAATTTTTAATTATAAGCTATTTATTTTAGGATTACCTTTTGGCTGTTAACAAAATCATCCTTCCTCATCCGTATCAGGTACAAACCTGTTTTCAGGTTGCCTCTTTCAAAGTTTACAGTATGCCTGCCGGCGTTCACCTTTTTGTTTAACACCGTTGATATAGTATTGCCAAAAGTGTCGACAACTTCAATCAATACATGACCGCCATTGGTCGTAAATTCTATCCGCCCCTGATCGCTGACCGGATTAGGATAGACTTGTACCAGGTTATTGATTCGGTCAGCTTCGAACCGGTCAGCGTTATTAATACCTGTAACATTGTTGTTAAACAGACTGATGTATTCATATGATTTGCCGCCGAAAATATTGCTCAGCTGGGTGCCGGAAAGGCAGAACCAGTCTTTAAGAAGAGAATAGTATATACTGCGGAAATCATGTTGCATCGGGACATTGTCCAATACTCTGTTGCCTGATCTGAGCTCGGGGTTGCTTCCGTACATGCCGCCTTTTAGCTCGGTACCGAAAAGCATCACCGGCATAGCTGTACCGTGGTCAGATCCGAACGATCCATTGGAATTGACTCTTCGCCCGAATTCTGAAAATACGAGTCCGGTAACTTTATTATTCACGCCCATTTTGATCAGATCGTCCTGAAAGCCACTGATGGCTTTGGAAACCTTCTCCAGCAGACTGGCATGAATTCCTTTGGTGGTATCAGATTCCGTTTGTGAAGCATGGGTATCAAATCCTGTCATGGATACCATGTATACCCTGGTTTTCAGACCGCCTTTGATCAGTCTGGCAACATTTTGCAGTTGCTGAGCCAATGGGTTATTTTCTACTTCTGTAGCAGTGCCATACAGGGACGAAAGGTTTGAGCTTTGCTTATTGGCTGCTGTCACGATGCGGGCATTGTATTTGTCCGTATCGATAGCTACTCCTCTTATAAAGGCTAACTCTGTGCCCGACCGGGTATTAGCTTCAGCCATATCTCCAAATCCTCCGAGCAATTCATACTTTTCTGAGATATTCGTTACTGCCAATGCTGTAGAGCTTGTGTTTCCTTCAAAGGCAAGGGCTACGGTGGAGCCGATCTGTATGGCCAGCGGATCCGGATATTCTTCACTGGGGAAACCATTGGGGAAGCCTGGGTACAGCTCTTCAATATTCCGGCCGATCCAGCCAGTTTTCAAAAACTGGTTCGAATCAGATGCTGTCATCCATATATCAGTAGACCGGAAATGGGAAAAATCCGGATTGGGATACCCGCAAGCCTGAACAACGCTCAGATTGGAGCTATTATAAAGATCTCTCAGGCCCGACATAGAGGGGTGGAAGGCTGTATCAGGCAATCCTGAAAGACGCAATACTTTGTCTTCCGGAATCAGAATATTGGATCGCCCGCCCTGACTGTTGGGCAGTGCCAGCGCTCCGGAGTACTGATCCATAGGAATGACGGTATTGAGACCATCGTTGCCACCTGCCAGCTGTACAATAACCAGAATATTGTCGTTGCAGGATCCCAGTATCGCTTTTACCAGTGATGAGCTGGCAAATGCTGAATTGGTGATCTGATCTATAAATAAAGTGGAAACGCAGGCTTTAATTGAGTTTCCTACAAATTTTCTTCTGTTCATGCCGCTCCGGTTGGTTTTACATCAATTGAAATTCTTCCAGTCGTACCATATAGTCAAAAAGCAATACCAAAAGGTAGACAACGGTATTTTTTTGCTCTTCTGTTGCATTTTCCTTTATTCCGTTTTGCCAGGCATAGGTCCAGTAGTTGTCGGTAACCTGCCCGTAAAGAAGTGTGTCCTGTTTAAGCTTTTGCTTATGTGCTGCGGTCAGCTTTCTGCCAAGAAGCAACTCTTCCAGCTGATCTATAATTGCATTGGGGTTTTCCGGATTTTTGAGTGTTTTCACAAAACCTATATGATCCAGACGGAGGTTGGGAGTATAATTAAAGCTCCACAGACCCCAGCTGACAAGCAATCTGGCAAATTCCTGTCTTTTAGGCAGTGTATCGGAATTGATCCAGAGCTTATGAAACTGCGGTGACTGATAAAACGGAGACCAGCCGGATACATTGGGTGGCTCGATATAGCCCTGCTGCATTTCACTGGTCCGGTAATTCATAGTCCAATACGTATTGTATTGAGTTACGGTATCTTCTCTGTGATAGTCTATATCCAGTGTACGCATCAGACCAAGTACCACATCCATTGGTTGTTTGATATAGCAGCGCATGTTTTCTGCATCAAAGAAATGCTCGCTCTTAAATAAGGTCTCAAGTACGGGTTTTATAGTAAAATTGTTGTTCTTATATATATCGGCCAGCGGTTTTATGACATTGGTAAGTATGTTGTCATCGATATCATAATAGACGAAGAAACGATAGATTTTTTTGACCATGTAATCAGCTATTACATCAGCTCTGGTCAGATGGCTATTGGGAGACGGCAGCGGCTGTGTATCATCAAAAAGCATGGTGATAAAATCGTCCAGTTCCAGATCGCCAGCATCCGCTCCGGATCTTCCTTTTATCACCGTGTTTCCATAAAAAGCAGAAAACTGTTTGTCGCTGGTGTCATGATTGTAACTGACAAATCCGTATTTTGCTTCCAGATAGCTGGACGATACATTCTGATGCCCTGTGAGCAGCCTGGCGGCAGCTTTTACATCATCTTCCGTATACCGCTGATCAAAAGGAAGCTCTTTGCCAATGATGAAAAGCTCCTGAATTTCCCTTGCGTAGTTTTCATCAGGGGTAAAACGGGTATTTACCTCACCGTTAAGATACGATAACATGGCCAGGTCTTTGGTGATTTTTACCGCCAGATCTTTCAGGCTTGCATTGGCATTTTCACGCAGCATTTTAGAATACTGAAAGGTTCTTTCTGAAATATCCACACTGCTGGCGCTGACAGGAAAATGGTTGTGCCAGAAAAGAACAATTTTTTCGTAGACACTCCTTCCCTGATTGACGGCCAGACCTATATTCCAGTGTCTGACAGATTCTCCACGCCAGTAATTATCAGTGGAGGCCGGAAGGTTATTGGGCGGCAGTAGTTTGCCCGGCCAGGCTTCTCCCTGTTTTACTCCAGCCCAGTCTGTACCTGGATTTCCTGTTCCTTCGGAAGTATACCACATAAGGGGCTCGGAAGGAATGGTTGCGGGAAATATCAGCAGCTCGTCAACTACTTCATTCAATGATTTGCCTTCAAAGTAGTCGAGATCCGCCCTTTTAATGCCAAACATGGTTCTTCGCAACAGATGAATAAGCTGCGTTCTGCCAAACGCTCCGTTATATGGCTCAAGTCCGGATGTGATGGATGGATATGAAGAAGTGGTTCTGCTTCGGGAGCTGTGAGTCAGTCTGGGACTCATGTTTTTCAACAGAGGATCCTGACCGGACTTCCCTTTGGCCGGCTGATGCTCCGTTGTCATGTTGTTGTCTGCGTTGCTCAAAATGATGACTCCTTTAAAATTTAAACGTAAGAACAGAATAGGAAATATTTTTGAAGATATTTAACTTTTACGGGAAAATAAAGGATTGGATACTATGTGAACTTTACTGCTATTTGGAAGGTCCTGTTTTTTAGAATGTTTAAGATAAATAGGTAAACGCAGATGAAATGAGCAGGAACGGAGGATATTGTGGAAAAAACGTGATACACAGATAACTGATTCAGACAAAGAGTTCCGGTGGAGAAAGAAGACAAACTTGCAGGTATAAAGCAATCAGTGAAAATATTTCTGAGATATTTTAAGAGATTATTTATTTTTTGAAGTTTTATGAGTATACTTCATTGTTCTCCAGGTATGAAACCCTGATGCTGCATATGAAACGAGGTATGAAAAAATTCCTGTTAAGACGAGAATATTTTGCCTGAGATGTGATTCACTGCACTATTTTTGCTATGGGCGATAGGGATGAGTAGAAGTTTTATAATAAGTTTTTAGTATTAATTAAATATGGTTCATTTACCCCCTTTGATTGTAGATCTGGCATTGATACTGGGTGCTGGCGGAATTTTTAGTCTTATCTTTAAAAAAATTAATCAACCGGTCGTATTGGGGTATATTCTCGCCGGTTTTCTGGTAGGGCCGCATATTTCCATAATTCCCACTGTTACTGATACCAATAGTATACAGGTATGGGCAGAAATCGGAGTTATTTTTCTCTTGTTCAGTCTGGGGCTTGAGTTTAGCTTTAAGAAACTGGCCAAGGTAGGAGGGGCATCTTCTATTGCTGCGATTGTGGAAGCGGTCGTTATGATCGTGCTGGGCTATTTTACCGGAAAGTTTCTGGGATGGTCAACTATGGATAGTATTTTTTTAGGAGGTTTGCTATCGGTATCTTCAACAACTATTATTATCAGGGCTTTTGATGAGCTTGGTGTAAAGACTCAAAAGTTTGCGACGCTCGTATTCGGAATTCTGATTGTGGAAGACCTTGTGGCCATTCTGTTGCTAGTGCTTTTATCAACTATTGCCGTTACACAGCAGTTTGCCGGAGAGGAAATGCTCATGTCGATTCTGAAACTGGCTTTCTTCCTTATTTTGTGGTTTATATCCGGTATTTTTATATTACCTACATTTCTTAACAGGGTCAGAAAAATACTGAATGAGGAGACAATACTTATTATTTCCATTGCCTTCTGCCTTTTAATGGTGGTTTTTTCAACTCATGTGGGATTGTCGGCAGCTCTTGGAGCATTTGTAATGGGATCTATACTGGCAGAAACCTCATACGGGCATAAGATCGAGCACTTACTGCGCCCGGTTAAAGATTTATTTGCCGCTGTTTTCTTCGTATCAGTAGGTATGCTGATAGATCCCACTGTGCTTGTTGAATATTCTTTCCCCATATTGATAATCACACTGGTTACTATTGTTGGAAAAGCCATCAGTACTTCCAGCGGTGCGTTGATCTCCGGACAAACCTTAAAGCATTCTATACAGACAGGCCTAAGTGTTTCGCAGATAGGGGAATTTTCCTTTATTATCGCTTCTCTGGGGCTTACATTGGGGGTAACAGAGAGTTTTCTGTATCCGATAACAGTCGCCGTGTCTGCGATCACCACGCTTACTACACCTTACCTGATCAAAGTTTCGGAACCGGTATCAAAGTATGTTGAGCGCACACTTCCACAAAAGTGGATGAACAACCTCAACAAGTACAGTAATACTACTCAGGTAATCAATGCGGTATCTGACTGGCAGGTATTGGTCAAAGCCAATATATATAATGTAATGATTCACTCGGTTATTATTTCGGCCGTAATCATTCTTAGTACCAATTATCTTTTTCCGGCGATCAATACATTTATCAATATTGAAAACTCCGGCTATATTACACTGGCTATTTCCTTTGTGCTGATTGCCCCTTTTATCTGGGCGCTGGCAATCCGGAAGGTAAAAGAAGCCGCCTATTATCATTTATGGGAAAATACCAAGTTTAGCCGGGGGCCCCTGATTGCTATCAATATAGTAAGAGCAGCTATCGGGATTGCCTTCTGTGTGGTAATGATCAGTCAGTATGTGAGTAACTGGATTGCCATTATCATAATCTCAGCTGTAGTAGCTGCCATAATACTATACTTTTCTCATGTTATTCAGTTGTTTTACAATAAGATTGAGAGTCGTTTTCTATACAATCTTTCTGACCTTGAGCGTTCGTCCATGGCTAAAGATAATGTGCCCAAAATCGTGCCCTGGGATGGTCACCTTACCAAGCTGAAAGTGTCACCCAAATCACCTTTTCTGGGCAGAACTCTGGCTGAGCTTGCCATACGGGAAAAGTACGGGATCAATATAGCGCTGATCGAGCGTCAGGGTTTTACTATTCCGATACCGGGAAGAGATGAACGTATATATCCCGGGGATAAGATGTTCGTAATCGGGACCGATGAGCAGCTGGATACTATTAAACCCCTGATTGAAGTTTCTCAGACTATAGATGACGGTGTGATAGCTAACAATAACTTTCCGGATTTGCAGAAAATTGTCATAGAAGAAGGTTCTCCGCTTGTTGCCAGAAGTATTCGGGCCAGTGGTATTAAAGAAACAACCAATTCATTAATTGTCGGGATTGAGCGTAACGGAGTTCGTATCCTTAACCCGGACTCTTCCATGGTTTTTGAGACAGGTGATATCGTCTGGGTAGTAGGAAGTCCTAATGCGCTTTCGTCATTCCTGAAGGTTAAATAGCACCATTCTCTGCTATCGGTTAAAAAGTAAAAGATCCTGCTATAAGCAGGATCTTTTTTTGTATCAACACAGACAGTTAGCTGGCAATATCAGAGTGGCATTTGTAAATTGCCTGCTCACATTTTTTATTGATTTTGTTAATATGAATTTGAAGTTGTATTGTGGAGTCGCTAGTATTTTTATTATGTATTCCGCTTTTGCCCAGGTCTCTGTCGTATATCCGGAAACCATAAAGAGACCGGTAGAAGAGCAGTTTTTTGATACACTGCTCGTTGATGACTATCGATGGCTGGAGGATACACGAAGTCCGGAAACTGTCGACTGGCTAAGGGAACAGAAAGAACTGAGCGATAAATATCTTTCCAGAACGAGAAGAAAGGAGCATGCTTCCTATCAGCTGGAGGAGCTTAGTGCGGTGCGTTTCAATAAACCGATGAAAATCGGACGTTTTTATTATAAAATGATGTATCCTTCTCCATCATTACCTCCGGCTTTGTATTATATGACTTCGATTGAGGGAACTCCGAAAATGCTTATCAATCCTGATGATATTTCAAAAAAAGATATTGTTCAGATCAGAGACTTTGCCCCTTCCGGCAAATCGGACAAGCTGGCAGTAATGTATAGCCGGAACGGTAGTGACTGGTGCGAAGTAAAGGTTAAAAAGATAAATGGCAAATATTATGAAGATCATATTCATAATGTAAAGTTTTCAAATCTTGGATGGAAGGGAGAAGGTTTTTTCTATCAGACATATAATCGGGGAGGTAAATTTGATCAGGATTACCGCCCCCGGATTTTTTATCACCGGATAGGAACACAGCCTGGTGATGATATACTTGTCTTCGAACCGGCAGATACAACCCTGACAACTATTAGCTTTCAGGTGACTTCCAATGAACGGTACCTGCTTATTTATCAGGAAGACAGGTCTGACAGTAAAAAGACTGTCTTTATTCAGGATTTGAACAAAGAGCCCGAGCAGTGGGCTCCCGCATTATTCGTCAGAAATTTCATTAGTGACCTGAATATACTGGGCGAACACAACGGGGATCTTATAGCTCTGACCGATCACAATCTGCCATATGGCGGTATTGTGCGGATTTCTCCGGAAGATCCGTACAACTGGAAAGTAATTTCTCCGGGTTTTTCAGATGCCATTATTACCAGCGTCCGCTTGTTTCGTAATCAGATTGTATGTGAGTTGTTGAGTGGACCAAAGTGTTTTATTGCTTTTCTGGATTATGAGGGTAATCTGGTTAAAAGCCTGAGTATTGATCCGGGATACTCGATTCAGGGTTTTATGGGAGAGATGGATGATGACCGGCTGGTATATAGTATTGGTACCTATTTTTTGCCTCCGGTGGTCTATACGTTGGATCTGAAGACATATAAAAGTGAGCTTGTGTCTTATACAGAAGTGAATTTTGATCCTCACGTATTTAAAATCGAGATAAGCGAATATCCTTCGGCAGATGGTACGATGGTGCCGGTCACGATTGTAATGAACAAGAAAACCAGACTAAATGGTAATAACCTGACGTTGTTAAAAACCTATGGCGGATTCGGATTAATAGAAAAGCCTGTATTTGACTGGGGAATTACACATTTTCTGAATAATGGGGGCATATTTGCTTATGCCCATGTAAGAGGCAGCGGACAATTGGGTGAGGCCTGGGCTGCTTCGGGAAGAAATATGAATAAGGCAAAGTCAGTGGATGATTTTATTGCCGGTGCTGAGTATCTGATCAGGCAGGGGTATACATCTGCTGAAAAACTTGCCATAACCGGTGTTTCTAACGGAGGACTTATTGTGGCAGCGGCAATGATCAAGCGACCGGATTTATTCCGGGTGGCGGTTCCTGTTGTCGGGGTGTATGATATGATCCGTTTTCAGAAATTTACCGTTGGCGGGTTTCATACGAAAGAATATGGCTCAGTTGAGAATAAGGAAGAATTTTATAACCTGTTGAGTTATTCTCCTCTGCACAAAATAAAGAGCCGTACGAATTATCCTGCGACCCTCATAATGACTGCTGAAAATGATGATCGGGTTCCGCCATTTCATTCATACAAGTTTGCAGCAAGACTTCAGAATAACAGAGGACAGCTGAATCCGGTACTACTCAGAATCGAAAAAAAGGCGGGACATTACGGGGCAACAGGTTACAATGCTACTATTGCTGAATATGCAGATATGTACTCATTTATTCTCCATCATCTGAAGGACTAGACTCTGTCCTAAAATAAAGGTATATCAGAAGCTTGTGATAAGGCGGCGGTGAATAAAATTTCTATCTATCCTTCTGAAAATATTGTTTTTAATTCATTTAAATTGCCCCAATTTTAAAATAATTTAAATGAAGCTAATTTGTACACTTTTTCTGTCAGCTCTGACTCCTTTGCTCTGGGCTCAGGCTGTTTTAACTAAAGATATTCATGAAGGTAGTGGAGACGGTATTCCCAACTGGTACGAGGATAATGCTGTTCTTGGCAACGTAATTATTTTTGCAGCTGATAATGGGACTATTGGTTCTGAATTGTATAAGCTGGAAAATGGAACGGTAACTCTTGTCAAAGATATACTTGAGGGAGAGAAAGGCAGTGAGCCGTTACGATTTATTGCTTACAATAATCTTGTATATTTTTCTGCCAGAAATGAAAACGGACGGTATGATATTTATTCTACCGATGGTACTGCAGCTAATACGAAACCAGTCATTCTTCTGAATGAGGGGGATCATGTAGGGGAGTTTTTTGTAAGCAGAAACGGGAAACTATATTTCAATATCGGAACATCCATTTATGTAAGTGGGGGTACAGAGCAATCTACTTCGAAGATAGAAACAGGCGGTACTGTTGATTTTAGTAACAGCTGGACATATGCATCAACCAATATAGTCAACTATCTCGATGGAGTCGCTTTTTCAGGGTACTCTGGTCAGACCTATTCGATTTTCTATCATGACGGGGAGCAACTCGAAACACTTACCGAATTTTCGGCTGGTTTATCTACTATGATTCTGGGACCTGTAAACTCGGCTTCCGGGCTTGTTTATGCAACGCAGGATTCTTTTTACCCGGAGTATGTCGGATTGTATACGATAGATACGGAAACCAATGAGGTATCGGAAATACTGATCGATGATGCTTCAGTCAATACATCAAGACTGTATGAAATTAACGAAACGTATTGCCTTATAAAGCCTTTTAGCAAAGGTTTTTATTCGTACAATGGCGAAGTAACAACAGAGATAACTGGTGGTGGAACAAGTTTTTTACTCTATCAGGGACAGCGACTTCCCCATGGTGTTATAGGGGATGAAGTTTTTTTTCTTGGAGAAGACAACTTTTTGGATCACCAGTATTTTATCTCTGATGGTACGGTGGAAGGTACAAGAGCGGTTGAAACACCCGAACGTCCGTATACGGGCAGGAATATTCTTACAAAAGGTAATGCTCTTTATATGTTTCAGGGAGTTACCAACGGATTTACAGCGTCACTTGTCAAAGTTGATTTTGATACATATACCGCTGAGCCGGTTTTTGAGTCTTCTGTAGCATCTGATGTTGAAAGTAAATTTGAAATTATGAATATACTGGGTGACGAAATATTTTTTGTCGCTCGTATGTCCGGAGAGGTAGGTAGGGAGTTATACAAGGTGCAGCCACTGAATGTATTGGTGTTTCCTACATCCGGAAGCAGAGAGGTTGTAACTTGCGATACTACTGTGTATGACAATGGCGGACCGGAGGGTAACTATGGAGATAAGATGGACGCAAGCCTGATTCTGGTGCCGTCTCATGCCGGAGCAAAGATTTCTATTCGATTTATACATTTTGATGTAGAAGATCCATGGGATAAGCTGATTGTTACTAATGATAATTCCATAGTTACTCTGACTGGTTCCCGACTTCCTTTAGACATTGTATCTGTACAGGAGGATGGAAAGTTAACATTGAATTTCCAATCTGATTTCATGGATAACAGAGCTGGTTTTGAGATCAAAGTAAGTTGCGAAATTGTAACGGATATAGTCAACAAAAGAATAAAGCAGAATCATATTTACCCTAATCCGGCAACAGGAATAGTAAATATTGAAGCAATCGGATTAAGAGCAAATTATGTTCTTGTGACTGATATTGCCGGCAGAGTTGTCTACGAGCATTCTCTTTCCGGACAGGAAAGTAAAATAGATCTGGGTTTTCTGGAAAATGGTTTTTATGAGGTGATATTATTTAATGGTAAAGAAAGGTATACAGACAAAGTATTGCTTAATAGATAATGAAAAAGGTTCTGTCTGTGACAGAACCTTTTTCATAAATATATTGGTATCTCTGTATTGTCTGGTCATTGGTCTGGCTTGACTTTTCAACCATATAAATTTCAGACTTTGATGACTGTGTTCCGTACTTAAGCTTACATCAACGTAAAAGAATATGGAATCAATTGTTTAAAGGATAGATAAATAGATTACTTCTTACGCTTAAAAAGATTACAAAAGGGGCCTTGAGCCCCTTTTGTAATTATATTTTGGAAATCTTGGTCAGTTTGACATACTCGCCCTGCTGTATTCTTAGAATATATACGCCTGATTCCAGTTCGTTAAGATTAATCTTTCCGGTACTTTGTCCTTCTGAAACTACTCTTCCGGAATAATCCAAGATCGAAAATTTAAAGCTCTTACTCAGACCGGTTACATATAACTCGTCTGATGCGGGGTTTGGGAAAATCTTAATATTTTCTTCAGAAAATCTTTCAGTTCCTGTAATTACGTCCTGCTCCATTAGCTTACCGGTGCCAAACAATGAAGGATCTCTGTAAGCTTCATCCGTTGGAGAGTGCCATGACAGTTTCCCGTCTCTTCCGCCGCCATCGTCATCGTCATTGATCATAAAGTCAATACCTATCAGCTGTTCTGCCGATGGAGAGCCCTGCAAAGTTGTCCAGGGAATCCGGGCTTCGATCAGATAGCCGTTTGCCTTATCCGCTACGCTGTATATAATTCCTGCATTAGATGCTCCAGTTGGTCTTACTCCTACTATTGTTCCATCATTCCATCCAAATGTGTACTGAAAATCATTTGAACCATAGCTTGTAGCTTTATCGTTATTGATGTCAATATAAATTTCAACGCCATCGTCTTCGTAATTATTCTCACTGTCATTTCTCTTGCTGTCATCGGTTATATCGGCCAGTACATACAGATACGTATCATCCCACAACATCTTGGCATAGCCACTCAGATCAGAGGCATTTATGTTGCTTCCAACCAGTGTAATGCCGGCATTCATTTTCTCAACATTTACATCCTCCCATGCATCATCAATGATTCCATCAATATCTATGGAAACAGGAAGCTTAAATATTTTGTATAGCTGCGAAACTCTTACAGTAATTTCTGTTCTTTGCCCTTCACAACCGTTTAAAGTCTGGGACACGTAGTATTTGGTTGTGCCAACAACTGCGGTAGAAGGAGTAGGGGCACCGCCCGGGAGAGGTGTAGTGCTCGAAGCATCGGCATACCATTTCAATGCGGTGCCGGATGCTGTGAGTCTGGCAGCTATGTCCCCAACTTCATAATCATAAGAAAGAGTAGCTGTTGGTGCGGGAGTGGCGCAAGAGACACACTCCTTTACTGTAATATTTGAGCTTCCACTACTTTGATATCCTTCAGATTCCATAATCTGATAATCCCAGGTGGAGCCAAGGCTCATGCCCAGACGCTTCCATTCTGCAACGTGATTGGCAAAAGTAACAGTCCCGCTAGATCTTTTGGTCGTACGTACACTCCAGTATTGCTGAAAAGTAGCTGTACCTACAATAGATGGTTGATTTGTTCTGGTAGAAACATATATATTGTAAGTTCCGTCGTCGCTGGTAAAAGATCCTTTATGGATAATATCGCTGGTGTTTCCGGGAGGAGTCCATTGTCCATAGCTTTCTACCACATAGTATTCAATCAAGGGATCTTTTGTCCATCCGTATACGGCTAGGAAGCCATTGTTTCCACCATCATAGGTGCCTTCAAAACAAACTGTCCTGTCAGCTTTTCCGGTTTTCCAGCCTTTACCCGCTGTAAAGTTATTGATATTATTCCATACGGTACTGTAATTTCCTCCGGGGCCGAGAGTCATAGAAGCAGAACCTCTTTGTCCGTCGTTCCAGAAAGAATAGAAATAACCATCGTGAGTCCCCTGCGTGTTATTGGTGATTGTCTGCGCATTTACAATACCATATAGCATACACATACATAAGCATGCTGCTGTTGACAGGAATTTAAATGAGTTTCTAAGTAGTAGTTTTTGTTTCATGGTTTATTTTAATTAAAAAGGCCATTCCGGCGGATTGCTCTTCTACCTAGACTCATATAGATCCAAAAAGTAAACAAACAAAAAGATCTTTTTTTAAAAAATAATCTAAGATAAAAGGATCTGAAAACTGCTGGTGCGGCATATATCATGCTTGCTCACAGTTGTTATACTACTGTTATCTATTACTCGGCTTATTCCTTGAGATGTGTAATGAATGTATAAAAAAAGAAAAGTTCTTCGGGATATATTATCCCGAAGAGCCTGCTTATTTTGAATGGCTAAATGTTATTATCTAAGCACGAAGAATAATCTCAGATACGTAAAAAATCAATTAAACGCACTACCTTTTGCCGGCATCTGCGATTTGCCCGATACTGTATTATTGCTTCGAATAGTTACAAAAACAATACTATTGAATAATAAGGAATCCTTTAAATTATAAAATAATCCGGAAAGCTTTTGGGTTCTATTTTTTTCTCCCGATCATGCGGGTCATCATTTTCTTTTCAAAATTCCAGAAGAACTGAAATTGTCCGCATAAAGTCCCGAAAATAAGCAGAAGAACCTGATAAACCGGAAAAATAATGATGATCCGCAGGGGCCAGTACAGATAGGGACTCATGCTGCCGGATGAAATACCCAGAAAACCGAGGATTGGAGTCGCAACTCTCAGAGACGAAGAGCCGGTTATGCCAAATACAATAAAGATGATTAAAACCTGCCAGTTACTGGATATTCCCCAGCGCAATTTTAATTTTTCAACAAAGCTCATTGGACTATTTCAGATAGATTTATTGATCAAATAAATGATGGAATTTTTGCCATAGCATATTATCTGGCAACGCTGCTTTTATCTCAATTGGTTCCTTTTTTATCGGATGAATAAAATTTAACTGATACGAATGCAAAGCAATCGTATTCTCAAATCCCTTGTTAGGATTGCCATATTTCAAATCACCTTTAATGGAACAGCCGATAGCTGCCAGCTGTGAACGTATCTGATGGGGCCGGCCTGTTACAGGATTTACCTGTAGCAGATGATCCGCATTAATCGATGAAACCAGCGAATAGGAGAGTTCGGCAAGCAGAGCTCCCTTCTTTTCCTTGTTAAAGGCTTTGGTTACATTCTTGTCATTATCCTTGACGAGCCAGTGCAGCAGCGTGTTTTCAAAAGGATCAGGGCGCTGGTTGACTACGGCAAGATATGTTTTCTGAATATTTTTTTCCCGAAACAGCTGGTTCATACGTTCCAGCGCCTTGGATGTTTTGGCCAGTACAACAAGGCCGCTTACAGGACGATCCAGCCGATGGATTACTCCTGTAAAAACATTGCCCGGCTTATCGTATTTGATACGGATATAATCTCTTACCAGGTCACCTAGCGCGTGATCGCCGGATTTGTCACCCTGGACCAGCAGACCGCCGCATTTGTTGACTGCGATGAGATGATTGTCTTCGTAAACTATGCTGAAATCTTCCTGATTGATCATTTTTCAGGATTTAGTACAATTCATTTTGATTAGGAAAGTCGTTGCTTTTGACATCGCTGATATACTGTTTTACAGCACTGGTCATAATGCTGTGCAGATCTGCATACCGGCGGAGAAAACGCGGCTGAAACTCATGGGTAATTCCCATCATGTCGTGAGTAACCAGAACCTGTCCGTTAGTATGCGGACCCGCCCCGATACCTATGACGGGTATAGTAAGAGAGTCGGCTACCTTTTTTGCCAGTGCGGCTGGTATTTTTTCCAGTACCAAGGCAAAACAGCCACATTCTTCCAGCGTACGTGCATCTTCGATCAGCTTGTTGGCCTCGGCTTCTTCCCGCGCCCTTACAGTATATGTACCAAATTTGTATATAGACTGAGGGGTAAGCCCCAGATGTCCCATAACGGGCACGCCTGCGCTCAATACTCTTAGTACGGCTTCCTTGACCTCATTGCCGCCTTCCATTTTTATGGCATGTGCTCCGGATTCCTTCATGATCCGGATTGAAGAACGAAGAGCCTCTGATGAATTTCCCTGATAGGAGCCAAATGGAAGATCAACCACCACCAGTGCCCTTTTTACCGCCCTTACTACAGATGATGCATGGTAAATCATCTGATCCAGCGTGATCGGAAGAGTGGTTTCATGTCCGGCGATTACGTTAGATGCAGAGTCACCAACCAGCAGTACATCAATACCGGCTAAATCCAGAATGCCGGCCATGGAAAAGTCGTAAGCCGTGAGCATGGATATTTTTTCTCCCCGGTTTTTCATTTCCTGGAGCTGGTGTGTGGTGATTTTCTTTATTTCCGGAGTGCTTGCTGACATTCTCTTAGATTGAACGGTCAAAGTTAGGAGTTTTTTCCTGCTTATAAAAGATATCTAAAATTTTAACTATCCAATCCCTTCGCAGGTTATTATTTTAATTAATGGTTAAAGCGTTATGGGAACAAAGGAGAAGGTAAACAGGTCATTATTGATTTTAACGCTGGGCATTATCAGTCTGAGCTCAGTGATTTCTTTCAGGGAGTCCAACTCCAAGGAATTGTTTTCGCCCGGCGCTGAGTCAGCAAAACAGCTTTCTAATGTTTTGTTTCATGCGCTCAGGCTTAACAATTTTCAGCAGCTTTCATATTATATCCCCGGTAAAAAGGAGATTATGATTTTGCAGACGCATAGCAATGAAAAAAACAGACTTTTTTTCGAATCTATGGACGAGGTGGATCTGAAAGCAAATATTATCAACGGGTTTGATAAAATAATCAGGGAAGGAATTGAAAAGAATATTAACTGGGCCGGAGTGGAGCTGGTGGATTATGAAACAAAAGCCTGCAATCTGAATATTGACGGCTGTAATGTAACCTATACAATTGAAGATCAGAATCTGAACAGAATTGTAGTTACTTATGATGCTATCCGGATTGACAATAAATGGTATCTGCTTCAGAATCTGAATCTGGCGGAACCGGAAAAAGAAATGTCCAGAAACTGAAATGCAGGATTAAAGACTGTCTAAACAGACTTCCGAAAACATCAGGGAAAACAGAGGGGCTTTACGCCCGATTTTGCATTACCGGAAAATTGTCGGGTGTTCTGCTTAGACAGTTCTTTTTGATGTGTTATGAGCGATGCTTGTTCTGTTCCTGTCCGCCGGCTCCGGCAATTGAGTCACGCATCTGGGTATCGGCTTCCACATTTTTCATTCTGTAATAATCCATAATACCAAGATTGCCTGAATTAAATGCATGAGCCATTGCCTTGGGTATTTCTGCCTCTGCCTCAATTACTTTTGCTTTTGCTTCCTGGGCTTTTGCTTTCATTTCCTGTTCTACGGCTACCGCCATCGCTCTTCGTTCTTCCGCTTTGGCCTCCGCCACTTTGAGATCGGCATTGGCCTGATCTATCTGGAGCTTTGCACCGATATTGTCTCCGACATTTATATCGGCGATATCAATGGATAGTATTTCGAAAGCGGTACCGGCATCCAGACCTTTTTGTAATACCAGCTTGGAGATGCTGTCCGGATTTTCCAGTACACTTTTATGTGAATGGGCAGATCCTATAGAGGTGACAATACCTTCACCTACTCGGGCAAGTATGGTTTCTTCGCCGGCTCCGCCTACCAGCTGGGCGATATTGGCACGAACCGTAACCCGGGCTTTGGTGATCAGCTGAATACCGTCCTGTGCCACAGCGGCTACATCGGGTGTATTGATCACTTGTGGATTAACAGATATCTGCACAGCTTCAAATACATCGCGCCCTGCAAGATCGATAGCGGCTGCCTGCTTAAAGGTTAATGAAATGTTGGCTTTGTCTGCGGATATCAGGGCTTTGATAACGCTGCGCACATTGCCTCCGGCAAGGTAGTGGGTTTCCAGATCTCTGGTAGTAGGGTCAAGTCCTGCTTTGGTAGAAGTGATAAGACTCTCAACGATTAATCTCGGCGGAACTTTTCGGATACGCATAAAAACAAGCTCGAAAAGGCCGACATTGACACCTGAGAAACGTGCAGTGATCCACAGATTGAGCGGCACGAAATACATGAATGTGAAAAATACGACGATTCCGAAGAAGAGAAAAATTACTAATTGAATCATAATTATTTAATTACTTGGATTTTTAAATGTGATGACTGGCTGATTTGGCTCTTGTTTGATTATCAGCATCCTCTACGGGCTCCACGATGATCTTCCGGTTTTCCATATGGATTACCCGTATATCAGAGCCGGCTTTGCAATAACTGCCTCCGGTAGTTACTTCAAGTATTGATTCTCCGAAAGCTGCTTTCCCCCCGGGGCGCAAATCGGACAGCGCCTGACCGATGGCTCCCAAAGCAGGAAGATCATTCAGATGATCATTGACTTTGTCGCTGATTGTCTCATTGAGGGCAAACTTTGACCAGATATCTGTTCTGAACATATAAAAAAGCAACGCAGATAAAATAACGGTACTGGCTGCCAGACTAAGATGCCCCGCCTGTGTACCGAGCGAGCTATAGGCTGTCAGCACACCTGTTGCCATAAAGACGGCTCCTGCTATGCCGATAATCATGCCCGGAATAAAAACGATATCAACGACAATAAGAATTGCTCCTAAAACAAGAAGTATGCAGACGGTTACCATTCGGATTATTCAAAACAGCTTAAAAATACTAAAAAAGAATGAAAAAGCGGTTCTTTAATGCGATTGGATTTGAAGGAAAAACAGGGAAATATCAATCAAAGTATCTTCTTTGAAGGGAGGGGGAATGGGTTATCGGCAATAGTAAGGATTTCTGTTTCCGTATTTTTACCTAAATTATAAAGCACGAGCCGGGAGACATATAAAGTCAGGTCTGTGCAGCAGGGTTTTGAAGTAAAAACAGCAGGTGAAAGTTTTGTTTTTTTGTCCGGATAATTGACAGATTTATGCTGTTAAATTCAACGTATTGTTCCTAGCTTTACCCCTAGTTATTGTCTCACTACATAATAAAAAATTATACAATGAATACAAATGCATTATCCTGGGTTTTCATAATCCTGACCTTCTTTTTTTCTGCCTGCAACAGCGGAAAGCAAAATGAAACAAGTGCAGAAGTGGAAGAGCCGGTTGAAGAAATCACTGTCCAGCCTACCGGAGAAACAGTGGAAATATTGCTTCTGGCTACTGATCAGATGCAGTTTGATCAGAAAATGATAAAGGTAAAGGAAGGTCAGATGGTACGCCTCACGCTGCAACATTCCGGCAGAATGCCTAAAGCTGCCATGGGGCATAATTTTGTACTGCTGAAAAAAGGTGTATCTCTTAGCGAGTTTGGCGACAAAGCCGCCGGCGCAGCAGGAAATGATTATATACCACACTCCGAAAAGCGCAATATAATTGCACATACAAAAATGATTGGCGGCGGCGAATCTGATACTATTGAGTTTCTTACGCCGCCCAGGGGAGAATACGAATTCCTTTGCTCATTTCCGGGGCATTATGCCATTATGAAGGGAATATTCGTAGTAGAATAGGCTAAAAATCGAATTTATATGTCATATTTGTGACAGGAATTATGAGGCGGTCTCATTGTTCCTGTCACAAACTCTTTCTTAAAACAAACATAGTTAATTAATCATGTATATCGGATTCAAACATTTACACTCTACTTTTGCCTATGTGCTGCTGGCTGCACTGATCTTTTCGGTGATTTATGTCCTGATTGCCTATGCTCAGAAAAAGCCGTTTACGGACAAAGTGCGGAAGTTTGCCCTGATCGGCCTTATTTCAGCACATATTCAGTTTCTGGTGGGGCTGCTGCTGTATGTCCTTTCTCCGTTAGGACTTTCCAATTTCTCCGGAGCAGCTATGAAAGACCCGTTGTCCCGTCTCTATATACTTGAGCATCCTCTGATGATGCTTATAGCGATTGTGCTGATTACCGTAGGGTATTCCAGAGCAAAGAGGCTGAAAGGAGATAATGCCAGATACAGAAGTATTCTGATTTTTTATGGTCTGGGACTGGTATTCATTTTGTCGAGAATTCCCTGGACGGTGTGGCCGTAATTTTTTTACACTTCATGGATGCCAAAGAGAGCCGATACATATTATCGGCTCTCTTTGGCATTTTAAGTTAGGGGGATAATAAAGAGTCGTTTTATCGGAAAGTATTTTTGTTCCGATATAGGGCTGTAGTCTTTGGGTGAACGTGCTCGCATAAGCTTCGTGAAAAATGTTATTGTCTTTTCGATGAACCTTCCTAAATCTGAGATAGAAATTGATTTATACAGTTAAGTTTACTACCTTAACGCCGGCTTAAGGAATTTTTTTATAGTAAGCCGGATTAAAACTAGCTTCATACAGACATTATTTTGTTTTATACTTTTGATTTTCTGTTGCTTTTGTAACAGCTGGCACTTGTAATCCAGAATTATTGAATCGGGATAATTGAAAGGTGAAGCTCTGTAATTTTTTATATTTTTTATTTGGCAATGGAGTCTTTTAAAAAAGGATTACAACAAATTTATGAGAAAACATCGGGTTCGCCAGAGGTATGCATTGCTGTTTTAGATACAAACATTAATCTGGGGAGTCCGAAATTACAAAATGCTCCTATTGAAATAATTCGATTAGGTGACTTTGAAATTACTGCAGAGAAAAGCCACGGTACTCATGTAGCAGGTATTATATGGGGCAACGAAAAGGGAATTGCTCCGGGCTGTAAAGGATTGTATATTCCTGTTTATGAGGATGTAAATGCCAGGCTCACCTGTTCCCAGGAAAGACTGGCCGATGCTATTTTCCGGGCTGTATCTCATGGAGCCCGGATTATAAATATCAGTGGTGGAATGTTGAGTCCTGCTGATAGCTCTAGTCTGAGACTTCAGGCTGCTGTCAATTACTGCTATGAGAAACGGGTACAAATTGTCGCAGCAGTCGGAAACGATGGTTGTGACTGTCTGCATGTTCCTGCCTCTATGCCACATGTGCTTGCCGCAGGAGCTCTTGATCAGGAAGGCAGGCCATATTCGTTCAATAATTATGGCTGGGTATATCAGCAGCAAGGTATTCTTGTCCCTCTGCCTGATACAGATGTAGTAATGGCTGACAATACCACTGTATCAAAAGCGGCCTCCAGTTATGCGGCGCCTGTCGTATCGGGGTTACTTGGGTTGCTATGCTCCATACAGCTTATGCATAATGCAGAACCAGATCCTGTTGGTATTAAAGAGATATTTTTATCGACCTCCGATATCTGTCCGCTGTATGATGAGGCAGAATGCAAAAAATATCTGTCCGGTACAGTGAATTTGCAGGCAGCTTATCAGAAGGTTTTGATTGATATTCAGGATCTTCGAAAAAAAGCTTCTCTTCAGCCGGATACTTCTCAAAAGAATAATTTCAATCACGAAAGGAAACGTTCTGAATGTGATATGACTTCTTCCTGTTCAGCATCTTCAGAATTGTCTGTCCAGCCGTCTTCACACATATCAGTACAAAAAGAATATATCTATACGCTGGGACTGATAGATTACACTGTATCTTCCGAAGAGGTAAAGTTATCTCTGAGTGAGGAAATAGGCTCTCTGGAGCCTGACCACTTTCTGAAAGTATTGGAGAGCAGAGACCAACAGTATGGCACTCATTTCCTGCAAAATCCTAATCATCATAAGACAGGCTTATATTATGCACAGGCTGTACAATGGGTACTGACCCTGGACAATATTCCTGTGTTCGTGCTACAGCCTCATGGACCTTTTGCCAATCTGGTATACGAGAGGCTCAGGGATTTTATGGCCTATCAGCTGGAGTTTAAGAAGAAACATAAACACATTGACCATTATAACTTTGTCCGGTCTGCTATGGCGGGTACCATTGCCGGTACAACCAGACTTATGAACGGAATGGAAGTGCCTGTGGTAATTCCTGAGTTAAGAAGTATGAGGATATGGGACGTTGACGCTTTTTTGAAGGAGTGTGCCAGAGAAGAAGGAGCAACAGAAATGACAGAGGATATCCGGAATAGAATCATGAGCTTTTTGGAACGTGTATTTTTTGCCCTGCAAAATCGGGGAATTTTACCGGAAGACCGGGCGATAAATTTTTCAGCAACCAACGCCTTTCTTGTAAGTCATATTTTTAGAAAAGCCTGTAAAGAAAAGCTGGAATTAAAACGGATCTATACAACCAAAAGCTCTTTGAGACCGGATAAATCGACAGAATGGGAGGTAGTCATGGAATTTTTTAATCCTTTAAAAGTAATGGAGGAAGCTGCGACGGTATTTCGTTTTACCGTAAATGTGGGTGAGGTAATACCCACTCTTGTCGGTCCTGTGCAGAGCTGGAAGGTATAAGATTAAGAATATTATGAAGCATACTATGCCGAGACATATTGCCATTATTCCGGATGGTAACAGACGATGGGCCAGAGAGAAAGGATACAATGATTCAGAAGGACATGCGAAAGGTTTCCTGGAAGTTTCCCCCGTACTTTTGAAGTATTTATGGACCCATGGTATTCATACGGTCACATTATGGATGTTTTCTGCCGATAACTGGAGCCGGAAACCCGATGAGGTTAACTACCTGATGACACTTTTTGATCAATTTCTGGATCTGATGCTGAAGATGGCAGATGAGTATAATCTGTGTATGCTGCATCTTGGCCGGAAGGACAGAATACCGGGGGAGCTATGCAATAAAATACATATGGTGGAAGGTAAAACCAGTAAGCACAATAAAGGCAACTTTCTCTTTGCTCTTGATTATAGTGGCAGGGATGAAATGGAAAGGGCATTACATAAATTTTGCTCATCAGGAGAGCGCCATGACCCGGAATCGTTCAGCCGCTTTCTGGATACAGGGCAGGTGTCTTATCCTGATCCTGAAATTATTATCAGAACTTCAGGAGAAATAAGGACTTCCGGTTTTATGCCCTGGCAAAGTATCTATAGCGAATACTTTTTCCTGGCAAAGTATTACCCTGATTTGTCTACTGACGATCTTGATCAGGTTATCAAAGATTACTTTAACAGAGACAAGCGATATGGAAACTAACAACGGGTATGTGCTTCCATATAAGCTGGTATCCGAATTGACCGGACACGGTCTGTTTATTACTCCAAGCATTAAGTTTCAGGCAGGGCAGATAGATATGCGGCGGTACTTTATTAATCTGAACGAAACAGAAAGGCCCCTGATCAGGGAGAATATACAGGAGCTGGCAGAAATGCTGGATATGCCATTGGCTGCCTGGCAACTGTTGTATGAACGATTGAAGACTATTGATATCACCTTCATTGGTGTCAGTGTAGAAGGGAATAAGCTGATATACAAAATTTATCTGGGTTTTATTGAGCTGCATACCATTGAGACAGGTAAGACGGCATATTCCATCGAATGGAGTCCGGGCGATACAGAGTATTCGGTCAAAGAGTATATCATGGAGCCGGAGATTAGTGTTGAAGATGCTCTTCAAAAAACCAAAGAGATTCTTCATGGTGTTCATCCTGAGTATCTCAGTAAGACAGAGAGCTTGTATACTCTATGCCTTGATATTGTAGGGGAAACAGATTTTACCACTTACTTTTTGTCTGCAATAAAGAAAAATACGCCTAAAAGCACAGTGTACTACAACCTTACGGAAAAAGCTCCTGTCTACTTTAAAAATCTCCGGGAGAAAATAAATCATCTTTCTGAAATTCTGAATATACCACAGACAGCTATTGAGAAACTGTCAGATACGATCCGGCCGGATGATATACTGGAGCATATGGCAGTTGGGATAGATGGCGAGCGGCTGCCTTTTGTTACTTTTTATAAGAATGGCAGCTATGTAGCCCCGGTATGTGAAGATTGTGATGCGCAGATCAAAGCAAAAGAAATAACTATACCTAAAACAAATACAAAATCCATGGAACAAACAGAAAAGAAACATCCGGCAGAATCCGGAGCTGCTACAGTGTTTCCGGCTCCTCAGGAATCTTCCGGAAGCATACCGGAGCATATTAGTGCCAGCCCTGTAAACAGCCAGGCAATTAGTCCCTCAGGCTGCGGTTGTGGCGGTCATGCAGGTGAAAGTCAGCTGGTATTCGCATTGGGAGATATCGGCTTTGATATTCCGAACCAGGAGGTCCGGAATTCGCTGACAGCAGAGATAGGATCGGTTGATCCTGAAAGTTTTCTTCGTGTTCTTGGCGGACATTTTACGAATAATACGAGGGAAAAGGAAGAGGGACAATTGCCGGACCCTAACCGGCATGAAAACAAGCTGTATTATGCGCAAACAGTGATATGGACATTTAATCTGGACAATACTCCGATCTATGCCATACGTCCGGAAGGACCTTTTGCTCAGGAAACGTATGCCACTCTCAGAAACTTTATGGTATATCAGCTTGAAGTGGACAAGAAATACGGCCATTCAGGTTTTAGAAATATTGTACGCTCTACACTTGCCGGAAAAACGCATGGTACAGTGAAGTTAAGCAGTGGTCTGGAAATACCTGTCGTAGTACCGGAGCTGAGAGGGCTCTATGCCTGGACAGTCGACCAGTTGCTGGATGAGCTTGTGGGGCCTGCGCCTTCGCAGAATGCCGCCGCGGAAGAAAAAGAGCAGTATGATCAGGAGAAAACCGGAATCATTGATTTTCTGGAGCGGGTATATTTTGCTTTACGTAATGTAGGTATTACTTCAAAAGACAGAGCGATCAATTTTTCTGCGACCAATGCCTTTCAGATAGCGATGATTTTTAAAAAGGCCTACAAAGAAAAGCTGGCTTTACAATCTGTCAATGCTGTGAAAAGCCCTTTTTGCCGTCCCGGGGCAGATTGCTGGGATGTGATATTAACATTCTTTAACCCGATGAAGCAGCTGGAAGAAGCCCGGACTGTGTTTCGGTTTACGGTAGATGTAAGCGGGATAGTGCCTTCTCTGACCGGCCCTATGAGAAGCTGGAAGGAATAAACATATGCTGAAAACTTATGCCGTGTATTGAATGAATTAATTAACGATTTACTTAACCTTTTAAATATATGAGAATTCCAAAACAAACTCCTCCAGTACCTATCAGTGATTATAGTGTCAGGTACACAACAGCGCCTACTGTTGAGATCAGTACTTCAGACTGTTCGGATGGTACATTACAGGTCTGGTTTCCGGATGGTACTACCACGTCTGTTCCCAATATTGTGCCCTGCTGTTATTCCTATCCGGGAGGGTGCGATCCTTGCGGAAGAAACTGGGACAATTATGTGGGCGAGCATTTTACGCCTCAGTGCGGTCCAAACAATTCTAAAAAATGCATATGGCAGGAGTCCTGCTAAATCTGACCTCCTGCAATGCATTGTCATTGCAGGAGGTGTTTTATTGCAATGCGTATTACGGGTAAACTTTTACATTTCAGATAGCAGGTTCCTTATTTTTTACAACACCGTTTTTTTACCTGATACATCTATTTTCCTAACCGACTATAAATTTTTATGAAAAAATATTTACATCCCAGGCATTTCCTGTATATGCTGTTATTCCTTGCAGGCTGTGCCGTTTTTAAAACATACACGAAAGATAAAAAGATTCAGACAAACGGACTTGCGTTCAGAAAGCTGGCTCCCGTAAGTTCGGCAGGTACTGCGTCCGGAGAGTTCATGGTGGATCCAAACGGATCAGCCAGCTATACATTAAGCATCGATGTGCCGCCGGGTACTAATGAGGTAGCTCCTGAACTCAACCTCGTTTACAGTTCTCAGGGCGGCAATGGTCCTTTGGGAGCTGGCTGGCTGATTGACGGGATTATTTCAATACAGCGGGTGGGAAAAACTGTATTCAGAGACGGGCAGAAAGGAGGAGTAAACCTGGACAAAGAAGACCGGTTTGCAGTCAATGGGCAGCGACTTATTGCCTATCGGGACAAAAACGGAAAGCTTCTTACCACCATCGAAGAAAGAAACCTGGCATATGGTGCGGATGGTACAGAGTATCGTACCGAGATCGAATCCTGGACCAGGTTTTACTCATATGGTAACTGCGGTGGCGGTCCATGTTATTTTATAGCATATTCCAAAGACGGATCCGTGAGTGAGTTCGGTACTTCCGGCAATGCCAGCAATGCGGCGGGCAATGGTGTGATCATAGAATGGGCTGTGGCTAAGGTTACTGATAATAATGGTAACTATATAACTGTCACCTATCAGACAGACCAGAATAACCACTGGCATTATCTTACTTCTATAGAGTATACAGGAAATACCGGCGGCAATCTGAGTCCCCAGCGCATGGTCGAATTTACATATCAGCCCAGGCAGGATTCCATACTGAGCTATGTCGGCGGTAATCTGGTAAATATCAATAAGCGAATACAATCTGTTCAAACGTACCTGGATCAGGATGGTGATGGCATGGAGGTCAGTGCTTCTGCTAACCTGCTTTATAGATATAACTTTACCTATACAGCCAGCCAGAGTACCGGGGAAAGCCTTATCAGTCAGATTCAGCAATGTGATGCTGCCGGACATTGTCTGAGTCCGACTTTAATCACCTATGGCAGAGACAGATCATTGACGGATCTGTTTAAAACAACCACGTATACTTCGGACTTGCCGCTGGATCCGGTCAATGTCAATCTCCTTCCGGGCGATTTTAACGGTGACGGGTATACAGATTTTATCCGTCAGAGTGATGAAGGCACTACCAAAAGTATATGGGTTTACCTTGCAAATGGACAGGGAAGCTTTGTGTCTTCTGTATACAACTCCCAGGAAAATATGGATGTAACCAGCGCGGAGATTTTACTGGGAGACTTTAACGGAGATGGCCGGACTGACTTTATGCGTCAGCCCAAAGACCGGTATACAGGCACCATTTCTCTGTATTTTTCGAGCGGTAACGGAAGCTTTACCTCGACTTCCTATACCAGTACCAAAAATCTGGATATTACCAGTGCGAACCTGATCCCAGGAGATTTTAACGGTGACGGGCGTATAGACTTTCTGAGACAAACGAAGGAAAGCTATACAGGTAATTTTGAAATATATTACTATGATCCCGCCAGTGTTTTTATACCGGTGTCCTATACCGGTACCAGTCCTCTGGATTATGCCAGCGCGATCCTGATTCCCGGCGATTTTAACGGTGACGGGATTTCCGATCTTCTGACGCAGGAAAAGCTGGTGCCGAGCAACCAGATACAGATATATTGGTTTGACTCTGACCATAAACTTAGAAATACGGTTACACAGGGCAATACCGGTTATCCTCTTGATATCGATCATGCTAATATTATTTCCGGAGACTTCAATGGTGATGGCAAAACAGACTTTGTCAGGCAAAGCAGAGAAGGCACAACCAAAGTCATTCAAGTCTATTTTTCAGCCGGAGAAGGAGCTTTTGCTGTCAGGTCTGTTACGCTTCCTGACAATTCGGATTATATCAGCGCGCAGTTTATTACGGGCGATTTTAACGGGGATGGTCTTACCGATATACTCAGACAGAGCAACGAAGGAGCTACAAAAGCTTTTGTGGTGTATTTTAGTCAAAGCGGGACTTCTTTCAACCGGTTTGAATACCATGGTATACAAAATACCGATGCAACGTATGCGTACCTGTATACCGGCGATTTTAATGGCGATGGCACCACGGACTTTTTCATTCAGGACAGACTGATACCTTCTGTTAAAAGCCTGAATATATATACCTCCGGGTCGGCAGCGCCGGTGCTTGCAACCTCTGTACAGGATGGACTGGGGCAGTATACCGCAATCGAATACGCTCCTCTTACCAATGATAGTGTCTATCGCAGAGGTACGGCAGCAGAATATCCGTACATGGATATGGAAGGAGCCCTTTGGGTGACTGTCAGGCATACAGTTGCGGATAAAGTGCAAAACCCGTCCTTTCGTTATGAATACTTATATAAATATGAAGATGGTCAGGTGAATATCCAGCAAGGCTGGCTGGGATTTCGCAAAACCAGTGTAGAAGACCTGCAGCACAATTCCCTTACACATATAACAAGGAATAACAGATTTCCTTTTATGGGAACCGTTATTCAGGAAAAAGTTACAGATAATCAGGATACCAGTGTAGTGCTGGGTATTACCGATATGTCTTATAAATCGGCAACCATTCTTCCCCAGGCTGTATATAGTGTCAACAATCACACCAATACGATCAGACATTATACTCAGGGTACTTTCAATTATTCTTTAAAGAAAATATTTTACTACGATAGCCTGGGAATGAATCTGCAAAGAATGGATAACCTGGCAGATGAATCAGATCCGGAAGATGACCTTTATATATTTATAAAATATGATCAATATCCGGAAGATAGTACCCAGTGGTGGAAAGCATGCTATCCGGTGGCTCAGAAGACATGCAATAGTCCATCCGGAGGAGATAGCTGGTCGAGTTGGGATGAAGGCAAAGATCTGGAATGGAAGCGGTACGAATATGATTCCAGAATGAATCAGACTGCCAGTGAAGAGTTTGTAAATACTTCCGGCGGTATAGCGCCTGTACTCAATACATGGCAGCGGACAGCCAGCATATATGATGCCTTTGGAAATGTTACCGGTTCCATAGCATTGGATTCGATGACATGGTATACCGGCTACGATCCGGTTTATCATACATTTCCGATCCGGCTGGTAAGCCCCAAGCCTGCTGATGATAAGGAAGCGCTTCAGACTGAAGCGGTATATGATCCCAGGTTCGGACTGAAAGTTGCGGACACGGATGAAAACGGCAATACGGTATTCAATATACCTGATATGGGAATTGATGGGTTGGGTACGGTGCTCATTACTCAGACAATAGCGCCGGATAGTGATGATCTGGTGACATATACTGATTCAAAGTTTGATAAAACATCCGGAGGAGGACTCTCCGTCCAGACATATGTGCGAAAAAGCTGGGAACAAAATGATACCAGTCAATGGCTTTGGAATAAGGAATACCTGGATGCGCTGGGCAGGCAATTTCAGACTGCACAGAAGGGATACCGTAACGGAACTTTGCTGATCAGCAAAAGCAGCTTTAATGCCAGCGGCTTGGTGGATAAAGTATACCTGCCGTATTTTCAGGAGTCTGCCAATGCCTTCCGGTACAGCCAGGAAGGAGCTACCTATGCTTCCCCTGTATATGTAGAGTATCAGTACGACAGACATGGCCGGCCAAGCAAGGAATATAATCCGGATCCAGCCAGTCCTTCCGGTCATTTTTTGATTAAAGATATCGAATATCTGCTGCATGATAGCCGGAAGATTGTTTACACTACTACGCATCCGGATAGCAGCGGACAATATGTAAAATGGGTATTTTTTGTAAACTCCAAAGGGCAGACACTCACCAAATCAGGTCCATATGGCACAAGCCTGGAAGTGCTGCCTGAAACAGATACAACAACCTATACCTATGACCGGCTGGGTAATCTGCTGAGTATTACAGATCCTTTGGGAGTAGTGAGTCATTTCCGGTACAATTCGGTCAACGAGCTGATTGAAAAAACGAATCCGGAAACAGGCAGCTGTTTTTATCAGTATAAAAATTCTCTGCCGGTATGGGAGCAGGACGGGAAACAGCAGGTAACCACCTATGGCTATGATAGGCTGGATCGGTTAGTCCGGAAAATGTATTATGACAACACCGGTAATCTGCTCGAAACCAATACCTATGAGTATGATCTGCCGGAAATGGATAACTCCAAAGGTAAGCTAAGCCGGGTAACCATGCCAGCCGGTGTTTACGAATATGCTTATGATAATGCTGGTTTGCTTAAAGAGCTGCGGGTCTCTATAAACGGACTTGACTACAACGGCGATAGTGTACCGGATGTATATGTGACCCGATATGCATACGATCCTATGGGGCGTATCTCCAAAATTACGCACCCCGACAGATCCGAAGTAAATTATGATTACGACCGGTATGATGGTTTGCTGTCAGCAGTAAAGGAGGGTAGCGACTCGCTGGCATTTTTTGACAATTATACTTCTTCCGGGATTGAAGGTATCATCAATTATCAAAATGGTATCGTATCGGATTACCGGTATGACTTTTTAGGACGTTTGGACAGCTTTACGACCAACCGAAGCGCATTCCTGTATCATAAATTTGCCTATCGCTGGAATAATGCCAATAATCTGAAGAGTGTTGCAGATCTTCGCGCTGACCAATTCTCAGAGGGGGACAATCTGTCGGAAGCTTTTTCATATGATAATGCAGGCCGGCTTAAGCTGGCAAACGGGAGCTATAATTTTAATCTGACCAATCCACGTGTTACCTGCTCGTATACATACGATGAAGCCGGCAATCGTCGCGGGTTTACCGAGCAGGCCGGTCAGGATCGTATTTCGTCTTATAGTATCACCTATCATAAGCAAAACCGTAATCAGATTAGTGAAATAGCGTACAATAACGGAAGCACAGCTCAGTATCAGTACGATGCCAATGGCAATGTTAGCCGGATACAGCTCGATACTACTGTTTTGGAATACAGATTTGGTCCGGAAAACAGGCTTAATTCTGTGAGGTTTCAGTCGGATAGTATTGATATAGATACATTTGCTTATGATGCAAGCGGTGATCGTGTACTGAAAAATTCCGGGGATTCGGTCACCTATTATATTACCCCATTGTATGAAGTAACCTGGGTAAAAAGTACAAACAGCTATGTGCATACCCGATATGTGGGCGGTCCCAAGGGGGTGATACAGGCGAAGTCTCAGGCCGGCAGCTCTGTCGGGCTGCTTACTACTGAAAAGGGGTGGATGGATACCTGGTTACCTCGTTTTTGGGACGATATGGACAGCGGTAGCCTGCTTTATGCTGTAAGCATTTCTCTGTTTATATTCTATACACTGATTTTTGTGGTATTTCTGCTATGGGGAGCAAGAAACTGGTGGTATTTACTACGGAGAACAGGCCGGCTGACTACCCGGGGAGGTATAATGCAGATGAAAGCTGCATTATTCAGTTTTGCTGCTTTCAACGTTTCAGGATGGAAAGATAAATGTATATCGGGGCTGTTCTTATGGGCAATACTGGTCACTCAGGCTATTCCTGTACATGGACAAACGCAGTCGGCCAATGAAGCGGAGACCGGGTCCACTGTTTTTTTTACATATGACCAGATAGGAAGCAATATACTTGCTACCAATCAGGCCGGCTCTCAGTCTACCACTATTGTATACAAACCCTTTGGTAGCGTAGCTGAAGAGAAAGGTCGTGATGACTTCAGGCCGAAATATACCGGTAAGGAACTTGACAGGCGTTCTGGTCTGTATTACTTCGGAGCCAGGTATTTTGATTCGGGACATGGGCATTTTATATCTCCGGACCCGGCTATGCAATACAGCAGTCCTTATATGTATGGATACAACAATCCTATGAGTGGAGTTGATCCCAACGGAGAAGCATTTGTACTGATCGCAGTACTTGTTGTAGCAGGTATTATAGGAGCTTATGCAGGAGCCTCCATCGCGAATGGGACAGCCAATCCGGCCAGATGGGACTGGGCTTCCGGAAAAACCTGGGTGGGCATTGTCGGGGGAGCAGCGGTAGGAGTAGCCGTAGCGGCAGGTGCCGTGGCAGGACTTGCCGCTCTCGGAGTAGTCACAGCAGAGGCTACAACAATCGGAGGATTCAGTGCAGGAAGCATTGCCCTCGCGGCCACCGATGTTGCTTTCCTTACCTATGATGCTTTCGAATTCGCGCTTAAACCCAATGTAGAAAACGGAATATATCTCGCATTGGATTTGATTCCTTTTGTAGGGCCATTGCTGGGAAGAGGCGCACATGCTATCCGGGGAGCTTCCAAGGGAGCCGAATTATCTCGTGGAGGTAGAGTGGCCGGTAATACAGAGGAAGTGCTTACCAAAGAATCCAGAGAAATTATTCACGAGGTATGCCCGCTTTCCTTCATAAAAGGTACTGAAATACTTACCTCCAAAGGAATGAAAGAAATCCAGAATCTGGAAGTCGGAGATGAAATCTGGAGCTATGACGAAGTTACCGGTGATAAGGTCATACAGCCTGTAAGCATGCTTTTTAGCAGGGAAGCAGATGGTGTTGTCATGATTCAGCTGGAACATGATACCATAGGAGCAACTCCTGAGCATCCGTTTTATGTTCGTGACAAAGGCTGGGTAGATGCAGGAGCACTTCGTCCTGGTGATGAAATCGTAGGCAATAGTGGTCAGGCTGAAAAGATTCTTTCTACAGAATATATAGCCGGGACGGTAAAAGTCTATAATGTTTCTATTACAAGTACACATACCTACTATGTTTCTCAGGATTCTTTGTTGAGCCATAATCCGCATTCCCAATGTCTCAAAGCCAAAGGTAAACGAAGACCAGGATGGCGGAAAACGTCTAAAGATGAGGTTTTTGGCCGGCATACTATCAAAAAGGGAACGAATAAGGGGATGGTAAAAAGCGCGGTAAGTAATAAAATGTACCTGGGGACGCATAAAATTAACGTAGGGTCCAATGGAAGAAAACGTATTATATGGGATATCGATCATATTGTCCCCTACAGGTATTTGCTAAGTGAATCTTCCAAAGCTAAATCAGTGGTGACCTGGAAAGTTATGCGGGATGTAAGCAATGATCCCAAAAACCTGCGGATACTTACCATGTCAGAAAATGTGAGCCATAAATTTGAGCTGACAGGATCAGCGGCACGTAAAGGGGCCAGAAAGTTGCTCAGACAACACGGCGTAATATTTTAACAGCCTGTAGGATAGCATCCTTTTTAAGAGAATCAGGTGCGGGATCGTATTCGGTCCCGCATCTATAATTTATGATTGTATATAGAGAATACAATCTTTTTGGATACCTTGAGTCGTTTGATAATACACAACTATGAAGAACACCGATATCAGAACTCAGCTCAGAAAATACATAGACAGTTTTTGCGGTATACCAGCCGATCAGGCAAGGGCTACTCATTCTGTAAGTGGAATCAAGGCCGGGTTTGATATATTCAGATATGATGATGTCCCTTTTGAAGGTGCCAGTACACTGTGTACAGTGGGTATATCCGATGTTCAACTGCATCATTCAGATAGAAGTATGATACGAAACGAGCTGTTGTTCACTCTTCATACCGAGTATCTGTCTGATGAGCTCTACAACCTTATGTTTGCTGTCGGAACTATGCTGCTGGAAGAAAAAGAAGGGGTTGTTCCCGGGCAATTGATGGAGCTTGAAGAACCCATCATTGATGGTAGCTCAATGGAAGCCTTATTTTTCTATTCTCCCATATATTTTCCTGAAGAAATGTATATTTATAAAAAGACGGATCCGCCGGTTGCTTTTGTCTGGGCGATACCCGTGACCAGGCAGGAAATGATGTATATTGAAGATAAAGGACATGAATCGTTTAGTGACTTGCTGGAGGACGCTGATCCTGATATGACTGATTTGTTCAGGAGTTCTGTTGTGTAGATTTGTGCTGTCAGATTATCAGGAGGCTTTCAGAATAGTAAGCCGGTCGGATTAGTTCCTTGTTTGACTATTGATTTTTAAAAATAGAACGTACCACTATGATTTATATCTTGATGGGAGTAAGCGGTAGTGGCAAAACGACAGTTGGAAGACTTCTTGCTTCCCGCCTGCAGTTGCCTTTTCTGGATGCTGATGATTATCATCCTTTGGAAAATATCCGGAAGATGGCGGGAGGGATACCACTTTCCGATGCAGACCGGGTACCCTGGCTAAAGCTCTTGTCTGAAACACTGGCAGCTCACCGGTACGGGGGAGCAGTACTGGCATGTTCCGCCCTGAAAGAGGTATATAGAAATAATCTTGTGGATAAGGAAGCGGATGTCTGCTGGGTGTTTTTGCACGGAGATTTCAAGATAATCCAGGAAAGGCTTAAAGCCAGAAAAGGGCACTTTATGACTTCCGCACTTTTGCAGTCACAATTTGATACGCTGGAGCCGCCGGTTTATGGGCTGCATTTGGATATTGCAGAAGAACCTGATAAACTTGTAGATCTTATTCTTACTAAATGTTCCTAGTATGCAATCAGAGTTTGGTATCATCGGACTTGGTGTGATGGGCAGAAATCTGGCCCTGAACCTTGCGGGCAGGCAGGTGCGTTTGTCTGTATACAATCGGCATATTGCTGGTATAGAGGAAAATATTGCTGGTCATCTGCTGGCATCGGTTCCCGATACTTACGATATGCAAGGCTTTGATGATCTGGCAGCATTTGTAGACAGCCTGGAGAGACCCAGGAAGATTATGCTGATGATTACTGCCGGCACAGCGGTGGATGAGCAGATCGGGCAACTGTTGCTTCTGCTTGAAGAGGGCGATATAGTGCTGGATGGGGGCAATTCCTATTATAAAGATACTTCCCGCAGGGCAGAGCTGCTGAAAAGCCGTGGTATTCATTATATCGGAACCGGTATCTCGGGCGGGGAAGAAGGGGCGCTGAAAGGACCTGCTATCATGCCGGGTGGTACGAAGGAAGGATATGAAATAATAGCGCCGTATCTGCATAAGATTGCTGCCAGAGACAATAAAGACAATTCCTGTACGGCATATATAGGACCTGAAGGTGCAGGGCATTTCGTGAAAATGGTTCATAATGGCATTGAATATGCCGAAATGCAACTGTGGGCAGAGACGTATGCGTTGCTTAAAAATTTTCTTTGCCTTGAAAATGTGGAAATTTCCAGTATTCTGAACGAGTGGCAGAAAGGCAGCCTGAAAAGCTATCTGCTCGAAATCACTATTGATATTCTCAACTATAAAGAAGGCGATGGCCTGTTGCTGGATTATATACTGGATCAGGCAGAACAGAAAGGAACAGGCTGGCTGTCGGCTGCTACAGCGCTGGAATACGGGGTACCCTATGATACGCTTTCACTGGCTGTGATGGCCCGCAATCTTTCAGCTGCCAGACAGGACCGGCTGGCGGGTGCTGCCCTGTACCAATACCAGCCCGGGAAATATAAGGGAAATAAAGAAACGTTTATACATTCACTGGAAAAAGCCTGTCAGGCAATTCGCTATATCAATCATGCCCATGGTTTTGATCTGATCCGCAAAGTTTCGGAAACCGATAGCTGGAATATAAATCTGAGCGAGCTTGCCCGCATATGGACCAATGGCTGTATTATCCGGTCATCACTGATGGAAGAGTTGGTTGAACTGTTCCGGCAAGGTGATAATCTGCTGCTTATCCCCGGAGTAGCTGAGCGGCTCAGTGTCTGGCGCAGGGATCTGGCTTTTGTCGTAACGGAAGGCTTACGGGGAGATATAGCTCTTCCCGTATATTCAGGCGGACTCAACTATCTTCTGGGGCGTATTACCGCCAGTTCTCCGGCCAATCTGATCCAGGCACAGCGTGATTATTTCGGGGCGCATACATACAAACGGATCGATAGTGATCCGGAACAGCGTTTTCACACCAACTGGGCTTCACACTGATGGAAGAAAGTCAGCTTTTGCTAGCAGTTGTATCAGGCATTGCCCTTCTGCTTTTTCTGATTCTTTACCTCAGGATACAGGCTTTTATTTCCCTTCTGCTGGCCAGTATTGCTGTTGGAATGATAGCCGGAATGCCGCCTGCCCGTATTCTGGAAAGCATACAAACCGGTATGGCGGGTACACTTGGCTTTATATCAGTGGTAGTCGGTCTGGGGGCAATATTTGGTGCTATACTCGAACAATCGGGAGGAGTGCAGGCCCTAGCCTCAGTTATTTTGCAGAAATCGGGACAAAAGCATGCGCATTGGGCGCTTATGATTACCGGTTTTTTTGTCAGTATTCCCGTTTTTTTTGATGTAGCCTTTATCATACTGGTGCCTGTTGTATATGCCCTGCAGCAAAAGACCGGCAGAAGCTTGCTCCTGTTTGGCTTGTCTCTGCTGGCCGGACTGGCTGTTTCTCATAGCTTTATTCCACCGACTCCCGGCCCTGTGGCAGTAGCGGAAATGGTGGGTGCAGATCTCGGGGATGTGATTCTGATGGGCGCTCTTGCGGGTATTCCGGCAGCGATTGTAGCCGGACCAGTATTTGGCAGCTATATATCCCGCCGCATCTTTATCCCGGCTCCTGTATATACTCAGCCCGACACGCAGCCTGGAGCATTGCCTTCAGCCGGACTGATAGCCGGTCTTGTCGCATTGCCTCTTTTTCTGATTCTGCTCAATACCTTTTGTAACAGTGGACTCTTTGGGGTTCCGCAATCTGTAAAAAGTGTGGTAACCTTTACAGGTCATCCTTTTATAGCCCTGCTGATCGCCAACGGAGCAGCCTGGTATCTTCTGGGTGTTCGCAGAGGGTTTTCCAGACAGGAACTGCTTGATATGAGTGGGAAATCACTGGCACCCGCAGGTATGATCATACTTATTACCGGAGCAGGAGGAGTATTCAAGCAAATGCTTTCCGATACCGGAGCCGGGCAAATGGTGGCCGGATATATCAATGGTCTGGGAGGTTCTCTTTTCTTTTTTGCCTTTGTGGTGGCAGCTCTGGTACGTATTTTACAGGGATCTGCTACTGTGGCCATGATTACCGCTGCCGGTATGACAGCCGCTTTGCTGGAAGGCTCTGTATATACCTCTACCGACAGGGCGCTGCTGGTAATTGCCATAGCATCGGGAGCTACGATCATGTCACACGTCAATGACAGCGGTTTCTGGCTTGTAAGCAAATATTTTGGTATTACCGAGAAACAAACACTCCGGTCCTGGACGGTTATGACGACCATTATAGCCCTTACAGGTTTTACTGCGGTGCTTTTTATACACTGGTTTCTGTCATTTGTTTAGCTTTTATCGGGCAAAATCAGAACTTTACTTTCTATAGCTTGTTTTATTAGGAGCGAGGTTGTGAGCCACTTAAATAAAAAAGCTATGGAGGTAAAAAGAATATTATTCCCGACCGATTTCTCCGAACCAACGGAAAACGCACTGCCTTTTTTACTCAATCTGGCAAAAAAGACGAATAGTGAAGTCGTGTTTTTCAACGCTTTTGCTATTCCGGAAATGATCACCGATCTTCCTTACGATGCTATTGAGAAAGAGGTAGAGGTGCTGGAAGTGAATTCATCCAGACAGCTCAATGATCTGGTGGACAGAGTGCGGGAATACGAACCGGATGTAAAGCTTACTATTCTTTCCAGAGCAGGCTCTTTTTCGACTGAACTAAAAAATGTGATCGATGAGTATGATATTGGTCTGGTACTGATGGCCACAAAGGGAGTGGATGGCATTGTGCCCGGAATCTTTGGTACACATGCGGCCCATGTGATTGAAAAAGTCCGCTGCCCCGTGATTGTGATTCCTCAGCAGACAACCTTGCGTACCGTAAAAAATATCGTATTTGCCAGTGAGTACCATGAAGAAGACCTTGATACCATAAAGTTTCTTGCCCGTCTTGCCGCTTATTTTGAGGCAACACTGACTATTGTCAATGTATACTCGGAAAATCTGATTCTGGAGCGGTTAAAAACCAACGAGTTTCAGCTAATGGTAGAAGAAATGGTGGTATACCACGGACTCAGGTTTAAATATATAAAGGGCGATGATGCGTTTCAGGCGCTTAGGGACTATGTGGAAGAAAACAGTGTGGACCTTCTTGCCATGACTACGCACCACAAAGGCATGTTCAAGCGGTTGTTTGAGGGTAGTATGACCCGCAAAATGGTGTCTAAGGGCAATGCGCCTATTATGGCCTTTCATTCAGTGGAATAAGAAAGTCTGACTATTTTTCAGACTTCCTTATTTTATACAATACGGCAAACATTCGTCTTTGCGTTTCCTGCCACGTTCGGGCTTCGATAAACTTCAGGGTACACGGCAATCTTTGAGCTTCAAACTTCTTGGATAGTAGCTGTAAATCACTACAGAGAAGCGGGTTTCTGATCCTGTCTTAGCCTTTTATCAGCGTTTCCTGAGCGCTTCCCATTGCTCGGGAGTCACTATATCCAGATGATTGAATTCTCCGGCCCCGTTCAGCCACTCTCCGCCATCGATTGTAATCACTTCTCCGTTGATATAAGATGAAAAATCAGACATCAGAAAAGCGGCCAGATTCGCCAGCTCCTGATGATCACCGGCTCGTTTGAGAGGGATGCGCTCCCTATAATCCGGTATGTTGAGATCTTCGGGAAAAAGTCTGCTCATCGCTCCTTCGGTCGGGAAAGGCCCGGGGGCTATGGCATTGGAACGTATGCTATATTTAGCCCATTCTACAGCCAGGGAGCGGGTCAGATTGAGTACCCCGGCTTTTGCTACCGCAGAGGGCACTACATAGCCGGATCCGGTCCAGGCATAGGTAGTCGTAATATTGAGGATAGTGCCTTTCTGCTTGGCTTCGATCCAGTCTTTGCCAAGAGCCAGAGTAAAATAGTAGCTTCCTTTGAGCACAATATCCACTACAATATCAAAAGCCCGGTGACTGAGCTTTTCGGTGGGGCTTATAAAGTTGCCGGCCGCGTTATTGACCAGCCCGTTTATGGAGCCAAATACCGATTTGGATTCCTTGATGACCGCTTCTATTTCATGGTAATTGCGTACATCGCAGGCCAGAGGCAATACCTGTCCGCCGGTTTCTTTTTCCAGTTCGGCAGCGGCCTGTTCCAATACATCTTTTTTTCTGCTCACAATAACCAGATTGGCGCCGAGTTGCAAAAAGTATTTTCCCATAGACTTTCCCAGTCCGGTGCCGCCACCGGTCACCAATATCGTCTGGCCTTTGAGAGCGCCTTCTCTCAGCATGGGTTCATTGTATTGAAACATATCGATCTGTTTAATAATATACTGGTTATATTAACTCATTATACTCTTTTAAGCAAGTGCAGGATTGGCTTGCTTCGATAAAAAAGATCGGCTTCCGGAAAAATGTTATCAGCTTCCTGCTTTTTGCCGTGCTGATTGAATTTTATATTTTAACTGTTGTAAACAGATTTGTTGTCCTCATGTAATTAAATGCAGAGTTGTATTGCCGGCTGATAAAAAGCCGCTACAATGAACTACGGAAATGAAAACGGAATAGGAACGATGGTAAAGATTGACAGCGAGCTGGTCGGAAATGTATCAGCAAAGGCAAAAAACGCCGGCAGAAAGCGAATGAATCATAATTTTCATCAGGAGCAGAACGATACCCTGCAACGCATGCTCAATGCCATGGAACCCGGCACATATGTACGTCCCCACCGCCATGTGGCACCGGCCAAAAGAGAGGCATTTGTAATTCTCAGAGGCAAGGTCGCTTTTATCGAATTTGATGATTACGGAACCATTACGGAGACTTGCATCATGGATACTGCTGTAGGATGCTACGGAGCGGAAATCACTCCGGGAGCCTTTCATACGTTGGTCTCACTGGAACCCGGCTCCGTGCTGTATGAGATCAAGGATGGTCCCTATGATGCGGATACGGACAAAGAGTTTGCAGACTGGGCCCCGGAAGAGGGAAGTGTAGAGGCTGTAGAGTATGTGGAAGGGTTGAAGGGAGTATTATAAACGATTCAGAAGGATTGCGATGTAAACTTGTATTTATAAATTATTAATTGTAAGTGTTTTATTTTCATTATTGTCTGTTTAGTAGGCCATTGCTGTGTGTTTTTGTATATTGTTTGGGTTTTCATAATTTAAAAAGTCATCGGGATTTAAGGAATTGGTTATGAGTCTGGAAAAAAAAATAAAGATCATTGATACGTTGAAGGAGCAGATTGATGCTCATGGAAAGTTTTCAGATGAATTATTGAAAAGAATAAATTATCGCTTTAGACTTGATCTGAATTTTTATTCCAATAGTATCGAGGGAAATACCCTTACCAGATTTGAGACAAAAAGTGTTATGACCGGTAATATTACTATTGAGGGGAAGCCACTTAAGGATCTGTTGGAGATGAAGAAGCATGATCAGGTGGTTCAGGATATCCTTAAAATGGGTAAGGGAGAACTGAATCTTTCTGAAAAGAGAATAAAGGAAGTACATGCAGCCATTATGTATGAAGAGGATCCTGAAAAGAGTAAACTACTTGGAAAATGGAAGCCATATATTAATGAGGTAATTACTTATAGAGGTGAAAAGTATGCGTTTACTTCTCCTGATGAGGTACCCGAAGCAATGCACAAACTTGTCGACTGGCTAAATGCGGAGAGTGATAAAATAAAGAAAGGGAGAAAAGATGCTTTACATCCGGCGATAGTAGCATTCGAGTTCCATTTGAGGTATGTCACCATACATCCTTTTTATGACGGTAACGGTCGTACGGCACGGCTGTTTATGAATATTATTTTGGTAGCCTTTGGTTATCCACCGGTAGTTGTTAAGGAATCCGATAAGGCAAATTATAATCAATATCTTGCCGATGTTCAATGCTACGAAGGGAACAGAGAAGTTTTTTACAACCTGATGCTAAATCTTCTGGAGCGCTCGTTACTTTTGGTACAAACAGCGATCGAGGGTGGAAGCATAGAACATGAGGATGATCTTGATAAGGAGATTAAACTTTTTATCTCAGATATAAAAAATGAAAACGCGGTTACAGAGCGAAATACACACCAGAATGTATTTCGTGTTATAGAACACGTATTTATTCCTTTGGTAAAAAGATTAAGAGCTGAACTTAAAGTTTTTGATGAATTGTTTAATGAGGGTAAAATGGTATTACAACTGAATGGTCATACATTGTTTGTAATTGAGGGTGATTATAATCAGATACCGGATGGGGAGATTCAGAGTTTTATAAATGAAGAATGGGGATACACCAAAGATTCACCACCAAATAAAATTGAAATGTATATCGAATTGAGGGGATTTAAATACAATAAAAATAACCCTGGTTCAGTGGATGTTTCATTGCCATTACATTTTGATGAGTATAACTATTGGTTTAATAAAAAAAATTATAGTAGTCTGAGTCCTCAGATTGTTAAGCTATATACAGAAGACTTGGATGAAAGTGAACAGTCAAGCCTTATTCAAGATTGTAAAAAATATCTCTTTGACAGGGTCAAGATGCTTCGTAGCTAACGTTAGAATCAATTGTATCATTTTACATATTCCTCAAACAAATGCTCCAACAGACTGTCCAGATCCTCTGTCAGGCCGGGATGAGGTCGGGAGGTCTGAATTACAGAGCTTCGCATGGCAGTAAGCCAGCGGAACCGGGCCGCCTGATTGTTCTGAGCAATGGGGCCTCCGGTTTTACCACCTAAGCATATTTTTTCAAAGGCGTTGAGATGTGCTTCTATCGTGTCGATATCGACTTTTGGGTCGAGACTGAGCAGTTTTTCTTTGCACAAGTGTAGCCTGCATTTCAGAAAACCCTGTTTAGGCGAACAAAGCAGGATACCGGCATTGATAAACTCTTCGCGCTCTACCCTTGGTACCACGCGAATAACGGCATATTCATATAAGTGCATGGCGGGCGCGTTTTGCTTCGTTTACAAACAGATCGGCATGACTCAGCCGGGTCGTCAGAAATTCTTTGTAGACCGTTTTTAGCTCGTCTGGCGTGCCATTTTCTCCTGAAGCCATAAGCCATTCGTCCGGAATAAGCTCCACGATCTCTTCCAGTCGGGCAGGAGTAAGGTGTTGGCGGTTTAACTCGTTTGCCTCATCCATCCGGCTGGCAACCGGTAGCAGTACATGGTCCTTGATCAGGGCAAAGGGGCTGCGGACGTGCTGTTCTATATTGCTCCAGGAATGATGAAAGAGAAAAGAGGCTCCGTGGTCGATCAGCCAGAGTTCCCGGTTCCAGATCAGCATATTGGTATTGCGGAATGTACGATCTACATTGGTGATAAACGCGTCGAGCCAGACAATGCGGGAGGCAAGAAGCGGGTCTATTGGTGTCACCGTGGGATCGTAGGTGATAGCTCCGGACAGAAAATGCAGAGCCAGATTCAGCCCCCGGCTTGCTTTGAGCAGATCCTGAATTTCCTCATCGCCTTCCGAGCGTCCGAATTCCTCAGCGAGCCGGGCAAATACCAGTTCCGGAACTTTCAGTCCGAGCGTCCGGGCTATTTCGCCGCCCAGCAACTCAGCAATAAGCGCTTTTTCGCGCTGACCGGCCCCCCGAAATTTGAGGACATACTTAAAGCCATCGCTGGCTTCAGTCAATGCTGGCAGTGAACCGCCTTCCCGAAGGGGAAGCATATAGCGGAGCACATCTACGGTTCTTAGTGAATACATTTTGGCTGTTGCAAGGATTAACTCCGGGTAAATATATGTAGAATTATCGGATAGTTGCTTCCTGATCCGGACGTAGCGGAAAAGTAAAAATGGTTTGTTTATATCTTTTTTTATTTGCATATTAGATAAATAGCGTATTATGTTGAATTGACAGAGTTTGTTTATAGCGAGCAGCAGAACGGGGGGGGATTTTTTTATTAATGTTCAGTAATGGGTGATTCGCTGATAATAACAATATTGCCAGGTGCTGGTTTTCTGGTTTCTGCAGCAGCACCCGGGAGTTTGTGCCGCAATAAGACGCTGGTTTTACGATAGACTTTTACCAACCAAACTATTATATCTTATGAGAAAACTGTCTGGCTTTTCATTTACTTTATTTTTATTGTGTATATCCTTATACAGTCCAGCTCAGGATCCCACGCTCGAAATCGACCAGGTGCTGATGGATGGCACAAGGATGTCGCAGCCCTGGGGAATGTGCTTTATAACAAGCGATGAATTGCTCTTTACCGAGAAGGATGGCAGATTATACAGATATGTCATCTCTACCGATACCAAAACCCAGATAACAGGCACTCCGGCGGTTGCTGTAGTAGGGCAGGGAGGATTGCTTGATGTGACCCTGCATCCTGATTTTGCTACCAACAGGTATGTATATCTTTCGTATTCTGTTTCCGGCCAGAGTGGATACACACTGGCGATAGGAAGAGGAATTCTTGACGGGAATCAGCTGACCAGCTTTTCGCAATTATTTACGGCGCTGCCTTACCGGGGGGGAGGGAATCACTTCGGGAGCAGAATTGCTTTTGACAGTGAGAATCATCTGATTTTTTCCTCCAGCGACAGGCAGGAGCAGGACAATGCCCAGCTGCTGAGCAACCATATTGGTAAAGTTATACGCCTGAATGACGATGGTACTGTCCCGGAAAATAATCCTTTTATCGGGATAAATGGTGTAGCACCCGCGATATATAGTTACGGACACCGGAATATTCAGGGTCTGGTAGTCGATCCCCGAAGCGGAAAGATATTTGCTCATGAGCATGGTCCTATGGGTGGAGACGAGCTGAACCTGATCGAAGCCGGAAATAACTATGGCTGGCCAAGCATCACCTTTGGGTTAAACTACAACGGAACAATTATTTCAACGGATACGGCCCGTGATGGAATGGAGCAGCCTGTCCGCTACTGGGTGCCGTCCATTGCGCCAAGCGGTCTTGCCATAGTGCCTGTGGGAGAGGAGGAAGATGAGATCAATTTTATCTTGGGAGCGCTGGCCGGCAAACAGATTCAGTGGGTGAAAATTAAAAATGACAAGCATGTCGCTACGTATTCTTTTCTGCACAATTACGCCCGGTTCAGAGACGTGGAGGTGGCTCCCGACGGACAGCTATATGCTCTTACCGAGTCGCCTAACAGTCTGATACGGCTGAGAACAAATCAGGTGATTACCGGTGGGATAGCAGGTTTCGGGCCAGCTGCAAAAAACATGTTAGTGTATCCTAATCCGGCCGGAGACTATATTCAGGTTGATGTACAGGATTTTGCCGGTCATACGATGGAAATAAATATTTTCTCCAGCCAGGGAGTATTGATGACCACCAGTCCGGAAGCAAGTTCTGCATCCGGTTCGGGAATATTGAAAATTGATACGAGACACCTGGAGTCTGGTATGTATTTGCTTGAACTGAGATCAGAAAACAAGGTAGTACCATTGAGATTTACCAAGCTATAAAACTGACTGTTTGAAATCTCTGTTTTTAGATTACTATGGCGCGAGATCTGATTGTAACAGTCTCGCGCTTTTGTTTTATCCGGACGGTCTTGTCTCCGCATGCCCCGGAGTCCTTTAGCCCGCTGATTCAGCTTCCGCCAGCTCTTTCAGCTTTTGATTCATTTGGATGAAGCCATTCCTGGTATTTTCGGTATTAAACAGCCAGACAAAAATACCTCTGAATTGCTCGCTATGGACAAATCGTACCGTGCCGTCACCGTTGTCAGTAAGCTCAAACCGGTGCTCTCCGTCAAATAATCCCTTAAACAGGATGCTGCCCAGCCAGCGCAATTCCCGGTTTTCTGTTTTGGTAAGTATAATGGGTTTGAAGGTCATGGCCTTGTTTTTAGGCGGAGCTATATTGACCGTAATTTTCTCTCCTTCTTCTACTGTGCCGGTTATGGATCGTATGAAAGGATTCCAGTCCGGGTACTTTTCAAAATCAGTAAGGATAGCCCATATTTTCTCCGGTGTTGACCGGATAATGATTTCTGTCTTGATTTCTTTTGCCATAACTGTTACATGAATAAGGATAGTGACTATTGCCAGCGATAGACGCTTCATCTTTTTATTTTAAGTATATGCTGCAAAGATCGCTCATAACCGGCAGTTTGGGCTTGATAAAAATCAAGAATTCAGGAAAGCTGCTTTTTTCGTATCCGGCTAAACGTTTCCGGAGTCATGCCGAGCATGGAGGCGATGTATTGCAATGGCACCTGATTGAACAGTTCGCGGTTGTGCTCGAAGAAAAACTGGTATCGTTCTTCAGCTGTCATGGATAGGTGGCTGAAAATCCGGTCCTCCAGCATAGTAAAGCAGTGACCGATGAAAAGTTTTTCCAAAACCGGCCACTGAGGTACCATGCTCCCGATCTTCAGATAGTCTTTTTTATGGATCGTAAGAATTTGCGTATCGGTTAGTGTCTGAATGGTCCATCGGGCCGGATTGCCAAAAATAAAGCTGGCCAGATCAGTTATGAAATAGCCCTTGGCTGAAATCCACTGGGTAACTTCCCTTTTTTCGGTTTCGACAAAAAATCGCACAAAGCCGGATTGTACAAAACTCAGCCGGTCGCATTGCCTGCCTGTATGGAGAAAATAATCGCCCTTTTTCAGCGTCTCCGGCTCAAAGCATGAGGTAATTGCTTTCAGATCTTCGGGTGTTATAACTCCAAAATAGGATTTTATGCTGTTTTCAAGTTCTGTCATGGGGCTGTTGCTTCAGGAGTCTTTACATCTTTTTTTCAGAGTTTGCTTTTGCCATTTACTTGTCCAAATACCTGGATGCTTATGAGAAAAAAGATTGATATGCTTAATGGCTTGAGTATTATCTTTTTGATTATAAAATTTTGTCTTTTGAATTAAAGAGTAATAGCTTGGGGCAATAATACATATTATTTAAATTCTAAACAGAAGGACAAGAGATTATTGATAATTGATTTATGGAGATAGGTCTATATGCAATTGAAACGATAGTGAATTTCCTGATTAGGAGATGTCTCAAAGTCTCAACTTTCAGTGCTCACTACTCCTTCACCAACACCTTATCCACCCGCTTTCCGTCCATATCCACGACTTCGAGGGTAAAATGCCGCCATTGCACTTTCTCACCGGTTTCGGGGATATGTCCCATGAGGTAGAGCAGCATGCCGCCAAGGGTGTAGAAGCCTTTGTCTTCGATATCTTCCGTATTTTCGACCTTGAAGTAGCGGAAAAACTCATCGAGAGAAATCAGGCCGTCGACCAGATAAGAGTTGTCGGAGCGTTTGACGATTTCGAGATTCTCACCGGTACGGTACAGAAGGCCGATCATCACCTTGAAAAGGTCATTGCTGGTCACCACCCCCATGATATGCCCAAACTCATTGACCGCAATTGCGAAATAGCATTGGGCTTCTTTCATATGGTCCAGCAGCTTGAAGGCCTTGGTGTTTTCCAGCACAAAAAGCGGTTCGCTGAGCAGCGAGCGGAGATCAACCTGCTCATCCTGCAGATATCCCTGTATATAATCTTTCAGGCGCAGTACTCCGATGATATTGTCCGTATTGCCTTCGTATACCGGAAAATGTGTCCGGGTGGATTCAGAAATAAGCTGCTTCTGCTTTTCCCGGTCATCCTCGATATTGAGCATAACCAGATCGTTGCGATGTGTCATCAGGGAGCCTACATCTGTATCGCCCAGAAAAAAGACCCTGTCTACCATTTCCTTTTCTTCTTTTGCTACCTCCGGCGTCTGCTGCAGCATGTTGCGGATTTCTTCTTCCGTCACCTGATCGCCCTTGTCCGTTTTGATCCGGAATATGAAAATCAGTACTTCGGTCGATTTGTCCAGCAGCCATACCGCCGGTCGTGCGATTACGGACAGCAGGTGCATGGGTATAGCCATGGCAGAGGCGATGCGCTCGGGAGCGCTCATAGCCAGTCTTTTTGGGAAAAGCTCCCCAAGTATAAGGGTGAAAAAGGTAATAAGAACAACCACGATGACTCTGGAAAACAGCATGGCATTGGAAGCCAGGAGCGGTACATCATCGAGGACTTTTTCGAGGGAGCGTGCTATGGAAGCGCCTCCGTATACACCGGTAAGGATACCGATCAGGGTGATTCCGATCTGAATGGTGGAGAGAAAACGGCCCGGATGCTCGGCAAGTTCCGTGGCCTGTCTGGCTCCTTTGTGACCGGCGGCGGCTTTGTTGCTTAACTTGAATTTTTTGGAAGAAAGCAGCGCAATCTCCGACATGGAAAACAGTCCGTTGAGCAATATCAGGGCGAGTATAATCAGTGACTCAATCAGCATGGCTATATGAAGGTCCCGTACAGATTAAAAAGTACTGATGTGGATTTTTTGCACAGAATAACTGCCTGGTAAAGACTGCTCATAGATTTTGCTCTTTAACAATTGCAAACTGCCATGAGGCAATCTTGTTGGTCTGGAAGATTTTTTTTTACGGGAAAAGCGGGAGAGGCGCCTATGTGAAATGTTGCCGGAGCGGTTTAAACCGGCGACGAATCTCTCTTATTCATTCTTATAAAAAAAGCCACCCTTTGAAGAGTGGCTTTTATGATTTATCTGATTCGCTGCAAACCGGATTATCCAAGGCTGATCTGCTTCATGGAAGTCATTGCTTCACGAAGCTCTGCACCTACGATTTCGATCGGGTGGTTGCGGATGATCTCGTTTACAAGGATAAGCGTTTTGTTGTCTACACCGTTGTCTTTGCCTTCGTTGTAGTTACGCCCGATCACATCGGTATCGATTTTAGCCATAAAGTCTTTTAGCAAAGGCTTGCAGGCATGGTCAAACAGGTAGCATCCGTACTCGGCAGTATCGGAGATTACTCTGTTCATTTCGTATAGCTTCTTACGAGCGATGGTATTGGCGATAAGCGGAGTTTCATGGAGAGACTCGTAATATGCGGACTCTTCGATGATACCGGCTTCGGTCATGGTTTCGAACGCAAGCTCTACACCAGCTCTTACCATGGCTACCATTAGCAGGCCATTGTCATAGTATTCCTGCTCAGCGATTCTGACATCACCAGCCGGAGTTTTCTCAAACGCAGTCTCAGCGGTAGCGGCTCTCCAGGTAAGCAGGTTTTTGTCATCGTTTGCCCAGTCTTCCATCATGGTCTTGGAAAATTCTCCGCTCATGATATCATCCTGATGCTTCTGAAACAGAGGACGCATGATTTCTTTCAGCTCTTCAGACAGCTCAAGCGCCTTGATTTTTGCAGGATTGCTCAGTCTGTCCATCATGGCAGTGATACCGCCATGCTTCAGCGACTCGGTGATTACTTCCCAGCCGTACTGGATAAGTTTGGCAGCATAACCGGCATTAATGCCTTTTTCCACCATTTTGTCAAAGCAAAGGATAGAACCTGTCTGCAGCAGACCGCAAAGGATGGTTTGCTCACCCATAAGGTCGGACTTAACCTCTGCCACAAAGGAAGATTTCAATACACCGGCTCTGTCTCCGCCTGTACCTGCGCAGTATGCCATAGCATAATCCCAGCCTTTGCCTTCGGGATCGTTTTCAGGATGCACAGCGATAAGAGTGGGTACGCCGAATCCTCTTTTATATTCTTCTCTTACTTCAGAACCTGGTGATTTCGGAGCCACCATGATTACAGTGATGTCCTTACGGATCTGCATGCCTTCCTCCACGATGTTGAATCCGTGAGAATAGGAAAGCGCAGCGCCTTTTTTCATAAGCGGCATTACCGCGTTGATTACAGAAGTATGCTGTTTGTCAGGAGTAAGGTTGATCACAAGGTCGGCAGAAGGAATCAGTTCTTCATACGTTCCTACTTTAAACCCGTTTTCACTGGCGTTTTTCCACGACTGTCTTTTCTCTGCGATAGCCTCTTTTCTCAAGGCATAGGAAATATCGAGTCCTGAATCACGAAGGTTCAGTCCCTGATTCAATCCCTGTGCGCCACAGCCAACGATCACGATTTTCTTTCCTTTTAATGCGTTTACGCCATCAGCAAACTCGCTGCTGTCCATAAATTCACATACCCCAAGCTGGTTCAGTTTCTCACGAAGAGGAAGTGTATTAAAATAATTAGCCATTATTACTTGTATGTTTATTTTTTTAAACTTTCTGAGTTTTTCAGGATTACAAATCTGCGAATATTTCTTCAATAAGAAATAAAACTATTGAGATTTATTTAGGTACTTTTTATGGATTTTGATCGGATAGGCAATCCTGTACAGATTCCCGTAAAGATTAAAATTTCTTTACTATGAAATGCTTAAAGAATGGTGCTTATCATGGCAGTCCGCTGCATGCTGAAGCTCCCGAAGCCTACAGATCGTACAGGATTCCGCCCCGTATCAGAGGCATGTTGTTGGGATTATTCTTGTCCTGGAGCACATCATATAGTATAGAAGCCTGGACGCGGGTCTTGTCATTGAGCCTGGTTTCGTATCCGGCTCCTACAGGCAGTGATATAGTCCAGACTCTGTCGTGTATGCGGGTGCCATCGGCAAAAACAGAAGTCGTCTGGGTATTGAGTGTCTGAAACTCGGCATGCAGAAAAGCATTTTCGATCAGATGATACTGTCCGAATACCCGTGCACCCATCGAAAAAAACTGCTGGGCCGAATTGTCCGGTTTTTTGTAGGAGAAAATAGGAGAAACTCCGCCATTGAATGCCTCGAGCCGGTAACCGACCACAGGAGCGATATCGGCATATACTCCATTGTCATAACTGACACTGACATTGCCACCGGTGAATACCTGAGCGCTGACACCTGCAGAAAAAGCGAGGGACAGGCAGATGAAAACGAAAATTCTGAAAATAATTTGCACGATTGTTTACTTGATTTTGATGGATATTATTCTGTTTTTGATAGTATGGCTGTACCCAGAGGGCGCAGATCCTTTTTCTGAACAAATTCACTTTCGCCGCTTCCCTGACTGCGGATTGTATAGAGGTGAATATACAATGCCGGGGCCTTGCGGAAGGAAGGATGAAGCTTCTCAAATTTAAAAATAAAATCCTGATCTGTTTTGCCCGAACCGGTAAATATCGGTGCGGATGTCCGTAATTTGAACCAGTAGGGGTCGTTATAGGCTTCCCCGCTTTTTCTGGAGATACAGGATACGACAATGCGGTCGTAAATGAGACCTTCGGCTGTGCCGGAAAAATACTGTCTGAAAGCCTGATTGGCCTGAGCAGTCCGGAGCACTACTTTTTTATCTACAAACGTGTGAGGCATGGTATTGCCGGCAACCATTCGTACCATAAAATGCCGGAAGTCAAACGACTCGCCTTCCTGAATTTCGTAAACTGTTCTGAATGGAAAAGGAGCCCAGTAACCCCGTACCAGGTCCATGCTGGCCAGTCTGTCGGCATAGTACAGAATCAGAATACCGCCGATGACAAGAGAAGCATCGAGTGTCTGATTGGCCATAGAAGGACCGTTTTCCCAGGCCACGATTATGTATTGAAGGATGAGTATGCTGATGAGAGAAAGAGAGACAAACATTTGCAGTTTGCCGGCATACAGACGTGTCTGATAGGTAAAAGAAGGCGAATTGTTCAGGCAGTTATTGATAATGATGATCCAGATGGAAATGCTCAGCACAAAAACAAACAGAAACAATGGCAGTATTTTGATCACCAGAAAATAATCATACAGTCCGTGCATGACAGAGCCAAGCAGGAAAGACAGCAGAAATCCGGCTACCGGATGCAGGTTCTGATACCGGTATCGGGCCAGAGCAAGTCCGTAGGCAACTATGGACGAGTCGATCATATGAGTAGGTACGGCTGTCATTGCCCGGCCGTGAATAATACCGTTGAGCGATCCGCTGAAGTAAAGTAGGTTTTCGATAAAAGCAAAGCCCAGCGCTGATACGGCGGCATAGAGTATATAGTCGTATGGCTCATTGACGATCCGCGGAGACCACCACAATATAAGCAGCAGAGGTATGATCTTGACAAATTCTTCGACCGCGCCGACCTTGAAAATATAAAACATCAGCAGGTCCCAGAGATTGTTGCCCTCAGCAAAATTGAGATTGAATTCCAGAAAGTCGGAAATATAAAATGTCAAAAAAGAAAAAATCATCCCGCCCAGCAGCGTCAGTGCAATGTGGAGCTTATGCTCCTTTTCGAAAATATCCAGTCCCACGATATAGACGAGCCAGACAATCATAATGCAGAAAGCAGCTATAAATCCGGTTATCTTGAAATTGCGGACTACTATATTTAATGTGTCAAACAGGTAATGGATCAGGTAGTTGTATTTGAAGAAAAGATGACGGGCCATCTCATTAGGAATAAACGAGCTGGTTTCCGAATTGGTAGCCAGGCTGAGCAGCTTGTCCTCCTGATTGTTCAGAGAATAAAGATGCACCAGCAGTTCCATGCAGGAGGGATATTCCCGGTTTTTGAACCGGGTCGCCAGTTCGAAGTGCCGGATAGCCATGCTGGTATCGCCATAGGCCAGATACGATTTGCCCAGATAGTTGTGGACATAGGGTATGGAGTCGGTCGTTATGCTTTGAAGATACTGGAGCGCTTTGTCGTATTCTTTCTGGTGATAGCTGATAATGCCCATTCCCAGGCAACCAATATTGACATACAGACTGTCACTGAGAAACAGCTGGTTGAAGTATATATTGGTCATGTCATAATCGTCCCGGCTATATTGCCGGTGATTGATCTCCCAGGTATCCGGAATTCTGAAATGATGATATATATAATCGTACTGGGCTTCTATGTTGGTAATATCCGATTCTGCCAGTATTTTTCTTTTTTCATCTTTCTGCAAAAGGTTCTCTATACCGGGAGGAGGCTGTCCGGGCTGAAAATGATCTCTGTCTGAGAGAAAGATATTCACAAAAAGGAAAGCTGATGTAAATATGGACAGGGTAATACCGGTAGTCCTGGTAAGACTGGAGCGCAAAAAGGATTTTCGGTCTTTGCTGGTGTAATACAGGTAGGCAAAATAAAAACAGAGTGCAACCAGCAGCCAGAAGTAAAAAGACCGTCCGGCAAAGAACGTTCTTTTGGCTGCTTCCTGTGCGGAACAGAGCACCGGAAGCAATAGTAAACAAACCAGCGAAGCAGATTTATGCATCAACACCTGTCAGCGTTTATTCGTTTTTTTGATTAAAAGTTACCTTTTTATCAGAAAATTGTAGAAAGATAATAAACAATAGGGTATTTTTAAGAATAAAAGCAGAGTATTTGTTTGTTCAACAGCCCGGATTATTACCGTGAAAGATTATTATGCCATGTTGGGCGTGTCCAGGCATGCCTCGGAAGATGAAATAAAAAAAGCCTATCGAAGGCTGGCTTTCAGGTATCATCCTGACAAAAATCCCGGAGAAGCTGCCAGGGTAAAAATGCAGGAGATCAATGAGGCATACGATGTGCTGGGTGATATTAATAAAAAGTATAATTACGATTTACGATACGACTATCGAAAGAGCCCTGCTTTCCGGAACCGGTCTGCACAGGGACAGCAGACTTCAACCAAAACGCAGCGCCAGACTCAGACAAGAACACAGGAGCGCAGGCAACCGGCAGGAAAAGCTTCGGGAAGCGCGCGTCCGCCATTTCGTAAAACTCCATATTATAACTATAAGGAACTGGCTCAGAAGGCCCGCTTCATATCTGCATTTTTTCTGTTTTACTGCTGTCTTCTTTCCCTGGATTATTTTATTCCGGCCAGATTTGATCAGGCACAGGTACGGCGTCTGATCAAAACAGGAGCAAAGGAAACGTATCTGGTTATAACAGATCTGGTTGATTTTCATGTCCGCTGTCACGGACTGAGCTTTTCTGCCAATGATCTGGTCAATGTTGAGATCACGCCGATATTCGGCATTGTCACTCAGATGCAGGTCAACGCCACTGCCGGCTATACTTACAATGTGAGTGTCAGTTCGGTATACTCTCCGGTCTATTTTTTCGTTTTGATTGTAATGACTCTATCTGTTGGGGCTATTTATACCAAAAACAGTCAGCAGGCCTGCGTATTGACATTTGTTGCGGCCTTTTGCTCTCTTATAACAGTGCTTATCATTTATTAATCCGGGGTTTTCGCATATGAGCAAATGGATCGTGCGTTTTCTGTATCTGCTTATCAGTCTGCCGGTATGCTATATGGTACTGGTTCTGATTTTGTCTTCTGTGCCGGTCAATCCGGTGGAGACTGGCCCGATACCGGAAGACGGAGTATTGATTTATGTGCGTAGCAACGGCGCTCATACGGACCTGGTAGTACCGGTCCGAAATGCTATCCGCGACTGGCAGGAGCTGATCGATTTTGATGATTACCGGGAGGGCAATTACCGCTATATAGCATTTGGCTGGGGCGACAAGGGGTTTTATCTCAACACACCGACATGGGCAGATCTGAAAATGTCCTCTGCGGTCAATGCGCTGTCCGGAAGAGGGGGAACAGCATTGCATGTAACTTTGTATTCCGGTATGGCAGAATCGGACCATACCCGGGCCGTTTGGCTGACATCGGAACAATATCACAATCTGTCGGCTCACATAGAAGAGGCTTTTTACCGCTCCGAAACGGGAGATCCGGTCCGGATAGATGCCGTTACGTATACATCCGGCTATGACCATTTTTATGAAGCTTCGGGAACATATTCCTGCTTTTATACATGTAATAGCTGGACCAACGAGGGATTGAAAAAGGCCGGAGTACGAACCGCCTTATGGGCTCCTGTTGAGTGGTCGGTGATGCGTTACCGCTGAATTGATTTATATGATCAGGCGCTTGAGCGGAAGTATACGATTGTGTGTAAAATATCTGATAGTCATTTAGTTGATTTGTATATAAGAATAAGCTACATCAACCACCCTACACCAGCTGTTCATTTTTTCCGTTTCTTTCTTCAGCAGGGAGTTCGGTGCCTCGGTAAGCTCAGTCAGCGTCGCGATCTTTGAGCCCTAAACCTTAAACTTATTTCTATTAACGGGTTAAAATATCTGTAAATCAATAGGTGATTAATTAGTCTTACGATCCTGCGGATTTATTTTAACTTTCCTGTACTTTCCTTTTAACTTTCTGTGGGCTGCACTGTTTTGATTGGCAAGGAATCGATTTAATTGTGCTTATGGGTAACCCATATATTTCCCTGCTGCGAACGGCCTGGTCTTATGCGGGAAGGGAAAAGAGTCGCTTTGTACGTATTTACATCATGTTTGCCTTATCAAACCTGGTGGTTGCCGTAGCGCCGCTGCTCTATGGCTGGTTTATAGACGGATTGCAGAAAGATGGACTGAAAGCGTTGCGTTTTGCCTGGATTTATGCCGCTGCTTATGTAGGGCTTAAGCTGCTCGAATGGGTTTTTCATGGCCCGGCCAGGGTAATGGAGCGTAAGCTGGCTTTTCATATCAGCAGAAATTTTATGGTGGAGCACTACCATAAAGTAGTGCATATGCCGATGAACTGGCATCAGGACCATCATACCGGATCTACCATCAGTAAGGTAAGGAAAGGCTATGAAGCGCTGAAAGAGTTTTTTCAGAATGGCTTCCTGTATGTTTATGCTTTCGGGCGTTTTCTGTTTTCTTTCGCTGCCATGATATATTTCTCTCCGCTGTTTGGCAGTATTGCTGTTGTGCTGGGAGTTATTACCATCTTTATTATTATTCTGTTTGATAAACCTTTTGTCCGTACTCTGAAAGAAGTCAATGAAAGGCAGCACTCAGTCATGGCATCGCTCTTTGACAGCCTTTCCAATATCATTACTGTGATTACACTGAGGCTGGAGCGTCAGATGGAGATAAGCATGCTGGACAAGATCAACGATGTGTATCCGCCTTTTCGCGAAAATGTGGTTATCAACGAGCTCAAATGGTTTGTTGCCCAGATTATGGTGGCGCTGATCTATGCTGTAGTGGTGCTGGGGTATGTGTATCAGCATATGGAGCCGGGCACTGCTTTTTTTATAGGAGGGCTTGTTACGCTGATTGGGTATGTCAATCAGTTTACGGGTGTCTTTAGTGATATAGCGGCTCAGTATACCAAAGTGCTACAGTTCAATACAGAGGTAGAGGCAGCCAGAATGCTTGTAGGCAATTATAAAATGGAAGTGCTGCCGCCTTCGGCCGGAATTCCGCAAAGATGGAATGCTGTACGTATCAGCAATCTGAACTTTACCCATGCCTCGTCCCGGAAAGTGGCTGCGCTGACTTCTATTAACATGAAGTTCAGAAGAGGGCAGAAGGTGGCGCTGATCGGGGAGAGTGGCAGTGGCAAAAGTACTGTTCTGGCGCTTCTGAGAGGCTTGTATCAGGTGCATGATGGCAGTTCGGTTATTTTTGTGGATAATCAGGAAGTGTCGTTCAGGCAGCTGGCTAATATGGTGAGCCTTTTTCCTCAGGAGCCCGAGATCTTTGAAAATACGATTCGCTATAACATCACCTTGGGGCTGGAAGTGTCTGAAGCAGAAATACTGGAAGCCTGCCACCTGGCCGGGTTCTATGAGGTACTGCAAATGCTTCCCAACGGACTGGATTCGTATATTCAGGAAAAAGGCGTAAACCTGTCGGGTGGACAGAAGCAGCGCCTGGCACTGGCCAGAGGTATTCTTGCGGCTCGTACGAGCCAGATCGTGCTGCTCGATGAGCCGACCAGCAGTGTTGATCCCCGCAACGAGCTACTGATTTATCAGGGACTCTTTGCGCAGTATTCAGACAAGATCATTATTTCATCTCTGCACAGGCTGCACCTGCTGATCAATTTTGATTATGTGTATATACTTGATCAGGGGCGTATACTGGATGAGGGAACTTTTTCAAGGTTAAAAGCAGAAAGCCCGATATTTCAGGCAATGTGGCAGCATCAGGAAGATGCCAAAAACGATGATCATGAATAAAAAATCCCGTAAACTGACGAGGCTTGTCAAAGCTGTCAATTTACGGGATACCGTATCAGTTATATTTTTTCAATAATCAGGGTGATTTTGTTGAAATCTGCTGCTGCGTTGATTACCCTGCGGTAATCTTCGTACAGTCTGACCGGGAAATAAAGCTTTTTGTAGTATTCTTCTACTTCAATGATATAATGATTGCCTTCCTGTTTGTAGGAAGAAATGAACGCAATGATTTTATCATCATTTTCTTTGTAGTGGACATCCATATTGAGCGCTTCCGGGTTGGCGATTTTGTATCCGGCAGGCAGCTCAAACCGGATCTGGCGTCTGTAAAGACGCATAAAATCATTTTCAATATCAAGCTTACGTTTTTCTTCCTGGTACATTTCCATTTGCGGGCCTATCAGATCACCGACTTTGAAGAGGTATTTGTTGCCCGCTTTTTCCACAAGCTGGTCACTGGTCAGACTTGATTTTACAATAAAAGGCTTCTTGCCGAAATATTCCCGGCCGGCATTTTCTGCCTTGACGGAAGTGATTTCTGCATTGGTAATATAGTTGTGAATGATGGCTTCATTGGTTTTCTGAACATCTTCGGGGGACATATAGGAATAATATGGCTGGAAGTAATTGGCGTAATAGCCACCCAGCTGATACTCCAGGTCAACTACCGGATTGAGTATATTGTCGGTAAAGTTGACGAAAACATAGTGATTGCTGAAATTCCGGTCATGGTCAATAGGCGCAATATACTCAATCCGCCCTTCTGCGGATACGGATTTGGCCTCGTGCTGGATTTTTTTCATAAACCAGCCGTAGTTGGCTGTATAATTGGCCGGTATATAGCCCAGACTGGACGTGACTTCAGAAGGAGAAAGAAAAACCTTCAGTTCGGGAAAGTAGAATAAGTACGCGGAAAGAAAATTGTATGCTTCAAAGTCCGGATCAAACTTGAGCTTGCTGCGGTCACTGGTGAGCACAAGCTCATAATCGATGCCTGCTTCGTTGAATATGGCTGCATACAGCTTGACCAGTCCATCCTCTGAGCCGACTTTGTTGTCCAGAATTCCGGCAATAGTTCCAAATACAGGATTAGGATTTTCTATTACCATTATGTTGTGTTTGATGTGCTGCTCGATGGCCGAAATTTTTTCTCTGATTCCTGCATATTGTTTCAGCTGCAGTTGCTGAACCAGCTTTTTGACTTTTTTCAATTCATTTTTCCCGGCCGAGTAGCATACATTCTTCACCAGAGGACTTGTGATACCCGCATAAGTGATCAGATTGAATCTGCCAGACAGACTGTTGCTTTCCAGCTTGTATATTAGTTGCTGCAGACTGGCAGTATAGGCGGATACCGCTTCCTCCTTCAGCGGTTCTATTTCAGCTGACTGGATACGTAATACGTTTTTGTCTTTTCTGGAAGTATCAGCTGTTGCCTGAGGAAGTCCGTTGTAAGATTTAATTTTAAAGGTCAGATATACGGGAGAGATAAGCTCAAACTCAACATTTTTTCTCAACTCGTCACTTTGGATGATTTCTCTGGTGCCGGTATAGTTAACGGGAGTGTTCATCAGGTACAGGTGCTCTATTTCACTGCCTTTTTCCAGCCCTTCCAATGCAAAAAAACGATAGACAGCCCGTGTTTTTTCGTCCGTTGCCTCACGGATATCTGCGTCAGAAAGGGTCCGGATCCTCCCGTCGGGTGTCAGTACGCGTACCTTGTGCGAAACATATTGAAATGATGAGCCGGAAGGAATATAGATACGGTTGTTTTCGGCAATGGCCTTGTCTGAGTTGACCCTGATTATAGAATGATGCAGAATGTATTGCGAAAGTCCGTCCGGAGTTTCATTGAAAAATTCAACAGCCCGTTTGTCTTTCAGTACCACTACTTCCATTGCCGCTTCTTCCGGGGTCAGTTTGTACAGGGAACGGCTGCTCTCCCAGTCGTACGCCTGGTAGTCAGGGGTGTTAGCCAGGCAGAATCCTGCTGTAACTATCCAGATGAAAAGAAATCCAAAAATGTTTGCTTTCATAATCCTTATAATTTGTTCAGTACCACAACTTCCGAGTATGCTTTATTTAATTCTTTAATCATGCTATTCCAGCTTTCAAAGCTATCTGTCTTCAATAGCAGTGTATTGGTATAAATAGTCCGGGTCATTTCAATACCGTTTTTTACTTTCCGGTAAGCTATATCAAATCCGTACCCCTCATTGGCAAATGATACATTGTCCGGAATATACCGAAGGGAGTATCCGTTTGGTATTTCGAGTGTTACGATATTTATATCCTGCTGGGTATTTTCGAGATCCATAGGATATTTACGGTCTTTCTTTATTGAAGAAGTCTGCCATAGTTTGCTCAGATGCATATTGATATACAATTCATTCCCCGCATGTTTGATATAGTCATCGATATTGAATGTGTATTCAATGGACAGAGGCTGGTCCCGGTTATAAAGGTTTTTGATCTCCAGAGAGTCAATCAGGAATTTGTTATTGCCTTTGTTGTAAAAGTCGCGTAGAACTTTGCTCCACTCCCCGGATCGGGTGCTGAGAGTATAGGTCGAATTGATTTTTGCATAACCGCTTAAGCTGCTTTTGCCTTTGCCCAGTATTTTGTTTTGTGCAATCTGTATATTGACAGAGTCTGTAATGCGGCTTTCATCTGCAGGCAGGACAGGTACTTTGTGTACAATAAATGTATTGCTGTCGATTCCGATCAGGGCTTCCTTCCCCTGGATAAAGGCAGTTGGCATTCCAAACGGAGTATACTGTCCGGTGGCATCCAGAAAATAATACCGGTTTCCGTGGATATAGGTACATATCATATGGTTGTCTACAGAAGGAGTGGCAACTTCAGAGTAGGCGTAGGGTATATCGCGGCTTCCGATCCAGGTCAGGTAGGAAGGAATGCCTGCGTATTCGAGCATTTTTTGTATAATGCTTGACATATCCTTGCAGTCGCCGTAACGTTTTTCGCATACCGCTCTGGCGCTGCGTGGCACAAAACCGCCCATGCCGTCCTCTATAGCTATATACTTTATATTATCCTGAACCCAGTAAAAAACTTTCCGGACTGTTTCAGGATCGGAAGCAGAACCCGCTTTTAATGAATCGGTGATTTTCTTCAGTTCTTCACTATCTTCCTTATTGGCATCCTTTACCAGTGAATGGTACCATGTATACAGCTCCTGAGTACTACCAAGAACAGTCTCATTTTTACCACCCGTTTTATATGATTTGATCCAGGTAAGTATGTGCGGTGTATAGTATCTGGCATCGGGAGCATCGGACTCTTTGACCAGTTTTTCAATATCATGCATTGTCCATGTATAGGTGATATTGTTGCTTTTATCTTTCTGTGTGGTAAAGCTTAGCTTTTTCTCATCCATATTGATAAGCTTCCAGTCTATTTCTACATCAGGACATACAGTAATGCTGAACTCGGCTTTCAGTACGGGAATACCACGCTGGAAATAAAAAGATGGAAGAAAGCGGGGCTCTGTAATCTGCTTTTTGTATTTTACGTAGCTTTTGGTGCCCTGTTCCAGTTTGGGAAACAGGAAAGATACAGTTTTGCTTCCGTCGAAAAATACGGATCGGCTTAGTTTTTCCTTATGAGTAAAGTCTTTTACCTTAATCTCCCGGAATTTGTTTTTATCCGGGATCAGTGTGGCAGCCTCTATTGAAACGATATTGTCGAATTCGGAATATTCAATAGAGTGTTCAGAAAACAATCCGGCCATATTGTCAAGGTACATCGTTTCGGAATAGCGGTCATAGCCTATGCTCAGTCTGCCTTCGGTGAGACTGATATGTATATGATCTCTGTCCTGCAGGACAATTGCCCGTTCGCCGGCAAACCTGTCCGATAATGAGCGATAGTCTGCAGACTGTTGTCCGAAACATAGGTGTGATAGGAAGAAAAAGAAAACAATGCAGAAACGAAAATCCGGATTCAAGTCAGATAGTTTAAAGTTTAGAGAAAATAATGTCAGATTTGTCAGCCTGATTTAATGATATAAATATAACAATGAATGTCTTTGAAGCTTGTGTTCCGGCGGAAATTTAATTTTATTTCCCGGTTTTTCTGCTATGCTCCGGATCTGGTTATGTTTCAGAATGCCTGGGTTACCGGTTGCGACGTATATGTGTCTGCCTTTAAATCGGTCTGACTTGTTACTGATGTTTTTTTGACTTAAGGATAAAATGTTGTTTTTTTATAGTGTTGATTTCTAAAATATTGATTAAGCTATGGAGTTGTTAGGGTATGCAAATTTTAATCAGAAGATGAATGTCCCAGCGTATAAATGAGCTCGAAAAGGAAATTGAACAATTAAAAGCCGAAAATAAGCGTCTCAGTCGGGTGGAGACTGATATTTATAAAATACTTTTTGATGCTTCACCGGATATTATCATACAGGTTGATACAGATTGCAGGATTCTGAAAATACATTTACCTGACTATTCAGAGGATCAGTTAGTTGATCTAATAGGAAAGGATATTTTTGAAGTTGCTCCGCCGGAGCACCACTTTAAAATAGAAAGGGCGCTGAACAAAGTATTTACAACCGGTGAGCCGGTACACTATGAAACAGAAGGTATGGTTCTGGGTAGTTATAAATATCTGATGAATTATGTGTCTCTTTTGCCAGCCTCGGATGGGAGAGCGCCTTCTGCCTATTTTTTAATCCGGGAGATTACCATGCAAAAACTTTCGGAGAAAAGAAACCGGGAAAATGACAGAAAGCTCAAAGTGCTTTTTGAAAGTTCCAAGCATATCCACATTCTCCTGGATCTGAACGGAGAGATTACATGGTTTAACCAGCAGGCGAATCTCTCCGCCATTACTTTTTATGGTAAAGAACTGAAAAAAGGAAAAAACGTAACCAGATATCTTTCCGGGTATCTTCTCAAGCAGTTTGATGAATATTATGATAGGGCCAGAGAAGGAGAAACTGTCAGTTTCTATCAGAGTCATATAATCGGACCTGAAGAACAGTGCTATCTGGAGGTATTGCTCCAACCTATAAAAGAAAGCGGAAAACTGACACGAATTTCGCTGGTTGGTGTAGATATTACCGAATTGAGAAAAAAAGAAAATAAACTGGTAAAAATTAATGAAGAGCTCATTTTGCAAAATCAGCAGCTAAACCAGTTCTCTTATGTGATTTCTCATAATTTGCGCGGGCCCATAGTCACATTGCTTGGTCTTATTAATGTGATTGAGGAATATAACGATGATATGCATCTCAAGGAGGAGATGTTTATTCACATTAAAAAAACTGCACTGAATCTTGATACCGTTATTAAGGATTTAAATTTGCTGCTTTCTCAAAACGGAGATCATGCTCAAATAAAAAGTCTGGTTTCTCTGGAAGATGAAATAAAAATGGTAAAGAATTTACTGAAAACGCAGATAGAAGAATCCAATGCAATACTCGTTTATGATTTTGACGAAGTGCCTGTTATTTATTCTGTTACCAATTATATTCGAAGCATATTTATTAATCTTATTTCAAATTCAATTAAATACAGGAAGCCGGATAGTGCAGTTTTCATTGGTGTCCGAAGCCAAAAGGGAGATAATGATAAAACAGAGCTTATTTTTGAAGATAATGGGCTGGGGATTGATCTGGAAGCCAATGCGCACAAAATTTTCGGGATGTATAAGCGATTTCATAATCATGTGGAGGGAAAAGGATTAGGCTTGCATCTTGTGAAAAATCAGGTTAGTATGATGAATGGAACAATTGAAGTACAAAGCAAAGTAAATGAGGGGACATGCTTTCGGATTATACTATAAAAAAAGCCGTTTGAGACAAACGGCTTTCTGAAAGATCTGATTCGGTGCTCGTGTATTATTACAAGCCGAATTAATTCTCAATTATTAATTATACAATTAAAAAATATGACTGAATATTATTTAAATAAACAATATTTTGAATAGTTGACAATACGCAGCAATTAGCCTTTAATTGCTTTTGGTCGTATTGTTCCCTTTTGAGGTTGAAACCTTGAACTGTGAATTGGCAGCTTTTGCTTGTTCCTGCTTTTTCATTCTTTCTTTGTGCTGATAATAATCAGAAATTGGTGTTCTTGATCTCACGGTCATAAAAATTTATACTTTTAGAAATTAAACGAATTATTAAAATAAAAGGTTTTAGGAAAATACCGGTTCTTTCCGGATTTTAACCGATTTATCTCTGGTTGAAAGACCTCTGTTTATATAATTCTTATTAAATGAATTTGTTATAAAACTTCTGATTTATTATTTAAGTTCCGATTTTTATCAGAAAAGGATGAAGTAAAAAAATGAATGATTCAACAGAGAATATGGTGGATGATCAAATAGTAATTGAGGCAGATTTGGACAGTGATCTGCATTCGGAGGCGATCCTGGATCTGATGAACGAATATACGCTGGATATAATGGGTGGCGGGAAGCCTCTGTCTGAGGATGTGGCCATGAGACTATTGCCGGCCTTGAGAAAACGCAGGGATGCATATGTTTTTCTGGCTTTTGTCAATTCGGAGCCTGCCGGTATGGCGATTTGTTTTGAGGGTTTCTCGACTTTTGCTGCAAAGCCATTGATTAATATTCATGATTTTATCGTGAAAAATGAATTCCGGGGGTGGGGGATAGGCAGGAAGATTATGGAAAAGATAGAGGATAAGGCTGTCGAAACAGGCTGCTGCAAAATAACGCTGGAGGTGCTCGAAGGAAATAAGCCGGCTATAAGTTTGTATAAATCAGCTGGTTTTTCAAATTATGAGCTTGATAAATCGATGGGGAAAGCGGTTTTTATGGAAAAAAAGCTGTAGCAGGGTATGCTGCCACAGGGTTATTAAGGAAGATAGCTGCCCGCAAGTCTGGAAAAAGCAGATACTTCCTTTTCAATCCAGTCCGTATCTTTTCCCAGTATTTCTGCCATAATTTGGGCAACTTCCGGAGCTATACTCAGAGCGGCTCTGGTATCCATAAACAAAAGTCTTATACGGCGGGCCAGGAAATCTTCTATACAGACAGCCATTTCCTCTCTGACAGCCCACACAACTTCTGCACAGGTGTAAGGATAATCCGGATGCAATTGCCGCGAAAGCTTGTCGCTGTTTCCGGAAAGCGCAGTAATTTTTTCTGCATCAGATCCATAAGCCTTTAAATGATCAGGGTAGCCCGCACTGACAGATGTATAACCATGTATTTTTAGATCTCTGGTGATACATGCAGCCTTCTGCAGTTTTCCGATGCGTATGGCTTTGTCTACAGTATCTTCAGCCATTTTTCGGTATGTAGTCCATTTACCTCCTGTTATGGTCAGTAATCCGCTTGGAGATACGATGAGCTTGTGTCCTCTGGATATTTCTTTGGTTTTCTGATCGTTGTTGTGAGGAATTGCCAGAGGGCGTAATCCGGAGAACACGGAAAGTATATCGGAGATCTGTGGTTTTTTAGTCAGGTATTTTCCAAGATTGGATAGTATGAAATCAATTTCCTGTTTGCTGGCCACCGGTTCCTCGGAATGTTGATTTACAGGAATATCGGTAGTGCCTGCAAGTACTTTACCATGCCATGGTACGGCAAAAAGAACACGTCCGTCGTCGGTTTTGGGAAGCATCATGGCCTCTTTGCCCGGGAAAAAGGATTGATCGAGTACAATATGAGTGCCCTGACTTGGCCGGATGGTCGGTTTTTTGCCGGGACTGTCCATCTGTAATATGGAATCCGTAAAAACTCCGGTTGCATTGACAACCACTCTTGCTTTGAGAGTATAAGCCATATCGGATATAAGGTCCCTGGCATAAACGGTATCAATAGCTCCCTTGCCTGATTTGGCGAGACCTGTTACTTTCATATAGTTAACCGGAAACCCACCGGCTTCTGAACAGGTTTGTGCGAGGCTGATTGCCAGCCGGGTATCATCAAACTTCCCGTCGTGGTAAACGATTCCGAAACGAAGTCCCTGCTGCTGAATGGCTGGCAGTAATCGTATAGTTTCCTGTCGGTCGATAATTTCTGATTTACCCAGACTTAGATTGCCTGATAACCAGTCATAAAGCTTTAGTCCAAACGCATAGTAAAACATCCGGAAAAATGAATATACCGGAATGACAAAACGTTGATTGGAGGTGAGATGAGGAGCGTTTTTAAGAAGTATTCCCCGTTCTTTCAGAGCTTCCAGAACGAGCTTCAGGTTTCCCTGCTCAAGGTATCTGACACCGCCGTGGACCAGCTTGGTACTGCGGCTTGATGTTCCTTTGGCAAAATCCGACTGCTCGAGCAGCAGAGTCCTGAATCCCCGTGAGGCAGCATCGACAGCAACTCCCAAACCGGTAGCGCCTCCGCCTATTACTATGATATCCCACTGCCCGTTGAAGGATCTTAAATAATTCAGATTTGCCTCTCTGTTCATGTAATGAAAACTTATGGCTATATTACACAGGAAAACGTTTTATTCCAACTATATTCGAAACTCCTGATTGTCTTTGTACCTGAATTGATTAAAGGAAGAATGCTATATGAACGTATTGCCTGCTGATTTGGTAATTGCGCACAGAGGAACTACATTCTGGGCCCCTGAGGAAACAGAAGCTGCCATGCGCTGGGCCAGAAATATCGGAGCTGATTATCTGGAGCTTGATCTGCAGCGAACCAGAGATGGCTACCTGATTGCTCTGCATGACGAAAGCCTGGTGAGAACAACCAATATCGAAGACGTATTTCCGGATCGTATCAATGAGCCTGTTTCTTCTTTTCTGTATGAGGAGCTTCTTTTGCTTGATGCCGGTACCTGGTTTAATAAAGCCTGCCCGGACAGAGCACGGGACAGGTATACCGGACTGGAAATTCTGCTTCTGGAAGATGTTATCAATATTGCAGAAGGGAAAAAGATTAAAAGAGGGCCGGATGGAAAGCGGCTTATGCGTGAGCAGGCCGGAAGCAGGAAAATACCATTGTATGAAGATGATCCTGCTGATAATGGCAACAGACCCGGGATATATGCGGAAACCAAAATACCTCAGCTTTTTCCCGGTATTGAAGATGATCTTGTCAGAGAACTGACGAGGATGGGATGGTACCATGAAAACCCGGAAATGTTGAAATTAATCGAGGTTCCGGGAAAGGTAAAAGTTGCCAATACGATATCCCGTCTTGTTTTGCAGACGTTCTCCAGAGACAGTCTTCAAAAGCTTAATCAGGTTTTCAGCGGTTATGTTCCCAAGTGTTTTTTATTGTGGCGCGGAGATACCGGGGATGATATTCCCGACGACTCATCCGTGAGCTATGAGACCTGGCTGAAATTCGGAGTAAAGCACGGAGCCACAATCGTAGGACCGAGTATCGGAGGCGGTCCTAATAATTATCCGGATCTTCTCACTTTGTGGCACATAGATATAATAAGAAAATACCCTCTGCAGATTCACGGATATTCATTTGATACATGGGAGCAAATGCGTCAATACGGAAATGACTGCCATGGTATGTTTACTAACCGGGCAGAGGAGACGCTGGTTTGGTATGGTAAAGCAAAAGATGAGCAGCAAAGTGGGCAGCGGGCTGTAAAAGCGTTAGCTGATCTGGGGTACTAAAACCGGGTGTATACAGGGAATCTGAACGGTAAATCTGCTGCCCTTGTCTTTTTCGGAGAAAACGTGAATCTGTCCGTTAATTTTCTGTACGGCTTCCTGGACAATATATAATCCGATACCGGAACCGGAGTTCTGAGTGGTGGCTCTGTAAAACATTTTATAGATATCATTCAGATCCTGCTCATCGATTCCAATGCCATTGTCCTCTATTTCAATATAAGCGGTGGAGTTTTCAACCAGCACATTGATACGGATATACTTGTGCGGCTCATTGTGCTTCTGATATTTGATCGCGTTGGACAGAAGATTGTTTATAACTACCCTGATTCGGAATTCGTCCGTTACAAACGGCTCTTTGGCATCTATTGTGCATTGAAAATCAATAGATGACGCGTTGTAATAATTGTTATAGCTTTTAATAGTTTCCCTGATGATTTTTTCAAAATCGATGGTTGTATAGCTGCTGGGAATACGGACATTTTTATAATAACTGATAATGTTCTCAATAAAAATCTCAAGCTGATTGATGCTATTGCTGATCATTGAAAAATATTTGTCCGGATTCCGGTCTATACCTTCGAGACGGGCTACGTTCAGCAAACCTTTTATGGAAAGAATAGGAGCCTTCAGGTCATGAGAGGCACTGTAAATAAACCGATTGAGCTCTTCGTTGATTTTGTGAAGCTCTTTGTTTTTGAGATATAAATTACGTTTGGTACTGTATATTTCGTATGCGTTTTTTATAGCAATACGTATCTCATGGTCATTCCAGGGTTTTTGGATATAACGATAGATATTGCCTTTGTTGATCGAATCAATAATTGTAGAAACATCGGTATATCCGGTCAGCAGAATTCGCACAGGATCCGGGTACTTCTGAGCTACCTGTTCAAACAGCTCTATTCCGGTCATGCCAGGCATGCGCTGGTCTGCAATGATTACGTGTACCTGTTCTTTTTCCAGCAGGCTGAGAGCTTCCTGGCCGGAATTTGCAAGCAGAACTGTAAAGTCAAGCCGGAAGTTTGCCTTAAAACTGGAAAGATTGACAGATTCATCATCAACATACAGTACTTTAATCAGCTCTTCTTCCATCGTTAATTTTTATATTGAGCAAATTAACAAACATTTTTTTGATTTTTAGGAAGAATGAGAATGAATTCTGTTCCTTCACCTTCGGCTGAGTTGACCTGGATATCGCCGCCGTGGCTCTGGATAATACTGTATACAATAGATAAGCCAAGCCCCGTGCCTTCTCCGACATCTTTTGTTGTAAAAAACGGTTCAAAAATTTTGCTTATAACACTCTGAGGAATGCCGGTTCCGTTATCCCTTATACTAATAGTTGCGTAACCATTATCGTCTTCGCCTGTGCTTATGACTATCAGACCTTCTCCCGGTTTCTTATTGACTGCATGTACCGAGTTGCTTAGTATATTCATGAATACCTGGTTGATTTTTCCGGCATAGCATTCAATATCCTCATGGAGGTTATACTGCTTTACAACTTTTATATTATTTAGCTTATTGTTGAGCAGTATCAGGGTAGAATCAATGCCTTCATGAATATTAACCAGCTTCAGCTCACTTTCATCAAGCCGTGAAAAATTGCGTAATCCTCTTACGATTTCAGTAGTCCGGGAGGCACCTTCTTCTATTCCTTGCAGAATAGAATCAATTTCTTCTTTCAGGTAGGGCATATCCAGCCGCTTTTCCCAGGCATGTACAGTATCAAACTTTGATTTTATTTCCGGCTCTGATGATATGCCATGGTACTTGTCGAGAAGATCAAGTACAAAATTCATATCTCTTCTCAGGGGAGTTATACTGGAGCTTACAAAATTGATAGGATTATTTATTTCATGCGCGATCCCTGCTGTAAGCTGACCCAGTGATGCCATTTTTTCTGATTCTACGAGCTTGGATTGTGTTTCTTTCAGATGTTTTAAGGCTATGGAAAGCTCACTGTTGGTGCTTTTTAATTCCAGTGTACGTTCATTTACCTTCTTTTCAAGAATAAGATTTTGCTCAAGGATTAGTTTCTCATTTTCCTTAAGTGCATTGAAGGCTGCGGCCTGAGAAGCTTCTTTTTCTTTCTTGAGTACGTTGATCCTGTCGGCAAGGGCAAAGGACAGCAATATGACTTCAAAAGCGGAGCCTGCCTGCATCGTATATGCAGTAAAGTTGTTGTATGGCAGAATGCCCAGATTGGAAAGAACAAAAAAACATATCCCCACAAGAAAGATTGACCATGCTATCAGAAAGATCTTTGCCTGACGATCTCCCCGGATAGTAAGAATAATTCCGACAAAGAGAATGGAAACGGAACTAAAGCTTGCTATAAACTGGATAATCTGCAGACTTAATGTATAATATTCGATGATGCTGATCACCATGCTCAGAATATAGCATCCTATGAAAATATTTAGCAGGAAATTCATCCAGGGCGCCTGCTCTTTTACTCTTAAAAATCGTTTTAGAAATGCAGCAACAGCAATACCGCTGAATGCAGGAGTAAAAAATGTGCTTTGTGTAGCCAGCCACTGTGATTCCGGCCATAAATATTTGAAAGTATATCCCTGAAGACAGGCCTGAGTAAGTCCTACTGTAAAGATATAAATTACATAATAGATGTAATTGGTGTCTTTTACAGTAAAGTACAGAAATATATTGTAAAAGAACATGGCGAGAATAATGCCGAAATAAATTCCGAATACAATATCTTTTGTAGCAATACCCTCCAGAATGGACTTTTGTGTGCCGATTTGCGCCGGAATCTGAAGTTGTTCGGTATTCTTGATTTTTAAGTAATAGGTTTTGGTTTCATTGGGCAAAATGGGAAGATCAAACAGATAATGCGGATGATCATAGTTCCGGTGTCCGTAATTCTGAAATTCACCAAGCAGCTCGGATGTGTAACCTTCTCCGTTGTAGTGAAACAATTCGATACGGTCGATAACCGGATTCTGGACCTCCAGAACCAGCATTTCTTCCCGGGTAAGATTTTGTATAGTGAATTTTACCCAAAAAGTAGATTTGGAAATTCCAAGATTGGGTACTATTTGAGTATTTTCCTTAAAAGCTGGGTTTTTAAGAATGTCGTCCAGAGTCAGATTGTTTTCAAAATCTTCGAGAATATAAAAGTAGGGACTTATGGTTATATTTTTGACAGGGTCAGAATATTGAATGACACTTTGGGATATTCCTGTCTGGGTATAAAGAAAAAATACCTGAAAAAAGAAAAAGCTTTTTATTAGGTACTTTGGGGTACTATATAGCCTGTTTAAGCTTGTTTTTATTAATTGACAGATCATATTCGATGGATAGCGATCCCCGCAATGTCGTTTCGACTTTTAGTTGGTTTGGGGTGTTTCTTAAATCAAGAATAAACTCTCTTTCGGAAGGAAGGGTTTTGGAAAGCCCGATCGGGTCGTTCATAAGAAGAGCAGTGGCGATCAGATCACTTTTTGGATAGTTGAAAGCTCCTCTGTTTCCGAGAGAGCGTTCGATTTCAAAACCGGATTTGAGGCAGTTGCGTAAAGTAGCGGGTGCGCAAAGAGCAAATAAGGAGTTTATGTTGAGCTGGCTAACCACAGCAATGCTCGTCCGGCCCAGAAATATGCTTCCCAATCCGTACCCGGCGACCTCCCTGGAGTTCCACAAGCCGCATAGCTCACCGGTTCCGCCCTGGGATTTTTCGGCTACCAACTGCGTTACATTGCTGTCAAGCTCGGCAATGGCATCTTCGATCGGCAGGGAGTGAATACCATCAGCAATCTGAATCCGGGCGCCGCCATATACTTTGTCACCGTATAGCGACTCAAGCATGATGATATAGCAGTTGGGGTTATCCAGCCAGACAGGTTTGGCTGAGGTGATATGAGCTATATCAAAGACCTTGAGCACATGTTGATGACCCTCCAGGTATCTTTCGCAGGACAGACGATCGTCGACTGCTCTGAAGGCCCTAAATTTTAAGGCTTTAATTTCGTTAGCTGAGTCCAAAATAATATCCATTTATTGGTTCAAAGATACGTTAATATATGCAAGATAATTTAATTGTGTTAAAAATATTACATTAATATTGCTTATTTATCTCTGATTAAATCTTCAAGATCGATGAAGAATCGCCCCGAAATTTTCAGATTTCCTGTAAAAATACGACGACAAATATCGGCTGAAATACCACCACCAAGTACTACTGCTGATGCAAGCTGAGGCCAGGTGGTAATTGTTTTACCGATCTGATTCAGTGAGTATTTCATTCGATCAGAAAGTGTTTCATAACCAGCAATAGAAAAAATGTAAGGCAAAATTTCCTCTTTTGTTTTTTCTTTTATGAGATCGTAAGTTAATCCCGGAACTTTTCCGTGAAAAAGCGGACGATCAGGCTCAAGATCAAAACGCTCAATATCTATGGTGGCGCGGTCACTCGCTTCCATTAAAACCGGAATTCCATATTGTCTGGCTTTTTCCCGGCATAGGACTTTAATTTCAACTCCATCACACTCATCTATAATGATATCCAGCTTTCCATTGTTTGTTATAAACTGTTCTATATTATCTTCTGTAATTCCTTCCGGGAATACAGTCACTTTTAGAAACGGATCTATTTCTGCGATTTCACGTGCTGTAATTACGACTTTTGACAACCCAAGGTTGTGTATACCGGTACGAATTCGATTCAGATTGCTTAATTCGATCGTATCAAAATCAGCTATGCGTATTTCGCCGAAGGAACGTTCTATTGCCATCGTTACGGCAACAGATTGACCTACAGACATTCCGATCACTCCTACTCTCTTCTGTGAAAGTATAGCTTCTTCTTCCGGCGTAATCTTGAATAGATTTCTTGATGTACGTAATTCTATAAATTCCTGCTCATCAAGTATGTGTACAATATTTGCAGACCAGGGATAATATACCCATACACCGTAATCTTTCGTATCTGTGCCGTTTAGAAGCCCGGCTACGGCCTCTGAGAGCTGGTGACCTGAAAGTTTTTTATCCGGGTTTCTGATCTTGACTAATTCAGAAAGCTGGCTTTTTATCTCGTCAAAGATTCTGATATGTGGATCTTTTTGTAGCAATTCATTGAATAAAAGCCTGTCATCCGGATTGGACAAGCGAAAAAAAGAGGGGTGTATGCAGGCCTCTGCAATTTTGTCAGGGGTAGTAGAGTGTTTATTCATAGCAGACGAATTTACCGAATATTGTCCTAAAAAGTTATGTTATTTTAAGTGATTGTCCTATCCGAAGTAGTTTTTTTGCATTGTTTACATATATTATCTTAATATAATTAAGATTTTTAATAAATTGTACTATTGTTTCAGTCGTTGTATTTTAAAGACGTTTTTCCGTACTCCAGAAAAAAATAAGAAGAAATAATTTATGGATAATATTTTAATCAATGTCCTGTACGTAGATGATGAAATTAATAATCTCAATATGTTCAAGGCAACATTTCGGTTTACTTATAATGTGTTTATTGCCAACTCTCCGGCAGAAGGCGTAAAAATTCTTGATGAGAATGAGATTCATGTTATAATTACCGATCAGCGTATGCCTGAAATGACGGGAGTACAGTTTTTAAAGTCTATTCTTGACAAACATCCTGAACCGATCAGAATATTACTGACTGGCTACAGTGATATTAATGCTGTGATTGATGCTGTTAATCAGGGACAGATTTATCAATATATAAGCAAGCCCTGGGATGAAAACCAGATAAAGCTTGTTATTGAGAAAGCCTTTGAAGTTTTTTCTCTGAGAAAAGAAAATAAGGAGTTACTTAAGAAACTGACTCAGGCAAATCAGCAGCTTGAGTTTCTTTTGAGACAGAAGCTGATTTCATAATTCTTTTTTATTCTCAGCCAGATTACCATGACGTTGTATATCTATATCAGAAATACGACTGTCTGATAACGATTTTTCTGTCTTTATCCTTAATTATGTATGAAGATGGGGCGATTTGAAATAGTCCGGATTATTTGAAACAAAATAGTCCGGATTTTTTATTGCGATAGAATCTGTATTGGCAGGATCACTATTTGATATATCACTTGTATATCTGATCGTCGGAAAAATGAAATTATATGATTTCATCGCGCTTATTTTTCATATGTATGACTATTCTTACTGGTATATTTAGCGAAAACTCTTCATTACTTCCTGTATTGTCGTCTGATTCATTAATTAATGTGGCTATGAATTTCTTTTTCTTTGGATTGAAATGCGGGATAGAGTATAAAAAGCTCTTATAATAATTTCTTAACTTTTTAATAATATTTTGATAATAAATTATTTATTGTAGTTGTTTGTCATGCTAGGGTGATAATAATGTATCCTTCCTTTTCTGCATAGGCCGCTTTTTCATAAATGCATATTGTTGTTTTTGATTTATCAGATGTGATTATTCAGGATAATTCTTGGATATTTTTTCAGTGTTTAAACTTTTTTATTGATTGGGTAAATGGATGGTTGAATTATCTGATTATTTATCATAAAAAAGAGGCTGCCCTTATCAGGCAGCCTCTTTACTTTCAAAAATTAATAATTAAGAAATAATTACTTCTTAATTATTTTTCTGGTCTCAATCTGATCTCCTGAAATAACTTTCAGAATGTATACACCAGAGCTCATTCTTAACTCAGACAAGTTTAGTTCTCTGCTGGATTCGATCGGCATTGATCCGGAGTAATACTCTTTACCGCTCATGTCGGTAATGATTACCTGGGAAGTAGCTGATGCGTCTCCGGAAACATTAATTACTATGTTATTGTCTGCAGGATTCGGATAGGTTTCTATGTTCGAAATCCTTAAGGAGCTGACAATATAGAAAGTAATTTCACTTGTCGGACCAGAGATACCGGTAGCATTCAATTCTGAATATGGAGTTGTTTTCAGAACGTATGTACCAGGAGCCGGGCAGCACCATGGCGTATAATCTCCGTTAATATCAGAGAATAGTGAGAATGGAACCTCATTTTCTATTCTGTCATAATTATTATCGGAGAAATCGAAATATACGCTATGAGTTACGTTATTGGCGTTGGCTCTGATGCTTATCTGACTTGGCAGATTTGCCAGGTTAAGCGTTTGACCATTGACAAGCGGTCCGATATCAGTATTTGTACCTGCATTTACCAGAGTATATGATACTATGGTCGGTATGCGGCTGTCTATGATTTGGAACTCGATTGCCTGGCCTACGCCGGCAGATCCGCTGGCATTGTTGCCAGTATATGGTGTTGCAGACAGGTTATAAGTGCCAACATTGGCACAACACCAGGAGTTGTAGTTGCCATTATTGTCTCCGAAAAGAGCAAATGGCGCACCATTCTCGGTTCTTCCTCCCGGATGAGCAGAGAAGATAAATACAACACTCTTTGTTGTTGCCAGGTCATATACGTTTGCACGGATATTGATTCCAGCCGGCAGAGTTGCCAGATCAAGTATATCACCATCATACAGAGTGGCAATATCTGTGTTGTTGGTAGCATTAACCAGCGTAAACGAGGTTACTGCGTTCTGGCATACCTGAACAGTTACTGAAGCAGAAGATCTCGAAGAACTTGAGCATCCGCCCAATGTAGCTTCTGCATAGTAAGTTGTGCTGGAGGTAAGCACGGGACTTGTAAATGAACTGCCGGTATGGACCGGTGTTCCGCCTGATGCTGCAGTATACCAGTTGATGGTTGCTCCCGGGTCAGCAGTAGCTGTAAAGGAAGCAGTTTCACCAGCGCATATGGTTCTGCTAGAAGGTGTAACTACCGGAGCCGAAGGAGCAGCATTTATGGTAACAACTGCCGGACTTCTTGACACAAGGCTCGTACAGCTTCCTATAGTTGCTTCCGCATAATAGGTAGCCGGAGAGGTCAGAGCAGGAGTTGTAAAACTGCTTCCTGTATGGACAGGCGTACCGCCTGATGCTACAGCATACCAGTTGATGCTTGCTCCAGGCGAAGAAGTAGCACTAAACGTAGCAGTCTGTCCGGAGCAAATGCTCTCTGTCGGAGGAGATACTACAGGCGCACTTGGAGCAGAAGTGATGGTTACACTGGCTGCTGTTCTTGTAGCGCTTGTGCAGGTACCGGAGATTGCTTCAACATAATACGTCGTATTGGCAGTCAGGGCAGGAGTGGTAAATGAGCTGCCTGTAGCAATAGGCGTTCCGCCTGATGCTGCTGTATACCAGCTGAATGTACCTGTACCGCTTGCAGTAAATGTAGCAGTCTGCCCGGAGCATATAGAAGCGCTTGGCGGGGTTACTGTCGGAGCCGAAGGTGCAGTAGTAACTGTAACGTTTACAGCTGTCCTTGTCGCGCTTGAGCAACTTCCTGAAGTAGCGCTTACATAATACGTGGTATTTGATGTGAGCGCCGGGGTAGTATAGGTACTTCCTGTAAATATGGCAGTGCCACCTGAAGGTACGGTATACCAGCTGAATGTACCTGTTCCACTTGCAGTAAATGTAGCAGTCTGTCCGGAGCATATAGAAGCACTTGAAGGTGTAACTGTTGGAGCAGACGGTGCAGAATTTACTGTAACATTCACAGCTGTTCTTGTAGCACTGGTACATGTTCCGGAAGTTGCACTTACATAATACGTAGTATTAGATGTCAATGCCGGAGTTGTAAACGTGTTTCCTGTGTAAACAGGTGTTCCGCCTGATGCGACAATATACCAGCTAAATGTGCCGGTTCCGCTTGCAGTAAATGTAGCAGTCTGCCCGGAGCATATAGAAGCACTTGACGGTGTTACCGTTGGTGCGGCCGGAGTCGCATTTACTGTAACAGTCACCGCTGTTCTTGTCGCGCTGGCACAGCTTCCTGAAGTGGCACCTGCATAGTAGGTTGTTGTAGCAGTCAGCGCCGGAGTGGTAAATGAGCTGCCCGTAGCAATTGCTGTTCCGCCTGAAGGTACGGTATACCAGCTAAATGTACCGGTACCGCTTGCAGTAAATGTAGCAGTCTGCCCGGAGCATATAGAAGCGCTTGACGGTGTTACCGTTGGTGCAGCCGGAACCGGATTTACAGTAACGGTAACTGCTCTGCGGTTTGTACTGGAGCATGCGCCGTTGTTGGCTGCTACATAATACGTAGTAGTAGCGGTCAGAGCCGGAGTAGTAAAGGTGTTTCCGGTAAATATCGGACTACCTCCGGATGATGTCGTATACCACCAGCCAGTGCTACCGGAAGGAGCAGTCATATTGAAGGTAGCTGTCTGTCCAGAGCATATAGTTGCGCTGGCAGGAGATACCGTTGGTGTTGCCGGGACACTTCTGACCTGAATGCTTACCGGTGTTCTCGGGCTTGCACAGCTTCCCTGAATCACATCTGCGTAGAAAGTAATGTTTGATGTTAAAACAGGTGTGGTATAGGTTGTACCCGTATACAGAGGAGTGCCTCCGGAAGGAACAATATACCATCTGGCAGTACCGGGAGGAGATGTTACTGTAAGTGTAGTAGTCTGTCCGGAACAAATAGTGTCAGCAGCTGGCACTACGATCGGTGCAACCGGAGTCGGATTTACAGTGACAGTAACTGCTGTTCTTGTTACACTGGCACAACTTCCCAACTGGGCTTCTGCATAGTAGGTAGTAGTAGATGTTAGTACCGGAGTGGTAAAACTGTTGCCGGTATGAACAGCGCTTCCTCCTGAGGGAGCTGTATACCAGCTAATACTACCACCACTTACGGAAGATGTAAATGTAGCAGTGCCTCCGGAGCAGATTGTTGCACTAGATGGCGTAACTGTTGGTGCAACCGGAGTTGGATTTACAGTAACAGCAAGCGATGTTCTTGCAGCACTTGCACATGCACCATCATTAGACTCAGCATAGTAAGTAGTAGTGCTTGTCAGTGCAGGGGTTGTGAAGTTGCTTCCTGTAGCGACCGGCGAACCACCGGAAGGGGAAGTAAACCAGCTAAACGAAGCTCCTACCGGAGCCGATGCATTGAATGTAACAGTTTGTCCTGCACAGATGGTGGTATCTGTCGGTGTTACGGTCGGAGCACTTGGTCTTGGCAGTACAGTTACCTCCAGCTGGGTACGTGTGCTGCTTGCGCATGCACCATCATTAGACTCAGCATAGTAGGTAGTATTGCTTGTCAGCGCACCGGTAGTAAAGCTGCTTCCTGTAGCGACCGGCGAACCACCGGAAGGGGAAGTAAACCAGCTAAACGAAGCTCCCACCGGAGCCGATGCATTGAACGTAACAGTCTGGCCAGAACAGATTGTAGTATCTGTCGGAGTTACGGTTGGCGCAGCAGGTCTTGGCAATACAGTTACCTCCAGCTGGGTACGTGTGCTGCTTGCACATGCACCGTCATTGGACTCGGCATAGTAGGTAGTATTGCTTGTCAGCGCAGGAGTTGTGAAGCTGCTTCCTGTAGCGACCGGCGAACCACCGGAAGGGGAAGTAAACCAGCTAAACGAAGCTCCCGCCGGAGCCGATGCATTGAATGTAACAGTTTGTCCTGCACAGATTGTAGTATCTGTCGGAGTTACAGTCGGAGCAACCGGAGTAGGCAGTACAGTTACCTCCAGCTGGGTACGTGTGCTGCTTGCGCATGCACCGTCATTGGACTCGGCATAGTAGGTAGTATTGCTTGTCAGCGCAGGAGTTGTGAAGCTGCTTCCTGTTGCAACTGGCGAACCACCGGAAGGGGAAGTAAACCAGCTAAACGAAGCTCCCACCGGAGCCGATGCATTGAACGTAACAGTTTGTCCTGCACAGATGGTGGTATCCGTCGGCGTTACAGTCGGAGCAACCGGAGTAGGCAGTACAGTTACCTCCAGCTGGGTACGTGTGCTGCTTGCGCATGCACCGTCATTGGATTCGGCATAGAAGGTAGTGTCTGTAGTCAGCGCACCGGTAGTAAAGCTGCTTCCTGTAGCAACCGGAGTGCCACCGATAGCTTCGGTATACCAGCTAAACGAAGCTCCCGCCGGAGCCGATGCATTGAATGTAACAGCTTGTCCGGCGCATATAGTAGTATCCGTTGGAGTTACAGTCGGAGCAATCGGAGTAGGCAGTACAGTTACCTCCAGCTCGGTACGCGTGCCACTTGCGCATGAGCCGTCATTGGACTCTACATAAAAAGTAGTATCGGAAGTTAACGCACCTGTGGTGAAATTGTCTCCGATAGCAATCACCGATCCACCGGTAGGTTCAGTATACCAGAAGAATACTGCTCCCGCCGGAGCTGATGCATTGAACGTAACAGTTTGTCCTGCACAGATGGTAGTATCTGTCGGTGTTACAGTCGGAGCAACCGGAGTAGACAGTACAGTTACCTCCAGCTGAGTACGTGTGCTGCTTGCGCATGCACCGTCATTGGATTCAGCATAGAAGGTAGTGTCTACAGTCAGCGCACCGGTAGTAAAGCTGCTTCCTGTAGCAACCGGAGTGCCACCGATAGCCTCGGTATACCAGTTGAATGAAGCTCCTGCCGGAGCCGATGCATTGAACGTAACAGTTTGGCCTGCGCAGATGGTGGTATCTGTCGGTGTTACGGTTGGAGCAGCCGGAGTAGGCAGTACAGTTACCTCCAGCTGGGTACGTGTGCTACTTGCACATGAGCCGTCATTGGACTCTGCATAGAAAGTGGTATCGGAAGTCAATACACCTGTGGTGAAGTTGTCTCCGATAGCAATCGCAGACCCACCTGTGGGTTCAGTATACCAGAAGAATACTGCTCCGGAGGGTGCTGTAGCATTAAACGTAACAGTTTGTCCTGCACAGATGGTGGTATCCGTTGGCGTTACAGTCGGAGCAACCGGGGTAGACAATACAGTTACCTCCAGCTCGGTACGCGTGCCGCTTGGACAGGTTCCGTCATTGGACTCTACATAGAAAGTGGTATCGGAAGTTAATGCTCCTGTAGTGAAGTTGTCTCCGATAGCGATCACTGATCCACCGGTAGGTTCAGTATACCAGAAGAATACTGCTCCCGCCGGAGCTGATGCATTGAACGTAACAGTTTGTCCTGCACAGATGGTAGTATCTGTCGGTGTTACAGTCGGAGCAACCGGAGTAGACAGTACAGTTACCTCCAGCTGAGTACGTGTGCTGCTTGCGCATGCACCGTCATTGGATTCAGCATAGAAGGTAGTGTCTACAGTCAGCGCACCGGTAGTAAAGCTGCTTCCTGTAGCAACCGGAGTGCCACCGATAGCCTCGGTATACCAGTTGAATGAAGCTCCTGCCGGAGCCGATGCATTGAACGTAACAGTTTGGCCTGCGCAGATGGTGGTATCTGTCGGTGTTACGGTTGGAGCAGCCGGAGTAGGCAGTACAGTTACCTCCAGCTGGGTACGTGTGCTACTTGCACATGAGCCGTCATTGGACTCTGCATAGAAAGTGGTATCGGAAGTCAATACACCTGTGGTGAAGTTGTCTCCGATAGCAATCGCAGACCCACCTGTGGGTTCAGTATACCAGAAGAATACTGCTCCGGAGGGTGCTGTAGCATTAAACGTAACAGTTTGTCCTGCACAGATGGTGGTATCCGTTGGCGTTACAGTCGGAGCAACCGGGGTAGACAATACAGTTACCTCCAGCTCGGTACGCGTGCCGCTTGGACAGGTCCCGTCATTGGATTCTACATAAAAAGTAGTATCGGAAGTTAACGCACTTGTGGTGAAATTGTCTCCGATAGCGATCACCGATCCGCCTGCAGGCTCAGTATACCAGAAGAATACTGCTCCGGAGGGAGCTGTAGCGTTGAAGCTTACTGTTTCACCCGCGCAAATGGTTGTATCGGTCGGAGATACAGTAGGTGCTGCCGGAGAGTTATTGATAGTAACTTCTACCTGAGTACGGGTACTGCTTGGACAGGTCCCGTCATTGGACTCTACATAGAAAGTAGTATCGGAAGTTAATGCACCTGTGGTGAAATTGTCTCCGATAGCGATCACCGATCCGCCTGTGGGTTCAGTATACCAGAAGAATGTTGCTCCCGCCGGTGCTGTAGCATTGAATGTAACAGTTTGTCCGGCACAGATTGTCGTATCTGTCGGAGATACGGTAGGTGTTGCCGGAGCAGGGTTTACAGTTACCTCTACCTGGGTACGGGTGTCGCTGGCGCAGGTCCCGTCATTGGACTCTACATAGAAAGTAGTATCGGAAGTTAATGCACCTGTGGTGAAGTTGTCTCCGATAGCGATCACCGATCCGCCTGTGGGTTCAGTATACCAGAAGAATGTTGCTCCCGCCGGTGCCGTAGCATTGAAGGTTACGGTTTCGCCTGCACAAACTGTTGTGTCAGTCGGAGTAACTGTCGGTGCTGCTACTGATTCATTTACGGTTACGTTGACCTGAGTACGAGTGGGACTGGTACAGGTGCCATCGTTTGATTCAGCATAAAAAGCCGTATCACTGTTAAGTGGTCCGGTAGTATAATTGTCCCCTATAGCAATCACGGAACCGCCTGTAGGCTGAGTGTACCAGAAGATGGTACTGCCAGAAGACGGAACATTAAACGTTACGGTCTCACCTGCACAAATCGTTGTGTCGGAAGGAGTAACTATCGGAGCTGCGGGGCCTGCTGACTTGGTTTCAGCATAATAAACCCTGAATCCGTCCAGAAGTCCTACCAATTGCGAGGACAGCGTAATTTTCACTCTGTCAAAATTGTCATCAGGTTTCAGCCGGACAACGATTCTGCTTGCTCCGTCCACAATACGCACTTGCAGTATGGATGAAGTCAGTACAGTGGCATCCGGATTGGGTACAGCTCCATTGAAGGTCTGTACGGTAACACCCTGAAAGATGTTTAGATCGATCAGGGCATTGTCACTTCCGATGCCAATGAGCAGAGAGTCACAGCCATCGCTGGTCGTGACAGAAGGAAAGATTAACGTCTGTTCCACGGATACCCCCAGCAGACCTGCTGTAATGGTAAATGTAGAATAGGTTGATGTAGTGCCATCAACAGCATTATTGGGATTTACTACACCGCATAGCACACATAAACCGTTGACCTGGTTTGTTTGTGTGTTGGCGTATGTCTGTGCATTGCTTCGCTGGCTATAAAAAATCAGCAGCAAAAGCAATATGCTTAACAGGCCAGACCTGGGTATACCGGTCAGCCATCGATAGAGTGTTAAATTAAACATAAGCTGTGTTTTTGGTTGAAAATAAAATTTGGGGTAAGCGCGCTTACTTATTAACTAGTTGTTACAAAACTAAATATGAATAATAGTAAATCCAAGCAAATTTATTTTATTATTTAAGTTACTCGTTTATTACATCGTGAATATACGTTATGTGAAGGCTATGTTCAGCCGGAATATAGTTTTAAGACGAGAAATGGGAGCAGCTTGGGCTGATGTATGATGCCCCAAAATAAAAATTGAATTTTTTCAAGAAAATGACTCCGGTAATCCGGGTGCGTCGGGTTACGGAAAACAGTTGTTTTATTTAGGGATTCACTGAGTATGCCGGAATAATTTGAAAAATGCTGATACAATGTAATTGTGACCGGGGAGGATGCGGAAGACCGATAGAAGATTGCTTTTTTTAGGAAAATTTAGGCTTTTTGTAAGGGATATTTAAGAGGGAGAATGAGTGAATCTATAATAAACATGATAAATTTGAAGAATGAAGATTCGGAATATCTTGTTTTATGTTTTGATATGGCTTGTTTTTTTATCTTCCTGCAGGAGCCTGAAGTCCGTAGATAATCACTTGGCCCGGAGTAATTGTAATCAGCATAACATAAATGAATACTCCAGAGAAAGACTTCCGGAAGCTTTGTCGGTCCGACAACTGGATACTCTTCTGACAAATCGTTTTTCTCTGCAAAGTCTGCATGTTGCCAACGCTATCGGAATTCTCGAACCGCTCAGAAATTTCATTGGTGCCCAGAAGGAATATGAGCATGATCCGTCGATTGAAAACAGAATTCGTCTTCTGGAGATGAATCAATATATTAATCAGCGGATTAATATGGCTTCGCTGGAGGTTTCGGCGGTGGCTTCGGAACTGGATTGTGAAGAAGAACGGACAGCGCAGGTTGCCAATTATCTTAAAAACATGGAAGATGATGCGGAAACACGGCTTACGGTAGGTGTAATTGTTACTGGTGCGGCAGGAGCTATTGTATCTGGCATACTCCTGGTAAGAAATCATGATGAGCAGATGGTGGAATACATCGGACTGGGCACCGGTATTGCGGAAGCCATTCTGGGTGTGGCCATTTTGCTCAACAAGCGTAAAGTATTGTTTGAGCATGAACGAAATGCGTTGAAGGATGTATGGGAAGGCCGCGAAATATCCTCGATTTTTCCTGCGTCCATATGGTTTTATCTGAATAATTATAATCCTTCGTTACAGGACAAACACTCGCTGAGGTATAAGATCATAGAAAAATGGATGGGATTCGGACAAATTGCGGAAGCCGGAAAAAATAATAAGAGAAAACTGCTCAGTCTTTATTTTGGTAATGGTGGTAAATATACGTCTGAACAGCTGAGAAACAGGGCGAATATGTATGACCAGCTGGAATCCTATATTAATCTTATGAAGCAGGATCTGAAAGGACTCGCAGTCGAATTTGAAATCATTACCATTATATCACGATGAAGTTTCTTTTGCTGATTTTTTTCAAATTAATTGTCATATCCGGTATTATAGGACAAGATCTTGCTCCGCGTGATGTACCGGAAAAAGTTCGTAGTGCTTTTGAAAGCAGATACCCTGATACATACGTATATGAATGGGAATATAAAAGAAAATCAGGTTTCTATGAAGCCGAATTCATGTACAAAGGAATCAGGCATGAAGCCTGTTTTACGGATGAAGGAGTATGGATTGCGACAGAAAAGGAGTTGAAAAAAAGTGATCTGCCGGAAGCAGTTCTGAATGCTTTGGAAAAATCAGCATATGGTGACTGGAAAGTTGATGAAGTGACAATGCATGAGTCTGAAAAGATTCCAGTAGTGTATGAGATTGAAGTAAAAAAAGGAAAACGTGAACTAGACTTGTATTTTTTTCCGGACGGAAAGCTGATGCAGGTGAAAAAGTGAAAAAACGTACAAACCGGGAGTTGATTTTATTCTGCAAAAAAATACGTATTTTTGCCGGTAATTATTCTTTATATGATTTTTTTGGACTTTTTTATCATTGCATACCCTGTGTCGGTATCGTGATTTGGGATTCGTAATTTTCAATCTATGAGATTTTTATATTTGCTTATAGCTGCATGCATCGGAGCCGGTGTATTCTGGTTCTATTTTGATGTCCGGATTCTGGATCCTGCCAATGCTGAGTGGCTGTTTGCCAATGGCGGAGACGGTATTCAGCATTATCTGGGGAGTTATGCTTTCAGATCAGACTCCTGGCATTTTCCGATAACAAAAACTACCTGGATCAATTATCCGGAAGGAGTCTCAATTATTTACACAGATTCCAATCCTCTTCTGTCCATACTGGCCAAACTGTTCCGACCTGTATTTCCGCCGGAATATCAGTTTTTCGGGATCTGGTTTCTGTTATGCTGGATATTGCAAAGCGTTTTTGGTTTTTTGCTGGTCAGAAAGCTGACCGGTGATGCATTGTACGCTCTTCTGAGCGGCACCCTGTTTTGTTTATTGCCTGCCCTGATCTTTCGTATAGGACATGCCAATCTGGTGGCTTTCTGGCTGATTATATGGGCTGTTTATGTTTGTGTTGACAATGAGCTGAGTGCGGGTAAAAAACTTTTTCTTTTTTTTCTGATCGCTTCGATCGCTTCTATGGTTCATGCCTATCTCTGCAATATGAGTCTGATCATAGCAATATTATGGGGCATACGATATCTGCTGAAGCTATACAAAAACAGAAAAGAAGCAGAAGGAAAAAGAGCGCTGTATGCTTTTATAAGCCGGGGGGGAGTTTATCTTCTGTTTTTTCTGGTGTTTATATGGGGCCTGGGCTATTTTTATAACCGGCCTCAGAGCAGCGGTCTGCTGGGATTTGGCTATTACTCCATGAATATGCTGAGTCCGGTCAATCCGGGGTATCCGAATATATTCAACCTACCTGTTTTTGCAATTACAGACGGGCAGTATGAAGGGTATAATTACCTTGGGGCAGGTGTGCTGACATTAATTGTCCTGGCTGTTGTGCTTGGCAGCAGAAAAAAAAGACTATGGCCTGTTGCATGGCTGGCCTGGGTAGTATTGCTCGCTGCTGCCGGTTTTGTTCTTTTTTACAAAAATAACTCTCTGGGCTATGGGCTCAAGCTTACGGGCATTGGCATCGCAGCGATCTATATATATTGTTTTACCCTTGTCAGGCAAATAGGTGACCGATCGGTTTTCTGGCTGATCCTTCCGGCTACGGTTTGTTTTCTGATAGCGTTGTCTCATATCGGATATCTGGGAAGTTATCCGATATACAAAATCAATTTGAACGAAAATGCTTTTTATTCCGGAATCTTCCGGACGATGCGCTCTTCGGGGAGGTTTTTCTGGGTTACTGCGCTTATTCTACTTTCTGTGGTATTAGTGCTCGTGTACAAAAATGTACGGTACAAGGCTGTTGCGTATGCAATACTGGTTCTGGTAGTGGTATTGCAGCTTGCGGATATGTCATATCGGTATAAGTCTGTGAAAGCAGAAGACAGGAGCTATGTCAATCCTTTGAATGAAAAGGAAAAAGCGATGATCCGGAGTGCCAAATTTCTGAATTTTCTGGGTGGGGTTGATCTGCATATTGCAGGGTTTGCTTTGCTTAACGGGATAAAAGTAAATAATTTTTATACAGCGCATGCAGAAGGTAAGCTGACCAGGAAAAAAATGGAGCAGTTACGTGAAAACTTTACCGGGCTTCGCTCAGATACTATGTTTCTGTTTCATGTGAATGAGCTGGCTGTGCATAAAACTTATGGATTGACAGAGCGGTTTTACGGAAATTATTTTGTGTCGCCTTCCGAAGATTATCCTGCAGATGATCCTGCTATGTATGTAACCAGAACTGTGACGGATACCTTATCATCCCTTATGAAAATGATAAAGAATAAGCCTGTGGTTGTTCTGTCTGTTGCTGATGAGGCAAGTCTTCGGATGAATTCATTTTTTACTCATTGTATGGATAGCGAATTCGGAACTGCCATGCGTCAACTGGGTTACAGAGACTCTTATCTTGCCCTCTTTGTTAATGGGCAGCTGTACGAGGAGCTTCGTTCGGAAACGGATCCGGTCAGTATGGCGGACAGTGTTTTAAATCAGGCATTATTTATAAAGAGTTGTGGTGCCGAAAAATCTGAGCCTCAGGGTGTGGTCTGGCGGATAAACGATACCGAGATAATTCAGCAGGCCAGAGGGTTGAATGTATTGGCGCTTGACTCTGTCAGTACTTCAGGGACTCCGTATTATCTGTTTAGCAATCTGGATACTCATGCTTTTGATTATCCTTTTTAGATTATCGCAAAATGTCCGGTGATGAAATATTCGTAGTTACACCGGACATTTCTTTTTGGCTGGAGAATCAGGCGGCTATTTTAAAACACTCTTCAGCGCATCTCTTGCATGCTTCAGCGCATTCCACACAGTGGTTCATGTCTTTGTACCTGCCGCATTCTTCGGCACATTCCGAGCATATTGCAGCGCATAATTTGGTAAGTTCTTTGGCCCGGTTGTTGCCAAGGCTTAATAACTGGGCAGTAGCGTAGCATATGGCTGCACATTGCATATCAAGGCGGATGCATAAAGCCATTTTATTCACATCGGATTCTTCTGTACAGGATGTAGCGCAATGATTGCATATCGCAGCACAACGAAGACAAGCCTCGATACATCGCTGATAATCATGATAACCTTTCATAATGATGTTTGATTTTAAGTACATCATGCAAACAGGCTTATTCATGTTTTGTTTGGCAGTGGCAAGGCATATGGACTACGGATTGAAAAGTGAAATATGTAGAAATTTTACACATGAGCTGACAGGTTGGAAAAGCAGGTTATGTGCTCGTTAGCATAGGCGAGAAAACGTGTTAGTCTCCGGAAACCATTTTCTGGTTTCCGGAGACTGGTTTGCAAACCGGTTTTACTGAACCGGTTTGAAGAAAGAGGGGGCCTGTCCGTAAATCGCTGTTTTACCGTCCCACTTTTCGATAAACTGCTGTTGGATCAGGAGGTTGTTGAGAGACTGTTTTCGTAATTCGTTGGCTTTTGCTTCAGCTTCCGCCAGTACAATCAGCTTTCGTGCTTCCGCCTGCGCTATTTTCAGCTCGTTTTCTACTTTTAAAGCCTGCTGAATGGCAGCATTTTTAGCATTGATTGCCTGTGTAATCGATTCAGGGTAAACCACACCGGAAGTCATCTGCTCCAACTGGAAGCCTTCTTTATCCAGCAGGTGCTGCATATGGGCCTGAACGGCCTCTTCGAACTTTTCCCGGTTGCTGATGATGCTGTCGGTGCTGTATTTGTTAAACTCGATCCGGAAGGCATCGCGGATGTAGTTGAACAGGGTGGTTTGTGTAATAGTTTGAATATCTTTTCTGTATTTTTTAAATATTTCCGGAGAGTGACCGTCTTTTACCTTGAAACTAAGGGTCGGATCAACATCGAAAATGGAGCCGTCTTTGGCGTTGACAGTAAACTTGGGATAGTCCATAGTCTGTACATAGGTAGGAAACTCATAGACGCTTTCGGTAAGCGGGTTGTACCATACGCGTCCGGTGACCAGGTTGACGTCCTGAACCCCTTTGTCGGAACCATAGAGCCGGACAAGAATTCCCTCATGCCCCGCGTCGATACGTTCCGTAAAAACGACAAATGAAACAACAATACCGATTAGAATGGCCACAATGGCCGGTACAATAATGCGCATGATTTGATTATATTAAAATTAGACTATGGGTAAAGATAGAAGAAAATAGTATTGCGTGCCCGCTTATATGAGCAAAATTGAATCCGGAACGTAGTTGTGATAGCAAAGACATAAAAAACAGTAGCCGACTTCACTGATTGCAGGATGCAATCTTTTGCCTTCGAGAATCCAGACAACCAGATAGCTGAGGTTCCCGAAGCCTTTACCAACAGATATATCGCCATCTTTGAGCCCTTCGGCCTTAAACTTTTACCATTTACGATTGGTATTAGCTGTAATCAAAACATAGTGAAGCAAGCTCCTAATTCCATCCTTCCTTTTCACTCCATGCTAGTTTTTCGGCGAGCTTCATGCTGTTAAACTCCAGATGTATAACTCTGCGTCTTTTTTGCTGAGTGGATTTGGAAGAAGCGTGAAGCAGCAGTGGTTTCATAATATGTATACCGCCTTCATCTACCTCACAGTTTGTAGCAATGCTTGATTCGGTAATGAGTTTTATTTCCTCATCGTTGTGTATTTTTTTGTGCGAGCCGGGAATGATTTTCAGAGCTCCGTTATCAACAGAGGTATGATCCAGATGAATGCGAATGGTTACTCCTTTTTTCAGGATTTCTTCCGGGGGTATTACGCTGATTACACCGTCTTTTTGGGTCCAGTTTTTATATCCTGGTGTTTCAATTTTTTCTGCAACATTGATGGGAATATCCTGATGCCAGGTCACATACCAGTTCGCCTCCGGAGTCTTGTCGAAGAATATGGCTTTGGTGAGAAAAAGTTCTTCTCCCAGATTGCCAAGAATTTTTTTAAGATTGGAGTTGATGCAATACGCTTTTAACTCCGGAATTTCCTTAAAAAGCTGCCTGATAGCATATGCTTTCTCTCCGCTTTCTGATAGGGTATCCCGATAGTTGCTGATCAGTTTTCTCATTTCCCGGATCGATTTGCGGGAATAAATATAATTGGCGATGATATATCCTCTGGCTTCCAGTCTTGCCGCGTAGTTTTCCAGAGAGCGTTCATTAAGCTCTGTATCATATTGGCTGATAGCGTTCATAAGTCGTTCTTTAATAGTCGTCCTTAGTCTGGCAGGCGAAATAACCTTTATCCGGTCCCCAAATGCCAGAATATCTCTCTCCAGTTCATAGTTTAGCTGAACGAAAAGTGCTATGTATACACCTTCGTCTGTGATTTTTAGCTTCTTCTGACTATGATGCAGTGGTTTGGTGAGTACATAAGGAGCATTTTCATGGTAGGCGAGCAAAATGACTTCCTGAGGCTGATCGCCTTCGTTTACGGTGACTCCGATGACATGATCGAAATAGGAGGCGACTTCCTCTTCATTGCATTCCATCAGAGTCCTGTCAGATGTTTTCAGATGCTCGATCCGGTCCAGCGCCAGCAGCATATATCCGGCATTCTTTTTTCGTTTGCCCAGTACAAACCAGCGATTGCGATGCTCTTTCAGCAAGAACGGGTGAAACACGAAGCTGCTTTCCTGTCTCGCCTTAAATGAACGATAGGTTATTTCAATGCATTTTTTTGCAAGAATCGCCTGATAGATCGGATCGATAAATTCAAGACCTCTGAGGTTATCGTTTTTTTCCAGATCTATAACAGAGCGTTCGTGCGTTTTGGAAGTATAAATCTTGTCTTCCAGTTTTTGTACCATACCGCTAAGTTCTCTGAAATGTGTAAATCCCTTAAACTGTTTCAGAATGCTCACCACCTCGGTTAGTTTGCCCAGGTCCTGGTCGGTCAGCGGAATATTGGTAATAGAATACTCAGGATCTTCGTATGTATAATACTTTTTGTCTACTACGACAACGGGCGCGTTGTACCCCAGTTTTTCGCTGCGCATGATCTGAATATCCATTTGCACTGTTCGTCTGCTTACACCTTTATCAATTCCTTCAAATTCATAGAGCGCTTCCGAGCAGGCCTCAATCAGATCTTCCAGCGTCCATTTGCGGTAGCGGTTGCGCAGGCAGTTATCAATGGTGGTATACCGGATCAGGGCATTGCGGTTTACAGGCATGCAAAACGGATTTTGAAAATTTTTCAAAAAAATAGTAAAAATAATTTCACTGCGCAAAAAGACTGCGCAGGTGTGCTTCAACTTTGTGTCATCGATCAGGGTAAAGAACCTGATCTGATCGCAGAGATACCCCGTCCGGAAATAGGTCTGGACGGGATTATTGACGGGAATGCGCCAACGACGGCGGGTTGGGCCGGACTGTAAATCCGGTGGCTGATGCCTTAGTAAGTTCGAGTCTTACCATTCCCACGAGAAATAGCGGCAGGAAAGACCTGATGAGAGTTTCTGTATGGCTCCATAGTATTATTCCGGTAGGAAATAATATGCTGCTCAGTGTTGACTGTTTCTCACCACCTTGTGTGTCGAAGGTTCGAATCCTTCTGCTGACGGAAGTCAGTATAGCTCAGTCTGGCTAGAGCAACAAGCCAAGCGGGTTCGAATCCCGCGCTCCCTGTTAAGGATGGAGATGTTCTGTGAAGAACAATGGAAAATGGGCTCATAATCCATTTTGAAAGAAGCTGATCACTTCTGAAAATGATCAACACAAAAGAAGGTAAAGGTCCGGTAACCATGGGTTTCTATAGAAACAAAGGCAATCGGAGCAAGGCCCTGAATCGGTAGGATACCGTTTTTCAGATCCTGTTTACGTTGAATGAAAAATCGCTTCTGAAAGAGTCATCAGGCTATTTTGAAAGTAAAAGTTTAGTCGACCTGTACAGGATTGGGAAAGCTAAATGTCGATTCCGTTTTGCGACGATGCCGGACCTGAGCTTCTTTTATTCAAAGTAAGAATTTGATTAATAAATAGGATAATTATGAAACGTATGAGAATTACGGAAGGTATGGTAGGGCTGGTTTTCAGGAACGGAAACTATGAAAGAGCGCTTACTAGCGGAGTGTACTGGTTCTGGAGGGGTGAGTGGATAGAGACATATAAAATGTCCCGGCAATTTTGTCCTGCGGCAGAGCTGAATATATTGAAAAAAGATAAAAACCTGATGGATATGCTTTCCATAGTGGAGGTAAATGATGATCAGATCTGTCTGAGGTATGAAGAGGGAATCTTCAGAGAAGTTCTTACGCCCGGAAGGTATTTTTTCTGGAAGGGAATGGCCGAGTATTCATTTGTTTTGTGCGATCTGAATAAAATAGAACTAACGGAAGCCGTATCACTCAATGTGCTCAGAAAGCCTGAAGTGCTGAAGTATGTCCGGGTATTTCAGGTGGAGTCGTACGAAAAAGGTCTTTTGTATGTGGACGGTAAATTTGTACGTGAACTGGAAAGAGGTACGCATCACTTCTGGGTAAATGCTATTTCTGTAATAGTGCAGAAAGTGGATTTGAGGCAGCAGCGGATGGAAATCTCCGGGCAGGAAATCCTGACCAAAGATAAAGCTGCGCTACGGGTAAATCTGGAAGTGCTGTACAGAGTAAAGGATATTACCAGGGCGCTTGTGGATAACCGTGATTTTGAAAAGCAATTGTATGTGGTGATGCAGCTGGCCGTACGGGAGTTTATCGGGGCCTTTACGCTGGATGATTTGCTGGAAAACAAGGATAGCATGAATGATGCGATCCTGAAAGCTTCCGCAAATAAAACTCAAAACCTGGGAGTCGAAGTTGTGGAATGTGGTATCAAGGATATTATATTGCCCGGTGAGATCAAGGAGATTATGAACCAGGTGCTTGTCGCCCAGAAGCAGGCTCAGGCCAATGTGATCATGAGGCGGGAAGAGACCGCTTCGACCAGAAGCCTGCTGAATACGGCTAAGCTGATGGAAGACAATCCTGTATTGCTTACCTTGAAAGAGATGGAGCATGTAGAAAAGATCGCGGAGAAGATTAATAACATTACTCTATCCGGCGGTGGTCAGATTGTAAGTCAGCTGAGGGAGATTTTTACGTAACAGGAACTCGGGGAGAAGAACCCCGAAGCTTCCATAAATAATTATCGTTATGCAAGAGCAGATAATAGAAAAACTTAAGGATATAGAAAGAACGAATACTATAAAAATACTTTATGCCTGTGAATCGGGGTCCAGAGCCTGGGGATTTCCCTCGCTGGATAGTGATTATGATGTACGGTTTTTCTACATGCATTCTGTTGACGGGTATTTGTCTATTGAGGATAAAAAAGATTCCATAACCGATGTGGGAAAAGTACTGGATTTTAGCGGCTGGGAATTGCGGAAAACGTTGAAGTTGTTTCGCGGGACAAACTCAGGTCTTTATGAGAAACTCCAGTCTCCGGTTGTATATATGGAAGAAGATGGATTTGCTGCTGCGCTGAAATCATACACTGAGTTGTACTATTGTCCATTGGCGGGCATTCATCATTATCTTTCACATGTTCGGTCATTTATGGAAAATGATTTTACCGGAAAGGATATAAAGCTGAAAAAGTATTTTTATACCATCCGGATGGTATTGGCAGCTGACTGGATATACAGGTATCAGCATGTGCCGCCTATGCAGCTGAAAGATCTCAGAAGCTTGATTGCTGATGCTGAAATTCAGCATTGGATTGATAAAATGCTGGCATATAAGGCTGGATGTTCAGAGGATATTCATGTTCCAAGGTTTGACCTGTTGGATGAGTTTCTGAAGAGTAAATCAGAGGAGGTTGCTGTTTTCGTTCAATCGTATCCGGGTAGTAAAAAAGAATCTCCGGATGTTTTAAACCGGTTTTTCAGACAATGGATATCAAAACGTTAAAAGACAGAAACCTAATCCTGCTGGAATGCCTGAGTGGTAGTAAAGCTTATGGTCTGGATACCCCTGATTCGGATACAGATATCCGGGGTGTCTTTTATTTACCTAAAGAAAGCTTTTACGGTTTTTCAACGCTTGATCATGTGCACAATGCAAGCAATGATCTTAGTTACTCAGAACTCGGGAAGGTTTTTGATATGCTGGCCAGGAGTAATCCGACTATGATTGAGTTGTTTAATACTCCGGAAGAGGCTGTGTTGTACAAAAGCCCTTTATTGAAACTTCTGAATAGAGACGTATATCTTTCCAGAAAATGCAAGGATACCTTTGCCGGATATGCTTATGCGCAAATAAAAAAAGCGAGGGGTTTAAACAAAAAGGTACTTAATCCTATGGCAGCGGAAAAGAAAACGGTTCTGGATTTCTGCTATGTGCAATACGGTCAGGGCTCGAAGCTTCTGGGAGAGTTTCTTAGTGAAAACCAGTTATCTCAGGAGTATTGTGGTTTGGTGAAAATCGCCCACATGCCGGAGGTTTATGGTTTGTATTACGGAAAAGAAAAAGGATATAAGGGCATATTCAGAAAAACGGAAGCCAATGAAGTATCTTTAAGTTCGGTAGAAAAAGGGGAAGTTGCTTTGGGTATTATCTCTTTTAATAAATCCGGATACTCGAGTTATTGCAAAGACTACAAAGAGTATTGGGATTGGGTGAAAACGCGAAATGAACCCCGATATGCAAATACGATTTCTCATGGCAAAAACTACGATGCCAAAAATATGATGCATACGTTCCGGCTGATTCATATGGCTGCTGAAATCGCTCAATATGGTGAGGTGTTTGTGAAACGGCCAGACAGGGATTTTCTGCTGAAAATCAAAAACGGACATTTTGAGTATAATTACCTGCTGGAAATGGCCGAAGAAAAAATTGCTGAAATGGATGACTTGTATGCAAAAAGTACATTGCCTGAAGTTCCTGATCTGAGTGCGCTTGAGGCTACTCTTGTTCAGGTCAGGTCGGCATTATACAAATAGGAAATTGAATTATGAATTGACATGAAACCAGACGGAACTATTATACGGTCACTTGGATATCCTGAAGGAAAAGTAATCGGGATTGTGCTGGACACAGTGGAAAAGTATTACAGTGATTCGGATGAATCAGAAGTTTTAGAAACATTGAAAACGGTATTAGAAAATCCTGAAGATTTCAGGAATGATGAAAAACTTAAAAATATAGCATCGGAATTATTAAGGCCGAAGGATGTAATCATTGAGTTGAGAGAAACAGCCGGAGCTTACAAAATTTATGGGGCAGATGCTATTGAGCAGGGGGCATTGGCTCAGATGGAGATCGCTATGCGACTTCCTGTTGCCAAAGCGGGAGCGCTTATGCCGGATGCCCATCAGGGATACGGATTGCCTATCGGTGGAGTACTGGCCACGGAGAATGCGGTGATTCCCTATGGAGTAGGGGTGGATATTGGTTGCAGAATGTGTATGTCGGTCTACGATATTCCGGCTTCTGCCCTGGATGACAGAAAAGAGGATCTGAAGAAGATGCTCATTCGCAATACGCAATTCGGAAGAGCGGAATTTAAAAAGCCGCAGGATCATGAGATTCTGACCAGTTCTTTGTTTGACGAAATTGCAGTTTTACGAGATCTGAAAGATCGGGCGCGTCGTCAGATCGGTTCTTCCGGTGGCGGAAACCATTTTGTGGAGTTCGGTACCACAGAGATTCTTGATCCGGACAATGAATTCGGACTGGCGCCGGGCAAATACCTTGCCCTGCTCTCTCACTCCGGGTCACGTGGATTGGGAGCCAGTATTGCCAGTCATTATACCAGGTTGGCGATGGACCGGTGTAAGCTTCCTGCGGAGGCAAAGCATCTGGCCTGGCTGGATCTGGATACGGAAGAGGGGCAGGAATACTGGCTGGCTATGACACTGGCCGGGGACTATGCTTCGGCCTGTCATCACCAGATCCATGATCGTATGGCTGTAGGGCTTCGTACCAGTCCGGTAGCTATGATTGAGAACCATCATAACTTTGCCTGGAAGGAAAAGGATGAAAAGGGTAATGAACTGATTGTACATCGGAAAGGAGCAACACCGGCCGGAAAAGGAATGCTGGGCATTATTCCGGGCAATATGACCGCTTCCGGGTTTATTGTGCGGGGAAAAGGAGAACAACTATCTGTCAACTCCGCCTCTCATGGAGCCGGAAGGCTTATGTCCCGTACACAGGCCAAAAAGACCCTGGATCCGAAGATGGTTAAGCTTCATCTGGAAGAAAAAGGTATTGAGCTGATCGGAAGCGGGCTGGATGAAGCGCCTCAGGCGTACAAAGACATTCATATGGTCATGGATGCCCAGGTTGATCTGGTGGATGTGGTCGGAACGTTCTATCCGAAGATAGTGCGTATGTGCGGAGATGAAAAGTTTAAAGAGGTGGATTAGGCCGGAACTTCGTTTATAGCCTAAAGAAGCTGTGCTGATAAAAATAACAAAGGGTCTGTTGATCAACAGACCCTTGTTTTCTAAATGCTTCAGTCAACTACTTTTTATACCGGATCACCGGTTTCGGTTTTCCATTGTCCGGAATGGATTTTACAAAATCACTGTCTACATTCAGATGATCGGCCACGGTTTGTACCGGAGTTCCGGAAAGCCATTTGTTCAATGAAATATCCGTGAATCTGGGGTTTTTGAAAAGTTCGACAAAAACCAGTTTCTCATCACCGGTATTCTGTACATAGTGTCCTGAGACAATAGGCACTACTCCTACATCCCCGGCCTGAAAGTTGAACGTTCTGGCGGTACCGTCAGAATTGAAAACGGTCATTTTTGCTTTCCCGTGGATATAGTATTGCCATTCAGAAGCTTTGGGATGCCAGTGCAGCTCTCGCATAGCCCCCGGATCGACTTCTACAAACGCGGCAGAAATGGTCCGAGCTGCAGGAAATACCGTAGAGTCCACGATTCTTACCCGGCCGCCTTCGCATTCGATCACCTTTGCTTCTTTCATATGATAGGTAAAAGGATGTTTGACCGGCCCGTTGCCGGCAGAACGCTTTACCGTATTGATGCTGTCCGGTACTTCTCCTTTAAAAATATATTTTTCAGATGAAGGCAGATGCTTTATTTCTTCAATGGTTTTGTTGAAGTTGGCCGCTACAATATCCTGTGGAGTGTGTGTCAGCCAGTCGGATAGCAGGAAGGTATTGTTTTCAGAGAAATCCGGTTCACTGAATACCAGAAGAAACTCACAGCCTTTGTCCAGTGCCTGAATGGAGTGCGGAATCCCGGCTTCAAAATTCCACAGATCGCCGGCTTCCACATCATCGATAAATGTTCGCCCGAACTCGTCAATAGCGGTCACTCTCGCGTTGCCGTACAGCATCAGTCCCCATTCTGCTTCCTTATGCCAGTGCATTTCCCGGTACGATCTGGGCGAAAGGCTCATATTGACTCCCGCTACATCCTGCGAGGCCGGTAATTCTCTGTTAGTGATTTCCCTTGCCCAGCCACCTTCTTCCAGTCGCTGGTGTGCATCGGAAAAGCTGAAGCGCAGATTGGGAATCGTACCATAATCAGTTGGTGGTGGCACAAGTATGTCAGGATTCTGTTTGTCCCTGCTGCTATTATGAGGACCATGGTCTTCCCAGCCTTTACCATCCGGTTCACGTAGTGGTTTTCTGTTCTGAAACTCCATATCGTACACTATTTTTAGTTGAATATCGCAAAGGGATAAAATAGAGGATAGGGTTGTTTTGTTTGGAAAGAGCAGAAGAGAAAAGACCGAAATATACAATGCAGCCGGTATATTGATCTCTTCCTATGATTCAAAAACGATTATGACCAGCGACTGGCCGGAAGGTTTGTATCTGATCAAGTGCTATAATGAGCATAATGAACTGACTATAACTGACAGGGTCGTGATACAACGATAATAGCGCAAAGGGGGAAAAAACAATCAGGCTCTCCGGAAGATCACACATATCATCTTCCGGAGAGCCTGATGTTTTTTTCAGAACCTGCTTGAATGTCTGAATTAAAAACGATCCGGATGAAATGGTTTCCCGACTGTGATTACCGGAAAATCAACAATGGCTTCTGCCCGGGATCCGGGTGCTGATGTTTGCAGGGCTATATCCACTGCCACAATCTTATGTGGTTCTCGGATATTATTACCATTTCCGCCATGATTTTTGCTTACTGATCTGGCAAAGTCAGAGTACTTAAAGGAGAAGAGTTTCCAGCCCTTATGTCCCAGAGGAATTTCCTTTTCCCATGCGTCCTCAGTTTTGTCATCAAACGTTTTATTCCCGTTTTCATCCTCTTTTCCTGCCAGTTTAAGAACACTGGTGGCATCTCCTGTGCCATAGGCATAAATATTGAAATATACTTCATCAGCATTTTCAGGAAGTTCGGATTTATAAGCCCACCGGATTACTCCCAGATAATAGCTGTTATTTACATCAGTTCCTTTTAACAAATACGCTTTTCTTCCTTGTATGCTTTGATGAGTTATTACTCCGGTTGAAAGATTCTGCTCACCTGGATCAAACCATGGCCCTTGCCATGCTCCAACCTCAAAACCGTTTCCAAGCTTAAGAGCTTCCGGATAACTGACAGGAGCGTCAATGATAAACTCGGTATCAGCAGAATAATCAGTACCGATAAAACTTAATGTAGCCAGAACTTTTTCATTGTTGAAGAAACGTAATTCATCATGTACACCATTCCATGATGAGTTGCTTTCGTTTATTTCATCAGAGAGTCCTTCCAGTACTTTTACAGCATTGGACTCCTGTCCTCTGAGCGTAATTTTCCAGCTGACACGTTCTGATAAAGTGGCTATGAAATGCTGCTGCTCTTTATTTACAAAATTGACTCCGGATTTCGCTGCGGCAAAAGTGGTTACCTTAAGATGGGTATTGGCCACAACATATTCCGGCCCAACAATTTCTTTTTTCTCCCGGCATCCGGCTGAGGAAAGAATTAGAGCTGAAAGCAGCGCTATATTGAATGTTTTGAGCATAACTAAAAAATAATTTATGATATGAATGCAATTGAATGTTTGTAAATTACAATTAATATAATTGAATTGAAAAAGGTAACCCGTTTTTTTAGCTAAATGTTGCTTGTTTTTAGAGTTTTATAGATTTCGATAAAGAAATTGGGCAATACCAAAAGCATTTGACTGTTTGGAAGGACTGAGCGTTAAGAAATGGATCCTGCAAATCGCAGGTATGGCCAATGTCTGCGGAGGCATTGAAGAGCAATTTTACCACCTTGTGAATGCAAGATTAGTTACTGTCGCTTCAGTTCATTACCAGTAACTAATTCAGGTATACCTGCACCTATAAATTTCCTTTACATGGTCGATATGAAATAGTAGGATCAGAATTAAAAATATGATAGTTTCGGGGTTGAATTATTTTTCAAAATTTTAAACTCACTAAATCAAGAATTTAAAATGCAAGTGATCGGCACAATACGTAAGTACTTATTGCTTTGGTGCATAGGCCCAATGTTAATGGTAAGCTGCACAGGACAACAAGAAACTAAAGAAACAGAAAACCCTGAAACATCAGAACAGGAGGTAGGTATCATTCACCCGGAAAAATGGCCGGCAATTAAACCGCTCCCTTTAGACCCTGAAATTGAAGCACAAATAGATGAGCTTTTATCTAAGCTAACCTTGGAACAAAAAGTTGGTCAGGTAATTCAGGCAGATAATGGATCAGTAACCCCGGAAGAAGTTAAAAAATATCGTTTGGGTTCTGTGTTAAGCGGTGGTAACTCAGCACCAGGCCCACTTCCTTATGCAGGAACCAAAGAGTGGTTGGCCCTGGCAGATGAGTTTTATTATGCTTCACTGGATACAGAAGGAGTAGAGGTGGCTATTCCATATATATGGGGTATTGATGCAGTTCATGGTCATACCAACCTGCTTGGAGCGATCGTATTTCCTCACAACATTGGATTAGGTGCTATGAACAATCCTGATCTAATAGAAAAAATAGCGGCAGTTACTGCTCTCGAATTAACGGTTTCCGGGCACGACTGGACATTTGCACCTACTGTAGCTGTACCTCAGGATTTACGATGGGGAAGAAGCTATGAAGGTTTTTCAGAAGATCCTGCGATCGTGAAATCTTATGGAAACAAGATTGTAACCGGACTGCAAGGAAAGGTTGGAGAAAAAGATTTCATGGGTAAGGGTAAGGTAATTTCAAGTGCTAAGCACTTTCTTGCCGACGGAGCTACGGAAAACGGTGTAGACCAAGGTGACGCAAAAGTAAGTGAACAAGAGCTTATTGAAGTTCATGCAGCGGGCTATTACAGTGCCATTCCGGCAGGAGTGCAAACAGTGATGGCTTCTTTTTCGAGCTGGCATGGAAGAAAACCGCATGGCGACTATGACCTGCTCACAAAGATCGTCAAAGAAAGGTTAGGGTTTAACGGATTTATTGTTGGTGACTGGAACGGACACGGACAGGTTCCGGGATGCACCAATACTGATTGCCCTCAAGCTCTTAATGCTGGTTTGGACATGTATATGGCACCTGACAGTTGGAAAGAATTATACGAAAGTACGTTGAAGCATGTGAAAGAAGGAACCATCCCAATGGAGCGACTGGACGATGCTGTAAGACGTATCCTTCGTGTGAAAATCGCTTCGGGTATTTTCACAAAAGGGGCACCAAGCACCAGACCTAATGCCGGCAACACCAGCCTTCTTGCTCTTCCGGAAAATAGAGCTATTGCCAGACAAGCAGTGCGCGAATCCATGGTTTTATTAAAAAACAATAAGCAAACGCTTCCTCTTGATGCCAGCAAGACCATTCTTGTAGTAGGTGATGGAGCGGATAATATTTCTAAAGCTTGTGGTGGCTGGACTCTCTCCTGGCAAGGTACAGGACACACCAACGACGAATTTCCAAACGGAGAGTCGATATTGGCAGGGATTAAGAAAGCCGTTAAAAAGTCAGGTGGAAAAGTGATCTTTTCACCGGAAGGAGATACCAATATCAAAGCAGACGTTGTCATAGCCGTTTACGGTGAAGATCCTTATGCAGAGTTTCAGGGGGATCGTAAAAACCTGGATTTCGTACCAAACGGCTTCGACGTCAACAAACTCAATGAATTCAAAAATAAAGGAATCCCTGTGGTATCTGTATTTTTGTCTGGTCGACCAATGTGGACTAACCCTGAGATTAATGCCTCAGATGCCTTTGTTGCCGCATGGTTACCAGGTTCTGAAGGTGGAGGAGTGGCAGATATGTTGTTCCGAACAGAGCCTTCTTACAATTTTACAGGCCGTCTTTCTTTCTCATGGCCAAACATCGCCGTTGTTGCCGGTGAAACTACCAAACCGCTTTTTGCACTGGGGTATGGCTTAACGTATGAAAGTACTGAAAAAGTTGACATGTTATCAGAAGAATCAGGTCTGGATAGAAGTCAAATGGCTTCAACCGGTCAATTCTATGGCAAGGGAGCACCAATCGCTCCGTGGGAATTGTGGTTAAATTCAGGAACGCTTAAGAAACAAGTGGCAAGCTTCCCTACATCGGTAGGTGGTTTGATCATAAGCAAAATAGACCACAAAGCACAAGAAGATGCCTTGCGTATTAAATGGACAAAAGCAGACTATGATCAGGTCCGTTTAAGTTCCGGTACGCCAAGCGATATGTCTCGTCAAATGAATGGTGCCATGGAATTGGCGTTCTTTGCTAAGTCTTTTGGAGGCGATAAAGCAACCATTAAGGTAGGAATGGGTTGCAATCAGGAACAGCCATGCGATAAAACGTTGGATATTGTGATTGGGAAAGAGTGGAAAGAGTACCGCATCAGTTTAAGCTGTTTTGGTAACATGGGAGTAGATATGACACAAATAAGCACTGCCATGATGATCACGGCCGGTGAAGGTGTGGATATCGGCCTTGGTGAAATAAGGTTGGAAACCGATATTGATACGAAGCCGGGATGTGATGGTAATTAATCCTCATTAAGAATCTTACATTAATAATGGCTCACGTCGAAAGGCGTGAGCCATTATTATTTAATAGGATTAGCCATTTATTTCCCGTTAGAGGGAGAGTCGGGCCTTGCCCCGATGACATGCATCGGGGTTGCTTACTTTTTTCAGCGATGGAGGCGAGCAATGAGAATTGCGAGGCCTGGCCTCGCTTGGGTAAGGCCCAGCCGGCGAGGCGAAAATATCGTTAACGCAGCGATTGGTTGTCTGAGGGAATTATATCATTAATCTTTTTATTTAAAAACGTTTACTCTTAGTCTTTTAAAAACTGATTAAACTAGTTTTCAATGAGAGCATGAGTTGTTTGAAAATAAAGAGGAGAGACTTTATTTCTCATATTCTATTTTAAGAATACGCCATACAAAATCACCTATTTTTGTTTCAACAATCACTTCGTCTCCCACTTTTTTGTTGAGAAGTGCGTGAGCCATTGGAGAATCCATTGATATATAGTCTTTATTACTTTTTAGCTCTTCATAGCCCACAATTCGAAATCGTTTTTGTAGGTTTTTAGCTTCGTTTTTAATCTCTACCCAGGCACCAAACATCACTTTTCCTTCTTGATTTGGGTGGTAATGAATCACTTTTAATTCGTCAACACACTTGCACAAATAACGAATGCGATTATCAATTTCTCGAAGTCTTTTTTTGTTGTAATGGTAATCTGCATTTTCCGAACGATCCCCCAAACTTGCAGCCCATGAAACCTTAGCGGTAACGTCTGGACGTTCCACTCGCCAAAGGTATTCATGTTCCTCTCTTAATATTTGTAGGCCTTCGGGAGTAATCATTTGAGAGCGTTTGATTTTTGGTAACGTTGATTCTCGGATTTTTCGCCTCATAGTGTCTCACCCCCCTAATTATTGGACAGGTTCGCAAAATCAGTTTAGAAGATTTTGCGTATTATTTGCCTTCACAAAGGTAGCGAACACTTCATTGCTGTCAAGGGCCTGGCAAGTGCCTCGTGCCTC